>JADMIO012752703.1_pt1 | contig 125964 bp, 105 predicted proteins | sample 8958161 | NCBI WGS metagenome assembly JADMIO01 (sample SAMN16585339, study PRJNA669376) | soil metagenome | isolation source: Crop rotation soil | place: USA: Cullars Rotation, Alabama | collected 2011
GCCGCGACTTCAAGTCACGTGAATTCCAAGCTTCGGATCCCACTGTGCTGGAAAGACGCCTAACGATCTACTCTCTCAGCCACCGGGGCCTACGGTTATCATGTGCCGGTGATGGTCAAGACTTTCACCTTTTGGACGGTGATAGCGAGTCCCTTATTCGCGCGAAACCAGAATGTCGCATGGAACCTAATTCCGAACACGGAGTTTTACCTGTCCTAGACTTGGACTGGCCGCGCGTCCTCCCCCTCGTTGGTCAGTCCCCGCAGACATTGGCAAAAGCCCCGTGCACCAGGGGCTTTTGTTTTGCCTAAACAAAAAGCCCCGCTAGGGGCGGGGCTGAGTTGGAAGCGGCCCGGGAACAGGACAGACCGCCTATAGTTGGCTAAAGCCTACCAATCTCAGCCCTGACAATCTCTTAAGCCTGATGTTCCAGCAGAAGCAGACTCTGACGGTAATACTGCGGCAATCCAAAGATTGACACTCAGGGGCAGGGTGCTAACGCCGAATTGTGATGGGTTTCCCTCCCCATCACATGGTCCCCCGTAAGGACCGGAAGCCCCGGTCAGCACCCCCCGTTCTGCCGGGGCTTCTTCTTGTCTACGGAACATTGTCAGCGGTGGCGTGTTGAGCGAAGAGGTCCGCCCCGCCTCCCTGGTGTGGTACTGCGTAAGTAGAGGCCGGCCGGAGTTTGAGGCCCCGTTGCTCCCCGCGCGGGGCTTCACCTTTATCGGAGTGTTTATCCAAACGCAGAAACCGCCGCGATCAGCAATCCGATCATGGCGACCGCGAGAAACATGGCCGCAGAGGCTTGGCGCAGCGGGCCTCACTTTCCCCCAATGGCGGCCCGACGCTTACCTGCGATCGCACACAGGAGAAGGGCGCCGCCTTACCGACGAGGCCGGTTTGATTGGTGGTTCCAGAGGGTACTTAGATAACTGCCGCGAGCATAATTTCGAGCGCGGCAAGTGCGGTGATGAGGATCACTTATCCAGGTCCATGCGGAGGACTGATAACTAGGCATGGGAGCCTCCAGCGTAGAGACACACAGATCCGCAACTCGACCGGACACAATAGCAAGCTCAGTCGATCTCGCACTTCTCCCGCCAGTGCGATTAATTTCTCAATTCGCACGTCTGTATCATCCCAAAGTTCGACCCGAAACGGTAAGTCAGCCTGTCCCCCGTGCATCAGCTACTGAAGAACAAAATAGGAACTTCGTCAAGTGAGAAGCGTTTAGGTTGGCCGGAACGACAGCCTATTGAGTTTGTTTCAGGACTGGATCGGAGTGACCAATGACGAGTGAAAAGAAGAAGCAGCGAGCAGCAACTGATAACCCGAAACTTGATCCCAACCCTCCCTCAAACATGGAGATGGATCCCGATCAGTGGGTGTCCGGTGATAAACCGATGACAGGCGCTCAAGCGTCCTATCTCAAGACCCTTTGTGAGCAAGCTGGCGATCCCGGTCCATTCGATGAAAATCTGACCAAGGCGGAAGCTTCAAAGCGCATTGACGAACTGAAAGAGGAATTGGGTTTGGAGTGATGGAGGAGACGCATGAGCGGTAAGCGAGAACTGATTGATACCCGCACCGACAAAAGGTACGTGCGGCGGAACGCGAAGGGTGAATTCAGAGAGTCGGACGATGTGACTGGTTCCCTTCGCCAGGATGTGAAGCGCAAAGCAAAAACCGTGGTCAACGCTGGCTATGGCGACAAGGGCGATCAGAAGCGGAAATGACAATGACACGAGCAGAACGGGCCGAACTGTTAAAACGGGCGGTCACCAAATTGGATGAGGCGGCAAGCATTCTGGATTTGGCACAGGAGCGGCTTCTCCACGATCAGGTTGCCGAACTTGTCGATTTAATTCATGTCGAGATAGATGATACGGAGGATGCCGAAGCTGCGTAGGTTTTCCGACTGTCGCACGGCCAATTACTTCTGGCTTTTTGAATGGGCCTATGGGGGGGGGTCGGCGTAACCCTTCGCTACATCATGGCAACACCAACGAAAAGAGATGTCGTGGAGTCAAAGATCGCCGCCGACTTACCCGGGAGCCAAGAGGCGCGGCAAGCTCTTAGCAAAGAGCGGAGCTTCCAACGCCTCGTAGATTCAGTAGTCGATTACGCGATCTTCCAACTTGACGAGCGCGGGATGGTCGCGACGTGGAACGCTGGCGCTCAGCGCATCAAAGGCTATGCCCCGGAAGAAATCATAGGGCGTCATTTTAGCTGCTTCTACACCGAGGAAGATCGCCGCGAGGGCCTACCCCAGATGGTCCTCGAAACAGCTATTAAGGAAGGACGTTTTGAGGCTGAGTCGTGGAGGGTGCGGAAGGATGGAAGTCGCTTCTTCGCCTCTGTCGTAATAGACGCAATTTTCGACGATGAGGGAAAGGTCGTCGGATTCGCCAAAGTTACCCGAGACGTAACCGAAAGGCTCAAGGCTCAAATCGCGCTCAAGGAGGCGCAAGAGCAGCTGGCTGTAGCTCAAAAAATGGAGTCAATCGGGCAGCTTAGCGGTGGGATCGCGCACGACTTCAACAACCTCATGATGATCGTGCAAGGCAACATAGAGTCAGCGATCCGTCATGCAGCCGATAACCCCAACTTGCAGCGGTATTTGCGTAACGCAATGCGAGGCGCCCAACGTGCCGCTGCGCTGACCACCCGATTGCTTGCATTCGCAAGGCGGCAACCGCTCGACCCTAAACCGATTGATCTGAACAAGTTTTTGGTTGGAGCCGTGGACTTCATTCAACGATCCATTGGTGAACAGGTCCAGGTGGAGAGTGTCGGCTTGGCCGGACTTTGGCTGGTTGACGTTGATGCCAATCAATTGGAAGCGGCTCTAATCAACCTCGCTCTTAATGCCCGCGATGCAATGTCCGAGGGTGGCAAACTCACCATCGAGGTCTCCAACACTTACCTAGATGCGCAGTACTGCCGTACGAATCCAGAGGTGTCGCCTGGCCAATTTGTCGTTCTGAGTGTTAGCGACACTGGCGAGGGTATGTCGTCGGACGTGCGGAACCGCGCTTTTGAACCCTTCTTCACCACGAAGGAGCCAGGACAGGGGACCGGCTTAGGGTTAAGTCAAGTGTATGGATTTGTGAAACAGTCGGGCGGGCATGTGAAGCTGTACAGCGAACTTGGTAAAGGGACCACATTCAAAATTTATTTCCCTCGACTTCGTGCCAAAGAGATTGAGGAAGAAGCACCAGAGGAACAGCCGCTCGAATCGCAAGGTGAAACGGTTCTAGTGGTTGAGGATGACGATGACGTGAGAAGCTACATAGTTGAGTCTTTGCGTGAGTTGAACTACCGAGTGCTATCCGCAGCCAATGCCGAGAGCGCGTTGAGGCACGTCGAAAACGGCGCCCTTCGAATTGACCTAATGCTGACTGATGTGGTGATGCCAGGAATGAATGGGCATCAATTAGCTCAAAAAGCGGCAGAGCATCGACCGGAATTAAAAATTATCTACATGAGCGGTTACTCACAAAACGCAATCATCCACGGTGGACGCTTAGATGCCGACGTAGTTTTATTGGTGAAGCCGGTCAACCAAACAACCTTGGCGACCCGGATCCGTGAACTACTTGATTTAGGTCGAGGCTGATTGATTGCCTACCTCTGGGTCACTCTCGTCAGCAGCAGTGACCGCGTGAAACTCTCAGGGAAGGATATTGAGTTCAACGGCTCTGGCGGGTAGGCAGATAGCTTGGCCCCAGAAGACCGGCTCTTACGCACTGAAGGCCATGGGGTTTAATCGAGTGTTCGACTAGAGCGCCGGGCACGACTCCGCGGCATAAGGGATTCCGCGATGTGCGCGCGTATTACGAGCCAACCGCTTCGATCACATCCTCGAGACGTACCTCGGTGCAAATTTTGTTTGCGATAAATGATGCCGGGCAGCGGAACTTATGGCCTGACCTGAGGCTTGATTGAATCGGCGGGTAACCAAGGTGAGTACTCGCCATGCATTCCAAAACCGCACTCGTCGCCGCCGTCGGCCTTCTATTCGCATCACCTGCATGGGCCGGCCCTGACCGGACTTATGTGCAGATCATCGTGAAAGCGTGTCCCGCGAGCGAGCTAACCGGACAAGATCATAAGCCGGCTGCGGTCTTGGGCTATTACGCAGACCCGATCAATCAGGGCGTGATTTACGACAATGAACGTTCTCCCACCAAGGACGAACGTGAAGCTTATTTCTCCACTGAACATTGCATCGACGTTCCGATTCCCCCCGAAGTGACGACCGGCGGCCAAGACCCTAACGACATGACACTCGCTCAATGCATGAGTCACCGGGGCTATATGAGTGCCATGCAATATCTTGAGTTGAATCCTGCTTACAAGAACAGCTTTCCGGCCGTCGCTGGTTGGCAGTGTGTGGAGCAATCCTTCCAAGTGTCAGGTGTAGCGGGGATGTAAAGCTGCAAATGGGTGCGCGTCAGTGAATGGAACGCAAATAAAAGCTACGCGCACACTGTTAGGCTGGACTAAAAAGGATTTGGCCGAACGGGCGCGCATTGATCGTCGCACGGTGTCGAATATCGAGGCTGGCAAACACGCTCCGAACCCAAGCACGCTTCAATCTATTCGGCGTGCATTTGAAGCAGCAGGGATCGACTTTTGAACCGGCTGCGCTTTCCTAAGTTCGTGCAGCTAGTTTAACTGAAGCCGGTCGATGGCGAGGCATTTTCTGCTTCGATTTTTCATTTGGCTTCGCTTGGCGGTTCGCTTTCCCACCACCTGTCGAACTTTGCTTTTGCCCTTAGCTGCCATGCTCCTTTTCAGCACGGCCATGATGTTCACAACTTTAGGTGACTCACCGTCCTTCACAACTTCAATTGCCGGCGCTCGCTGCTGAACTTTCGCCTGTACCAATTCCTCGATAGCCTCAGCATATTCGTCGGGCATCGTCTCAGGCTGAAATGGCCCTGACGAAGCCTTAATTAGATTGACAGCAAGGGACACGGCTTCGCTTTTGGCTTCGGTGGAAAGATTTTCAAAATACGATTCAACGGCCCTTACTTCGTTCCCATAGCGAAGAATGGCCAGAACCATTCCTTTTCCATGAGGCATGATCCCTACTAGGTGCTCACGGCCACCCATTACGATCTGACCAACCGCGACCTTGCCAGTTTGCTTTAGGGCTTCGCGGATCACGGTGTAGCCTTCGTCAGCGTCAGCGCCATCAGGGACAAGGTAATACGGTTTTTGGAGATAACGGCTGTCGATTTCGCTCCTATCAATGAAGCGAACCATATCGACGGTGTGCTTGGCCTCTAGCTTTAACTCGTCAATTTCCGATGGCTGAAACAGGACGTGTTGGCCTTTGACGAACTCATAACCCTTGATGATTTCTTCCTCACGGACAGCTTCAAATCCATCCTCGGCTTCGATTCCCTTCACATACTTTATGGGCGTGCCGGATGGTTCGTGGATCATGCGAAATGACACACGGCGTTCCTCCGATGCTGGATAGAGCCTGACGGGAATAAGGACGAGGGAGAGGCGAAGATTACCTGACCAGACTGACGTGGGCATTGGACTCATTACTGAACTTGGAAGCGAGTCGGAATTTGGTGTTTGAGAGGCAGACTGCAAGGGGGATGAAAATGATTCCGTTGGTTCGGAACTTTCACTGTCAGACGTGGTTCAGGCCAGCGGCTTCCTAGAATACCCAAAATGTCGGACACCATCATCAACGTCGCCCAGATCGTTTCCGTCGAAGCCGTGGAGTCGGAACGCTTTGAAGTGCGGCTGTTGCTTGAGGATGCGTCAGAAGTTGTACTGAGGATGGATGGGCCTACCCTATGCAGCCTTGCCGATATGGTTTCCCAATACGCGACACCCTAACATGCCTAGACCAACCGATGATCTAACCGATGACCAGCTCCGGCAGGGTATAAAGAATGGCGAATACGAAGGTCGGGACGCACTGGTAGCCGGAGAAATCCTTAAAAGGCGGCATGAGCAACGCGCTCGTTCGGGGAAATATCGTTTGGGAGCGATCGGAGCCGTGGCCGCTGGCATTTGGCTTTGGCTGACCGTTCGACTCCGGTTACGAAAAAAGAATGGAGCCTAGAGGCGTCGCGTGGCAGCCATTCTTGACTCCTGGCCGTCGCTTAAACCTCATCCCGATGATAACCCCCGAGCGCACCCGCCACGCTGCCGATGAATGCTCCAATCAGCAAGGAAAGCGCGGTGAATATCGAGAAGGCGGCGGCCGCGCGACGCGCCTGTTCTGCTGCCTCTGCCGAAACCGCTGCTGCGTTTGCAGCGGCTTGCGGAGCCGCTGTTATGGCTGCCGCCCCGAGGCTGACAAAAGTGGCCACAAGCACCGTCGCCAGCGCCCACGCTAAGAACCCATGAGCGGTATCTCTGAAAAATACTTCATCGGTCCGAATGCCCACCCATTTGGTGCGGAGGCGACCCGTGAGATACCCGCCGAGCGCCGAAGCCAACCATTGGGTGACAATCAACCAAATTCCGGCGGCGATTCCAAAGGTTGTCGGTGATGGATTGGACCAAGACCAGGGTGATACCGTAGAAAGTCCCAAACCCGATCCCAGGGTGAACAAGATTATTGAAATTCCAGTGGCTCCGAGTGCACCTCCAAGAATGGCCGCCCATTCCACCGCCGACGCGGAACTTTCAACCGATTGTTCTGGAACTCGCATCGCTTCAGTCTTTGTAGTGGCGGCCATTGCTAGTGCCACAACAGGGCGAGAAGGATGATAATTGGGATCGGTACCCCAATAAGCCAAAGTAGGATCGAGCGGCCCATGGCAAATCTCCGTTTCAAGATATGGTGCCAAGAAACGGCGTAATGAGATTAAAAGTTCCCTTGGGCGAAGGGGGGGTTATGCGGCAATGACCTTCTTCACTTTTCGAGCCAGTTGATCAACTGTGAAGGGCTTGCTGATGAGGTCCGCGTCCGCGTCTAGGACGCCATTATGGACAATCGCATTTTGCGTATATCCGGTCGTGAAAAGCACCTTCAGCTCGGGTTGCTTGGCGCGCGCCATGTCGGCAAGTTGGCGACCCGACATGCCCGGCATCACGACGTCGGTAAAAAGCAACGTCACCTGCCCCATTTGTGACAGCAATTTAATAGCTTCTTCGCCGGAGGCGGCGTGTCTCACCGTATAGCCGAGTTCGCGTAAGGCATCGACCGCATATCGTCGAACGCCAGCCTCATCTTCGACGACTAGAATAAGCTGATCCACGCTCCCCGCGGGCAGCATTTCACTGCGACGGTCGTGAGATTGCTCAATAGCCTTGGCGATGCTTCGACGCAGATACAGCTTGACCGAGGTTCCATGGCCGGGTTCTGAATATATTTTTACGTGTCCCCCCGACTGTTTCACGAAACCGTAAACCTGGCTGAGACCTAGTCCGGTACCGCCTGAGGCTCCCTTGGTAGTGAAGAATGGATCGAAGGCTCGTTCGACGACATCTGAAGTCATGCCTGCTCCTGTATCAGTGAGGGCGAGCAGGACATATTGACCGGGCTCGACTTCGTGATGAGCCGTCGCGTATTCGTCGTCGAGATAGGCGTTTGCAGTTTCAACGGTCAACCGGCCTCCATTTGACATGGCATCGCGGGCATTGAGCGCCAAATTAATCAGGGCGTTCTCTAGTTCCCCAGGATCTGCGTGGCTTGGCCACAGACCACCACCTAACACGAACTCAAGCTGGGTGGTCTCACCGAGCGTCCGCCGCAAAAGCTCCTCCATGCCAGTTATGAGACGGTTGATGTCGATGGTCGCCGGCCTCAAAGGCGCTCGACGAGAAAAAGAAAGTAGCCGTTGGGTGAGAGTCGCCGCTCGACGCGCGCCATCCATGGCGGCATCGACAAATTTCACGATGTCCATGTTTCCGTTGGCAAGTCGGCGCTTTGCCATGTCAAGACCGCCGATGATGATGGCGAGCATATTGTTGAAATCGTGAGCTACGCCCCCCGTGAGCTCACCAATCGCCTGCATCTTATGCGCGTGACGCAGCCGAGCTTCAGCGCCTTCCCGCGCCTCCGCCTCCGCAATCAAATCCGCATTGGCCTGTGCAAGTTGTTGCGTTCGGTTTTCCACCCGCTGCTCGAGATCGCTGTTAAGAACACTAAGCTGATCGAGCGCGTCATAAAGCCAATGCACCAGCATGATAATTATCGAACAGACGATCAGGAAAAAGCTGATCCCAATCCACGCCGAACTACTTTGGGGCAGGAAGTTTCCGTTGGCGTCTATCGCATATGGAGAAGACAAAAGGACGGATAAAAGGGTAGCCAACGCAGACGCACGCCGGTCTCCGACCAAGCTGGTCAGCAGAACAGCGGGGAAAAATGTTATGAAAGGATAACCCACCAAGGCATCGCCCAGCGCCATGCGTATGGCGGCGCTGATAAGTGGCGAAACCACAGCAACGACATAGCCAGGCCAAACGGCGTTTCGCCATTGTTGTGTGGCCAGCCACAACACTAAGTGCAACGGTTTCACCATAGCCGTGCCATTCCCTGCAGGGCTAATTGCCTAAGGGGGGCATTAAAACAACAAAGTGGATAGGTCCACTAGTCTTTCAGGATGGCATATCGGGGGCGATGGATGCCGCTTAGCCTGACTATCGGAGCATGATTGAGGCCCCGTAGGCCACCCAAATTCGGCTATGGGTCAGAAACAGACCGTTGCTCAGGTTGGCGAGATGTCTGCTTAGTGCACCGAAATGGCAAGTATCTTACCGCGCCGGGTAGGCACCGAAGACCATCCTGTTTTGAGGGATTGGTGCGTGCTGACGTTTGTTCGTGCGACCTGCGATGGCGTGCAGGCCAGCCTAGCAATTCCGGAGCATGGGAGCCGCGCACATGCCCGGTAATGCGCGAGAATGCAGCGAGCACGCCAAGGAGTGCCGAAAGCTCGCACAAACTGCCGTGATGGAATCGACAAGCAGAGATTCGAAGCATTGGCCCGACGGTGGATGAGGCTCGCGGGCGATTCCGTGGCGAGAACTCCTCCTCGAATGGGGGGGAGCGGGTGGTGGAACGAAGAAATGACTCAGGAAGCAGGCTCCACGACGGAGATCGATGGTCCGCAAATCGTCGTTAGGATGTTAGGAACATCCTTTCGGGCAACCTATTTCAGATCACCCGATCAACAAGCGATACTCCAGTCGGTTCTCGTGGCGGATGATTCCAGCGCGGCGATTTCGCGTCAGGAATTTGAGACGCTGGGCTGGGAAGCAGCGCTCCGCAAGGCACGCGAGTTGGGTTGGGCCGTCTAAGCCTGGCACTGCACCTTGTTTGGAGCAGGTGCGATCGTCGGCTGCCGAGGTGACGAGCCTAACCGGCTCCTTTTACTCACAGTCTCGTGCGGGATTTCCCTTGATAGGCGCCGGCCTTCCAAGGTCAGTGCGATGATTGAGCGCAGATGCGACGAGCCAACTGAGCGGTACGTGGACGTTCGGAACTGCGACGGTATTCCTGCGTTGCGCCACAGGGCGCTGCCTCGTCAAAGCGTTGAAGATGAGCAGCCGAACCGTTCGCCGCGACATCTATTACCGGGGATACAAGATCAAGCTTGAGCGCCGGGATCTTTGTTGGCTAGTGACGTTGTTTCCGGCGTGCTCAGAGACTGACAAGAAAAAGAAATCCTTTCGCACGATCACGCAATCTGAGCGAGGAGCGCTAGCGCAGGCGAAACTCCGCGTGGATCACGCACTGCGCTAGGGTTGGGTCGTTTGCGGCATGTCGCTGCAGGATGCGGCGTTGCCCTGCACCTCGATGAATATGCGCGTCACCTGCGGATAGCTGTCCTTGATCTCCCGCTCGAGCCGGCTGACAGATCGCTCCACCCGCTGCGACGATAGACCGTCTGCGAAGTCGACGCTGAGAGCCAGCAGGATCTCATGCGGCGCGAGATGCATGGTTCGCAGCTCATTGATGTCGAGAATATCCGCTTCGTCGGACACGATGCGGCGGATTCCCGCAACCACATCTCTACCGGCGGCTTCGCCAATCAGCAGGCCCTTGGTTTCTTTGGCCAGGAGAATGGCAGCCCCGGCCAAGATCGCGGCAATGACCAGCGATCCCGCCGCATCGGCCCACTCGACATGCCAAAGATGCGCCGCCAAAACCCCCAAGGTCGCTGCTAACAGTCCGAGCAGCGCGGCGCTGTCCTCGAACAAAACTGTGAATAGAGTGGGATCTTTGGATTGGCGCAGCGCTGAAAATATCCGGAATGGCCGCTGCCGCTCCTGGGCGTTGCGAAATTCGCGGTACGCCACATACCACGACACTCCCTCGAAAATAAACGCGACACCCAGCACGAAATAATTGACGTAAGGGTGATCGATCGGATGAGGGTGCAACAGCTTGTAGATGCCCTCGTAGAACGAAATGCCGGCGCCCAGGGCAAATATCAGGATAGCGACAACGAACGCCCAAAAGAAGATTTCCGCGCCGTAGCCAAACGGATGGGCCCTATCCGCCGGCCGCCTGGACCGATACATGCCAAGCAGCAGCAAGCCCTGATTGCCGGTGTCGACCACGGAGTGCACGCCTTCCGACAGCATGGCCGATGATCCGGTCACAGCGGCGGCCACGAATTTGCTGATGGCAATAAGCAGGTTGGCTAAAAGCGCGGCATAGATAACTTTGTGGGAGCTGCCTAATTGCACGAACTATGCTCGCGGCAGGAGTCGCGAGGTGCACCCGGGGCCGAAACTCACGCGCGCCGGCTTTGCTTAGGGTCAGCCTGCGATCGGTCCCGCTCGTTAGAGTCTTCCAATTCCTCACCCTGCATATGGCCGAGCTTCGACTTGCTCGTTTTCTCGCGCTTGGCTTCCTTCTGGCCCAGATTTGCGTTGGAAGGCTTGCGCTGGGCCTCGCCGCTTGGTTGGCGATGGCTTGGCATTACTTGCTCCTTCATGCTGTCCAGCCCTTGGAATAAACGCTGGAGTTGAGCATTGGTTCTGACTTTTGGCCTTACCCACCGGAATACCCCCCAATGATGGGCAACACCTCGCCGGTGATGTAGCTGGAGCAGGACGGCGCCGCGAGAAACACGAAAGCCGGGGCGATCTCCTCCGGCTGCGCCGGCCGCTTCATCGGCGTGCTGCTGCCGAATTTGACGATTGTCTTCGCCGACTTATCGGCCGGGTTGAGGGGAGTCCACACCGGGCCGGGAGCTACGGCATTGACGCGGATGCCGCGGTCAATCAAATGCGTGGCAAGAGAGCGAGTGAAAGCGTGGATTCCGCCCTTGGTCATCGAATAGTCGAGGAGATCCTTGTTGCCCAAAAGACCTGTGACCGAGCCGGTCATGACAATGGCGCTTCCGTTCTGCATGTGCGGCACCGCCGCTTTGGCCATGTAGAAATAGCCATAGAGGTTGGTTTTGATAGTGCGGTCGAAATGCTCGTCGGTCAGTTCCTCGAAATCGTTGACGTGCTCCTGGAACGCCGCGTTGTTGACGAGAACGTCGAGCTTGCCAAGCTTGGCAATCGTCATGTCGACTGCGCTCTTGCAGAATTTGGCATCGGCGACGTCGCCCGATAGCAGAATGCAGCGGCGTCCTTCCTTCTCGACGGCGCGCTTCGTCTCTTCGGCATCCTCGTGCTCATCGAGATAGGCTATCGCCACATCGGCACCCTCGCGCGCGAACAACACCGCGACGGCGCGGCCGATACCTGAGTCGCCGCCGGTGATCAGCGCCACCTTGTCGAGAAGCTTCTCCGAGCCCTTGTAGTGAGGCGCATCGTACATCGGGGCTAAGTCCAGCTCGGCTTCCTTGCCTGGCTTCTTCAAATGCTGGCGAGGCAGCGGCGGTACCGGATAGAGGCGGGCGCCGGCCTGCATGGGCCGCGTTTTCGCCTCTGGCTGATGATCGTGCTTTTCGTCCGAGCGCTCGACTTGGCGCTGAATTGCTTGTTCTTGTTTGGCGGCCTCTTCGGCACCTTCCTCGAAAGATGCCTGGCTTGCGACTTTCTTAGGGGAAACTTTGGCCACTGAAGGGTTCTCCGTCCGATTTGCTACTTGGCATTGCAACTTTGCTGTCCAACGAGAGTTCCATGGCTATCCCAAGACGAGGACACCGTGAAAGCAATCCGCGCGCTTATCGCTTTATCCGCCGCGACCATCGTGCTGATCCTCGACGCCCCAGCATCGCAGGCGCGTGATCTTCGCGTCTGCGCGGATCCAAACAATCTGCCGTTCAGCAATGAGCGTGGCGAAGGATTCGAGAATAAGATCGCCGAGTTGATTGCTAAGCGTCTTGATGCGCGACTCAGCTATGTGTGGTGGGCCCAGCATCGCGGTTTCATCCGCAAGACGTTGAATGACGGTCTATGCGACCTCGTAACCGGAACGACGAACGGAATCGACATGCTCCGCACTACGCGACCCTATTATCGCTCGGGGTTCGCCTTCGTCACGCGACCCGACGGGCCCGTCATCGCGTCGCTTGACGATCCACAACTGCACCGGCTGAGGATCGGAATCCAGCTTGTCGGGCTGGACGGGTCGAATCCGCCGCCGTCCGAAGCTCTCGCCAAGCGCGGCATCGTCGATAACGTGCGGGGCTACATGGTCTATGGCGATTACCGAGACGACAATCCAGCTGCCGGCATCATGAAAGCTGTCGCCAACGGTGATATCGACGTCGCCATCGTCTGGGGGCCGACCGCCGGTTATTTCGCTGCCCGCCAGGACCCACCGCTGCGCGTCACACTCGTGACGCCACAGATCGACGGTCCGCGTTTGCCGATGGTATTCGATGCCAATATGGGCGTGCGCGAGGACGATCGGGCGCTGTTGGACGATGTCAATGCGGCGCTGGCTCATCTTAAGCCGCAAATTGATGACATCCTGGCGAGTTACCATGTGCCGCGCGCCGATCTGAATCCTGAACCGGCCCGATTGCCCGGTAACGTCGCGGCAGTCCATTAGTTTGGAATGCGCGCCTCGGAACGGTGATCTGCGCCACCGCGTTCAACCATAACAGCGCATGGACGAAACCGTCACGAAGGGCCTGGTAAATCAGAACAGCCAGAGCGCGATCGAGCCGGCGACCGTCGAGGCCAAGACTAATCCAGCCGAACGGAACCATGACTTACGTCGGTTGTTCTAGCTCCATGCGGGGATTGCTGCCCCATGGATCAAATTGACAAGTCTCAGCTAACTGCGAACTCGTGCCGGAATAAGCTCTTGAGGGCGATTCCGTCCGGGGACATTGACCGCTTGCATTCTAACCTACAACCGGTCCAGCTCAAGGCGGGCCGCATCCTTCACCACGCCCATGTGCCGGTATCGCATTTTTACTTCATCGAGCGAGGCTTGGTCTCGATCGAGGCGGAAGTCGAGCACCACAGATGGAGCGAGGTCTGGCAAGTCGGGTACGAAGGCTGTTTAGGCTTACCCCTTATCGTCGGCCGCGAGTGCCCATCGTATCGCCGCGTCGCATTGATTGACGGCACCGCGTTACGCATCGCTCGGCATGACTTCCTTACCAAGCTCGGCGAGATCGCGTCGTTGCGCAGCGTGCTGCTTCAATATTTGTTCGTGGTCCTGTTGCAGACCTCGCGCTTGAATGCCTGCAATCGCCGACACTCAGTAACCCAGCGTGTGGCGCGCTGGCTGCTACTGGCTTGTGACCGCTATGGCGATGTCGAATTGCCGATTACGCAATCTGTGATCGCGCGCGTTCTCGGCATACGCCGCGCCGGCGTCTCCAACTGTCTCAGCGAGCTTGAGGGGGAGGGCTGGCTGCACAAGGAACGCGGGACGATCACGGTAATTGACCGGCTCGGGCTGGAGCGGGCCTCATGTGCCTGCTACGGACTGATCCGAAAGGAAGTCGTTCGCCCCGTAGACGGGCTCAAACCGCAAGCCGGTTTGGACCGGTGGGTCACCGGGGGGTCGGCCGAGCCGTTGCTTGAAAGCGTGTTGCGCGCGGCTGAACGAGATTAGCTGCGACCATCAGGGGTTTCGAAATGATTGCCGCCTTGCTGATCGCCGAGATGATTTGCGCCACCGCTGCCATCACCTATTACGAAGTCGTATTCTGGCGGGTCGCCACCAACCTCGATGGCGTGGGCGAGGCGTTATTTGGCAGTCTCGGTCTTCTGCTGCTCGGCTGCGGCATTTTAGCTCTGTCCTTCTATAGCGAAGGAAGATTTGACCGCCGCCTACCGCACCGATCGGTACGCTACCGCAACAACAAATCTTCTTTACATCAGGACTGAAGCGAACGAGTTGCTGTGTCGCCGCGTTCGTCTGCGTGGGTGCAAACCCGAGCTGCGAAGGATCGGACATGGCAAGCGTAAGACTTTTTGTCGGGACATGTGCGGTCCTGTCCGCATTCCGTCGGTACAGGCCGGACCGAGAACAGGCGGTGAGACCTATATGCGGGCCGGCTGCTTCGCCTGTCACGGCGAGATGGGCTATGGCGGCGCGGGTCCGCGCTTCCGCAACGACAAACTGCTGGCCGCGGATGACTACGTCGTTGGGCAGATCCTGCTCGGCCGCGGCATCATGCCTTCCTTTGCCCACAAACTGGACGACCACCAGATCGCAGCAGTCGCCACGTATATCCGCACTAGTTGGGGCAACGATTTCGGTCCGGTATCCGTCGATCAGGTGGCGAAGGCCAGGAAGGAATTCACCTCATCCGACCAAAGCCGACAAAAGGCAACTCAATGACGAGGAGAGCGCAGTGATCAGTGTCGTTCGAACCGCTACGAAGATTTCGCTGCCAGGTTTGGCCTTGGTGGCGATGGGCAGCATGGGGTTGGTCAGTGCGTCCACTGAGCCCGCTGCCGCCCAGACACAAGATCAAGTTACCGATCAGGCCGCGCAGTCCCAACAAGTCAAGGGGCCCAACCAACCCGAGACCGTGTTGCCCGGGGAAGCCGGCGGCAAGCCTGAAACCGAGTTGCCCACGGCGGGCGCAGCTCAGACCAATGATATTCCCGGCCAACCACAACCAGTCTATCCGGAGGGATCGCCAGCGGTTCCGAACACTACTGGCGCCTCCGAGTCACCGCAGACTACGACTCCCGAGCAGACCCCCGTCGCTCCCGATCAGACGACGACGCCAGCGGCAAATCAGCCGGCCAATGCCGAAGAGGAATTGCCTGAAGGCAAGACGAAGAACGGAGTAACCCAAGGCGCTGCTGGTCAAACCACGACTTACCAGCAGCCGACGGAGAGCAAGAATAAGAACGAGACAGGGACCTCAAGCGCCAATGCAGACATCGAGAGCCTGAGCGAGGATCCTGCTCAGTGGCCAACCGCCGCTAAGAATTACGCGAGCACGCGCTTCAGCAAGCTCGACGAAATCAACACCGGCAATGTCGGCAAGCTCCAGGCGGCTTGGATGTTCTCGCTCGGCACCATCGCGGGGCAGGAGGCTGCGCCATTGGTGATCGACAACGTCATGTACCTGATCGGGCCCTATCCCAACGAGGTGTTTGCGCTCGATGCCACCACCGGCGATCTCAAATGGAGTTATAAGCCGAAACCCAATCCGTCAGCGCAGGGTGTGGCGTGCTGTGATGTCGTCAGCCGCGGTCTCGCCTATGACGACGGCAAGATCTTCATTGCTACGCTTGACGACCATGCGGTTGCCCTCGATGCCAAGACCGGCAAGGAGGTCTGGCACACCAAGCTCGGGGACATCAACACCGGCGAGACCATTACCATGGCTCCGCTCGCCGCCCGCGGAAAGATCTTCATCGGCAACAGCGGGGGCGAGATGGGTGTTCGCGGCTGGATGACGGCGCTCGATCAGAAGACAGGTGCGATCGTTTGGCGCGGCTATTCCACTGGCCCGGACAACGAGGTGCTCATCGGCGATGACTTCAAGCCGTTTTACGACTCTGAGAAGGGCAAGGATCTCGGCGTGTCGAGCTGGCCGCCCGATCACTGGAAGATCGGCGGCGGCGCGCCTTGGGGTTGGGTGAGCTACGATCCCGAGCTCAACATGATCTATTACGGGTCGGGAAATCCAGGCCCGTGGAATTCGAACCAGCGTCCCGGCGACAACAAGTGGACGACGACGATTTTTGCCCGCGACGCCGATACCGGCCACGTCAAATGGGCCTATCAGGTCAACCCGCACGACCTATGGGATTATGACGAGATCAACGAGAACGTCCTGCTCGATCTCGACATTGATGGTCATGCTCGCAAGACGCTCGTGCATATCGGCCGCAACGGCCACATGTATGTAATCGACCGGCAAACCGGCGAAGTTATCTCGGCCGAGCCGTACGACACTGTCACTTCGATCAAGAAGATCGACCTCGAGACCGGGCGGCCGGTCCTCAACGAAGACTTGAAGCCGGATCTGGAAAAGGTAGTGCGGAACGTCTGCCCGGCGTCACCCGGCGCCAAGGATTGGCAGCCCACGGCGTGGTCGCCGCGGACCAAGCTGCTCTACGTGCCGCATCAGCATCTGTGCATGAACTACAAGACCAGCCAAGTCGGCTACATCGCCGGCACGCCGTTCGTCGGCGCCACCGTCGACATGTATGCCGGTCCGGGCGGTTACCGCGGCGAGTTCATGGCGTGGGATCCTGTGGCCAAGAAAAAGGTCTGGTCCATCCATGAGAACTTCCCCGTATGGAGCGGGGCCTTGGTGACCGCGGGAGATGTCGTCTTCTACGGCACCATGGACCGCTGGATGAAGGCGGTAGATGCCAAGACCGGCCAGCTGCTGTGGAAATTCCGGGCCGGTTCCGGCTTCATCGGTCAACCCATCACCTATAAAGGCGGCGATGGCCGACAATATGTCGCCATTCTCGACGGGGTGGGCGGCTGGTCGGGCGCCATTGCTCACGCCGACATTGATCCTCGGGTCAGAGCCGGCGCCCTCGGCTTCACCGGTGCCAATCAGGATCTGCCCGCTTACACCAAAGGCGGCAGCGAGCTTCTTGTGTTCGCCATACCTAAGCAGCCCAACGTCCAGGCCAACGCTGCCCAATAAGGAAGTCCGCAAATGTCACGCAACATCCGCTCTAAGCTCCTCATTAGCGGCGTAGCGATCGGCGCGCTCGTCATGCTCGGCGCAGCGGGCGATAACGCCTCCGGCGACAACAAGGACGTTGCCGTACCGCCGACTGCGACCAACCTGCTCGAGGTCCCGGTCACGGGAATTGTGCCAGGTAATATTGACGTGACGCCCAACATCAAAAATCCCGTGGCTGACGATAGCGATGCCGCCAATCGCGGCATGAAATATTTCAATAGTTTCAATTGCAGCGGTTGCCACGCGGCGAATGGTGCCGGCGGCATGGGGCCGGCGCTGTCGAACCACTCGTTCAAATTCGGCAGCGACCCGGCCAAGATTTATCTGACCATCGCACAGGGACGTCCAACCGGCATGCCAGCCTGGGGCACGCTGCTGCCGAGCAGCGTCATCTGGGACCTCGTGGCCTATATCCGCAGTATCAGCGACGCGCCCATCGAGCAGTGGGGCACGACCACGTCGCTCGATTCGTTCACAATTGAGCAGGTGCCCGCGGAGTTCCAGTCAACGCCAACCCCTGGCAATACACCGAGCCATTCAGTTTCGGGCAAAAGCCGACGGGTGAAGTCAAGTCGGGCATGAACACCGAATAGGTTGGAGCACCGGTCGATGCAAGACCGATTGAGGCGCGCTTGTTTGCCGGCAACCGCTGCGTCGATTGTGCTGGTCGTCGCCTCTCCGGTGAGAGCGGACGCGCCGATGACCTATTTACGGTCCTTCGGCGGGCAAGCCGATGCAATTTTGCCGCTCACCTGGGGCATGATGACCATCTCGATTGTGGTGATCCTAATCATCACCGTGCTCCTGATATCTGGCCTTCAGCGCGCGCGTCGCTTTTCGAGTCTTGCCGTCGAGCGCGAAGAACTTGCAGGTGCAGGCGATGGCCTAGCTTGGCTCTATGTCGGCGTCGGCCTTTCGACCGTGGTTTTGTTTGGTACCGCGGTCTGGGCCATGGTGACCTTGGCCGACACGGGTCCCCCCGCCGGCAAGCCTGCCTTCACGATCGAGGTCACAGGCCATCAATGGTGGTGGCAAATTCGATATCTGAGCGCCCAGCCGTCGCACATCTTCGAGACCGCCAACGAAATCCATATTCCAGTGGGAAAGCCGGTCCGGGTGAAGCTTGTCAGCGCCGATGTCATCCACTCGTTCTGGGTTCCTGCGCTTGCCGGCAAGACGGATCTGATTCCCGGACAAACCAATGTCACATGGCTCGAGGCCAGCAAGCCGGGAGTCTATCGCGGCCAGTGCTCCGAATATTGTGGCAAGCAGCACGCGCATATGGCCTTGACGGTAGTGGCAAGCGACCCGGATCGTTTTCAGGCCTGGTGGAATTCGCAGCTCGGGCAGGAACCTCAGCCCGAACAGCAAGCCGCGGTGGCGGGGGAGACCGACTTCATCCAGAAATGCGGCATCTGCCACACCGTGCGCGGCACACCAGCTCATGGCATCGTAGGCCCCGACCTTAGCCATCTCATGCAGCGTCGAACCATTGCTGCGGGGACGCTTCCAAATAATACCGGCGATCGCTGGATGGATTTCCAACCCTCAGGCCATCAAGCCAGGCAGCATGATGCCGCAGCCCGAGATCTCACCGGCGCAATTGCAGCGCATCCTCGCGTTCTTGCAGACGCTGAATTAGGAGGCCGGCCTTGGCCAGGAGCGATTATTACCGCACTCCCGTCATCGAGACTCTTGGCTATAGCTCGGACACTGCCCAGCGCCTTCGCCAGCTATGGGAAACTGCGCCGGGAATCTATGGCTGGCTGGCGACGGTCGATCACAAGACGATTGGCATCCGCTACATCGTCACCGCCTTTTTCTTTTTGGCCTTGGGCGGCGTGGAGGCGCTGATCTTTCGCCTTCAGCTCGCGCAGCCCAACCAGCACCTGCTCACGCCCGAGCAATACAACCAGCTCTTCACCATGCACGGGATCACCATGATCCTGTGGTACGCCTTCCCGATTCTAACCGGCTTCAGCGTCTACCTTCAGCCCCTGTTGCTCGGCACGCGTGACATGGCTCTGCCGCGGCTGAACGCTTTCACCTATTGGGTTTTTCTTTTTTCGGGTTTGTTTCTCTATGTCGGGTTGCTGCTCGGCACCGCACCCGATGCAGGTTGGTTCGATTACGTCCCCTATGCCGGGCGTGAGTTCAATGCCGGGCCCAATATCGACTTCTACGCGCTCGCCAATATTCTGCTCGGCATCTCCACCACGCTCGGATCGATCAATTTTATCGTGACCTTCTTGCGGCTACGCGCGCCCGGCATGTCGCTCAATCGCCTGCCCATCATGAGCTGGGGTACTCTGACCACGTCCTTCGCCAACGTGGTTGCTGTTCCGGCAGTCAGCCTTGCCTTCTTCTTGTTGTGGACCGATCGGCATTTCGGCACCCATTTCTATGACGCGCCGGCCGGAGGCCATCCACTGCTGTGGCAGCACTTGTTCTGGATGTGGGGCCATCCTTGGGTCTACGTCATTGTGCTTCCGGCTCTCAGTATGGTGTCCCAGGCGCTGCCGGTGCTGTGCCGGCGTCCGCTCGTCGGTTACACCACGGTCGCGCTCGCCACGGTCCTGACCATGGTGCTCGGCTTCGGTGTGTGGCTACACCACATGTTCGCCACCGGCCTGCCGCCGCTTGCCCTATCGTTCTTCAGCGCCGTGTCGATCGTCATAGCCATTCCCAGCGCGATTTCGATCTTCTCGTGGCTCGGCACCATCTCGACCGGCCGGCCCGCGTTCTCGACGCCGTTTCTGTTTTTCGCTGGCTTCATCTTCGTGTTCGTCATTGGCGGCGTCTCAGGCTTCATGACCGGCGCAGTCCCAACTGACTGGCAGCTTACCGACACGTATTTCGTCGTCGGCCATATCCATTATGTGCTGATCGGATGGAATCTGTTCGCGGTGATGGGCGCCATCTATTTCTGGTTCCCTAAGATGACCGGCCGCATGCTGAGTGAGAGCATCGGCCGCTGGAATTTCTGGCTGATGTTCATCGGGTTCAACGTCGGATTTTTCCCGATGCATATTCTCTGGTTGATGGGCATGCCGCGGCGGATCTACACCTATCCCGAGGGTCTCGGCTGGGACACCAACAATCTTATCATTACCATTGGCGCCTACGTTCTGGCCTTCGGCTTCCTTCTCTTCGTTTGGAATGTGGTCGTCAGCTTGCGGCGCGGCCGGCTTGCCGGTCCAAATCCCTGGGACGGCGACACCCTAGAATGGACGACACCGTCGCCCCCGCCGCCCTTCAACTTCGTGGTCATCCCGACCGTCGCCAGCCGCAGCCCGCTCTGGGAGGATCGTCTCCACGATAGCGAACTCCGCTCCTCGATCGAGAGAGGTCCCGTGCTCGACGACGGTAAGGAAGTCTTGGCGACCACACCGCTCGATGCTCAGCCCGACGCCATCCTGAAATTGCCCGGTGACTCCTTGGCGCCTTTGTTCCTCGGGATCGTCATCACGGCGCTGTTTGCCGCTCTCATGTTGCAGACATGGTGGGGCGTAGCGGTCGCGGCTGTGGCCGGACTGGGCATACTCGCGTTCTGGCTGTGGCCGCGGCCACGCCTAGGACAGACCGCAGGAGTTTACCCCCATGTCTGACGTCGCTTTGATGCCGGAACAGCGGCTGCCGGTCGGCAGTATCGGCTATCGCTCTGCCGGCTGGTGGGCGATCCTTGGCGGTATCCTCACCGAGGCGGCGTTGTTCGTATTTCTGCTGTTCAGCTACTACTATCTCGCCGTCCAGCCTCATTCGGGCGCATGGCCGCCAGGAGGCGCCCCGAGCCTCAAATTGTCTTTGCCCAATACGTTCATTCTGCTCGCCAGTAGCGTCGCGGTGTGGTGGGGCGAGTGGGGCACCAAGCGCGACAACCGGCCGGTTCAGATTATCGGGCTCTCGGTCGCCCTCGTGCTCGGCATTATTTTCGTCGTGGTGCAGTACTTCGAATGGCAGGCCAAACCGTTCGGTCTCAGCACCGACGCGTATGGTTCCCTGTTCTTCACCGTGACCGGCTTCCATATGGCGCACGTAATCGTCGGGTTGTTAGTGCTCGTGTCCGTGCTCGTCTGGTCGGTGCTCGGCTACTTCGGACCGGTCCGTCATTCCTATGTGTCGATCGGTGCAATCTACTGGCACTTCGTCGATGCAGTCTGGCTTGCCGTCTTCTTCACCTTCTACATCACGCCATATCTTGGGTAACTCGATGATGGCTGCCACATCAAAAATGGAAGTCGGCAGGCCGGTGCCCGGACCACACGTGCCGCTGGCTGCTGTCGCATTTGGCATCCTTGCCAGTCCCATCGCCTGGTGGTTGGCCTTGTTCAGTCTCTATGCGATCGCCAGCCACAATTGCTTCCCCGGCGGCACGCCGAGACCGGCGCCCCTATGGCATGACGAATTGGTCCTCGCGACGATCGCTGGCGCCGCGTTGGTGGTTTGCGTCATCGCCGGCCTCGTTTCTTATCGTTCCTGGCGGGAGACCTACGGCGAAAGATTTAGCGAGGCTCGTCTCGTGCAATTCGGGGAGGGCCGATCGCGCTTCCTCGCCATGTGGGGCGCGCTGACGAGTCTTCTCTTCGCCATCCTCATGGCCATCAGCCTCATTGCTCTGTTTGTGGTGCCGTCATGTGGATGATGCAGGTGCTTACCTTGATTGGCGTGATCGTGGCCTCCCACGACGCGGCGCTCGCCCATGCCGTTGGACATCCCATTACCCACGAGCTCGAGTGGAGCTTCGAACCCTGGGTGCTTGTCAGTCTCTGCGCGGCAATTTTCCTTTATACTGCAGGTACTTATCGTATTCGCAGCGAGGTTGGCGCCGAGCGCGTGCTCGATCGCTGGCATAGTGTCACCTTTGCCCTGGGCGTGTTGGTCGTGTTCATTGCGCTATGCTCGCCTATCGACACGGTCGGCGAGCAGCTGTTCTCGGTCCACATGGTCCAGCATCTGCTGCTGATGCTGGCCGCAGCACCGCTGCTGGTATGGAGCCGGCCGGCCATCGCCTTCGTCTGGGCCTTTTCGCCGGCATGGCGCAAACGCATCGGTCGGTTCTGGACCGGGGCAGGGCTTGGCGGCGCGTTCACCGTCCTAATGCGGCCCTTGACCGTTTGGGTGCTGTTCGTCGGCAGTTTCGTGTTTTGGCATCTGCCGGGTCCCTATTCCTGGGCTTTCCATAACGAGTTCGTGCATGCGATCGAGCATGCGAGCTTTTTCTTAACGTCGCTTGCCTTTTGGACGCTCGTTCTCGAGCCATCGGGACGGCGGCGCCTCGGCTATGCGTCCGCACTTCTTTATGTGACGGTCACCGCCCTGTTGAGCGGATTGCCCGGCGCGCTCATGATCTTGTCGCCGCGGGCGCTCTATCCCGATCATGCCGCCGGCGTGGCCGCCTGGGGACTGACGCTGATCGAGGATCAGCAACTCGCGGGCCTCATCATGTGGATACCGGCCGGAGCCATTTATATCGCAGCTGCGGTTTGGTTGTTTGTGCGTATGATGCAGGATACCGAAAGCCGAAATATCCATATTCGCCGATCGGCGACAGTCTCGGCGATGATCCTACTGTTGCCGCTTGTGCTGGGCGGTTGCCGCGACGAGGCACAAAGCTCGGAAACGCATTTAGGCGGCAGCCCGAAGCGCGGCGCGACCCTGATCGGCAAGTTCGGCTGCGGCGCGTGCCATACCGTCCCTGGTATCGAAGGTGCTGACGGGTTGGTGGGTCCGCCGCTCGACCATATGAGCAAGCGCGTTTATATCGCCGGCGTATTGCGCAATACGCCGGACAATATGATGACCTGGCTGCGCAACCCGCAGTCCGTGGTGCCTAACAACGCCATGCCGGATGTCGGCCTTAGTGAGCAGCAGGCGCGCGACATCGCCGCCTATCTCTACACGCTGGATTGAAGGTAACGCTTTGGCCAAAGCAGACCAGTTCTTTCCACGACAAAGCAACCCCTGACCTGACCGGCGCCGCAGCAACAATCGTATTGTGATTTGGGACCAAAATAGCCCCGGAAACGTTTAGGTTCTATGGAAATGCACGAGGAAACCAAATTCGACGAAGAGGAAGAGCGATACGACAGGAGGCAGCGGCGGGCTTCTTTCGGCGGTTTATTAGCTGGCCTGTTCATCTTGTTCCTGTTCGGTGCGGGGCTCTTAGCTCTAACCTCATTCTGGCCTAGCTCAGCGCCCCAACCTTCTTCTGTCTCAAAGCCCAGTGGGACGACAAATGGGTTTTCTCAATAATTGTCCTTCAGTATCAGCATAAAGTGATCGCCCACCTGGGCGCAGAGGCGCCGAGTAGTGCCCGATGGAAGGTCGTTCCGCTCAAGAGGTGCCTAACCGCATCGAAGCAAGGGAACTGTACCCCGGGCGTAACGGTTCAGATGCGGTTCTGTTTCGAGAAAGGTGCTGTGCTCAGCGAGCTGCTCGATCGGATAACCGCGATAGAGGACAACTCCCTTGTCGAAGTCGATAAACGTGACCTTCGACTCGCAGCTGGCCGTTGAGGTGAAGCCCGGGTCATAGGTGAAGCAGCCCGCATCCTGATAAAGGCTGGTGACGTCAACCACTGCCGGTCCTAACGTGCCCTTGCGCATGGGCAAGTGGTGCTTGGTACCCGCAATCAAAACAGATGCTTGCCCAGCGCTAGCAGGGCGTTCTTCACCACGATGCTTGGCTATGGTCATCTACCAGGACCTTTGGAAGGAGAGTATCTCTCCGGGCACAAGCACGCGAGTGGGCTACAAGTCGCGCCAGCCATCGGCCGAGGCTGAAGTGTTAAGGCGAAACTGTGCTGGAGGACCCCAATTCGTGTTGGCGGTACTTTCGCGGCTTTCGTGTTCCCTGATAGCGAGATGGCAGTTCCCTGATACCTCGAAAAAATTCCCTGTTCTTCTGTCTAGGGAATTTGGCCGTAAGACGCTGACTCATTTATGCGAAAACGACGTGCCGGCCGGCTTTCAAGGGCCTCATCCACGAAAATTCCCTGTATTTTCCCGGTTATCAGGGAATTTAGCTCGTAGAGACTCGTTCGCTGCGGTCTCGCAGCACAGCCACCTAGTCGCGAGTTTTTGGACTCTCTCCTGATCTTCACTGAACAGTGCCGAAGAAGCCCGAAATTGCGCCATCAATTGGCGTTCATTCTCTCGACCTGACACTAGAGAGGGCGTCTCAAGGGAAGAACGCTGAGTTTCTCCTGGTCTATCTCTTCTGGGCACTTCTGGGGGTCACACTTGCCGATTATCAGACGCTCACGTTCAGGCCCGCTCCTGCGAGGCAAAGCAGACATCCCTAATTCACTCGCCAATGTCCGCTTCTGACCCAAAGCGGACATTGTGGTGGAGACTTTGAAAAGGACTCGAAGGGCCTTTGCACTGAGTTGATAGGACCGACAGAGCTGCGGTGGCACAATAAACCGCATTGAAGCCACAATCGGGCCCACAAGCTGGACTGGACATTTGTCTCGGTTCGGAGAGCGGCAATGAGGCTCTTTGCGATTGTTTTGACGTTGACTCTGTCGACGATGGGCGGGGGAGTGGCCTGGGCGCAGGAACAGCAGCCTACCCCCGGCGCGTCGCAGCAACAGCCGCAACTGCTCGATGCCGGTCAGCTCGATCAGCTGGTCGCGCCGATTGCGCTTTACCCCGACACCTTGCTCGCACAAGTGCTCATGGCATCGACCTATCCGCTGGAAGTCGTGCAGGCCGACCGCTGGGCGAAAGCCAACAAAGGACTAAAGGGAGATAAGCTCACCTCAGCCTTGGACAAGCAGGACTGGGATGCGAGCGTGAAGCAACTTGTGTCGACACCGACCGTTCTCGACATGATGAGCCAGCAGCTCGATTGGACACAGAAGCTCGGCGACGCCGTGCTGGCCCAGCAGGCGGATGTAATGGACGCGATTCAGCGCTTGCGCACGGCGGCGCAAGCAAACGGCAAGCTCGAAACGACTAAGCAGCAAAAAGTAACGGTCACGCAAAGCCAAGGTAGCGCGCCCATCATCGAGATCGAGCCGACGTCACCCGATGTCGTATATGTGCCTTACTACGATCCGGCGGTGGTCTACGGCACATGGCCCTATCCGGACTACCCTGCCTACTACTTCCCGCCGGCGCCTTACTATGGGGTGGGAGGCGCTCTCGCGCGAGGCATCGCCTGGGGCGCGGGCTTCGCGATCGGCCGTGAGATATGGGACAATTTCGATTGGCGTCACGGCAATATCAATGTCGACATCGACCGAAATGTAAACATCAACAATGCGCATTTCTCCAAGTGGGAGCACAATTCTTATCATCGGCGCGGCGTCGCTTACGACAATGACGCCGTGAGGAACAAGTTCTCCAAAGCGAACGTGAACGCGGGGGACCGCAACCTCGATTATCGTGGCCGCACCGGCGACCAAGTGCTCAAGCCCGGCAATAAGCCGGGGAATGGGCACAAGCCCGACGTCGGTCTCACGCCAGGCGGCAAGCCTGACGTCGGACAAATTCAGCAGGGGCTAAAAGAGCGCTCCAACAAGCAGGCGGCTGCCAACAAGCAAAAACCCGACCTCGGCAACGCCAAAGCCAAGGCGAAGGGAAAGCCGGGTGGAAACGCCTTCGATCTCAGCGATGGGCCAAAGGCGAAAGATTTCGCCAATCGCGGCCAAGCCAGCCTCGGCAATCGCGGCGCGAAGGATTTCAAACGGCCAAGCGGAGCGGGGCCCAAGTCATTCCAAGGGGGTGGGCGCCCGAGCTTTAGCGGCGGTGGGCGTCCGGGAGGCGGTCATATCAGCCGCGGTGGCGGAGGTCGCGGCGGCGGTCGGCGATCTGATGTCCGGCTGAAGCACGACATCACTCCCTTGGTTCGGCTTGCCAATGGCCTCGAGCTCTACCGCTTCCGCTATAAGGGCAAAGATCGCACGCTCTATGTCGGTGTCATGGCGCAAGACGTGCAGGAGATCAATCCTGGGGCTGTCTCGCGGGATCGAGACGGATATTTGACAGTCGACTACGAGCGGATTGGGCTCAAATTCATGACATGGAAAGAGTGGCTGGCGCAGACCGGCTCGGGAGGAGTTCGATGGTGACCAACACCAGCCGCATACTGCTTTTTGTTGCGCTGTTTTGGTTTGGCGCAGCGCCCGCAGCAGCGCAGGAGAAGTTCACCACTCCGGAGGCGGCGGTCGACGCGCTGATCGGGGCTGCGAGGTCGAGCGACGCAAAGTCTATCGTCGCAGTGCTGGGGCCAGACGGTCAGGCGATCGTCAGCTCGGGTGACCCGGTTGCCGACCGCAACACGCGCGAAGCCTTCATCTCGGCCTACGACGCCAAGCACGCGATCGAGGCCGAGGGCGATGGCTCGCAGACGCTGATCATCGGCAACGATGACTGGCCATTCCCGATTCCGCTCGTAAACAAATCGGGCGAGTGGCAGTTTGATACGGCCGCCGGCCGCGATGAGATTTTGCGCCGTCGCGTGGGCCGCGATGAGCTTGCGACGATCCAGGTCGCGCACGCGTATGTGCAGGCGCAGAATGAATACGCGGCGCTCGATCCGGCAGGCCTCGGCCGCGGAGTCTATGCACAGAGGATCGTGAGCCATCCCGGAAAGAAAGATGGTCTCTATTGGCCGACCGCTGAGGGGCAGTCGCCGAGTCCCCTTGGGGAGCTGGCGGCGCAAGCATCTGCCGAGGGTTATAAAGCTGGTCAAACGCCGATACCCTATCACGGCTATTACTATCGCATCCTGAAGCGTCAGAGCGCGAGTGCGTCCGGCGGCGCCTACGACTATCTGGTCAACGGCAAGATGCGGGGCGGCTTTGCGATGATTGCGTTTCCCGCGGAGTACGGCAATTCCGGGATTATGACCTTCATGGTCAACCACGACGGCACGGTGTTCCAAAAGGATTTGGGACCGAAGACCGACGAGCTTGCGCGCAAGATCGAGTCGTATGCGCCCGATCAAACTTGGACTACGGCCGATATCAAGCCGTGACGTCGATTTGAATCAACAAAAGCGTTTTTCAGCCCGCTGCGAATTGAGAGTGAAGCGATAGCTTGTGCCCTATCCCCCGCATCAAGCGGACTTCGCGGCAAATCCTTCTGAGGTTAGCAGGCGACAGATGCCGACATTAGCGTCTGGCCGCGACCGCATAGTCGCGCATCACGTTCGCTTCCAATTCGAGTTCATCAAGTCGGTGCTTGAGAACATCGCCGATGCTGATGATTCCCACAACCTTCGCGCCTTTCTTGACGGGGAGGTGGCGAACTCGTCGTTGCGTCATCAGCTTCATTACATGAATGATGCTGTCGTCGGATGAGCAGACAAGAACGGCTTGCGTCATCAGTCTGGAGACGGCGACGGTTGGTAGCTCGCTTCCATATGCCGCAAGACCGTAAGCAAGATCCCGCTCGGTGACGATGCCTTCAATGGACTTGCCATCACTGCTCACGACCATGGCTCCGATTTGATCTGCGTGTAACCGCACAGACAATTCGCGTGCCGATGCCTCGGGCCTGATCGTTTTGACCACAGATCCCTTAGTTTGGATGATGTCCGACACTTTCATGATGCGTTTCTCCATTAAGTATGAGCCCAGAGCAAGGCCATGCCGGAGAAGATGGAATGCTTGGAGCTTACCACCTCAGCGGCGCGCACCAAGACTCCAGCAGGATGCAGGCGTAGTATTTTGTGAGCCCACCCCCTGCCAGTACCCCTGCAGGAGTCGGGTCAGGCTTGGCGCCGTGACCGCTTAAAATTGGGAGAGCCTCGCGGCGCCAGGCCGCTGCTCTTGGCCAACTTCGTTCTTCCGACCCGAAGTCGTGAAGGTCAACGGAACGGCCAACCGAATTTCGCGTTCTTAAGGCGGCAAATGAAAGGATACGCGCTATGCGCGCCTTCAACTTGAGTTTCGTGGCACTTTTGGGTGTCGCCGCCATAATGGTCGCTACGCCCGAACCGGGATTTGCTCAGGTGGGCCATATTTCTGTCGCTAAGGGACAGATTGCTAGTCAGGTGGAAGAGGTCGGTTATCGGTATCGTCGCTGGGGTCATCGCCCCTACTACCGCCCTTACTACGGCGGCTACTACCGACCCTATTATCGGCCCTATTACGGCTACCCCTATTACTATCGGCCCTATTATCGGCCGTGGTGGCCCGGTATCAGCTTCGGCTTTTGGTTCTAGGCTGACACGTACAGCCTACGCCTTGCCGATGACCTCGCTAGCGCGGCGCAATCTTGCGCTGACTATTGGTCGAGCAGGTCCTTGCGGTAGATCAAATGGTCGACATAAAGGCATGATATAAAACATGATGTAAAAAGAGTCGCCGAGCGTCGAGAGGCAGTCAATGGTAGCAAGTGCTGCGAAACTCTCCAGGGCGTTGCCTACAGCTGACGAGATGATGGAAAAGTTGGCTTTGGCCGAGGCCGAGAAGGCATCGGTCGAAGCGCGCAAGCATGCCGCCGCCGAAGCCGAAAAAAAGGAACTGCTCGACAAGCTTACCAAGCCGTCGGGGGTTTCCGACGAAGAGGCCCTGAAGCGCGTTGCGATAATAGTCGAACGTGCGGTATCCAGTGGCCTGACGGAAGTACAAGTATTTCGCTTTCCTAATGCGCTTTGCACCGATCACGGCCGAGCTATCAATCAGCAAGAGCCCGGGTGGGAGACCACTCTGACCGGATTGCCGAAAGAAATGTACGAATTCTGGGAACGGCAGCTTCGACCGCTCGGATATAAGCTCAGGGTCCAGATCATCGACTTCCCAGGTGGGATGCCGGGGGACGTAGGCATCACGCTAAAATGGGCATGACCGGACTGAGCAACTAATTGGGGGAAATTTTGCCGCTGTCTCTGGGGGAGGCAGTGACGCGATCTGCGCGTGATGACCGCGCGGAGGCGCGAGTGATGTGGGTCGATGGCGGACGACGCCTCCGAGGAGGATATTATGAACCAACAGCCGCAAAAGCAGGAATTCAAGCCGACGTCGCCTCTTTGGCCGCTTGATGTGGCACGAGAGGCCTGGGCCTACGGCCTCGACGCGGTCCAGCGCAGCATTCTGTTTCTTGACGCGCTGCGGCAGCGAGGTGAACGTTACGAGGAACACGTTGCAAAGAAGGCTCCTCACGTTCTGAAGTTCGATTTCGAGCTAGTGATGGACGGAAGCGAACTCCCTCGACCCGTCAATTACGTTCTGATCCGCATCATCCCCCCGTCCGGCGTGAATGTCGACGAGCGCAAACGGCCCTTCGTGGTCGTCGACCCGCGCGCCGGCCACGGCCCCGGCATTGGAGGATTCAAGGCTCAATCCGAGATTGGCGTCGCCCTTCGCGCCGGCCACCCGTGCTACTTCATCGGTTTCCTGCCCGAGCCCGAACCAGGACAGACGATCGGCGACGTCGCTTACGCTGAGGCGGCATTTCTTGAGCGCGTGATCGCTCTGCATCCCCAGGCCGACGGCAAACCAGCCGTGATCGGCAACTGCCAAGCCGGCTGGGCCGTCATGATGGTGGCAGCGCTGAAACCTGAACTGTTCGGACCGATTATCGTCGCCGGGTCGCCACTCTCTTATTGGGCCGGGACGCGCGGGCAACACCCAATGCGTTATACCGGTGGAATGCTCGGTGGGAGTTGGCTTACCGCGCTGATGAGCGACCTCGGCAACGACAAGTTCGATGGGGCATGGCTGGTCAGCAATTTCGAGAATTTGAACCCCGCAAATACGTATTGGACCAAGCAGTACAACCTCTACTCTAAGATCGATACCGAGGCGCCGCGCTATCTCGAATTTGAGGATTGGTGGGGTGCTCATGTCCTGCTCAACGGCGAAGAAATTCAAGCCATCGTCGATCAGTTGTTCGTCGGCAACAAACTGGCGACGGCTGAGATAACCACCAGCGACGGCGCAACACTCGATTTTCGAAATATTCGCACGCCGATCGTCGTGTTCTGCTCGAAGTCGGACAATATAACGCCGCCGCCCCAGGCCCTGGACTGGATTTTGGATCTCTATCGAGACGTCGACGACATCCGGGCGCATGGACAGACAATCATCTACGCAGTACACGAATCCGCCGGCCATCTCGGTATCTTCGTCGCGGGCTCGGTCGCAAAGAAGGAGCATGCTGAATTCGCGAGCAACATCGATTTGATCGAGGTTCTTCCGCCCGGGCTCTACGAAGCGGTTATGACGCCGAAAGAGTCGGGCGATAAGACCGCCGATCTGATCGGCGGCGACTATCTCGTTCGTTTCGAAGCGCGCACTTTCGCCGATATCCGAGAGCTCGGTGTCAACAGCGAGGAGGATGAGCACCGGTTTGCAACGGTCGCCCGCGTCTCCGAAATTAATCTCGGTCTCTATCGGACGTTTGTGCAGCCTTGGATTCGCCTCTTCGCCAATGAAGGCGGGGCGAACCTAATGCGCAAGATGCACCCCCTGCGCCTGCAATTCGAGCTGTTCTCGAGCGCCAATCCATTCATGAGTTATCTCGCTTCGATAGCCGACGTTGGGCGGCAAAACCGGCAGCCGGCTTCCAAGAACAATGTCTTCGCGCAGGTCGAAGCGACAGCTTCGAAGTGGATCGAGTCATCGCTGAACAACTATCGCGATCTCCGTGACGAACTCACGGAAGCAGCTTTCCTCAACCTTTATGGCTCACCGGCCCTGCAAGCCATGGTTGGACTTAAGGCCTCGGAAGGCGGCACGCGCCGCAGACCCGGTTTGGACGCGACCTATAAGGCCTTCGTCGCCCAACGTGCGGAAGCGCTAAAGCGGAACATTGGAGAGGGTGGGCCACGCGAGGCTGCGATCCGGGCAGCACTCTATATCCGTCTCCCCGAAGGCGTCGCGGATGAACGCGGCTTCCGCCTGCTCCAACGGTTGAGGGACGAGGCAGGGTCGGGCCTCACACTCGCCGCTTTCGAGAAAGTGGTACGTGATCAGTACTTCAGTCTGCTGCTCGATGAGCGCCGGGCGATCGAGGTCATCCCCACGATGCTGGCTAGAGATTCTGAACTAGCCCCGCGCATGGCCAGCGCGCTTGGGCGTCTCATTGAAGTGGTCGGAGTCGAAACTCCGGCCGGCAAGGCGCGGCTCCGCGAGATGGAGAGAGTATTCAAGCAGCGCCCGATCCCCGCTAATGACGCCTTGCGAAAAGCTACGCCTCAAGAGGCGCCCAAGCGGCGTGAGCCATTGCGCAAGGTGAGCGGCGAGCCGGACTGACTGGCCCTTTGCGCTCACCGCTCGGAGAGGCCCCACAGTCCAGAGGTAAACGTCATGACCCAAATCACGGCCCCGCGGCAGCACGAAAAGTACGACCGCCTGATAGCTATCGCGAGAAAGCAGATGGCGCTCTCAACCGCTGTTGCGCATCCCTGCGATGAAACCTCGCTTCGAGGCGCGCTGGAGGCAGCGGAGGAAGGACTAATCAAGCCCATTCTCGTCGGTCCAAAGGAGAAAATCGAAAGCGTCGCCAAGTCTTTTTCGCTCGATCTTGATGACGCCGAAATCATCGACGTTCCGCACAGCGTCGCCGCCGCTGAAAAAGCAGTTGAACTCGTCCGCTCCGGTAAGGCCGATCTCCTGATGAAGGGCAGCCTGCACACCGACGAACTATTGGGGGCGGTCGTCAAGCGCGACACGGGGATACGAACCGGACGGCGCATCAGCCACGTTTTCGTCATGGACGTGCCGGGCCATCCGCACACCTTGTTCATTACCGATGCGGCCGTAAACATCGCGCCCGATCTTGCCGCCAAGCACGACATCATCCAGAACGCCATCGATCTGCATGTCGGACTGGGTCTTGGAACGCCCAAGGTTGCGATCCTTTCGGCAGTCGAGACCGTCACTCAGAGCATCCCGTCGACGATCGAGGCGGCGGCGCTCTGCAAGATGGCCGATCGCGGTCAGATCACCGGGGGCGTCCTCGATGGTCCGCTCGCTTTTGACAACGCGATTAGCCCCGAGGCCGCGCGTATCAAGGGCATCGAATCGCCGGTCGCCGGTCAGGCACAGATTCTGGTGGTGCCTGACCTCGAGGCCGGCAACATGCTGGCGAAGAATCTGACTTTCTTGTCACGTGCCGATGCGGCGGGCGTGGTTCTTGGTGCCAGAGTGCCGATCATACTGACGTCGCGAGCCGACAATGTGCGGACGCGGCTGGCCTCCTGCGCCGTGGCAATGCTGCTTCGGCATAGTCAAATCGCCAAGCAGCCGATCCAGGCCTGACTGCCGTGAGCGAAACAATTCTCGTCGTCAATGCGGGCAGCTCGAGTATCAAGTTCCAGCTGTTCTCGATTGAGTCGGGTGACCGGCTAAAGCGGCTTCTAAAGGGCCAAATCGAGGGCGTGGGCGTAAAGCCGCATCTGATCGCGCGGGGTCTGGGCGGTGAAATTCTCATCGACGAGACCTGGCCCTCTGCCGAGGTAAAGGACGTTCCGGCGGCACTCGACAAGGTCGTCGAGTTCTTGCGCGCCCATGTCGGCCAGCTTCCCGTCGCGATCGGCCATCGGGTCGTGCATGGCGGGCCGGACTATAGTGCCCCGACCATGGTGACCGAAGCGGTCCTGAGGCGGCTCGAAAAATTTTCCCCACTCGCGCCGCTGCATCAGCCGAACAACCTGGCCCCGATTCGCGCGGTGCGGGCGCGTCAGCCGCAAATGCTCCAGGTCGCTTGTTTCGATACGGCTTTTCACCGCGGTCATCCAGAAGTCGCGGATCGCTACGCTCTGCCCGAGTCCCTTTATGCCGAAGGCGTGCGCCGCTACGGCTTCCACGGCCTCTCCTACGAGTATATCGCCGATCAACTGCAGGCGGTGGCTCCCCGGCTGGCCAAGGGCCGCGTCATCGTCGCGCATCTTGGCAGCGGCGCTTCGATGTGCGCCGTCCTTGCCGGCAAGAGTGTGGAGTGCACCCTTGGTTTCACAGCCCTTGACGGCCTGCCAATGGGAACCAGGCCGGGCCAGCTGGACCCCGGCATCGTCCTCTATCTTATGAGCGAGAAGGGGATGAGCACGAAGGAGATCGAGCGTTTTCTCTACAATGAGTGCGGCCTCAAGGGCCTCTCCGGCATCAGCAACGACGTGCGGGATTTGCTCGACAGTCAGGATCCGCGCGCCAAGCTTGCGCTCGACTGCTTCGTCTATCGGATTGCGCTTTCGGCAGGGATGCTCGCGGGGGCCATGGGCGGCATTGATGGCTTTATCTTCACTGCCGGCATCGGCGAGAATGCGCCCGCCATTCGCGAAGCCGTTGCCAAGCGTCTCGCCTGGCTCGGACTGGAATTAGACGCCGAAGCAAACACCAAAGGCGGCCCGCGCATCTCTCGCGAAGGCTCATCTGTTGCTTGCTACGTCATTCCCACCGACGAGGAGCTGATGATCGCTCGCCACACAGTGCGTGTGCTGCGAGTGCGGGGTGCGGAGTTGACCAAGGAGAAGTCAGCATGATCGATCTTTCCACCCTGGCTTTGCTGAAAGGCAAGAAGGCGCTGGTCACGGGCGTCGCCAACGACCAGTCCATCGCCTATGGCTGTGCCAAGGCGTTTCGCGCCTTCGGCGCCGACCTGGCGATGACCTACCGCAACGAAAAGGCCAAAAAATTCGTCGAGCCGCTTGCCAAGGAACTTGAAGCATCGATCTTCATGCCGCTGGACCTCCAGACCGAAGGATCGTTGGAGGCCATCTTCGAGCAGATCGAGAAGCAATGGGGCAAGCTCGATATTTGCCTGCATTCTATCGCCTTCGCGCCCAAGCAGGACCTTCAGGGCCGCGTCGTTGATTGCTCTAAAGAAGGCTTTCTCACCGCCATGGAGATTTCGTGCTGGTCGTTCATCCGCATGGCGAAGCTCGCCGAGCCCCTGATGAAGGACGGCGGCGTCCTATCCACCATGACCTATTACGGCTCCCAGATGGTGGTGGAGAATTACAACATCATGGGCCCCGTGAAAGCGGCGTTGGAATCGGCGACGCGCTATCTCGCCGCCGAGCTTGGGCCTAAAGGGATTCGCGTGCACGCCATCTCGCCGGGGCCTCTGAAAACGCGTGCGGCCTCGGGCATCACCGACTTCGATGAATTGATCGCCAAGGCCCAAGCCAAGGCACCGGCGCGCAGCCTTGTGTCGATCGATGATGTTGGGGTCGCGGTCGCGTTTCTGTCGATGAACGGCGCCAAGCTGATTACTGGCGAAACTCTCTATATCGATGGCGGCTACCACATCATCGATTGAGTCGGACCGTGGCTGATCCACGCAATTATGTCACACACGAAACGTTGAAAGACGGCACGGCGATCACGGTGCGTGGAATACGTCCCGGCGATGCCAAGCGCATTCTCGACGAGTTCGGCAGGCTCGACCAGGAGGCGGTCTACCGTCGCTTCTTCAGCCCGAAGCTGGAACTGTCAAGCGCCGAGCTCAAGCAACTGACAGAGGTCGATTTCAACCATGTCGTTGCGCTGCTGGCCACGACCAAAGAGCAGGGCGTCGAAACGCTGCTCGGAGGCGCACGCTATGCGGTCCAGCCAGGCGAACCACCGCGCAGCGCCGAACTCGCGTTCCTGACCGCGGGAGCCTATCGCGGGCGCGGCATCGCGGGCATCCTCCTGCGATCCCTGGAGCAACTTGCCCGTCAAGCCGGCTTGTCGGGATTTGAGGCCGATGTGCTCGCCGACAACCAATCGATGCTGAACGTGTTTCGCCGCACGGGAATGAAGATGGAACAGCGCCGCGAGGGAAACGTCGTACATGTCACGCTTTGGTTCGAGCCGGGGGAAACAAGCTGACAATAGTGCGCCGGTAATTGCCGGATAAGCGATAACCAAATTGGCGTCAGGCAGGTCTGCTAGGTGAATCCAGTATCTGCGCCCAGGATTTGGATATATCGTCGCTCAGCATCTCAAGCATGAGCGTTTACGAGATGAGATGGACGCGGTGGTTGCCGGGGCTGGATACTCTGCGTCGATATCAAGCGGAGTGGCTGCCTCATGACATTGTCGCCGGGTTCGTGCTGGCAACGATGTTGGTCCCGGTGGGTATCGCCTACGCCGTGGCATCGGGCGTGCCGGGCATCTATGGTCTGTACGCGACCATTGTACCACTGCTCGTGTATGCCTTGTTCGGGCCCAGTCGCATCCTAGTTTTGGGGCCGGACTCATCGCTTGCCGCCGTCATTCTCGCCGTCGTCCTACCGCTCTCGGCCGGAGACCCCGTTCGTGCCATTGCGATCGCCAGCATGATGGCGATCGTTTCAGGAGTCGTTTGCATCGTCGCTGGGCTGGCTCGTCTGGGCTTAATAACCGATCTGCTCTCTAAGCCGATCCGCTACGGCTACATGAACGGAATAGCGCTGACCGTTCTCATCAGCCAACTGCCCAAGCTGTTCGGCTTCTCGATTGAAGGCGACGGACCGCTGCGAGAGCTGTGGGCGATAGTGCAGGCGATCCTGACCGGAAAGGCAAATTGGATAGCGTTTGCGGTCGGCGCAGGCACGTTGGCCGTAATCCTTCTACTCAAGAACTACTTGCGTGTGCCTGGAATACTGTTTGCCGTTGTCGGCGCGACCGCAATCGTTGGTGTATTGAATTTAGCTAGTCGCGCCGACGTGTCGGTGCTGGGTCCGCTTCCCCAGGGCCTGCCCACGTTCACTATCCCATGGATTTCCTATACCGATATCGGGCCGGTCTTGATCGGAGGCTTGGCGGTCGCCCTTGTATCGTTCGCCGATACGAGTGTGCTTTCGCGCGTCTACGCCGCCCGAACGCGCACCCATGTCGATCCCAACCAGGAAATGGTGGGACTCGGGGCAGCCAACCTGGCTGCCGGATTCTTTCAGGGCTTTCCCATCAGCAGCAGTTCGTCACGCACTCCCGTAGCCGAAGCAGCAGGCGCTCGAACTCAGTTAACCGGAGTTGTCGGTGCTTTGACCGTTGCCCTGCTCTTGTTGGTTGCGCCGAATCTACTGCAACACTTGCCTTCTGCCGCGTTGGCCGCCGTGGTGATCGCTTCCGCAATCGGCTTGTTCGAGATCGAAGACCTAATTCGAATTTTCCGCATCGAGCCGTGGGAATTTTGGCTGTCGATTGTCTGTTTCTTGGGCGTTGCGGTCTTTGGTGCGATACCAGGAATTGGTCTGGCAGTTGTGATCGCGATTATCGAATTTCTGTGGGATGGTTGGCGGCCGCATTCTGCAATCTTGGGTCGCCCCAAAGACGTTGAGGGCTATCACGACATCACACGTTATCCTGAGGCCCAACAGATCCCCGGCCTCGTACTCTTTCGTTGGGATGCACCTCTATTTTTCGCAAATGCGGAGTTGTTCAAGGACCGTGTTTTGGTCGCGGTAGCCAACTCCCCGAGTGCAGTATCTTGGTTCGTCGTTGCAGCGGAACCGGTCACCAGCGTGGACGTTACGGCAGCGGATGCCCTTGTCGAACTCGACGAGACGTTGCGTGCCAAAGGAATTGACTTGTGTTTTGCCGAGTTGAAAGATCCGGTAAAGGACAAGCTCAAGCGCTTCGGACTGTTCGCTGAGATTGGTGAAGACTCGTTCTTTCCAACTGTTGAGTCGGCCGTTAGAAGCTACATGCGGAAGCACCCAGCCGAACGGTAGGGCTGCGAACCGAGTCTATATGGCAGGCTGCGATGAACTGGCTTCTCGTCTTCGTGCCCGTCTCGATTGGTCTGGAACTGGTTGCTCCCGAGCGCTATCTCCTCATCTTCCTAACCTCCGCTCTTGCCATTCTCCCCTTGGCGGGATGGATGGGCCGCGCCACCGAACAACTCGCGGAGCGAATGGGGGAGGGGGTGGGAGGACTTCTCAATGCCACCTTCGGCAACGCAGCTGAACTCATAATTGCGCTCGCCGCGTTGCGCGCCGGTCTTCACGACGTCGTCAAGGCTTCCATTGCAGGGTCGATCGTCGGGAATATCCTGTTGGTGCTTGGTGCCGCCATGTTGGCCGGCGGGTTGCGTCGTTCCGAGCAACATTTCAATGCGGCCGGCGCTCGTTCTCAGGCGACGATGCTGTTGCTCGCGGCGATCGGCCTGATCCTGCCTGCCGCCTTTCAATCCGCGGCGGGTTCAACCGAGCAGGGGCTCGGCAAACTCAGCGTGTCGATTTCCGTCGTGCTCTTTGTGGTTTATTTGCTCTACTTAGTGTTCGTGCTCGTCACCCATTCCTCACTTTTCACGGGACCTTACAAAGAAGAGAAAGGCGAGGCGGAGTGGTCGGTCGAGCGGGCCGCAACGGTGCTCGCTGGCGCGACGGCAGCGATCGCCTGGGTCAGCGAAATCATGGTCGGTGCGATCGAGCCCACCGCGCACGAGTTCGGTCTCAGCAATGTGTTCATCGGAGTGTTCGTAGTGGCAATACTTGGGAACGCCGCCGAACATGCGACCGCTGTTGGCGCGGCGATCAAAGACCGGATGGATCTAGCGCTCTCAATTGCCATCGGTTCGAGTGTGCAAGTGGCGCTCTTCGTCGCCCCAGTCCTCGTGTTCGCAAGCCTTTTTCTTGGCCCGGCCACGATGGATCTAGCCTTTCCAGCCGGACTTGTGCTGATGGTTCTTTTGTCCGCGATCATCACGGCTCAGGTCGCGGGGGACGGAAGATCCGATTGGCTCAAGGGATTGCAGCTCCTTGCCGTGTACGTAATCTTCGGCCTCACGTTTTTCTTTTTGCCGGGCTCACAGCCGCATCCATAGTCGCTTCTGGCACTTCGATGAACGCCTATGGAACGCGCAGAACTGCGCGACCTAATACCACGTGTCGCCGTGGGGGGACGAGGCTTAGCTTATCGCCGGTAAATGCCATGATATGGAGGAAATCATGCAGCGGCTTCTGTTCGCATCCACCCTCGGACTGGGCTTGCTACTCAACGGACTGAGTTCAACATCGGTTTACGCATATTATCACCATCACCATCATTACCGTTATCATCACCACCATCACTTTTATAATCATCGCAACTGCTACTGGAGCCACCATCATCATCAGTGTCGCTATTGGTGACGCTAAGGCGACATCATCGAGCAAAATAAGTGTCGGAAGTCTAGGAGGAGTCTCAGCGATGAGGAACCGTTTCACTGGATGGATAATCGCTGGCGCGTTTGTGGTCCTGGGTACTTGCTATGCACAGGCTGCTCACAAAGACATCAAGCATTGTGCTAACGATTACAAGCAATATTGCCATCAATGGGGACTCGAAACCAAGGGTCTGGAAAACTGCATGCGTAAACACGGCGACAAGCTAACGCATGCTTGCATCAAGGGCCTGGTCCAAGCTGGGGCAGTTACCCAAGCGGAGGTTGACCGTCGGAAAAAGGCGTCGGGGCCCTAAAAGATCCCCAGGGGCGGACTTCAAGTCAGCTTCGTGCTTCGACTAGCGCGCCGAAGGCAAGTAACAAGTAAACGCGCGGCCCCTATAAACCGAACAGGGGCGTCGTGTCCGCTACTGGCACTTAACGGACATTAGTGCCGATGCTGAGCATGTCCGCTCTGCCGCCGATTTCGGACGTTCCGCGCCATCGATACGCTCAAGCGGACCTTGGTCGAGGAGAGCTTCATCGTCGCGCTCGTCTGCGTCATTTTCCTGCTGCATGCACGTAGCGCCCTCGTTGCCATCATCACCCTGCCGCTCGGCGTCTTGATTGCCTATATCTGCATGTGGCTATTGGGCTTGAGCTCGAACATCATGAGCCTTGGCGGCATCGCCATCGCCATTGGCGCGATGGTGGATGCCGCCATCGTCATGATCGAGAACGCGCATAAGCGGCTGGAGCGCGCGCCGCCCGGCAAGCCGCGCACCGAAATCCTGATCGAAGCCGCCGTCGAGGTCGGTCCGGCGCTGTTCTTCAGCCTGCTCATCATCACCGTCTCGTTCTTGCCGATCTTCACCTTGGAAGCGCAGGAGGGCCGGCTGTTCAAGCCGCTCGCCTATACCAAGACCTTCGCCATGGCGGCCGGCGCTCTGCTCTCGGTAGTGCTGGTGCCGGCGCTGATGACGGTCTTCGTCCGCGGCCGCATCATGCCGGAGCACAACAACCCGGTGAACCGGTTCCTGATCTGGGTCTATCGGCCGGTGATCCAGTTCGCGCTGAAATTCAAGGCCGCCACCATCGTTATCGCGCTCGTCGTGCTGGGCGTGAGTCTGTGGCCGGCCTCGAAGCTCGGCACCGAGTTTATGCCCACGCTGAACGAAGGCACGTTGTTCTATATGCCGGTGACGTTGCCGGGCATTTCCGTCACCAAGGCTGCCGAGTTGCTGCAAACCCAGGACAAGATCATCAAATCTTTCCCCGAAGTCGCTTCCGTATGGGGCAAGGCGGGGCGCGCCGCAACAGCCACCGACCCGGCGCCGACCGAGATGGTCGAGACTGTGATCAACCTGAAGCCCGAGGACGAATGGCGCCCCGGCATGACCATCGACAAGCTGACCGCCGAAATGGACAAGTCGCTCCAGTTTCCCGGCGTCTCAAATGCTTGGACCATGCCCATAAAGGCACGCATCGACATGCTGTCGACCGGCATCCGCACGCCCGTGGGTGTTAAGGTCTTCGGCAAGGACCTTGCCGAGATCGATCAGGTCGCGCGCGAGATCGAGGCAGTGCTCCGCAACGTACCGGGAACATCGAGCGCCTATGCCGAACGCACGCTAGGCGGCTACTACCTGAACGTCGATCCCGATCGGGTGCAGCTTGCCCGCTACGGCCTGATGATCGGCGATGTCCAGAACGTGATCGCCATGGCGCTCGGCGCCGAGCCGGTAACGACGACCGTCGAGGGCAGGGAGCGCTACACCGTTAGCATCCGCTACCCGCGCGACTATCGCAACAATCCCAAGGCGATTGCCGACCAAGTTCTCATCGCCATGCCGAATGGCGGCACAGTGCCTCTCGGCGAAGTGGCCAAGGTCAGCTTGGCGCAAGGGCCTTCGAGCATCCGCACCGAGAATGCGCAACTCGCCACATATATCTATGTTGACGTGCGCGATCGCGATATTGGCAGCTATGTTGCCGACGCGCAAAAGGCGGTTGCCGCCGGCGTGCAATTCCCGCCCGGGTCCTACGCCACCTGGAGCGGTCAGTTCGAATATTTGGAGCGTGCCAAAGCGCGCCTCAAGATCGTGGTTCCAGTCACGCTTCTGATCATCTTCTTGCTGCTTTACCTCAACTTCCGGCGCATCACCGAGACGCTCATCGTGATGCTTTCAGTGCCGTTCGCGCTGGTCGGGGGCTTCTGGCTGATGTGGTGGCTTGGCTTCAATCTCTCGGTCGCGGTAGCCGTCGGCTTCATAGCGCTTGCCGGCGTCGCTGCCGAGACCGGTGTGGTGATGCTGATTTATCTCGACAACGCGCTAACCGAGCTCAAGCAGCAGCGCGAGCGCGAAGGGCGCCCCTTCACGAGCAGTGATCTCTATGCCGCTATCATGTCAGGCGCGGTGGAGCGCGTGCGACCGAAAATGATGACGGTCGCCGCTATCATGGCTGGCCTCTTGCCCATCATGTGGAGCCGCGGCGCGGGCGCTGAGGTGATGCAGCGTATCGCCGTACCGATGATCGGCGGCATGGTGTCCTCGACAGCGCTGACTCTCATCGTCATACCCGCCATCTATGCTGTCGTGAAAGGTATGAGGCTGCCCGACGCTGTCTCCGGTAAATCCAACGAAGTCAGTACGCTGGCCTTCGGCCCCCGCAGCGGCGGCGCGTAAGGTCTGCTATGGGTCAAAAGCGGACGTGGTTTTGGCCGGCGCGAATGTCCGCTTCAGACCACGATGCAGACATGAATTCGCTATTCGCGCAGAAGAGGGAAATCCTTATTGCCTCTCGCCCGACCCGAGAGGGACTTGTCCGGCCCGAGTCAGCGCGGAAGAAAACGTGCGGGCCTTCGAACGAAGCCAGGAATACGCGCTCAAATAGATGTCAGGCAGCGTGTCCCACCTGGAAACTGCGCAACCCAGACTGCCGGGTCACCCACGTCCTCCGATTAGGGTTGGGCAGGGCTGGTGCTGGTGCGTTCTCTCTCAAATCGATGTCGTGTCTCGCGGCTTGCGCCGAGACGGACGCGCCATTGAGGCGCGATAGGAACGCGCCCGCTGCACCCATGAGTACAAAGACGGTGAAGGCCAGAATGAGGGAAAGTGGCAGACGAAGGACTAACTCGTTGCAAAATGCACTGAGCCAATCGATGCCTGGCTGATGCCCCACATCGCGGCTCGCCGCGCCAAACGCCACGTGCAATCCAGCCAATAAGGGCATTGCGGCTAAGAAAAGCCGGAATCGCAGCGATCTTCTCATTTCATGTGCCCGTTACGTCGTTCGGAGTGAGCTAAGATCCGTCGACCTTCTTGATTATATTTTCAACCACTTCGGCTGCGGAAATTCGCCTTGTAAGTTCGACGCGCAAATTTTCATGCCAACACATAAATTCGATCAGTTTGTTTGCTAGGTGAAGTTGCGCTCTGAGATGCGTTAGCTTGCTGTTTTGCTCTGATTCAATCTGGGAAACCAAACTCGCGAAGCGGGCATTTTCGGCGTTAATTTGGTGCGCAACAGTATCGGCGCGGTCTTGCAAATCTATGCGAATATCACGCATGAGCGACAGCCTAAGCCGCAGTGGCAAAAGTCCCGCCCGAGAGCTTTGAAGCTGCTCGCTGAATTGCAGCCATCCGATCAAGCTCGCTTGCCAGATCGATTCCTAAAAGCAACGCACCTGGGCTAAAGCTATGGCCTTGGTTGATAAAGAGGGGTCCGTTCGGACCATCAATTTTGATTGGCTTGGTGCAAGTCCACGAACCCGTTGGTTCGCGCTGAAATCTGCTAACGAACTCGCCTTCGGTCATGGTGCGCCCCCTCACTTCACAAGGCGAGGAACGCACAACAAAGCCCCGCGTGCCGACCCTTCAACACAAATTACACCCCGCAATTCGTCAACGTCTAATTCGAGTTTTCCGAGTTATCCACCCCGGGTGACGCATGGGAGCCCAACACTTTCCTTGCGATCCCTTCAACGTCCAGCACGCCGTCACGCATGTCCGACATCAAGCTCCCCGTACGCACCACCAGGTGACATTTCGTTATCTGTTCAGAGGGTCTGTTTGCAACCAGGCCCGGAAGGCGATCGCTTTTAGTAGCCGCTATTATCTTCGGGCGGCGGGAGCGGTGGATCGTCGGCCTCCTCTTGGGAGCAGTTCTCGATCCTATATTTCGATGCCTCCGACTGAACTTCGATACAGCCATTTCCCTGCACAGCGGCCCATCGTGGGGAGGAGCGCCACCCACCTGGGACTGACCCCGCCTCTTCGTTGGGTTGGGTGGCACGCTGCACCAAGGGCGTTGGTGAGCTGTTTAGAGGTGATGGATCCGCATAACCCATCGGGGGTGAAAGAGACGAACGTGTGATCGGCGCCAAAGGCTCGGTGCCCATCGGAAGGGGCGCGGATGACTGGACATTCGCGGGTTCTCGTGCCTCGCACGAAAGCAAAGCAATTCCCACAGCTGCCGCAACCACCGGTGCACGAACTCGACGCATTGAGTTCCCCCGTGCATTCTAAAGCGCGGGACAAAGACTAAGCCGCAGGGGTTATCAAAAGGTCACGGCGCGGGGGCACGGACAAAATTTTCGGCGCATTTCTAAGACTGCCGTCCGAGAGAACAAAGAAAAGCCCCGCCAGGAGCGGGGCTTGAGTGCTGTAGGAATGACTCCCGCATCAGGAGTCATGGGACGAGTTTGGTAGACTTTCACCCCGCGATACAATTTCTTTGCGTGCACGCTGCAGAAAGTTGTGCGCTTACCCCTATTGAGGGGGCTGCCCCTCAGGCGACTCCGACGGAGCCGGTTCCGGCGCTGACTGGGCGGGCGACGCGCTCTGATCGGATGGCGACTGTTCGGATGCGGGTGGCGCACTTTGCTCAGGTGGCATCTGTCCTGAGGCCGCAGGCGGCACGCTCTGCTCGGGCGCCATCCTATCTTCCTTCTTCGTTTTGCACTTGCCTTTGTCGGCGTTCCACGAGCATTCGGTCTTTGCTGTGCAATCCGCTTCATTGAGTCCTTTGCAAATGGACGCCTCTTCCTGCTTTTTCGAGTCCTCGTTACAACCACTGAGTAGAACGACCGCCGAAGCAACCAGTACTAAAATCCGCATGTTCATGTGGTTTTTCCTCTTTCTGTTGTCTCGCCGTTTTAGCATCCTCAAAAGAGCCGCGTGCAGCTTCTTCGAGAGCAGTTAGCTGAGGTCACAGCGTGCTCTCGGTTAGTCGCTTTGAGCCATTAGCCGACATGAAATGAGACGTGCGGAGCACCCTAGGCAAATTTCGCCGATCATTCTGCTTAGGAGTTCCGCCCGCCCCAAGGTCGCCCGCGCATTAATCGGTGATATCGCGCTTCTTCTGGAGGTATTCTTCGCGGTTGATCTCCCCGCGAGCGTAACGCTCTTCCAGGGCCTCGAGGGCCGGGGAACGCCGCTCCAGCGACCGCTGGCCGCCAGCAAGTGGCTGCGAACGGACAAACCACGCCACGCCAGCAATGATCACAGCGAGGATTACAAGCCAAAATATGAATCCGAAGCCCATGCCTTCACCGTTCATCATCAATGGCATGCCCAAAAATTGAGCGACTCCCGACGAACACCTTAAAAGATAACCTCGGCCGCATAGGCTTCACCTTGATCGGGATCAACCAAGGTCGAATTCGGGTCAGTTAGTGCTGTAGCGGTCATGCCAGCTTGGCACTCGGCCCATTGGACTTACCATGAACGAAACCTCCTCGCCGCCAGCCAAAGTTTTGTCAGCCGTCGACAAACCCGCCGCTACGCCGTCATCACCCCTGGGCGAGGGCATGCCCACCTTCGAGACCATGGACCGCGTCGAACGGGCCGTGGCGGCGCGGCTCACTCACGGCATCTCTCCCCATGCGCTTTATGCCGCCTGGTTCGATTGGGCTTCGCATCTTGCCAATGCACCCGGCCGGGTTCTCGAGTTGGGACTCGAGGCCGTGAATGCATCAGCGCGCTTTGCGCAGTTCGCCGCCCACAGCCGATCCGAGGAGGCAAAGCCCCCTTTCCAGCCGCAAGCCGCCGACCGTCGCTTCAATGACGAGGCCTGGAAAAGTCTGCCTTACGTGCTTTGGCAGCAGGCCTTCCTGGCCCAAGAAGCCTGGTGGGCGAGCGCCACGCGCGAAGTTCGCGGCATGACGCCGAAAAATGCTGCCCGTGTCTCCTTCATCACACGCCAGTTGCTGGACGTGTGGTCCCCGTCCAACCTGCTTTGGCTTAACCCCGTCATCATCGAGCGAACGCTCAAGGAAGGGGGGGCCAATCTCGTTCGGGGCGCGACCAATCTTCAGGAAGATGCCTGGCGCGCGCTCACGATACAGCCTGCACCTCCAGCCGATGGATTACGGGTGGGCAGGGACATTGCGGTCACACCGGGAGAGCTTGTCTACCGCAACGAACTGATGGAACTCATTCAGTACAAGCCCACCACCACCAGCGTCATTGCCGAACCGGTTCTGATCGTGCCGGCCTGGATCATGAAATATTACGTCCTCGATCTGAGCCCGCATAATTCGCTCGTGCGGTATCTCGTCGAGCGCGGCTTTACCGTGTTCATGGTGTCCTGGCGCAATCCCACCGCCGCTGACCGGGACATCGCTTTCGATGCGTATCGCACGCGGGGTGTCATGGCGGCGCTCGATGCCGTCACCGCAATCGTACCTGGCCGCAAGGTGCATACCACCGGCTACTGCATCGGCGGCACCTTGCTCGCGATCGCCGCCGCGACCATGGCGCGAGACGAAGACGACCGGCTCGCCACGGTCACGCTGCTTGCCGCCCAGACCGATTTCAGCGAGGCCGGCGAGCTCATGCTGTTTGTCGACGAAAGCCAGATCGCCTTCCTCGAAGACATGATGTGGGATCAGGGCGTGCTCGATACTAAGCAGATGGCCGGCGCCTTCAAGATCCTCCGCTCCAATGACCTCGTCTGGTCGAAGATGATGCGCGAATATCTGCTCGGTGAGCGGGATACCGTCACCGACCTCACGACCTGGAACGCGGATCAAACGCGCCTGCCCTATCGCATGCATTCCCAATATTTGCGCGGGCTATTCCTCGAGAACCGGCTCACTGCGGGGCGCTACGCGGTCGAAGGCAAAGTCATTGCCCTCAAGGATATCGAGGCGCCTTTGTTCGCGATCGGCACCGAGACCGACCACATCGCCCCCTGGCGCTCGGTCTACAAGGTCGCCCTTTTCACCGACAACGAGCTGACTTTCGTCCTCACCAATGGCGGGCACAATGCAGGGATCTTGTCGGAGCCCGGCCATCATGGGCGCCATTATCTTATCGCGACCCGCAGGCGCGGCGACCGCTACATCGATTCCAACGCCTGGTTGAGCCGAGCCGCCGCCAAAGATGACTCGTGGTGGCCGGCATGGGCGGCGTGGCTCAAGGCCAAGAGCGACCCGGTACAAGTCGCACCGCCAGGGATTGGCGCGCCCTCATGCGGGCTCGTGTCTCTTGGCCCAGCGCCGGGCCTGTACGTTCACCAGCCCTAAATCAGGTTCTCAGGCAGCCGCTCCAAGGATGTTTTTCGGGGCATGCTTCCGGATGCGCCCTCAGGAAATGATGAAGCACGTGAAGCAGCATCAGTACATGATCGCAGTCGTTGCGCGCCTGGCTGGCGCGGATATCATCAACAATCATGTCCCGAATGTTTTCCATGCCATGCTCTTGGCAGGCGAGATACTCAGCAAGCGCCGCAGCGGCGATCTCGGGTATATGTTCGTGCTCGGCGATCGCGAGTACTTGCTCTTCGGTAAGGCCGCAAAAAGCCACGCAATCCTCAAGGGTAATCATGCCCCATAACCCCATGCGCTTCTGCACGGCGTCAAGCTTGCACACTGCGCGTTGCCTGATCATTGATGCCGGTCAAGGCACGCGAACGGGATTCTCGACACTTTGTGGATCGGTGTTGCCAATTTCGCTAGTAGGCCATGACCCCCGTCCGAGCCCGAGTGAATTTCTAACGCCCAGGTACTCGAGGCCCACCCGTGCGCCACCTTTTTCCCTCAGACCGCATTACCGGGCTCGTCAACGCCGACCGCGGTTTGACGGCCGATGAGGTCGAGCAGCGGCGACGCCTCTACGGCAGCAACGACATCCTCGGGGATCGAACCTCTGGTTGGGGCAACATTGCGCGGGACACGGCGCAGGACCCCATGGTCTGGCTCCTTGTCGCAACCGCGCTCCTCTTCGCCTGGCTCGGGGACTTTATCGAAGCAAGTGTCCTTGCCTTGGCACTGGTGCCGATCGCAGGGATGGATGCCTATTTGCACCGGCGCACACAGGTCACGACCGAGGGATTGGCTGGACGCTTAGCCACGCAAGCGCGTGTGCTGCGAGATGGGGGGCCTAGGGACGTCCCTTCGGCTGAACTCGTTCCTGGCGATCTCGTCATTGTCAATGAGAGCGAATCTTTCCCGGCCGATGGCGTACTCGTTGCCGGCGTCAATCTGCAGGCCGACGAGTCCGCGCTGACAGGCGAGGCCATGCCGGTGCGCAAGCGTCCCTTCAAGGGCGCGGCCGAAGAAGGTGAGACGTCCCTCGATAATGACTATTGGGGTGCGGCAGGCACGCGGCTGCTCACCGGGGAAGCACGGCTTCGGGTCGTATTCACCGGCGGCGAGACGCTTTATGGCGAGATCGTGCGCTTCGCCCGCGAGGGTGGGCAGGAACGAACGCCGCTGCAGAGCGCCATCAGCGTCCTTGTCGCCGGGCTCGTCGCCATCGCCGTGCTCGTTTGCGTTGCTCTTGCCGCGACGCGGTACTATCAGGGTTTCGGCCTGCTCGATGCGTTCCTCAGCGCCGTGACGCTGGCGGTCGCGGCGCTGCCCGAGGAGTTCCCCGTCGCCTTTACGTTTTTCCTTGGCGTTGGCGTCTACCGCCTCGCGCGCCGGCAAGCGCTCGTACGCCGAGCTGTGGTCGTCGAGAATATCGGCCGGGTCACCTGCATCTGTTCGGACAAGACCGGCACCATCACAGAGGGCAAGGTGACGCTCGCCAATAGCCTGCCTGTTGAGGCGATCAACGCGGCCGCGCTTCAGCGATGTGCAGCGATCGCGTCGCGCCTTGGGAGCGGCGACCCGATTGATGTGGCGGTGCTCGAGCGTGCAGCCGGTCCCGCCGAGACTCTTCTTGCCACGTTTCCGTTCACGGAAGACCGCCGGCGTGAGACGAGCGTCGTTCGCGATGGCGACAGCGGCTTTTTAGTGGCCACCAAGGGGGCGCCAGAGACGATCCTTTCCATGAGCTCGCTTTCTCCCGAGGAGAAGACCAGCTGGCTCGCCAAGACCGAAGAGCTTGCGGGGGCGGGGCGCAAGGTCCTGGCGTGCGCCAAGAAGAACCTCAACCACTGGTCCGGCGAGGAGCCCGACCAAGGCTACGAGCTCCTCGGGTTGTTGGCTTTCGTGGATCCGGTGCGCGACGGCGTGAGGGAGGCCGTGGCCAAGGCACAGGGAGCCGGGATCCGGGTCATCATGGTGACGGGCGATCACCTGACAACGGCCGCCGCCATCGCCCGTGAGATCGGCCTTGGTGGTGAGACCCCGAGGATAATTGAGGGGGAGCAGCTGAAAGGACTCGTAAGCTCGCGCGAATTAGCGGAGTTCGACGTGGTGGCGCGCGCAATTCCTGCCCAGAAGCTGGACCTCGTGCGCGCGTTGAAAGCCTCAGGAGAGATCGTTGCCGTGACTGGCGATGGCGTGAACGATGTCCCGGCACTGCAAGGCGCTGATATCGGCATCGCTATGGGTGAGCGCGGCACGCGTGCGGCGCGTGAAGTTGCCTCGATCGTGCTTCTCGACGACAATTTCCGAACGATTGTCCGGGCCATCTCCGAGGGGCGCCAGCTCTTCCGCAATCTAAAACTGAGTTTTGCCTACTTGCTGATGATGCATATGCCGCTCGTGGCAACTGCGGCGATCGTGCCATTTGCCGGATTCCCACTACTCTATTTGCCGATGCACGTGGTTTGGCTCGAGCTCATTATCCATCCGACCGCGCTGTTGGTTTTTCAGGAGCTTCCAGCCTCTGACAAGCTCGACCCGGTCCAGCGAAACCGCAAGATCCGCTTCTTCAGCTGGCAGGAATGGACACTTATCGCTTCGATTGGCGCCCTCGTCATTGCGATGATTGTCGTCGGGTACGCGCGCAGCCTCGGCATCAGCAACGACGTCGAACATGCCCGAAGCATGGCCCTGGTCGCGCTTGTCGTCGCCAGCGCTACGATGACGGCAGGACTCACCCGGCTGCGATCCCAGAGCTCGGTCATTGCCGTCTTGGCCACGATAGGCTCTGCGGTCCTTCTCGTGCAGATCGCGCCGCTCCCCAGACTTCTGCACCTCAGTCCGCTCCATCTCGATGACTGGTTGATCGCCGGGTTGGGCGGAGCGATCGTGGCCTCCCTGGCCGTCTTCATCCCGAGCCTTGGGAGCAAGCGTGAGGTCGCGGCCTGAGGTGAATGGTGAGTTGAGGCAGGACCGACTTACCGCGTTCGCCGCATATGTCCGCTTTGGGTCAGAAGTGGACCTAAAACCAACGTTCATCGCGATGTCTCGTTATGTGCCAGTAGCGGACTTGAGCTCGGCCCCTGCGTTACGTCCGCTTCGAGCCAGAAGCCAACCTCTAAATTTGCCTTTGCGATAGAGCCGCCAAGAGCCTCTTCTCCAGCTCGACCGCGACCAGGACCGCCACCCCGATGCCGACGATCAAAGCCCCGTCGGCCAAGGCGATCGGCTCGGTGCCGAACAGCTCCTGCATCACCGGGACATAGGTGAATGCAAGCTGCGCCGCCACGAGCACGGCCAGTGCGATCAGCACGGCAGGCGTGCCGAGCACGCCCCGCCAAGTTAGCGAGGAGCCATGGATATAGCGCACTTGAACAGGTAGAACGCCTCCATCACGACGATGGTGTTGACCACCATGGTGCGCGACAGCGCGACCGAGAACCCGCGCTCGGCGGCGTAGAAGAAGATGCCAAATACGCCCGCCACGAACAGCAGCGACACGAAGCCGGCGCGCCAAAGCAAGCGCCGCGTCAGCAGCGGCTCGCGCGGGCTGCGCGGGGGACGCCGCATCGCGCCGGGCTCGGTCGGCTCAAACGCCAGCGCCAGCCCGAGCGTAACCGCGGTGACGAGGTTGATCCATAAGATCTGGATCGCGGTCATCGGCAAGGTCAGGCCGAGCACCAGCGCCACGACAATGGCGCTCGCCTCGCCACCATTGGTGGGCAGCGTCCATTCGATCACCTTGCGCAAATTGTCGTAAACCGTGCGCCCCTCGCGCATCGCCGCGACGATCGAGGCGAAATTGTCATCGGCAAGCACCAGCTCGGCGGCCTCCTTGGCGGCCTCGGTGCCCTTGCCGCCCATCGCCACGCCGATATCGGCGCGCTTCAAAGCCGGCGCATCGTTGACCCCGTCGCCGGTCATCGCGGTCACCGCGCCATCCGCCTGCAACGCTTTCACCAGCCGCAGCTTGTGCACCGGGCTGGTGCGGGCAAACACGGTAACGTCCTGCGCCACGACTCTTAAGGCGGCATCGTCAAGCCGATCGATGGCCTGCCCGGTGAGCGTCTTGGGATCGGCGGCGAGCTTCAGCTCGCGGGCAATCGCCTCCGCGGTGGCGGCATGGTCGCCGGTGATCATCTTCACGGCGATCCCTGCCTGCTGGCATTCGCGTATCGCCGCCAGCACCTCGTCGCGCGGAGGATCGATCAACCCCAGCAGGCAGATGAGCGTGGCGCCGTGCTCGACATCAGCAAATTTGAGGTCGTGCTGACCCTTGGGCATCTCCTTCACCGCCACCGCCAACATGCGCCGGCCAAGGCCCGCAGCGGCATCGGTCTCGCGTCGCCAGAACTCGCTCTGGAGCGGCTCGTCGCCGAGCGGTCCGCGTTGGCGGCTGCACATGGTCAAGAGCCGCTCGGGCGCCCCCTTGATATAGGCGAAGGCGGTCCCGTCCTCATGGCTGTGATGCAGGGTCGCCATGAACTGGTGCTGGGTGTCGAACGGAATTTCGTCGGTGCGCGGGATCTGCTTCCGCACCAAGGCGGCGTCGTGTCCGGCTTTGACGCCGAGGCTGACCAAGGCGCCCTCCATGGGGTCGCCTTGCACCGCCCAGACACTTCCGGCATTCGTAATCTCGGCGTCGTTGCACAGGATAGCGGCCCGCGCCGTTTCGCCCAGAGTCGGATGGCCAGCGGGATCCACCAACATGCCGTCAAGCTCGAACGCCCCTTCCGGACGGTAGCCGGCGCCCGACACGTCGAACCGGCCCTCGGTCGTGATTACGTCGCGCACCGTCATCTCGTTGCGGGTCAGCGTGCCGGTCTTGTCAGAACAAATCACCGAGACCGAGCCCAAGGTCTCAACCGCTGGCAGGCGCCTGACGATGGCATTGCGCGCCGCCATGCGCCGCACGCCGATCGCCAGCGCGATGGTCATTACCGCCGGCAGGCCCTCGGGAATCGCCGCCACGGCGAGCCCGATCATCAGCATGAACGCTTCCTGCCAGGGGTAGTGACGCACCAGCACGGCGAAGGCGAATAGCGCGACGCTTCCCGCCAGAATAAGAATCGTGAGCTTGCGTGCGAGATCGCTCATTTGGCGGATGAGCGGCGTGGTCAGCGTCTCGACGCTGCCAACCAGGATGCTGATACGGCCGAGTTGGCTCGCCGGCCCGGTGGCCACCACGACGCCGGTCCCGGTGCCGCTGGCGACGAAGGTGCCGCAGAAGGCCATCGATACGCGGTCGCCGAGCGGCGCCTCGGCGGCAGCAGGCGCGATCGATTTATCGACGGGCACCGACTCTCCGGTCACCGCCGCCTCGCCCACGCGAAGGTTACGCATCCAGGTGAGGCGCAGATCCGCCGGCACGCGGTCGCCAGGCTCTAGAATTACGAGATCGCCCGGGACGATGTCTTCCGCCGGAATGGAGATGCGCCGTCCGTCGCGCAGCACGGTCGCACGCGGGTCGATCATTCCCCTTATGGCGTCGAGCGCCCGCTCGGCGCGGCCTTCCTGGATGTAGCCGATGAGTGCGTTGAGCAGCACCACGGCAAGCACCACCGCGGCATCCACCATCTCGCCGATCAGGACGGCGAGCAGGGCTGCCGCCAGCAGCACGTAGATCAGGAGATTATTGAACTGCGCTAGAAAGCGGAGGATCTCGCTGCGCGGGCGCGCCGCCGCAAGCCGGTTGGGACCAAAGCGTGCCTTCCGCAGTTTGGCCTCGTCCGCTGTGAGACCCTCCAGCCCGGCCTGAAGCGCCGCGAGAACCTCGCCCGGAGCACGCGCATGCCAGGGAATATCTGGCTGGACTCCGTTCGCCGGCGCGCTCTCGACCACGGTCAAGACAAGCGAGCCTCCTATTGATGGGCCATGAATACCGCATATCCCTAATGACTCGAGGTTTTTTGTTTTTAAGAACCCAATCGATGGCAGTTCCTTGCGCCTGGGGCCAGGAGTGACCCTCCCAGGACGCCAGCGGTGGCTCGGCGGCTGACAGGGCCATTACCAAGCGCCCTCCTTCGGGGACGATCACTCCAATCCGGTCGTAGGGCAACAGGGCCTTAACAGCGCGCGCAAAAGCCGGGTAAACCACCGACAAGTTGAGGCTTCTACTGAGGACCGGTTGCGCGGCGGCGTAAATCCGCGCGTGCTCCAACGCTAAGGCTGCTTGCTTGGCGAGATTGTTCAGAGCATCTAGGGTCGCCGGTTCGAACGGAATGCGGTTGGATTTTCGATCGGCTGCTAAAACTCCAATCGGCTGTTCCTGCACGATTAGCGGCACGATGGCGAAAACTCTGGACCTTAACGCCTTGATCTGATCGTAGGGAGGACGCAGCCGGAGATGATCGGGCACCGGCGACTTTCCATTCCAAACCAATGGTCGTTTCAATAGAAAGGCTTGAGCCAAACTGCCGCCGCCCGTATCGATCGGCACGCGAATGGACTCTAGAGGGTCATCTTTACAAGTGGTTGCGATGGCCTGAAGCCATTGCCTTCGCGGATCAGCGCGCAAAATGCTCAGACGGTCGAGCTGTAGGACCTCGCGACCGGTATCAAGAATACTGTCTAGTTTTTTTAGGGAAACTGGCTCTTGACGTTCCAGGCTCGCCGAATAGAGCTCTCTAACTGCCTCTGCCAACTTGCGATGCGTGATGTCGGCCCATGAGCCAACAATTTCTGTGGGGCGCCCCTCAGCATCGTGCAGAACCTGAAAGGTATCCTGAAACCAGCGGTAATGCCCTCCCTTATGCAGGAAGCGATACTCTAAGTGGCCGCCGCCTTGAGGAATGAGTCTAGCGAATTCGGCTAAGACCTGTGGAGCATCTTGCGGGTGTAGATGGCTAAGCCAAAAATCAGGCTGGGCCAGCGCTTCTTCAGGCGAATACCCCATAATCTGCCGTGAGCTTTCACTCGCAAAGGTGCATGTGAAATCGTTAGTCGCATTTGTGGCGTAAGTGATAGCAGGGCTAACGGCGAGGACGTACTCCAAGCGCTCCTGTCCCGCCTTCCCTTGCGTCAATCCGCTTCTCCAGCTCGTAATGCGATCTTTGCAATGCGTCCTGAGCGGCTTTTCGCTCAGTGACATCAGCCCAAGCACCGACGAGCTCAACCGGCTGACCTGCATCGTCGCGCAAAACTCTAAATGTGTCCTGGATCCAGATGTAGTGGCCAGCGCGATGCCGAAAACGATATTCAAGGGCACCACCGCCGTACTCTATTAGGGCTGGAACAGTATCAATTACCCTGGCAGCATCTTGAGGATGCACATGGTCGGGCCAATGTTTTGGGTCGACGACCATCTCCTCGGGCTTGAACCCAAAAATCGAATGGAGATTTTCACTCACGAAGGTGCAGGCATAATCGCCAGTGGCCTTGGTGGTGTAAATGATTGCGGGGCTCGTGGTCAGCATTTGACGTGTAAGCTCATTGAGAGGCAGGCTCGCTTCATCCGTCCGCGAATTTGCATCAGCCGAATGTGGGGGAGCCGTTACCGTCATTTAGAGGCGTCCTCTCGCGGCAAACTGCCGGTAGCACCAGAACAGTAAGACTACCAGGATTGTACCGCCCCCGAGGCGGTTCAATCTATAAACAAAAGTGCGGGTACTGGTTCTCAGAGTCCGGGCGAAGTAAGTTAGCCTCCACCCTTAGTGTCAGAAGTGAGAATTCGCACAGTATGGGGGCCTCGACGCCTGTAAACTATACTGGGAAGCGCCAACCCTCACTGCCACGGTCCCAGGGTAAGAAGCCTGTCGATCAACAGATCTGGTCCGCTTTGGGTCAAAAGCTGACATCGAAATCGTCGGACTGTCATGTCCGCTAGGTGCCATTAACGGACATGCGAAAATTTTCTTCGCGAATCAATCAGGGATCCGTCCGAAAGCATTGGACAGTCAAGAGTAGTCTTGAGCGCGGCGACCAGGTCGTCTCTGTTCTCGGCGCTGAGGTAGAGCCCGTGGTTCTCCTCGGCCAGGCATTTCGCATCCAGGATCGAACTCTCGCCAGTCCAGGAAAAGTCCTTCATGCGAAAGCCAATGATATGGACGGTCAACTGGGCGGCCGCGGTGCGCAGATCCTTGCCGAGCTCGCAGGGCGAAGCGCCGCAAGTCTCCTCTCCGTCGGTCACGACGATGATCGTTCCGGGCTTCTGGCGATAGTCCAAGACGTCGGCAGCTTTCGCCACGGCCGACGTGAGTGGAGTCTTGCCTGCCGGAGACAGCACTTCTAGGTCGCGCATGATCAGGCTTGCCGCATTTGCCGTTGGCTTCAGATCAAGCCTGACGTTGCATTGGTCTCCGGGACCGGGCCCATAGGTGATTAAACCGACGCGACGGAAGCGCGTGGCCTCGGGCAGCACCTCGGCAAGCGCGGCGCGCACCTCGTCGATGCGCGGCTTCAAGGTGGCGATTCCCTGATTGAGATTGCCCGCCATCGAGCCTGACGCATCGAACACGATCATGGCGTCCTCGGTGCAGGGTCCCGCCGGAGGTTCGCCACTGAGCCGACCGATAGTGGTGAACAGAGCGAGACTTGCCGCGACAAGCTCCGCGACGCGAGCGTGAGTCCGGAACATGGGGCGCATCCTCCGTTGGTTGCGTTGTCAGCACAGGATGAACCCGTCGGCCCTGTGCAGGCTGTGGCAATTGCCACAAAAAAAGGAGCCCGGCTCTAATGCCGGGCTCGAACGGCCGGACGGCACCCGGCCTGCTAGGGAGACATGGGGGGTGAGACCGGGCCTAAGACCCGGGCTTGATCTCCCAGCTGGTGTTGTGGGGGATGTCCATCGCGGTATAGCCGCCGGTGCCAGCAAGGTTCGGCATGGCATTGCAGGCGAAGGGCTCGCTACCGGTGATGCCCTTATATTTCCCGGTTCCGCCGGTGATGATGTGCGTGCCGCAGCCCAGGTCGGGCTGCGACTTGTCGAGGTCGCGCGTGTCGAAGGTCGAGAAGATCATGTCGCCGTCGGCATCGGCGAGCACGCAGGCGCCGTCGATATACTTCTTCGGCCCGGAATCGACGCTGAGCGCCTCGCAGCGCGCCGACATTTTGTCGAGCATCTTTTCGCCCTTCATATTTTCGGTCGTGCCGGTCGCTTCCAGCACGGTGACGTTCCCGAGACCTTCCAGCGCGACGGTCTGGAGCGGCCGGAAGATGAAGTGCGTCACATAGGGCGTGACACCTTTCTTCGGCAGTTCAACCGAATGCGCTGAACTCTGACTGAAAGCGAGGAGCAGACCCGATAGCAGGGCCAACGTGGTCACTTGTGAGTGTGTCTTGATGGAGTGCGGCTTCATGGTTTCCTCCCTTGATGCGGTATGGTTCGCATAGCTTGGGGCTTTCCTGCGATGCAGGCTGTGGCAATTCCCACACCCCGGCGAAGAGCTCATGCAATCTTTCGCTCCCTCGGCTATGCTCCACTCATTCGTCCCTCGTGCAGGCCGGGCGCACATGGCGCAATCAACCGTCGCGAAAGCCCAATCCTCCCTTGTCGGCATCGCGATCCTTGCGCGGCTGTCGCCCAAAGCGCTCGAGGACGTGCAGAAACGCTGCACGTTCCGCCGCTGCGAACCGGGAGAGTCGATCGTCGATTATCTCGATCAGAGCGACGAGGTGTTCTTCATCATCTCTGGAGAGGTACGCGTCACCATCTATTCGCTCGCGGGCAAGGTGGTGAGCTTCCGCGAACTTGGCCCCGGCGAGGTGTTCGGCGAGTATCCGGCAATCGATCGTGGCCCTCGTTCGGCAGGCGTCGAAGCGCGCACCAGTTGCCTGGTCGCGACGCTGCCCGGCGCTGCGTTCAGGGAGCTAATCGAGAGAGAGCCGGTGGTGGCACTGGCAATGCTGCCGCAGCTCGTGACCAAGATCAGGGCGCTGACCACGCGAGTCTACGAGTTCTCGACGCTCGCTGTCAGCAATCGCATCCAAGCCGAGTTGCTGCGGCTGGCGAGCCTAGGTGCCAAGGACGGCAAAGGCGCCCGTATCGCCCCTGTCCCGACCCATACCGAGATCGCAAGCCGAGTCAGCACGCATCGCGAGGCCGTTACCCGCGAGCTCGCGCGGCTTGCGCGCATCGACCTCGTCGCGCGGGAAAAAAACGCACTCGTGGTTAAGGACCTTGAGCGCCTTGCCGAGATGGTTCACGCGGCCACTGGCGAGTAGCGGCCCGCAATCACCGCGTCACGCGGTAGATGCATTCGTAGCGGCCCTGCTCGCCGAGCTCCTTGAGCTCGCCTTGAATCTTGCATTTGATGCCGAGCTCCTCGGCGGCGCCTTCGAAGAATGGCAGGAGTTCGGGCCAGGTCAGGTGGCGTTCGATGTTCAGCGCCTTGGCGATGCGATCGTAGCGCGAAATGCCGAACACCCTTATCGTCGTCTCGTCGGGCAGATACTCCAGCACCTCGAAATTATATTCCGGCGAGGCGGAATGAACCGCGGTAATGAACACGAGCACAGGCGCGCGGGAATCCCTCGGCAGGTCGACGCCCAATTCGAGCGCTTCCTTGGTCTTCAACTGGCCGAGCCTGCGGAACACCGCCTTGGAGACAGCGTCAGCCTCTCTCCAGCCGAACCGCTCACCGACATTAGCCAGAGTCAGCCCGTAGAAAGCGGCGGCGACGTTCGAAAGCTTAAGCGTCATGTCCTCCGCGCTCTTGGGGAACGTCTTCTCGACGAGGAACGCCTTCACCTCTTCGTCCGGATAGACGTCCTTGGCGCGGATGTTCTGCATCTCGGCGTAGAGCTTCCGCCCGGTAACGGTCATGATCGCGGCACTGAACTCGTACACACGCGTCGACAATCGCCTGATCGTGCTCACAAGCTGGCGCAGAACGGCCTGCAGCACCGACGGTTCTGCCTGCAATAGCGCAAGAAAGGGCACCGATTTCATCGAGGCGACGAGGCAGCTGGTGCGCGGCTCGACGCTCGCCGAGCGCGGCCGGCCGTCGATGGCTGGAAGCTCGCCGAACATGTCCCCCGGACCAAGATCGTGGAAGCTCACCACCTTGCCCGCCATCGAATAGACGATGACCCGCGCCTCGCCTGAAACCAAAAAAAACACGTCGTCCGAGCGATCGAGATACTCGACGATCGGCTCGCCGGGCTCATAGCGCCTCCAGCTGCAGCTTTCCTCGACGCGCTGCAAGGACCCAGGGGTGAGGCCTTTCAATAGGGCCACATCCTTGAGACTGTGTTTGGGTTGAGCGACGGAGGGCTGCGTCATGCCGGTGCCAGGACGGATTGCGCGCGCCAATCATAGCGCACACCGAGCAACGTATACGAGAAACTCGTGCCCCCGTGTGGCAATTGTCATATTCGCCAGGGCGTCCGAAAGGCCAATGCGGAGGATCACAAAAAACGTTGCTCGATCGAGATCGATGAGTTCCTGCCGATCTTGTCGAAATGATCGCACAGGAACAGGTCGGCCCGCTTGCGACCGAGGTCGAACAACCAACCGAGAAACTCCCGTCCGACGTTTAGCTTGCTCGATACGCCAAGCCGGCTCATCTCGTCTTCAGCGTCGATGCAGTGGATCAGCATCTTCTTGAGGCGTCCACCGTCGTCGAACCCACCCTCGACCAGGCGGTTGACGAAATTTATGGCGCGCATCTCCCGCATCAGGCTCGAGTTGAAGCTCAACGTGTTGATGCGGTCGAGGATCGCTTGGGCGGTTTGCGGCACCTGCTCGATATGGATGGGGTTCACCATGATGAGAACTACGTCCATCGACTCGCAGTTGTAGATCAGGGGAAAAATCGGCGGGTTGCCCATATACCCGCCGTCCCAAAAATACTCGCCGTTGATCTCGACCGCCTGGAACACCGAGGGAATGCAACCGGAGGCGACCACGGCGTCGACCGAGATGTCGTGTAGATCGAACACGTGCAGCCGATTGGTGAACACGTTGCTCGCGCACACAAACAGCTTGACCTTGTCGGACCGGCTTAGGCGCTCGAAATCGATCTGCTCCTGAAGGATTTCGCGGAGCGGATGGTAGTTCGCTGGGTTCATCTGATAAGGCGACCAAACCCGCGACAGAGTATCCAGCAACACCCAGCCAGGCGAATAATCGAGGCTGCCCGGACTGATCAGCCGATCAAGGAACGAAGGCTGCATGATCGACCATGCGCCGGCATCGGCGACCGCCCCCCAGAAGCTCGCTAGCGCCCTCCGGGCTCCCTCGTTGCCGCCAAGGGTGAGGCCGTAGGCGGTCACCACGGCGTTCATGGCGCCGGCGCTTGTCCCCACGATCCCCTCAACGGCTATGCGGCCATCCTCCAGGATCCGGTCTAACGCTCCCCAAGCGAAGGCGCCGTGCGATCCACCACCCTGCAAGGCGAGGTTAATGGTCTTGCAACCTGCGGAACTATGGCCCACGCTCGCCTCCCACGCGTGCCGTCTGCGGACTACTCGCGCAGCTTGGGGATACATGGTAAGACTAAAGCAAGTATGTGCACAGTTGTTGCAGCTGAAATGGCATTGCCGCGCTAGACCCCGGCGCACCGCCTTCAGTGAAGGCTTGAGCGATGTACGGAGCTGAGAGTCGCAACAGAATCAAGCCGGACGTCCGAAGCGCGCTGGACGCTCCGACACCCGTCACCACTAGCGATGACGACAAGAAGACCAAGAAACAGCTCGTCGACGAGATCGCCGTATTGCGCCAGCGGGTGAGGGATCTCGAAGCCTTCGAGGCCGAGCGCAAGGCCATTGCCACTGAGCTCAAGGGCACGCGCCAGCGCCTGCAGTACCTTCTCGCCGTAAGCCCGGCCATCATCTACACCACCAAGGCGACCGGCGACTTTGCCTGCACTTTCGTCAGCGAAAATCTCCGCGCGATCATGGGTTATACACCGCAGGAGATGACAACCGACCCGAAAGGCTGGCCCGAGCGGCTTCACCCCGACGACGCGCCACGCGCCTTTGGCGAGATGGTTCCCCTGATCGGGCGGGGCGGTGGAACCGTCGAGTACCGCTTCCGCCACCGCGACGGGCATTACATTTGGATCCAGGACACCTTCAAGGTCGTCTCTGACGACCAAGGACACCCGCTCGAGCTGGTCGGCGCCTGGGCCGACATCACCAAGCGCAAACAGGCCGAGCAAACGGCTCTCAAGGCCAGTGCTGAGATCGAGGAGACCAAGCGTTACCTGACGCGTCTGATCGAAAGCTCGCCGGACGCCATCATCGCCACCGACAAGAACGGCACCGTCGTCCTTTTCAACGAAGGCGCCGAGACTCTGCTCGGTTATCGCGCCGAGGACGTCATTGGGCGCCCGACCACTGGGCTCTACGACAGCGAGGAGCGCGCCAAGGACGTCCTTATTGAAATGCGCAAACGAGGCGGCACGGCCTCGGGCTACGAAAGCGTGTTCAAGGCCAAGGACGGGCGCAGCGTCCCCATCCTCATCTCGGCCTCCGTGCTGCTCGACAAGGACGGCCAGGAGGCCGGAATGGTCGGCTTCGCCACCGACCTTCGCGCGCGCAAGCGCGAGGAGGAAGAGCTTCGCAAGGCGCATGACGAGTTGGAAAAGCGGGTCGAGGATCGCACCACCGAATTGAAGGGCGCGCGGGAGCGGCTGCGCTATCTGATGACGGTCACGCCGGCTATCGTCTACACCAACCAGGCGAGCGACTACACCTGCACCTTCGTCAGCGAGAACGTCTCGCGCATCATGGGCTTCTCGGCCTGGGAGATGCTCGAGGACAAAGATTTCTGGACCGTGCGGCTGCATCCCGAGGATGCCAAGCGCGTGTTCGAGGAAATGGCTCCGCTGATCGAGAAGGGCGAGGGAACGATCGAATATCGCTTTCGCCATCGCGACGGTCATTACATCTGGATCCAGGACACCTTCAGAGTGATCCGCGACGCCCAGGGCCGACCCTCGGAGATCGTGGGCTCCTGGGCCGACATCTCCGACCGCAAGGGTGCGGAGGAGGCGCTTGGCGAGCGCATGGCCGTCATGAACGACCTCGAGACGCTGGTCGGCGCCAGCCCCGCCATTATCTACACCACGCAAGTGTCGGGGGATTATGCCTGCACCTTTGTCAGCGAGAATTTGAACGCGATCATGGCTTACTCGCCGTGGGAGATGCGCGACGATAAGAAATTCTGGGTGAAGCGGCTTCACCCCGACGATGCGGAGAGAGTATTCGCTGAACTCGATCGACTCGTTAGCGTCGGGCACGGCACGCTCGAATACCGCTTCCGCCATCGTGACGGTCATTACATCTGGATTCAGGACACCTTTACCGTCACGCACGATCAGGACGGCAAGCCAAAGGAAATCGTGGGCTCGTGGGCCGACGTGTCAGATCGCAAACGCGTCGAGGCCGAATTGAAGCGGCTCGCCGAGCAGGTCGAGTTGCGCAACCGCTTCATCCGCGAGACTTTTGGCCGCTACCTCACCGACGAGGTGGTAGACACGGTGCTCGAGACTCCGAGCGGACTGCAAATGGGCGGGGAGAAGCGCAAACTCACCATGATGATGACTGATCTCCGCGGCTTCACATCGCTGTCGGAACGCCTGCCGGCCGATCGCGTGGTGAAACTGCTCAATCGCTACCTCGCCGCCATGGTGCCAATCATCAAGCAGTATCAGGGCACCATCGATGAATTCATTGGCGATGCGATCTTCGTGCTGTTCGGCGCGCCGGTATGGCATGAAGACGACGCCGAGCGGGCAATCGCCTGCGCTGTGGCCATGCAGATCGCCATGGACGAGGTCAACAAGGAGAATTGCAAAGACGATCTGCCAGAGGTCGAGATGGGCATCGGCATCCACACCGGTCAAGTGGTGCTCGGCAATATCGGCTCGCCGGAACGCATGAAATATGGCGTGGTGGGAAGCAACGTGAACCTCACCTCGCGCATTCAGGCCTGTACAGTTGGCGGCCAAATTCTCGTCTCCGAAACCACACGGCAAGAGGTCGGCAACAAACTCAAGATCGGTAAGCAGATGGAAGTGAGGGCTAAGGGCGTCGAACAACCCGTCATCCTATTCGAGGCCTTAGGCATCGGCGGACGGCACAAGCTCGCGCTTGGCGAGGCTGTCGATGCGCTGATCGAGCTGAAGGATGAGATTCCGATCTTCTACGAGGTCGTGGAATCGAGTCAGGTGGGCGGCGCGCTGTCAAAGGGCTTTGTTACCAAGCTATCGCCAAAGGCCGCCGAGGCGCGGCTTGCCGCTTCCGTTCCTCCCCTGAGCAATCTCAAGATCCATTTTATCGACAGCGATGGCACCGAGATTCCAGGTTCTCTGTATGGCAAGGTGCTCGCTCCACTGTCCGGGACAAGCGCGGGCGTCGCCATCCGTTTCACATCCGTACCAGCAGAAATCGCGGCGTTCTTAAGGGACGTGGTCGCCGAACAGACTAGTCGGTGAGCGCATCAGGCATGTCCGCTTTACCCACACAAGCGGGCATGTTCAGCACCGAAGTCTATGTCCTCTTTGTGCCAGGAGCGGACATTCCGTGATTAAAGTCCTCCTACACCTTCGAACAGGGAGGCTACCGTGCCAGAACCAGACAGCGATAAAGATGAACTTCGCAAGCGGCTGCGGAAGTTGCCCGGTCAGTTGTTGCTGGCGGTCATCAACGGGATCGCTGTGCTAGTCATTGTCGCGGCCATCCTAGCCCTCGTCACTTTATTGAAACTCACCCACATCGCCAACGATGTCACCTCTACTATGACCGACGGAGTGCTCTCCCGGATTGATGTCAAACCACAGCAAGTTCGCGCCAACTTGCAGGGCGTCACGGCCGACGTCCATGAGCTGTTGAAGACACTCAAGCAGGCAAGGGTTGAGGCTCCTGACCAAATTAATCCAGAGGTCGCAAAGCTCAACTACAGGCTGAGCGCCCTACAAGTGAGCATCGTACAGCTTCGTGAAGCTCGGTCATCCCTAGTCGACGAGGCGATCAGCCGAATTGGCCGCGCATTAAGCGAAAGCCTTGAGAACTTCCGGGAATGCAAACCGGCCGTTTTGCAGCAATGACTATCGGCAATGGTTGATGGGAGACTCTGAGTCCGTTCTGTAGCTCAGAAGGCGATCCGTCCGCCCTTGGCGGCTCTATGATCGATTATGCGCGCCGAGAGCGCCAGCAAAATTCGGCTTGCGTCCACTAAGTGCCAGAAGCGGGCATGGGCGCTTAGCGAACGGCGCGGAAAATAGTAAGAAAATAACCTCGATTCTACGCGTAACGGCGCCCGCTAAGGGGTATAGTCGCAATCGGCCAGACGGCGCACGCTCCCTCTCCAAGAAGTGTTTCTTGGAAGGTTCATACGGGAGGTGACAATGATCAGATTGATCGCTGTTGCATTCGCTTTGGCCGTCGCAACTTCCGCCCAGGCAATGTCGCCCGCGCCACTTCATCAGGTGGACAGCATGATCACGCAAGTCCGTCACGAGTGCGGCGCGGGGATGCGCTGGAATGAAGCACTCAAAACCTGCACGACTAAATCCGCCCGACGCCATGTCCGCCGCGGAGTGGTCACAGGCAACTAAAAACTAAGGAAGCCCGACCGGGTGCGGTCTTGTCGGGCTTCTCCCGTTCGACAATAGGCCAAAAAGTACGCGTTGATTATAGCACCCTACCACCATAGAGAGTTCAATAGGAAGGAACGCTCACATGCGTGCTAGAAGCGGGCAATCCAACCGCGCCGTTGATTTTAAGCGGTGACATCGGACCGGGTTGCGGCCGACACGCCGGGTGCAATGCCCTTGTCCGCTCGAGTAGTCGCCAACGTGCGGGATGCAAATACGCCTATGCAACTCTTGCCCTCAACCCTGGCCAGGTAGAGTGCCTCATCCGCGTCGCGGTGCATCCGGGAAAAATCGGTATCTGCACCGTGATGTGTGGCAATTCCGATCGACACTGTGGGCTTGGCGCCAGCCAACACCAACTCTTGCTGAGACATTCTGACAAGGATGCGCTCCGCCGCTTCCTCGGCGCGATTCGTATCGCAATCGGTAGAAAAAACCATGAACTCGCCGTCTGCAAGTCGCGCGCAAATGTCCCCGTCACCGACACTTTGACGAATAGCATCCGCAGTATACGCAACAACCGCATCACCTGTGCTGCGGCCCCGCATTCCAACGGTCATCTTCAAATGATCGATGTCGACGAGCAACATCGCACAGCTCGCGGTATCGCGTGCCAAGGCTTGGTTCACCGCGTCCTTGGCGCCACGCCGGTTGAGCAGCCCTGTCAAATCATCACGAGTTGCCCCGTAATAAAGCCCCCGCATGCGACGCTGCAGATCGCCGTAGTAAAGTGCTGTTAGAAATCCGATGAGCAGGGCTACGATCGCTGCGGCCACCAGGCTCGCGATTTCGATCACACGGAAACGCGCCTCTTCCCCGAGGTAATAAGCCATGTCGAAATCTACGCCCACAAAGCCGCTGTAGGCACCCTGGCTGTCAAAAATAGGCACGTGTGCGGTGAGAAAATAACCATAGTCGTCGTGCTCGTAGGTCGGTGTCACGTAAGTCTTGCCGGCGGCAATATGATCGAGCCAGCCATCTTGGTACTTTTCTCGCAGATTGAACGGCTCCATGTAACCCGAGGCTCGCAGATGATTCTTGGTGCGCAGGTCGCTGGACGCGGCCGTATCGAGGATGAAGTACGGGACGTGCTCCCGGTCGACCATCGTGTACACGTAGAACAAATCTGAGTTGGCCGAGTGAAAGCGCACCAGAGGCTTCAATGCCGTTGCATAAAGTTCGGCGCTGTAGTTGGCGGGATCCAACAAGCGATGATGAAGATCGCCGTCTACGACGCTGGCGGCGAGCTGGCCGATCTGCCCGACATGCGAACGAAGGACTTCCCACCGCGCCTGCTTTGAAAGCCACTGTGGGATCACCACTATCGCCACGAGGATGGAGGCAGCTATGACGCTTGCGATAACGAAGACATCGCGTCGGAATTGACGTGGAGAGGATGTCTTTTGACGCTCTAAGTCCACAAGCGTGCCCATTAGCTCTCGTAATAACGACGTGGTGACAGAACACCCTGAACATCAAGATTGGAGCCAATGAGCTTTTTTAAAGCTCGGCAAAGCCAATAACAGTCGCGCAGGGTGAACAAAGTGTTTAGCGCTGGGGTGACTCCGCGCGCGTTTGTCCGCTTTGGGTCACAAGCGGACGTTCGCTGGCTCCCGGGGCGATGTCCGCTTAGTGCCAATAGCGGAAATAGACGTAAGCGACACGTAAGCTGGGCGTGGTCTCTTTCTCGAGGGCCGGCGGCACTCCGGCCTCGATACTGTCGGCTGGCCCAGGTCCGACGCAGCTAAACACTTGTCTCCGCTGCGCGGAGCACTGGGCCTTGTTTCACAAGATCAAGAAGCTTCTGGGGAATGCGATGATGCCAAACACGCTCTTACGGGTACTCGCCGGAATGGCCTTTGCCTTCGTTGCCTCCGGCAGCGCGCTCGCCTCGAACAACAAGGCCATGGATGCGGACATTCATTCTATCGAACTTCAATGGGAGCATATCAAGTTCGAAGAAAGCGGATCGCCCAATCAATTCGCCCACATCGACGCTCTTGCAAAATTCGCCACAAGCCTCACGACGAAATATCCAGGCCGGCCGGAGCCGCTGATCTGGGAAGGCATCGTCACCAGCGAGGAGGCCGGGATGGCGAGCACGCTCAGCGCAATGGGTTACGCGAAAAGAGCGAAGGCCATTCTCGAGCAGGCCTATGCGAAAGACCCCGCCGCGCTGAGTGCCGGAGCGCCGACCAGCCTCGGCGTGCTGTATTCCCGCGTGCCGGGATGGCCTGTCGGCTTTGGCGACAACGACAAGGCGCGACAGCTGCTGGCGCAGGCAGTGACCTTGGCGCCCAACGGCATGGACGCCAATTATTTCTATGCCGATTTTTTGATGAACCAGCATGAATATGCTGCCGCCTACAAGATTCTGAAACATGCCCTGGCGCTGCCGCCACAGAAGGATCGGCCGCTATGGGACAAGAATCGCCGGGCGGTCATGCGTGAACTAATGGCCAAAGCGCAGACGGCTAGCGCCCAAGCCAATTAGGTGCTGCTGGCGAAACCATCGCTGAACCCGTTTTGGCAAAGCATCGGCGCGCAGTTGCGCAACCCGTCGGGATTGCGGGGTCGGCTGGCCGGAACGGCTATGGCGCGCGCCAATGCCAAACCAAATCGGCTCGCCTTAGCTGCGCTCGGCCCGAGAGACGGGGAAACGCTGCTGGAATTGGGTTGTGGTTCGGGCCGCGCCTTGTACGAGTCGCTGCGTTCGTCGCGGCTCGCAAAAGCCATCGGACTCGACTGGTCCGAGACCATGCTCGCTCAGGCATCGCGCCGCAATCGGCGGGCATTACAGGATGGACGCTGCGTCTTGGTGCGGGCTGAGTTTGCTCACCTGCCGGTCGCCGGCGAAATCGCCGATGCGGTGTTGGCAGTGAACGTGGTGTACTTCATGAACAGCTCCGCTGCCGTTCGTGAAGCGCGGCGTGTGCTGCGGCCGGAGGGCCGGATCGTCATCTATGCCACCGACAGATCGGCGATGCGCCATTGGCCGTTTGCCGGCCGTCATACCCATCGGCTGTACAACGCCAACCGGTTAACTGCACTGCTCGTCGATGCGGGATTTTCAGCCGATCGCATTCGGATCGAAAGTGTCAACGCTGGCTTTGGCGTGGCTGGACTATTGGCGATAGCGCACAAAGGGGATCACTGATTAGCGGCACCTATTCGTGGTCCGCGCTAGACGGAGACGAGATCGCCGATGAGGGCAGATCCCGCTGCTGTTGGGCGCAACCCAGCAGGATCAGGACCACTACCAGCGCTGCGTACCTCATGATTACCTCCATCGCTCAGGTCTCTACGCCGGGTGCACAGCGGGCGCCCGCACCAGGCGTGCCACTTTCGGTGATCGGGCTGAGGAAGTCGGGTAGGCCAGCCCATTATCGGGCTTGCCACCACTTTCTCGCGCCCGAGCCGCCTCGAAGCGCTGTCCGAGATAGTCCCGCACCCGCTTGTCCGCCATCTGCGCGGCGATGGCACGGTCGATCAGCCTTGGTAGGAGCCTTTGTATGAGAACGAACAGCCGCTCCGGGCCTGTTGCGTAGACGCTGTCAGCCTCCTTGACGACTGCCCGCCAGATTTGCGTGGCGACTTGCGTCGGATTGTCCATGCGTATTTGCATCGGCTCGACCAATGGATCAAGGACCCGTGCCGCCTCGGTCTTGGTGGCGCGCGGCGCGGCGTAGGTGACACCGATTCCGTAGCCTCTGAGCTCGCGCCGAAGCGCAATAGAGAGTCCGCGCAGAGCGAATTTCGACGCTGAATAGGCCGCGAACAATGGGTAAGGGATATCTCCGAACATCGAGCCGACATTCACCACCCGCGATGGCATCGCTCGCCGCAACAAAGGCAACATCTCCCGCGTCAAGGCCAGCGGCGCGATGACATTGGTTGCCATCATCCGTTCGAACTCCATGTCGGTGGCGTAGGCCAGCGGTCCAATGGCGATGATACCGGCATTGTTGACGAGAACATCGAGGCCGCCCCATTGACGCCAGAGATGATCCCGCATCCCGCGTCTCACGGCTGGATCGGTAATGTCGCCGCGCAGCCGCAAATGCCGATCCGATGGCGTCATGGTCGACAGGGTTTCGGCGAGGGCATCCCCCCTGCGGCCACACAAGGCCACCGTCATGCCGAGCCGCGATGCCTCCACCGCAAGGGCGCGGCCAATACCCGAGCCCGCGCCCGTAATCAGGGTACGCTTGCCCTTAAGCTGCATGACTTTTGACGGGGTGCCTCGTCGATAGCTCATGATAAATGTCGCCATACAGCCGGTAGAAGACTTTCGACGCGTCGATCACGATATCCTGGATCTTGGGGTCGCCGAGGCCGAGGCCGTTAACCAGCGTCTTGAAGAATGCGACATGCTCGATATCGAGCGCGCCGTGCGACTTGAGATAGGAGAAGCCATCCTTGCCGCTATGAGCGAGCGAGCGCTGGATGGCGTCGGCGGCCTGGTCGGCGAGAAGCGTCGACATCCCTTCAAGCACATGCACACTGCCGAGCATGGCGTAGGGGCTTATCCACTCGATGGCATAGTAGGTGTAACCCACCATTACTCGGCAGGCGATCCCTGAAGCGCCGTCCTTGACCGACTGTGCATCGCCGCCCATCGCCGCGATGTCGGCGAGAATCCATTTTTCGTGGCCGCGCTCTTCTTCCATATATTCGACCAGTGCGTCCTGGTAGGCCTCGTCGGTCGTGCGCGCTGCGGCAAAGGCAAGCAACGGGAAGGTGTGCTTCACGTGATGGTAAGCCTGGGTCAAGAAGTCGAGATAGAGCTCGCGCGAGGCGCCAGACCGCACGGCTTCGCGGATCAGGGGGATTGACAAGAAGCCAATCCGCTCCCTCTCGGTCTCAGCAATCAGCCGGTCGTAGAACTTCACGTTTTCCCTCCTTCGTTGCCGTCGGCAACAGGTTCAGGCCGCAGCCCGTCTACGCGCCAGCTTGAGCGCCGGATAGGCCGACAGCGCCGCATGGCGCACAATGCGTCCATTGGTGGTGAGAAGGCCGAGGCGTTTGGCCTGCATGGCCGGACAGACGACGAAGTCCTTGGGCGCGGCGTAGACCGGAGCATCGCTGCAAATTTGCTCGAGCCACAACAGGATCTGGGCGCGGGGCGACTTCGTCAGCCAGCGTTCGCCGAACGCCGAGGGGACGATGAGCACGCTCACATGGTCCATGCCATGACCGAGCACGACACAGGCGGCGACCCGTGGATCGCTAAGCACCATGGCCTCGATCCATTCCGGCGAGATATTGCGACCGGAGGTGGTGACGATGAGCGAGTCCTTGCGGCCGGTGACGGTCAGAAAGCCGTCTTGCCCGACTTGACCGAGATCCCCGGTCTGCCACAGACCGATCGTCGGCCCGGCGTGGAGATAGCCGTCCATGACACTGGGTCCCCGGACCACCACCTCGCCATCCTCAATGGAGATATCGAGCCCGGGCAGCGGTAGCCCGACCGTTCCATCCTTGCGTCGCCCCGGCCGGTTAACCGCCACCACGGAGCAGCATTCGGTGAGGCCGTAGCCTTCATGCACCGGAATACCGAGTTCCCAGGCCCGCGCGGCCAGAGCTTCCGGCACGCGGGCGCCGCCCACCGCGACGAAGCGTAGGCTGTCGGGCGCGCGTTTCCCTTCTACTTCAAGCTCGGCGACCCAAATCGACAGCAGCTGGGGCACAAGAACGGCCGTGGTCGGCCGCCATCGCTCGAAGGCCGCACGCAGGCTCAGCGGCCGGCCTGAGCCGACCGCATCAGCCATGCCGGCCGCAAATTGTGTCCTGGCCCCGACGAGCACCGGCACGCAGATGGCCGTGATGGTCTCGAGCAACAGAGCAAGGGGCAGCACCGAAAGATAGGAGTCGCCCGGTCTCGCCTCGATCGCCTCGGCTAGCGCACGTGTTTGCCAGTCGATCTGTTTGAGGCCGTGACAAACGCCCTTCGGCCGGCCTGTACTGCCCGACGTGTAGACAATGAGGCCACCGCCCATTATCGGCTCAGGAAAGCAATCGGCGGCTCTCGCCGAGGCCGGCGTGATGCCAACCCCGAGCGTATTCGCCAAGCCGACGGCCTCGCGCGTGGCAACGACATGATCGACGCCCGCATCCCTCAGCACATGCTCGAGTTGGAGACGGCTGAAGAACGACGGCATCGGCACCACCGTCTTGCCGGCGGTCCACGCGGCGAGCTGAGCAATCGCCCACTCCGTGCCGTTGTCGCCAAGCAAGCCAATTTTTTGCGGTCGGTCTCGCAAAATCGCGGCGAGGCCGGCGACCCGCGCCGCGAGCTCGCTCCCCGTCAGAGCGCAATGGTCGTCCGCCACCGCGACGGCATCGGAGCGATGGCGCGATCCGGCACGCAGCACATTCAGGATCTCAACCATGCGCTAATGCTCCCGCCTCGCGCCCCAGGCAGAGACCGATGCTGTCGCGATGGACGGCGTAAACGCGCGGCGCGAACGCGTAATAGCTTCCCCAGCTTGTCGGGCTGGCGACACGCGAGCTGTCGGCTGCGGCGAGCGAAAGTGGAACGAGGCGCATCCGCTCCAGCAGCGCCTTGAGCGGCGCGGTCGCGGTGAAGAAGGCCCATTCGAACCCGGCTGCCTCGCCACAGGCGACGATCTTGCGCAGAAAGCCGCCGACGAGCTGCGGTGCGCGGCTTGCCAGCGAGGTTACCTCGAAAATCTTCTCGCGGCGGACCGGAGCTTGGCGTAGCCCCGACAGCACCGCGTCCACGGGGGCATCCAAATAAGCTTCGGAGAAGAATCCCTCAGCGGCGAAGCGGAGGCCCGCCGCGCAACAGACGCTGCCATCGCTGCCGAGCATCACGACGAGCGTGTCAGGAAAGATGGCGATGCGCGCTCCATAATGGCGCGCATAGACGTCGGCGATCAGGTGCTCTGCTGCTGGCCGCAAGCTATCGTCACGCGGCGTGAGTATGACCCGCATCACGATTTCCCCCGTGTTTGCGCGAGGGAGCACGGTCGGTGGAGCGGCTTACAGACGCCTTACAGCCGCCAAAAGATCACAATCGTAAATGCGATCGGGCGCCGTTTGATGCCTCTCGCAGGGCAAAATTGACCGTGGCGTCCTGGGCGGAAAGCGCGGCGAACTCCATGGTGAAAACGGCCCCCCCTCCCGGCGCTTCTTCGACCGAAATGATCCCGCCATGGGCAACCACGGTTCGGGCGGCGATGTCTAGGCCCAGCCCAGCGCCGCCCTTCGGATCGCGGGCGCCCTGCCAGAATCGGCGGAAGATCGCCTGTCGCTGGTCCTGCTGCACTCCGGGTCCGTGATCGATTACTTTGATTGATGGTGGATTTGTTCCGACCACGATCGAGACCGTGGTCCACTCCTTTGTGTGCCTCAAGGCGTTCTCCACCAAGTTACGCAGCGCCCGGAACAGATAGTCGCGCGCGCCCCTGATGCGGACCGGCTCGGCGGGAGCCAGCACCTCGATTGATCGGTGGGCATTGATTGCCGGCGGTCCAAGGAGCGAGGCAACCTCAGTCGCGACATGCGTCAGGTCGGCGACGTCGTCGGACTCTAGTTGCAATACCTCAAGTCGCGCGATGTCGAGCAACTGGTTGACCAGCCGTTCGAGGCTACTGATTTCCTCGACCAGCTCGGCATGACCGTCAAACTTGGCGAGAATGCCCAAATGCGTCTTCAGCACCGCGACAGGTGTGCGAAGCTCATGGGCAGCGTCGGCAATGAACCGGCGCTGCGCGTCGAAGGCCGTCTCCAGTCGGTCCAGACCTCGGTTGACGGCGCTGACAAGCGCATGCACGTCGCGTGGCAGCCCGCTTTCGCTCAGCCGCGTAGACACTGCAGCCGGACCAATGGCTGCCGCCTGCTTCGCCGCAGTGCGAAGCGGCGCGAGGCCAATGCGCGCCACGAGCAGATTGACGGCGAGCAGCACCACGACAAAGGGTATCCAGATCCAGGCGATATCCTGGACGAACTCCTCGAGCACGCTGTCGTAGACGATGTTGCCGGTGTGGAACGCGACCTGGACCCAGACGGGCTCATCGCCGTAAGGGGTCCGAACCGAAAGCCCATAATAGGGAGGATGGTCTTCGTCCTGCTGGAGCACAAAGGAGCCCTTGCCTTCGGAGATATTGACCGCGGCGAGGGGCGCGGTGATGCCTGGCGATGCGGCGAGCAGAACTCCATCGCGGTCAACAACCGCGTAGCGACCGTTATTGGCCTTGAACTCCTCGGTGATATAGGAGGGCAGTTCAAGCGGGCCTTTCGGCGCCTTCTTGACGTAGTCGGCGATGAGCCCCGCTTGATTGTGCAAGGTCTGCTCGCGGAACTCCGTGTTCTTGGCTTTGAACCGCACATAAAGCGCGCCGCTGGCGGCAACAACCGCGAGCACACTTACGCTCACCAGCCCGACGATCAGCCTGAGCCACAGCGAGGCGCTGATTTTTTGCGGGCTACGCACTGGCAGATTTGTCTGAGAGCACATACCCCACGCCACGCAGCGTGTGGATGTGCATGTCTGCGCCTGCGTCTTGCAGGCGTCGGCGAATTCTGTGGACCAGCACTTCGATAGCATTGGAGGCCAGGTCCTCGCCGAATGAATAGATGGCGTCTTCGATGGCCGATTTGGGCACCACGCGTCCGATCCGGCGCATCAGGAGCTCAAGCCCGTCCATCTCGCGGCGGCCGAATTCCACGGGGACTCCGTTGACAGTGACTTCGCGGTCGCTGGTATCAAAGGAGATATTGCCGGCCGCAAGCGTGACTCCCAGCGCTTCGCCCGGGCGGCGCAGCAGCGCGCGGACGCGAGCGATAAGCTCGTCAAGTTCAAACGGCTTGCGCAGATAATCGTCAGCACCGCGATTGAGGCCTGCAACCAACTCCTCCAAGCTGTCGCGCGCAGTGATGACAAGCACCGGCCGAGTCATTTGGCGGCGACGCTGTTCACCGAGCCAGGCGAGGCCATCCATGTCAGGCAGACCGAGATCGAGAAGCAGCGTGTCGTAATGGGTGGTGGCGATGGCGCCGTCCGCATCTGCGGTGGTGCTGACGTGGTCGACGGCGAAGCCGCCATTCTGGAGGGCGGTGGCGAGGTAATCGGCGAGGCGTTGATTATCCTCTATGAGCAAAAGCCGCATAGCTGCCCTCTAAGCTCACACGATGCTGGTGACCTATTTGCCTGGGATTTAGGCCTTTATCAGGGCATAACGTATGGACCCGGCAACGCCGGGCACTTACACCACCCCCAACTTTCGTCATTCAGTGTGGCGATCCTTACAGCATCGTTACAAGCCACAACGGGCGCGCACTTCGGCGGCCGGTCAGCATTATTCGGCGTAGGTTTTGATGGTTTGAGGAAGATCAAATTCGGGCCCCATCGCCAAGCCCGGTCATGGCCGCTTAAGGTCATAAGCGGACATTGGCGCGGGGATTTGGCGTGTCTGCCTTGCTGCTAAGAGCGGACATGCACAGCACCGGTATCAACGTCTGCTAAGCGGCAGAAGCGGGCGTGGCCCGTAAGCCGCTGCTATGTCAGCTTCGCGCCAACAAGCAGACCTTCAATTCGCTGCTAGCGCAGCTGGCACTCCCTGTTTGCAATAAAAATTTCCCTGTTCCGGCTGCAGGGAATTCGGGCCAAGAAGTCTTGTGTTTCGATGGGTTTGTGTAAGCGGGGAGGGGGCGTGTCAACGGAAATTCCCTGTATTTTCCCTTGGATCAGGGAATTTCACTGCGGAGACTCGTTCGCTGCAGCCTCCCAGCACAGCCACCTCGTCGCGGGTTGTCCGACCCTCTCCCGTCTTCGCCGATCCCGACGCGCTTTCACCCGTCCATGCGGCAAAGGTCGATCCATCGACGCAGAACACGACCGCATTGCCGCTCGAACTCTGGAAGGGAGCTTTGGCTTTCCTCGATAACGGTCTCGGCGTCGAAGCCGTTTGCAGCCATATAGCCCGCGTTGTTCCGGCACATGATTTCAACCAAGGGCCGGTCTGCTTCGACGTGATACTGAAATCCGTACACGTTTGAGCCGTGACGGAAGAGTTGCCATTCGGTCAAGTCCGAGCGGGCGAGATTCACCCCTCCCGGCAGGCTCTTTATGTAGTCGCCATGGAACTGATACGACAACAGGGTTCTCGGGTGATCGTGCATCAACGGATCACTTGCCGCGGCTTCGCTCAGCGCCAAGTCGTACCAACCGATTTCCTTCTTGGTGTTGGGAACCACTTCCCCGCCTAAAGCGCATGCCAGAAGTTGGGCTCCCAAACAAAAGCCGGCGACCGGCTTGCCTGCTGCGATGAACGACTGGCAGAGGTCGATTTCGTTTTGAAGATAGGGGTAAGTCTCGGTCTCGTAGGCGCCTTGAGCTCCACCGAGCACCACGAGACCGCTGTACTCCTCCATCCGCAACCGGTCGAAGTCGGTCGCGTATCCGAACACTGTCCGTTGCCGAACATGTGCTTCCGCGAGAAGCGTGTTCAGTTGACCCGCGCCTTCCTTTTCAGAATTCTGAATGATCAAGATCGGCGACATGATTCACTCTAGCGCTCGCTCGCACGAACCGTCTACCGGGCTTGGCGGATGAAGCACCGTATCCCCCTGCGGGGCTTCGTCTTTATCTCTATAATGTGTGGTCACCGGGCATCGGTGCGGATCCCGTCGCCGACCGAAAGAACCATGTTGGGAATGAGCGCCGTCGCCAGCATGACATCATTGATGTCTTCGTGAGCGCGCCAGCTTTCGTCCTGATGATTTGGCTGCGGCAGCCACACACCGATAATGTGCTCCCGGAGCGACTCATATGGCAGCAGGGACTCGATGATCCTGCGCAATAAGGGGCTGTCCCCGAACTGGCTGCTGTCGTTGATCGCATCGGTGATGATCGGCAACGCGCTCAGGCCGATTGCCAAGCCGAGCTCTCGAAACGCCAACCGGTGCGCCGTCGGCCGATCCAGATAGCGGCTGGCAAGCAGGGCGGCTAAGCCATGACGGCAGGCCTGCAACACCGCTTCCAGCAGACGAATGCCCTGCGGATTGTCGTCGCCAATCAATTGGCAAAGGCGTCCCGCATCGAACAGCAGGCCACCAAGCCCGAGCGGGTCGTCCGTCGCCCAATCCTTATGTTGGCACAGCGCCGACAGCGTTTCGATTGCCGGCGCAAGATCGTCGCCCTCGCGATGATCTCGCGTCGTCGCGAGCGCATGCCGCACTTCCAAAAACGTGATGTAGCCGTCCAAAGCATCATGGAGTCCCACGGCGGGAACGAGCGGTCTCGAGAGGTCGGTGCTCATCTTCCAGTAGACACCGACAACGTCGCCGGATGCCGACCTGCGGGCAAAGGCTGAGAAAGATTTCAGCGCCAGCTCGACGGCCCACCGAACATAATCGGAGTTGCCAGTGAGGAAGGCCGCCCGACAGAGGGCATGCATCCATTTGGTCAGATAGTGGAAATACTGACCGTCCCGGTCCCACTCCAGCCGTTCGTCGAAGGCTTCATCGCGACCGCGCTCCCTGAGGGCTTTGCCGATCCTGAGGCCGCCCCGCGTGGGATGGCCTCGCCCACTCTCGTCGTCGAGTCCGCTGATCCAGCCTCGACGCACATCGTCATCACGATATTGCCCGAGCACCAGATGAACCTGGTCGATCAGCTCCGTTGCATTGCGCCGATAGCTTTGGTCTTCCGTCTGCCGGAACAGTTCGAGAAAGTTGCAGACCGCGAAAGCGTCGGTCCACAGATATCGCCGCTTGCGCGGTGCAGCGGGAGATAAGCCGGTTCGCCGCGCGAATTCCGACATGAGTCGAGCCGCGATGTCTCGTGAACGGTCGGGATTCATTTGGGCCACGCGCTTTTGTACCTCGCATGAAGGCGCCGTCTGATCGTTGATGTCCATCAAGTCTCGGCATTATTGCTTTTCTTGATCCGCCCGACGCCCTCCGCTACCGTATCGGCCCCCCCAAGCCGAATGGCGGAACGCAGTTGTTGAACAATCCCAGCGACCAGGTTTTCCGGCCAGGACCACCGCGGCCCTCGGTCATTATGCGGCCCGGCATGCGCGCTCTCGCTCCCGGCGAGGAGCGCTACACTGTGCCTGGCGGGGGCGCCATCGCCGTTCCGATTCACGCCGGTGACCAGGTGCGGGTCGTCGATGTCGAGGGTCTGCAGCGCTGTGAGCTGGTAGTCGCCGATACCGCCGGCAATGTCGATCCGGCAATTCTCGGTGTGCGCGGCGATGGTGATGCCGCCGGCCTCAAGCAGATTCTGAGCGGGGGTGAAGACAGCGCTCGTGCCGTGCGCGCAGGGTTGGACCGGCGCGGCATTGATCTTGCCAAAGCCCGCGCCGTCTCGCTGTTTGGCGGAGGCTCGCGGCCCGGAGATGCCGGCGAGTTCACCGTGTCGCGCGACGGCCTGTTGATCGTGGCTGCGCCGGCTACGGCGATGGAGGCTGGGGCGCAAGATACCGCGACGCCCATCCGCGTACATGTCAGGCGAAGCCGTTTGCGCGCCCCGAACGAAACGACGCTGCCCGAGCCTCTCGCCGATCCGTTACAGGATATCCGCGTCAACCGGGCGACGGCCGAGGCCTATGTCGTGCGCGCCGGCGAATATATTCAGATCCTCGACGTGGCCGGGCGCCAGTGCACCGATTTCCAGTGCTTTTCCGCCCGCTCGCTCGACAAGGGATTCGAGCACCCGCTCGACGTCACCACCACGCGCACGCTGGTGGGACAAAGCTATCCGCGTCCCGGCCTGTTCTCCAAAGCCTTCGATCAGACCATGCAGCCGCTGGTCGAGGTGGTCCGCGACACGGTCGGGCGCCACGACGCCTTCGGGCTTGCCTGCTATGCCCGCTATTACGCCGACCAGGGCTATCCCGGCCACGTCAACTGCACGGACAATTTCAACGCCCAGCTCGCGCCTTACGGCATCGCCCCGCGCAGCGGCTGGATGGCGATCAACTTCTTCTACAATACCGGCATCGACGCGCATAACGTGCTCTATTTCGACGAGCCCTGGTCGCGGTCCGGAGACTACGTGCTGCTGCGCGCGCTGACTGATATTGTCTGCGTCTCCTCCGCCTGTCCGGACGATATCGATCCGGCCAACGGATGGGAGCCGACCGACATCCATGTGCGCACCTATTCCGACCAGCAGAGCTTCTCCAGAGCGGTAGCCTATCGCATGACCCCCGATGCCGAACCTCAGCTCACCCGCGAGACCGCGTTCCATCCACGCTTCTCGGCGCTGACGCGCAATTACACGGAGTATCGCGGCTATTGGCTGCCGACCCGGTTCTCCAACGAGGGGCCGGTGGCCGAGTACTGGGCCTGCCGCGAGCGCGCGGTGATCATGGACTTATCGCCGCTGCGCAAGTTCGAGGTGACCGGGCCCGATGCGCTGGCGCTGTTACAATACGCGCTCACCCGCAACGTCCGCAAACTGGCGGTCGGTCAAGTCGTCTACACCGCCATGTGCTACCCGCACGGCGGGATGATCGACGACGGCACGCTGTTCCGCCTGGGCGAGAACAATTTCCGCTGGATCGGCGGCGACGACTATAGCGGCATCTGGCTGCGCGAGCAGGCCGAGAAGCTCGGGCTGAAGGCGTGGGTGCGGTCCTCGACCGACCAGCTGCATAACGTCGCCGTGCAGGGGCCCAAGAGTCGCGACATCTTGCGCAAGGTGATCTGGACGCCGCCGGCGCAGCCGGCACTGGCCGAGCTTGGCTGGTTCCGCTTCACCATAGGGCGCATCGGCGGGTTTGACGGCGTCCCGGTCGTCGTCTCGCGCACCGGCTATACCGGCGAACTCGGCTACGAGGTGTTCTGCCATCCCAAGGACGCCCTCACGGTGTTCGACGCCATCTGGCAGGCCGGCGAGCCGCATGGGCTGATGCCGCTCGGGCTTGAAGCGCTCGACATGGTGCGCATCGAAGCCGGCCTAGTCTTTGCCGGTTATGAATTCTGCGACCAGACCGATCCGTTCGAGGCCGGCATCGGTTTCACCGTGGCGTTGAATTCCAAGAACGAGGATTTCATCGGCCGCGAGGCGTTGATGCGCCGGCTGGAGCATCCGCAACGGAAACTGGTCGGTCTCGAACTGGAGGGCGATGAGACGGTCGGCCATGGCGACTGCGTCCATATCGGCCGCGCTCAGGTGGGCGTGATCACCAGCGCCACGCGCTCGCCGATCTTGAACAAGACCATCGCGCTTGCCCGCGTCGACGTCACCCAATGCGAGCTCGGTACCGAGGTCGAGGTCGGCAAGCTCGACGGTCATCAGAAGCGGCTGCCGGCGCGCATCGTGCGCTTCCCGCACTACGACCCCGATAAGACCCGCGTTCGCGCCTGACGTTTCGGTACGTCGCCTCAAAAACAAAGGCCGCCCGACTGGGCGGCCTTTCGCGCAAAAGGGGAGGGCTGATCTGCTACTCGGCGGCAGCCTTGCCCTTCACCGCTAGAAACGTCTTCATCGAGTCGTCCATCGCCTCGAGCCAGGGCGTGTGATGCACCGGCGCCATGGTCCCGGTGCAGGGCGATTTGAATGCCTTGTTGCGGTAGCCGACAATGGAATGTTCCTTGTCGTGCTCCCACTCCTTGAATTCATCGACCGTCATCTGGATATCGAACTTCGGATAGTCGGTTGCCTCACACAGCTCGCGCACATAATCAGCCTGGAAGTCGATTTTCTCGAACGCGTCCTTCAGCGCCTCTTCGCGTTTGACCCACTTGGCGTCGTCCTTTTCCATCTCTGCCTTGGACGGCAGCTTGATCCGCCCGAGGATCACGTCGCGGGCGTACCAGGCCTGCGCGTCGAACATAGAGAACGTGTAGAACTGGTCCTGCATGCCGAGATACATCAGCTTCGGATTGTCGATCCAGAAGATGCCCTTGTAGATGTGCGGCGGATGCATGCGGTTATGCGTGCGCAGCTTCAGCTCGTCGTCCAGGAACGGGAAGTGGTGCTGATAACCGGTGCATAGGACAATCGCGTCGAAGTCTTTTTTCGTACCGTCTTTGAAGTGGACGGTCTTGCCCTCGATCTTGGTCAGCAGCTTCCGCTCATCCATCCCGTTGGGCCATTTGAAACCCATCGGCACCGTGCGCCAGCACATTGTGACGGATTTCGCTCCGTATTTGTGGCATTGCAATGCGATGTCTTCGGCCGAATAGCTCGCGCCGACCACCAGCAGGTCCTTGCCGGTGAACTCGTTCGCGCTGCGGAAATCGTGGGCATGCAGCACGCGGCCGGGAAAGGTCTCGATACCGGGGAAATACGGTACGTTCGGTACGGAGAAATGGCCGGTCGCCACCACCACGTAGTCGAACTCTTCCGTCTTCATTTTGTGATCGGGCAGATGCTCCACCGTCACCGAGAACTTGCCTGACGTCTTGTCGTAACCGACATGGCGGACGGCGGTGGAGAATTGAATCCACGGCCTTACCTTGGCGTCTTTCGCCCGCCCGACGATGTAGTCGTACAGCACCTCACGCGGCGGGTAGGAGGGTATCGGCTGCTTGAAATGCTGATCGAAGGTGTAGTCGGCGAACTCCAATACTTCCTTGGGTCCGTTCGACCATAGATAGCGGTACATGCTGCAATGGACCGGCTCGCCGTTTTCGTCGAGGCCGGCGCGCCAAGTATAATTCCACAAGCCGCCCCAATCGCTTTGCTTCTCGAAGCAGACGATCTCGGGAATTTTCGCGCCCTTGCCCTGCGCCTGCTGGAATGCACGCAATTCACTAAGGCCGCACGGACCGGCCCCGATCACGGCAACACGACCTGTCATGATCCACTCCCTCACTCATTCGAACCTGTCGTTTTCAAGATTACATCTAGTCGGAAGCGGCGACCACTCCTTCCAAACAATTCGTTGGCTTAGCGCCACGCCCTTAGACCAAAGTGGGTCCACCCAAACCAAAGTGGCACCTATTGTGTAAGGCTCAGCAACGGGTCTAATCTTTGCGCAATGCGGTGATATACTCGGTCTCGAAGAGTTTTGGGGGGCGATATGGGCAACGCAACTTCAGCAACCATGACTGCGAGCGAGGCAGGGTCAGCGCAAAGCCTGCATCGAAAGATAGACTGGACGGGCGCGTTCTGGGTGGCGAGCGGTGTTCCCGCCCTGGTTCTCTTCTCGATCGGCGGTATCGCCGCCACGGTGGGCAAGGCCTCCTGGCTCGTCTGGACGATTTCCATCATCTTCGGTTTCATTCAGTCGTTCACCTATGCCGAGATCGCGGGTCTCTTCCCCGGCAAGTCGGGGGGCGCCTCGATTTATGGCGCCGTAGCCTGGGTGCGCTACGCCAAGATAATCGCGCCGACCTCGGTATGGTGTAACTGGTTCGCCTGGTCCCCGGTGCTCGCGATCGGGTCGGGCCTCGGCGCCGGCTACATCCTCAGCCTCTTCTTCGCGCCCGATGCCGCCATCAACACCTGGCAAATCACCTTGCTCGATCTCGGAGGGGTCAAGGAAGGGCTGACGCTGCGTATCAACGCGACCTTCTTCATCGGCCTGATCTTGATGCTGGCGTGCTTCTTGATCCAACATGGCGGTATCCTGCGTTCCGCGCGTGCGACCATGCTGATGGGCGTGGCGGCGCTGCTGCCGCTGATGTTAATCGGCATTGTCCCGTTGCTGACCGGTGATCTGCCGCGTGAGAACTTCGTGCCGCTCGTGCCGCTCGGCCACGATGCCGCTGGCGCCCCCATTGACGGCGTCTGGGACAAGGCGGGATGGATTCTCTTCATCGGAGGTCTGTTCATCGCCGCCTGGTCGACCTACGGATTTGAAACCGCCGTCTGCTACACGCGTGAGTTCAAGGACCCGAAACGCGACACGTTCAAGGCCATCTTCTACTCCGGCCTCATGTGCCTTGCCGTGTTCATCCTTGTACCGCTGTCCTTTCAGGGCGCTCTTGGTTTGACGGGAATGCTGGCGCCGGACATCTACAGTGGCATGGGGGTTGGCAAGGCCATGGCGGGGATGCTCGGCGGCGGCGCGTTCATCGAAACATTCGTCGCCATCTTGCTGGTCTTCGCCCTCATGCTGACCATCATGACGGCGATGGCGGGGTCGTCACGCACGCTGTATCAGGCCTCGGTCGACGGCTGGCTGCCGCGCTATCTGACCCATGTTAATGAGCAGGGCGCGCCGACGCGGGCGATGTGGACCGACCTCTGTTTCAATCTGATCCTGCTGATGATGTCGGACTATCTGTTCATCCTCGCAGCGTCCAATGTCGGCTACATTATCTTCAACTTCCTCAACCTCAACGCCGGGTGGATCCATCGTGTGGACCGGCCGAATTGGGAACGGCCTTACAAGGCTCCGACGATCCTTATCGCGATCGGCGGCATATTGGCTTACGTCAATGCCGCTCTGATGGGCGCCGGCGCCGACGTCTGGGGCGCGCACACGCTATGGACCGGGCTGATCTTTGCGGCCCTGATTATCCCAGTGTTCCTGTTCCGCCACTACATTCAGGACAAGGGCGTGTTCCCGAAAGACATGGTGGAAGACATGCACCTCGGTAAGGAAGAGAAGGTCGAGAAACGTGCTGGAATGCTTCCTTACGTGGCACTCGCCGCCGGCGTGGTGATCGTGCTGGTCACGCACTGGTGGGCCTCGAGCTAGGCGCCCGAGCCAATAGACGCCAGAAACTCCGGCCACGGCCGGAGTTTCTCCGCCTCGGGCGGGCCCCGCGGCTGAGCCTTGGCCAAGCATCGGCCGGAGGGCGCGAATGAGTGTCGTTGATGCCGTCGACGTACCGTTCTTGAAACTCTCCGATCCGAGTTTCTCGATTCGCTCAGGGGAGGTACGCGAGGCGCGCGAGCGGAATTGGTATGCACACACGCCCTACGGCGTGGCGGTTCTGCGCTACGAAGATGTCGGCAAGTTGCTGCGCGATCCGCGACTGCGCCAAGGGAGCCACGCCTGGCCGGCCCACAACAACGTGGCCGGCACGTTTGCCGACTGGTGGCTGCGCATATTGCTGAATCGAGTCGGCGAGGATCATGCGCGGCTGCGGCAGCTCGCCAGTCCTGCATTCTCGCCGAAACTTGTCATGGCGCTACAGCCGAACTTCGCCGCGCTTGCCGACGACATTTTCGACAGGTTCGCCATTCGCGGCCGCTGCGACTTTATGGCGGAATTTTCCGAGCCCTATGTGACACGAGTCGTCTGCCTTCTGCTCGGCTTCGATCAGAGCGCGTGGCGGCGGCTGGCCGACCTGGCCGGCGATATGGGCCTCGCGCTCGGCGTGAACTTCAAGCGGGACGTGGAGAAGATCAATGCGGCGACCGCCGCCTTGTTCGAGTACGCCCACCGGGTGGTCGAGGAGCGTCGCTCCCGGCCCCCCGGCGATGATTTCATCTCCCTGTTGCTGCAGGCCAACCAGGACAAGGATGCGCTGAGCGATCAGGAGCTCTATGACATGGTCGTCCTTGCCGTGTTCGGCGGCATCGACACCACGCGCAATCAGCTTGGTCTGGCGATGAGCCTGTTCCTGGAATATCCGGATCAATGGAGGCTCCTAGCCGAGAGACCGGAACTCGCCAGAAACGCAGTCGAGGAAGTGATGCGGGTGCGGCCAACGACGACCTGGGTCACCCGAGAGGCGACGGAAGACTTCACGTATCGCGACCTCGAGCTCAAGCGAGGCACCACCATTCACCTGTTCTCCGAATCTGCCGGCACCGACCCACGGCAATTTGCGCCGGGCTTCGACATCGTTGCCGAGCGCAAGCCGCACTTCGGCTTTGGCGGTGGGGCGCATCATTGCCTCGGCCATTTCATTGCTCGCGCCGACATGACCGAAGCGCTAAAGGTGCTGGCTCGGCGCATGCGAAATCCGCGGCTTGACGGCGAGCCGATTTGGCTGCCGGACAGCGGTAACACTGGCCCCGTCAAGCTGCCGATCGCTTTCGATCCGGAGGTCTGATACGGGCGTTGCAATGGATAGCTGAGAGCGCGCATTGTTGAATCGCCTAAGATAAGCCGGAGCTGGGCCATGCCGGAAGAGGACGTCGTCAAGACAACTTGCGCGCGGGATTGCTACGACGCCTGCGGCATCGCCGTGTACAGCAAGGACGGCATCGTCACCAAGGTCCTCGGCGATCCCGACCACGCCGTCTCGCGCGGCAAGCTCTGCGGCAAATGCGCCATCGTCTATAACGGCGCCTGGCGCGATGAAACGCTGCGGCTCAAGCGTCCCTTGCGGCGGACCGGCGCCAAAGGCACCGGCACGTTCGAGGAGATCTCCTGGCAGGAAGCTCTCGCCGAGATCGCCGGGCGTTTCCGCGAGATCATCGACGCGGGCGAAGCCCGCGCCATCCTGCACACCCATTACACCGGCACCGTGGCCCTGATTGGGGGCGCCTTCCCGATCCGCCTGTTCAACCGCATGGGTGCGACTGAGGTCGATCCCGATACAGTCTGCAACAAGGCCGGTCACGTCGCCCTCGAGCTGACCTTCGGCACCTCGCTCGAAGGTTTCGACCCGCGCACGGCGAAGGATGCGCGCACCATCCTGATCTGGGGCGCCAATCCATCCCATTCCGCGCCGCATCAGGACAAGGTGTTTGTGAACGCGGCGGCGGAGCGAGGCACCAAGATCATCGTCGTCGATCCGCTCGGCCACGACACGGCAACTTCAGCGGACATGCACCTCAAGCTCCTGCCCGGCACCGACGCGGCGCTTGCCTTCGCCTTCCTCAACGTGATGCGGGAGAAGGGGTTGGTCGATCGAGACTTCCTCAACGCGCATGTGCTTGGCGCCGAGGAGCTTGATGCGGCGATCGACAGCATGCCGCCGGCCAAGGCGGCGGAGCTTTGCGGCGTCCCAGCCGAGCTGATCGAGGCGGCGGCGGTCCAATATGCCGCCGGCCCGTCGCTGCTCTGGCTCGGGCAGGGCGTGCAGCGCCAGCCGAAGGGCGGCAATGTGTTCCGCGCGCTGGCGGCGCTCGTCGCCTTCTCCGGCAATGTGGGCAAGCCGGGTGCCGGCTTTATATATATGAATGGCACCGGCGGGCGCGGCATCGATATGGCCACGGTCACCATGCCCGAGCTCGCCCGCGACGGCCCGAGCTCCATCAGTCACATGGATCTGGCCGCGACGCTCGAAGACCCGCGCCGCGCCAAGGCGCTCGTCAACTGGAACAACAACCCGGCCGCGTCCTCGCCGGAGCAGGGGCGCTTGCGCCGGGCGCTGCAGCGCGAAGATCTGTTCCATGTCGCGGTCGATCTGTTCCACACCGACACCACCGCCTATGCCGACATCGTGCTGCCGGCCGCGAGTTTCCTCGAATCGAACGACCTCGTGCTTCCCTATTTCGACCTGACGCTATCGGCGCAGGTCAAGACCTGCGAGCCGCCGGGTGAGGCGCTGTCCAATCACGAGATCTTCCGGCGTCTGGCGCGTGCTATGGGTTACAACGACCCTGGATTGTTCGAGAGCGAGAGCGAGATCATCGATCGTTTGCTGGCACAGACACCTTATGAGGGGAGCTTCACCGATCTAGCCAAGGTCGGAACAGTGAAGCTGTTCGCCGAGCCGAAACTGCAATTCGCCGATCTCAAGTTCGCTACCCCCTCCGGCCGGATCGAATTGGCGAGCGACCAGGCGGTCGAGCTGGGGTTGCCGCGTGCGCCCACGCCGCACGCCGACCAGCGGCCTGGTCCCGGTTGCCTGCGCATCATCTCGCCGGCGTCGGAATGGCAGATGAATTCAAGCTACGGCAACGACCCCGTCATCCGCAAGCGGCTCGGACCGCCAACCGTCACGCTCCATCCCGACGACGCCGCTGCTGGCGGTTTTCGCGAGGGCGACGTGGTCGCGCTGGTGAACCAGGGCGGCCGGCTCCCGCTTGCCGTGACCATTTCCCAGGCGGCGCAACCGGGCGTCGCTATCGTCTATAAGGGACGCTGGCCCAGTGCATCGGCCAGCAATGCCAACGTCAACGTGCTGGTCGCCGGGCGCAAGACCGACATCGGCGAAAGCACGACGGTACACAGCACGGAAATTCGGCTGGAAAGAGCGGAGCGCGCGTGAGCTTTGATGAGGTGCAAGCGCGTTCGTCGGCGCGGGTCGCCGCGCTGGCGATCTGGTCCGGGCCGGTTGACCCTTTCCCATTGGCCGGCGGCATTACCAATCAGAATTTCACGGTCGAGGATCGCGGGCGCCGCTACGTCGTGCGCGTCGGCAACGACATCCTCGTCCATGGCGTGGTCCGTGCGAATGAGCTGGCGGCAAGCCGCGCGGCGCATCTGGCGGGCTTGAGCCCCGGCGTGGTCCATGCCGAACCTGGCGTTCTCGTGCTCGACTTTGTCGAGGGACGCACTTTGGCGCCGGAGGATGTCCGCAACCCGGCCAATCTCGCCCGCCTGGTCGACATGGTGCGGCGCTGTCACCGGGACGTGCCGCAATATCTGCGGGGACCCGCCGCCATGTTCTGGGTGTTCCACGTCGTGCGCGACTATGCGCATACGCTGCGCGAGGGCAACAGCCCGCACGTTCCTCTGCTCCAGGATCTTCTGGCGCGGGCCGCACGACTTGAAGCGACCGTGGGTCCGATCGAGGTTGTCTTCGGCCATAACGATCTGCTGGCCGCCAATTTCATCGATGACGGCCATCGGCTGTGGCTGGTGGACTGGGAGTACGCAGGTTTCAATTCTCCCCTGTTCGATCTCGGCGGCCTGGCCTCCAACAGCGAGTTCTCCCCCGAGCAGGCCGAGCAAGCCCTGAGCCTGTACTTCGACAGGCCGGTCGATGACCGGTTACGCCGCCGCGCCGCAGCCATGACCGCGGCATCGCTCCTGCGCGAGACCATGTGGAGCATGGTCTCCGAGATCCACTCGACCGTCGATTTCGACTACAGCGCCTATACGGCCGAGAACTTTCGGCGTTTCGAGGCCGCCTATGCCACCTTTCTGACCATGGAACGCGCATGAGCGAGCTGCCGTCTTCCGCGAAGATCGTCATCGTCGGCGGCGGAATCGTGGGCTGTTCGGTGGCCTATCACCTCGGCAAGATGGGCCTGACCGACGTGATCTTGCTCGAGCAGGGCAAGTTGACCTCGGGCTCGACCTGGCATGCCGCCGGACTGGTCGGACAGTTGCGCACCAGTGCCAACATCACCCAGCTGCTTGGCTACTCCGTCCAACTCTACGACCAGCTCGAGCAGGAGACTGGTCTCGCTACCGGATGGAAGCGCAACGGCGGCTTGCGGCTCGCCTGCAATCCCGAACGCTGGACGGAGGTGAAGCGGCAAGCGACCACCGCCACGTCCTTCGGGCTCGAAATGCATCTGCTCACCCCGAAAGAGGCGCAAGACTTATGGCCGCTCATGCAGATCGATGACGTCGTCGGTGCTGCCTTCTTACCGACCGATGGCCAGGTTTCGCCTTCCGACATCACCATGTCGCTGGCCAAAGGCGCTCGCCAAAACGGCGTCACCATCAGAGAAGGCGTAAAAGTCACCGGCGTCGAGGTGGAGGGGGGTCGCCTGCGCGCGCTCGTCACCGACCAGGGCCGCATCGCTTGCGACAAGCTTGTGATCTGTGCCGGCCAGTGGTCGCGCGAGCTTGGCCGCATGGCTGGCGTCAATATTCCTCTCGTGTCGGTTCAGCACCAATATCTCATCACCGAGAAAATCGACGGCGTAACGTCCAATCTCCCGACCCTGCGCGATCCGGATCGTCTCACTTACTGGAAGGAGGAGGTCGGCGGACTGGTGATGGGCGGCTACGAGCCCAACCCCAAGCCGTGGGCCGTGGACGGTCTGCCCGAACGTTTCGAGTTCCAACTTCTCGACGACGACCTCGAGCATTTCGAGCCGCTCCTCGAGCTGGCGGTCGGCCGCGTCCCCGCCATGGACACCGCCGGCATCAAGGAGTTCATCAACGGCCCGGAGAGTTTCACGCCCGACGGAAACTTCATCCTCGGCGAGGCGCCGGAAGTGCGCGGCATCTATGTCGGGACCGGGTTCAACGCCTTCGGCATCGCCTCGGCCGGGGGCGCCGGCATGGCGCTCGCCGAATGGGTCGCCAAGGGCGAGCCTCCTTACGATCTCTGGCCGGTCGACCTGCGCCGCTTCGGCAAGAACCACCTCGATACCAACTGGGTGCGCACCCGCACGCTCGAGGCATACGCTAAGCACTACACCATGGCCTGGCCGTTCGAGGAGCATCGCTCCGGTCGCCCGCTCCGACGCTCGCCCCTATACGACCGGCTCAAGGCGCAAGGCGCTTGCTTCGGCGAGAAGCTCGGCTGGGAGCGGCCGAACTGGTTTGCCGATCTGGCCAGCGGCGAGAAGGCCGAGGACATCTACAGCTACGAGCGCCAGAACTGGTTCGATGCGGTCGGCCGCGAGCATGAGGCCTGTCGCGAGCGAGTCGCGGTGTTCGATCAGACATCGTTCGCCAAGTTCGTTCTGGCCGGGCGCGATGCCGAGCAGGCCTTGTCGTGGATCTGTGCCAACGACGTCGCCAAACCGCCGGGCTCCCTCGTCTACACCCAGATGCTGAATGAGCGCGGCGGCATCGAGTGCGACCTCACCGTCGGCAGGCTGTCGGAGACCGACTATTACGTCGTGACCGGGACCGGCTTCGCCACCCACGACTTCGACTGGATCTCGCGCTCGATTCCGGAGGGGCTCGATGCCCGCCTGATCGATGTCACCTCATCCAATGCCGTGCTTGCGGTCATGGGACCGCGGTCGCGCGACGTCCTTCAGACTCTCACCGAGCATGACCTTTCCAATGCCGGCTTTCCGTTCGGTCGAGTGAAGCGGATCACTCTCGCCGGCGCGCCCATGCTCGCGCTCCGCGTCACCTATGTCGGCGAGCTCGGCTGGGAGCTTCATGTCCCGGTCGAGTTTGCCGCGAGCGTTTACGACGCGCTGATGGCCGCCGGCCAACCGCACGGCATCGCCAATGCCGGCTATCGCGCCATCGAGTCGCTCCGCTTGGAGAAGGGCTACCGCGCCTGGGGCGGCGAGATCGGGCCCGACCACTCGCCGCTGGTCGCCGGCCTCGGCTGGGCGGTGAAGCTGAAATCGAACCGGCCCTTTCAGGGACGCGCCGCGCTCGAAGCGCAGGCCCCCAAGAAGCTGCCGCGCCTGCTCGCCGGGTTCACCGCCGATCCCTCGGTCGTGCTGCTCGGGCGCGAGACCATCTATCGCGATGGCAAGCGCGTCGGCTGGCTCACCAGCGGCGGCTACGGCTACACGGTCGGCCGTTCGATCGGCTACGGCTATGTGCGCGACCAACAGAACGGCGTCGACCGCGCCACGGTGCTGTCCGGACGCTACGAGGTCGAGGTCGCGACCGAGCGCGTGCCGGCCGAGGTCTTTCTCGATCCGCTCTACGACCCCGCCATGTCGCGAATTAAGAGCTAAGGCATTGACCGCACAACAATTTCTGCGCGAAGGCCGTTGCTGCGATGCACCGGCCAGTCGGGGCGCCGACGCCATGCCCGACTTTGCGAAAAACCTCCTCGCCGCTTTACCTTGGTGGTCGCACTGGGTGTAGACTAGCCGGGGTTTGCGGTTGTCGGGATCAAGAGCGCTCGAGCAACTCGGGTGACAGACCGTCATTATGTCTCTGTTTCGCAGGAACACGTCCGCCAAGTCTAACGGGAAGCTGACGCGTCTGTTCTTTGCCTCCGATTTTCACGGCTCCGAGCGCATCTTTCGCAAGTTTGTCAACGCCGCAAAGCACTACGAGGCCGACGTCCTGATCATGGGGGGCGACGTGGTCGGCAAGCTCGCCATTCCGGTCATCCGCGCGGGCAATGGCTCCTTTCGCGCGCATCTGATGGGCAAGACCGAACGTCTCGAGGGCGCATCCGACCTCAAGGGATTCGAGGATCGCCTCGGAACGCTCGGCTACTACAGCAAGGTCATGGATGAGGATGAATACGAGGAGATTCGGTCCGATCCCGTAGCCATCGATCGCCTGTTCCACGATCTTGCTCGCGCGCGGCTCGGCTCTTGGCTCGACTTGGCCGAGACGCGGCTGGCGGGGAGTGGGGTCAAAATCTTCGTGATCGGCGGCAATGACGACGATCCCGAGGTGCTTGAGCTGCTGCGCGACGCCGACACGCAATCCATCGTCTTTTGCGAAGGCAAGGAGGTCGAGATCGACGATCATCACACCATGATCAGCGTCGGCTTCAGCAATCGCACGCCGTGGAAGACGCCGCGCGAGATCGATGACGACGACCTCGGCACGATGATCGAGGAATTGGCTGACAAGGTCGCCGACACGCCGCACGCGATCTTCAATTTTCACGTTCCGCCGGTCGATTCCACCCTTGATACCTGTCCGATGCTGAACTGGGACACGGATCCGCCGACCCAGATCGTCAAAGGCGGCCAGGTCGTGCTCCATGGTGCCGGCAGCAAGGCCGTGCGCCGGGCGATCGAAGCGCATCAACCGCTGCTCAGCCTGCACGGCCATATTCATGAATCGGGCGGCGTAGTGAAGATCGGCAGGACGACGTCGGTGAATCCCGGCAGCGAATACGGCGAGGGCGTGCTGCGTGGCTGCCTGCTCAGTTTGGCGAAGGATGAAGTGAAGAACTATCAGCTGACGGCCGGCTGAATCGTCGGGGGGCCGAGAGCGAAACTCAAATCGCGATAAATGGAGGGGTACAATGGCAACGGCTGCAGCAAAGCCCGAAATATTCACCCGCAAATCGTCGGGCCTGGTCCGGGTGATGTCGCCCTATTCGGCGTTCGTCTACAACATCCTCACGATGGGTCTGATTTTTCCTTGGACCTATCTTTGGGCGCCGGGCGCGCTGCCCGGAGGGCGGCTCGTCTGGGGCATCTTGCTCGCGATGATCTTCGAGATTCCCATCGCGCTGTCCTATGTCTGGCTATCGACGGCGCTGCCGCGTTCGGGCGGCGACTATGTGTTTCAGAGCCGGGTGTTCGGCGGCGGCATCGGCTTCTCGGTGGTGATGTCCGGCTTCGTCATCTGGATTCTGCAATGGGTGGCTCTGTCGGGCTGGTTGCTTTCTTATCTCGGCTTCGCCTCGCTGTTTCTCGGCCTTGGCGGCACCATGGGCAATCCAACACTGACCAGCATCGGCGTGTGGTTCACCACGCCGTGGGCGATCATCATCGTCAGCATCTTGAATGCGCTGTTGGCAATGTTGCTCTTGGTCAGCGGCTTCAAGAACTACGTCAAATTCCAGTATGTGATGTGGTACGCGACGCTGCTGTCGTTCGGCCTCATGCTGTACCTGTTCTTCACGGCAACGCCTGAGGTCTTTGCGCAGAAGCTCGACGCGTTCGTCGTCGCTTCCGGCGGCGCGCCGAACTTCTATGAGACGGCGCTCTCAGCGGCCAAGGCGGCCAATATCGATCTCAATCCGCCGTTCAGCCTGCTGGCCACGATATTGGTGGCGCCCATCGCCTGGACCTCGCTGCAATGGGCCACTTATAGCGCCCAGCAAAACGGCGAAATCAAAGGGGCTCGCTCGTTCCAGAACCAGTTGGTCATCATCATCGGATCGTTGATTGCGACCGGCATTCTGCTGGCGATCTTGGCGGCGGCCTTCGAGCATGCCATCGGCACCGACTTCTTATATGTGGCCGGCGCGGGCTATTGGGCCGGCTTGGCGGAAGGCAAGTTCAACGGCGTCTTTCTCTGGCCGAACATCGTCGCCAATGCGCTCGCGGGCAACCCGATCATCGTGGTGATCATCGCGCTTGGGTATATCCTCAACGCGTTCCAGATCGTCAACAACTGCTATATCGGCATGACCCGCGTGATGGTGGCCATGTCGCTCGACCGCCTGTTGCCCGAATGGGTGAGCCGGGTCTCTGACCGGCTGCACACACCGGTCAACGCGCATCTGGCCTACTTCCTCGCCAGCATCCCGGTCATACTGGTCTACAATTTGTGGGGCCAGTGGACGGCGCTGACGCTTGGCGTCACCTTCGCCTGCGGCTACGTGTTCGTCATCACCGCACTGGCCGGCGCGCTGATGCCCTACCGCGCCAAGGCCCTGTATGACGCTTCGCCGGGCGCGGCCTACAAGCTCGGCAACATTCCGCTGGTCACCATCTTCGGCTTGATCGGCGCCATCGTGGGCGGCGTCATGGTGCTGATGTTCATGTTCTACAGCGCCCTCGGCTTGACCAGCGTGTTGGCCTATCAGGTGGTGTTCGGGATCCTCGGTGTGTCGATCGTTTGGTACTTCTTGGCCAAAATGGTCCAGCGCTCGCGTGGCATCAACGTGGAATACGCCTTCAAGGAGATACCGCCGGAATAGGCATCGCCGATCGCATCCCTGGTGCTGGCCGGCCCGCACGGGCCGGCCGACGTGCCGCGCCTGAAGCGGTCGCGCGCGTAGTTCGCCCTGCGGCGTAACGCTGATTCCCCGCGCTCGACTCCTTGCCTATGATCGCCGGCAGAGGGTGCGGTCGCTACTCACTACGGGCCGGACATGGTTGATCGCAAAGCGCTGGAAATCGAGGCCGACCGGATACTGGACGCCTTGACCAAGGCCGGCCTGACCCTTCGCCTGGTCGGATCGATGGCCATTCTCAAGCGCTGTCCCAATCACGCCGTCCTCGCCAGCAAAGAGCGCGACTATCGCGACCTGGACTTCGCCGGACGCAAGAAAGAGTCACGCGACATCCATGAGCTGCTGACGCGGCTCGGCTACGTCGAAAATCGCGAGGTGTTCGTTGTTTCGGAAGGGGCACGCGCGATTTTTGCGAGTGCTTCCAACGGCGTTCATCTCGACGTGTTCTACGAAAAGCTCGATTTCTGCCATGCCATACCGTTGGACGTCAGGCTGCAGATCGATCCGGCGACGCTGCCGTTGGCCGAACTCCTGCTCGGCAAGTTGCAGATCGTCAAGATCACCGAGAAGGACCTGATCGACATGATGGCGCTGCTGCTGGAGCACAGGCTCGGCGATCGCGACGGCGACACCATCAATTTCGGCCGGATCGCCAAGCTGTGCGCCGACGATTGGGGACTTTGGCGCACCACGACCCTGAACTTGGAGAAGCTTCAGCGTTTCGCCGCAAACTCCCCGAAGCTCGACAGCGAACAGAAAGCGCGCGTCGTTGCGAGCGTGGACGAGCTTCGGCGCCGCCTTGATGCCGAACCCAAACCGCTCGCCTGGCGTCTCCGTGCCCGCATTGGCGACCGGGTCAAATGGTACAACGACGTCGAGGAAATCCGCTTCTGATCCAGATTGGCCTGCCACCGGCCGAATTGCCCGCAGCTTTGCCGAGGTAATGGCCGCCATTTCCCAGCAGTTTTGATCCTCGTCAAGGTTCCGGCCTTCTGCCGCGCCCATGCTGCGTTGCGGCAAGTGGCAGGGACCTCAGCCTATGGCGAGTATGCTGGAACGCGAAGAGTGGAAGGCGTTTTCCGACGCCGTGGCGCTCGCTACCGCAGGGCTTTTGGCCCTGGTCGGCTTGGTCCTGGCCGTAGCCGGCAAGGACCCGGTGATCGCCTTTCACGGCTGCATTCTACTCGGCGCCGCCGGCCTCGCCTTTCTCTATATCCTCACCCAATTGATCGAAGGAGCCGAGCCCCGCGTCGACACCGGCTACGCTGACGGCGTGATCCGCGCCGGCGTGATCGCCACCGTGTTCTGGGGGTTGGCCGGCTTCCTGGTGGGCGACATCATCGCCTGGCAGCTTGCTTATCCGGTCCTGAATCTCGATCTCCCCTGGACCACTTTCGGGCGCTTGCGGCCGCTCCACACCTCGGCCGTCATCTTTGCCTTCGGCGGTAACGCGCTGATCGCCACGTCCTTCTATGTCGTGCAGCGCACCAGCTTCGCGCGGCTGGCTGGACGTTGGTCGCCCTGGTTCGTGTTCTGGGGCTACCAGCTATTCATTGTGCTGGCAGCCACCGGCTACATCCTCGGCGTCACCCAGTCGAAAGAATATGCTGAGCCGGAATGGTACGTCGACCTGTGGCTGACTGCCGTCTGGGTGGTCTATTTCCTGGTGTTCGTCGGCACGCTCGCCAAGCGCCGCGACCCGCACATCTATGTGGCGAACTGGTTCTATCTCGCCTTCATCGTCACCGTCGCCATGCTGCACATCGTCAACAATCTGGCGGTGCCGGTCTCGCTGCTCGGCGCGAAGAGCTACGTGATCTATTCCGGCGTGCAGGATGCCATGACCCAATGGTGGTACGGCCACAACGCGGTGGGCTTCTTTCTCACCGCCGGCTTCCTCGGCATGATGTATTATTTCGTGCCGAAGCGCGCCGAGCGGCCGATCTATTCCTACCGGCTGTCGATCGTTCATTTCTGGTCGCTGATCTTTCTCTATATCTGGGCGGGTCCTCATCATCTGCACTACACCGCCCTGCCTGACTGGGCGCAGACCCTCGGCATGACCTTCTCGATCATGCTGTGGATGCCGTCATGGGGCGGCATGATCAACGGGTTGATGACGCTGTCGGGCGCCTGGGACAAGCTCAGGACCGACCCCGTCATTCGTCTCCTGGTCGTCGCCGTGGCGTTTTACGGCATGTCGACCTTCGAGGGGCCGCTCATGAGCATCAAGTCGGTGAATGCGCTGTCGCATTATACCGACTGGACTATCGGCCATGTGCATTCCGGCGCGCTCGGTTGGGTCGCCTTCATCACCTTCGGCGCGCTCTATTGCCTCGTGCCCTGGCTGTGGCACCGCAAGGCGCTCTACTCGCAGCGTCTGGTCGATTGGCATTTCTGGATCGCGACCCTCGGCATCCTGCTCTACATCACCTCGATGTGGGTGTCTGGCATCCTGCAAGGTCTGATGTGGCGTGCCTACGACAGTCTCGGCTTCTTGGAATATTCCTTCGTCGAGACCGTCGAGGCGATGCATCCGTTCTATATCATCCGGGCGACCGGCGGCCTCTTGTTCGTCATCGGTGCTCTGCTCATGGCCTACAATCTCTGGCGCACCGCGCGTGGCGATGAGCCTGTCGACGCGGCCGAGCAGCCGCGCATCGCGGCGGCGCCGGAATTCCGTCCCTTGCCGGCCGAGTAGGAGCGGGTGATGGATTGGTCCAAGCATCAAGTCCTGGAAAAGAGCTCGATCCTCCTTCTGATCGGCATTCTCATTACCGTGGCGATCGGCGGCCTGGTCGAAATCGCGCCGTTGTTTTGGCTCAGCTCGACCATCGAGAAGGTGCAAGGCATGCGGCCCTATACGCCGCTCGAGCTCGCTGGCCGCGACATCTATGTGCGCGAGGGCTGTTATCTCTGTCACAGCCAGATGATCCGCTCGCTCCGCGACGAGGTCGAGCGCTACGGCCATTACAGCCTCGCGGCCGAGAGCATGTACGACCATCCGTTCCAATGGGGGTCGAAGCGCACCGGACCCGACCTCGCACGGGTCGGCGGCAAATATTCCGACGAGTGGCATCTGGCCCATATGACCGACCCTAGGGCCGTGGTGCCGGAGTCGGTGATGCCGGGCTATCCCTTCCTCGCCAAGCGCGAGCTCGATTACGGCGACATTGCCGAGCGGCTCAAGGTGCTTCGCCTCGAGGGCGTACCTTATACCGATGACATGATCGCTAATGCCAAGGCGGATCTCGAGCTTCAAGTCGATCCGAATGCGGCAGCGCTCAAGGAGTTCCTCGCGCGTTACCCGAAGGCACAAGTACGTCAGTTCGACAACGACCCGAGCTACGTCTCCGAACTCGATGCGCTGATCGCTTATCTGCAAATGCTGGGGACCTTGGTCGACTTCGCCACCTTCGACGCCGCCGGTCCAAATCTGAGGTGAGGGCTTGGCCATGACCTATGAGCAAGTGGCATCGATCACCCAGGTGGCAGCGCTCGTGCTGTTCGTCGTGCTGTTTGTCGGCGTGCTGATCTACGCTTTCTGGCCCGGCAACAAGAAGCGCTTCGAGGACGCGGCCCGGCTTCCGCTGGAGCAGGACCCTCCCGACGACAAGAAAGACGACTAGGCATGGCGATCAGACGCAGCGAGAAGGCCGACGAGCTCGACACGACCGGCCACGAGTGGGACGGCATCACAGAGCTCAACAAGCCGCTGCCCAAATGGTGGCTCTACGTGTTCTACGCCACCGTCGTCTGGGCGGTGGGCTATTGGGCGGTCTATCCCGCCTGGCCGTTGGTATCGAGCTACACCAAAGGGTGGCTTGGATACAGCCAGCGCGAGAACGTGGCCGAGCAGCTCGGTCAAGCCAAGGCAGCCCAGGCCGCGTATCGGCAACAGATCGCCGCCAGCGATCTTGCCGCCATCAGCGCCAATCCCGAGCTGCTGAACTTTGCGCTGGCCGGCGGCGAAGCAGCCTTCGGCGACAACTGCGCGCCCTGTCATGGCCGTGGCGCGCAAGGTGCGTTCGGTTACCCCAATCTGCGCGACGACTCCTGGCTGTGGGGTGGGACGCTCGACGCCATCCACCAGACCATCACCCATGGCATCCGGGCCAACGATCCCGACACGCGCACCGACCAGATGCCGGCCTTTGGCCGCATGGGCCTGCTTAACGCCACGCAGGTCAACGACACCACCGAGTACGTGATGTCGTTGTCGGGTCACGCCGACGATAGCGCTGCGGCACAACGTGGCGCCAAGATCTTCGCCGACAATTGCTCGCCCTGTCATGGCAAGGACGGCAAGGGCAACCAGGCGCTCGGCGCGCCCGATCTCACCGACCAGCTTTGGCTCTATGGCGGCGACAAGTCGACCATCGCCGAGACCATCATCAACGCCCGCAATGGGGTGATGCCGGCGTGGGGTGGACGCCTCGACCCGGAGACCATCAAGGAGCTCACAATCTACGTCCACTCGCTGGGCGGGGGCTTATAATCGAGGGCCTCGAGCAATGCTGATGACAGAGGCACCTGGACATGTTGAGCGGATGGCGGACCGCCATGAGGATCCCGTCGAAGCCGCTCCTGGGATCGTGCAGAGCGACACCCCCACGGTCGCCGGCGTCAACCGCCCGCTATACGCCGAGCGCGTCAAGATTTATCCCAAGGAAGCCCACGGCACGTTCCGCACCGTCAAATGGATCGTCATGGCCGTCACCCTGGGGATCTATTACATCGTCCCGTGGCTGCGCTGGGACCGCGGGCCCTATCTGCCGGACCAAGCCGTGCTGATCGATTTTCCCTCGCGGCGCTTCTATTTCTTCTTCATCGAGATTTGGCCGCAGGAATTCTATTACATCACCGGCCTGCTGGTGCTGGCCGCGCTCGCGCTATTCCTCGTCACCTCGCTGGCTGGGCGCGTCTGGTGCGGCTACACCTGCCCGCAGACGGTGTGGACCGATCTGATGATCGCGGTCGAGCGCTTCTGGCAGGGCGACCGCAACGCCCGTCTGCGTCTCGACAAGAATCCCCGATCCTTCGACACCTTATGGCGGAAGTCGGCCACCCATCTGACCTGGCTCGCCATTGCCATCGCCACCGGCGGCGCCTGGGTGTTCTATTTCGCCGACGCGCCGACGCTCGCCCGCCAGCTCGTGACCTTCGAGGCGCCGGCCGCGGCCTATCTGTTCCTCGGCATGTTCACCGCCACGACCTATGTCTTGGGCGGCATCGCCCGTGAGCAGGTGTGCACTTATATGTGCCCCTGGCCGCGCATCCAGGGCGCGATGTTCGACCGCGATTCGCTGCTGATCTCCTATCGCCTCTGGCGCGGCGAGCCCCGCGGCCCGCATAAGATCGGCCAGTCCTGGGAGGGCAGGGGAGATTGCATCGACTGCCGCCAATGCGTCGCGGTCTGCCCGGCCGGTATCGACATCCGCGACGGTCCGCAGCTCGAATGCATCCAATGCGCGCTGTGCATCGATGCTTGCGACGACATCATGGACAAGATCGGCCGGCCGCGCGGGCTGGTGGCTTACGATACCGTACGCAATCTCGACGCCGCCGGCACCCACACCGTCCCCATTAATCTGCTTCGCCCGCGCGTGATCCTCTACGCCACCGCCATGGTGGTGGTCGGGCTGGTGATGCTCGTCGCCTTGCTGGTCAGGCCCGACCTTGACGTCAGCGTGCTGCACGACCGCAACCCGCTCTACGTGAAACTGTCGGACGGCGGCTTGCGTAACGGCTACACCCTCAAGCTTCTCAACAAGCTCTACCAGCCGCGCTCGTTCAGCATCGGCGTGGCCGGTCTGCCGGGTGCGTCGCTCAGCGTGATCGGTCACGAGCAGGAAACAAATCCGGCGGTGACCGTCCCGCCCGACGAGCTTCAATCGCTCCGTCTCTATGTCACGCTCGACCAGGCTGCCGTGGCCGCGTTGCCGGAGCCTGCCACCGAGTTCGCCCTCGTGGTCACCGACCTTGCCGACCATCTCGCCGTCGAGCACAAGGCGACCTTCCAAGGACCGGAGCGATGACCAAGCAAGGGTTCCTCGCCGACGGGCTCAAAGGGCATCATGTGCTGATGGCTCTCTGCGGCTTTTTCGGCGTGATGCTTATCGTCAACGCGATCTTCGTCTATTTCGCGCTCGCCACCTTCAGCGGCGGCGATACCTCGAACCCCTACCGCAAAGGCCTCGACTACAACGAGACATTGGCGGCGGCCGAGCGGTTGGCCGCACGCGGCTGGCAAGGCGAGGTGGGCTACGACGACAAGTCCGGGCGGTTGAGTCTCACGCTGCGCGACCGAGAGGCCGTTCCCGTCACTGGCCTTATCATCGAGGCGATGCTGAGTCGGCCGGCGACCGCCAACGAAGACCGGGCCATCAAGCTGACCGAAGCAGAACCCGGGATATACGCCGCCACCGTCAAGCTCGACCCGGGTCTATGGGTGATCTCGGTCGCCTCGGGCGAAGGAAGCGACGCCAGTGAGCCGGTCTATCGTCTCAAGCACCGCTTGTTCGTCGCCGAGCGGCCATGACCGTGCACAGTCTCGTCCCGCTTGTTGCCGCTGCATCGCATGACCCAACCGCGGCGGCCAGCACGCTCACCCTTGCGATCGACAACATGCATTGCGGCGGCTGCCTTCGCTCGGTGGAGCGCGCCGCGCTGCGCGTTCCGGGCGTGAGCAGCGCGCGCGCCTCGCTCACCGCCAAACGGCTGACCGTCACTTTCGATCCGGCGCAAGCCCGTGAGGTCGACCTGATCGCCGCGCTCGACCATGTGGGCTTCCAGGCGGCGCCGATCGAAGCGGCCAAGCAGGATCGCGGCGACGCCAGGCAGAAATATCTGTTACGCCGCGTTGCGGTGGCCGGCTTTGCCGCCATGAATATCATGCTGATCTCGGTCGCGGTGTGGTCTGGGACCGCGAGCGATATGGAGCCGAGCCTCGCCGGGGCGTTCCGCTGGCTGTCCGCGCTGATCGCGCTCCCGACCGTGGCTTATGCCGGTCAACCGTTCTTCGGGTCGGCCGTGGCCGCGCTCAGAGGCGGCCGCCTCAACATGGACGTGCCGATCTCGCTCGCCATTCTGCTCGCCACCGGTATGAGCCTCTATCAGACCATGCTCGGCAACGAGCAGGTCTATTTCGATGCCGCCGTCACGCTGCTGTTCTTCCTCCTTATCGGCCGCTTCCTCGACGAGTCGTTACGCGTGCGGGCGCGGGGCGAGGCGCAGAACCTGCTCAGCCTCCAAGGCGGCATTGCCACGGTGATCGCGACCGACGGCTCGCGCTGTCAGGTGGCGGCCCATGCGCTCCGGCCCGGCGACCGCATGCTGGTGGCGGCTGGCGAGCGGGTTGCGGCCGACGGCGTGGTCAGCTCGGGGCATGGGCAGATCGACCAAAGCTTGATCACCGGCGAGACCGCGCCGGCGATCGTGACGCCGGGTGAGCAGGTCTATGCCGGCACGCTCAACCTGACCCGGCCGCTGCAGATCGAGGTCACCGCCGCCGACAGCGCCACTTTGTTGGCCGAGATCAGCCGGCTGATGCTGGCGGCCGAGCAAGGCAAGGCGCACTACCGCCGGCTCGCCGACCGCGCGGCTCAGATTTACGCCCCGGCCGTGCATGGTCTCGGGCTCGCGACCCTTCTCGGCTGGCTCCTGCTCGGCGCCCCTTGGCAGACCGCGCTGACCTACGCCATCGCCGTGTTGATCATCACCTGCCCTTGCGCGCTCGCGCTTGCCGTTCCGGCCGTGCAGATCGCCGCCGCCAGCCGGCTGTTCCGGCAACGCATCATGGTCAAGTCGTCGGACGCACTCGAGCGCCTGGCCGAGACCGACTTGGTGGCGTTCGACAAGACCGGCACCTTGACGCTCGGCCGTCCCGAGCTGCTCGACGAGACCGAGATCCCTGACGATGTGTTGGCGGCAGCAGGTGCTCTTGCCGCATCGAGCCGTCATCCATTCGCACGCGCCATCGCCGCCGCGGCGGAACGGCGTCGCGGCAAGCTGGCGGCCGTCGCCGGGATCGAGGAGCATCCGGGCGAGGGATTGTTGCGGTTGTCGCCGGCGGGCGAAGAGCGGCTCGGCTCCGCCACCTGGTGCGGGGCGGAGAGCGGGGGAGAGGGCAGTGAAGTGTGGTACCGGCGGGGCACCGAGCCGCCCTGCCGCTTCCGCTTCGCCGACGCGCTTCGAATGGACGCCGCCGAAACGGTCGCGGCGCTGAAGCATCAAGGCTTTGGCGTGGCGCTCCTCTCGGGCGACCGCGCGCCGGTGGTCGAGGACATCGCCCGCCGCTGCGGTATCGACACCTGGCGTGCCGGGCTCAAGCCTGCCGACAAGATCGCCTGGCTGGAAGCCCGCGCTGGCGAAGGCCATACGGCTCTGATGGTTGGCGACGGGCTCAATGACGCGCCGGCGCTCGCCGCGGCGCATGCCTCGATTTCGCCGGCGAGCGCCGCCGATATCAGTCAGCGCGCCGCCGATTTCGTGTTCCAGGGCGCCAAGCTGGCGCCCGTGCTCGACGCTATCGCTACCTCCAAGCGGGCGCGAGCCATGGCCTTGCAGAATTTCGCCGTCGCCGCCGGCTACAACGCGGTGTGCGTGCCGCTGGCCATGGCCGGGTTCGTCACGCCGCTGATCGCCGCCATCGTCATGTCGACCTCATCGATTCTGGTGACGCTCAACGCCGCGCGGTTGGCCGGAGGGACACCGTCATGACCGCGCTCGCTTGGCTCGTGCCGGTGGCGCTGTTGCTGGGCGGCATCGGCCTTGCGGCCTTCTTGTGGGCGCTGCGCTCGGGTCAGTTCGAGGACCTGGACGGCGCCGCCTATCGCGCGCTCGAGGACGAGCCTCCGGATCAGTAGTCGAACGCTTTGTCCGTTCCCTCTTTGTAAGTCCTGGATGACGAAATCGGCGATCACTCGACCACCCGGAAGAGTGGCGGTGTCAAAGCGCGGCCTCCGCGAGCAGGGCTTCGGCCTCGGCCAAATCCTCGGGCCTGTTGATGTTGAAGAACGGATCGATCTTCCGTCCGCCGATTTCGACCGGCGGGAAATCCACCTCGATCGCCTTGTGGTGTGCAGTCCAGGCGCCGACTTTGCGTGCGCCTTGCTCGAGCGCGCCTTGCAGCTCATCGGCGAGGCTCACTGGCCAGAGTCCAATCACCGGGTGCACGCCCAAGGCGGAGCGCGCCACCATCAGGGCAGGGCTGTTTATGCGCTCGGCAAGAAAGCGTTGCACCAGATCGCCGGGAAAGAATGGCGTGTCGGCGGCAACCGTGATGCCGTATTGGGCTTCCGGCCGGTTCGTCTTGATCCAGGCAAGTCCGGCCTGGATGCCGGCCAGCGGACCCGCATATCCCGCAATGCTGTCGGCCACCACCGGCAACCCGAACGCGGCGAAGCGCTGTGCCTTCTCGTTGGCGTTGATGATCATATCCGCGACCTGAGGCTTCAATCGCGCCACGACATGGCCAAGAATCGGCCTGCCGCCAAGCGGTCTCAAGCACTTGTCGCCGCCCCCCATGCGACTCGATTTACCGCCGGCAAGAACGATGCCGACAACCGGCGCGAGCAAGCTCATGGGCGGAATGTAGGGCTAGAGCCCGGAATCTGTCACGTCGATATCTGGCACCGGCGGCAATGCTCCAAATCGGGCTTGTTGCAGAACAGTCACGCAGCGGCCGCATCGACCGCTGCCTACGAAATGAGCATTGACGCCCGGCCCTTCCCCCACGTCAAATGAACGCCGGAGGGGACTCCAATGGTGCGTAGGGTGAGTGGTTTGCGGGCGGCCGCGTCGCGCGTTTTGCTCATGACGGGGGCGATTCTTGGCAGTGCGTCGGCGGCTTCTCTTGACCCGGCGCACGCTGCGGAATTCGGCACCGGCCCATGGGTCAAGGGCTACACCGATATTTTAGGCGGCATCATTCCGCCGGTCCCGGGCTTCTATTTTCGCACCGACGCCTATCACTATAACGGCAGCGCCGACCGCACCATTTTCGACGGCTTCGCCCAAGTGGGAGTGCAGGAGGATTACACCGCCACCATCGCCGCGCTGACCTATGTCACGCCGTGGAAGATCCTCGGTGGCACCTACGCGCTGGCTGTGGTGCCGAGCATGGTCGCCATGGATGTCGATGTTGGCATCGGCATCCCGCAATTCACCGGCCCGCTCGGCTTGAGGACCTTCGGGCCGTTCAACTTCAGGACCGGCGACACCAATCTCGCACTCGGCGACACTGCCTTCGCGCCGCTCGTGCTGGGCTGGAACGCCGGCAACTTTCACTGGAATGTCGGCGTGTTCGGCTTCGCCCCGACCGGCGACTACAGCAAGCGGCAACTCGCTAATACCAGCCTGAACCATTGGGCCGAAATGACCCGGATCGCTGGCACCTATTACGATCCGAAGACCGGTTGGCAGGTGAACGGCGCGGCGATCTATACGGTGAATTGGGAAAATCCGGCCACCAACTACGAGACCGGCAACATCCTCAATCTGGAGGGTGTGATCGCCAAGAATTTTGGCCGCCTTGGCGTCGGCGTCACCGGCTACGCCATGATTCAAACGACCGGCGACAGCGGCTCGGGCGCCAAGCTTGGCTCGTTCGAGTCCCGCGTCTACGGCGCGGGGCCGATCGTGAGCTATACCATAGGCAATCCCGCAAATGGGCTCACGTTCATCGGTAAGTACTATCAAGAGTTCGACGCCAAGAACACGTTCGAGGGCCACACCTTCGATGTCGCCTTCACCGCGAAGTTTTGACGCGGTCATGGTCGGCTGATCTGGCCCCGGTCTCCGACCCGCGCGAGCCGCATTGCCGAACATTATGCTGACACCCGGACCTGCGGGATTATAACGTTCCGGCGCCAGACCGCATCGGGTGTCACATGAGCCTCACCACAACGCCGCGACGTTTCACTCTTCCCTTGCAACTTCTGTTGGCTGTACTCCTGCCGGCCGCGGCGACGGCGCAGCAGCCGGACACGGTCGATCTGTTCGAACCGTCCACGCAGCGCGCCGGGGCTCCCTCCGGCGAGCAAATTCCCGGTTTGAGGTCCGACGCGGTCGGCGCGGTGAGCTTCTTTGCGGTGTCGCCGGCCGCGCGCCAGAGCCTGAGATCCGCGGCAGGTTCCGAGCGCAGCATGCGCGTCGCGCTCCCCGGCGGGCGCAGCGTGACCTGCCGCTTCGCCGCGCAAGACCCTGGCTCCGATACGCTTGCCGGCAGCGTGGCCGGCAGCGATTCGCCTGCCGACCGCTGCGACTTGGTGGTAACGGGCGGGGAGGTGGTCGGCGACATTCAGACCGAGACCGGGCGCTACCGGATCGTGCCCATGCCGGGTGGCACCCATGCCGTGGTGGAGATGAAGCCCGGCGCCTATCCCAACGAGGGCGATATTCCGTTGCCGCCACTTCCGCCCGGCGTGCAGCGCAAGGGCGAGCGCAGCCTGCGCGATGCGCCGCGCTGCGACGTCCCGCCGGCCAAGGTGCTCGGGCCCATCCGCATCCTGGTGCTCTATACGCCGCAGGCCAAGGCCGAGACGGGTAACATCGAGGCCGAGATCAGCCTCGCCATGCAGCAACTGAACGATGCGTTCCGCAAGACCGGCGGAAACTTCAGCATCAAGGCCGAGCTCGCCCATGCCCAGGAGGTCGACTATGTCGAGGGAGACGACATGGAGGTGGACCTCAATCGCGTGTCGGGCCAGGAGCCGGGCTATCTTCCGGAGGCAGCCGAACTGCGCGCCCAGTACCGGGCCGATCTCGTCCATCTTCTGATCGGCCTCAAGCCGGGCAATCCGTGCGGGATCGGTTGGATGCCGCCGCTCGACACGATCGGGCCCGCGACCAAGGATTGGGCCTATTCGGTCAGCGAGCGCGGCTGCGCCATCAACAATTACAGCTTCATCCACGAGCTCGGTCACAATTTGGGCTTGAATCACGATCGCTACGTGGCCGGCGACAACTCGCCCGCCGACTACAATTTCGGTTACGTAGTGTTGCCGAAGGCCATGCGCACCGTGATGGCCTATGACAACGAGTGCCAAGCCAACGGCTTCAGTTGTCAGCGCTATCCGCTGTTCTCCACGCCCGCCTTGCGCATCAGGGACGTGCCCATCGGCGAACCCTCGGGCGCTCCGAATGGCGCCTACAACATCGAAATCTTGTGCCGAACCGCGCCGATCGTGGCGAACTACTATTGAGTGGCGGGTGCGCAGGGCCTCTTTTCGATCTTTCAAATTTCACTGAAATTCCACCCGGCGCGTAAAGCTCGTTGTGATGAACGTGCTCTAGGGTCCCCGCCAAGCTTGCGCATAAAAAAGGGCGGGGCAGTCTATGCATCTCGACATGCAGACGATGTCGGCCGTGAGCGTCGCGGTAACTGTCGTCATCGGCGGTGTTCTGCTATTCACTTGGGCGCGCGAACGCGAGGGTCCGTTCGTCGGCTGGTGGGGCTTGGCGCTTCTGATCCAGGCCGGGGGCGTCGCGTCCGCAGCGGCGGCATCCCCCGCGCATGCCCGCGGGATCATCGCGACCGGCACGGCCTTGATCATTCTCGGCGACGCGGTCAAATGGAAGGCGGCGCGCGAGTTCGCCCGCCGTCATGCGCAGCTGGTGTGGATCGTCCTCGGACCGGTCGGGTACTTGCTCGCAGCTCAGTCCGACTATCTCCAGTCCATCGACCATCGCCTCGCCGCCGTCTGCACCATCCTGTCCTTGTATAACTTCGCCGCGGCGTGGGAGCTCGCCCGTTGCAGCGGCGAACAGCTACCTTCCCGCTGGCCCGCGGTCAGTCTGCTGGTCGTCACCGGCCTCGGCTATTTGTCGTGGTTGCCGCTCAACCTCTCTATGCCGATCAGCGAATCGCAATGGGTGGATGCCAGCATCTGGTTCCCGGTCGTCATCCTTGTCACTCTTCTGCTGCGCGTCGCGCTTGCCTTTATCGTCATGGCCATGGCGAAAGAGCGCCGGGCGCTGGAGCGGCGCGCCGAGGCTTTGACCGATGCGCTAACGGGTCTTCCCAACCGGCGCGCGCTGTTCGAAGCGGCCGATGCGTTCGGCCACGACCGCGACCTGATGGGCGACGCCATCTCGGTGTTGATCTTCGACCTCGACCATTTCAAACAGACCAATGACCGCTTCGGCCATGAGCTGGGCGACCGGGTGCTCAAGCTGTTCGCCACGACTGCCGAAATTCATTGCAACGGCACCGGCCTGGTCGCCCGTCTCGGCGGTGAGGAGTTCGCGGCCATCCTGCCCGGTGCCGATCCTCTCGAAGCCGTCGGCACCGGCGAAGCCGTGCGTCGCGCCTTCGCCAATTCCGGAGCATTCGTCGACGGCCTCCCGGTCGGCGCCACGGTCAGTGTCGGCGCCGCATCCGACGTGGGCGTGGCCGGCGACCTCAGTGCTTTGTTCCGCCGCGCCGACGCCGCGCTTTATGTAGCCAAGCGCGCCGGCCGAAATCGCGTGGAAATACTCGGACCCGACCATGGAAGCTCGCCTGCCGGTGTCGAGGCAACCGTGAGAGGCAGCACACGCACGCCGTTCGTCGACCTCGGCCATCCTCCGGCAACGAAGTTAAGAGCTTGATATAGGCCGCGCCCGCAGCGCGTTGAGGGATTACTGTTCTCGTCTGAGAACAGGCTTGATTGTGACAGCGAGATATTGGCTCTGTCGCGCCACCCCGCTTGCTGGGGCCGGCAGTCGCATTGGAGCAGTGTGAGGCGTTATGGCTCGTGACTCGGCGCGCCAGGTGATGGAGGTGGAGCTCAAGCTCGAGTTCGACCCCACCGAGACGCGGCGTATCGCTTCCCATCCCGCGCTCGATGCATGCCTCGCGCCGCCGGAGGATCACCAGCTCGTCACCACCTATTTCGACACGCCGGATGGCGCGTTGCACCAGGCCGGCGTCTATCTGCGGATTCGCGAGAACGGCGGCCGCTATGTGCAGACCGTCAAGACCGCAAGGCACAAGACCGATTTCCTCGAGCGCCTCGAATGGGAGCGCGAAATCCCGAGCTGCACGCTCGACCTTGACGGCGTGGCGGGAAGTGCCCTGGAACCGCTGCTCACGCCCGCACTTCGTGCCGCGTTGCAGCCGGTATTCGAGACGCGCATGTGGCGCCGTCTCTGCCGCATCGCCGAGGACCGCTCGGAAATCGAAGTTGCCATCGACGTCGGCGAAATCGCTACTAGGAGCCATACCCTCCCGATCTCCGAGTTGGAGCTCGAACTGAAACGCGGGGACAAAGCGGCATTGTTCCGGCTCGCCCGCCGTCTCGCCGAGACGGTGCCGTTCAGGCTCGAGCTCAAGACCAAAGCCGAGCGGGGCTACGAGCTGCTTCAAGACGGCGGCGCCCAAGCGGAGAAGGCGACTCCGGTTGACATCCCGCCCGGCATGGCGGCCCAGGATGCATTTCGCGCGATCGCGCTGAGCTGCCTCAGGCAGATCATGGCCAATGAGCCATCGATGTCGGCTGGCCGGCCTGAGGCCCTGCACCAGATGCGGATTGGGTTAAGGCGCTTGCGCGCGTCGCTCGCGGTCTTCGACGAAATCGTCAGCGACGACGATTTGGCGAAGATCAAGACCGAGCTCAGATGGATCACGCAAGAGCTGGGTCCGGCGCGCGATCTCGATGTGTTCGAGACGGAGGTGCTCCGCCCCTTACGGGCCAGCCGGCCCGAGGACGAAGTCATCGCCGCGTCCCACCGCGATGTCCAGCAGCAACGCATGGCGGCCTACGCCCGCGCCGCTGCCGCCACCCGGTCCAGCCGTTTCCGTGGCACCATGCTCCGGCTTGCCGAATGGATCGAGACTGGCCCGTGGACGGTCGACGAGGAACGGACCGAGCTGCGCGCGCGTGCCGTGTCCGAATACGCCGCGAAGAAGCTTGCTCGGCTGCGCAAGCGGATCAAGCGCAAGGGAGCCGACCTCAGGCATCGCAGTGTGAGCCAAAGGCACCGCCTGCGCATTCGCGCCAAGCGTCTGCGCTATGCCACCGAGTTCTTCGCGGCCACATTTCCCGGCGCCGCAAGTGCCAAGCGCCGGACGGAGTCGCTTGCCGCACTTAAGGATCTGCAAGACGCCCTTGGCGGTCTCAACGATCTCGCTACGCGCCACGCACTCATGGTCGACAGCCTCGGCGACAAGGCGAAAGCGATCGAGCAAGCGACGACCGACGGTTCTCAGGAGGATGCCGACAAAAAATCAGGGACTTTGTTGCGCAAGGCCGAGCAAGCCGTGGCTCGCTTGGCCACTACCAAGTCCTTCTGGAAAGCATAAACCGGGCGGCAGCGTCTCAGCCTTCAGCCGCGGGCCGGCCGGCCGGCGTCTTCACCTTGCCGCGCATCTTCCGCGCCTGGTCCTCGAGCCGGCGCGTCGCCGCGTCAAAGGCGTCGCGGATGGCGACATAGACGTCTTCATGGGCGTGATCGGTAGGCTTGGCGCGGTCGACCACCACGTCCTTGCCCGGTACGCTGATATCGACCCTCACGCTGTAAAGCTTGCCCTTATGGTGATGACGGTGCGGTGCCTCGACCACCACGGTGCAGCCGACGATGCGGTCGTGGAAGCGTTCGAGCTTTTCCGCCTTCTTGCGGATGCGCGCCTCGACGGCGGGGGAGGGGTCCATGTTCCGAAAACTGATCTGCAATGGTATCTGCATGACAATGTCCGCTTCTGTTATGGGTCGGCTAGGAGTTGGAGACGCCCTAGCGTCGCAATACGACGCCGACCAGAAAGCCGATGCCGAGTGCAATGCCGAGAGTCTGAGCCGGGTTTCGCTGGACTGCGGCCTCGATTGCGCCGAGCGCCTCGCTCGCCGCATCTTGAACGCGTTCGGCTTGGTGGCCGCCCGCGCTCTTGATCGATCCACTCAAGCCCTCGATGTCTTTGCGCAAGATTCCCAGATGCTTGGCGATCTCTTGGATTTCCTCATTCAGCGCATGGTGGGCTGGCATTTCGGCGTCTTTGGCGGCCATCGCTTCCTCCTAGGCCCGGGGGCTCTGCTCCGGACGGCAGGCTGCTAGAGTTGCCCGTCACGCCATCCTTAGCGTTGACGGAGATCAAGCTATTCCGACTGCTATTATACCAGACCACAACCTTCCCGCTCGCGTGGCTCAGGTTCCGCATGCGGTTGAGAACGGCTAGAATTTGTCATGCATGGTCCGGTGTCGACGTCCTCGGGAACAAGCCGCATAGAGCGCCTTTTCGTCGCCTTGCGCGGGCCGGCGAGCGTGCGCGCCCAGTATATTGTCGCGGCGGCGGGGGTCGCGGTCATGCTTATGCTGGCCTGGGGTTTGCACCCTTGGCTTGGCGACCGGGGCGCCTTCCTCATCTTCATTCCCGCAGTGCTTGGCGCCGCAAGTCTCGGCGGTCTCGGCCCGGGGCTGCTGGCGACTGCGTTAAGTCTGCTTCTTGGACTTCTGCTCGCCGGCGGTGATGCGGTCGACTACCCGGAGATGCTCGAGGCCGTCATTTTCGCCGTGGTGGGCGCCGGCATCGCCTGGTTCGGCGAAGAGCTTCGCCGCACCCGGATTCGCGATCGCAATATTGCCGCCGACCTCAGCGCGCGCGAAGCCCATCTCCGCTCGATCCTCGATGCCGTCCCCGACGCCACCGTGGTCATTGACGACAAGGGCGTCATTCAATCCTTCAGCGCTGCGGCGGAACGGTTGTTCGGCCATAAGGAATCCGCCGTCACCGGCAAGAATGTCAGCATGCTCATGCCGTCGCCCTATCGTGAGGAGCACGATCGCTACATCTCCCGCTACCTCAGCACCGGCGAGAAACGCATCATCGGCATCGACCGCGTGGTGACCGGCCAGCGCAAGGATGGTTCGACCTTTCCCATGAAGCTAGCAGTCGGCGAGATGGGATCGGGTGCCCGCCGCTACTTCACCGGCTTCATCCGCGATCTCACCGAGCGGCAAGAAACCCAGCATCAGCTCCAGGAGCTGGAGACCGAGCTCGCGCGCCTGTCGCGGCTGACCGCCATGGGCGAGATGGCCTCGACCCTCGCGCACGAGATCAATCAGCCGCTGTCGGCGATCTCGAATTATTTGCAAGGGTGCGGCCGGTTGCTGGAGTCGGTAGATCATTCCAACGTACCGAAAATCCGCGACGCGCTGGCGGAAACCACCAAGCAGACGCTGCGCGCCGGCCACATCATCCGGCAGCTCCGCGAATTCGTCGCCCGCGGCGAAACCGAGAAGCGGCCAGAGAACATCAGCAAGCTGGTTGAGGAAGCAAGCGCGCTGGCTCTGGTCGGCGCCAAGGACGAGGGGGTAAGGACAGAGTTCCGCTTCGAGAGTCACACCGAGACTGTGCTCGCGGACAAGATTCAAATCCAACAAGTCGTGCTCAATCTCATGCGCAACGCCATCGAGGCCATGCATGGTTGCCAGCGCAGGGAGTTGCTGGTGGCGACTAGAGCCGTCGACGGCGATATGATCGAGGTCAGCGTGGCGGATACCGGGCCCGGCCTATCCGAGGAGATTGGCGACCGTCTATTTCAGCCCTTCGTGACCACCAAGCCCGCCGGCATGGGGGTGGGATTGTCGATCTCCAAACGCATCATTGAGGCGCATGGCGGAAAGATGTGGGCCGAGCCGAATTCCGGCGGTGGGACCGCGTTCCGCTTCACCCTGCAGCGGGCGCCCCGAGACCTGACCGATGCAGGATAGCCCCGTCATTCATATTGTCGACGACGATGCGGCCGTGCGGCAATCGCTGGCCTTCCTGCTGAGCTCGGCAGGCCTCGCCGTGCGTCTTTACGACTCGGCCGCCGCGTTTCTCGACCGACTGCCCGAATTGCAGGGTGGGTGCCTGATCACCGACATGCGCATGCCCGGCATGACCGGGCTTGAGTTGTTGCACGAGCTGGGCGCGAAGGCGTGCGGCCTTCCCGCCATCGTCGTCACCGGCCACGGCGATGTGCCGCTGGCGGTCGAGGCGATGAAGGCGGGCGCCGTCGACTTCATCGAGAAGCCGTTCGACCAGCAGGCAATCCTCGATGCTGTGCAGGCGGCGCTTGAGCGCGGACCTAGCCGCGACCATGGCGCGGGCCCGTTGATTGCGGCGCGTCTCGCTTCGTTGTCCGAGCGCGAGCGCCAAGTTCTCGACGGGCTGATTGCCGGGCATCCCAACAAGACCATCGCGCATGATCTCGGCATCAGCCCCCGCACGGTCGAGGTCTATCGCGCCAACCTGATGACCAAAATGGCGGCCAAAAGCTTGTCCGAGCTCATCCGCATGGCCGTTCTCGCCGATGTCGCCCCCGGCCCCCGGAAACCAACGAGGCGCGAGTAACCTGCGCCGATTGACCTAGCTCAAAGCGGCTTGTTCTCCCCTTCCGTAACTTGCAGACGCTCCGGAGGAGAGAGAATTGGCAAACGCTGCGACCATTCTGATTGCTGTAGGGGACGGCGTATTGGCGGATTCCTTGCGCTTTTCGCTGGAACTCGAAGGGTACGAGGTCAAGCTGTGCGACGAATATTCCTTGCCCCGCACCATCGGCGTCGGCAAGCCACAAGCCTGTCTTGTGCTTGATCAGGACGTGTTCGCGCGGTTAGCCGAATGCCGGCTCGATGCCTATGGCGTCCCTGTCATTCTCATGACGGAAAACCAAAATGCGCCCATGCTCGCCCGCGCCCAAGCGGCTGGGGTGACGAAGCTGGTCGAAACGCCGCTGCTTGGAGCGGCGCTGTTCGACGCAATCAAAGCTGCCATCCACCAGACGTCAATGGCGGGCCCTCGGGATCGAGCCTCCTAGCTCGCCCTTTTTCAGGCTTTCGTCGGCGCAACTCCGTAATTCCCCTTAGGGGCCAGTCACGAATTTCGGGCTCTCGGCTACAGGTCTACTGATTTGGTCAGGACGAGCCGCCTTGCGAGGAGACGCCGAGATGTTGACCCAAAGCGCACTGACCCAAACGGCCTATCAACCCCCAGTCGCCTTTCGTGCCAATAAGCCAGCGCGGTCGAGCGTCTTCCCGCCAGCGGGCGTGGTCATGAGTTTCGGGCGCAATGCCGAGATTTACGGCGAGGGCGAGACGTCCGGCTATGTGTACAAAGTTCTGTCGGGCGTGGTTCGGGTCTCGAAGCTCCTTCCCGATGGACGACGCCAGATCAGCGCATTCCATATGCCGGGCGAGATGTTCGGCTTCGAGGCCGGCGAGATTCACTATGCCTCGGCCGAAGCGGTGATACCCACCAAGCTTGTCGCTTTCAAATGGGATGGGCTGCTGGACGTGAGTAACAAGCAAATCGGTATCGTGCGTGAGCTCCTGAGCTTGGCCGTGATCGGACTGCGGCGCAGCCAGGATCATTTGCTGTTGCTCGGCCGCAAGAATGCGCTTGAGCGCCTCGCCGCGTTTCTGCTGCAGATGGACGCCCGCGCGGGGTCGAATCACACGATCGATTTGGCCATGCCGCGCCACGACATCGCCGACTATCTCGGCCTGACGCTCGAGACCGTCTCCCGCATGTTCGCCGAGCTCAAGGAAGCGGGCACGATCAAGCTCGAATCGGCTAGGCGCGTGCACCTGCTCGACATAGCCAAGCTCAAGGCCGTGGGCGCCTGAGACGCTTGCTCTTTCTTAGCCTTCGAGACACTTGTATATGTGAGAGGCAAGGAGGCCCTATGCGCGCCCTACTCGTCGTGTCTGTACCCATACTGTTTGCCGCAAGTCTGGCACTGGCGGCGCCCATACCGGGCCAGCCCAATCCGCTGCACGGCAAACAACTGGCACTGCAGCTTTGCTCCAACTGTCATTTGGTCGACAATCAGCAGCAACAGGTCAATGCGGATGTTCCGAGCTTCAACGAGATCGCCAATGAAGAGGGCCAGACCGCGGGCAACATCATGGCGCATGTCATGCTGCCCAAGCACCCCATGCCGACCATTCCGCTCACGCAGAGCGAGCTTGCCGACCTTGCCGCCTATATCCTCAGCATGCGTAAGTCGGGATAGTTGACCCCATGAAGAAAGCGAAACTCTGGTACGTCATCGCGGACGGCGGCAGGGCGCGTTTCATCGAGCAAGATGACACCGGCGCCTTCAGAACGGTGTTGAGCTTCGTCGCCGCGGAACTTCACGAACGCTCCCACGACCTCGGGCGCGATCGCCCGTCGCGGGTCAAGGAAAGCGCCAATGCGGCGCGCCATGCCGTTCAGCCCCGCCGTGACCTGCACGAGGCAGCCAAGCAGGATTTCGTCGCCCTGGTCGCCGAGAAAATCGAGTCCGAGCATGCCGGCGGTCAATTCGACCGCCTGGTACTGGTCGCTCCGCCTGGGGTGCTGACCGAGCTCAAGCAGAAGCTGTCCAAGCCGATGATCCAGCTCGTGGTCAACGACCTGCAGAAGGACCTGACCAAGGTACCGGACCACGACCTCGCCGAACATCTCACTCCGGCGCATTGAGCCATCGCGACTATCGGTTCAAGCAACTCTATTCGCTAATGCGCCGCCTCGACTTGGGGCGCGGCTTGGTCGTTCAAGCTGGTAGGGAGGTTGAGCCGCACCTTGCAGATCGAAAGATCTTCGGGATCGTGGGAGATGTGAAAGCCGAGCGCCCGGCACATTTCCAGCATGGGCTGGTTGCTGGCGAGCACGTCGCCGGTCAGCTCGCGCAGGCCTTCCTTCTCGGCATAACGGATCAGATGGCGCATTAGCGCCCAGCCGATGCCTGTGCCTTTGAGGTCGCTGCGCACTAGGATCGCGTATTCGCCGGTGACGTAGTCGGGATCGGCGGCCAGCCGCGCGACGCCGAGCAGCGCCTTCTGGTCTTTGTCCAAAGCCACGAAGGCCATGGCGCGCGCATAATCGATCTGCGTGAAGCGGGCGATGACCTTGTGCGAGAATTCCTTGCGCGGTGCCAGGAAGCGGAAACGGATATCGTCCGGCGACAGCTTCTCGATAAAAGCGCCATAGAGGTGTTCGTCCGCGGGCCTAACCGGACGAATGAAGATGCGATAGCCGTTGTCGGTGCCGGCCCAGGCCTCCCATTGATTGGGATATGGCCTGATCGCCAGTCGTGGGTTGGGACCTTGAGTCTCGACCGCGGCCGGATCGATGCGGATGCGGGCGTCGAGCGCGATGACTTCCAGCTCGTCGGCCAGCAGGGGATTGATGTCGAGCTCCTTCACCGCCGGGCAGTCCACTACGAGCTGCGACAGCCGCACCAAGGTCTCCTCGATAGCCGGAAGCTCGGTGCTCGGCTGGTCGCGATAGCCCTTAAGCAGCTTGAAGATCCGTGTCTGCTCCATCAGATCGCGGGCAAGCTCGCGATCGAGCGGCGGCAGCGCCACGGCCGTGTCGCGGATGATCTCGGTCGCCGTGCCGCCGGCCCCGAATAGGATCATCGGTCCGAACAGGCGATCCTCGTAAACCCCGACCAGGAGTTCATGCGCCTTGGGACGGGCGATCGTAGGCTGCACCGTAAAGCCCTTGAGACGCGCCTCCGGCCGAAGCTCCGCCGCGCGCTCTTGCATCCGCTGCGCGGCATGGCGGGCGTCCTGGGGCGTGCGCAGACCGAGGCGGACGCCTCCGACCTCCGATTTGTGGGAAATATCGTCCGACAGGATCTTGACCGCGACCGAGCCCGTCTGGTCGAGCAGTGTCGCGGCGATGCGTTCGACGTCTTCCGGCGTTCCCGCCACCCGCGTCGCCACCGTCGGAATGCCATAGGCCGACAGCACCGCTTTTGCTTCCGGCTCGGTCAGCAGCGTACGTCCCTCGGCGGCGGCGGTGCGCATGATGGTGCGCGCCGCTTCTTCTGCCACATGGGTCTGTTCGGTCTCCCGTGGCGGCGTGCGCATCAGCGCCTCTTGCGCCTGGGTGTATTGCCACAGATAGAAGAAGCCTCTGACCGCGTCGGTCGGCGATTCATAGGTGGGGATGGCGGCTTCGCGGAACTTCCGGCGTCCACCGGCCGCGGCAATCTCGCCGAGCCAGTTGGTCAAGATCGGCGGCAAGCGCTCCCGACTCGGTGCCCGTGCGATGGCGTCGATCACCGCCTGAGCCGCATCCGTCGAAGAGGCGAGCGCGGTCGGACAATTGATGACCAGAATGGCGTCGGCTTCGCAGTCGGCGAGCACGACGTCGAGCGTGTCCTCGTAGCGTTTCGGTAGTGCGTCGCCGATCATGTCGATCGGGTTGCTTCGCGACCAAGTGGCCGGAAGCACTTTGTCGAGCTTCGTAATCGTGCCAGCGGGGAGGGGGGCGAGCCGGCCGCCGGAGCTGATCAGATCGTCGACTGCAAGCACACCAGCACCGCCGCCATTGGTGATGATCAACAGCTCGTTGCCTTGGACTGGTTTCAGACAGGTGAGCGTCTCGGCCGCGGCGAATAGCTCCTCGAGCTCCTCGACTCGCACCAGGCCTGCGCGCCAGAACGCCGCGCCGACTGCTGCGTCGCTACCGGCCAGCGCCCCGGTATGCGTGGCTGCCGCTCGCGCCGACTCTTGATAGCGGCCCGACTTGATCACGATCACCGGCTTGGCGCGTGCCGCCGATCGTGCCGCCGACATGAACTTGCGGGCGGCCGGGATGGTCTCGAGATAAAGCAGGATCGCGCTGGTGGCGATGTCGGCGGCGAGGAAGTCGAGTAGGTCGCCGACATCGACATCGGCCATGTCGCCCATGGAGACCACGTAGGAGAAGCCGATATCCCGCGCCGCGGCCCAATCGAGGATGCCGGTGATGAGCGCGCCTGACTGCGACAGGAACGCGAGCTTGCCGGGAGAGGCGCGACTGAGCCCGAAATTGGCCTGCAGCCCGATGCCCGGCACGGCAATGCCGAGACTGTTCGGACCGATGATGCGCAGGCAATAGGGCCGCGCGGCGTTGAGCGCCGCCTGTTTGATCTCAGGCGACAGCCCAGCCGTGATGACCACCACCGCGCGCGTTCCCTTGGCGCCGAGCTGCTCGATCAGTGCCGGTACTGTGTTGGGTGGCGTCGCGATCACCGCCAGCTCTGGCGCTTCCGGCAGTGCCGCGACGTCGGCGAAACATTTCTTTCCGCCGATCTTGGCTTGGTGGGGGTTGACGAGATAGATCGGCCCGGCGAAGCCGCTGGCGAGAATGTTCTCGGTCAGGACTTGGCCGACTGTGCCCGGCTGAGCGCTGGCGCCGATAACGGCGACGGAACGCGGGCGGAGCGCATAATCGAGATTGCGGATTGTCATGGAAGCCCGCTCTTAGAGCGCTTAGGCGGTAATTTGATGACAGACCGGAGCAGACCGGCTGTGGCAAAACCTTGAGGGAAATCAAGCCCGAGCCAATGGGACAAATCGGCCCGGCCGTTGGTTAAAGCCGGACCAACCCCCAGGCGCACCGAAAGCAACCTATGCCGACTGCTGCTTCGACAGCCGATATCCCGGAAGAACGCACGCTGGTCGACAAGCTGAAGGGCGCGCTGGTCACGCCCGTCCGCGCCATGCGGCTGCGCTATTTGCCGCTGTTGATGATCTATTTCGCCTATGGCGCGCTCGGCCTGGTCGCCATTGCCGAGGCGTTCTGGGTCAAGGAGGCCCTGACCTTCACCCCGGCCGAGCTTGCCGCCATCGCTGTGTGGCTGACGCTGCCTTGGACCATCAAGATGGTGTTCGGCCAGCTCGCCGATTCGGTGCCGATCTTGGGTTCGCAACGCCGGGCCTATGTGTTCATCGGCGCGAGCCTGGTCGCCTCGGGCATGATCATTCTTTCCGGCGCCGCCGGCGGCTGGATCGTCTTCGCCAACAAGAACGCGCTCTATGTCACCGCCCAGCTTCTGATCGTGATCGGCGTCGTGCTCCAGGACGTGATTGCCGACGCCATGACCACCGAGGTCGTGGATCGCGATTTGCCCGATGGCACGCCGAAGCCGAAAGCCGAGATCGACCGCGAGCTTGGCCTGGTGCAAGTGTTGGGACGGCTGGCGCTATGGTCCGGCATCTTGTCGGTGGCGGGACTGTCGGGCTGGCTCGCGCAGATCTACAGCTACCAGACGGTATTCCTGCTGGGGCTCGCTGTTCCTGCCATCTCGCTCACCGGCGCCATGCTGGTTCGCCTCGACGAGGTCGAACTCAAGCCGGTCGATTGGCGCATCCTTGGCGGTGGTCTCCTGTTCGGGGCGGTGGTCCTTGCCATTGGGCTTGGCGGGCTGCCCTTCGGCCAGGAGCTGATCTTTGTCATCTCGCTCGCCGTCATCGCCTTGATGCTCGCCCGCATCGGTCAACAGCTCGACGAGGTGCATCGTAAGCGCATCTTCTACGCGGCCTTGGTGATCTTCCTCTATCGGGCGAGTCCGGGGGTAGGGGAGGGCTATCGCTGGTTCACCATCGACGTGCTCGGCTTCGACGAGGCGTTCTACGGCACGCTGGCGCAGATCGGCGCGGGTCTCAGCCTCGCCGGCGCCTGGCTGTTCTCCGACGTCATCACCAGGAAACCGATCGCCAAAGTTTTGCTCTGGCTGACCGTGGTCGGCACCATTTTGTCACTACCCAGCATCGGGCTCGCGCTCAGGCTCGATCTATGGACCGAGGCTCATTTCGGCTTCGGCGCCCGCACCATCGCCTTTGTCGACACCACCGCGGCGGCGCCGTTCGCCGAGCTGTCGATGATCCCGGCTCTCACCATCGTCGCCATCAACGCGCCGGCCGGCCGGCGCGCCACCTGGTTCGCACTGATGGCCTCGTTGATGAACGTCGCGCTGGTGGCCGGTGCGCTGCAGACCAAATATCTCAATATCCTGTTCGAGGTCGGCCGCGGCTCTTACGCCAACCTGGCGGCGCTCACCATTGCCGCGATTGTCATCGGCTTCGTCGTGCCGGTCGCCGGCATTCTCGCCTTCGGCAAGCGTGCGACTTGACTGCCCGCGACCGGCTGCCGCAGGAACGAGAGGCAATCGCCACAAGATAATTGCTTGCTGGCGTCCCCACCTTTGGGCCCGAAGAGTGGCAAAGCATGCAAGCCGTGATCGGCTAGCTTCGCTCGGCCATCGAGGCCGCACGGGCGACTAAACGCGCGACGTCGCCGAGCCTGGATGGTCCCTGAAGCCATCTTGTTCGCGTGTCCGCTTTGACGTCGTCCGTTTTCTCGCTCTTCGCCCGTCTCTCTCTAGTCGTGGCGCTTGCCGCGCCGGTCGGCTTCGCCGCGCGCGCCGACGATGCGGGCCAACCTGCCGGAACGCCGCCGCCGGTCACGATCGCCGTACACTATCTCACCAAAGTCTATGACGAGCCGGTGCCGCTGTCGCTGGTCGACCCCATCATCACCGACAACGGTCTCCAGGGCGCGCGACTTGCCATCGCCGACAATAATAAGAGCGGCCAGTTCCTCGGTCAGCATTACGATCTCGTCGAGGACATGGTTCCGGCCGACGGCGACGTTGCCGCCAAGGCCAAGGAAATCCTCAAAGATGGCCCCGCCATCATTGTTGCCGATCTCGAGGCTAAGGACCTTCTTGCCGTGGCCGATCTGCCGGAGGCCAAGGACGCAATCATCTTCAATATCCGGCTGAGCGACGACGCGCTTCGCCAGGAGCAGTGCCGCTTCAACATCTTCCACGTCGCGCCGAGCTTTGCGATGCGCGCCGACGCGCTGGCTCAATATCTCATCTGGAAGAAATGGTCGAAATGGCTGCTGCTGAAGGGCGTTTCCCCATCCGACCAGGACTATGCCGCCGCAGTCGAGCGCGCCGCCGGACGCTTCGGCGGCAAGATCGTCGAGGAGCGCGAATACAAGTTCGATGCCTTCAATCCGCGCACCGACTCTGGGCACCAGCAAATTCAAACGCAGATGCCGGAGCTCACGCAAGGCGCGCCCGAGCATGACGTGGTGTGGGTGGCCGATACCGTCGAGCGCTTCGGCGAATACGTCCCTTACCGCGATTACGACCCCCGGCCGGTGGTCGGCACCCAAGGCCTGATCGCGGTCGCCTGGCACCGCTCCTATGAGCAATATGCCGGCACCCAGATGCAGCATCGCTTCGAGCGCTTCGCCAAGCGGATCATGACCGAGCGAGATTACTCCGCTTGGCTTGCCGTCCGCGCCATCGGCGAGGCGGTGACGCGTTCGGGTAAGACGGCGGTGCCCGATCTTCGCGCCTACCTGCTGTCGGATGCCTTCACCGTGGCGGGCTTCAAGGGCGAGGGGCTGTCCTTCCGGCGCTGGGACCACCAGCTGCGGCAGCCGCTGCTGATCACCGGCGCCCGCTCGCTCGTCTCCATGTCGCCGCAGGAAGGCTTCCTGCATCCGAAATTCCTGACCGACACGCTCGGCTACGACGAGCCCGAGACCAAGTGCAAGTTCCCCAAATAGATCGAAAAGGTCATCGACCATGAGACCGCTTCCGCTTGCAACCGCCGCGCTGTCCATCTTGGCCGCCACGCCGGCGCTCGCGCTTCAGATTTACGTCTCCAATGAGAAGGACAACACCGTAACGGTGATCGACGGCAACACGTTGCAAGCGATCAAGACCATTCCGACGGCGCGCCGTCCGCGCGGCATCATCGCCAGCCCCGACGGCAAGGAGGTGTATGTCGCCGCCGGCGACGGCGACATCATGGACGTGATCGACACGTCCAAGCTCGCTGTGGCGCGCCAGCTCGATTCAGGCCCGGACCCGGAGCTGATGGCGGTCGATCCGAAAGGCGGCACGCTCTACATCGCCAACGAGGACGACTCGATGGTGACCGTGATGGACACCAAGAGCGGCGACGTGACTGCCGAGATCCCGGTCGGTGTCGAGCCGGAAGGCATGGGGGTCAGCCCAGACTCCAAATACACCGTCGCCACCTCCGAGAGCACGAGCATGGCGCATGTGATCGACAACTCGACGCAGAAGCTCGTGGCCAATGTGCTGGTCGATACCCGGCCGCGCGAGGCGAAGTTCACGCCCGACGGCAAGGAGGTGTGGGTCTCCTCCGAGGTCGGGGGCACCATCTCGGTGATCGACGCCTCCGATTGGAAGGTCAAGAAGAAGATCGGCTTCGCCGTTCCGGGCGTCCGGCCGGAGTTGCTTCAGCCGGTCGGCATGGAGTTCACCAAGGATGGAAAATATCTGTTCGCCGCGCTCGGTCCGGCCAACCGGGTCGCGGTGATCGATCCCAAGACCTATGAGGTGAAGCAGTATATTCTGGTCGGCCAGCGGCCCTGGCATCTCGAACTGTCGCCCGACCAGTCCAAGCTCTATGTCGCCAATGGGCTCACCAACGACATGACGGTGATCGACGTTGCCAGCCTGAAGGCAGAGAAATCGGTGCCGGTCGGCCGCTTGCCCTGGGGCGTCGCGGTCGTGCCGTGACCGTTCAGGCTATGCGCGCTTGAGCTAGTGCAGCTTGTTCATCCGCGCCGTGTCGGGGACGACGCTGGGCGACAAGCCCATGGCGGCGAACCCCGCGGCGTTCAGCGACTGCAATTGCGGCTTGGCGGAGCGATTGACGCTATTCGAAGGCATCTGCCGATTGGCGAACGACGCGCGCTCGATCCCGAGCGTCTGGTCTGGGTCGACAGCCGCACCCTGGGCGGCCGATTTGAGACTGGCATTCAGCATCGTGTTGGTTCGGCCGGCCCGCAGACTCCGATAGACGCCGAAGCTCATGCGATTGAGCGAGGTGGCCTTGGCGGCCTCGTTGGCGGAATCCGCTTTCACGGCAGCCGGCTCGGCAATGGCGGAGGTTAACCAGCCGAGGCTCAGCGTCAGGGTGGCAATCAGGGCGAAGGAGCGCATCTGTTAGTCCTCTCTACGATGCTGATAGATCATACAAGACCGATTTCGTCATTTCCATGAGTTCCAAGCAGCCTAACCGAAATGTAATGCGGTTAATGTCTTTGCCGGGATGGTGTCCGGGCCGCCGCTGTTTAGCATTATGCTCGGCCGTGCGGAGAACGTCCTTGCCAGGTGAAGCCGTTCTCGCCCAAACTCCGCTCGCCGCGTCTGCGCGAGCACGTCCAACCGAAGGGTTCTCCCATGCGCCTTGTTGTCACCATAGCCATTCTTGGCGGCCTGCTTCTGGCATCCCCAGTTCCCTCCATGGCCCAAGAGGAACAGCGGGCGGCAGGCGGCCTTTATTCGAGAATTCAGCCCGAGGAGCTTGCCGCCATCCTGACCGCGGCGGGGTATCGGTCTCAGGTTCAATCGGACAATACCGGCAAATACATCGCTACCACCATGTCCGGGTACAATGTGCTGGTGTTCCCGTATGACTGCCAGGCGCAAGGCTGCAGCAGCCTTCAATTCTGGACAGGGTTCAGCGCCGATGCGTCCCTAACGCTGAAATTCTGCAACGCCTGGAACACGCAATGGCGCTTCGCCAAGGCCAATCTCGACAACCAGGGCAATCTCGTCTTCACCTCCGACGTGATGCTCGATGGCGGCGTGTCGGCAGACAACATCAAGGCGAACGCAGGGCTGTTCGACTACCTGCTCGGCCAACTGAACCAATTCAATCCCTAGCCGGCGCCGTAAGCTGCGGTGGGGCTGAACGGCTGAGGGGTGCGGCGCGGGCCGTGCCCCCGAACCCTCATTGTCATCTCTGGCCCACTTCCCGATAATGGCCGGGAACATTTGGCAATCCAATTGCCAGGCTTGCCCTTGCTATTTTCCCCGGTCCGACATCGACTGCGATTTCACCAGCGTCGCTGCCCGGGGCGGGCCAACGGAGACGACTGAGGCGGTGTTGCAAAAGCTTTGGTATGAGCGGCCGGTCCGCACCCAACTCCTGATAGCGATAGGGCTGATCAACCTTCTCGCCGCGTTCCTGGCTGGCGCCGTCTCCATCCTCAACACCCGCACCGCCACCAACGTCGAGATCGAAGCTTCCCTCGAAGTGGCCCAGCGTTTCGTCGCCGCTACCCTGAAGGATCTCGCCGCGCGCGGCAAGATCAGCCAGCTCGAAGAGGAGTTGCCGCTCGAGCTGAAGCATCTCCGCCATGTCCGCATCATGTTCATGGATCCGAGCGGCCAGCTCACCGTCCTGTCGCCGCGGCAAGCCGCCAATGCGGCCAACAAGAGTTATGTGCCGAGCTGGTTCGCGGCGCTGGTGCGGCCGCAACTCGTGGGGCGCGCCGTGCGGGTGGTCGCGCTCGAACATGCCAATCCGGTCATTATCGTCGGCGAGCCAGCCGACGAGATCGCCGAGGCATGGCACGATTTCTCCTCGCTCGCCGTCGTTTGGCTCGTGCTAAACGCGATGATTCTTGCCGTCCTGTATTTGGTGCTGGGACGTCTGCTCGATCCGCTGGCGCATCTGTCGCGAGGAATGCTGCGTCTTGAGGACGGTCACTACGCCACCCGCCTCCAGCTTCCGAAGGTGAGGGAGCTTGCCGTCATCACCGAGCGCTTTAACACGCTTGCCGGCGCGCTCGACACCGCCCGTGACGAGAACAGCCGGCTCTATCGCCAGCTCATCACCGTGCAGGAAGAGGAACGCCGCGCCATTGCCAACGAGCTGCACGACGAGGCCGGGCCCTGCCTGTTCGGCATCACCGCCAACGCCTCTTCGATCCAGAATCTCGCCGACCAGCTGCCCGACAAGCGCACCGCGGAGATCAGCCGCCGCGTCGGTGAGATTCTGTCGATCACCGAGCGTCTCAAGCTGCTCAATCGGGCATTGCTCAAGAAGCTCAAGCCGGCGCCGCTCGGCAGGGTCAAGCTCGCCGAGTTGCTCGACGAGCTTATTGCCGGCTTCCAGCGCAGCCACCCGGACACGCATATTTTCGTAGCGATCGGCAAGCTTGCCGACACCTACGGCGAGGCGATCGACCTCACTCTCTATCGCTGCATCCAGGAAGGCATCACCAACGCTATCCGTCACGGCAAAGCGGCGACCATGACCATCGATCTCGCCGAGACGCCGGCGCTGCCGCGCCAGAGCGGCAGGAAGCAGCGCGCCCGGCTCGCTCTGATCCTGAGCGACGACGGCAAAGGCATTGCGCCCGACACCCCCAAGGGGTTCGGGCTCACCACCATGTCCGAACGCGTGCGCTCTCTCGGCGGCACCTGCGTGATCGAGAGTGCACCGTCCAAGGGAACGACTGTTCAAGTTGAGATTCCGGTTGAGCGCACCAAGACATCGCGACGGGGCTCGCCTGAACTGATCAAGGAGCTCTCATGACCCGCGTACTGGTCATCGACGATCACCCAATCGTGCTGCAAGGCTGCCGGCAACTGCTCGAGGATGCCGGCGTCAATCAGATCGTTCAGGCACAAACGCTTGCCGACGGCTTTCGCCTCTATCGCACGCAGAAGCCGGACGTCATCATTGTGGATCTGGCGATGCGCACCGGCGCACTCGGCGGGCTATCGTTCATCCGCCGGCTTCGACTGCATGATCAGCGGACGCCGATTCTGGTCTTCACGATGCATTCCGATCCGGTCATCGTCAGCCGCGCGCTCGAGGTCGGCGCCACCGGCTACGTGCTCAAGGACACCTCGTCCGACGAGGTGCTCAAGGCCTTTCAAAAGGTGCGCGAGAACCGGCCCTATCTCAGCCACGACCTCGCCTCCGAGGTCGCTTTTATGGAGGCGAGAGGCACCACCAATCCCTTGCGCCGCATGACGGTGCGGGAGCTGCAGACCCTGGCGCTGGTGGCCGAAGGCAAACCCTACGGCGTCATCGCCGAGCATCTTCACGTAAGCTACAAGACCGTCGCGAATACTTGCACGCAGCTCAAAGCGAAACTCGGTGTGCGCACGTTGCCGGAGCTGATGCGCATCGCCATTCAACACTTACCCTCTGTGGCGGTGAAGACCTCTCGCGACTGATCGGCGAGCCGCCGACAGTGCGGGGAGGGCGTCAGCCAGAGGTCTCGTTGATCTCCTCAAAGACCACCCGCGCATGATTCGTGTTTTCCCGCTGCCCCTGTCTCATTGATTGAGACTCCGAATTAACGCAGCCCTGCGCTGCACACAAATTACGCAAGTTTTTTGCTTGACGCCGGAAACTGGGGGTTCGCGAACTTGATGCAGTGCAGCGAGAGAAAGATCAACTAGCAGATTTGATTGATACGAGCACTTTTCGCTTGCAAAGCCATTACATTTGGCAATTATGAGCGGGCAGCTTGGCAAGGCGTGGGATGCCGGTTTCCATCGAGATTTCGATAACACCGCACTTCACTCTGCGCTAGGCTGTGATTCCTCGTGAGGTGTCACCGCGTGATGTGTTCATCGGAGGACCCGCCGCTTGAAGCGGGCGCGAGGCGCTTTTTTTGGCTTCGACGCTTTCGGGCAGCCTCCCATATCCACAGTGACAGCTTGAAAACTTGCAAGGGCCCGGTGCTCTCTTGGCATTTCGCTCAAGGAAGTAACGCGCCTCGGCATACAGAATAACTCAGCTTTCGTTCGGTGAACTGAGTAAGCTAGGGAGAGGAGAAAGACATGAAAATGAAGTTTGGTGTTCTGGCCGGAGCCATCGTCGCGGTGATGATGGGCGTATCCGGTCAGGCAATGGCTGGTTCCGATGAGGAGCAGCTCGCGCGTATGGCGGACCCCGATCAGTGGCCAGCCCCCGGCCGGGATTTTGCGCTGACGCGTCATAGCTCGTTGGCCGATATCAACACGAAGAACATCGGCAAGTTGCAGATGGTTTGGCTGCAGGGAACCAATGCCCTGCGCGGCCACGAGGGTCAGCCCCTCGTGATCAAGGACGTTGGTGGCAAGACCGTGCTGTTCATGGTCTCTGGCTGCCCGGCCATGTCAAACTGCAACGTGGTTCAGGCGTTGGATCTGACCGATCCTGACAACCCGAAGGAAATTTGGAACTACGTCAAGAAGACCGATCGCGACGAGTCCGCTGTTCCGCGCGCTTGCTGCGACACCGTCAATCGCGGTGGTTCCTATGCCGACGGCAAGTTCGTCTATGGCACTCTCGACGGTTTCGTGATTGCCCTCGACGGCCAGACCGGCAAGGAAGTTTGGGTTGTCAAGTACGCCTATCCTGAGCATGGTGAAACCATCACCCCCGCTCCATTGATCGCCGCCGACAAGGTGATCATCGGCTTCGGCGGTGACGAGTTTGCTGCTCGCGGCCGTGTCGCTGCCTTCAATCTGAAGGACGGCTCGGAGGCTTGGGTTTGCCAAAGCACTGGTTCCGACAAGGACGTGTGCCTGACGGCCGACACCAACAAAGCCAACCCGCAGTATGGGCAGGCTGGTTCTGACCTCGGTATCAAGACGTTCCCCGGCGAAGACTACAAGATCGGCGGCGGCGCGGCTTGGGGTTGGTACAGCTACGATCCAGAGCTCAAGATGGTGTACTACTCGACCGGTAACCCCGGCCTGTGGAGCCCTGCTTATCGTTGCCCCGACAAGACCCACGAAGAGTGCAATGCTGGCGATTTCGATAACAAGTGGTCGATGACGATTTTCGGCCGCAAAGTCGATACCGGCGAGGCAGTGTTTGCCTACCAGATGACGCCCTTCGATCAGTGGGACTATGACGGCATCAACGAGAACATGCTCACCGACATGGATGTCGATGGCAAGAAGCGCAAGGTTCTCACCCACTTCGACCGCAATGGCTTTGCCTATGTGCTCGATCGGACTGACGGCACTCTGCTCCGCGCCACGAAGTACGTGACGGTGGACTGGGCCGAGAAGATCGACATGAAGACTGGCCGTCCGGTTAAGGTGCGCGAGCATTCTCCGCTCGAGCGTGGCCGTAACGTGGAAGCATGCCCGTCTGCTATGGGCGGCAAGGACCAGCAGCCTGGTTCAGTCGATCCCAAGGAGCCGAGCGTCTTCTACATGCCGACCAACAACTGGTGCATGGAGCTCGAGCCTCAGGAGCGCACGCACACGAACCAGGGCACGGTTTACGTGTTCGCGAACGTGTACATGTATCCTGAGAAGCAGGGCACGACCGGCAAGATCAAGAAGTACGATGTCTTGTCGGGCAAGACCCTCTGGGAGATCCCGGATCCGTACCCGAACTGGGGCGGCACCATGAACACGGACGGTGGTCTGGTGTTCTATGGCTCGCTCGGCGGTGACTTCCGCGCGGTCGACCGGTCTTCCGGTAAGATCCTGTGGAGCCGCAAGCTCGGTTCCGGCATCATCGGCAACCCGATCACCTACAAGGTGGGTGGCAAGCAGTACGTCGGTGTCTATTCGGGCATCGGTGGCTGGATCGGTCTGCCTGTGACCGCTGGTCTTGACCTGAATGACAAGTTCGGCGCTATCGGCGCCACGGCCATGACCAAGGCCGCCCAACTGGACAAGATTCCCCAGGGTGGCGAGCTGAACGTCTTCCGCGTGTTCGAATAAGCGGAACGGCCTGACTTAGACTAACGGCGCCCGGTGCCCTTGCGGCACCGGGCGTCATTTCCTTAATTAAAGGGGTAGAGTGCCCCTTGATCCGAGGGGTAGAGTGTGGCGAGGCTTCTTAGCCCCGCACGTCCCCCAACAGCCAAACCGAAGAAGCCAGTGTCCCCCATGACTTTCCGCACCCTGATGGCGTCGCTTTGCTTCGCCGCGGTAGCCGTCGCCTCGATTCCGGCCGACGCCGCCAAAACTCCCGTCAAACGCGATTTGAGCAAGGAATTCGAGGATCTCACTCCGAGCGAGCAGATCGCCATCAGAGCGGCCGCCAAGGCGGCCTATAAGGCCAAGAAGCTCGGCACGCTTACGGTTTGCGCCGATCCGGGCAACATGCCGCTGTCCAACATCAAGGAAGAGGGCTTCCAGAATAAGCTCGCCACGCTGCTCGCCGACGCGTTGGGTGCCAAGCTCGTCTATTCATGGCGTCCTTTCATCGAGCGCGGCCTGACTCGGCAAACCTTCGGTCAAGATATGTGCGATGTCTTGTTCGACATGCCGAGCCATTACGGCCCGATGCTCACCACGAACCCGGTCTATCGTACCACCTATGTATTGGCCTATCGCAACGACAAAGGCCTCAAGCTGACCGGGCTCGACGATCCCAAGCTCAAAGATCTGAAGATCGGCGTGTTCCAGACCTCCGGCATCCGCGAGGCGCTCGCCAAGCGCGGCATCGTCGACAACGTCTCGCTTCAAGTGCAGAGCCACGACGGCGATTTGGTGCCGTCGCATCAGCCATACTGGGTGGTGCAGAAAGTGCTCGACGGCGAGCTCGACGTCGCGGCGGTGTGGGGACCGTTCGCCGGCTGGCTCAAGACCATGAAGGACCAGCCCCTTACCATTCAGCCGGTCAATCTCGATGACGACAGCGTGCCGCTTGAGTTCGATCTAAGCCTCGGCGTGCGCAAGACCGACGCCTTCCTCAAATACATGCTCGAATTCGCCCTTGAGGATAAAGCCGACGAGGTGGCGAAGATCCTGAAGGACTATGGCGTCCCGCTGGTGCAGTGCAGTAGGTGCATCGTTCCCGGCGACCTTCCGGCGCATGGTAGCTACACTTCGGTTGCGCAGTCCGACTTCAAGGCCCGCCCGGATCTCGCGTCGCCAGACCAGATCGTCACCAAGGAGAAGGTCGAGAATTGGCTGGCCGAAGGTGCCGACATTACCCAGGAGCTTAGCAACGCGGTGATCGCCAACGATTTCGACCGGGTCAAATTCTTGGTGTCCAAAGGCGCCGACGTGAACAAGGCCGACAGCCAAGGCTGGACCCCGCTACAAAGCGCGGCGCGCCAGCGCCACGACAAGATGATCGCCCTGCTCATCGAGCTCGGCGCCGATGTCAATGCGGGCGAACCGACTCCCTTGGTCGCGGCGGTGATGCGCGACCATGTGCCGTCGGTCAAAGTATTGTTGGACCACGGCGCGGACGTCGAGAAGCCCGGCGAGGATGGCTACAGGCCGTTGCCGCTGGCCATCGCCGAGGACAAGTACGAGTCGGCCAAGGCCTTGATGGAGGCCGGCGCCAAGGTGAATGAGCCCTCAGGCGACGACGGTCTGACTCCGTTGATGATCGCCGCCGGCCAGACCTCGGCAGCGGAAGGCGCCATGTTCGTGCCCGGCAGCACGCGGCCGACCGATATCGCCCAGGGCCTGATCGAGCGTGGCGCCGACGTCAATGCCCAGTCGAAGAGCGGCGTCACCGCATTGATGATCGCCGCCGCCCACAACAATCCGCCCATGATCGGCATATTGATCGATGCCGGGGCCGATCCCAGCCTCAAGAACAGTCTCGGCCAGACCGCGGCCGATGTGGCCGAGCGCAACGGCAACTTGGAGGCCCAGCAGGCCATTAAGGTGTTGAGCGCGGCCAAGTCGGCCAGCGCGCCCGAGGCTCAGCCCAAGTCCGGGAGCACCAGCCAATGACGCTACGTCAGGTGATTGCGAGTGTGGCGGGGGCCGCGGCGTTAGCCGTGGCCCTTTGCGTTTCGACCGTCGCGCTCGCCGACCCGACCGAGGAAGACGTCGACAAGGCGGTCCAGGCCACCATCGCCGAGCGCTCCAAGGATGGCACGTTCGTGTTCCACGATCCCAAGCTCGATGCCGACCTCAACCTGGTCTACGAGCAGATCAAGATCGTGCGCGGCATGGAAGGCTATGGCTGGTTCGCCAATGTGATCTTCCACGACAAGGACAACGACCAGAAGAAATATGCCATCGACTTTTGGTACAAGCCGGACGGCGACAAGCTCAACTTGATGGATATTCGGGTGCAGAAGGGCCCGAAGCAGGAGGGCGACGGCTGGATCATGGTGACCCGCATGCCGGTCGCCTGGTGGTGGCTCCCGGTTCAGGAACATCCCGGCGACATGGAGGTGACGCGCGCCTGGCAGGTGATGAGCGCCATCCACACCTACATCGCCACCAACAAGGACAAAGACGGCAATCTCGACATCAAGGACGACAAGACCGGCGAGACGCTGCCGCTCGAGTTCGTCGAGATTCACCAACCGGTGCGTCATCTGAAGAAGGACGGCGAATATTTCGTGTGCACCGATTTCCGCAAGCCCGGCAGCCAGGATGAATATTATGACATCGATTTCTGGGTGAACCAGAAGGGCGGGAAACTCCAGGTGGATAACGTCAAGATCCACAAGGTCCCCGTGCAAGAGGACGGTATCTGGACGCAAGTGCCCCGCTACACCTTCGAAGGCATGGATTTCGACGTAACCAACTGATTGACATCGACAACCAAGATGGGGCCAATATGCCGCGCCTGAGCCGGGCAGCGGACGCCGGGCTCCTTATGAGGTTACGAGAGGCCTGTCTTTTGATGCAGTCCCAAGCGGGAAAATTGACTGAACGAATAGAGCTTCAACAGAGCCACAACGCAACTAGGGTAAGGAAACGGAGCAGTGCGCAAAATCATCACTGGAGTTTTTACCATCGTGATCATCGCCGGCATGGGTGCGTTCGCCTGGAAGGCCTGTGCGGCCGATGATCAGACTGAGCAGGCTGGCCCCGCAGCCCCAGCGGGTGAGGCGGCTTCCGGCGGCGAGTGCTGCAAGGCGGGCGACACCACCCCTCCGACCGACCTGGTCAACAGCACGCCCAAGGGCGGGTTGCATAACCCCTATGCCGACAAGGTCACTGACGCCGCCTTCGCCGAGGAGGGACACAAGACCTACCTCTCAGCGGGTTGCAACGGCTGTCATGGCGGTGGTGGTG
>JADMIO010796445.1_pt1 | contig 125953 bp, 114 predicted proteins | sample 8958161 | NCBI WGS metagenome assembly JADMIO01 (sample SAMN16585339, study PRJNA669376) | soil metagenome | isolation source: Crop rotation soil | place: USA: Cullars Rotation, Alabama | collected 2011
GCCGCGACTTCAAGTCACGTGAATTCCAAGCTTCGGATCCCACTGTGCTGGAAAGGAGTCAGCCTCGAAGCGCTCGTCGAAGCGTTCAATGTGACGAACCGGACGAACGTGCTGACGCGGAATACGAACTTCGGTCCGGGCGCATATCCATCGCAGCCGCTGTCGACATTCAACCAGACGACGGCCGTCGCCGACCCGCGCACGTTCCAGCTGGGACTGCGGCTGCGGTTCTGATCGGGGTACGTGGGGCCGACTTCAGTCGGACCAGACGTCAGTTCGCCGTTGGCCGTGACACAGATGCGATCACGAGCATGGGAACCGGGCGACGTACGCGCGACAACGTGAGTCCGAGATCGCGCTCGACCGCCTTGCGCCCCAGCCTGGTATCCAGCCGGGGCTGAGTCACCTCGTCCTCCGCGCGGTACCACGGCGGGTCAGCGTGGCGGCACTTCGAGTAAGGTGTGGGTAAGAACAGGGATCGGGGATCAGAACGAAGGTTTCACACGGAACTCTGGGAAAGGGAGGCGGTGAATGCGCGCATGGATAGGAGCGACAGGTGCGGCGCTGACAACGGCGCTCGTGGTAACGGCCTTGTGTCTAAGCGTCGCCGGATGCGGCGGATCGGCGTCGACAGAGACCAAGAGCGCACCCGCGGCCCAGCCTGAACAGCGCTATGACCTCAAAGGCACGGTCGTTTCGCTCGACAAGTCGAAGGGAGCGGTGACGGTCAATCACGACGAGATCAAGGGCTTCATGGCCGCCATGACGATGCCCTATCCCGTCAAGGACACGAAGGCGCTCGACTCGCTGGAAGCCGGAGACACGATGACGGCGAAGCTGGTCTCGAACGGCGAATCGTACTGGCTGGAAGACGTGAAGGTCGTCGATCACGCCAGGAAATGAGCAGGTCCGCCTGAAGCGGACCCCCGACTGCCATCCTCGCTGACCGGAAGCCCGGCGACAAGCCTGGCCGCCGTAGCGTCTCGCGCGGGCGCGACCAGGCCCTCCCGTGTCTATCGCCACAGTGGCGGCTGAAGTAGGCTGATCGGTGTGGCTCCGCCCACGCGTCGACTCGAGTTCCTCGGTGGCTTCCGGATCGTCGGCGTCGGTGAAGGCGACCGCCTGCCCACCTTCCGGCAACAGCAGATCCTCGCCTTTCTGATCCTCCACGGGCGCGGAGCGCCCGTGCAGCGCCAGCGCGTTGCCGTCTCGCTGTGGCCGGAATCGACCGACACGCAGGCGCTGACCAACCTTCGCCGCGAGCTGCACCATCTTCGGGACGACTGGCCGTCGCTCGACGCGCTGATCGACGCCGGCTCGCGCACGCTCTCCTGGCGCGATACCGCCGTCATCGTCGACGTCCTGGCGTTTCACGAGGCGGCCGGTCGTGGTCTCGCTGGCGACCGCGCGGCGCTCGTCGAGGCGGCGCGTCTCTATCGTGGCGACCTCCTGCCCTCGACCGCCGCCGACTGGATCGACGGCGAACGCGATCGCCTGCAGTACCGCGTGAAGGAAGTGCTGACGCGCCTCGTCGCCGTGCTCGAACGGGAGCGGAGCTTTGCCGACGCCATCGAGTACGCGCAGCAGCTCGTGCGACTCGATCCGCTTCATGAGGACGGCTGGTGCGCCCTGATGCGATGTCACGCCCGGCGGGGAGAACGTGCCGCGGCACTGCATCTGTATCAACGGTGTGCGGCGCTGCTCAAGAAGGAGCTCGGCATCCAGCCGAGCGCGGCCACGCGGCTCACCTACCGCGAGATTCTCGATCTCGACGAGGCTGCCGTCCCCGTGCTGGCGCCGCCGCGCAATACCGTGTACCCGCTGGTTGGACGGTCGCGCGAGTGGCAGATCTTGCTCGACGCCTGGCGCGAGGCCGATGCCGGCACGCCGGGACTGGTGGCGATTCGCGGCGAAGCGGGCATCGGCAAGACGCGTCTCGCCGAGGAGCTGATCGACTGGTGCCGTCGCGCGGGAATCACCGCGATCACGGCCCGGTGTTATGCCGGCGAAGGCCGCCTCGCGTTCGCGCCGGTTGCGGCGTGGCTCGAGACGCCTCCCATGCAGCAGCCGCTCCTTGGCCTGGACGCTTCGTGGCTGACCGACGTCGCCCGTGTGTGCCCCGCGCTCCTGACGGCCCGCGCCGACGTGCCGCCGCCGGTCGGCGAGCTCGAAAGCTGGCAGCGGCTGCGGTTCTTCGAGGCGATGAAGCAGGTCTTCGTTGCCGCTGCACCCGTGCTGCTCGTGCTGGACGACCTGCAGTGGGCGGACGCCGACTCGCTCGGGTGGCTCCAGTATCTGCTGCGATCGGCGGCATCCGCGCGCCTCCTGCTCGTCGGCACCGTGCGCGCCGACGAAGAGCACGACAACGCGTCGCTGCAGCAGCTGTTCGCGACGCTCACGCACGAGCGGCTGATGACGGCCATCGCGCTCGGCCCGCTCGATCGTGCGGCCGCCGCGCAGCTCGCCGATGCCGTGGCCGAACGGGCGCTCGACGCGGCGTCGCAGGCGAGCGCCTTTGCCGAAACCGAGGGGCATCCGCTGTTCATCGTCGAACGCGGTCGCATGGATGCCGGTGACGCCGCGACGGGCGATCACGAGCATTCCCGGGTGCAGTCGGTCGTTGCGGCGCGCCTGGCGCGACTGTCGCCCGAGGCGCGCGCTGCCGCCGAAGTGGCCGCCGCCATCGGACGCGACTTCCAGTTCGATCTGCTCGCGCAGGCGAGCGATCTCGAGGAACAGGTGCTCGTGCTCGCGCTCGACGAGCTGTGGCGCCGTCACATCGTGCGCGTGCAGGCCGACGAGCGCTGGGACTTCACGCACGATCGCATTCGCGAAGTCGCCTACAGCGGGATCGGTCCCGCCCGCGCCCGCCTGATTCATCGTCGGATTGCGCAGGCCATCGAGCTGGTGTTTGCCGCGCGTCTCGAGGACGTCAGCGCGACGCTGGCCATGCATCTCGAGCGGGGCGGCCATCCTGCCCGGGCGGTGCCGCATCTCGAGCGCGCGGCGACCGTGGCGATGCGCGTGTCGGCGAGCGAAGAGGCGATCCGCTGTCTCGTGCACGCGCTCGCACTCCTCGAGTCGCTGCCGCCGGGACGCGAACGCGATCAGCGCGAGCTGGCACTCCGCTCCAGCCTCTCGGTCGTGCTGAACTCGGCTCGCGGGTACGGCGCCGTCGAAGTCGAGGGCAATCTCGAACGCGTGATGGCGCTGTCGCGGGTCGAGGGACAAAACGAGGTGCCGGTGCGCTGGCTCTGGGTCGGCTTCACGCTGCGCTACATGCTGGGTGATCTCAAGACCGCCCGTCGTCACGCGGAGTCGGCGCTGGCGCGCAGTGCCGACGATCCCTCCTCTCGCTGCGAGGCGCACCATGCGATGGGCGGACTTCTCCTGACGGTCGGACAGCTCGAAGACGCGCGCGAGCATTTCGTCGCCGCGCTCGCCGCCTACGACGAGCGCCGCCCGCAGCGGTCCGCGCTCGGCTCCGATCTCGGCGTCTTCGGGCACGCGTGGTACTCGCATGCCTGCTGGCTGCTCGGCGACGAAGGCGAGGCCATAGCCCACTCCGATTCGGCGATCGCGCTGTCTGCGCGCCTGGAGCATCCCTACAGCGAGACGCTCGCATTCGCCTACGCCGGGCTGCTGCATCAGATGCGCGGCGATGTCACGCGTGCGCAGGAGGCGGCGCGCGAGGTGATCGCCCGGTGCGACCGCTACGGCTTTGCCTACTACGGTGACTGGGGCCGCATTCTGCTCGGCTGGTCGGACGAGTCTGCCGCGCAGGGAGTGGCGGCGATCGAAGCCGCGATCGAACGCCTGGACACCCAGCGCGCGCAGGCGCGGCGCCCATACTATCTGTCGCTCCTGGCGGATGCGCATGCGCGCGCGGGCGCCGCGAGTCGGGCGGCGGAAATCCTCGACCGCGCGATCGTCCTGGCGCGCGAGCGCGTGGAGCTCTGGTGGCTGCCGGCGCTCCATCTGCAACGCAGCCTTCTCGGATCGCCGGCCAGCCGGACGGCAGGCCTTCAGGAGGCGCTCGATCTGGCGCGCGCGCAGGCAAGCCGCGGTCTCGAGCAGCGCATTCTCGCAACGGCAGCGCCGTCGGCGGTCTAGTGCTGCGACCGAGATGTGCTCTGCGGACCCTTGCAGTGCGGGACCGTATGTCCGGAGCGAAACCGTAGGAAGTGGATTGGCATAGCTCGTTGTGCGCCGGCAGCCTGCCCGCCGTAGCGCGAAGCGCGAAGGTGGGGATGCTTGAGTGCGTGGATCACATCGGTTTCGCGGAGCGACATACGGGCCTGCACGATCAGCCGCAGATCATTACGATTCGGTCGCAGCACTAGTCGCTTTCGTGAGCCCTCCGGTGAATCAGGGCACAAACCCGTCTAAATCAGAGACTTCCGCCCGGCCAGGACGGGGAACGGTGGCGCGAACGCTTTGCGAACGCCGCCCCGCGTAGTCTCTCTCCATCGACATCGAGGAGGGCGGGAACGCCCGCCCGTCGTCGTTCTTCTTGAGAGGAGGGGCCGTGGCATCCATCGAGTACGAGTCGTTGCGCGCGAAGATTCGCGGCGCGCTCATCCAGCCGGCGGATCTCGAGTACGAGTCGGCGCGCAAGGTTTACAACGGCATGATCGACAAGCGTCCCGCCGCCATCGTGCGCTGCGCCAGCGTGGCGGACGTGATCGAGGCGGTCAACTTCGGGCGGACCAACGGACTGCTGCTCGCGATTCGTGGCGGCGGACACAACGGCGGCGGTCTCGGCACCTGTGACGACGGGCTGGTCATCGATCTGTCGCGGATGAAGGGCATTCGCGTCGACCCGAACGCACGCACCGTCCGCGTCGAGGGCGGCGTGACCGGCGGCGAGATGGACCACGCCACGCATGCATTCGGGCTCGCGACACCCGGCGGTACGGTGTCGTCGACCGGCGTGGCCGGCCTCACATTGGGTGGCGGCATCGGTCATCTCACGCGTCCCTTCGGGCTCGCCATCGACAACCTGCTCGAAGTCGACGTGGTGCTCGCCGACGGCCGTTTCGTCGTCGCGAACGAGAAGGAGAACGCCGACCTGTTCTGGGCCGTGCGCGGCGGTGGCGGCAATTTCGGCGTCGTCACCTCATTCCTCTTCCGGCTGCATCCGGTGACCATGATCACCGCCGGGCCGACGTTCTGGCCGATCGAGCAGACCCCCGAGGTGATGAAGGCGTATCAGGATTTCATCCTGAAAGCGCCCGAGGACATCGCCGGCTTTCTCGCGTTCCTGACTGTCCCGCCCGTCCCGCTGTTTCCGCCGGAGCTGCACATGCGCAAGGTGTGCGCGGTCATCTGGGGATCCACGGCTACGCCGGAGCGGTTCGAGGCGCAGACGAAGGCGATGCGCAGCGTCGGCACGCCGCTGCTCGATCACGTGGGCCCGATGCCGTATCCCGTGCTCCAGGGCCTGTTCGATCCGCTGCTGCCGTCCGGCATGCAGTGGTATTGGCGCGCCGACTTCGCGAAAACGTTCAACGCCGAGGCGATTGCGGCGCATCTCGAGCACGCCAAGCGCGCACCGGCGGGCATCTCACAGGTGCACATCTATCCGATCAATGGTGCGGCACACCGTCCGGCGCCCGGCGACACCGCGTTCAGCTACCGCGATGCGAACTTCGCGGTGGTCATCGTCGGCGTCGATCCGGATCCGGCAAACAGGGACACCGTCACGAACTGGTGCAAGGGCTACTTCGACGCGACGCATCCGTTCTCGGCCGGCGGCGCGTACATCAACTTCATGATGGAGGAAGGGCAGGAGCGCGTGCAGGCGTCGTTCCGCGACAACTACACCCGGCTGGCGCAGGTGAAGCGGCGGTACGATCCGACCAACCTGTTCCGCGTGAACCAGAACATCCGCCCGGCAGTGGCGTAATCAGGTGTGGAGTTCGGCTCCAGCCCGATCTGCCGTGTCAGTCGTGGGGTCCGACTTCAGTCGGACCTCATTGGCGTGGCTTCTTGCGCGGGGCGCCTGGCATCTGTGACTCGCCGCGGCGGATGCGACGCAGGTGCTCCTGTACTTCGCGCTGCACACGTTGCGCCTCTTCGATGAGTGCCTGCAGCGAGCGCGACTGCGCTTCCAGGTCGCTGATCCTCTTGCTGTCGTCGTCACTCTGTGCCATGTGACGTGACGAAGGTAGCAGGGTTGTGGGCAACTGGACAGCTGAGCGGTTATTTGCGCCGGTCACGTCGTGGAATCGCCCGCCGATCAGTGCGCCCTTTCCTGCGTTCCACGAAATGTGGATCGGCATCGCCGATCGGCCACTCGGCATCGCACCGGGTGCAGCACCACCGCAGTGAGGTGATGTCGCCGTGCACTACGCGATGCAACTCCACTGCACCTGCGGAATGGCATTGCGGACACCGTTCGGGCAAGCGCGAGGGATTGTCCTGGGACACGAATCGCGGCGACTCTAACACACGGACTACGCGATCGGATCGTCTGGTGGCGGCCGTAGAATAAGGATGGAATGAAGGTAGAAGGATCGACACCGACGATGATGTGGATCTTTCTCGTCTTCGCTGTGGCCGTCCTCCTCGCCGCCGTTTCGATTGCCGCTCAACACCGTGACGCAGGCAGCGGACGCTTCGATGTCGTCTCCATAAAGCAGGCGGCATTCACCGGCGATGAGCGCGCATCGACGGTGGCGCGCATCGGAATGTGCGCACGCGATTACGTGGAGATGTCCCAAAGAAGCGTCCGGATCCCGGTGACGACCGTATGCGGTTTGATCCGACTGGCGTACGACGCGAACGATTACGAAGTGATCGGAATCCCCGAAGCCCTCTCAAAGGACGATCCTGCAAGCTGGTTCGAAGTGCAGGCCACGATGGAAGGAAAGACCACACCGACGCTCGACGACGTTCGGCCGATGCTGCAGGCGATGCTCGCAGAGCGGTTCCATCTGCGAGTGCATCGAGAGTCGCGAGAGATGGCCGTGTATGCACTCGTCGTTGCGAAAGGCGGACCGAAGCTGACGTCGTGCGCGAATCCCGAGGCGTCCAGCGGCTACTCGCCAGGTCGCCTGGTGAGCTGCAAGGAACCGAGGCTGCCGATGTCGCGCGTCGCGCAGATGCTGACTCGTGAAGCAAGGCGGCTCGTCGTCGACCGGACCGGAATCACTGAACCGCCGTCCTTCGAGCTGCACTGGCGACCGGCAGATGCACCAGACGGTGCCGACTCGCTGCCGGAGCTCTTCACCGCGATTCAGGAGCAGCTTGGGTTGAAGCTCGAACCGACTCGCGCCTCGGAAGACGTCCTCATCGTCGACCACGTCGAGCCTCCGACCTCGAATTGAGTGAGGATTTCCCGGAACACCCGCAGCACAGGCCAGCCAGCTGTGGTTCAAGGCCCCTTGGTCATTGGAAACTGTGAATTCTGAATTGTGTATTTCTCCCACCCTCGAGCTCGCCTATTAGATCAAATATTTGAACTACTCCAAAGTTTGAGCTAATCTTGGAGGCGGTGGCCGCCGATCCAGCACAACTCCTCCGTCAACGCGGTATTCAAGTCACCGCGCAGCGACTGGCCGTGTTGCGCGCGGTGGCGGCGCGGCCGCACATCACGGCGGACAGCGTGGCGGAAGCGGTCCGCGGCGAGATCGGCGCAATCTCGCTGCAGTCGGTGTACGACGCGCTCGGCGTTCTCGTCAGCGAGCGCATCATCCGCCGCATTCAACCCGCCGGCTCGCCTGCACGCTACGAAGACCGTGTTGGCGACAACCATCACCATCTGATCTGCCGTATCTGCGGCCGCGTCGTCGACGTCGAATGCTCGACCGGCGTTGCGCCGTGCCTGACCGCGTCCGACGGCAAAGGCTACGAAATCGACGAAGCCGAGGTCGCGTATTGGGGACGCTGTCCGGAGTGTCTCGCCGGCCAGCGCACGGCATCCGGCACCGAACCGTTCGCGCGTCGTCGTGCGACTTCATCACACACCCGCAAGGAACATCCACCGAAGTAATTCCCGCTTGACGGTCCGCCCGAAAGGCGGACCCACGGCATCGACATGGCCGAGAGATCGGCCAGCGTTCATATACCCAGAGGTCAACGCCAACATGAGTACCGAGAAGAATTGCCCGTTTTCCGCGACCGCTCACGGCGGTCGTACGAACCGCGACTGGTGGCCCAATCAGTTGAACCTGAGCGCGCTTCACACGAACCATCCCGCCGGCAATCCGATGGGCGACGACTTCGATTACGCGAAGGAGTTCAAGTCGCTCGATCTCGCCGCTGTGAAGAAGGACATTGCCGCGCTCTTGACGAACTCGCAGGACTGGTGGCCGGCTGACTTCGGTCACTACGGCGGGCTCTTCATTCGCATGGCGTGGCACAGCGCAGGGACGTACCGCATTCACGACGGCCGCGGCGGCGCGGGCTCGGGACAGATTCGCTTTGCGCCGCTCGGCAGCTGGCCCGACAACGCGAACATCGACAAGGCGCGCCGGCTGCTCTGGCCGGTCAAGCAGAAGTACGGCCGCAAGCTGTCGTGGGCGGACCTGATCGTGCTGACCGGCAACGTGGCGCTCGAGTCGATGGGGTTCAAGACGTTCGGCTTTGCCGGCGGGCGCAAGGACGTATGGGAGCCCGAGCACGTCAACTGGGGATCGGAAGCGACGTGGCTGGGCGATGAGCGCTATAGCGGCGAGCGTCAGCTCGCGAACCCGTTCGGCGCGGTACAGATGGGCCTCATCTATGTGAATCCCGAGGGGCCGAACGGCAACCCCGATCCGCTGAAGGCGGCGCACGACATTCGCGAGACGTTCCGGCGCATGGCGATGAATGACGAGGAGACGGTTGCCCTCATCGCCGGTGGTCACACGTTCGGCAAGACGCACGGCGCGGCGCCGGCAGACAAGCACGTCGGCCCCGAGCCCGAGGGCGGCAACCTCGAAGAGCAGGGCTTCGGCTGGAAGGGCAGCTACGAATCCGGCAAGGGCGCGCACGCCATCACCAGCGGTCTGGAAGTCACCTGGACGACGACGCCGACGAAGTGGAGCAATGATTTCTTCAAGCACCTCTTCGAGTACGAGTGGGAGTTGACGACGAGCCCGGCGGGCGCGAAGCAGTGGACGCCGAAGAACGGCGCCGGCGCGGGAACGGTTCCGGCGGCGCACGACAAGGCGAAGAAGATTGCCCCCGGCATGCTGACGACCGATCTCGCGCTCCGGTTCGATCCGGCTTACGAGAAGATCTCGCGCCGTTTCTACGAGAATCCGCAGGCGTTTGCCGATGCCTTCGCGAAGGCGTGGTTCAAGCTGACACACCGCGACATGGGACCGATCTCGCGATATCTCGGACCGGAAGTGCCGAAGGAGCCGCAGCTCTGGCAGGACCCGGTCCCGCCTGTCGACCACCAGTTGATCGATGCGAAGGACGAAGCGGCGCTGAAAAGCAAGATCCTCGCGTCTGGCCTGACGATTCCGCAGCTGGTGTCGACTGCGTGGGCGTCGGCCTCGTCTTTCCGAGGGACTGACAAGCGTGGTGGCGCCAACGGTGCGCGTGTACGCCTTGCGCCGCAGAAGGACTGGGCGGTCAACAATCCGCCGGAGCTCGCGAAGGTGCTGAAGACCCTGGAAGGCATCCAGAAGGAGTTCAACGACGCACAAGGCGGGAAGAAAAAGGTGTCGCTCGCCGATCTCATCGTGCTCGGCGGCAACATCGCCATTGAAGATGCCGCGAAGAAGGCCGGCCACGAGGTGAAAGTGCCCTTCGCCGCAGGGCGCACCGACGCGTCGCAGGATCAGACCGACGTCGAGTCGTTCTCGGTGCTCGAACCGGACGCCGACGGCTTCCGCAACTTCCTGGGAAGTGGACACCAGGTGCCGGCCGAGCATCTGCTCATCGAGCGCGCGTTCAGATTGACGCTGAGCGCTCCTGAGATGACGGTCCTCATCGGTGGCCTGCGTGCACTGAACGCGAACACCGACCAGTCGCAGACCGGTGTGCTGACGAAGCAGCCCGGCACGCTGACCAACGACTTCTTCGTGAACCTGCTCGACATGAGCACCGAGTGGACGCCGAACGGCTCGACGAACTCGTTCGAGGGCCGCGGCCGTGCGAAGGGCGACAAGCGGTGGACGGCAAGCCGCGTCGACCTGGTGTTCGGATCGCACTCGGAACTGCGCGCGCTCTCCGAGGTCTACGCGACCGAGGACTCGAAAGAGAAGTTCGTCAACGACTTCGTCGCCGCCTGGACGAAGGTGATGAATCTCGATCGCTTCGACGTCGCGGCTCGCTGAACTGGGGCTGTCGGGTCCCGTTTCACGCGGGACCTTCGACCTTCAGAGCCATTGCCGATGCTCAAGGTAGAGCACGCATGCGTTTTTGGGGCAACTGGCAGTGGACAGTGGGCAGTGAGCAGTGGGCAGTGGGCATTGTGAATTGAGCACTGTTATGTGGGGTCCGACTCCAGTCGCACCGTACAAACGAAAGGCCGGATTGCTCCGGCCTTTCGTTTTGTACGCGTGATGACGCGTGCTACTTGGGCGTCACATGAATGACCGCGCCCGCCGCGGCGTCTTCCAGCAGCCAGAGTGAGCCGTCGGGCGCTTCCGCTACGTCGCGGATGCGCTTGCCCATGCTCCAGCGTTCGGCCGTCTTCGCGCCGCCCTTGCCGTCGAAGATGATGCGCGTCAGCGACTGGGTGCCCATGCCGCTGACGAAGCCGTTGCCGTCCCACTGCGGAAACGTCTGCGTGCCGCGATAGAACATCAGGTTGCCCGGCGCCACGACGGGCGCCCAGTAGATGACCGGCTTGGCGAGATCGGGACGCGTGTCGGGGCTGGGAATCTGGACGCCGTTGTAGTTGGGACCATATTCGACGAGCGGCCAGCCGTAGTTCTTGCCCTTCTCGATCAGGTTCAACTCGTCGCCGGCGCGCGGGCCGTGCTCGACCTCCCACAATTCGCCGGCTGGAGAGAAGGCCAACCCGTACGGTGTCCGGTGCCCGATCGTCCAGGTTTCCGCCGGCGTGTTGTTCGGACCCGTGAAGGTGTAGGTGCTGACGACCTTCGCGGTCTTCGCCGCTTCGGTGTCCTGCGGCGGATCGATCAACGGGATCGTGGCCGCACCGGTCTTCCCGTAGTTGGGATTGCCCGGCGCCGGCTTGCCGTCGAGGGTGAGGCGAAGAATCTTGCCGACCGGTTGATCCGGATCCTGCGCCGGCGTGAACCGCTGGCGATCGCCGACCGAGAGGAACAGAAATTGCCCGTCAGGCGAGAACGCGACGGCGCCGCCTTCCTGTCCGCCTTTGCCGCGCGGCAGCTGACGCCAGATCACCTCGAGTCTGGAGAGCCGCGCCTGGTTGCCGTTGGCCGCGAGTGTCGCGCGCGCGAGTGCCAGACCGCCGCCGTAGTCGCCCGGCTCCGCGTAGGTCAGATAGATACGCTGGTCCGTGGCGTAGGTGGGCGAAAGGTACACGCCCAGCATGCCGTTCTGCCCCTCCCAGTACACCGCCGGCGTCCCGCTTACCAGCGTCTTCTGCCCCTGAGGCGTCACCACCCAGAGCGGGCCGACCTTCTCGGTGATGAGCATCCGGCCGTCCGGCAGGAACGCGATTCGCCACGGATAGGTCATCGTGGTGACCGTGGTCATCGTGAACGGGACGCTGGCTTCGGGCTTCTGATCGCCCGCGTTGACCTGCGCCCATACCGCCGCGGACGACAGGGCCAGGAGCAGCGCTCCTGTTGCGACTGTCCATTTCATTCGGATGTCTCCTTCGCAGATGCGCATAAGACCGGGGAATCGCTGCACGTCGACGTTCCTCTCAGTGGCCTCTCAGCGGCTCCTCTCAGCGGCCAACCGCTGCTCGCGCCGGCGACCGAGGGTGTGGCATCGACGTGACGATTGCAGTTTACCCATGAACGCGTCGCAGGCGGAACAGTTTCGCTTGATCGCTCTGTCTCGCTTCCCGGTGAGTATGACGCGGTGGCCGGAATCGTTTACGACGAGGCGTGTGCTACCGTGGCCTGATGTCGACAGCTTCGGGGAGTGACACGGGTTCGACCGTCGCGGTGCTGGTATCAGGAGGAATCGACAGCGCCGTCCTCGTGGCATCAGAGGCGCAGCAGCACGAGGTGCAGCCGATCTATGTCAGCTGCGGCCTGTCGTGGGAATCGAGCGAGCGCGGGTGCGTGGCTGAGCTCCTGGCCGCGTATCGTGCGCCGCATGCGATCCGGCCGCTCGTCACGCTGGAATTGCCGATGCGCGACGTCTATCCGGGCGCGCACTGGGCGCTTCGAGGAGCCGCACCGGGCTACGACGCCGAGGTCGAGGCGTCGTATCTGCCGGGCCGCAATGTCGCGTTGCTGGCGAAAGCCGGCATCTTCTGCGCGTCCGCGGAGGTCGGACGGATCGCCATGGGACAACTGGAGGGGAATCCTTTTCCCGACGCGACGCCGGAGTTCTTTTGCGCCATGGCGCGCGCCCTGTCACTCGGTCTCGCGCATCCGTTCGAGATCACGTTCCCGTTTCTTTCGCGCAGCAAGGTCGATGTGATTCGTCTGGGCGCATCGCTGCATGTGCCCTTCGAGCTGACCGTATCGTGTCTGCGTCCGAGTGGCCGCAGGCACTGCGGCGACTGCAACAAGTGCCGTGAACGCCGCGAAGGATTCGTCGACAGCAGTCTCGCGGACCCGACGACCTACGAAATAAATGGGGTCGGGAGTCATTTAAAGAGGACACAGAGGTTCTGACCCATCAGCTTCAGGATGCGCGCGGCGGTCTCCGGCAGACCGGCCAGCTTCACATCGCGCCCTGCGTCGAGCACTTCCGCGAGCGCGTCTTTCGAAATGCCGGTCCATCCGCCCGGTGTCCTGTAGCTGACGAGAAACTTCCCGTCCCGTCGCTCACTCAGAAAGGGCGTCTCGTCGACGAACGCCGCCTTCTCCGCGGCGACACTCTGCCGGTCGGTCGATCGGAGGTATCGCTTCGGAAGATCCGGCGTCTCGCCGGATGCCGGCTGCCGGTCGTCGATCGACACCAGGACGATGCGGCCTGCCGGCGTGGGGTGTCCGTTGGACACGCGCTGCCGAAGAGCCCGCTCGATTCGCGAATAGATCTCCTCGGCGAATTGCTGCGGGTACTCGAAGAGCCGTTGTACTTCCGGCGTGATGTGCGGCATCTGCCGCCAGCCGATCACCCACGCCAGCGTCTCCGCCCCGCCATTGTCGAAGACGTCTTCGAGACCGAAGCGTGGTGCGGCGTCCGCTTGCGCCGTCTTGAGCGCCATGTGTTCCAGCAGATCGGAGGTGAATCCGTAGAGGACGCCGTAGGGGGAGTAGCACCCCGTCACAGGTCTGAAGCTCGGACAATCATCGAGCAGCCGCTGCGCGGCTCGATCGATCAGCGCGTCGTAGTCGTCCACCAGCCGCAGGTGGCGGATTCCCGCCGGCGTGTAGGCCACCTCGTCGCCGGCGGCGGTGATGAAGACCTCCTCGATCATGCTGTACGCACGCAAGAGCTCGAGGCGGTTCAGGAACAGATCGGGATCCGAAGAAATGGCCTGACAGATTGCGCTCGCCAGGGTCCGCCTCCTGACGCGATCGTCGCGCTCGCAGGCGTCCTCGTACGCGGTGAGCAAGGGCACCAGATCCTCGATCAGCAGCGCGAAGTCGAGCGCATTGGAGGTGCGCGTGCTGACCAGCAGGCCGGGGTCGTCGATCGACACGCTCCGCTTCGTGGAGTAGTAGCGGGTCTGCGAGCGCAGGTGTCCGCCGGCCATGCGCACACCTGCCCTGTGGATGTCGATGCGGTCCTCGAGTGGCAGCGTGTCCGCCACCCGGGCGCCGACCGTGAAGTACGCGCCGAGATCGTCTGTCGCCGGACTCTGCGCCAGCTGGATCAGCCAGCTCGCATCCCGCACGAACGCCGGCCGCTCCTTTGGGGCGCTCGTCCAGAGCTGGTCCAGCAATCGCTGCACGTGCGCGAGTCGCTCTCGCGCATTCGACGGTCCCGCATCGCAGATACGCATGCTCAGCAGCTCGAGACACCGGATGACATACAGGTCGAACAGCGTCTGCGCGTAACGCAGGCGGCCATTGCGCCCGGGCCAGCGTGTCTGCTCCCAGAAATGGAAACCGCGCCGCATCATTTCTGCGGGATCGATCAGCCCGTTGTGCAGCCCGGGAATCTCCCGAGGCTTGAAGCCGCTTCGCCAATGCACCTCTTCCAGCTGGCCGCGCAGCTTCGATTGTTTGGCGGTGACCTCGGGGGGTGCGAAGAAGCAGTCCTCGAAGAGCCGAGAGAGGAGCGTCTCGTCCTGCACGTAGTCGCTGCGCTCGCGCAGCGAGCTGAGGAGACGCTGAATGCGCTCGACGATGGCAGTGCGGTGCGAGAGGAAGGCGTGCAGCAGTTCACGATGCGCATCGAATGAGACGAGGGGAGATTCCGCGGTCGACGCTCCTTCTTTCGGTGTGAAGAACGGCTGAACAAGCGGTGACTGGAACCCGCGGCGGATCACGAAAGGAACGCCTCGCCTGGCGCCGGACCTGGTCCTACGCGGCTGGTTGTGGTTGCCTGACTCACAGAGGTGAGTGTACCGGCTCGGCGTCGTTTGTCGATGCCGATGTCGTTGCCGACGTCGGTCGCGCGGGCAATCAAGCTTCGCCAGCGCGCGCCGATTGTGCGGAAGTGAAGAATTCCACTCTGTGGCGGGCGGCGATGAGGGTTGCACTGGTCGCGGTGTTCATGTCGGTCGCCGGTCAGGTGCACGCGAGTGATCGCCTCGATGCGTGCATGGACAAAGCGACGGATCAGCACGAGATGCTCGTGTGCGCCTCTGAGGAGGCGGGTCGCCGCGAGCGTGAGAGAACGACGCTCCTGCGGCGCGTGATCAAGGCGGCCGACGGTGACGCGCTCGCGATTCGAAAGATCAACGCGTCCGAGAAGGCTTGGCTGGCCTACCGCGCGGCGTTCATGGAAGCGATGTATCCGGCAACCGATAAGCAGGGCGAGTACGGCTCCCGGTACCCGATGGATGCGAACCTGCTGCACGCGAGCCTTACGATTTCGCACTTGTCTGACCTGAAGGAACTGCTCGAGCAGCTCGTGGGTGACAGCAAGTAGCGTTCGCGGGCGAAACGCGCTGCCGGTGAAGACCGAAGAGATTCGGCCTGCGGAGATCGTGCCGGCCCGTTTGTCGCTCCGCGAACAGATGTGATCAATCCGGTGTGGGCAAGTCCATGTGCTCGATCACAATGGCGTGCACTGACGTCTTACCTGACACGAGCATCAGGTTGAGGTCATCGGCCAATGCCGTCTCGAGCGACGGGCCTGACGTTGGAGCCGAGGACACCAGCTGTCGGTACACCGGATCCTGATCCGCACCCATCGTGAGCTTCAGACCAAAGTAGTCGCGAATGCCTGTCTGATCCTCGACCGGTTCACGCAACAACACTCCGATTCGTTGGGCGAGCTCGGCAATCGTCGTCCCTTTCGATGTGAACGTCAGGCTGTCGCCGGTCAGACTCATGCCGATGCCGCACGGCGTCTGCAGCAAGCCACCGGCTGCGACGAGGGGCGTCGAAGCCACGCGGGCCCGCTCGATCTCCGCCCGCTGGACACACTCGGGGTCAGCCGGAAGCCGTCCGGGCGCAGTGGTGCGCTTCGGACTCTTGATGCGGAGGAACCTCATCGCCCGGCTTCGCTCCTCGGTGTGGACCCTCAACGAGAAGCGTTCCGCCAGAAGCTGCCGCATCATCGCCGACACCCCCTACCGTGCGTTCGCCAAGACTCAGTGATGCGTCGCCGTCCGGCAGCGTCCCGCGTATCAGGAACAAATCCTTCGTCGTCCACGCCGCCCCGCCTTCGATCAGTGGGAGCGGGACGGCATACGCGAACCCGATCAGCGACTGCGCCGTCCCCGTTGTCGTGAAGACCGATGCTGACGTGCCAGATGGCGGTCGTTCTTTCACCGGTTTCACGGATGCCACTTCGAATCTTGGATTCGGTGCCGATCCTTGCGCCTGGAGGGCGTAGGTGAGAATGGCGAGCGCTGCTGCCAGGAATAGCGCGAGCCGATCACATCTGGCCATAAGACCGCCGATTGTTTCTAGCAGGTGTCAGAACTGGATATTCGTCGACAGGTAAGAACCCGTCACCGATCCTCAACGCGTTCAGTTCTACTTCGTTGCCTTGTAAGTACGCAAGCCGGCAAGGACTTGGCACTCGCGGTCCGAGCTTGAGCACGTGAGCATGATGCACCAGGCGAACGCGTGTCGCGCCGATGTGACCGTGTCGCGCACCCCTTGACATCATCTCAAGGTGCAACCGGCATTGCGTCCCGCATGCCTGGCCGCGGGCGACGAGCAACTCGAGTCCTGCGGCTGGTGCGGTCGCGGCGATCGAACGCAACAGTAGTATCGAAACCGAAGCACGTCAGTTAGAATTCTGCTGCACATCTGACAAGCGAGGCACATTGACAAAGAAGAGCGCGACTACGAAGGGATTCATCTTCACGGTCGGATTGATCCTCAGTGTGCCCGCACTCGGGCAATCCAGGCTCTCGCAACTTGCCGACGAGGCCGAGACGACCGCGGTCGCCGAGACCAGCGCGAACAAAGAAGCGGTTGCTGTCCGGTTAGCACTGCAAGCCAATGCTGCCCGCGCTGCCTTCATGGCCGACGAACAGGATGACCGCCTGGACAAACAGGTCGGCGCCCCGCCGGGGATCAACCTGAACACGCTGGTTTCCCACGGAGGCGTCGCATCGATTATCACGACGGCGTTTGAAAGTGCCGGTTCGAAAACTATAGATGGAACATTAGTCACCTGGCGCGGGAAGGCCGTCGATCTGCTCAAAGCGCTGGGTGGACAGGGCTTCAGTGAATTGCCCGTCGAGAGCAAGAGTCTCTGGGGCAAGCTCATTGGCTCCATCGCTCTCCAAGCGACCTACTCAACGGAAGGCGCTGCAAACGGTGTATTTTCCGGTGACCCGAAGAGCATCCTGGCTGCCGGATTTCGCGTCGAACTGATCAACCATCGTGACACTCGCGTTCACTTCAGCGCACGGCGCCGCAAGATGTTTTTGGACGCTGCCAGGATTTGCACGCCCGACACCAACCTCAAGACCGCACTTGACGCGGGTGCGCAGACTAACGAATGGCCAGCGGCGGTCGCCCAACGGACCCCCACTGGAACTGCGCCGGATCGTCTGACGAATGTGACCGCCAAGAGCCTTCGGCGGGAGCTGGACGACAGCACAAGGCGAATGCTCGCTGAATATGGAAAGTCATGTGAGGCCAGAGAGAAGCTCAAGTTTCTGCAGGAAGCGGCTACAGGTGCGCTCTGGACGTTCGAGTACACCTACGACCAGACGAACGCAACCCCGCTCTCCAATCTACGCTTGATCGGTGAAACGCCCATTCTGAATGGAATTGGTGATGTGGTGTTGAATGGCGCTGCGACCTTTTTCAGAACTCCTCAAACCGTCGTGAAGGCCAACGCAGACGATTCTCCTTCGCTGGGCAGCACTCGGTTCCGCGACGTGCAGGCCGCAGCCGAAGTCGACATTCGCCTTGGCGGGATCGGCAAGAAGGCCGGGACTTTTGCCGCGTCGGGTAAGTATCAGTACATCGCCAACGACTTTACGTCAGACGTCGGGCAGCCGCTGCTCGGACCGTTGGCGGGTTCTGTATGGGTGGGCCAGGTGAAACTGACGCTGCCGATGAAGGGCTCCGGTATCGACGTGCCGATCTCATTCACCGTCTCGAATCGGACCGAGTTGAACACGGAGAAGGAGAAGCGCGGCTTCTTCGGCATCACCTTCGATCCCGACCGCCTCCTGGCCCTGCTCAATCCGTGAGGGCGCGCGGACATGCTCGGTGTCCGCGGACTAGCCCGGCGTCTAGAACGCGGCAGTGGAGATCACTCGGACTCGCGAAGACACCTGTTGCTTCGGTGCGCAGGAGACTCCTCTGATCATCTGCACCGCGCGCAAAGCGGAACGGCCGGGAAACGCTCATGGGCGTCTCCAGGCCGGATCTCTGTCGGTCCCTGATCGGGCGCGCTGTTCCAATATCAGTTCGACACCAGCATCGTCTTTCAGACCGTCGACGCCCGCAGCAACGCTTTCAAACGCGGCTCGGAGTCCGAAACGGTTGTTGTACGTCACGCGAGGCCCACGACGGGTCACGCATAGAGTCGGACAGACCGTACGATTGAGCCCGCCGTCAGAACGCTGCGGAGGCGTGATGCGGAAGTCGGTGGCAGGCGTCTTGTTTGTGGCGACCACGCTGCACTTGTCAGCACAATCGTCTACGTCGCAGCCGGCAGGCTTCGATGCGGTGTCGATCAAGCCGAGCAAGCCAAGACTTGGACTTGCCACCACAAGGTCAGTTCCCGGCCGATTCGTCGCGTCGGAGATGGGCGTCTTGGAGCTGATCGCCCGGGCTTTTGAGGTGCCGGGATATCGGATTATCGCGCCCGGCTGGACGAAGGACACGCGATTCGACATCGAGGCGACGAGACCGCCGGGACCTCTCGCGCCCATGCTCCAGCGTCTCCTCGCTGACCGCTTCATGTTCAGCGGCCACCGTGAGCAACGTGAGGGCACCGTGTATCGGCTCACAATGGCGAACCGTGACGGCAAACCGGGACCGAGTCTTCGTCAGATGAACGAATGCGTCAATCTGCCGAATCAGGCGTGTGGTTCCTATGGCACGGAGCTGTCTGATCATGGAACCGTCGTGCTAACCGGGCGTTTGCAATGGTCGGATCCGTTTCTCGTGCGATTCATCAGCGATGGTGTCGGCGCACCGATCAGAGACGAGACGGGCTTGAGAGGTTGGTTCGCCATCAGACTCGAATGGGCGACAACTCTGACCGCCGCATCGGCGGCGTTGGCGCCACCGTCGCTGGCGGATGCCGTGAAGGAACAGCTCGGGCTGAAGCTGGAAGGCGCCCGGGAACCGGTCGAATATCTGGTGGTGGATCGAGTGGAAAAGCCGGCACCGAATTGAGAAGGGAGAGATACGAGCAACCGCCGTCCAGGTCTGAACGGCGGCCAGGAGGAGAAGAGTGTGTCTCCCTTGGTTTGAAAGAGTACGTATCACTGCCGACGACGAGCTGAGCCCTGGAACGACTACGGATATCGCACGGCGAAGCCGGCCGGAGATCTCATTGAGCGATGTCGCGGCGTAACCTCTGGTAGTGGACATTGGCACTCTTCGCAGTGCGGTCGGTGCAGCTCTCGAGACAGTTGGTGCCGATCTGCCGGCGGGTTAGGATTTGACGCGTTGGAAGTGCCCCGACACAGCGTTTTCGACTCCTGGTTCACCAGATGCGTGTACCCATTGCGAGCCGACCAGTCGTGAAAGCGCATCACTGGACGCCGCCAGCCGGGCACCGACTGCATCCGTTCGTCCACGGCATATGGCAGCTGCACGTGTTCGATCCTCATTGGCGCCAGCGCGTGCTGCCGCGGGGAATCGTCGACATCATCTTTCCGCTCGAAGGTCGGCTCGCGGTCACCGAGGCTCGGACGAGCGAGAGACCGGTCGTGCACCGCTCGGCATTTCTCGTCGGCCTCCAGTCCAGGACAGTGGTGAGCGAGGCGATTGGGGGCCTGCTGCTGGTCGGCGTCAGCCTCAAGGCCGAAACCAGCCGCGCGATTCTGACGCTGCCAGCTCATGAGCTGAGCGACCTCACGGTTCCGGCCGACGAGGTGATTCCGGGAGCGAAGGGATTGTTTGATCGGCTGCACGATGTCGCGGCGTTCCGCGATCGACGCGGCATCCTGGTCGACTGGCTTGAGCGAAGCATCCGTCCGCCCGAGCGTCTTGCCAGCATCGAGCACGCGTGCCTGCTCATCGGCGGCTCGGCCGATATGGCCGCCATCGATCGCGCCGCCCGCGCGGTGGGCTACACCAGCCGGCATCTGCGGCGCGTCTTTCGTGAGTTCGTCGGGACCGCTCCCGGCGAGTACATGCGGCTCCGCCGGTTCAATTCGGCGCTCCTGCAGATGCGATCGGCGCGGAACCTGACCGACATCGCGCTCGCCGCCGGCTACTACGATCAGGCCCACTTCTGCCGCGACTTCAAGGACCTGGCCGGACTCACACCTGGTGCCTATCGGGCCTGCGCCGGCGCCGTTCCGGGCATCCTGTTTTCGAATGTCCGTCCCATCCAATCGCCGGTAGCGCCACGCGCGTAAATTCCTCCGCACGGAGGAATGGCATGGCACGACAGATCGTTCTGAGTTTGGCGGTGATCGTGATCGGCGGTGTGCTCGGCGCGAACATCTACACGTCGTGGGTGGACGCGCGGAACTGGGGCGCGAACATTCCCTCGTCGTTGACAACGGCTCGTGAGTACTTTGCGGTCGTGAACCCGGGGTCGTTCTTCCGTGCCGTGTCGCCGGCGGCGCAGCTGCTCGCGCTGCTGGCACTGATCGTCTGCTGGAAGATTCCCGGCGCGCGGCTGGCGACGGGGAGCGCGCTGGCCCTGACCGTTGCCGCCGACGTGATGACATTCGCGTACTTCTATCCGCGCAACACCATCATGTTCGTGAATCCCATGAACGCGGCGGCCGCGGCGGAAGCCTGGCGCGGCTGGTCGGCGATGAATCACGTGCGCAGTGCACTGATCCTCGGCGCGCTGGCGGCCGAGCTCGCAGCGCTCATCCGTGTGGCGCAGCTGGTGGCCGTCGCGCGCTGACGCTGCGACCTCGCGTGGCTGGGCGGGCGCAACCACGTCGAGCCAGCCACTCGTGCCTGAACGTCGGATGTCGGACGCGTGTAGTACCGGTTCTGATGGACCGTGCTCAAAAGGACATAGACGTAGCGCTGCTCGTTCATGCAGCGTATGGAGCAAGCCACGCGCCGGCTGCCCGGCCGCTTTACACAACCCAGAATCCCGGCATGGCATCGTCCAATTCGCGAAACTGCAACGCGTCAAAGACGGGGGAGCGCAGAATTTGCGATCGCCTACGCGCTGACGTATCCGGGCGCTGCGGCCGGACAGCCTTCGCGGGATCTCACAGGGCGAAGCCAGCCGGAGATCTCATCGAGCAGGGGTCCGCCTGCGCGCTCGGAAAGTTCAGAGCGCTCCGGCGGACAGCCTTCGCGAGTCGCGAGAGCGAAGGCTGGTGAGCCGCCTCGGAATCGAACCGAGAACCCGCAGATTAAGAGTCGCTTTCGACCGACGGAATCCCGCCGCAATCTAAAGAATTCCGATTGCCGACGCGGCAAATCGTGACGTCTTGCGGCAGCGTGCGGCGACCATCGGCAACTGCACGCGTAACGTAAATGAGCTATGCGGTCTTGAGCAACGACGCCCGGACTGCGGCAGGAACGTCCACCGCGACGAACCGATCGGCCGCGAACAGGTAGTCTTCGCCGCTCTCATCGACGACACGAAGCTCGCCCTCACGTTCGGCATTCTCGTCCGGGAGAACGACGTAAATCTTGTTGCGCTCGAGGGAGGCATCGTAGCCGGTGTTGCGGATGCAGACCGCGAAGCGAGCCGCACGGGGTCGAGCCGCGCGCCATCTAGTCGAGGTTCCTCTTGGGTTTGACTTCTTTTGCGACCGATGCGTGCGCTTCATACCAGTGCAGTTCAGCCAAGCGCACGCGCCCGCTCTTGAGTCGAACTCGTGCGACGCCCTTCATCCCCTGCGAAAGGAGTCTCAGGCGACCTTCTGTCTTCGGCGCGCCGGCTTCAGAACGAGCCGTACGTGCACGCCGAGGCGCGCCAGCATATCAATGAGGCTGTCCGTGCTGAAGAGATCGATCCGCCCTCGCAGCACGTCGCTGATGCGAGGCTGCGTGACGCGAAGGAGCTTTGCGGCCTTCGCCTGTGTCAGCGCGCGCGAGACGAGCGCCTTCTGAAGCTGGATCAACAGATCGGCGCGGATCAGCAGATGCTCAGCCTCCTCAGCAGGGAACCCGAGATCGCGAAACACGTTTCCGGTCGACGGCGTGACTCGGAGGCTACTTTTTTTGGGCATCGTCGGCTCGCTTCTTGAGCAGCGCGCGAAGACGTTCGCGGGCCAGTGTCAAGGCATGTTCAGGGGTCTTCCGGGTCCGCTTCTCAAAGGCGTGTAACACGTAGACCGCCTCGTCGAATGTCGCGAGGTAGAACACTCGATGCGTCAGCTCGGTCTGAATCCGAACCTCTCGCACGCCAGGCCCCACGCTTGCCATCGGTTTCCAATCGTCTGGATCGAGGCCTTGTTGAATTCGCCGGAGCTGGAAGCCGCCACGGCGTCGCGCGACCACCGGAAATGCGCGCATATCGCGACGCGACGTTCCGAGCCAGACGAGCGGCTTGTCCGCCATGAGCTACTATGCAAGTTTTTGTATATACTGTCAATGCGGACTGTCGACGCCCGCGATACCCATGCCGGTCCGCCACGCCGTTCCGAAGATCGTGCCGCCGAAATTCGATGAGATCGTCGCGCTCATCGATGTCGTCTGCCGCGAGCATCTGACCGACGAGTACGCCACGGTCGCGCGAGCATTGGCGACGGTCCTGGGCCGAAAGCGGCCGTCCCCGTTGCTGCATGGCCACACCCGCACGTGGGCGTGTGGCATCGGCTACACCGTCGGCAGCGTCAACTTCTTGTTCGACCCCACACAGCAGCCGCGTGCGCGCCAGTGATCTCTGCGCACGTTTCGACGTGAGTCAGAGCGCTGGCACCGCCAAGTCGCGTGAGATCATGCGGCTCTTCAGCATTGTTCCCATGGATCCCCGGTGGTCGCTTCCGAGCCGACTTGTCGAAAATCCGCTGGTCTGGATGATCCTCGTCAACGGGGTGATGGTCGATATCCGGACGATGCCTCGCGAACTCCAACAGCAGGCGTTTGAACTCGGCTTGATTCCCTTCGTGCCAGATGACACCGCTACGTAGTCGGGAACCGAGGGATCAATCTATGGCGACACGTGGAACGGCAACGCATCGGTTCCTGGGCACCTGGCGCATTGTCGACACGGAATCGTGGGACGCTGACGCTCTCGATCTGCTGGAACCCGCTCACGTCACGCTGGAGGCGAAGGGGCACGGAAGGCTTGGGCTGGTGGCGATCGAGGCGGAGCTCGACTATCAGGTTGTTCAGCGTGAGAGTCGGGCGGCCATCGAGTTCTCCTTCGAAGGCTCCGACGACGGAGACCGGACCTCGGGCCGCGGTTGGGCGGTTCTTGATGGAGAAACGCTTCGGGGGCGGATCGTTTTCCATCAGGGCGACGACTCAGGGTTTACGGCGCGGCGTTCTCGCGGGCGCACGACGGGTCCGAGCCGCACATCGGTGAGTATGACGCGAAAGGCGGCGCTCGCAGCGTTGGACAAGAAGTTCAGGGCAGAGGCGAGCGCGATTCTGAGTTCGGCGGAGGTCCGGCTGCTGCGTGACGAACTCCAACGGGTGATGATGGGATCATTTCCCGGGTTGTCAGCGGATGTGTCTGCCCGCATCGACGACACAATTCGATGGCACTCCCTCGCCAGTCGATGCGCGGAGGCGCGCGGTGCGCGAGGCATTCGCGATGTGTCGGTTGCGTTTGGGATTCCGCAGTATCGAATCAAGGCGATCGAGGGCGGACACGTGGGGGAGTTTCGCGGCGACCTCGCGAGACGGCACTTTCGCGCCCTTGGGATCGAGGAGTGGGTCGCACGGTGGTGCCACGCGAATCGGGAGCTGGCGACGCGTGTTGGCTTGTTGGCCGACGGCGGCGATGGGCCCGGCGGCGTGCTCCGTCGCCGCGGCTGATCCCGATTTGTTCGGAATGAGCGTGCCGTGAAACCAACATGCTGGGTCGTCGACATGCGGCACTACCTGGACGAGGAAACGGGCGACCTTCCCGACAGACTTCCGACACCGGCGCTCAATCTGGCGCTGTTCTTCGGGGCGATCGTCGCGTGGGTGACCGACCACCTGCCACGCGGTGACGTCCACACGAACGTGCCCTGCAGGCGAAGTCCAAATCGCCGACGCTGCCTGGGTGACATCTTCGCCGAACTGGATCCTGCCTCACGATGCATCACGTGGCAGTGCCCGCTTTGCGGAGACAACGGCGTGATTGACGGCTGGGAGAATTCGATGTGGAACCGTCATGGTGGCCCTGGCGCGGTACCGCCCGAAGTTTCGCCGACAACACGTCACTGAACAGACCGCTTGACGCGCCGAGGACGATTGCGGCAACCGCATCGCAGGCCTGGCACATCGCTGGGACCAATCCGTGTGTCGGTCGTGTCGCGCACCATGCGGTCCTCGACCTCGCAGCGCAACGGGTGCGGATGTATCACCCCGCAGACCGTTAATCTTGCGAACGTATTTTGATGGTGAGCCGCCTCGGAATCGAACCGAGAACCCGCAGATTAAGAGTCTTTTCCCGACGATCTGCGGTGATGATCGCAAGTTGACGCTCATGCCGGAGCGCGTGCCACACTTGGTCACATGCACGCGCTCCATCCTGACGGATTCGCACAAGTTCGCACACGCCGGAATCGCCGGGTAGACCCGGCCACTACATGGAGCGATCCGCGATGGACGCAGGTGCCCGAAGAGGGGCTCGTGGACCTGCTCGACTTCGCCCACGGCTGGCCACCCGCCGACGTCGCCGCCCCTCAGGACGTTCGTGAGCGTCTCAGAGCTGACCTGCGTCACCGACTCACTGCCCTCGCCGACAAGAAGCCGCTCCCGAGCACTGACGGCGCGGATCGCATCACCGGCCTATGGCCAGACGCGACGGTCGAGTTCCGCGAAGTGGTTGCCGCGTTCGACCTGATGATCACCATCCTCGCAGAGTCCCGCGTCAGCGGGCTCTCATTGTGCCGCTGCGGATGCGGCACGTTCTACTTCGATCACGGGTACGGTCGGCCCCGGCGCTACTTCGACGAGCACACGCCGACACGCGACATCACCAGCTACATGCGGAACTATCGTCGAGTGGAGCGCGAGCAGCGCGACGGCAGCCTCCGTTCCGCAGGGCGCAAGTAGTTCACGCGCGGGCTCACAAATACTTATTTGTTACAGCGCAGCGGGCGCGCTTCTGGCATTCTGCGTCCATGAGCGCGAATGCTTCGATCAATCCGAACATTGCCACGAGCGCACCGTCTGTTCTGGATGCCAGTGACAAGTGGGTCGCACTCGATGAGGGCGCGCGTCACGCAGGGGTCAGCACGGCTACGCTGCGTCGCGCGATCCGGCGGGGTGAACTCCGTCACGCGCGGGTCAGCAATCGCAAGATTCTTCGACTGCGACTCGGATGGATCGACGAGTGGCTGCTCGCGACCACCACGCCGGTGGAAGTGCGACGGGCCGACCGCTGAGTTCGCGTTAAGGTAAGTCGCGACGTTTCGCTCCGCCGTGGAATGACTGCAGACCATCCACGGCTGGAGAGCTTTACCTGCACTGACGGGGGCTGGTCGGTGCGACTAGAGGCACGTATGCCCACGTCTGCAGCATCGGCGACCAACACCGCACCCGCCTCGATCCGCGCACCGTTCGCGGCCTCAAACGCCGCCGATCTACTGAAGCCTGTCTCCGTCTTCCGTTGCGAAGAGCGCGATCTCCACCGGTTGCTGATCGGGTCGATCCCGAACGTCGCACCGGAGCACCGCCTGCGCCTTGTCGAGACGCTCGCTCGCGCCGCCGCTGCCGCCGTGCTTGCGCCACTGGATGCGCGCCGATGACTACACGCCCACCGGTTGCGCCGTTCGCCCAGAAGACGTCGTTCGAGTTCCCGCACGATCTCGACGCCGAGCAGGCGCTACTGGGTGCCATCTTGGTGGACAACAACCTACTCGCTGAGGTGCAGCTTGTCGTCAGTCCACGAGACATGTACCGGGCAGCTCACGGCCTGATTCTGGAGCAGATGCTCGTCCTGCAGCGCGCTGGGACGCCCATTGACTACGTCACGCTCAAAGATGCGCTCGTCCGCGTGAACCGGCTCGATGCCATCGGTGGTCCCGCGTTCCTTGCGTCGCTCGGCGACGGCATCCCGCGGCAACTGAACGTGTCGGAGTATGCCCGCATCGTCCGAGATGCGGCGGATCCCCGCGCTGTCGCCAGCAACGGTCACGGACGCGCCGGGCGGAGCGTCACAGAATCACGAAAGCTCTGGCGGTCGAGTGACCCACTCTGTCACACTTACCGCCGACCATTGACCAGACTGCATGGGTGATCACTCCGCCATCGAGTGGACCGACGCGACGTGGAATCCCGTCACGGGCTGCACGAAGATCAGCCCCGGCTGCAAGAACTGCTACGCGGAACGCCTCGCGAAGCGCCTGCAGTTGATGGGCAATCCCCGCTACACCGCAGGGTTCGATCTCGTTCTTCACGAAGACCAACTGAGCTTGCCCCTGCGCTGGAAGCAACCGCGGCGCGTCTTCGTGAACAGCATGAGCGACCTGTTCCACCGCGACGTGCCCGACGCCTACATCCGGGCGGCGTTCCGCACGATGGAGCAGGCCCACTGGCATGCGTTTCAGGTGCTGACGAAGCGGGCCGACCGTCTGGCGGAACTGGCCCCCAGCCTGCCGTGGCCGTCAAACGTGTGGATGGGCGTCTCGGTCGAGAACGCGGAGTACGCCGACCGCATCGACGATCTGCGGAAGGTTCGGGCGGCCGTGCGGTTCCTCTCGATTGAGCCGCTCCTCGGACCGCTCGAAAAGCTGCGGCTGCACAAGATCGAATGGGTCATCGTCGGCGGCGAGAGCGGCCCCAAGCATCGTCCGCCGGACCCGGCGTGGATTCGCAGCATCCGCGATCAGTGTGTTCGCGCCGGGGTGCCGTTCTTCTTCAAGCAGTGGGGCGGCCTGCTGGCGAAGTCCGGCGGCCGACTGCTCGACGGGCGTACGTGGGACGAGATGCCGCACGACACGACCGTGCCTCAACGGCGGCGGCTTGCGTAGCCTATGGGGTGGAGCAACGAGTTCTTCACGGAGCCTCGTCGTCTCACTTCAAAGCTGAAGCACTACGTGCTGGAGCGGTACGTGAAGGAGTTCGCGTACTACTTGGGCAGCACCAACCGCGTCGTGTACTACGTCGATGGGTTCGCCGGGTCGGGCACGTACAAGGAAACCGGCGAGGACGGGTCACCGCTGCTCATCGCACGTCTCGCTCGACGGCTGCAGACAGGTCCGAACAGCGTGACCTTGCGCTGCATCAACGTCGAGGAAGACAAGGGCCGCTTCGAAAACCTCGCGGCGGCGACGGCGGACTTCATGCCGGACGTGGTCGAGCAGAACCTCCGCGGCACGTTCGTGGGCGCCCTGCCCGAGATCTTGGAACGGATCGGGAACGCGGCGGCCTTCTTCTTCATCGACCCCTTCGGCACCAAGCACATCGCCTTCAAAGATCTCTTACCGGTGTTCCAGCGCACGGCGACGACCGAGGTGCTGGTCAACCTCCAGACCGATGGCATCGCGAAAAAGGCGGGGTGGTTCGCCAACTTCGACTCCCCGGATGCGCAGAAGCGGGAGACCGCGCCGAAGCTGACGGTCCATCCCGCCGCCGCCCTCGACGTCAGCGTTGCGCAACTGCGCGCTGTGTGGCAGGACGCCATGCGGAAGGGGGGCACCGACGAGTTCGAGGAGCGCGTGCGCAAGTGGTACACGGAGCGCATCAAGGACTCCGAGCGCACGAGCTTTCGCTTCTCGAAGTCCTTCAAGGTGCTGTATCGGCCGGACCGTGAGTCCGCCGTCTGCTTTCACCTCGTGTTCGGCACCCAGCGCGAGATCGGGCTGTTCAAGATGAACAACGCGATGGCCGACGCGCTCGAAGATCTATATCGCGATCTCTATAGCAACACCCTCTTCCCAGACCATGCGGAGGAGCGCGACCGAGAGACCGGCCGGGAAGCGGTGCGGCGAGTGATCCGCAACAGGTTCGCCGCCGCGCCCTTCACGATTGACGAGGTGAAGCTGCACTGCATGCAGGAGACGGACTGTCTGCTGAAGGTGGGCGAGTACCGGAAGCTGGTGTTCGAGATGCGTGGCGCCGGAGAGCTGGAGCGAGTCGGCACCGGGCCAATCTCGAACGACACGCAGTTCCGAGTGGTCCCCGGATCGACGATCCCGCTCTTGTAGTCAGCCCGTCGCCTGCTTCCGGCGGCCTGACCCTGATAGCTCCGCGTTCAGGCAGGTTCCGCGTTCGCCGTGCCGTCATCGACCAGCGTCGTTCCCTTCGGCCAGACGACGCCGAACCAGCACAGGTAGTCGTACAGCTCGATGAACCACATCGACTGACCGCCGATGGCCACGGTGCTGTACCTGAACCCCTCACCCACGTCGCTCTGTCTACGATCCGGCCACTTCTCCCAACCCCGCTGGAACGTTTGCATCGCTTCGTGCCGCTCATCGACTCCGGTTTGGCAGCCAATGATTAGCTCCATCGTCACATGCAGTGGCGTCTTCGTCAGCGCGTAGTACAGGCCACGAACGATGTGGCGACCGGTGGCGTCCATCCTTGCCTTGTCGCTTTTGATGCGCCCACCCAACGGCAGGCCGTTCGGACCGAGGATGCGCCCGGTCTCCTGCTGCCTCGCAATCGCGGCGCGGAACGCCTCTGAGCCCGGCTTGTTCAGACCGCGCGCGAGCGATTGCCAGCGCGTCCGGCCGGAAGGATGGTTCTGGGCGCGAAGGTCCATTGCGGCGACCACGGCCGTGTATTCATCGTCGGCTTTGAAACCCTGATTGCAGTCGTCACACGCGGGCACCGTGATGAGGTTCGGCGGGAACGGTTCCGCGAGCAGCACCTTCGGCGGGACGTGATCTCGGGTGAGCTTCCGCTCCTCACCGCAGTACGCACACACGCGCCGAGGCTTGTCAGGTTGATCAGGGGACCGGTGGCGGCTCATGCCCGAACTGCTCCAGACTCCGGCTGTCGCGCATCGTTCGCCCGAGGCGCCGCGTCGCGTAAATCAAGCGCGTGACTTCGACGTGGAGGCGATTTGCCAGCTCGCTATGGATACCGGGCTCCGCGCGCATTTCTTCGGCGAGACCGAGCACCGCCTGAGCAGCATTGGCCACTTCGGAGAGCTGGGCGGCAGGGGTCGGCATGGTGCAGGCGGATCAGTATACTGACGAGCAGGTCACCAGATGGACACGAACGCCGTCCTCGACGCCTTGCACCTCGCCCTGTTGTCGGTGCCCACTTCGGACGACGACCTGCGCGCGACCTTGGGCGATGAGCGGCTCGTTCCCCGGCTCACGGAGGACGTCACCGCGTACGAACTGCTCGATCACATCGTCGCCGTCATCGAGCGCGAGCCCGCCTGCTTCAACCCGAACGATCTCATCGCCACCCCGGACCGGAACTCGTCATCCGTCTGGCAGCAGCGGCCCGAGCACGGGGTCGTAGGAGACCTGTACGGCTGGGTGATTCTCCTGACAAGGGGCACACTCGACCCGAGTGACATCAGCGCCGCGTGCGACCGCTCGGACGGCCGTAGCGGCATCGTGGACATCGCGCTCAGCATTCTCGGCTTCGACCGGGACGACGATGAAGAAGCCCTCGACGCGCTCTTCGGGCATTCATGGTTGACCGACGTACGCGAGCGAGCGACAGAAGCTGTCGAGCGTATCCGCCGCTTTCAGGCCGCGTACGCAGAACGGTTGCGGGCTCATCGGATCGCACCTGACGCCGCGGCATCCGCCGTTGCCAGACTCCTCTAAATACAACGACCGATAATCGCGAGAGCCGGATCTACGTGAAAGCGCGTGTGTGGTGCGGGCTGACTCGCTGGAGGAACTCCGGCAACCCGCTCACCGAAACGACTGCAACCGACCGAGCATAGTCATGGTCCGCGACCCCTCCCAGTGAATACGGTCTTCGCTCGCTGGATTGGTTCTCAGCGGACGGCACGTTGTGGCGAAGACGACTCGATGTCATCGTCCGAAAACAGAGCCACGGGCGTTCCTCCACTGGCGCGTTGAGCGGCAGATTGCCAGTCTGTAAATCCGCATCGGACAGGTCCACCCCTAACACCACCAGACGAGCGGTTGTAACAATGACGGGGACGATGAACAGGTGTGGCGCCTCCATCAGACGCCCCTCGTCGAGTCCCGCATACGCCTCGGCCAGACCGCTCGCTCCTCGGATGGCCTGTGTGACGGCGTCATCGATGGCCGACCTGCCCCCTGCGCCGTCTCCCGCCTGACCGGTCTTCACCTCTTGGGCAATGTGGTACTGCTCACGGGTGGGCAGGGTATCTGTCAGGGCTCTCGTCACGCGGACACGCTGCCGTTCGGTTCCGCGGTGGAGGAGGTGAAGTCGCTCCAGCAGGACGAGATGCGGCGCAGCGTCGCTGGTGGAGACGAACGAGGAACGGGCGAAGCACCACTGCCCGAGCGCGGGGTTGACCCGCTTGCACTCGACAGCCATTACCGCGCGCTCGCTTCGGAGCACGATGTCGATGTGTAGCGGGACGCCATTGAGATCAACCGGGAACTCCGAAGCCTCGATGCGCCAGCCAGATTGGATGTCGCCAAGGGCCTTGAGCACTGCGTAATGGAACCCGTGACCGTGACGGTCGAGTGTCTTTCGTGCTGCATCGGAGTCGCGCTCCTGCTGCGTGATGGTGCCGGAAGTGTCGGATAGGTCCGTCATGTGGAGATCGTAGCCGACTCGCAGTAGCCGACGACGAAGCGGCTGTCAGAAGGCCCTCCGTCGCCGTTTCGGATGCCCGCATCCACACCCTCCACTCCAGAAGCATGCGGGGGTGCAAGCATGCAAGGCCCCATACCCGGACTGACCGACCCGGCCCGTCCGGCGGTGGACACTCGACCGTAGGCGACCGCCGATTATTCGTGCGAAGGTGCGCATGATCATCGCGATGACAACGTAGCGAATGCGCTACAATGCCCACCGTGCCTTGGAATCCCGATCTTGTTCGAGCCGCGCGTGAGCAGCACGGATGGACGCAGGACCAACTCGCGGAAAAGGTCGGCGTCCACCGGGTCACCATCGCCCGATTGGAGACCGGGGCACTGCGCCCCGGCATCGATCTGTTCGAGGCGCTGGCCAAGGCGCTGAAGGTCGGAGTCGCCGAACTACTGGGCCACCGGGCGACTCCACGCCGTCGCCCCGGCAAAGGAGGCCGGAAGCATGCCCAAAAAGACGCATGACGGGATTAAGAAGCGGTGCGAGCACCCGCGGCGCGGCTGGCCGAAGTGCGACTGCCCGTGGCACTTCAGCTTTCATCACGGGGGCCACGAGCATCGGTACTCGCTCGACAAGATCGCCACGGCTCGGAATCTGAAGCTCCCCCGGACGAAGGCCGACGCCGTCGCCCTGCGCGACACCCTGCGCGGCGAGATTCGCCTCGGTACGTTCGTCGGCCCACAGGACCCCGTGCCCACGCCGGTCATCGAGGCGCCCCTTACGGTTGGTGAGGTGGCCAACAGGTATCTCCGGTCATATGTCGGCCGGGTCGTGGCGGATGACGGTTCCGTCAGTTGGACCGGGCGGCACCTCCGGCAGCGGTCCGCGGAGCAGGCGACCTATCACCTCGATGTGATTCGCCGCACGGAGGTGCCCGTCACGGAGAAGCGCACGGACCGATTCGAGAATCGCCCGCTCGCCTCCGTCACGAAGCACGATGTCGAGGCGCTCCGCGAGGCTCGACGACCGCGTGGCGTGTTCGGCACCAACCGCTTGCTCGCGCGGCTACGTCACTTCTTCAACTGGTGCATCGCCGAGGGGTATCTGGAGACGACCCCGTTCAAGCGCGGCACCGTCACGGTGGTGAAGCTGGAGATCGCCGCCGAGGCTTCGCGTACGCGCCGACTGCAGGCGGGGGAGGAAGAGGGCTTGCTACAGCACGCGCCATCGCACCTCCGCGCGCTGATCGTCGCGGCTTTAGCAACGGGCTGTCGCGAGGGCGAGTTGCTGTCGCTGCAGTGGTGGCAGATTACGACCGACCGTCAGGGACGGCACTGGCTGACCCTCACCGCGGAGAAGACGAAGGACGGTGACCTGCGTGTCATCCCGGTGGGTACGCGCCTGCTGGCGGAGCTATCGATGCGGCGGCACGGCCCTGACGGCGCCCAGCACGGGTCAGATGCCTTCGTGTTCGGGAACGAGTGCGGCGAGCAGGTGGCGTTCCCGAAGCTCGCATGGGCCGTTACGGTGCTGCGGGCACATGGCCACGACGTCACGTGGGCCAGCGGGGGCAAGAAGCTGTCACCCGAGTCCCGCGCGGCCTACAAGAAGATCAATCTGCACTTCCACGACCTACGGCGCGAGTTCGCATCCCGGCTCCGCGAATCGGGCGCTCCCGACCACGATGTCCGCGACTTCCTCGGGCACGCGAACATCACGACGACGTCGCGCTACCTGCGGAGTACGCCAGTGCGTCTCGCTACGTCGCTCGACCGGTTGGAAGGGGCTTCGGAAGGGGCTCCCGCCGATGCATTCGCACAGGATTCGCACACAGCGCCTCCCGCCACGATCGCGGCTGACGCCGCTCCTGACGCTAAGTTACTGAACTAGAAGTGATTGGAGTGGTGAGCCGCCTCGGAATCGAACCGAGAACCCGCAGATTAAGAGTCTGCTGCTCTGCCAGTTGAGCTAGCGGCCCATCAAGGAGTGGTGGTGCAAACGTGACGACTGAACCGGAGTGCCAGAGGTACGGTCGTGAAGCGCCCTGGTGGGCAGGACGCGGTCACGAACAGCCTCCGATTGTAGTTGGGCGCGAGCCAATCGCGCAAGGGCCGAGGTGCACGCCTACCGTCGTCTTCGTGATTCGCCGCCCATGCGCGTCAGTTCTTCGGCGATCTCGCGTGCCCGGGCGATTTCGAGCTGCGCCACGCCATTCGAGCGCGCCGCGCGCTCGCCGAGCTCGTGCGCCCGCTCGAGTCTTACCGTGAGTTCGTGCTCCACCGGCCCGATGCCGAGCTCGTGTGGCGCTTTGCCGGTCCGATGCGTAGCCATGTCCCCGTCACGTCCCTGCCGCTCTCAACTTCAAAAGACGGGCCAGTGACGACGACGAGCGGGAAAGTGACCGGACGGGTAATCGTTCGGCTCGAATGTTCCGCGATGACGCCCGCAGGTGCCATTTGCCGGAAACGGATTGCAACGAGCTGAGCGTGGCAGCGGGACGGGCGGTCGTGCGTCGTCGCAGGACCGGGCGCCGATGCCCGGTCCGCGTCGATGAAGAGGTGTCAGCCCTTGGCAGGACGAGCAGCGGGTCGCGCCGCGACGCCGCTCCGGTGCAGCGTGTCCCAGAACGATCCGCGCCCTTCGGGCGTGTCGAAGCGGATCTCGACCGACTTGTTCTCTTCCCCTTGTAACGTCGACACCGTTACGCGCAGTCCGTCGAGATTCCACGTCGACCCGGGTGAATCTGGATACTTGCGCTCGGCCTTCGACACGGTGGTTTCGTACTCGACGCGCGACGCGACCGGATCCCTGGCGGCACCAATCACGAGGTCGGCATGCTCGATCGACGTCGACCCGGCGACGGCGGCGCCTTTCGCGTTCTCGACCTTGCGCGTCACCGTCAACGTGGCGTGGCCGGTCGGCAGCACGCGGAGATCGACCATCCGCACCGACGTGGCGTTCTTGCCCCACACCGACTCGTCGAACGAACTGGTGAGCGCGATGCGATCGGGTGTGGACTTCCAGTCGCCCACGAGGTGAGCGGGGATCGGCTGGATGGTGGACGTCTCGTGCTCGTGTGGAGTGGAGTGCTTCGGTGTGGACTGCGCTGCCTGTGCCGACGCGGTGGGGGCGTGCAACAGAAGCAGCGCCGCAAACATCATCGCTGTTCGCATGGCGCCTCCCATTGAAGCGGGGCGCTGCGGCGGGCCGCCCGGAGTGTGGCGGGCGCCGGCGCCAACCGTGGTTTAGGCGACGCGCGTCGCCTGATCGCTGACAGATCACACGACGAACGCCTTCGATCTATTTACAAAAATGTCCGATGCGCGTCAACGCGTATGCGCCAGATGAACGGGAATTAATCTCGCCGGGAAGCTCGCGCCCGCCGCGTCTCGGCCGATCCGGGCCTCGCGGGACGATCTACCATGCGGGTCGCCGGGCGCGACCGCGGACACTCCGTGAGCGCACCGTGCGGGCGAGCGCGATCGACAGCCAAGCCTGAGGTGATCAGATGAGCCCAACCTACTACACCAAAGAGGAGCGCGAGAAGCTGTGGGTCGCACGCGAAGACGCCCGCGGAGCGGTCTCGCGCGCGGAGACGTCGCTCGGATACGCACGTGAGGACCACGGCAAAGCGCAGACCCGCTTCGCCGAGCAGATCACCGACGAAGACCGCGACCGCGAGCGCCCCGAGCTCGCCAGGTGTGCTGACCGCGTGCGCAGCGCGGAAGAGACCCTGAGCCAGGCGAAGGAGGGCTACGACGTCGCGGACAAGAACCTGTCCACCTTCGACCAGGAGGCGCGGCACCATCTCATGGATACCGCTGCCGTGGAATTCGGCAAGGAAGCGGGGAAGACCGCCGCGAAGTCCGTGCTCGAACAGCATTACGGCCAGCTGCCGGACATGCCGGAGATCGCGAACCAGGTAAAGGTCACGTCCGATTTCGTCTGGAACGCTCACGTCAAGCCTTGGGCGGAAGAGAACCTGACCGTGTCGTCGAGCGAAACGCTCGATCGGATGGCGAAAGACACCGCCGGCTCACTCGAGACCGAACAGAACAAGGTGCTCAAAGACATCGAGAACGAGCAGCCCACATCAGGCGAGCTCGAGCCGCCGGCGTTTCCGCGACCTGTCGAACCCAAGAAGGACTCGACGCCCCAGCCAAACGAGCAGGGACATTCGGTCTCCAAGTTCACACAGCTCGCGCCGCCAGACGAAGGCGTGTCGTCCTCGAAGCCTGGTGCTCCGCAGCCCGAGGGCAAGGGAGAGCTCGCGCAGCCGAACGAAGGAATCGCATCGGCGCCGCAACCGGACGCCGGTGCGTCGGTTTCGAAGTTCACTCACGTTCCACCGCCGAGCGACACCGGTGCGCAACAGCCCGCGCAAGGCGGCCAGGCGCCGGCGCAGACGAACGCCGCCCCGCCCGACGAGACAGTCGCTCCAGCGCAGCCTCAGAATCCGGAGGGCCCATCCGCGTCGAAGTTCACGTACGTTCCGCAGATGTAATCCCTGACTCTTGCCAGCGGCCACGAACCGCTGGCGAGAGCGAAGAAGCCGAGCGTTTTCAATGACTAGTCCTGCGACCGAGACGATGTGCTCCTGCGTCCCGAACAGTGCGGGACCGTAGGTCCGGAGCGAAACCGCAGGAAGTGTATTGGCATAGCTCGTTGCTCGCCGGCGGATGCTTGGTGCGTGGATCAAATCGGTTTCGCGGAGCGACCTGCGGGCCTGCACGCTCACCGCAGATCAGTACCATTCGGTCGCAGCACTCTAGTGTCCCGAATCAGGAATTCGCTGACATATTCCGGGCGGGGCATCCCGCCTGGCGGCGTTGCTCCTCCCTCACATGTAGGCGACATGCTCAGTCGTCGCGCCTGGCCAGCCGGGCGCCGCGCTCCGGAATATTTGTCACCGAATTTCTGATCCGAGACACTAGGGACGCCCGTCGGATGAAACGTCGCTGTTGGTCCTCGCGGACGTGCGTGTGCCGAGGAGCGCGTACGCCGTGACGACCGCTCCAACCAGCACGGGAATCACGCTGATTGTCCACGTCCGCTCGGCGGGCCTCATCGCGTACAGGAAAATTCCAAGGCCGACGCCGACGGCGACCACGAGGAGTCCACCTCGGGCGCCTGGCGTTGCGCGCTGTCTCTCACGCTCCTGGGCAGCCGTCCAGCACTGGAACTGCGCCGCCGCATTCCTCCGCGCCTGATCCTCATCCTCCCGCATCTTTTCGAGGACGAGGCGGGCACTCTCGACCGGCTGGCTCGCCAGGTGGCGCAGCAGCGCGTTGCGTTCCCGATCCTTTCGCTCAGTGGTCCTCGCGTTGATCCAGTGCGCCACAGTGAACCACGTGAACACGGCCACTGCCGTGGCCGTCATCCACCCGAACACGACGATTCTGGTAATAACCGGATCGGACATGCACCTGCTCTCCTTGCGACCATGAGACAGCGTCCGCCTCTGCGCGGTTGCGTTTTCATGGCGCCGTCCTCTGAAGGGCCCGGAATACCGGTCGACGCAGATAATGCAACCGGGAACGGGCAGTGTCCGTCCCATGCACGTGGACGGTTCGAACCGGCGGCTGCCGGAACGCTTTCCTTCGAGATGAGCGATGGCAGGCGCGAAGATGAGGATGCGGCCGACGCGCGACGCGTCCTGGCGGGCGACGTTTCCGCTTTCCAGGGAATCGTCCGCCGCTGGCAGGAGCGCCTGGTGACCCTCGCCTGGCGGTTCTGCCGCGACCGGGCGATGGCAGAGGACATGGCGCAGGATGCCTTCGTGCGCGCCTTTCGATCGCTGCGGACGTACCGCGGCGACGCGGCGTTCTCTACCTGGCTGACCGCGATCGCCCTGAACAGCTACCGCTCCGGGTTACGCGAGCGTCCGCCCGTGGCGTTCGACTTCGATCCCGCTCGGATGGCCGATGCGCGGGACGATCGCCAGAACGCGCTCGCGCGCATGCAGCGCCTCGAGCGCGACGACATCGTCCGGCGCCTCGTGCTGACGCTGCCGGTCCTCTACCGTGAGCCGATGGTTCTGTACTATTTCGAAGAGATGAATCTTGTGGAGATCGCGCGCGTGCTGACCGTCCCCGCGGGCACGCTCAAGGCGCGGCTGCACCGCGGTCGTGAGTTGCTGCGGCGCAGGCTGAAGGCAGTCGGGATCTCAGACGAGGAGCGGTCGGGAGATGCGTGAAGACCCGCTCGACCGGGTACTGTCGTCAGACGAAGCGCTCGTACCGTCGGCGGGCTTCACGGCACGCGTGATGGACGCCGTTCAGCGGGTCGCTGCGGAGCCGCCGCCGCTGGCCTTTCCCTGGGGCCGATTCACTGCAGGTCTCATCACCATCCTGCTGAGCGCGGCTCTGGGTCTGTGGCTCCTGCAGCGGCTGGACCTCTCTCCGATGCTCGTCAGGCTGACGGACCTGCATTCCGAGCTGGGCTATGCAGCGGCAGCAATCGCCGGCACGCTCGCGATGCTCTGCGCGGATCGACTGCGGACGGCGATGTGGCGGCTTCTTGCATCGCGCGCGCCGTGGAACGTTCCGCCGGCGTGATCCATCATTCGATCAGAGACGTCCGCCGCGAATCACTTCGCCTCGGTAGATGCTCCCCCGGTCATCGCTGAAATAACCGAACCTGCACGGATCGCCCGCGTCGACGACGGAAAACGCATACGACCGTCCGGACGTGCTCAGTCTGAGCTCGAAACCGGAGGGCAATGAGTCAGCCAGCGTCAGACGATCTGCCGGCTGATAGCTGCTGGTGGTGGACACCGCCGCCGCCTCGATCGTGTTGACATGACGAGCGAAGCCCAGTGCCCGCTGCCGGCGCGCGAGCTGCCCGGCCGACTCGTCGTCGCCATGCAGGCACATCGGCGACTGCTGCGCCGCTCGCACCTGAATGGTTCCAAGCGAGCTCGAGAAGGCCGCCAGGCCGACGAGTGCCGCTGCGGCGATTGCTACGAGAACCTTCATCGCGTCCTCCGTTGTTCGTCAGTGATCTGCCGTGTCGATGGAAAGACGTCTCGACCGATGGTTTTCGCCTGCACCGAAGTCCACAAGTGTTGAAACCGCCGCATAGGCCAGGCCAACAGGCGGCGTTTTGCCATTGGACGTCGGGCATTGTGGATTGTGAATTGAGGTTGCCGACTTCATCGGCAACCTGCTAACCAAGGGTAGGTAGGATTTTCCTCGAGGTCACACCAGCGTCGCTCTTCCGTTAAGCGTGGTTGATATCTCAAGAAGTGCGGCTGTCGAGCGATGGCCGTTCAACCAGAAACCGGGAGAGTGCAATGCTACAGGGGAAACATCGTGTGATGGGCGCCGTGGTATGTGCGGGTGCCCTGCTCGGCGTGCTCGCGCCGGGCGCCACTCACGTGCGGGCGGCCGGCGGTCGGGCCGTCTTCGTCATCGCCTTGGAAAACCACAACTGGGAACAGCCGGTCAACAAGTTCACCGGTTCGATCCAGATCTATCAGAATCCCGCTGCGCCGTACATCAACAGCCTCGTCAAGGGCACGGCGGCCGGGGTCAGCGATCAGGTCTCGTACGCGAGCGCGTACTACCATGTGCTCGCCACGCCGACGGGCGCCAAGTTCTCGATTCACCCGTCGGAGCCCAACTATCTCTGGGCCGAAGCCGGCACGAACTTCGGCATCCTGAACGACAACGATCCCTACTCTCCCAAGGCCGGGACCAATCCTCCCGTGTTCCCCAACAACCACGACACCACCCAGCACCTCAGCGCGTATCTGACCAACGCCGGCTATACGTGGAAGTCATATCAGGAAGACGTCGACCTGGTGCGCAATGCGAGCTCGCAGTTGACCAACGTGGCGCTGCCACAGAATCAGTGGTCGGTCCCGCTGGCCAGCTTCTCCGGCACGTTTGCCAGCGGATTCGTGAACGCCTACAACCACAAGCCGCAGTTCAACTACGCCGCCAAGCACGCGCCGCAGGTCTTCTTCACCGATACGAACGGCGGCAACGACACGAGCAATCTCAATCCGCTGTCGGCCAGCTACGCACCACTGCAGCAGCTCGATATCGATCTGGCGAACAACACGGTTGCCGACTACAACTGGATCACGCCGAACCAGTTCAACGACATGCACACGGCGGTGTCGGGCACTTATGTGGCGATCGACGGCACGTCGTACACCGGCGACCCGGCGAAGATCCGTCAGGGCGACGACTTCCTGGCCCAGATCATTCCGAAAATCATGAACTCGGAGGCGTACCGGAACCACGGAATCATCATCATCTGGACCGACGAGACGGAAGGGGCGGGTGCCGGCGACACGCCGTCGCAGAACGACTACCAGCACACGCTGGCTGAGATCGTGATCTCGCAGGATGCGCATCCGAATGTGCCGGATGCTCTCGGCCATCTCGTGCCGTACGCGAGCCCGGTGGTCTACACGCATTCGTCCGACCTGCGCACGCTGCAGGAGATGTTCGGCCTGCGGACGGCGATTCGCGACGCGGCCAATGCGAACGATCTCGAGGATCTCTTCAAGCCGGGCGTGATCTCGAATTCGAGCGTCAAGGGCAACGTGACGATTCGCGCCGGCGAGTCGATGACGTTCAGCGGCCGCACGGTGACCGGCAACATCAAGGTGGACGGCGGCACGCTGTTCCTCAACAACGGTTCGACGGTGGGGGGCAACCTGCTGGTCTCTGACGGCAACGTTTCGATCGCCAACAGCACCATCCACGGCAACGTGCAGTTCAATGGTGGTGGAAGCTTCGCGATTGGCGCCGGCGCGGTGATCAACGGGAACCTGGAGATCCACAATCTGCCGGCGAGTACGGACGTTGCGACGATCTGCGGTGCGAGCGTCGGCGGGAACCTGGAGTTCCACAACAGCCGCACTCCTGTCGCCTTCGGCGCCCAGGACGTCGTCGGCACGTCGGTCGGCTGCGGCAACGCCATCGGCGGCAACATGGACATCCACAACAACACCGCGCCGATTCAGCTCTTCAACAACAGCGTGAAGGGCAATCTGCAGTGCGAGCACAACGGGTCACTCACCGCGAGCGGCAACTCTGCGGCGGAGGATCGCTGTTCGCAATTCTGAGGGGAAGAACCGGCAGGCCTGGTGCGCGCTCGCGCATCAGGCAAGTCGGGCCACTCCCAGGCGTTACATCGCCGTCACGAAGACGTGGCCTCGGCGTTGCGCCACCAATCGAGAATGATTGATCGCTGGGCTTCTCCGGCGTTGATGCCGCAGGCGGGTCGCCACCTTCGCCAAGGCTCCGGCGCCCAGGGCTGTCGCCGGGTTTCCCCAGTTCGTCTCGGCGCCAACAGCACGTGTCACGTGAGAGGCGCCTGCGCGGCGAACGGGGGAGTTCCTCCCGGCGCCACCCGCAAGTGCATCAACCCAGGTGAGGGTCGGTGGTCATTACCTTCAAGCAGGCGTCCATGTACAGATCCGGCATCCTCGTTCTCTTGCTGATCGCACTCGCCGGCGTCGTGCCGGCGGCAACCGACACCGGCAATCAGTTCGTGCAGACGATTCTCGTCGCCAACAAGGCGACCTTCGATCCGCAGTTCGTGAATCCCGAGATGATCAATGCGTGGGGCATTGCCGTCCGCCCGCCAGGCGCCGGCGGTCACTTCTGGATCAACAATGCCGGCACCGGCACCTCCGTCGAGTACATCGGCGACGTCAACGGCGTGGCGCTGCACCAGGACGGATTGAAGAGCGTCGCCCTCGATGCACCGCAGTTCACCGACCACGGCGTGCCGTCGGTGAGTGGCCTCGCGTACAACGCCGCGAGCGACCTCCCGGGGCAGCCGGTCGAGTTCCCGGTGTCCGGCCCCGCAAACGACTATTCGACGAACCCGCCGACGCGCATTCCGGCAGGCACGTCGGGGTCGGCCAAGTTCGTCTTCGTGACCGAGGACGGCGCCATCAACGCGTGGCGCGCGACAACTGCCGTCTCGATGCCGACCGCGCCGATTCTCGTCGACTATTCGAAGACGGCGCGCTTCCCCTACACGGCCAATTGCGTGTTCAGCGGCGTCACCATGACCGTCAACGCCCACGACAGCGGCGCATTCGCCGCCGCCGGCGGCAACCGCCTGTTCGCAACCGATTTCCGGAACAACGCCATCGAAGTCTTCACGAATCGGTGGAAGGACATCACGCCCACGTTTCACTTCCAGACGCCCGCGAGCGTCGGCGCGCTGCACCCGTTCAACATCGCCGCGCTCGGAGGACACCTCTACGTGGCCTACGCGATGTTCAATCCAGACGGCGACGAAGGGATGGAAGAGATCTCCGACCGCGGTCTGGGCCATGTGGTCGAATACAACGAGGACGGCACACTCGTGCGTGACTTCCACGATGCAGGCATGCTCAATGCGCCGTGGGGCATGGCAATCGCACCGCCAGGCTTCGGCCGCTTCGGGGGCGCGCTGCTCGTGGCCAACCTCGGTGATGGGACGATTGCGGCGTTCGATCAGCGAACGGGGAACTTCATCGACACGCTGCGCGACCCCGCCGGCACGGTGATCAGCATCGATCGGATCTGGGGTCTTGTGTTCGGGAACGGCGTCAGTCTCGGCGACGCACACTCGCTCTATTTCACGGCGGGACCGAACGGCGAGTTCGACGGCATCTTCGGCAAGCTGACCGCGCTGCCTGCAGCCGTCAAGCGCTGACGACCGGCGAATCCCGCTTGCCCACCGTCGCGCGTCGCGCGCAGTGGGAGCCCCGAGCCCGCTACCTTTTTCGCGTCCGTTTGCGGGCGGTCGTCTTCGGCCGCTTGCTCGCCGGACGTGGCGTGCGTGGCGGGGCTGACAGCGCCTGGATCGCCTCGCGCTCCTCGATGATCGCCTCGCCCATCGCCTGCAAGTCGCCACGCTGCAATGCGCCCGTGCCTTTCACGTGCGCGGCGTCGAATCTGACCTTCGCCGCACGAGTCTGTGCGCGTCGACTCGCCGTTTCTCGTTTGGACGCAGGTGCGGACAGGCGTCGGGCGACAGCCGGCGAGTCCGGCGCAGAACGGCGGAGGCGCCGGCTGTCTCTCACGTGGCGGATATGTCGTCGCAGCGACTCCATGTGCGCATGCAGGCGCTTCCGATGCTTCTCGTGCTCGCCGAGGTTGAACGGACGTCCTTCGAGCGCCGCGTGGTCCGCCTTGAGATCGCTGAACTCGCGGTGCAGCTGGAGAAACTCTTCTTCGAGGCTGAAGCCTTCTCCGCCGCCCGCGCGCGTTCTCTTCATGGGCACTTCTAGGGCACCCGTCGCAACCTCACGAGATCGATCAGGGCGCCGCGTCCGTCTCCTCCCAGATTCTCGTAGCGAATCGTGGCCGTCGTCTGCGAGGTGACGGTGATGTTCTTCGTGCGCAGCGCGAATTGATCGTGCGGCTGCATCACGAACTGCTCCGCGTAGAGCGACCCGAGGCTGACATTGACGGTATCCGCGACGTTGATACGGTTGTTGCCCGCCATGAACCACTCGAACACGTAGTTGCCCGGCGCCAGCAGGAATGCCGTCTTGCTCTCGATGGCGCCGCCGGTCGCGCAGCTTCCGTCGAGGTCCACGTACAACCCGTTCCCCGGCTGCACGTCGAAGAGTCCGTTGCCGTGCAGGTCGACGCATCCGGACAGGACGTTCCAGTTGGTGAAGCTTCTCCAGTTGAAGATGCCGGCCCCGCCGTTCTCTGTATCGAAGTTGTCCGAGAGCAGAATCGTTGAGGGGTCGACGTTGGAGAGGCTCGGCGCAGTGGGGCTGTGTCCGCAACCCGCCGCCATGCCGCAGGCGAGGACCGTCAGGACCAGGCCGGTGATTGTCCTACTACCCAGAATTTGCGATCCGATACTCAGCGCGCGACTCGACTTCTGCATTCGTAGCTCCTCGGAGCCGAGGGCTGAGCAATTTGTGGACCACCCGCTGGAATCGCACCGCGGAATCGACCGCGTACCTCGGCGATTCACGCTGAACGCCACGCATGGCCGCGGGTCATTTCCCGCGTCGAATGACGCGAAACCAGGGGCGGGCCTTGCCGACAACTGCCTGCAAACGCGTGATGTTCTGACCGCACGATGACGGCGAGCGGCCGGGGGACTCCGCACGCCGGCGTTTCACTTCCAGGCAGCAGGGCAAGACCACGGACGACGTTTCGGATGGCCTGCCGCACAGTCGGCTCTCGAGGCTGCAGCGCCCGGCGTGGGCATTTGTGGGGCGCCGATGCCAGTCAATGGCGCATCCGTTTCCGTTTCTCGGGCGAGGATTGCACATGCGCCGCCGGCCGATTTCAGCAGTGATGTGCCTGCCCGGAACAGGATGGAAACGTGGGTGAGCGGAACGTGCGATACCAACGGCACCACGATGCACTGGACGGCCGACTATCTCCAGATCGGGTTCCCGTCCGGATCCACAAGGCTCGCGAACGACCACCGTTACCGTGAATGATGTCGCCGGTGAAGCGGACGCCCCGTCCCTTCAGTCGAGCGACAGCCGCTTCGATCGGCTCGTCGATCTCGAAGCCGAACATCACACAGCCCTTCGTCCCTGGAGCAGGGTCGTCAGGCGATGCTGGATGGATGCCGATTGTTCTGCAATGACCAGCCCGCCACTCACATCTCCTGTTTGACACGGTCCTTAGTGGTACGATATGTACCACTACAATGAGTACCACACGTTTGCGGCATCGGCCTGGACTCAGTCCGCTCGAGAGCGCCGTCCTCAAAGTGGTGTGGCACCTCGGCGCCGCATCGGTGGAAGCGGTACACGAGGCGCTGCCGGCCGATCGCACGCTCAAGGAAGCCACCACACGCACGATCCTGCGGCGACTGGAGACCAAGGGGTACGTGACGCACGCGACGGAAGGGCGCGCGTACATCTACCGCGCCGCCGAAGCGCCTCGCAGCGTGGCCGTTCGCGCCGTCCGCCAGATCATCGATCGCTTCTGTCACGGCTCGGTCGAGGAGCTCGTGAGCGGGCTCGTCGAAGGCAAAGTCCTCACCCGCAAGGAGCTCGCGACACTGGAGGCGCTGCTGCGCCAGAAGAAAGGTCAGTCGTCATGATGTCGCTGCTGATGGCCAGCTCCATTCGCATCGTCTGCGTGGCGCTGCTCGCAGCGCTGCTGGCACGGGCGTTTCGCATCCGACACGCAGCCATGCTTCACAGCATCTGGGTGGCGGTCACCCTCGTGATGCTGGCGATGCCGCTCATCGTCCGATTCGCGCCTCCGCTGACGATTGCGGTACTGCCGCCTCCTTCCATCGTCAGCCGATTTGCCGGCGGCGGGACGCTCGAGCGTGCGGCTGGGGGGCCCACGGCTTCCGCCACGATCCCCGCGCCAGTGTCTGCACCGGCCCCGTGGCCCGGCCTGCTGACGACGGTCTATCTCGCGGGTGTCGTGATCTTCACGGTGCGCGTCGCTGTGGGCCTTGCGGCGCTACGCCGGCTGCGTCGCGGAACGGCGCTCGAACACGGCCAGCTGACGCATCGGGCATGTGCGGCGCCAATCACGATCGGGTGGCTGCGGCCGGTGACGGTGCTGCCGCCGGGATGGTCGGCCTGGCCCTCCGTACAGCGCGATGCCGTCCTGACCCACGAAGCCGCCCACGTGCGTCGTCGCGATCCGCTGGTGCATCTCGTCGCCGTGGTGAACCGCATCGTGTTCTGGTTTCATCCGCTGGCGTGGTGGCTCGAACGGCGGGTGGCCGCGCTGGCGGAACATGCGTGTGACGAGGCGGTGCTCGAACGTGGGGCCGTGCCTTCCGACTACGCGCAGGCGCTGATCGATATGGCCAGATGCGTCACGCGTACAGGCCACCGGGTCGGCGCGCCAGGAATCGCCTCGCCGGCCAGCGGGCTGCCGGGCCGTGTCGCGGCCATTCTCGAAGAGCAGCGTTTCGTGCGCCCCTCGTACGCGCGACGTCTTGGCTTCGTCGCCGCCGCAACCGGCGGCGCCCTCGTGCTGTCGACCGTCGTCATGGGCGAAGCCGGGGCGCGCGGCCTCGATGCCCCGCAGAGCGCGTCGGCGACGCGACGATTCGATGTCGTATCCGTCAAGCGCAATACCAGCGGCGCGCAAGGAGGCACGTCGCAGTTCATGCCGGGCCGCTATGCCGCCACGAACATCAGCCTGCGCATGCTCATTCGCAATGCGTACGACATGCTGGACTTGCAGATCGTCGGTGGCCCCCCGCTCGCGACGGGCGACTACGCCCGCGCGGACAAGTTCGACGTCGTGGCCACCTTCAGCGGCGAGCCAGACGTCGCTGAGCGCCGCGCGATGATGCAGGCGATGCTGGCCGATCGGTTCAAGGTGGTCGTTCACCCCGAACGGCGGGAGATGCCGGTGTACGTCCTGCTGCGCGCGCGCAGCGACGGCAGCCTGGCAGAGGGAATGACGCTGAACACCGATCCCGAGTGCGCCGCGGCAGCAAGGGCGCGCGGCGCAGCGCCACCGCCGGCCGGTCAGAGCGCGGGCCCGCGGTGCGGCGCGCTTCAGTTCGGCCCGGGGCAGTTCATCGGCCATGCGGTCGGTGTGGACATGCTGGTGAACTCGCTGGCGAATCGACCGGTGCTGACCGGCATCGATCGACCGGTGGTGGATCGTACGGACCTTTCCGGCCGGTACGACTTCACGCTGCGGTGGGCACCGCCCGGTCGCGCGGGCGGCCCCGGTGACGCCGACCCCGATCAGCCCGCTATCGTCACGGCGCTTCGTGAGCAACTCGGATTGAAGCTCGATGCGCAGCGCACGATGATGGACGTCCTCGTGATCGATTCAGCCGAAATGCCAACCGAAAACTGACTCTGTCGTAAGGTCGGGCCGGTATCGGCATGGCTGGTCGTTCGCCGGCGGCCTGCTGATCGGACGCAGGCCAGTCGACCTATCGCCGTGCGCCGCAGTCGATCGTTGGACTGCCTCCGCGCAGGTTGACAGTGGGCTCTTGACATGGCCTGAGAGCCATCCGGGGCGCGACGCCGCTTCCACCGGACGGGTCCGAGTCGTAGTCGAAGCTGCGTACCAGTCCCTCGCTGGTGGAGATCAGCCCGATGGCGATCCAGGAGTCAATCCCCGGCAGTTCCACAAGCATCCACGACGGCCGTCGCTGCCTGGCCGCACCGAGGACGCAGCGCACCGACGCGGTCAGCGCCTCGACGTAGCTGTCGGGTGGCGAGGGACTTCCTTGCCGCCGGTGCCGCCCGCACTCGATCGGGCTCGCACCGACCTGCTGCCGCAGCCGTGCCAGAACAGCTTCAGCCTGGGCGACGCGTGGCTGCGAAGAGTCCCGTGCGCCCTGGCCGCCGTCCGCAGCGCGTCTTGGCTGTTGGCCGTGGACAGGAGCGCACAGCAGACAAAGGGACATGAGGGCCGTGAGCCAATTGCGCGGCAAGCGGTTCATCTCGATCTCCCTCGCCCGTCGATCACCGTTTGAGCCAGGCGTAAGGATACCGCCAGTCGATTCATCGGCCCGGCATTGATGAGGTCGTCTGGTTGCGTGCGCCCGTGGGAGCTCGAATTCAGCGTGGGCACGACTTCCGCATCGCAACCCGCTCATGGCGTCGCTCGTCACCGGATCGCCCCCAAGGGCTGTACTCGCCATCAGCGCGGCCCTTGTACTCCTGATCGCCGTGTCGCCATCGGCGCAGACTTCGGTGCCGCGACAGGAGATGCTGGCGACCGCGCAGGTCTGGAAAGCGACGGACGTGGCGTCGATGGACCTGCGGACAGGAGACGCCGGACCGGGCGCGTTCGCGCCAGGCGAGACGGTACGCTGCGACTATCTGGATCGCGATCTTCACGGAAAGTCTCCGAAGTTTCGCTGTCGCATCCCTCCCGACGACGACATCAAGGTCAAGTTCGGAGACGACAACGGCGAGGTCTTCGCCGAAGTCGCAGCCACGCGGCTGCTGTGGGCGCTGGGGTTTGGCGCCGATCGCATGTATCCGGTGCGAGTGGCGTGTCACGCATGCCCCGCAGCAATCGGCGACGCGGGCGAGAACGGTGAGCGCGTCATCGAAGTCGCGACCGTCGAACGGACATTCGCCACGCCTCCAGCGTTGGCTGATCGGCGAGGATGGTCATGGTCGGAGCTCGATCTGATCGACGAACACGCGGGCGGGGCTTCGCGTGCGCAGCGGGACGCGCTGAAGCTGCTCGCCGTGTTCCTGCAGCACACCGACACGAAGCCCGAACAGCAGCGCGTGATCTGCCTTGACGTTCATCCCACGTCGAATCGTTGCCTGCACGCATTCCTCATGCTCAATGACGTCGGCCTGACGTTCGGCCGCGCCACGCTCCTCAATGCGAATGCGGTGTCGGGCATGAACTATCGAGCGTGGGCGAGCGCACCGGTCTGGAAATATGCGACCACCTGCATCGGAAACCTGTCCAAATCGCTGACCGGCACGCTGCGCGATCCCGTCATCAGCGAGGAAGGACGGCAGTTCCTCGCCGCGCTCCTGACGCAGTTGTCCGACGCGCAACTCCGGGATCTGTTCGCCACCGCTCGCGTTGAACAACGTGCGGCACCGAAGGGTGATCGCGGCGGTACCGCGACAGTGGAGCAGTGGATCGAGGCCTTCAAGGAGAAGCGCGCGGCGATTGTGAACAGGCATTGCACGGACGAATGGTCGACGAGGGCGCCGGCGCTGTTCACCACCGGCCCCAACCGATGGCTGCAGTCATGGGCCTCTCCCCGGCTCACCACGGTGATGGACACCATCTCGCTCTTCGGTTACACGCCGTTCTATGTGGCGGCAGCGATGCTCCTCGCGTTTGCCGTGAACATCCGCGCGGGTGCCTCGCTCCTCGTGCTTCTGGTCCTCACCAACGTGATCACCGATGCCACGAAAGGGGTCGTGAGTTATCCCCGCCCGGACGCCGTCGATCGGCAGATCGCGGCGCTCGGCCCTGTCGGACCTGTGGCCGCCTCACCCGACAGGGTGGCGATGACTCCGTCGCTGCGAGTGGCGTCGCAGGCCGCCGTCGCGGAGGTTCTCCAGCTGCAGTCGACGATGGATGCCGACAACGCGTACGGGTTCCCGTCGGGACACGTATCGGCGGCGGTAGCCTTCGTGTGCGGTCTCGTCTTCCTGTTTGGATGGCGGGGCGCCTGGATTGCGGCGCTGGTCTGGATCCCGTTGATGGGTCTCTCGCGAATGTATCTCGGTCGCCACTTCCTGGGAGACGTCATCGGCGGTGTCGCCGTCGGCGTCGTCGCAACGATGGTGGTCGTCCGCGGCTTGAACCTGCAGCGCCTCAGAGTCGGCGACAACCGTCGCGTCCTCATCAAAACGGTCGCAACCGCGGCGGGCTTCGTGGTGCTGGCGTACGTGGCGGCAATGCCGCCGATGTATGAGGCGGGTCGACTGGCTGGCACCGTGGCGGCACTCTGCCTCGTGAGCCGCGCGCCGGAGGCATTCGACAATGCGACCCTGCAAGCGAGAATCGTCCGCCTGGTCTTCGCTTTGGTGTGTTCAGGAGTGGCGTGGTGGGCGACTGTCTCCGTGTTGCACGCGAATGCCGGCGACCCGGGCGACACCCAGGCGTTCGTCATTGGTGCCGTCCGCATGGCGGCGCTGCTGCCGGGGCCGATGCTCCTCGAACGCTTACTTCGTCACCGGCGCCTGGAGAGTCGGCGCTGACGCCCGGCGCTGGAAGGAGCCGGAGTCGACGGTGGCGCCGCCACGTGAGACCGTCTGGAAGTTGAACACATCGTTCGCCACTTCGACGACCATGAACGTGTTCTCCACATCGTCGCCCTTTTCGGTCAGCTCCGACCCCTTCCGGATGTCGCCCTTGCGCAGCTTCGCGGATCCCCCACACGTGAAGTAGTGGATGCCTTTCTGCGGCTTGACCCGCTCGTAGAAATGCTCGTGTCCGGCAAACACGACGTCCATGCCGTATTTGACGAAGAGCGGCTCGAGCAGCGTGCGCAGGTCGGCTTCGGAGCCGTGCGCTTCTCCCGACGAATAGAGCGGATGGTGGAAGAACGCCATCTTCCACGCGGCTTTTGACTCCTTGAGCGCACGTTCGAACCAGTCCAGCTGTTTACGATCCATGTAGTTCGAATCGAGCGCGAAGAAGTCGATGTTCCCCCTGGTGAACTTGTAGAAGCGCTCGCCGTTCATGTTGAACGGCTTGTAGAAGACCTGATTCGGATCGTCGTGGTTCCCAAGTGCCGCGTAGAAGGTCACGCCGGCATCGAGCAGCGTCTTGTAGGGGAGCTCGAACTTCTTGCTGAAGTCCTGCGGCCGCTCAGAGCCGTAGATGTTGTCGCCCACCATGATGGTGAACTTGAAGTCGATGCGCTGCCGGTACTCCTCGAGTTTCCGCCCGATCTCGTACTGCGGTTTGTCGCCGGTGCCGGTGTCGCCGATCACGGCGAAGCGTGTGGAGTCCTTCGTCAGTGGCAGCGTGACGTTCTGCGCTGTACCGGCGACAGACAGCGCGGAGAGGAGCGCAACGAGCGCAGCGAGCGCACTACGAATGACGCCAGCTGTCTTGACCGGTCGAATTCTGTGCGAATCGGTCACGTTTCTTCCTCCGGTCAAGACAGCCGCCCGCGCGGAGCGCGGGCCAGAGATGCTGTGAACGAGGCCTTGCACGTTCTCAGCGGTCTGAGGCCTCGTTAATCATGGGTGCGCCTCGCGGCCTGCGGTTCTGGCCGGTGCCGCCGGAACGACGTCGGGGATGTAATCGACGATGAGGTTGGCTTTGATGTCGCGAAGAATGAGATGCCTGCCCAGGAATCGGTATTCGAGCTCCTCGGGCAGCGTCGGCAGTTTCTGCAACAACGTGGGCGGCACCGTCGCCAGCGGCAGCGCGGTCGGATAGTCCGTGTTGATCGCCGGTGGCACTTTGACCGGCACCTCGACGAGGATGGCTTTCTGATCTTTCAGTGGCCGGCCGTTGAAATCGTCGGTGACGATGCGGGCGATCTCTTTCGCAGCGGCAGGCGAAAGCACGTCGCCCTGCTGTGCGCCCGCCCGTTCGATGCGGATCTCGTCGGCGAGCGCCTTCTCGCGCTGTGAGACCTTCGCGGGATCCGATGTCTCCTGGAGGCTCGGCACCTTTGCATCTGCGCTGTTGTGAATCTTCAGGTAGGCCTCGACGTGATCGAAGAAGTCCTTGAACCGCGGATCCTCCACAGGGTGGGGCGCCGTAGCGGACTTCTCGTCCAGCTTGTTCACCTCTTTGACCGTCTCAGCGGGCTTGGCCTGGCAGGCGGCCAGGCTCAGACATGCGGACACGGTTGACGCGACGGCAAGCGAACAGGCGAACAGGCGAAGCCTCATCATCGAATGCTCCTGCCGTCCGTGTGCAAAGAACAGTCCGCATGAGCCTCGGGAGTTCAGCTATTGATGGCGCGGTCGTGTCTGACGGTCGGCGTGAGCCAGCGACCTCGGAAACTCGAACGTCAACCGCGATCCGATTCTGCCGTGTGGTGCGTAATCGCTGGCTGCAGGATGTAAGCGGCTCGCTTCAGTTCGGCTTCGGTCGTTCGGCATGCTGCACGGCAATCACGCGTACCGGACCTTTCTCCGACTTGAGATCGATATTGAGCTCACGGGCGAGTGCCGTCGCCAGCGATGGGCCTTCGAGCGATTGCGGATTGGTCGGGGACAGCGCACGTTGCGGATCCTGGCCTCCCGCGATGGTCATTCTCAACGCGATGTAATCGCCGATGTCGGTTTGATTCACGACCGGGGCGCCGAGCACCATCTGCACGTTGCTGAGGAATTCCTCGACGGACGCCCCAGCAGACTCCCAGGTGACCAGATTCCCGTTCGAGTTCTTGTAAAGGAACCCACAGCGCGACGGCTTGTTGTCGGACGGCGGAAGTGGCGGCGATGCAGCAGTGGGTGCTGCCGGAAGTGGAGACGAGGCGGGTCGTGCCTTCGCGGCCTCGTACTGTGCCGTGCATCGCGGTGCAGCCGCGAATCGTCCCGGTGCAGTTGTGCGTTTCGGATCCTTGACGCGCAGCACGTACCTTGGCAGCACACGCTCCTCGTCACGGACCCGGAGTGCGAATCGCTCGGCGAGCAGCGTCTGCAGCATCCGCGAGATCTGTTCCTGGCGCTGCGTGGCGGTGATGCGGGCGTCCGCGTCGGGCAGCGTCGCGCGTACTTCGAACACCTCTGTTCGCACCCAGGATTCTTCGTCCACGACCTGCATCGTGGGCAGCCGGTACGCGAACGCGATCAGCGAGGCGAGTGGCAGGGTTATTTCGAACGAAGAGGGCGTGATCCGCGTAGGCGACGATTTCGCTGCCGATTTGACCGACGCGACTTCGAATGCGACCAGGTTGCTCGTCGATTGCGCGTGAAGGGCGGTCGCGAAAACGATTGCTGGCGCCGCGTAGTAGAGCAGGCGAGTCATCGGCATACGCATTCAGGCGAACGCGGCGAGTGTCGTTCTTGTCGGCCAGCCTGTCAACGCCTCGCGCACATATGAACCCAACGCGATGAACACCAAAAGGAAACGAGTGCGGCATGGCTGTCGTAGCGCGCTCACGACTCGTGTTGCACGGTGGTCTGATACGACCCGGTCATGCGTCCTTCGCGGATGGCTTTGGCGTCGTTCAGCAGGCGCTCGCGACCTACGATCGTCAGGCTCGCGGACTTTTCGAGGAAGTCAGCGACACGCTCGCGCTCGCCCAGCTTCAACAGCCGGTTCACCGGTCGCATCCACGACATCGGCGGGGCGTATTGGATCTGCTCCGACGTCGGGACCTTGACGCTGTCCTGCAGGTGGCGCACGGCGAGCTCGCGATCGCCGTCGCGGAGGGCGAGCGCGGCGAGGACATGATGCGCCTTCATGACGGCGGCGGAATAGGCGGGGTCATTCGAATGATTCGCGGCGATCGCGAGCACGTGATCCGCGTAGCCCTTTGCTTCGTCGCGCTGCTGCTTCGCCTTGGCGGCGTCCTTCCGCGCATATTCCGTGATGTCCTCGGCGTGCACGAACGTTTCGTCGGCTCGCCGGGCCTCGCGATCGACATCGGTGGTCTGTTCGGCGAGCTGTGCCCGCACGAGTGACATCTTCGCGTAGACGTTCGCGGGATCGAGCTCGAGTGCGCGCCGCAGATAGGCGAGACCGAGTGCGCGGACCGGCTCATATGCCGCTCGATCGCGGCTCCAGGGCGTCAACCAGACGATGCGACCGCCGACCTGTGCGAGCTGCGACGCGTCGGTGCTCCGATCGAGCAGCTGGCGAACGTGGATGACGAACGCCATCGGCAGCGGAGGAGCGGCTGGCAAGCCGACCTGCTCGGTGAACGCTGATGTATAGAGATCCGCGAGCTGCGAGGGCCATTGATACCCGCCGACGCCGGGTCCGATCTTCGCGGCGAGGGCTTTCGAATCCGGATCCAGTTTCTGACCGCGCAGAATCAGCTGTTCCGCGTACATCGGGTCCGAGCTCCAGAAGAACCTGACCGCTCGCGAGATGAGAAACGCACTGGCGTCAGGCTTTGCGAGGTGCGCCTCCCACAGCTTCTTCGCCGCGGCATAGCCTGTGGGGTCGTATTGCGGAAATAGCGCGGGTGCCTGAACCTCGTGTTCGGGCGCATGCTCGATCAACCAGAGCGCGTGCCGGCGGAGGCCGGGCACCTTCTTGTCCCAGGCAACGGTCCGACTGGCCTGGTAGTACGTGACGAGTTGCTGCCTGGTCGCGAAGTCCTCCGGATTCGCCGCGATCTTCTGTTCGAGAGCATCGGCCTGCGCCTGCGTCAGGTCTCGCGCTGCTTCGAAGCGTCTGGTGGCCGCGTCTCCGGCATCGAGTCGCTGCGCCAGTTCAGGATCGGGACGAAGCGGCGTCGCCGCCACTTCCTGCCGGCATGCGACGGCGAGCGTAATCCCGCAGGCACACGCGACGGCTACGGCCACCTTCTTCCATGCGGAGGTTGCAATGAACGTGTCGTCGGTGAGCAGGCGATCGATGCGTGCACTGAGGTGGCCGCCATCGTAGACGCCGACCGCCTGCCACGACACACGCGCGCCGCTGCGTCGGGCGAGGTCGGCCATGGCGAGCAGGATCTCGGCATATCGACTCGGCACGCCCACCGCGCGCGCGGCCGTTTCATCACACGCGTGTTCGGCGGTCGTCGCCACCGCGCGTTCGAGCCACCACGCGAGCGGATGCATCCAGAAGAGGGTGCGATTGAGACGGGCCGCCATGATGATGGCGGGATCACGGCGACGGACGTGCGCCGTCTCGTGGGCAACGATGGCCGAGAGCGTCTGCGCGTCCCACGTTCTCCATGCCGGCGGCAGCAGGACGACCGGCCGGAACAGGCCGACCGTCATGGGGACGGCGATTTCCGCTGATTCGAACAGCGGCGCGGTTGTGTCCACGGCGATGGCACCGCGACGCTTCGCGCGACGGACCAGACCGGTCGCGAGGAACCAGCCGTACGCGAGCCTTACGGCGAAGACCAGCAGAACGGCGATGTAAGCGACCGCGGCGAGTGGAGCGAGCCACCTGTTCGACGGTGCTGACGTGGCGAGGTTGGCTGCGGCAGTCGATGGCGGCGCTGGTGACACCGATCCAGCCGCGGCCGGAACCGCAGCCTCAACGGCAACCGGCGACGCGACCTCGCGTGGAACGATGCGATCGCGTTCCGGCTTTGCACTCGTCGTTCGCTCGGCGAGCGTCCGGGTGGCGACGAGGGGAAGCGGCAGCGCCGGCATGACCGGCGTGAGCACCGGCATGAACAGCATGGCGAGCATCGCTGCCGTCCAGGCCGCGTGACGAACGGACGCCGTGCGCACCCGCAGCGCGGCGAGCGCCAGGCCGATGGCGGCGGCAACGGCGACGGAGCGAAGCGCAACTTCCAGTCCGAACCCGATGAAGGACGCGTAGGACCACATGGTGATTCTCACTTTGCTAGTTCGCTGTTGGCTGGCTCATCGCATCGATGACCAGCACCTTCACGAGTGCCCGCGCAGAGTCCAGCTTCAGTCCAAGCTGTTCGCGTAACGCCGACTGCAACGAGGGCACGCCCGGGTCAGATGCCGGCTGATTCGCGAACGGTTCCGCCGGGTTGGCGAAAACGGCAAGCCCCTCGCGCGAATGGTAGAAAGACCAGTCGTACGCACCAGCCAATCCCGTGTTGTCGATGACGGGGGCAGCCAGCATCGGCCCGAGGAACATGCGTGCAAAGCGCTCCATCGTGCCGCAGCCGCCCGCCGTCAGCGCTCCAGAAGGGACGCCAGGCAGTGGTGGCACCTCGTGACGACAAGCCGGGTCGCTCGTGCTCTTGAGCCCCGGCCCTGTCCGGTGATCGCCTCGCGCGAGTGTGAGCGTGTAGGAGGGCATCGGACGTTCGTCGTTGTGGGCGCGCATGCCGAAGCGGTCGCGGAGCAGGCGCTGCACCATCAGCTTCATCTGAGCGACGGATGCTGTCTGGTTCGTACGAGCATGAACTGAAAACGCCTCCCGGCGGATCCAGTCCGGGCCGCCGGCGATCTGAAAGTCCTGCAGGTCGAAGGCGAACGCGACGAGGGCCGCGACTGTTATCCGATTGCGGTCGAAGCTGCCATTCGCCTGCATGAACGGCACACCTGCGCCCTCGGTCGTGGACCACTTCCTGACCGATGCCACGTCGAACGCAGGAGAGCCGGATTGGGCTCCCGAGACGGTGCCCAGCGCGAAGACCAGCACCATCAATGCGCTCCACCGGAGTCCGCGCGCCGGCCTGGCGTACACGGCGGTGTCAACACAGGTGGACTCCGGCGTAAGTGGACGGGCTACCATGCTTGGCTCGTTCGCTGTCGTTCTTCCACTCGCATGCCATCGCGACTACTTGCGCGACTTCTTCTGACGGATCTTCCGCGCGAGCCGCTCGATCTCGGTGACCGTGAGAATCTTCTCGTCCACCATGCCGGTCAGGAACTGCTCGACCGAGCCCGACCAGAACCGCTCGATCATGTCGCGCACGCTGTGGGCCGCCACGCGGTCCGCCGCCATCGTCGCCTGATAGACGAACGTCTTGCCCTCGAGGTGGTGCGAGACATAGCCGCGCGCCTCGAGGCGCCGCAGCAGCGTGCGCACGCTGGAATCCTTGAGCGCGAACGACGGCAGCAGCGCTTCGCGTATCTGTTCCGCCGTCGCGGACCCACGCGACGAGAGGTGATCGAGGATGGCCTGGTGAAGCTCTGTCAAGGGCGGCATCTTCGTGTTACGTGCTGTCATGTGACGTAGTGTAACACATTGCGCCGCGCGAGAGTCAAGAGGCAAGACTATGCGCTCACTCGGCGCGGAGCGTCAGCGCCGGCTGGACGCGAAGCGCGCTCCTGGCTGGAAGGTAGCTGGCAACGGCTGCGGCGACGATCAGAATCAGCAGCGCGGCACCGTAGCTGAAGGGGTCCAGCGGACTCAGGCCGAACAGAGAACTGCGCAGCACCGTACCGGTCAGGCTGCCGAACAGGAGACCCATGCCGACACCAATCGCGCCAGGTGCCCGGAGCCCTGCGTAAATCATTGTCAGCACGTGATGGCGCCTGGCGCCGAGCGCCACGCGCACTCCGATCTCGCGGCGACGTTCCTCCACGGCGTACGCGAACACGCCGAATACCCCCACCACCGTCACGAGCAACGCAATCGCACCGATGACGGCCGCCAGCGCCGTCCCGATCCGGTTCGCTCGGGTGACGATGTCGAGCACTCCGGTCAGCGGCCTCCAGGACAACCGCACCTCTGGCGCGACGGCACGCGCCACGTTCGTCAGTGCCTTCTCCGTAGCGAGGTCGTCACGCGCCAGCAGCGTGACCATGCCCGCGTCGGATTCCCGCAGTACCCGGAACACAGTCGGCAAGGCGTCATCGAGCGACTCGAGCCGCGCGTCGGCGACGACACCGACGATGTCCCCCACGTCGTGGCCGATGACGATGCTCTGTCCGATGAGCGACGAGGGCGCGAGACCGGATCCGCGGGCGAAGGCGTCATTGACGAGGACTTCGCCGCGGACATCGTCGCGCAAGCGGCGCCCTGCGATCAGCGGAATCCGCAGCACGTCGAAGTACGTCGGCGACACGGCGAGAACCGAAGCGGAATGAATGGCCTCGGCATGCGTTGCAAGAAGTCGTACTTCCTCTGGACCCAGGCCGGCGTACTCCCGCGCGAGTGGCACCCGCGATGCGAGCGCGGCGGCGCTGCCGCCGGAGCTCAGCACGGCCGAAAGGATTTGTCGACGGCGGTTTGCGTCGAGCTCCGGCGCACCCGACGGCGGCCGCAGGACGCCGATGCCGACCTCGGTATTGAACCCCAGCGTGTCGATGTCAACGGCGTGATGCAGTCCACGCGAGAGCAGCAGCGCACTGACGAGCAGCGTCGCGCTGATCGCGAGCTGCAGGCCGAGATTGCCGGCGCGAAGAGTGCCGATACGGTGACGCCATGTCCGTCCCCCCTGAAGCACCTCGTGGAGCGATCTCGCCCGCCGCGTCAGTTGCACCGCAGGCATCAGCGCAAAGGCGACTGTGGTCACGACGCAGAGTCCCAGCAAGAAGAGCACGACGAGCACGTCTGGTCCGAACTGAAGCGCCGGTGGGGACGTGTCGAGGCGGGCCAGAATCAGACTCGGAACGGCGACGCCGATGAGCAGCGCCGGAACGCCAGCGACGGCACTGAGCATCAGGCCCTCGAGGAGGAGCTGGCGGATGACGCGGCCTCGGGTCGCCCCCAGGGCGAGGTGGGTCGCCAGGTCACGGCCGCGTGCCAGGCCCCGCGCGAGCTGCAGGTTCGCCACATTCGCACAGGTGAGCACCACGATGAAGATGGCGGCCGTGAAGACGAGCACAAACGCGCGCCCCACACCCGGCGCGAGATCCGGACGATCGCCGAGCGCCGTGCCGAGCAACTGCACCCCGGGTGCGGGGGCCGCGATGCTGCGTGGTGAAGCGCGAGTCGAGGGCCTGTATTTCCGTTGCCGCGCTGGTGCGGTCCCATCCGACACCCAACCGGAGTGTGACGCCTACGCCCAAGCGCTCCTGATTCGCGTCGACCGCCGGTCCCCACCATCTCTGCCACGCCAGTGTCCACGTCGCATCCGAGGGAAACGGCACGTAGACGTCCTTGCGCTCCGACATCACGCCGGGGAAGCCGGGCGGCGTCACTCCCACGATGGTGGAGGCGACGCCGCTCACAACGATCGTCTGGCCCACGATGTCGGGATCCGTGCCAAAGCGACGTCGCCACAACGCATCGCTGATGATCGCGACCGCGCCGTCGGCGTCGGCAGCCTTGAACGCTCGACCGCGCTGCATGCGGATGCCAAGCGTCTCGAAGAATCGAGGCGTGACGATCAGTCCGTCTTCCCGGGTGGCATCGGCTGCCGGACCGATGAGCGGACCAAACCGATGGAAGGCTTCGACGATCGACCGCTGCGCGTTCGCGCGCAAATGGACGAACTCGGCGTACGACGCGTCATGCAGAAGAGGCGCTCCACTCCTGGCTCCCGCTCCCGGCGCGAGCTTGAGGACGAAGACGCGCCCCGGGTCGTGCACCGGCCAGGGACGGATGAAGATCGCGTTCACCGTCGTGAACGCCGCAAGCACGAGTCCCATCGCCAGGGCGAGAATGGCCAGCGAAGTCGCCGATGCGGTTGGCGTCTTCATCAGCGCGCGGTACCCGTGGCGGAAATCCTGCGTCACTTCGTCCAGCCACCTGCGATGGCGCATCGGTGTCTCCTCGTCTGGCGTCCCCGGCCTTCGCCGTGACACGCGTCCCCGTGCGTCGGGCCGGCGGATTCTCAAAGGTCATGCCTGACGACGCATTCCCACCTGCCGACTTCACCGCAAGAAATCGGCCCAAGCAAACCGATGACGATGCTGGGGCCGTCCGATTGTGGGATGGCTGCGTGCACATCCGAACGCCGGTCACGCGCTCGACCTGCCCGTGACTTCAATCAGCTGCGGCGGTCGTCTTTCACGCGCCGGCATTCTTCGGCGAGGACGTCGCGGATCACGATCGGTGGGGGATGGTTCGGCGCCATGCCGTCGGCGGTCAGCACTATGTGTCCGCTGACGGCATGTCCTTCGTCGCCGCCGCGGGCGCCACACACGACGACACCGACGCGCGCCAGCCTGATGGCGTACGCGCACATGACGCACGGTTCGACGCTGGTGTAGAGGGTGCAGCCGGTCAAGTCGCGCGAATGTCGGCGCGCACATGCCGTGCGTAACGCCTCCATTTCCGCGTGAGCGGTCGGATCATGCCGGGCACGCACTGCCTCGACGCCTTCGGACACGATCTCGTCAGCGTCGACGATCAGTGAACCGACGGGAGCGTCGCCGCTATCGATGGCCTGCCGGGCGAGCTCGATGCAGCGGCGCATGTGCCGCTCGTGCGGTGAGGGAGAGCTCATTGAAGGGGACTTCGGAGCAGTCGACGTGACTGCTCCTGCGATGAGCCCGGACCGTCGGGATCTTACTTGGTCGTGTCTGTCTTGGTCGTGTCTGCGTCGCCCGAGGACGACCCGGCGAACACTCGCTTGCCGTCAGCCAGCGTCACCGTCGAGGCATTGGCCAGGTTCGATCCGTCCTTGGCGAGGTAGCCGGTGACCGTGATTTCGCCGCCGACCGGCACCGCGCTGCGCTTCCATCCATTGCGGCTCAGGATGGCGGGCGCCCCCAGCTCGATCTCCCAGTTCACGACCTTGCCGCTCGCGTCCTTCACGTCCATGAAAATCCGCCCGTGCGGATTGATCCACTCGACCTTCGTCACCGGTCCCTTGAGCGTGATCGGCTTGGCGCGGTCGTACTGCGCGGAAAACGAGTGGTGCGCGGCGAGCGGCACACTCGCGGCGATGAGGACGGCGGCGCACACAGACGATGACCAGAGCTTCATGGGCGATTCCTTCTTCAATGACGGCAATCTACTTCGGGGCTGCACCGACGTAGTGCTTGGCATCCCGCTCTTCACAGATGAACTCGATCAGCTCCGTGTCGGGCATGATGCGTTGATTCACCCGCACCGTAAACGGCTTGGTGTACGCCTTGGGATCGTCGATTGTGATGTCGATCTCCAGGCTCCCGAAGTTGGGACGGCGGAAGCGCTCGGTGATCTTGGCCTGATCGGTGAGCGGACTGCCGCGCACGTCGAGCCACTGCAGATCCGACAGGCCGGTGGTTTCGACCACGAGGGTGTCGCCGTCCCAATGTCCGATCGAGTAGCCGTAGTACCACGGGTCGACGTCGTTCTTGTCGGGGAGCTTGCGGCCGTCCATGAAGATCTGCCGCAGCCCGTGATTCGCCTCGTAGACGATCATCAGGAGACGCGGCGTCTGCACCATCTTGCGCGGCTCGGGATGGTTGTGGAACTGCAGGAATCCCATCGGCAGACAGAGCGCGTCCGGGTTGTCCTTGCTGCCGTCGGCCTGGCGCTTCTTCATCAGATCGCGCGCCCACGGCTGAAAGGGCAGGTCGTCCGGGAATCCCTGTCCGGCGTTGCCGAAGCTGGCAACAGGGATGACGTTCGCGGGCGGCGCCGGGGCGGCCGCCGGTGCTGCCGGAGCGGCGCCGCGCTGTCCACCCGCTGCGGCTCCTCTGCCGCCCTGGGCCGCGTTGCCACGCCCGCGGCCACCACCACCGCCACCGCGCAGGCCCCAGACGCCTGAAAAATCAGGCTTGCCCTCGGCCGTGCGTGGTGTCGGACCCTCCATATTCACCTTCCCGTCCGCCGTCCTGGGAACGTTGGGGGAAGGGTAGTCCGGCCACTGCGCACTCAGGGGGTGGGCGACTGCGGCCACCAGCGCCGCCGTCAGCACCGCCTTCAGCATCGTGTCCATGGCGAACCTCTCGTTGAGTGGCGTCCCGGCATTCATCGTTGCCAGATCCTAAGGGCGGAGGTCGCGCCGATCAAGAGGTCATCCGCTTCATCTGCTGCCAACCCACTTCACGCCGATGCCGCCGCCGGCACGCAAGCGGTCCGCCAGTTGAGCGGTGTGGTGCTGCAGATGCCGAATGTTCACGAATTGATGTTCGAGCTTCGAGATGCGGTACCAGTGAAACCCGCTGGACGGGCTCTCGAGATCGAGTGCGTCGACCGCTTCGTTGACGAGCCCGTCGCAGAAGCGGCAGTACCGCAGCACCTGTGCCGGCGTGTACGGGCGCGGAATCAGCGGCAGCAGGCTGTCGGGGTCTGACGGTCCCGCCATGCCGTCGGGGTGCTGAACCTTCGCGTCGTGTTCCGCCCAGGGCGTGAACGACGTCTCGTCGCGCTGCAAGTACAGATGCGTGAAGAACATCACGTGATACGCGATCTGCCAGAACGCGTTGCGCGCCGACGCGTCGTACCAGAGCGCCTCGGGACAGCTCCGGACGGCATCTTCGAACATGGCGAACGCCGCGTGATATTGGCTCTTCAGGATTGAGCGAATCGTCGCCTCGGGCAGCGTCATGGGGAGGGCACGAAGAAGTAGGATTCACCAGGAGAGAACGCAATGGCTGGCCGACTGTGGATCATCGCATCGTTCGTCGTCGTGGGCGCTGATGGTGTACGCCCTTCATGCCTTCCAGAGGCACATGGAGTATGAGACCGGTACTTATATTGGGAAAGCCGCTTTCAACTCCGAGGATTTTCAGAATCGGCAGTGCCGCACCCTTCGCGACCGCTCTTTGCCGGGTGGATGCGAGATCAACGACCTGAACACTGATTCGGTCATGGAAGCCGCCCTGGCCTCCGCGAACATCATACCGGCGCTCTCTGACTCGACACCGGTGCACACCGGCTTCGCGACGGGTGGCGCGAGGCGAGAAACATAGCCGTCGCGAACAAATAGCTGCCTCAGGCCACCGTTTGCGCCCGCAGCAGGACGGTCAAGCGCTGGCCTGCGAAGTACGGCGTGAACGAGACGACGAGCCGATCGTCGACGATTGAGAGTGCCTCCCAGGGGATGGTCGGTAGTGAAGCCCGCCACGCCTCGCCCCGGGTGGCAGCGCTTGCGCGGTCGCGCGACGAGAAAGCGATGCACTCGACTCTCTGTGAGGGGAAACGTCGAAAGAGGGCGATCCCCTCACCAGATTCCTGCACCGCTCATGAGGATGCGATTCGTTTCGCTTCACCTACGCTCGCGAGACGTTCGGGCGCGCGGTTTTCCCGTCTTGCAAAAGCGATCAATATGAATCGCGGTGCTCGCATGAGTATCTTGAATGACGTTCGACTCATGTCGAGCGATCGGGTGCGCAAAATGAGTCGCGCACGACGATGAACGAGTACTTGGCGTTGAAAGGGAGGCAATCGCAGGGTGAATTGAGGCGCGCGACGTACGAAAGACAGCGATCGAGCCTCGGCGGGTGGCCCCCGACCGGCGGGCATCGAGCGCCCCGACCGAGTCGTCCTGATCTGCGGTGATCGTGCAGGCCCGTAGGTCGCTACGCGAAACCGATTTGATCCGCACACCCAAGCATCCGCCGGCGGTCAACGAGCTGCGCCAATACACTTCCTACGGTTTCGCTCCGGACCTACGGGCCCGCACTGCATCGGACGCAGAGCGCATCGTCTCGGTCGCTGGACCAAGGCCGAGGCGAAGCAGCGCACAAGTGAGCGCCGGCGGCGCTCCGCCGACGCTTCCGACGTCGATCTTGTGGAATGGGGCTTCTCAGGGGATGCGCGTTCGCCGCCCACTCAGAAGGTGCACGAGGAACAGGACGATCGCGATCACGAACAGCACGTAGGCGATGTTGGTCGATACGGCGGCGACGCCTGATACCCCGAGCACGCCTGCGATGATCGCGATCACCAGAAATACCAGCGCGTAGTGCAACATGATCGGCCCTCCGCGCTCGAGCTTGCATCGGCTGAGCGCTCCGCGAAACTTCAGCAGGAATCGTGCCCAGGTGGACCTTTTTCGCCGGACGGACAAACATTCGTGATTCCGCCCGGTCGCTCGACAGCGTCGGCCCCCCGCTTGGCGACCGACGTTATCGTCCTGTCCAGGGATGGGCGGAAGCGCCGCTTCAGCCGGCGTGACGCTTATCGTGGACCAACGTTCGCCGGCGCCGGGACGTCTGTAGGTGTTGGGAGCCCGGCCTCTGCGCCAGGCGTTCAGTCAGCAACGCCATAATGTCGCCGAGTGATCACTGATACCAGCAACCATTGCAGACGTCCCGTGCAACGAATCCTCTCCTTCGCATCGGTAGCGCTGATGTTGGTGGTGGTGAGCGGCGCACTTCGCGGTCAGTCTTCAGCCCGCGCGCCTGTCCCCTCCGATCTGCGCTTCGACGTCGTATCGATCAAGGAAAACACCGGTAGCGAGCTCGGCATTCGATTCGAGGATCAGGCGCCCGACAGCTATCGGCAAAGCAACCTGCCGCTGCGCTACTACGTGACGTACGCGTTCGATGTCACCCAGCAGACACGTCTGATCGGGATGCCCGAGTGGGCAACGAGCACGCGGTACGACGTGGTCGCAAAGGCGCCGCGGGCGATTTCGGAGGACGAGCGGCGCGCGATGGTTCGCGCCATGCTCGCCTCGCGCTTTCACCTGAAGACGCACACCGAGTCGCGCGTCCAGTCCGTATACGTGATGACCGCCGCGCGTCAGGATCGACGGCTCGGGCCGGGCGCCACGCCTCGTCCGGAGTGCGCCACCGAGAAGTGCGATGCGGGCGGGACCGGGCGTCCCGATGGTGTGGAAGTACGCGCGATTCCGCTGCCGCGCCTTGCCAGTCTGCTATCCAACCTGCTCCGCCAGATGGTGATCGACGAGAGCGGTATCGCGGGCGTCTACGACATGAAGACGTCGTGGCGTCCGGACACCGCCGCTGCCGATCCGAATGACGATCGTCCGTCGATGTTCACTGCGCTGCGGGAGCAGCTGGGTCTCAAGCTCGAGCCGGCCAACCGCCCGGTCGAAGTGCTCGTGATCGACAGCCTCGAACGCCCGACACCAGATTGATTGGTGAACCTCACCTCTCCGGCTGTCGCCAGCCAACCTGCGGGTACACTTCTCGGCGATGCTGGTCGTGTTCAGTGGCTTGCCGGGCGTCGGCAAGACGGCGATCGCGCGTGAGCTCGCGCGAAGGATCGGCGCCGTGCACCTGCGGATCGATTCGATCGAGCAGGCGCTGCGCCGGGCCGGCTTCCACGTCGAAGGTGAGGGATACGACGTTGCCTGCGCCGTGGCGGAAGACAACCTCCGTGTCGGCCGAACGGTCATCGCCGACTGCGTCAATCCCTGGCCGCTCACCCGCGGGGCGTGGCGTGCGGTGGCAGAACGCGCCGGCGTGGCCGCGCTCGAGGTCGAGATTGTCTGCTCCGATGCCGCAGAACACAGGCGCCGCGTCGAATCGCGCGAGCCGGACATCGAGGGTCACGCGCTTCCCACCTGGCGCGACGTCGTCGAGCGCGACTACCACGCCTGGGATGGCGATCGATTCGTAGTGGACACTGCGGCGTCTGGCGTCAGCGCCGGCGTCGACGCAATCGTCGACCGTCTATCTACACCGAAGTTCACCTGTGCTGAGCCGCCGTGTACGCCAGGCCGACGCGCGGCGAAGCAGGAATGCGACCGCAGCGATTCATCGCGTTGACTTCCGTCCACGCGTTTCAGATGCGCGAGTCACCTCCGGCGTGTTGTGCCGCGCGCCGGATGGCGCCCGGAGCTGGCCGATAGCCAACGCGTTTGCGGAAGGGTCCGAGCGCAGGTCGCATTCCCGGCCGCAGCGTCGCGGCGGTCTCAACACAGGTGAACTTTGCTTCTAGACTGGCATGACGCGCGCGACTATCGGGCGGCGAACACTTCACGTGTTGGCGGCGATGACTGGGACACGTTCCCACACACGTGAACTCCCGTGTAGACCACGGTCGGCTCCCGGGGAGACTTGACACTCCGGATCACCTCCTCTGACTATTCGCCCATGTCATCACTCAAAGACCGAGTCGCTGTCGTCACTGGCGGCACGTCTGGTGTCGGTCGTGGCGTGGCACATGCACTGGCTCGCGAAGACGCGCGTGTGTACATCACGGGCCGCTCCGCGCGTGATGGTGAACACGGGGCCGGGATCATCGGCATCCGCTGCGACCACCGCGACGAGGCCGACGTCCTGACCGCCTTCAGCCGCATTACCGAGGAGACGCAGGGCATCGATATCCTCATCAACAACGTCTGGGGCGGCTACGAGCGCATGGTCGACAACGGCGTGTTCACCTGGAGCAAGCCGTTCTGGGAACAACCGATCTGGCGATGGGACGCGATGTTCAGCGCGGGCGTGCGCGCCCACTATCGCGCGAGTCAACTCGCGGCCCCCTCGATGATTGCCAGAGGACGCGGGCTCATCGTCAACATCTCCTTCTGGGCCGCGCAAAAGCACATTGGCAACGTGCCGTACGGCGTCGCCAAAGCCGCGACCGACAAGATGTCAGCAGACATGGCCGTCGAGCTCGCTCCGCACGGCGTCGCCGTCGTCTCGCTGTACCCAGGGCTCGTACGGACGGAGAAGGTCATGGAGGCCGCAGCGTGGCTCGACCTTTCCAACTCCGAGTCTCCTGAGTTCGTGGGACGGGCTGTCGCCGCGCTCGCGGCCGATCCAAACATCATGGACCGCACCGGAACCGTGCAGATTGCTGCACGCCTCGGACTCGAATACGGCTTCATGGACATCGACGGCAAGGCCCCGCGCCCGCTGACACTGGGCGATGTCTGAGAAAAGCGCCGATTTCATTCGAATCTCACGGCCCGCTCATGATTCGGTGAGGACTTCACGCCTGCTGGCGACGACACTCGAGGCATGACATCGACTGGAATGAACGTGAAGGCGGCCTCCCTCACCGCTCTTGCCCTGGCCATCGGGGCGATGGGCATCTACGTGGCCTATGTGGATGACCCCAGCCTCACCGGGCTCGGTCCTGCCGGCATCGGCATCCTGCTGATGGCGGTTGGAGTGGTCCTCGGTGTCAGGGCAGCGAGGAGCCAGCTCCCAACCTGGGCAGCGCGCACCGCGCTGACCGTCGGCGTCCTCGTCGCCGTGGGCGCAGCCGTGCTGATTCATGCGGTCACGGTGAAAGCCGCTCTTTTCGCGCAGGCTCGCGCCGTGCCATCGGTTCTCGATTCGGAGCCATCGCCGCAATACAGGGCGCCCGTCGAGCGCGCTCGGGAGATCGTGCGCACGGCCGTCCTCGAGCAGAACCTGCCGGGGCTCTCGGTGGCGGTCGGTGCACGCCTGCCCTCCGCAGGCGTGGCGAAGGAGGGCGGCACGATCGTCTGGGCGGAAGGGTTCGGCTGGAGGGACGTCGGCACGCGGACGCCCGTGACGCCGAACACGCGATTCAACATCGGCACGGCGGCGTCCGTGATTGCTGCTGATGTGATCGTGCGGGTGGGGCTGACCCACACCGGCGCTGACTCCGCCACCGAGTGGAGTCCGGAGCATATCGGCGAGCCGGAGGAGGACTTTCCCGGCTTCACCATCATGCGTCACCTGGTCTTCAGGCCGATCGGCCTGGCGCCTTCACAGCCATTGCCGGATGACCGCGCAACGTTCTACGTCCCGCGAGCCGATAACGATCCACGCAGTGGCCGGCGGCTGATGTACATGCGCGACCTGGCGTGCTGTGCGGGGACGCAGGCCTCCTATTCCACCGCATCTGATCTGGTGCGCGTGGGTGTGGCGACCGGTGAAAGCGTCAACGGCACGTTGGCTCGCGGGATGGTGATGTCGCTCATGACGCGTCGCGACAGCGGCATCGTCGTCGCCGTGCTGTCGAACATCGCGTACACGAATACATCTGCCCTCGCCCTGAAGATCGGCGACGCATTCGCGAAACAGACTCGATGACAGGGTTGCTCGAAGGACCTCGATTTGTTTGTCAGAATCGAGCCTGCAACGTGAGTGACGATACGCGGCGCGCCAAAGGCAAGATGATCAATCCTTTGGTCAATGTGAGCTGGCCTGTGAAAGCTGCGTTTACCTGATTCGGGCAGTCGTTGCCTGAAACACTCGCTTCGATGCGGCGGGTATTCGCGATACCTACGATGCGAACATGACCTATGCACCCGCGCGGTGATTGATAGGGACCCTCAATCGCGATGTTGGCTGGAGGCTGGTCAGGTGAATCGATGCTACCAACTATTCCGACGTCGACTGACCACCATGGGTGGGCCGATTGCATGCTGACAAAAAACTGATCTGGCGCCTGCCAGTTTTTGACGGTCCAGGCAATCGTCGCAGGCGCGTTGGAGGACGCTGATGCCTGTATGGTGATAGCTCCGCGCCAACGGCCGACAAGGAAGTTGCTTGGTGAGGGACTCGAGAGTGGGTTACGGCATCCGACGGTCGACATCGCGGTTACCACCACGCAAGCAAGACGAACCGCAGCTGATCGCACGGACCTGCCTCCTGAGGTCAATCGCGGATCCACACAGTCGCCAACGAGCGAGGTCTCCGTTCGTCTCCGTTACTCGGTTTCTCTTGTGAATCCGCCCCTGCAACCTCTCGCGCGCGTTCGCCCCTCACGTATTCAGATCGTGAGCGCCCCGGTGCTGTCGCCGATCTTCTCGACCGGGGCGCCCATCTTCTGAAGCATCGCCAACAGCAGATTTGACATCGGCGTATGCGGCGTATGACGAAGATGGCGTCCGCCATGCAGTCGCCCGGACGCGCCGCCCGCGAGCAGCACCGGCAGCGGATCGAAGTTGTGCTGGTTCCCGTCGCTCAGGCTGCTGCCATAGAGCACCATCGAGTGATCGAGCAGCGTGCCGTCGCCGTCGGGCGTGTTCTTCAGCCGGTCGAGGAAGTAGCCGAGCATCTTCACGTGATAGCGGTTGATCACGGCGAACTGATCCATGTTCTTCCGCTCGTTCGAGTGATGCGAGGCGTTGTGGAAGCCGTCGCGCACGCCGGTGGCTGTATAGACCGCGTTGCTGTTCTCGCGCGCGAGCATCAGCGTGGAAATGCGAGTCACCTCGGATCGATAGGCGAGCACCTGCAGATCGAACATCAGCTTCAAGTGCGTCTCGAAGTCGGCGGGGACGCCGACCGGTGCGTCCGGCACGTCGAGCGCGCGCGACAGGGTGGCGTCCATCTGTTTCACCCGCCGCTCGATCTCACGGACCTCGTCCAGATACTCGCGCAGGCGGCGACGGTCTCCCGCCGGCAGATCCTTCTCGAGCGACGTCACCTGCCCGCCGATCGAATCGAGCAGGCTCCGCGCCTGATTCCGCCGCTCCTGGCGCTGCGCCTCGGTGCTCCCGTCGCCGAACAGCCGCTCGAAGACGACCTGCGGATTGTTCTCCATCGGCAGCGGCAGCGTCGCCGACTTCCACGACAGCGTGTTGCGGTACGCGCAGGTGAACCCGGCATCGCCGCACGCCAGGTTCACCGGCTCGATCGACATCTCGATCGATGGCAGCGGCGTGTCCTGACCGACGTACTGCGCGGCAATCTGATCGACGGTCACCCCGACGTGCGCCTCGTTCTTCTTGACCGGATGCGCGCCGCTCAGAAACACCGCCGCGGCACGAACGTGGTTTTCGGCGCCGCCTGTGTCCTCGCCGGTCCACGGTGCGACCGGCTGGTGCGCCAGATCGCTGATCACGCAGACCTGCTCACGGAAAGGCTCGAGCGGCTGCAGGATCTCCGAGAACGGGAAGCCGCGACCCTCGCCCGTCGGCGTCCACTTGTCCATCGTCGCGCCATGGGGAATGTAGATGCACCCCATCCGCGTGCGCGGTTTCGCTGCGGTCTGTGCGAGCGCCGTCCCCGCCGGCACCATCGACTCGAGCAGCGGCAAGGCGAGCGTGACGCCGGTGCCGCGCAGGAATGTGCGGCGCGAGAGATGCTTCTTCGAGATGAACGTCACGGCTCGGTCCCTCCGTCGTATCGCTTCATCTGAAACGGCGTGCTCTTGACGATGCCGAGCACGAGCGAGGAGAAGCGATAATCATCGGTCGCAGCGGCATGCGTGACGGCGCGTACCGCCGGCATGTCGAAATACTCGAGACGACGTCCGAGCGCGTATGTCAGCAGCTTCTCGATGGCCGTCGATGCCACCGCGTCGCGGCGAGAGAGCAACGCGCGACGCAGACTTCCCGGCCCCTCGAGCTCCGTGCCATCCGGCAGCCGGCCCGACGCATTGATGGCGACACCGGCATCGTTCTCACGCCAGTGGCCGATCAGATCGTAATTCTCCAGCGAGAAGCCGATCGGATCCATGAGGGCGTGGCACGCCGCACAGGTGGGATTCGCGCGATGCCGCTCGAGTCGCTGACGCACCGATTGCGGCGCGGATCCGAGCGAGGCGGTTTCAGTGAGGCTGGTGTCGACACCAGCGGGCGGCGAGGGAACTGGCGCCCCCAGCAGGTTTTCGAGAATCCACCTTCCCCGTCTGACCGGCGACGTGCGATCGCCGGCTGACGTCACGGTGAGGAGACTGCCCTGGCCCAGCAGGCCACGGCGCGCGTCGTTGCCGAGGGTTACGCGCCGGAACCGGCTGCCACGCACGTTCGGAATCCCGTAATGGCGAGCGAGCCGCTCGTCGACGAACGTGTAGTCCGCATCGATCAGATCGAGGATGCTGCGATCCTCGCGCACGACCGTTTCGAAGAGCAGCTCCGTTTCGCGGCGGAAGGCGTAGCGCAGGTTGCCGTCGAACTCCTTCGTGCCCGGCGACACCTCGTCCAGTTCGCGCAGCAGCAGCCATTGCCCCGCGAGGCTGTCGATCAGCGCGTCGCCCTTCGGGTGCGCGAGCATGCGCCGCGTCTGTTGTTCGAGGATCGCCGGTTCGTGCAGCCGTCCGGACGCCGCCACCTTCAGCAACTCTTCGTCCGGGATGCTGCTCCACAGGAAGAAGGAAAGCCGCGACGCCAGTTCCAGGTCGCTGAGCCGATAGACCGAGCCGTCTCGCGCGCCGGCCGGTGCCCGCTCGAAGCGGAAGATGAACTGCGGATCGACGAGGATGCGCGCGAGCCCATACTGCACACCGGCCTCGAAGCCGCGCAGCGATCGCCCCGACTCGAAGAAGGGAAGCAGCGCGTCGACAGCTGGATCGGCCTGACGCACGGGGCGACGGAACGCTGCTGTCGCCAGTGACGCAAAGATCGTTCGCGCGCAGGTGACTTCGTCGGCCGGACGCGACGTGGCTGGACGACACGTAAAGATCCGCCGGCGGCTGGCCGTGTCGCCGGGCCCGGTCGCATTGAGCGGGCCGTTGATCGTCAGGCTCTGCACGCCGGAACTGATCGCCAGCTCGGAAAAGAGATCGTCCACGCCGTGCGCGTCGCTCTTGCGGACAACGGCGACCCCGATCGTGTGCGGACCAGCGGGAATCTTGAGCGGACCATCGGCGCGCGGTGCACCGCCTCCAGTGAGACGTAGCCGCTGCCCGTCGAGCGTGATCTCGACCGGCTCGTCGCCGCCCACCGCCGTCAGTCCGAATCCCGCGCCGCCGCGCGCGACGCGCAGCTCGTATTCGGCGTCGAGCGGAAACACGTGTGTGACCGTGAAGCCGCCTCGCGTGCCGAGCGGCAGCCCTTCGCGATGTCCCGTCTGTGCGAGCCCGCGGGGTGCCTGGTATGTCGTGATCGCCGCGGTTGTCGTCGGATCGCCAACCGCAAGACGGCTGATCTTTGCAGCGGCCGACACATACGCCTGCATGAGCGCCGGCGACACGCTCAGCACGCTCGCCATGTTGTCGAAGCCTTCACTCGAATCATCGCCCGGCAGCATCGTCGTCGGATCGATGGGCAGCGCGAGGAGGTCGCGAATGGCGTTGGCGTATTCGGTGCGATTGAGGCGATGGAGGGCTGGCGCTCCCGGGTTCGGTGCCGTGGCCGCCGCGCGATCGATACGTGCGGCCGCCGCGCTGGCCATCGCGTCGAGCGTCGCGCGATCCGGGCGCGGCGCGCCGCCGGGCGGCATCATCCCGGTGCGCACCTTGCGAATGACCTTTTCCCACGTCTGCGGCTCGTGCAGGGCATCGGCAATGGCAAGGCCCTCGAGCGAGAGTCCGCCCGTCTTCGCCCGCGCGTTGTGGCACGTCAGGCAGTAGCGATCGACGACCGCCTGCGCCGCTGCGGAGTCAGGCGCGGCCGCCGCCGGCACTGCCGGCCGCCGCGCGGCACCAGGTGGTGCTGGAGATGCTGCCGGCCTCTGCGACGCCGTCGATGCGGCTGGTCGCTGTCCTGCAACCGGCGCAGTGGTCAGCGCGAGCAGGCACAGCGCGCAGGACAACATGGCTAGCCTGCGGATTCCGGCTGAAGTCGCAACCCATGACCTGTTCCGACTGAAGTCGGAACCTACGACCGTCCCCGAACCCACGACTGTTCTGACCTGAGGCGGAACGGCAGCCCGATCGTGGGTGCCGACTGTAGTCGGAACAGGCAGTGACTGACCCCTCGAACCAGTACTCACTTCATCTTCTCATTCGTGAGCTTGTGCAGCAGTGCCACGGTCGTCGGCTTGTACTCGGCACCCACTGCGGCCAGGAATACGCCCTCGGCCCAGCGAATGGCATTGCGCCCTTCCTTGTCCTTCACGTCGAGGCGCGCGCCGCGATCGGCCAGCAGTTGAATGATGTCGTTCGAGCCGCGATTCGCCGCGCCGAGGAGCGCCGTCAGTCCCATCGAGTTCGTCGCGTTGATGTCGTTGCCGAGCTCGAGACAGAGCTTGACCGCTTCGATTTGCGCCTGCGGCGACTCCGTGTACGTCTGCGCGACGACCCAGTTCACTCCCGCCGCCGCCATGAGCGGCGTCGTTCCCGCGGGCGTCGCGAGATTCGGATCGGCGCCATGCTTGACGAGCAGGCGCATCGTTGCCGTGTCGGCAGAGAGCGCCGCGCGTATGAACGGCGTCTGGCCGGTGAAGTCGACCCACGACACATCGCCCAGCGAATAGAGCCAGCGGCGGCTTGGCGGTACCTCACGCGTGCGCGCGTTGACGTTCGCACCGTGATCCAGCAGGAAGCCGATGAAGTCGAGAATCGGTCCGCGATCGACGCCGTTGTCCTTGGGGCTGTCCTGGTCGCGGTTGTTCATGTCGAGGTTGCGGTACTCGACAGCGGCCCAGAGCGGCGATCGGCCCCAGAAGTCGTCCGCATTCACGTTGGCGCCCTTGTCGATCAGGAGGCGCGCCACGTCGAGATGATTGTTGAGGACAGCGGTGAGCAGCGGCCTGATGCCGTTGGCATCGGCCAGTTCGATGTCGGCGCCCGCAGTGACGAGCGCGCGCGCCACGTCCAGATGTCCATCGCGGGCCGCATAGAGCAGCGGCGTCATGCCGCCTTTGGCTTCGGCGCGTCGGCCGCGGTCCGGAAGCCCGCCGCGATTGATGCCGACGCCTTCTGACCCGCATCCAGTGCCCTTGCACGGTGGCACGAACGCGGGCGTCGGACCCTTCCGGGTCTGCGCGTTGACGACGGCGCCGGCGGAGATGAGGAGCGAGACGGCGGCGGGATGATCTTCGCGCGCCGCAATCATCAGTGCCGTCTGCTGGAATTCGGGGTCGCGCGCATCGACGCGTGCCCCGCGCTCGAGCAGCACGCGCATTGCGTCGATGACCCCGGTCCGCGCCGCGGTCATCAGCGCTGTCTCTCCCGCGGGATCGACGCTGTTGGGATCGGCGCCGGCGTCGATCAACCGGCGGATCATCGGCGCGCTGCCGTTCACCGCCGCGAGATAGAGCGGGGTGACACCATAACGGTTGGCGTGCGAGGCATTCGCCCCGGCGCGAAGGAGCGCGTCGGCGATGTCGAGACGATCGGCGTCAACCGCCGCGTGCAGCGCTGTCGTACCGTCGACCTCTGCCGCATCGACGCTGGTGCCTTTGGCGAGAAGCGCCCGCACAGCGGTCAGGTCGCCGCGAGCCGCCGCGGCCGCCAGCGGCGCGTCGGCGGCAGACAGCACCCCGGGCCATGCAACCAGAACCGCGACCAGCGCCAGCCGACCAACCTGCACGGAGCGCATTCTATCCGCAGGCCAGGAGTTCTGAGAGCTTCATTAAAGGTTCCACGAGCCGTCCTGCGGGCCTTGAATTGGCCTTCGCATCGAGACGTGTTCAGCTGCCGGGTCGGTGCTGCCGGTGGCTTCGCAGGGCTGCGACCGAGACGACGTGCTCTGCGTCTCCTACAGTGCGGGTCCGTAGTCCGGAGCGAAACCGTAGGACGTGTATTGGCATGGCTCGTTGTTCGCCGGCGGATGCTTGGGTGTGTGGATCAAATCGGTTTCGCGGAGCGACCTACGGGCCTGCACGATTACCGCAGATCAGTGCGACTCGGTCGCAGCACTAGTGGACTGTATCGGCGAATCCGTGAGTGGCACACCGGCGTTGCGGCAGCGGTCTTGTGGGCCAACCCACGGGCGGCCCACTCTAGAAATCACTAGAACGGTCCACTAGTCTGGGGTCGGATGCTGCGCCGCGTCGATGACGATGACCGGCAGCGGTCCGGTCTGCTTCTCGAGCTTCAGGCCAAGTTGGCGCTCGAGCGCAACGGAGAGCGGTGGCGCTGGCGTGTCGTTGCTGTTCGGGTCGAGACCCGGCCGTCGTCCGGCCGCCGCCCGTTGGGAGGTGTACGTGATCGTGATGTCGAACAGTCCAGTGAGTCCTGTTCGGTCCACAACGGGTGCCGAGAGTTCCGTGGAGATGTCCGATACCAGGGACGTTAGTGCGAAACCGCCGTACATCGTTGTGCGGCTGTCGGCAACGTCCGAGTGCGACAGCACGACTTCGCAGATCGGGGTTGCTGGAAGGTCGCGGCCACCAGAAAGCGCAGGCGGCCGCACTGGCGGAGCAGTGCCATCCTTCCGCGCCTCGACCTGCTGTGCGCACTCGGGTGACGTCCTCTTCAACCCGGAGCCGAGGCGCCTATCGCTGCGGGCCAGGGCCAGAACGAGTACGGGAAGTTGTCGCGTTTCCTCGTGCGTGCGCAGGCCGAAGCGGTCCCGCAGCAACGACCGCAGCATCGCCCGCAGTTCGACCGGCGTTGCGTCGCGTCCGGCGGTTGCATTGACTGCGAACCAGTCCGACGCGATCCAGTCGGTTGCTGCGATGACCTGATAGTCCTTCAGATCGAAGGCGTCCATGATCAGCTGTTTGAGGGTGATCTCATCGGAGAAGCGGCCTCCGGTCCGCACGCGCGGCAGCGATGGCGGAAACACCGGCGCCGGCGTTCCATTCGCTGCCGCCCGGCCCGCCTGGCGCCCCATTTCATAGGGAGAGAGCATCGGCTTGATAGAGGCGGCGTCAAATCGCAGATCGGCGAGCGATGCGGATTGACGAGAGAGTGCCGCGGGGCTGGTATCGATTTGCTTTGCCGGAGACGCTGCCAATCGGAAGGCGTCGTCGAGCGACGGCATGCGTGGCGAAAACACGAACGGCGCGTGTGCTGGACGGCCGGATTCCTCTGGAAGGCTCACCGCGCCACGCCAGACATTCGTCAACGGGCCTTTCACGGCGCCCGCCGCGAGCGGCGTGCCGATCGCAACGGCAATCACGCCGGCGATCAGCGCTTTTCTCCACATCGTGAGCTCGATTGCAAGAGGGGTGCGCATGATGTTGTCGATTCGCCGGTGCAACTCGGAGCCGGTTATGCCCGGGACGCAATCGAGCGGCGACTCGAGGCAGTAGCGGCAGGTTTTCAGCAGACTTGAGGCGTAGGCAGAAGGCGAGTGGGACAACCGGACCACGTCTTCGTCACACGCCAGCTCGCGCGCATCGACCAGGCGCGAGCCCACCCACCACACGACCGGGTAGAACCAGAACACGGCCTCCACGACCATGTGCGCCGCCGCCATGACGTTGTCGCGCCGGCGCCGGTGCGAAAGCTCGTGGAGCATCACGGCGTACAACTGTTCGTCGTCGAGGTGCTCGGAGAGGCCCGCTGGCCACAGCAGGGTCGTCCGAGTCGCGCCAAGGATCCCGGGCTCGATGAATGCGTCGGTGAGCGCGATCGGCGGGCGTGCGGCGATCCCCATCGCTACTGAGGCGCGGGCGAGCGCATCGACTTCGCGGCCGGCGACCGCGACGTGCGCCGCCGCGGCGAGCCGCGTGACGCGTCGCCATCGGCCCAGCCATCTCACCGAGATTGCCAGCGCGCCGGACGCCCAGAGGACGGAAAGGATCGCGACCCACGGAAACGCCGTCTCGGCTGGCCAGGTTGTGCCTGGCGCACTCGCTGCAACCGCGCCGGAGAATGGCTCGCTGACGGTCTGCACCACGACGTAGGGCGTCACGCGCGTCGCATCGAGAGCCGCAGGTCCGGTCGCCTGACGGCCCGCCCAGTTGCCGAGCGCGACCAGCACGGCGAACGGAATCCAGAACTTCACCGACGCCGCCAGCCAGATCCAGATCTGCGCGCGCGGATGCGCCTTCCGCGTCAGCCAGGCGATGATTGCCGCCGCGACGACGAAGATAGTCGACTGCCACAGATGATCGGCGATGGCCCGTAGCAGATCCGCACTGGTGAAGAACGTCGTCATCACGCCTTTCCCTTTCTATCCTGGCGACCGATAGCTGCTCGGCGTTGCGGATGTCGTCGAGCGCCAGTCCTTCGACTTCGATGAGGTGCTCAGATCGGGCTGTCCTTGCCCATGGAACAGCCCCGGAAGCTCCGAGATCATCGGGTCAGTGTCGTCGGTGGCGCCGCGGCATTACGGGTGTCGTGTTTTCTACTACAAGCGTAATTATTCGGTCAAGGCTCTTCAGCTTTGCGGAACCACGGTGAAGGGTGTTTCGCGGCTGCGGCGCGGCCCAGGCTTCGTCGCAGGCTTCGGCAGGCAGCGGGCGAACTGCCGGGTGCCACTTGCGTCCTCATGGTATGGACGTTGCTCTGCAAACGGCCATGGTGCGCGTGCTCGTCGCTTCGATTGCGGCTGTGCTGTCGACTGTGGCGCTCGCGCAGAAGCCGGCGCCGACGTCCGAGGCGGGACGGCCCGACATGCTGGCCCTGCAGGTGCTCGTCGATCGAGCGGGATTCTCGCCGGGAGAAATCGACGGCCGCGGCGGCGCCAATACCGACAAGGCGATCGATGCGTACGAGCGCACCACCGGTTCGCGCATCGCCGACCTCGTCGCGGCGTCTCAGGAGCCGCCGACGATCACGTACACGATTACGGCCGAAGACGCGTCAGCACCGCTGACACCCTCGATCCCGCGAGACATGATGGCGAAGGCGAGACTGAAACGACTCGGCTACACCTCGCGCCTCGAGCTGCTCGCCGAAAAGTTCCACGCGTCGCCCGCACTGCTGAAGCGGCTCAACCCGCGGCTGCAACTCGGCGCCGGTCATCAGATCGTCGTGCCGAACGTGAAGGTCGTGTCGGCCTCGGAAGGAAGACCGCTCGCGGACATCGTGGTCCACGTGTCGAAGTCGATCTCCACGCTGTGGGTGACCGATGCGGCCGGCAAGGCGTTCATCCATGCGCCCGTGACCAGCGGCAGCGAGCACGATCCACTCCCAATCGGCGAGTGGACGGTCACCGGCGTGTCGCGCAATCCGTCGTTCAACTACAACCCGGATCTGTTCTGGGATGCCGACCCGTCGCACAGCAAGGCGAAGATTGCGCCCGGGCCAAACAATCCTGTTGGCGTCGTATGGGTCGACATCAGCAAGCCGCACTACGGGATCCATGGCACGCCGGAGCCGTCGACGATTGGTCACTCGGAGTCGCACGGCTGCGTCCGTCTCACGAATTGGGATGCGCTCCGCGTGGCCGCCGTCGTCGGGAAAGATACGAAGGTCGTGTTCGTCGAGTAACCTGCCCCGCTCCTTGACACAACAATTACAGTTGTAGTAGAAAACACGACGTTCGTAATGAGCGGAGTGTCATGACCAAGCTGACCAGGCTGGAGCATCGCGTCATGGACGTCGTCTGGGACGCCGGCGGACCGATCTCGATCCGTGAGATCCAGGAGGCGTTCCCCGACAAGGGCCGCCCGGCGTACAGCACGGTGCAGACGATCGTCTATCGCCTCGAAGCCAAGAAGGCCGTTCGGCGTGTGCGCAAGATCGGCAACGCACATGTGTTCGAGGCGACGATTTCGCGTACGTCGCAGCAGCGGCGGCTGATCTCGGAGCTCCTGGGCCTGTTCCGCGGACGCGGGCAGCCGATCATGGAGCATCTGATCGAGGTCGGCGGCCTGACGCTCGACGACATCCGCGAGGGCGAGCAGCTGTTGCGCCGCCTCGAGAAGAAGGGGAAGGCGCGATGACGACATTCGCCGCCAGCGCAGATCTGCTGCGTGCCGTCGTCGATCACCTGTGGCAGTCGACACTCTTCGTGGCGGCGGCTGCGCTCCTCGCGTGGCTGACGCGGAAGACGCATCCTCGCGCGCAGATCTGGATCTGGCTGGCTGCGTCAGTGAAATTCTGGATCCCCTTCGCGGCACTGTTCGCGCTCGGCAGCTGGGCGGGCCGTCAGACTCCGATGGCCGTGCCTCTCGATGCGACGCGAGTAGCACCCTATGTCGTGGTGCAGTTGATCAGCGAACCATTCTCGGGCATCGCGACGCCGCGCGATGTGGACGCAGGACCGGCAACCGATCACGCCTTCGCCTGGGTCGCGATACTCTGCCTCTCTTGGGCGTGCGGTGCGCTCGTCATCTCATGGCGCTGGCTCCGACGGTGGCAACGCATCACGCGTCTCACCGCCGACGCGACGGTGGCGACCACCGGCCGAGAGGTTGCTGCGCTCGTGCGTGCGTCGGTAGACATGCGCGTGGCCACGCCTCCGCGGATTGCGCTCACCAACACGTCGATCGAACCTGGAGTGCTTGGCGTCACTCGAATGACGCTGCTCTGGCCCCTTGGTCTGTCTGAACACCTTGACGATGAACAGTTGTACGCGGTGATGCTGCACGAGCTCTCGCACGCCCGGCGACGCGACAACCTCATCGCGGCAGGGCAGATGGTCGTGGAAGTCGTGTTCTGGTTCTGGCCGGTGGTGTGGTGGGTGGGCTCGCGGCTGGTCGATGCTCGCGAGTTGGCCTGCGACGAAGACGTTGTCCGATTCTCCCGCGCGCCTTCGGCTTATGCCGCCAGTTTGCTGAAGACCTGCCAGTACTGCCTCCAGTCTCCGCTCGATTGCGTCCCGGGCGTGACCGGTTCGGAGTTGAAAGGGCGCATCGAGGCGATCATGCGCAGTCGCGTTGCGAACCGGCTCACGCTCCGGAGAAAAGTCCTGATCACCAGTGTGATCGCGGCCTCGTTGGTGGCGCCGCTTGTCGCCGGCGGCGTCAAGGGAGCGGTCACCAACGTCTGGCAAGGCGCCGTCAGCCTGCCCAATGCGGCTGTGCGACCCGAGGTCCCGTTCGCCATGCGGTTGCCCAATCCACCGTCGATCGACGATGCCTTCCGTATGGCGGCCGTGCGTGCCGCGGTTCCCGTGAAGAGCGTCGATGTCAGCCCCGCGCCAACGCCTGTCGTATCCGCGCAGTCGGCAGCGAGCGGAGAGACGGGACAGGCGCAGCCTGTCGATGCGTTCCGCATCGGTGCGCCGGACGTGGTGAAGTCGCTCCCTGCGGGGGGCATCGCCGACTCGCAGGATCCCACACGCAACCCGGAGCTCGAGGGCGTGCTGCGCTCGGGACAGCCGCGCACCGACTTGTCGCTGTCGGTCACCGTCAATTTCCGCCAGCTGAATGTTGCGGAGTACCTCGTTCCGATAGGCATACGGATCGCGCCTGGCAGCGACCTGATCGCCGGCCGTGGCAAGACCTCGAGGCTGGACTTCCTTGCGAGGGTCGAGGACTCGAACGGAATCATCTATGAAACGTTGCGCGATACCGTCGATCTGACGCTCGGACCTGCGTCGATTGCGGAGCTTGCCACAAAGCCCATCATCTACCAGGCGGCATTGAAGTTGTTACCGGGGCATTACACGCTCAAGGTGCTGGCGCGCGATCAAACCACGGGCCGGATCGGCACGTCCGAAGCCACGTTTACGATCCCGAATCTGGATAAACTGCGCCAGGCGCAATGATCCCTGCGGTGCTCGCTGCGCCGGCAAGAGAGCGATGTTCACGTATTCGCGCATCGGCTGATTTGCTTCACGAGAGCAATATGAACGGGCTCCGGACGAGTATCCGGCCGCGACGGGCCTGTAACAAATCGTCGCCTTCGCGTCTCCCAGGTAAAAGGGGAGTATAGCCACCCGACCTTTGGTCAAAGAGCAACGCCCGGGTGTAGTATCTCGTCTCACGACGTGCCACTGGTGTGTTCCCAGCACGGAGGATGCGGTGATCACGAAACTAGCGTTCGCGGCTGCGGCTACTGCGGCGATTGGTTTGACCGGCTACGTTCTGCACGCGCAAACACCATCGCCGTCCGCGATCGAGCGGCCGCAGGCACCGACCAGCGTTGTCCAGCGGACCCCGATTCAGGTTGTCGATCCGCCCGCCGCGCCTTCGGGCGAAGGCATCGATTTCTCCGTCCGTGTGCTCGACGCATCGACTGGTGATCCGGTAGCCGGCGTCGCGATCGAGTTGAATCGTCCGGCGGCGGCGAGCGATCGGCGCACCTGGACGTACAAGGGGACGACCGACGGAGGGGGGCAGGTTCGTTTCACGGCAATGTTGGCGGACCGGTATAGCCTCGCGGCAACGCTTGCCGGGCGGACGCTCGTTTCCGAGTCCGTGAAGAATGTGACGCTGTCGCGCGACGTCAAGCCCACGCCGGTCATCCTTCGGATGCACAGATCATCCCGGATCGAAGGTATCGTGCAGGACAGTGACGCCAAGCCCGTGGCCGGCGTGACGGTGGAACTTCTCCAGGAGCAGTGGACTGCAGGACAGCGCCTGGTAGCGCGCGTCAAGACCTCGCCGCCGACGAAGAGCGACGGAGCCTTCATCGTGGACGCCGTTCTTCCAGGGCCGTATTACCTTCGGGCGAGGCCCAGCCCGGCGGTGGTCGCCAGCCAGCTGGAGCAGTCGGACAAGCTTCCCAAGCCTGCCGACCGCCACGTCGCGTACGTGAACACCCTGTATCCCTCTGACACGGTGCTCGAAACGGCGCAGCGCCTCTTGATTGTCGAAGGCGTGAACCGACCCGACGTGACCATCACGGTTCAGAAAAGCAAGTACTACCGGATCTCCGGGAAAGTCGGCAATCTGTCTCCCGACGTGAAGGGCCCCAACCTGATCTTCATCCGTACGGTGAGTGCCGCCTCACGCTTCCCGTTTCTCGCCGGCGAGCCGTATGACGAAGCCAGCCCCACTCAGATTGCTCCCGATGGAAAGTTCACGTTCGAGCGTGGCCTCCCTCCCGGGCCGTATTGGGCGGGATACACGCCGGGCGGTGTGGGCGAACGCTTCGGAGGTATCGACTTCGTCGTCGAGGACCGCGACCTCGAGCTGAACACCGAGCTGTGGAAAAGCACCCCGTTCGAAGGCAAGGCCGTTTATGAGGACGGCTCGCCCGCGCGGATTCAAGGCACGTTGCGAAACTTCTGGTCGGGTCGGTCGACGCGCAGCGACAGCTTCGGCACCGGCGCCGACGGCACCTTCAGCCGTCAGCTGTACTCCGACGGCGTGTTCCGCCTGGACTTGAGCGGCAACTACGCGCTCAAGAAGATCGACGTCAACGGCCGCATCTTCAACGGTCCCGAATTCGAGTTGCCGGCGATCGGCGGTCCGGTGGTGATCACCGTGACCGACAAAGGCGGAATGATTTCCGGCAACGTCGAGCTTCACAGCACGACGAAAGTTTACCCGCGAGGCGTCGTCACGCTGTCGCTCGATCCGCTGAATCCGCTCGACTTCCCGCAGCGGCACCGGCTCGATGCCACCGACACCTTCAAGTTCGATCATCTTCCCGTCGGCCGCTATCGCGTCTGCGCCTGGGTGGAAGAAGGCTCCGAGATCAACCGGGTGCTGAACAATCCCGCGTACGAAACCGATCTCCTGGCGTCCTGCAAATCGGTAGACGTCAAGCTCGATGACGCGAAGACCATCAAGCTCAAACAAATCAGCGCGAACGAGCTCAATAACTGAAGTGACTGCATCCGTGTCAGCGGCCGGGACCCGAGTCAGTTGGGTGTCGGCCTGGTCACGGCGTCGATGACGGTGACCTCGATGGGAGCCGTGCCGGGTTGCAGCTTCAGGCCAAGTTGCCGCGCGACCGCGGTAAAGATGTCGGCGCGTTGATCATCTGGAGTCGCGGACAGCGTAGACGCAAACTCGAGGTCGACGTCGAATACGACGGATAGCCCGGTGCGGTCGATCAGGCGTCCATTGAGAGGTCCGGCAATCGCTTCGACGATGCGCGACCATCGCGCACCCTTGAAGGACATCTTACCCACCGTCACGAAGCCTTCGCACGCGTCTCGCGGCGCGCAATCCTTGGATGCGCGATGCAGGTTCGGTCCGATCTCATCGCCCGTTCGCTGAGCCGTCAGGAGGTGGACGGGCATGTCACGCGTCTCGCGGTGCACGCGCAGCCCAAATCGCTCCTCCAGCAGGCGCCGCAGCATTGCGAGTTGATCCTCGCGACTGCTGCCTTGCCCCGCGGTCGCCAGCACGTCGAAGCGTTCGCCAGCGTCCTCCCGCGCCCAGCCCGGCCCGCCGATCAGGTCGATCGGCTTGATGCCATAGGCCATCGTGATCAGGTAATCCACCGGCACGTTCTCGCCGCGGAGCCTCGTGCCTTCGAAGCGAGGGGGAATGAACACGCGCCGCTCGGACTTGCTCGGTCGAATGGACGCCGCTTCGAACGCAACGACTGGAGCGGCGGAAGGTGCCTGCGCAGTTGACGCACTCGGCGCGAACTGCACTCCGGCGAGGGCGAGGGCGATCAGGACGGATGGCCGCAGCATCATTGATCTCCTTAGGATTGTCCTAAAATGTAAGTACTAATAAACTAGTAGTTGCGGCAAGTCAAGCGCAGGGCGCCGTCTCAATCGTGCGACCGTGCCAGCCCCCTACTCCCTATCTCACAGGGACGAGTTGCCGTCGTTCAACGAAGCGCTGCGTAAGGAAATGGGGCTCGCCCTCAGATCAAGCCGTCGCCCAGTCCCCGCGCTGGTGATCCAGCACTTCGAAGAGCCGACCGGAAACTGACTACGCCGATCCCGGCTACGCGGGTGATACGCCCTCGGGGCTCCCGTCGCTCTCAACTGCCGTTCGCGACCGGCTCGGTCTCGAGTTGACGACGATCAAGGCTCCAGTGGAGGTATTGGTGATCGATCGCATGGAGCGGCCGTCGGAGAACTGAAGCCCGGCTCCTTTCATTCGAATCTCATCGTTCCCTCACGAATCGGTGAGGACTTCGCCGCCGATCTCGATCAGAGTTGGTGGCATGACAAGCGCTGTAACGAAGCTTAAGGCAGTAGCCCGCAGTCTCCTGGCCCTCGCCACTGGGACTGTTGCATTGGCGCTGAGCGTCGCCTGGACGTCGCCGATGCTGGCGCAGCAGGCTGCATCCGAACCAGCTCCGCGGTTCGAGGTGGTGTCGGTCAAACCGAGCAACGGTCCGGCGGGTGAGCAGGGTGAGCCGGGTCGCTACGTCGCGACCCGTACGGTCAAGTTCCTCATCGGCGACGCGTTCTTCTTCGGCACGCCGCTGCAGATGTCCCGCGTCATCGGTGGGCCCGAGTGGATCAACTCGGCGATGTATGAAATCAACGCCAGGACGGGCACGCTGATGCGTGGGTCGCCTCAGGGGCCTCCCCGCGAGCTCTTCCTGATGATCCGCTCGCTGCTCCAGGACAGGTTCAAGCTGAAGACGCACATGGAGACGCGCGACATGGCCGTCTATGAGCTCGTGCTCGCCCGGCCCGATGGAGTGCCGGGTCCGCAGCTGCGACGGCCGGCCATCGATTGCGAGGCGATCATCAAGGCCGTGCAGGCCGGCGCGCCGCCGCCGGCGCGGCAGCCTGGCGAGCCGCCGCCGTGTGGTGCGATGCGCGGTCCGGCGCGGATCATGGCGGGCAGCGTTCCGATGGCGCAGCTGGCGGACCTGCTGACGTTTGTCATGGCGGATGCGAATGGACCGGCGGGGCGCGAAGATGCCCTTCCGGTCATCGACAAGACCGGGTTGGCCGGACGGTTCGCGTTCACCCTGTCGTGGACGCCCGAGACGATGCCGCTGAACGCGCCTCCAGCGGGTGTCCCTGCGATCGATCCAAACGGTCCGCAACTGGTCACTGCACTGCAGGAGCAGCTCGGCCTCAAGCTGCAGCGGACCAAGACGCCGATGGACGTGGTGGTGATTGACAGCATCGAGCGGCCGACGCCGGATTGATGCCGTCGGTTTCTTGCCGCGCCGATCGACTCGATCCGTCTGCGGTTCGGCGAGTCGAACGGTCAGTCGTCCATCGGCTTCTCGAGCCGATCGATGACGAGTACTTCGACGGGCGCGCGGCCGATCTCCAGTTTGAGACCAAGCTGATCGTCGAGTGCCGTGAAAATCGGAGGCAGCGCCGCGAGCGCGGAGCCGTCACGTGCGCCGGTCGGAGGGGCGGCACTGAAATCGATGTCGAAGCGGCCCGTCAGTCCGGTCTTGTCCACGACCGGCTTTCCGAGCGCGCCCGCCAGCATGTTCACCAGAGGCGCGAGCTCGGTTGCTCCGGCAGTCATCGTTGCCACGCCGCCGGCGGCACCGCACGTCGGCCGCACGCCAGGTGACACCGGCTGTGGCCGTTCACCCGACAGGCTTCGCCTGCGCGCCTCGGCGATCACTTCGTCGCAGTTGACGTCGGAATGACGCAAGCCGGGCCCGAGCCTGCCGTCGCGGCGAGCCAGCGTCAGCGTGTACACGTCCATGTCGCGGCGCTCGACGTGCGCCGCGAAATGAAATCGGTCGACGAGCAAGCCGCGATAGTACGCGGGACGCTCTTCGATCTCGGGCTGGCGGCCTGCCACGGCATTGACGAGGAAACGTGTCGTTCGCGCCCAGTCAGGCAGCCCTTCGATGCGGTACACCGGCACGAGATGCCCGATCGACACGAAGCTGATGACCGCCACGCTGCCCACGAAGTGGCCACCCGGTTGCCACTGCATCGGGGTGCGCGTCTGCGAGGTATCCAGCTTCACCGAGGTGACTTCGAACGACAGGCGAGGTTCGAGGATGGGCCGTTCCTGTGCGGTGACCGGAATCGACCGGGCCGCCAGGTTGACGAGGAGAACGACTGCTACCGCTCCGATGAATCGCATCTCAATCCGACGGTAGTAGTTGGGTGTTACTGCTTTGTTACACGAACGATTCGAGCGTCAGTTCGGCGCCGGGCGCTCCACCGAATCGATGACGAGCACGTCGACCGGGCCGCGCGATGGCTCCAGCTTCAAGCCAAGCTGCTCCCGCACGGCGGTGAAAATGGACGGAAACTCAGGCGCGGCTGCAGACGAGGAATTCGGTGTGAAGCGAAGATCGAGCTCGAACTCGCCATCCAGGCCGGTGCGATCGATCACGCGCTGATTGAAGACGAAGTCCGTCAGCATGGTTGCCAGGGTGTCCATCGAGACGCGGCGGCCATTGAGCCTCGCGGTGTCCTTGTCGACGGATGCGCTCGGGAAGCCGGCCGATGATCCGCTAGCCGGCGCTGACGGCTTCAACTGCGGGCCAGGCCGGCCGTCATCGCGCAGCAACGTGAGCACATACACCGGCTGCTCTCTCTGTTCAAAGTGGGCGACGAGCTTGAATCGCTCCGCCAGTAGTGTGCGCAACATCGCCGATCGCAGCCGGTCCGGCGTGCCGTCGCGGCCACGGGCAACGATGTCGAAGCGCTCCGATGCCAGCCAGTCCGGGCCGCCTTCAATCTGAAACATGCGCAGCTGGTATGCGCTCGCGATGAGAGGCTTCACGGCGACGTTCGATGCGCTATAGCTGCCATTCGACTGGGAAGACGGGATAGCGTTTGAAATGCGGTCCGTGTTTGGTTTGATCGAGACGACGTCGAACGACGCGGTCTTCTCTTCGCCGGGCGAAGGACTCTGCTGTGTTGATGCCGTCGTGGCGATCATCCAAACGAATCCGACCGTCAGGAACATTCGATTCATACGGCCCTGGCCAGTGATACGACCGAGACGATGTGATCTGCGTCCCGTCCAGTGCAGGACCGTCGGTCCGGAGCGAGACCGTAGGAAGTGCATTGGCATAGCTCGTTGTTCGCCGGCGGATGCTTGGGTGCGTGGATCGAATCGGTTTCGCGGAGCGACCTACGGGCCTGCACGATTACCGCAGGTCAGTACGATTCGATCGCAGCACTAGTTCTCCGAAGCCTTTTCTGCATGGTCAACAACCACAATCGGCACCGGTTCCTTCGCTGCAACAAGGGCCAGCCCAAGTTGCTTCCGAGCGGCGTTGAAGACGGAGGTGTCGCCGGGCAATCGAGTCGTGTCTGGATTGTTTCGCTCGAATTCGAGAGTGAAATCGTAGCGTCCGCTGAGGCCGGTCTTGTCCAGGATCGGTCGGTCGACGTGAGAAGCAAGCAGGTCGGTCAGATCGGCAAGCGTTCTGCTGACATAGTTGAACCGCACCAACGAACCGGCGAACGTCGCGGGCGTGGGCGGGGATGTTGGATCAACCGACGTTGGCGTCAGCTTCGAGCCCTCTTGAGTGACGACGAGGTTGTAGACGGGAACCTCCTTGGTATCTCGGTGGATCTGCAGGCTGAACCGGTCCGCCAACAGCGCTTGCAGCATCTGCCTCGCCTGATCCACGGAGGGAACGCCTGCGCTCTTCGCGGTCAGTTCGTAGAGATCCACTTTGGCCCAGCCTGGCTCGACGGATACCTGGAATGGTTTCACATTGTAGGCGGCGCAGATCAACCCGAGGAGGCTGCTCTGTGCACTGACCGTATTCCCCTGGATGACGAAGCTCGTCGCGCCGCCCGCGAGAACATAGGTTCGGGGAGGAAGTTGCCAAGGCCTGATCGACGCCACCTCGAAGCGCAGCGGTGCGGCTTGCGCGGCCGCCAGATTTGGCTCGATCGTCGAGATCAGCACCGCAGCAGCGACTGCGGCTCCCCGTATCCAGGGCGCTCCCGCTCGTCCCCGCGATTGCCGGACGTCGAACACCAAACGGTTACCGCTGCCCCCAACCCATGCGCGCCGGCTGAATCCCCTACGTGGATCAGGCTGTCGAAAGTAGATCATTGTGAGCTCTCTGATGGCTGCGTGAGTCGATGGATTGGACGGCTTCAGAATGCGCACGGCCATCCCGTTGATGGTTACCGACTGCCGCTGTCGGGCCCTACGCGGATACAGACGGCGCTTTCTCGTTGGAACTTAACACGGGGCCTCAGACCGCCGCCCTTCTGTTAACCTTCGCGGCATGCACCCTTCGTCGCGAACCCATTTTGCCAGCGCTGCCCTCGTCTCCACCCTGCTCGTCGGCAGTGCGCTCACCTCGCGCGTGATCGCGCATCACTCGTTCACTGCGGTGTACGACGTCGGCACTGAGAAAGAAATCGAAGGGCGTCTCGCCGAGATTCGCTGGATCAATCCGCACATCAAGATGTCCGTCACCGTTGCCGGCGGGCAGACATGGGCGGTCGAGGCGGGTCCCGTGAATCTGCTGGAGCGCATGGACATCAAGAAGACCATGCTCAAGGTCGGCGACACGATTCGCGTGCGCGGCAATCCGAGCCGGGCGAGCGCACGGGGGCTGTGGGTCTCCAACATTCTGCTGCCGGACAAGACGGAGCTGCTCTTCGCACCGGGTGCGAAACCGTACGGTCCGTGGGCGTCAGCCAGGAGAATCGGGAACCCGACGATCCTGGACAACCAGCCAGGCGATCTCGCGTCCGGCACAGGCCATTCGTTCTACCGCATCTGGTCGCCGGTTGATGTCGCGGCCTTTCCCAAGCCACGCGGCGCGCCGGTGCTGACGGACGCAGGCCGCCGCGCGCAGGCGCGATACGGCATCGGCAAGAAGGTGATCACCGACTGCGAGACGCCGGGGATGCCGTTCGCGATGATGAGTCCCTACCCGATCGAGATCGTGCAGCAGGGCGGCCGCCTGCTGATTCGCGGCGAAGCGTACGACGTGAAGCGTCTCGTCTACCTGGCCGCGCCCGCGACGCCGCCGGCAGCGTCGCCGCTCGGCCTGTCCATCGGTCGCATCATGGGCGATGAGCTCGTCATCGAGACGAGCCGCATCAACTATCACAGCTATGGCGATCTCGGTCCCGCGCAGAGCAACCAGAGCCATGTCGTCGAGCGCTTCACGCTCTCGGCCGACGGTCTCAAACTCGATTACGCGATTACGGTCACCGACCCGGTGATGCTTGGCAAACCGTGGTCATGGGGCGGGTCGTTCGTCTCGAAGAAAGGCGCCGAGATCAGGAAATGGAGCTGTGGCGCCAGCCGGTGACCGGGATCAACCACGCTGATCCGCCTCGTCGCGATGCGGCCGCATCATCAGGCAGCCGGCGATCGATACAGCCGTCGTCAGGAGCTGGTACCACGCCGGCATCAGCGGGTTCCTGGTCCGGTCGATCAGCCAGGCGACGACGAACTGGGTCGTGCCGCCGAAGATCGTCGTCGCCAACGCGTACAGGATCGCGAGGCCGCTGGCGCGGACCGACGCCGGGAACGCCTCGGTGAGAAACGCATACAGCCCGCCCATGCCGATGCCGAAGACGAAGTTCAACACCACGTTGATCGTCACGACACGTGTCGGCGACGCGCCCGGCGCGATCATCATCAGGTAGGCCGGAATGAGCATCAGCGCGAAGAGCACGCGTGAGCCGACCAGCGTCGGCTTGCGGCCGAACCGATCGAGCAGCGTCCCGGTGAACATGCCGCCGATCTGGCCGAGCGCGCCGGTCAGCGACATCGTGGTCCCGACGATCACCGGCAGATGCAGCGTGGTGATCGCGTAGGTGGTCGTGTAGTTGAAGACGTAGGTTGCGATCGTGGCGCCGCAGCCGATCATCACGCCGAAGAGGACCGGTCGCCAGTGGCCGCGGAACAGCACCCCGAGCACGGCGCCGCCGGAACGATGCGAAAGGTCTTCCGTCAGTGTCTCCGGCAGCTGCCTGCGGATGTAGAGGCCGATCGGGGCAATGACGATGCCGAGCAGGAACGGAATCCGCCAGCCCCACGCATAGAGCTGCTCCGTGGTGAGAAGCGCCGACAATACGACGCCCGCGAGGCTGCCGACGAGAATCGCGAGCTGCTGGCTGTAGCCTTGCCACGCGGTCACGGCCGCGCGCTTGTCGGGCGGTGCCGATTCCAGCAGATACGTCGTCGCCGGCCCGACTTCGCCGCCGGTCGAGAATCCCTGGAGCAGCCGGGCCAGGACAAGGATGATCGGCGCTGCGATGCCGATCTGGTTGTAACCCGGTGTCAGTGCCACCAGCGCCGATCCCACCGCCATCAGGATGAGCGTCAGCGTGAGCGCCGCGCGGCGGCCGACCTTATCGGCATAGGCACCAATCACGGCGGCACCGAGCGGCCTGGTGACGAAACCGACGCCGAAGGTAGCAAGCGCGCTCAGGAGCCGGACGATCGGCGATGTGCTCGGAAAGAACGCATCGGCAATCATCACCGCGAAGAACGTGAAGACGAGGAAGTCGTAGAACTCGAGCCAGTTGCCGATGACGACGGCGATGACGCCCTCGAGGGGCAAGCCAGTGAGCTGTGTGTCTTCCGCGGACGCGGAGGAAGCGACGGTCGTCATGGTGGGGCTCGCGCAGCATCCCGCGTCGGCCCGGCGAAGTCAATCGTGGTCACGCGCGATGACACCGTCGGTTCCGACTTCAGCCGGAACTGACAGTCGTGGGTTCCGGCTTCAGTCGGAACCAGAGTCTTTCGCTCGCTGTTTGCCATCGCCGCGCTAAATCGTTGATCTTCGATGGAAGCCAGTATGAGTGCCTCCGAAGACGGAGCTGGTGGCGGTCATGCTGCTATTACCGAGCGGCCCTGATGAAAGATCGGCTTCTCCTCCAGGGGCCGTCGGCCTCGAGCTGCAGGAAGCCACGATTACGCCAGTCGTCACGACTGAGAGACGGAGAGGCCCGCGCGATGAATGCATATCTTCTCTTCTCACGTGGATGAGAAGAGAAGTGAGACGATCTCGCGGGAGAATCGGCAGCCGCGGACAACGACGTATCCCTGAATGGGCAGTCCTGGGTCGGCATCTGCACGCGGTCGATATCCGTCCGATTTACGCGCTGATACCTTCGCCGCCATCGTTCGCTGAACGGAGGCCACTTGGCGGCGCACGCGACGCTAACGCGAAAGATCGATTGGGAACGGACGATCGCCAGACAAAAAAGCCCCCGGTTTGCGCCGAGGGCTTCGTTCAGTTCGCGAAACAGATCCTATCTGCTGACTGCGATGCTGGCTTGCAGATCCGTTGGACGAACAATCGGCAACGGAGCCTTGGTCACGACCAGTTTGACCCAGAGGGCATCCGCGCCCCTGAAATACGACGTCGCGTTCGCCGTGCGCAATGCGTCCATGCTGGGCTGTTCCGTTCCGGAAGTTGCTTTGGTGAAACCCGGCAGCTCAAACATGACCCATGACCCCAGGTCCATTTCGGCCAGACTGAGATTGACTACCGGTCTTTCGGTCTTCACCCGGATCTCTGTGCCGGCACGCACTGTGCTCTGGTTGCCGGTGATCTTGAAGTCCTTGCCATTGCGGCTCAGAGTAATTGGCGCAGCCGCAGCTGCAGGACCAGCCCCCCGCCCAGGACCAGCCCCTCGCGGAGCGGCCGCCGGAGCAGGCGCAGGACCAGCGCCTCGCGCCGGAGCGGCACCAGCGGCTGGACGATTTCCACCGATCCCAGAGAGGAAAGCGAACCGAGCGGTCCGAGTTTCGATATTGACGTTGGCTCCCAGTTCTCCTCGACTGTCCGAGAGATTCAGGCGACCGATATCACCCGTGCACACGGAGGCGTTCCAGGTCGGCTGGATCTTGCAGGAGTCGTCAGTGACGACGCTGTCGTTCTCGCCGTCGTGAAGCATGATGTGGGAATCGCGGATGCCGGTCACCGAACCATCCAGGTCGTGGATCGACAGGGTCCGGTAGCCCACGCCACCCCGGTTGTCGTTATCGAATCTGGTATCGATTTTCGGAAAATACACCGGCTTGGCGTTGACGAATTTCGCACCGCTGATGGAGCTTCCGGTACTGACCCCCGAGCTCGCGAACAACAGCCAGGAAAGCGCTCCCGTTTTTCGCCGGTCGTTGTCCTGGAAATTCACGAACGTCGTGTTCACGACATCATCGCGGTAGTCGTAGTATTCGTAGCCGCGGATCGGGAAATCAGGGATCAGCTTCTTGGGCAGGCTGCGGCCATAGGCGACTTCCTCGGGCGTCTTGGGATTGCCGCTATTTCCGGTCTCGCCCACGACCAGCGAATCAACCAGCCGTGTTTTAAACCGTGAGCTGCCGAGGTCGCCAGCGGACGGCGTCATGCCGATGGCATTGTCAGCGAGTTTCAAGTCGCTGAATATGAAGAGGTCGCCCCGGCTCCAGAGACCACCATTGCGGTTCTTGTAGCTGGTCAAGCTCTCGAAGTGCGTCTCCACCCCTTCGCTATCCAGGTCCGCAGGATTTGTCAGCGGCAGGAACGGGATGGTGGCCAGACCGAAGGTGTTGTCTTCGTAGATGTTCCGGTCGAACATGAACCCGTCGAAGTTGGAATGGGCCACGTTCCCTTTGAATGCGCGCAGCGGCGTTCGTTTCGGCCAGATGGTCTTGCTGACTTCCGAATCCTTGAACGCACCTTGAGGGTGTTCCGGCAGAGAGAGCCAGAAACCGTTCTCGTCGGAACCGGCCGCGACATTGTCGATGAAGCTATTGTCCGGGTTGGTAATCCAGTAGGCCGCCACCGTGTTGTCCGAAGGCAGCAGGGTGTTCCCGTGGAAGCTTCTTTCCCTGTAGTTCTGACGATTGGAGTCTCTCTCTCCGTTGGCGGCGAGATTCGTCGGTACGCACGGCTCGCTGGTGTGGCACTTGATCTGGATGGCCAGGTTCTTCACGAACTCGTTGCCGTGCTCGATCCCGTCTTCGAGGAAGAAGCAGTGGCCGACGATGTTGTAGGTCACGTTGTTCTCGACGCGCAGGAAGTTCGTGCCGTGCACCGTCACGCAGCGGTTGTAGGTGTCGTGGATCGCCGCGTTCTTGATGTACTGGCCCTTCGCATCGCCGACCAGGTGCCAGTGAATCGGGTACCGCGCCAGCGTCAGGTTCTGGCCCATGCGGTTCAACTCGACGCCCTCGACGAACATCTTGCTCGACCCCATCGCCATGATGTGGCCGCCGAAGAACGGTGCCTGTGCCGCGTCGGCTGATGCCTGGATCTTGATGTTGCGCGTCAGCAGGGCCACTTCGCCGCGTTCATCCACGCCGAAGGTGATCTTGCCGAAGTGCATGTAGTCGAGTTTCTTGTCGACCGTGATGGTGTTGCCGCTGATGGCGGAGATCGTGCGGCGCTCGGCCTGCCGTGGATCGAAGTCTGTCGATGCGAGGACGATCTCGTCGCCCACCTTCCAGCCCCTGGCATCCAGCACCTGGATGGACGTGGCGCCGGCATTGGCCGTCGCGGACAGCTTGCTCCAGGTGTTGGTGGTGGACCCGTGCAGGTTCAGTGTGCCGCCGGAGAGCATGATGCCGCGGTCACCCATGCCGACCATGACCTCCTCACCCTTGACGTTGTCGGTGAGGGTGATGGTCGCCTTGCGGGTGTGGGGCCTGGCTTCGGTGCCGATGGCCAACTCACCGTGGACCATGACCCACTCGGTGGTCAGCTCCAGGTCGGCGTTGTTGGAGAAACTGAGCTTGCCGTCGATGGAAAGGCCACCCAGCGCGGGAGGGCTGACGTCCAGCACCACGTCCTTGTCCTTGCCGATGATGACCTTGTCACCGCCGGCCGGCACCTTCTTGTTCGGCCAGGTGGCTGGATCGGACCAGTTCGTCGGCTTGACGGACTGCGTCCTGACTTCCTGGGTGGCCAGGACGGCGATGGCGCTGACCAGGAGGAGAGCCGGAACCAGCGACACAGGAAGGAACGAGCGATTCTTCTCGCTTCTCATGACATCAAACCCCTGTCTGAGGATGGTTCGGAAGACCTAGCGGCAGAGGATAGCCCGATGGCTCGACGGATTTCGACATGATCCTACTCCACGTACGACAGGGCACCGCACTTAGAGAGAGCGGGAGGAAGGCAGTCTCGAGGGGCGTTTGGGCTGACCGGTGAACCGGTCGGGCAGGGGGGTGCCTCCCGGGTTTGCGACTGGCAGGCGGTGAGCGCGGTTTGCGGGGCGACAGAGCTGAGAGAGGCCTGGTCGGCGACGGGGCGAGGCGCAGGTGAACGACCCAGGCGATCGACTCGAAGTCTGCAGCATCCACCGCTCTCCAGAGATGAGCAGGGCGTGCCGCCCTTCGCCTTCAGGAAACACTGGCTGGTTCAGCGCACGCTGTCGCGAATGCTTTCCGACATCGACGGTTCCGGGCGGCGCCAGAATCGCTGGAGCAGCACGGGCAGGATCAGGGCCGTCGCCGTTACGATCGCCCACCCGGCGACAGACGTCGGTCCTATCGCGTAACCCACGCTAATCACGAAAATGATCCATGCCAGCGACATCTGTGTCTGCCAAGTGTGCAGTGCCATGGGACGACTGTACGGATCCGTCGACGATAGGTCTGTTCTTAATTGCACAGGCCGCGGACCTCGGCTGGCTGCCCAGCGCTCCCAAATTCAAAAGCGCCCGCGTGAATGGCCGTCGAGCAGCGCGTCGGCGCCGGCGATGACTGCCTGCGCCCCGCTGCTTCTGTGGACTCTGCGCTTCTGGATCGTTCAGCGTGGACCTTTATGTAAAGACCGCATGCTCCGCACGCGAAACGTTTGGTGTCACCACCAGCGGTTTGTCCTTGCCGGTTGGCTGAGACGTCTCGCGACATTCCAGATTTCTCCGCAACTGGCGCAACGCCAGTAACTGGCCTTATCGGGATGCTGCTCGGTTGTGGTGATGGACGTCGATTGACAGGCCGGACAAACGGCGGGTACGGCTGCTTCAACTGCGGGCGCGGCGCGATCATTGCGCGGTGGGAAATAAGACATTCGCGCTAATTCTGCCTCAAGGCGACTCTGCCGACTGTTCACTTCTGAACAGCCCGCCTCCACACGCCAGTGCGGTTCGCGGCTGTCTTCTGAGGTCGATGGGAAGCACCGGAGGCGAGCCGCTCATTCCGGGGGACTGGTCGAGGGAAACCGGTGACGCGGATGTGGCCAGAGAGCCGTCGGATGCAGGAGGGTTGGAGGCGACGGCCAGCCGTTCGCCTCCTCTGAACCTTACCAGCGCGACTCGCGGCGCTGACGACCGCCGCCATCATTGCCACGCGCCGCCATCGGCTTCGCCTCGTTCACCGTGAGGTTTCGGCCACCGAACTCGTGTCGATCGAGCTGACTGATCGCACGTTGCGCCGCGTCGGCATCTGCCATTTCCACGAACGCGAAGCCGCGCGCCTGCCCGGTCGAGCGGTCGCGCATGATGTTGACGCTGGCGACCTGGCCTGCCGCTTCGAACAGCGTCTGGAGGTCGGGCTCGGTTGTCTGGTAAGGAAGATTGCCGACGTACAGTTTGGTGCTCATACACGAACTCCTGCATCTCGATGATGCGGACGACTCTGATGGCAGGCTCGAGCGGAATGCTCGGCGACGAGACGCAGGAGAGGCGAGAAGCTCGGATCTGATGCGGAGGCCGGAAGCGCAGCTGTCAGAAGAACGCCTCAGTGTCGCACACGCGAGTGCAAATTGAAAGGCATCGCTTGCCGCGATCTCTCACGTGACGTGTATGATGCAGATCTCTGCTTTTCTGAGCTCTGCGGCCCTTCCGGCCCTGGCCCTCACCAAAGCCTTGCCTTGGGAGGGTTCATGTCCGATCAGTCGTTTTCCGTCCTCGCCCGGTCGAATACCCGCGGCCTGCTCTCATTCGCATCCGAGCCAACGCTCGACGCGCGTTGGCTCGCGTGGATCGGGCGTGGCCGCGACCACGATCGCGCCGTGCAACGCCAGCGGCGCTTCGCAGTGATTGGTCTTCCTCGTCTGATATCGGTGTTCGCTGTCACTGTTCACGCCGTGGCGGGTGTTCGATGATCCCGCCTCCTGACGGCATGGGGGCGTTCGAGTTCGTCGCGGTCGCGGCACTTCGCGCCAAGCAGCTGTCGCGCGGATGTCGAGCGAGGGTCGATGGCGACCATGGCCCGGCGGTCCTCGCGCAACGTGAGGTCTCGGAGGGCAAAGTCATGCCGACGAAGCAACTCGCCGACGCGCTCACGACCAACGTGCCAACGACCGACACGCCAGCGACCGACGAAGAGCGCAGCTAGCGCGCCAGTCACACGAGTCTCAGGACGGCCTTTCGAACGCCACGGTCCTCGCGAGCAGCTTCGGTCTGGCGACTTGCCCTGTGCCACGCCACGTCTTGGTCGGGGATCGGTGGCGACGCCGGTCCAGAATGGGCGTGCGCGAAGATTCTCCTCAGCACCTCGAGGGTCCGCTGTTTTCAGAGGCACAGCGCATGGGTCACTCGGCGTGCTGCCGCCGTCCGCCGGGTACTGTGCCAAATAGTACGGCGAGTGCAAAAAGGGACACGTGTCTGGGAAACCGGCGCAGTACATTCGGTGACGATGACAGATCCGGATGGCCGTAGCGACCATCGATAACGCTGGCCTATCGAATCTCGAGCGGCGACGCGTCGTCGGCGGTTATCACAACCTGCTGATGGAGGGGCCGCACCGACTCGTGTCCGCCTGGTGTCGCAACGTTCGCGACGCTGTGGCAGGTCACGTCGCCTGCCGCGATGCCCGATGGGTACGCCCCGGCTGGAGGTTGAGCGCGTGAGTGGACATGGACGCCGTCGTGCACAGCACGCTCGTGTAACGCCAGGTCTGAATCAGCTCGTCTGGGACAAAGAGCTCGAGCGTCTGGCCCTGTTGGTATCGGATCTCCTGGGCGATGCCGTGCTCTTTGACGCGATGCGGCGCGCGTTGCATGCGGCCGGTGCGCGCCGCGAGGCCGCTGCGGTCGATCCCCGCGCAGGAGACGGGGTGCTCGAGTCGTCGCTGCGCGACGAACTCCAGAAGCTGCTCCGACCGCACTGAACGACATCGGTGTGCAGTTGTCGCTGCAGTCGCGTTACGCTGCCGAGCACTCCGTCGGCGTAGTTCCGCGACGGTCGTTGCCTGAGAAAACATGAAACAAGCGAGGCGTGAGATCGCTGATCGATTTGAGCAGTCGACCATTCGGTCCGCGCATCTAATCGTGCAGGACGACCGTCATCAGAGAGCTGTTGACTTTGATGTCGCCGTTGTACTCGATGAACCCGAGCTTGCGAAACTTGTTCATGAAGAAGTTCACGCGTGAGCGCGTCGTCCCCACGATCTTGGCGAGCGTGTCCTGCGACATCTTCGGGATCCGCAGTGGCTGGTCATCCTTCCCGTAGCGGGAGAGGAGCAGGAGGACGCGCGCCAGCCGCTTTTCGCTCGAGTTGAACAGCTGATCGACGAGATCTTCTTCGACCCGAATGTTGCGCGCCAGCATGTGGGCCAGGAATCGTTCGGCCAGTGCCGGCTGCGTGTGCAGCATCTCGAGCATCTTCGGTTTTTCGACCACGAGGATCCGGCTGGCGCTCATGGCCGCCGCGGTGGCGATGCGCAACCGTTGACCGGCGAGGCACCCCTCGCCGAAAAAGTCGCCTGAACCGAGCACGGCGACCACGGCTTCCTTGCCGCCGTGCGAGAGCACCGACAGTTTGACGCCGCCCTGCTGGATGTAGAACACGTCCTCGGCGGGATCCCCCTGCGAAAAGACAATCGCGGATCGAGCGTATTTGCGAACCGTGCGGGCGACGCCGCAGGACTCGAGGAAGACGTGGAGATCGAAGGGCGTACTCCGCGCCGCTGGTGGCGGCTGTTTTGTCGGTGACACCGCGATCCATCATCGCACGCCGGCGCCGTGCCGTCAGAATCGCGCCCCCACTGCCACGACCGAGGCGATGGACTCTGCGTCGCGTACAGTGCGGACCGCCTCGAGCCGATCAATCCCGAAGCCACCAGCAGTGATCCGCTACGCCAGGGCCACGCGCTGCGTGGCAGGAATACAGCCGGAGCGATTCATCGTTCACGTCCGTCCCCGCGTTTGCGAGACGCGGAGGCATCGGTCAGATCGAGCGCTGCGCCCCGAGTCTTCAGCGCGGTCCCGCTCTCGGAATGAACTTCTGCGTGCGCAAGCGAGCTCAGGCCATGGGAAGACCGCGCGTTACGAGGGAAGTGCGCGGACGAGAACGGCGGCGACCGTGAAGAGAACCACACCGAACACGAGATGCGTGTGGGGGGTGGTCCTGCGGCTGCTGTCCGTGTAGTGCGGCCGCCACTGTTCCCAGCGTGCCGGGTCGCTCTCCGCGGAGGTCGTCACGAGCGTGAGCGCCGTCACAGGTTCACCCTGGTTGCGGCGTCACCGTTCATTGAAGGAGAGACGACTCCGGTGGCGTCGGCGTGCGCGCCGCGACCCAGGCGTCGTACGCGGCGACCGTCGTCAGGCGGTCGATATCCCAGCGCTGTGCGCAGCGCGGGCACCGCCAGGCCGCACCGGCGACGACGGCACTCATCGTCATCGACGCATCCGTCGTCTGACAGCGGGGGCACATCGCGCGGTCCAGCGCATCTGCGGGAGTGACGGTAGCGCTCAACGGACGAAACGACAGAACTGGAGCCATGAATATCCTCGCATTCGCTCGGTGTCATTGCGTGCCCCGAGCTGCAATTCGGCCGTTCCGCGACTGGGGAGCGATTCTGTGCGGTGGCTGGCCGGCGCCACCGCCTTCCATCCCGCTCCGCGGTTATCGCCGCGCTTCAGCAAGCTGGGACCGACAGTCGGCTGGTCGATCCAGCGACACAACGCTCTTCGACCCGTTGACGCTCGGCCAGGCCTCACAGGCGCCGGGAATGAGCGGCGTCGGGACTCGCTCCCAGACTCTGATGGCCGGTCCTTCGCACCGGAAAGCGTCAAGCGAGCTCACGTGTGTGCCTTTCGAAGTTGTGAGCGCTGAACGATACGAAAGCGCAGAGGCGGGCAGGACTCAGGAACGGGACACGTCACCACTGTATGAGGATTGCGATGCGCGGGATGTTCGGTTGTGCACAGGTCGCGCAGTTGTCCTGCGATGGCTCGGTTCTGGGCCCAGGAAGTGACCGACGTGCTGAATTCGCCCTAACGATGATCGCGAGGGCGAGCGCGACATCCGCCTTGTTCTGCGATCGCGACATGCGTCTGCCTCCTTGAAAGAGGTGCGGCCGCCGGTGGCCCGTCAACGTCACGGTGGTGCTCTGTCCGATGAAGTGTGTGGTGGCGTCGCCCTTGTTCAGATCGGCGAACACCGGGGCAAGCGCCTCACGCGACCGCCGGTCCATCGATGGCGTCGGATCCTTCGCGTTCATGTAGACGACACATGTGTGTCGGCCGCGAACAGGGACATCTGACCATGCGCGTCACGACGGTCGGCGCATGCGCGTATGCCTCGACGAGCTCCCGTATGGCGAGGCGATCCGCGGCTTCCGCGGGTGGAACAGGGTCATGTCTCATGATGCCCGGGCCTGTTCGAAGTTCATTTACGGCGTGACGTTCGACGATTCGCAACACCGCTCACCGATGCGGGGGACACTCTTGTCGGTAGGGTTCTCGGCGTCGACATTTGTGTGGACTGCCGATCTACTGCACCGACTCGCGCCATCAAAAGACTGGCATTTCGAACGCGGCGATCCTCGACGTCGGTCGGCACGGGCATTGATGCGCGACGCATTGATTGCCATGCCAGTGGACACATCCTCCGGTTCGTCGCGCCCCTCGATTCGACGGCGTAGTTCCGCAGGCATTCATGGTTTTCTCGCGGCGAGTCTCTTGACCGCCGCCTTTGTCCTGCCGCATTCGCGACTGATGCCGCTCGGAAGCGGTGTCGCCTTGGCCGCCGCCATCCGGTGGATCTGGTTGCGATTGTCCACATCCCACCGCCACTGAGCGCGATCCGATTGCGACGAATTTGTTGCGGTTGCGATTGGCCTGATCACGAATGTTTGTTCATTCGAAACGAGCGGAATCACGGATCCATGAATTCTTCGAGTGAATTCTGTCAGTACTGCGCCTGCCGTCGTGGCATGCCAATTGAAGCTTCTGAAGCAAGCAGATGTCACCGAGACGACCACGAACGTCACACCCCTCGCGCACGGTTCGCAGGCTCGTACTGCTGATGTTGTGCATCGCTGCGAGCGTGATCCCAGTCAGTGTGAATCGCGTCTCCACCGGCAGGGCGGCCATTGAGGTTCACGTGTTCGATGGTCAGGCCGGCTTCATGTTCGATCTCCTACCTGAGATTTCAGCCGACTCCGAAGGCGGCCCCGTGGTGGCTCTGGACCGCGTCGATGATACGAACGCCCATGTGAGCGCGTCTCGGTCCGCCTGCCGATCGCGATCGCCCAGGCAACCAGACCGGGACCCGTCGCGTTCTTCGGTCCTGCGCATCTGAATACGAGCTTCCGCACGAGCGGTCCCGACCACCCAGTCCCGGGCCAACGCGACGGAAGGGGAAGGTCAGCCGCGGAACTGGCCTTCCCGCGTTCCCGACCGCTGCGGGTGGTCACGCACTTCTCGCGCCACTTTCATGTCGACCGTCAGCAATGGTGAAGGACTCTTAACAGAAAGGACTGGAGAATGGGCAGGTTGTCGAAGCTCTTGGTGAAAATCGCCATTGCGATGGCGGCCACGTTCCTGGTCGGCACGGCGACCAACTACACCGTGCGGGCACAAGGTGCGATCGCGCAGGTCCACGGAGATCCGACCGGCGCCACGACCGGCACCGCGAGCGACGTCACGGTCAAAGATCCGAAGAACCCGACGTTACAGGAGGTGATGGAGACGGTTGGTCACAACAAGATCGCCATCAACTTCGTCTGGACACTCCTCGCCGGATTCCTTGTCATGTTCATGCAGGCCGGTTTCGCGATGGTGGAGACAGGCTTCACCCGCGCGAAGAACGCGGCGCACACCATGTGCATGAACTTCATGATTTACCCCATCGGCATGTTTGGCTACTGGGTCTGCGGCTACGCGTTGCAGATGGGAGGCGTCGGTGCCGTCGGCGCGCTCGGTGGAACCGCCCCCCTGAACAGCGAGTTCACCATGAATCTGTTCGGACACACGTTCGGACTGTTCGGCACGCACGGGTTCTTTCTGAGTGGTAACACCTACGATGTCGGCGTGTTCGCGCTGTTCCTCTTCCAGATGGTGTTCATGGACACGGCCGGTACGATTCCCACCGGGGCGATGGCCGAGCGTTGGAAGTTCTCCGCCTTCGTCGTGTTCGGCTTCTTCATGTCGATGGTGGTCTATCCCCTGTTCGCGAACTGGGTATGGGGCGGTGGTTGGTTGTCCACTCTTGGCAAGGAGTTCGGCCTCGGTCACGGTCACGTCGATTTTGCCGGTTCCTCGGTGGTCCACATGGTGGGCGGCGTGGCGGCACTGGCAGGCGCCATCATCATCGGCCCGCGCATCGGCAAGTTCACCAAGAAGGGCGAGCCGGTCGCCATACCTGGGCACGACCTGCCGATGGCGATCGCGGGCACCTTCATCCTGGCGTTCGGCTGGTTCGGGTTCAATCCCGGCTCGACGCTCGCTGGCGGCGACCTTCGTATCGCCGTCGTCGCCACCAACACGATGCTGGCCGGCACCGGCGGCGCGCTGGCCGCGCTCTTTTACGTGTGGAAGCGACTCGGCAAGCCCGATCCCAGCATGATCGTCAACGGCCTCCTGGCCGGCCTGGTGGCCATTACTGCACCGTGCGCATTCGTCACCAGCGGCTCGTCGGTCCTCATCGGTGCCATCGCCGGTGTGCTCGTCGTTGAATCGGTGCTGTTTATCGAGCGCGTGCTCAAGCTCGATGATCCGGTGGGCGCGATCTCGGTGCACGGCGTGTGCGGCGCGTTCGGTGTGCTGAGCGTGGGCATCTTCGCGGATGGCGCGTATGGCGACGGCTGGAACGGCGTTCCCGGCACGGTCAAGGGGCTGCTCTATGGTGATGCCTCACAACTCGCGGCGCAGGCGGTGGGTACGCTCACGTGTTTCGTGTTCGTGTTCGTCGCCTTCTATGCCTTCTTCAAGTTGGTCGAGGTGACGATGGGGAATCGTGTGTCGGCCGAAGCGGAAATCGAGGGGCTCGACATTCCGGAAATGGGAGCGCTCGCCTACCCAGACTTCGTCCTCGGTCCGGGCACGCCACTCGGCGGGAATTCGCCGTCCGCGGCGAGTGCGATGGCGGCACAGCCGGCGTTCAAACCGGCGAGCAGCCACTGATCGGGAGGCCACCGCGGCGCAGGCCGCTACCACGACCACGGGCACACGTCACGTGTGTCCGTGGTGCGCGTACAGCGGGTTCATGAGCCATTCACTCCAAATCATTCTCCTGCTCACGATCGTCATCGCCTCGGCCAAGCTGGCAGGAGCCGCCGCGATTCGGCTTCGCCAGCCGTCTGTGTTCGGCGAAATTCTTGCCGGCGTGCTGCTGGGGCCGTCTCTCCTCGACATGTTCGCCTGGCCGGTCTTCGCCTCGGCCTCGTCGTCGGGATCGATGCTCGGTCTCGTACGAGACCTGGCGCACATCGGCGTCCTGCTCCTGATGTTCGTAGCGGGTCTGGAGACCGACGTCGATCAGTTGCGTCGCGTCGGCAGGGTGGCGTTCTGGGCGGCGTTCGGCGGGGTGGTCCTTCCACTGGCGGGCGGCGCGGCCGTTGCCGTCGCCTTTGGCCTCCCGCTCTACTGGGAGGGCATTTTCATCGGGACGATTCTGACCGCGACGAGCGTGAGCATTTCTGCCCAGACGCTGATGGAGCTGGGCGCGCTACGAACGAGAGAGGGCTCGACGATTCTCGGCGCGGCGGTGATCGACGACGTCATGGGCATCGTGGTCCTGTCCGTGGTGGTGGCGCTGGCGAGCGTCCATGGCGGGCCATCGGACTGGACCCAGCTATTCTGGCTGGCCTTCCGTCTGACGGCCTTTTTTGTTCTGGCGCTCGGCCTTGGGCGGCTCCTCACTCCGATCCTCAGATGGACCTCGGCGCTGCGTGTCGGACAGTCCGTGCTGGCCGCTTCCCTGGTCATCATGTGTGCGTACGCGTGGATGGCCGAGTACGTTGGAGACGTCGCCGCTATCACGGGTGCGTACCTGGCGGGTGTCCTACTCGCTCGCGGAGAATTCAAGCAGGAGATCGACCGCGGCATCCATCCGCTCACCTACTCGATGTTCGTGCCGATGTTCTTTATCAGCATTGGACTCGAGGCCAACGCCCGCCAGCTGGGTCCTCACGCCTGGTTCACCGTGATGCTGGTGCTGGTGGCTGTCATCGCGAAGGCCATCGGCTCCGGTGTGTTCGCGCGCCTGCTCGGATTTACGACCACGGAAGCGTTACGCGTCGGGATTGGAATGATCTCGCGAGGTGAGGTGGGGCTGATCGTCGCGGGTTTCGGTCTCGCGAACCGTCTGATCGGTCAAGATGTGTTTTCGGCCTCGGTCATGATGGTACTCGTGACGACGATGGTGACGCCGCCCTTGCTGCGACTCGTCTTCCCGCAGGCGAGCGGGTCATTGGTCAATTTCGAAGAAACCGTCGCTCACACACCCGAGCAGGCATTGTAGCGAGCAGCAGCCGCTCTGGGCCTCGTTGAGCGCTCGAGCCCGAATGCGTGGCGAAAGAGTATTTCAGCTGGCCGGTCACTTCGACCGGCTCGAACAGCGACGGGTACAACGATCGAAACTGGAGAACCGACGCGGGTCACGCGACGGATGCGGGGGAATCGCGAAGGCTTCGCTCACGGTTGCTTTTCTGAGTGGGATGGAGAGGCCGACCGGCTATGCTGCGCGGGATGGAGCATCGACCCTCGGCCGAGACCCCTGGATTCGATCGCCGCACCTTGCTGTCACTTGCGGCATTCGCGCTGGCCAGCGCCGCCGCCCCGCCGTTCGTCGTCGGCCAGCGGGCCGGCGCCGGGCTCACCGAGCTCGATGCCATCTCGCTCCGCAGCCTGATCCGCACCCGCAAGGTCTCGTGCGTGGAAGTGATGCACGCGTTTGTCGACCGCATCGAGGCGCTCAATCCCAGCGTCAATGCGATCGTCGCGCTGCAGGATCGCGACGGTCTTCTCCGTCAGGCGCAAGACTGTGACGCACGGCTGGCGCGGCGCGAGGCGGTCGGACCGCTCCACGGATTTCCGCATGCGGTCAAGGACCTGACGGCGGTGAAAGGCATCGCCTTCACCCAGGGCTCTCCGATCTATCGCAACACCGTTGCGCCGGCGGACGCCCTGCAGGCGGAGCGTCTGCGCCGGGCCGGCGTCATCTTCATCGGCAAGACGAACACTCCCGAATTCGGCTTGGGTTCGCACACGTTCAACACCGTGTATGGCGCAACCCGCAATGCCTGGGACCTGACGAAATCCGCCGGGGGTAGTAGCGGCGGCGCGGCGGTGGCGCTCGCGCTCGGCATGGTGCCGCTGGCCGACGGTAGCGACTTTGGCGGCAGTCTCAGAAATCCAGCCGGCTGGAACAACGTGTACGGGTTCCGCACCAGCGTTGGTCGCGTGCCCGCGCCGGGACGCGATGTGTGGCTGCCGGGCATGGGCGTCAGCGGCCCCATGGCACGCAACGTCGCCGACCTTGCGTTGCTGCTCTCCGTGCAGGCCGGGTACGACGCGCGCGCGCCGCTCTCCATGGACACCAGCAGCGGAATGTTCGCCGGCAAGCTGACCGCGAACGTCAAGGGCAAGCGGATTGCCTGGGCCGGTGATTTCAAGGGAGCGATCCCATATGAGGCTGGTGTCCTCGACACGTGCCGGCAGGCGCTCCACGCCTTCGAGGCGCTCGGGTGCAAGGTGGAAGAGGCGTGCCCCGACTATCCGGTCGACAAGGCGTGGGACACGTTCGTGAAGCTTCGCGGCTGGATGCAGGGCGTCAACATCGCCAGCCTTGCCGCCGATCCAATCACCCGGGCGCAGCTCAAGCCCGAAGCCCTCTACGAGATCGAACAGGGCGCGCGGCTCTCCGCCTACGAGGTCAGCGCGCTTTCGGCGATCCGTACCGAATGGAGCCAGGCCGTCCAGAAGTTCTTCGAGCGCTACGACTACTGGATCATGCCGACTGCGCAGGTCTTCCCGTTCGCCGTGGAGGAACGCTGGCCGGCCAGCATCGCGGGCACGGCGATGCGCACGTATCACGAATGGATGAAGGCGGTGTGCCTCGTGACGCTGTCGGGGTGCCCGTCGCTCGCGGCGCCAGCGGGGTTCGGCCCAGCCGGGCTGCCGATGGGCATCCAGATCATCGCGCCGGTGCATCGCGAGATGGACTGCCTGCAATTGGCGTTCGCGTATCAGGAGTCGCGCAAGCGGGAACTCGCGCGCGTGCCGCCGCTACTGGCCACGCCTCGCTAGTGTCTTGGATCAGAGAACGCTCGCTATGCCCGCCGGCTTCGGAGGACATCCTTCGCGTGTCGCTCGCCTGAGGCTGGCCTGCCATCCGCAGCCAGCGAGCGTAGCGAGCGTTCATGGCGAAGGTTGGTGCGCCCGGCAGGATTCGTCCACGCTCGCGCCGAGTGGAACGAGGTGCGGCATGACTGAAACTGGTGGAAGCGCCAACTCACGAAGTGAGTTGGTGCGCCCGGCAGGATTCGAACCTGCGGCCTTTGGCTCCGGAGGCCAACGCTCTATCCAGCTGAGCTACGGGCGCGTACCGGTGAGACGATCAGTTGTCAGCGCGTGCGATCCTCGCACATCACTCGCATGGACGCGGGCGAGTCTCATGCGGATAGCCCTCCGCCGCGGATGCGCCGCTGGGGAGGGCAACCTTCGCGGACGCTCGCGTAACGCGCCAACCGAAGCCGCGAGCGCTTGGCGAAGGTTGGTGCGCCCGGTCCGCCTTCGCGCTTCGCGCTGCGGCGGGACACAAGCGCTCACACACCAATCCGCTTCGCGGATTGGTGCGCCCGGCAGGGCTCGAACCTGCGGCCTACTGGTTCGAAGCCAGTCGCTCTATCCAACTGAGCTACGGGCGCGCGAAGGGGCATCATATCACTTCGCCCGCGCGCGTCGGTCCGCTCGGATCGAGCCCTTCGCCGTCGACATGCGCGATACTCACTCCCGGCGCCAGAACTCGTATGCCGAGATGTGCCTCGTTGTGGTTCCTCGTTCTCCTCCTGGCGACGCTTTCAGCGCAGGACGGCAACCCCGATCGGACCTTCATGACGCGCGCCACGCCGCTCGTCGAACAGTTGCGACCTGGCGACAAGCACATCGCCGTCACCATCAATGCCGATGAACCGCTCTGGATCCTACCGCCTGCCGCCGTCTCACGGGAGCGGTTCTGGGCGGATCTCAGCGACCTCGTGATCGTTGCTCGCGCCGAGTCCATCAACGGGCGTCTCGTCGTCAGCGTGGCAGTGGATCCCGAGGTCGCGGTTCCAAACGAACCCGACGCCGTCGCGGCAGAGGCGCGTGCGAACTGGATTGTGTCGGGCGTGCTCCTGCGCATTGAACGGGTGTTGAAAGGGCCGACGGACCTCGCCTCCGGCGAGCAGCTGCTGGTCTATGACAACAGCGGTTCCGCCATCGTCAGAGGTGTCACGATAGACACGGTGATACCGTGGGAACGATCGCTCGCGGCCGGGAAGCGGTATCTGTTGTTCGGCAGCATCCTCGATGGCAATCGCCTTTGGCGGGCAGCCGCTTATGAGGAATCCTCTCCAGGAGCAAAGCTGACGAGCGCTTCGACGAACGGGGCACACGGCCGACTCGAGACGCTCACGATGGCCGAGGCGATCGGCTACGTCGAGAGCGAACCGCGACGATAACTCGCCTCATTTTGCCCGCGCGCGACCGCGCTTGCTCGATGCGCTCGGACGCGCGCGCGATGTCGCTGGCGCGGAAGTCGGCGCTTCGCTCTGCGCCAGCGCAGCCTGAAGATTCACGCCCTTTGCCTTGCGTAACCCCGCCCACAGATCGCCGACCGCCTCCAGCCGCGACTCGAATGTCGGAATCGTGAAGTCACGCGGCGAGACGCCGTCTTCGACTTCCTGCCACGTGAGTGGCGTGGAGACACCGGCGAACGCATTCGCCCGCGCGCTGTACACGCTGGCCAGCGTCTTCCCGCGCATGTTCTGCATGAAATCGAGATAGATGCGCCCATGACGCGCGGCGAGGCTGCGCTCGATCGTGCCGAGCGCCGGATGCCGCTGCGCCACGCGGCTGGCGACGATCTGACAGAAGATCAGCCCCGCTTCGTACGGGGTGCCCGGCGGCATCGGAATGTAGATGTGCAGGCCGCGCGACCCGGACGTCTTCGCGAACCCGCTGACCTTCATCACCGCCAGTTCGTCGCGGACGAAGCGCGCCAGATCGCGCACGCGGTCGAACGGCGCATCATCCGGCGGATCGAGATCGATCGCCGCGTGATCGATCTGCGCGTCAGAGCCGGCACGCGAGAACCAGGGATCCTGCGAGATCGAGGCGAGCTGCACCGTGTAGAGCAGTGTGAAGAGGTCGCCGCCAATCAGGTGCGGCCGACGCTCGGTTTCGCTCGCCACCTCCTGCACGCGAACGTTCGGCGGCAGCTTCGCCGCCGCCCGGTGCTGATAGAACGGCTGCGCGTGAATGCCGTTCGGATAGCGCTTCATGACCAGCGGACGATCGGCCAGCGCCGGCAGCAGATACGGCGCCACGCGGACGTAGTGGCGGAGCAGATCGCCCTTGGTCAGTTTCAGCTCCGGCCAGAAGACCTTGCCGAGGTTGGTGACGTCGAGCCGCTGCGATCCAGGCAGGTCGAGCACGCCGTTGCCGCCACGATCGGCGATCTCGTCGATCTGCTCCAGCAGCGAGCGAACGGTCGCCTTGGTCAGTGTCGGCACGAGCAGATGATGGACCGAGCCCTGATCCGGTATTCAGACCTACGCGGCGTGGGAGCGTTTGTGCTTCCCGGGCTTCGCGCGCGATGTGGACTTCGCAGCTTTCGCCGACCTGCCGGCCGCCTTTGCCGCAGGCTTCGCCCGCGCGCTGCTCTTCGCGCTCTTCTTTGCGGGACCGCCCGACCCCTGAAGCGACTCCCGCAGCCGCTCCATCAGGTCGATCACTTCCGCCTGGCGCGGCTCGACATGTTCGGTCAGGTGCGCTTCCTTGCCTTTCAGCTTCGCCTTGATGATCTTCATCAGGTTGGCGCGGTACTCGTCGGTGTACTGCGACGGATCCCAGCTGTCGGCCAGCTGCTCGACGAGCGTCCGCGCCATCTGCAGCTCGGGCTTCCGGATCTCGCCGTGCGGAAAGCTGAATTCCTTGACGTCGACGAGCTCCTCCGCATAGCGCATCAACGTGAGCACCATCGCGTCCCCGATCACCTCGAGCGCCGCCAGATGCTGCGCCTCGCGCATGACGATCGTCGCGATGCCGACGAGCGCGGTGTCGCGAATCGCCTCGCGCAGGAGCGCGTAGGGACGCTCGCCGCCCTTCGACGGCGTCAGGTAATACGCCGTCTCGAAGAACCGATCGTCGATCTCCGCCGGCTTCACGAAGCTGCGGATGTCGATCGTTCGCGTCTTCTCGAGAGCGGCGGTCTTCAGATCCTCTTTCGTGAGGACGACGAAGCGGCCCTTCTCGTATTCGTATCCTTTGACCAGCTCTTCCCACGCCACCGGCTTGCCGTCACGAAGACACACGCGCTCGAATTTGACCGGCGACTTGTCCTCGGCGTGCAGCATGCGAAAACGGGGGCGCGAGTCGCGGACGGCGGTGTGCAGCTCGATCGGAATGCTGACGAGCCCGAACGCGATTGCCCCTTTCCAGATGGCGCGCGGCATGGATCAGCGCTCGCGACGCTCGCTCAGGTCGCGCTCCGCCGCCAGCCAGTCGTCGGTGTCCTGCCCATGATGGGCCCCGCGATCGAGGTAGCGCTGATACGCGGCCTGGGCGATCTCGTCGTACGTCGGCTGCCGCCGCGCACCCTCCGCCGTGTCGTTCGCCACGGCAAGGACTTCCTCACTTGTGGAAGAGGCGGTGCCAGTGGCCGGCGAGCGATCGATCACGTCGTCTTGATTGGGGGTGGTGCGAGGAGCGGAATTCGAGGAGGTGTGTTTTCTTTTAGCCATGGTGATGGTGTTCAAGAGGAGGTAAATGCCGGGAGATGTTCAACGCCATTCTACCGATCTCCCGCACGATCGGATCGCGTGTCGCAATCATGCTGTCCATGTCGACATCGCCATTTGATGCCTGCACGAAAGCACAGCTCACCTCACCTCACCTGTTTGCAAACGGTACGCCCGGGTGGGTTCCTATGTCGTCGACTAAAGTCGGAACCTGCGACCGTCGGCTAAAGCCGGAACCGCGTTTCAGCGGAGCGGAGCGTGCGACATCAGTTGCAGCAGGCCGCTCAGCGGCACGTGCACCCACTCCGGTCGGTTGTTGAGCTCGTAGCCGAGCTCGTACAGCGCCTTGTCGATCTGGAACGTTCGCAGCAGCAACGCGCGGGCATCGTCACCGTCAGGGACGAACACCGCATCGCCGACCGCCGTGCGATAGGCACGAAGGAATACGGCGCTGACCCAGTGCTCCCAGTAGCTGGCCCACGGTGCCAGCCGTTCGCGATCCTCGGCGCGATGCAGCGTGGCCGCGCCAAGCCCGATGGCGGCGGCATAGCCGAACGAGCGGACCATCCCGGCGACGTCGCGCAGCGGCGACGCCTTCGCGCGCCGCTCGGCAAGCGTCCTGGCTGGCTCGCCTTCGAAATCGATCACCACGACGTCGCCCTCGGTGACGAGCACCTGTCCGAGGTGATAGTCGCCATGGATTCTGATGCGCTGGCCGCCATCGACCAGCGCGTCGAGCTGCTCGAACGGCTTCATCAGTTGCGGCTCGAGATCGAGAACCTCTTCGGCCAGTCCGTGACGGTTCCCGTCGAGCGTCGGCAGCGCAACCCGCAGCGCCCGCATCTGTTCGATCGCGTGACGACGCAGATCACTCGCGAGTCGTGAGAGATCCGCGCGCGACAGCGGCTCCGGCGCGAACTCGCTCTCGGCCGAGTCGGCCAGCGTCAAATGCAGCTCTCCCGTGCGCCGTCCGATGATTTGCGCAGTGGCGAGATACCCGCGAATCGCCTCGCTGACGTGCACCGGTGGATCCATGGCCTCGCTCGTCACCCATCGCGCCGCATCCGCGCCGGCAGGGGACGGCGCCTGCACGGCAATCGCTCGTTCGAAGAACCGTCCCAACTCCTCGATCGTGACGTCCCAGGCGCAGCCCTGGTTCCATACGAACCGCTGCAGGAGGAACATGGATGCCGGCCGTGAGCCGGTACGCGTGTAATCGATGTCGCCGAGCAGCTGCGGCACGCGCGCGGCGCTGCGCGTATTGAGGAAGCGGCCAATCTCGACATCGGGATTGAGTCCAGGCTCGAGCCGCCGGAACAACTTCATGACGAGGCGCTGGCCGAACTTCACCGACGTGTTGCTCTGCTCGGCGGTCAGCCGCACGATGGGCAGACGCGCGTCCGCTGGAATCTCGTCGGTCGAGAGTCCCAGGTTCGTCGCGTGCACCGCTCCCCGCCGCATCGTGAGCTCACGACGGTCCTCGATGGCGGCCAGCAACAGCTGGCACGTCCCATCGTCGAACAGCCCGTCGAAGAGCAGCCCTTTGCGGGCGCCCGAGATCCTCGCCACGATGGCCTGCGGATACTGTGCTTCGATGGCGTCGGCTTCGGCGCCGGTGGCCATCGCGAGCGGAAGCGCATACGCCTCGAATCCGCCGTCGCGATAGCTGATGTCGATGACGGCGAGGAAGGCGGGGTGGGGTCCACGCCGGAGCGTCGTCCAGTCGGCGATGCGCATGGCGCCGATCGCACGCGCCTTGCCGCCGAACCAGCGCTGGCGCTGGAGAAAGCGCAGCAGCGCCTGTCGATCGATGAGACCGCGCATGCTGCCGTCGAGGAGCGAATCCCACACGGTGCCGGCAAAGAGCACCGGCCATTCGGCATGTTCTTCCGGCGGCGGCGCCGTGCGTGCCGTCACGGGGACGACGGTTTCCTGCAGAGAGAACCAGTAGAAGCCGTACGGTGCGAGCGTGAGGAAGTACGGCTGATCGCCGATCCGGGGAAACTCGGTCTGCCCGAGCAGCTCCACCGGAGTGAGTCCGGCGAACTGCGCGAGCGGAACCCAGACCGGCTGCACCGTGCGCGCGAGGTTGGCTACGCAGAGGACGACCTGCTGTTCGTGCCGGCGCACGTAGGTCAGCACCTTGCGGTTGTCGGTGCGGATGAATTCGATGGAGCCGCGACCGAAGACGGGGTGCTGCCGCCGCAGCGCGATCATGCGCTTCATCCACTGCAGCAGCGATGCCGGCGTGCGCTCCTGCGCTTCGACGTTGATCGCTTCGTACCCGTAGACGGGATCGAGAATGACGGGGAAGAAGAGACGCGCCGGATCGGCGCGCGAGAAGCCGGCGTTGCGGTCGCTGCTCCACTGCATGGGCGTGCGGACGCCGTTGCGATCGCCGAGATACACGTTGTCGCCCATGCCGATCTCGTCGCCGTAGTAGATGATCGGCGTGCCGGGCATCGAGAAGAGCAGGCTGTTCATCAGCTCGATGCGCGCGCGCGCGTTCTCCATCAGCGGGGCGAGTCGCCGGCGGATGCCGAGGTTCAGCCGCATCTGCGGGTCGGCGGCGTATTGCGCATACATGTAGTCGCGCTCTTCGTCGGTGACCATTTCGAGCGTGAGCTCGTCGTGATTCCGCAGGAAGATCGCCCACTGACAGCCCTCTGGCAGCTCCGGCGTCTGGTTCATGATCTCGACAATCGGGTGACGCTCCTCCTGCCGTACCGCCATGAAGATTCGCGGCATCAGCGGGAAGTGGAAGCACATGTGGCACTCGTCGCCCTCGCCGAAGTACGCGCGCACGTCCGACGGCCACTGGTTCGCTTCCGCCAGCAGCACGCGATCGCTGTAGCGCGCGTCGAGCTCACGCCGGATGGACCTGAGGATGTCGTGCGTTTCCGGCAGGTTCTCGTTAATCGTTCCCTCGCGCTCGATCAGATAGGGGATGGCGTCGAGCCGCAGGGCATCGACACCCATGTCGAGCCAGAAGCGCATCACTTCCAGCACCGCTTCGAGGACGGCGGGATTGTCGAAGTTCAGGTCCGGCTGGTGCGAAAAGAAGCGGTGCCAGAAGTACTGACCGGCAATCGGATCGAAGGTCCAGTTCGACTTCTCGGTGTCGACGAAGATGATCCGCGTGCCGGCATATTTCTCATCACTGTCGCTCCAGACGTAGAAGTCGCGTTCCGGCGATCCCTTCGGGGCGCGTCGCGCGCGCTGAAACCACGGATGCTGATCCGAGGTGTGATTGATGACGAGCTCGGTCAGGATGCGGATGTTGCGGCTGTGCGCCTCGTCCAGGAGCTGCTTGAAGTCGTCGAGCGTGCCGTAGATCGGATTGATCGACGTGTAGTCGGCGATGTCGTACCCGTCGTCGCGAAGCGGAGACGGGTAGAAGGGCAGCAGCCAGAGGCAGGTGATGCCGAGATCCTGCAGGTAGGGCAGGCGCTGGCGGAGGCCGGGGATGTCTCCGATGCCGTCGGCGTTGCTGTCGGCGAAAGCGCGGACGTGAACTTCGTAGATGAGGGCGTCGCGGTACCAGTCGGGGGTCGTCATGGGGGAGACGTTGATTAACTCAATTCACGATTCACAATGCTCAATTCACAATGCTCAATTGACAATGCTCAATTCACAAAAGACACTCCGTCACGAGGCAAGCCCCGGCCCAGGTGTGTCGTTCGGATATCGCTCGTGCCATTCATTTGTGCATTCTGAATTGTGAATCGTGAATTGTGAATTGATCACGCCTCGACCAAGAGATGCGCAACCCGTTCGACCGGGTCGAGGCGCACGTAATTCCATTCTCCGCGCCACGTATAGCGACCCTCGTCCAGCAGGTCGCACACCGTGTAAGGACGCCCTGACGATGCCGGCTCGCCGGTCAAGCGCACCCATCCATGCTGCAGGTGCCAGGGGTCGGTGTTGACCACCACCAACACGTTGTCGCCGCTCTCGTCGCTCTTGCTGTAGGCGAGCAGTTCCGGGTTGTCGGTCTCGTGAAACCGCAGCGTGTCGTTCCGCTGCAGCGCCGGATGATGATGGCGGATCGCGTTGAGGTGGCAAATGAGTTCCTTGATGTGCCCGCGCGCGTTCCAGTCGCGGGCACGGATCTGATACTTCTCCGAGTCGAGATACTCCTCGGATCCCTCGCGGACGGGCAGGTGCTCACAAAGCTCGAAGCCGCTGTAGATGCCGTAGCTCGCGGAGAGCGTCGCGGCGAGCAGCAGGCGTACCTCGAAGGCGGCTCGCCCGCCGCGCTGAAGATACTCATGCAGGATGTCCGGTGTGTTGGCAAAGAAGTTCGGCCGCATGAACTCCTGCAGATCCGTCGTCGTGAGCTCGGTCAGATAGCTGCGAAGCTCGTGCGCCGTGTTGCGCCAGGTGAAGTACGTGTAGGACTGAGAGAAGCCGGCCTTGGCCAGGTAACGCATGATGGCCGGACGCGTGAAGGCTTCGGCGAGAAACACAGTGTCCGGATGTTCGTGCTGGACCTGGGCGATACACCATTCCCAGAAGCGGAACGACTTGGTGTGCGGATTGTCGACACGGAAGATGCGGACGCCGTGCGCCACCCAGAAGACGAACACGTCGCGCAGTGCCGCCCAGAGATTGCGCCAGTCGCGGCTCTCGAAATCGAGCGGAAAGATGTCCTGGTATTGCTTCGGCGGATTCTCGGCGTACTTGATCGAGCCGTCCGGACGATGGCGGAACCAGGACGGGTGCTCGCGCACCCACGGATGATCGGGTGATGCCTGAAAGGCGATGTCGAGCGCGATCTCGATGCCCAGCCGATTGGCCATCGCGACGAAGCGATCGAAGTCACCGAGCGTCCCGAGCTCCGGATGCACGGCCGTGTGACCGCCTTCGCTGCTGCCGATCGCCCACGGGCTGCCGGGATCGTCGGGCCCGGCGACGAGCGCATTGTTGCGCCCCTTCCGGTGCGTACTGCCGATCGGATGAATCGGGGGAAGGTACAGGACGTCGAAGCCCATGGACGCGATGTCTGCAAGCCGGCGTTCCGCGTCGCGGAACGTGCCGCTGCGGGTGGCGTCGCTCGTGCACGAGCGCGGGAACATTTCATACCACGCGCTGAACCGCGCGGCACGGGCATCAACCGTGATCCGCAGCGCCGGCTCGTAGACGTCGGCGTCCCCGCCATGGCCGCGCTCACGCATCAGCATGGCGAGCGAGGAGTCGCGCGCGGCCACCACGCGCGCGGCTTGCGCCGCGCGGCTGCGCAGGAAGTCCGCGACTTCGAGAAGACGAAGATCGTCTTCGCCGATTTCAGGCGAGTCATGTTGCCCGGACGAGGCGTGCAGCGTTGCCTGGATGATCTCGGCGCCTTCGAGCAGCTCGCTCTCGACGTCCTGTCCGGCATCGAACTTCGCAGTAAGCCCGCGCAGCCATGAGGCGAAGCGATCGATCCAGGCTTCAACCGTGTACTCCCACACTCCAAGCGAGGTGACCTGAAAACGCGCGCGCCACCGGTCGTTGCCTTGCGCCTCCAGTGGCACTGTCTGCCATTGGTCCGGCTGAAGCCGGACCCCACGACTGTCAGGCGGCTGCCGAACCGCACGACTGTCAGTCGGCTGAAGTGGAATCCCACGATCGTCAATTGGCCGTGGCCGGACTCCGCGATCGTCGGACGATTGATGTCGGGATCCGCGGTCGTGGCGGGGGAGCGCGCGGTACTTCAGTACGCCCGCGAGGACATCGTGGCCGTCCGCGAAGATGACGGCCGTCACCTGCACCCAGTCGCCCGGCGTGCGCTTGATGGGGAAGCGTCCGCCGTCGATTGAGGGCTGCACGTCATCGACGATGACGCGTCGGACGAGTCGGTCGGAAAGATGACGAACGGTTGCCGTCGGCGTCAGGTCAACAGACCGAGTATGTCCGTCGCGCTTCATCCTCGACAGGCCTTTCAAAACGTTTGCCCATCAGGCACGCCCCTTGAAGACGGACCCGCCATGGCGACTGATGAATCTTCCAAGCCACAGCCTCCGGCTCAAGCTGAGCCGCCGCATGCCGGCAAGACGACGCAGGAATCAATGCGGCAGGCAGCGCACCAGCCGATGAGTGGTCCTGTCAACACGGACCATCTTGCGGCGAGCGGTGGGCTCGAGATGCCCGCATCTGGAGGATTCGTGCCGCCGGAGGAACGCGTTCAGGAAACCGACGCCAGCGCTTTGATTCCGGGCGCGCGCGAGCTCGACAATCTCACGCATCGCGAGCCGGGCGCCGTCAGCGGCCGGTTCAACGGCGCCGACATTCCGCCCGGTGGACCCTCGTCGCTCGACGCGGCGGATGCCGTCGAAGCGTATCGCGAAGGCGGACTCGATCGAAAGACGGCCGAACGAAAGGTGCGGGACCACGATGGCGAGAGACACTGATCGAAAGCACTCTGTGCCGCCGGCGCCGGCGAACGACCAGCGTGATGCGACGCGGAAGGAGCCGTCCCGGCGGGAGATTACCGGACCCGGCGCATCGGATTTCCTGGCCGCGACCGGTGGCCTGGATCTGCCGGAGAACGATCCGGCCAAAGGCTCGCGGGCCGCGCGTGAGGACGGCGCCCTCACGGATGAACGGCGGCTGTCGCCCAACCTCGACGAGCCGAGCCCGACCACAGAGCGCGAGATCCTCTCGAACGAGGGAAAAAGAGGTCGCGAGCCCCGGTAAGACTGAGTCCCGGCCTCCAAGTCACGAATGCAAATGCAAGGGGCCTGGCCCCTTGCATTTGCATTTTCTTGCCGGTTCGGGGCTCGCGCAGCAAGTCGGCAACCGTAGGTCGTGGGTTCCGACTTCAGTCGGAACGTCCGCCCGGCGCCGATCCTCAAGGATGCTTCGACGCCGGCTCGACCGGTGTCACGTCGACATCTACGAGCTCCACTCCCCGCAGCACGCGCAGGTGCACCCTGACGCCCGTACGATCGCCGGTAAGCAGCCGGTGGAGATCGTCCGTACGCTCCACCGGAGCGTCGTCGAATCCAACGATGATGTCGCCGTCGTGTACACCGCCACGACTCGCGGGCGTGTCGGCAACGACTTCCGTGACCAGCACGCCAAAGGCGGTCTTCAACGCGTGATGCCGCACCAGACGTCGGGGCAGCGGTACGTCTTGCCCTGCGACACCAAGGTAACTGCGTCGCACCTTCCCGTCGCGCAGCAATTGCGGGATGACGAGTCGCGCAGTATCCGCGCTTACGGCGAAGCTGATGCCCTGGGCAGGCATGATCACGGCGGTGTTGATGCCCACGACCTCGCCGTGCACATCGACGAGCGGTCCGCCTGAGTTGCCCGGATTGAGCGCTGCGTCCGTTTGAATCAGGCCGTTCATCAGCCGTCCCGTCCGCGCGCGGAGCGATCGCCCCGTAGCGCTGACGACGCCGGCCGTCACGGTGTGCTGGAAGCCGAACGGATTGCCGATCGCCACGACGAGCTGGCCCTGACGCAGGGTATGGGCGGACCCGAGCCTCAGCGCGCTCAGGCCGCCGGCCGAGATCTTCACTACCGCGAGATCGGTGTCTTCGTCCGCGCCAATGGCGGTGCCGTCGCAGGTACGGCCGTCGGGAAGTACGACCTTGAGTGACCCGGCGCTCGCGCCACTCCCAACCACATGCGCATTCGTCAGGATGAGTCCCTCGCTCGCGAAGACGAAGCCCGATCCCGATCCGGCTCCGCGTTCACGGCCGCTGGTGTCACGATTCGACACGTCGATCTTGACGACGGCCGGCGCCACCAGCTCGACCGCGCCGATCACGGCGTTCGAATAGGCATCCTGCAGCGCGACGTCTTCGACCAACGTGGACATGGGTCCCTCTCATTCAAGCCTGGGCTCAAGAGCTCGCCTATGAAGTGCGACGTGCGCGGGCGCCTCGAAGATTCCGGGTCTACAGGGTCAGCAATCCCCGCTGAAACGCGCGGCGCACCGCCTCGGCCCGCGTCGTCGCGTGCAGCTTTCCGTAAATCGAGGCGAGGTGAAACTTCACCGTGTGGTCGCTGATGCCGAGGCGCTCGGCGATGGCCCGGTTGCCGAGGCCGTCCCCGAGCAGCGCCAATACGTCGCGCTCGCGTCGCGTCATCTGCTCTCCCGGCAGCTCCTCCTCATCGTCAGCGAACACGGCCACGATGCCGTCGGCTTCGAGCGCGGCGCGCACCCGCGCACGCAAGGCGGGTGGCGCCGCGACGACAACGGTCGCAACATCATCAGGCGGACGGTCGCTCACCGATCGTGATCTCCAGCGTCTGTGCCTGACCGCCGCGCAGCAGTCGCACCGACGCTTTGTTCCCGGGCGCGATACGTCCGAGTCGATCCTGCAGATCTGCCGGCCCGTGCAGCGGCGCGTCCTCGAAGCGAAGCAGCACGTCGCCGACGAGCACCCCCGCTCTGCTCGCGGCGCCGTCATCCGCGACGCCAAAGACGAGGAGACCGCGATCGTCTGCGGCCAGCTCACGTTGCGCGGCGGCGAGACCCACCGGCTGCACACTCACGCCAAGGTAGCCGCGGCCGAGCGGCTGCTGGCTGGCGAGGCGTTCGCCGATCTGGAACGCGTCGCCGGCGGGAATCGCCACCGGAAGGCCACGAAGCAACCCTGGCGTCGTGATGCCGACGACCCGTCCTTCGGCGTCGACGAGCGCGCCGCCTGCGGTGCCGGGACGAACGGCTGCATCGGTGCGGATGATCGAGGGAAGGACGACACCACGTCCCGTGCGGAGCGGACCGCCCACAGAAGTGATGACGCCGAGCCCGGCTGAAAGGGTTCCGGACGACGTGCGTGAGATCGACACCACGAGTGAGCCGGTTGGCGGTGGAGCGGCCACGGCGGGAGTGGCGCTGTCGAGGCCATCCACTCGGAGAACGGCCAGGTCAGTCGCCGGATCACGACCGGCGAGGACGGCATCATAGCGACGGCCTTCAACGGTGACGACGATGTCACGGTCGCGCTCCACGGCGTGATCGGCGGTGAGGACGAGGCCCTGGCCGATGGCGATGCCACTGGACGGACGATGCGGCCGGGCCGCCACGCCGACGACGAAGGGCGAAGCCGAGGCGACGAGCCGGGAAACGTCGGACGAAAGCGAGGCGAGAACGGAAGGCTGTGTGCTCATGCCTCCGTTGTAACGTGTCACCGGGAGTTGCGCACCAGCCGAATGGGCAGGCTGGTGAATCTTGTCTTTCGGGGTTCAGTGTTCTCGGTTCGGGGTTCGTGTTCTGGGTTCGGTTCACGGTTCGGTTCGCGGTTCTGTTTGGCCTGGTTCGGCGTTCCGTTCGTGGTTGCCGAACGACGTCCGAGTTCGCTCACTCTGCGGAGAACCGAACGAAGAACCGAACCTGGAACCGAACCCAGAACACGAACCCCGAACTGAACACGAACCGAGAACCGAGAACTTGAACCGAGAACGACGGGGCGGTTCTCAGTTCATCAACCGATGCTGCATCACATACTTCGTGATGTCGGCGTTGGTGCGCATCGACATCTTTCGCAGCAGGCGCGTGCGATAGGTGCTGATCGTCTTGTTGCCGACGAGCAGCTCGCGGGCGATATCGCCCACGGTTTTCCCTTGCGCGATCGAGAGGAGCACCTCCATCTCACGGCGGGACAGGCGCGCGTGTGCGGGCGGCGGTACATCTCCGCCGAGGAGCGTGGGCACGGGAGGCGGTGGCAGATAGATCCTGCCGCTGGCGACGTGCATGACGGCGGTAATGAGCTCGGTGTCGGCGGCTTCCTTCGTCAGATATCCGGATGCGCCTGCGCTGATCGCACGCTTCGCAAACTGATCGGCCGAGTGCATGCTCAGGATCAGGACCGGCAATTCCGCTTTGAGCTGACGGATCCGCTCGAGCACGTCCATCCCGCTCCCATCCGGAAGCGTCAGGTCGAGGATGATGATGTCCCAGCCGGGCCGCCGCAGCAGCAACAGGATCGCATCCGCACCGAAGCTGACCTCTTCGATGGTCGCTGACGGGAACGCGTCACAGAGGATGTCGCGCACGCCGCGGCGGACGATCGGATGGTCGTCGACGAGCATGATGCGCGGCGCCGCGGGGAACATCTGGGCGGCGGCGATCATGCCTGCAACCCCACCACCGGCGGCAGCGTGACGAGGATGGTCGTGCCGTGCCCGCGCCGGCTCGCTACGCGCAGGGCGCCGCCGACGCTGCGGGCGCGCTCGTGCATGCCAAGCAGTCCGAGCGACTGCGGTTGATCGAGGATGTGCCGCGGGATGCCGATGCCGTTGTCGTGAATGCAGAGACGCAGCGTGGCACCGAGCGTGCTGACGCGGGCGGCCACTTTCGTCGGCCGGCCGTGTCGCACCGCATTGGTCAGCGCCTCCTGGAAGATGCGAAAGGCGGCGGTCGACCGCTGCGTCTCAATCGACGTCGTCAACCGGGTGGCGACGCGGATCGGAAGACCGGTGCGCCCGGCCACGCGCCGGGCCTCGTGCTCGATGGCGCCGCCAAGGTCCTGGTGATCGAGCTGTGCCGGGCGGAGGTCGGTGGCGATACGCCGCACCATCGCGATGCTCAAGTCGATCTGGCCCATGGCCGACTGGATGCGGTCGATGACATCACCCGGCACCTTCAAGTCTCGCAGTCGGCGAAGCGACGCCGAGAAGTCGAGCTTGATGCCGGTCAGCAGCTGGCCGAGCTCGTCGTGCAGCTCGCGTGCGATGCGGGTGCGTTCCTCCTCGCGCATTTTCTCGATCCGGTCGGTCAGCGCCCGGAGATTCTGCGAGTCGAGGGCCGCCTCATCTGTCACAGCGTACGTGTAGCACAAGATCGGGGTTCGGGATTTGGGATTCGGGATTCGCGCCGCTCGTTCTCGAGCTCATCCTGCCGGCCTGAGCAAGGCGGGCACCGCCGTGTTCGGGGGCAACGTTATCGACCACGGTGTCATATGAAGGGCGAGCCTGGCATCCGATCACCGCACGTCAGCGGAATCGCGTGATAATGGCGGACGAATGGAGTCTCAATCCGAACGGCGGGGGCTCGACCCTGCTGCGGTCCACGCCTTGAGCAATCACCTCGCGGTGATTCTTGGTTTCATCGAGCTCGTCCTGAGCGAGACGCCGGCCGAGGATCCGCGCCGGTCCGATCTGCAGGAGATTCAATCGGCGGCGCACGAGTGCGCGCAGATCATCAATCAGTCGCACCGCTGAGATTTCGAAAGCGATCAGATCAGGCGCAAGAAGATCGCGAAGGGCACGAAGGTCTGCGATACTGCCGCACGTGACACGAAGCCGGACGTGTGAGCCGTCGGTGGAACGCGGGTTCCGGCTTCAGCCCGAACGGCGGCGCACGATTCATGATTGGGGGTTGGGGTGGGTGACGGGGATTGAACCCGCGACTTCCTGAGCCACAGTCAGGCGCTCTGCCACTGAGCTACACCCACCACACGGGCGACACGCTGCCGTGAGACCGGGGCGGAATTCCTCGCCGAATCGAGCTGTGCGGCGAGGCACTCTCTCCAACCTCACAGGCCCGAGGTGCAGACTTCCTAGTGTAGCCGGAGGCAGCGATTCGCTCAAGCATTTGCCTCGGCACCGCGCGTCCTGACCGGGCCGCGATGAGAATCGGACCCCTCGCTCAGGGCTGGCCCGACGACATCGTGACGAACGCGGTGTCGTGAACGACGGCGGCTAGTCGGCGTCCTCCTCCGGACCCAGTTCGACCAGCGCCCCCTTTTCGAGTCGCACCCGCAGCGCGCGGATGTCGAGCGAGCGCTCGCCCTTCGCTTCGTACATCAGCTTGTCGGCGCGCGCGAGGAGGTCCTGTGCGAGTGACGAGGCGAGGGTGCGGCGTTCCGACACCGGCCCGAGCAGCAGGCAGACGACACCCACGTCGACGTTGACCGGCTTCTCGACCAGCCGCGGATCCTCCGACGTCCACTCGAACCGCGCGACCGCCTCGCGGAAGCGTTCCGCAATGACCCAGGCGTCGGTGTAGTGATCGAGATCGGGGATGAGAAAGCAGAATTCATCGCCGCCGAAGCGCGCGTGCAGCTCCTTCTCGGTGCGGACGTCGGCAGACTCCTGCGCGATGAGGTCTTCAGAGCGGATCTGCTCCCGCAGCAGCCGCGCCACCCGGTCGATGATGCGATCGCCCAGCGCGTGGCCGAGCGTGTCGTTGTACCACTTGAACGAGGTGATATCGACCAGGCCCACCGCGCACCAGCGTCCGCGCTGCTCGAGCGCGAGGAATGCCTCGAGCTGCTCGATGAAGCGGCGGAAGTTCATCAGCCGCGTCTTGGGATCGCGGTGCACGCGGTCGGTCAGATCCGCCACCAGGTCCTCGAAGTAGCGGGCGATGCTGCTCACCGTGGCATCGCGCGCCGACAGCTCCTCGCGCATCCGGTTCATGCGCTCGGCAAAGCCGGTCGACACCGCCTGGATGGCTTCCTGTTTGGACTGCTGCCAGAGCCGCTCGTGCGTGACGAAGACGCCGTCGATGGCTTCGAGCAGCGCCTGCTCCTGGGCGGCCGGCAGATGCAGCCGGTCGTGCACCCATTGATGGAGATCCGAGCGTGTGGCGGGCGGCGTGGATTCCTGAGCTGGGGCGGTTTTGCGCATCGACGTCAGACCAGGCTTTGAGGACCGGGCGAAAAGGTTACAAATGATATGCCGCAGGTCAACTGGGGCGGCAGCAGTCATTCAGAGGCGTGTTCGGCCGCCAACCCTCACCTCAACGGGCTGTCCCGGTTCACATTTCCCGGAATTGCAGTCCGGGAATGTGTAATGTCTGCAATCACCGCCGTCCACGAGTGAGCACTTCATGAAACATCCGCGCGTCCTTCGTCCGTCCGACCTCGCCGCCTGGAACCCCGATCGCATGGGGAAGAGCACCATTTTCGAGTCGCCTCATATGCTGGTCGGCCTCAACGCCTTTGAACCGGGGCAGATGCACGCGCTCCACGCCCATCCCGGCATGGACAAGCTCTATCTCGTCGTCGAAGGGGAAGGAAGCTTCCTGCTGGACGGCCAGGAGCTTCCCATGCGCGGGGGCGATCTGCTGGTGGCTCCGCAGGGCGTGCCGCACGGCATTCGGAACGGCGGCACCGAGCGTCTGCTGGTGCTCGCGGTGCTCGCCCCATTCCATGGGGGCTGACTTCTTGGAGCGAACGGAGGACTCGAACAGTCATGTGCCACTCCGTGGTCGGTCCCTTCTCTCGCCCCTCCGTTCCCTCCCGAATTCCGATTGAAGATCGGTCTACAATCGAGCGCCGGCCGTGCCGGCGAAGCCCAAGCCCTTCAATCCTCCAGAGACGCATGTTAGAGATCCGACCCGCCGCGCGTACGGCCTATCAGGACATCTTCACCAAAGACGCGATCGACGTGCTCAATGCGGTCGCCCCGCTCGACGACGATCGCAAGACGCTGATGGCCGCGCGCCTCGCCCGGCGCGCCAACCGGACGCGTCTTCGCGAGCCGATCGCGTTCCTCGATCCGGCGAAGACGATTGGCCGCACGTCGATCCGGGTGCAGGATGCCCGCGATGGCGCCTTCTCCGGCAGTGACATCCCGAAGGATCTACGGCGTCAGTGGATCCAGGGCACCGGGCCCGGCGCCAAGCCGGATACGTCGATCGAGAAGAGCATCCGCAACGTCGCGTATGCGCTGCTCTCCGGCGCCGACGGCTGGATGTTCGACGGCGAAGACGCCCTCGGCCAGCTGTCGACGATGTCGCTCGACAACCAGCGCAATCTGAAGCTCGCGATTCATCGCGACGCCGTGTTTCTGCAGGCCGCGGAACACGTCGCGCAGGAGATGAATGCATGGGCCCAGCGCTTCTTCGGGCGCTCGATCGTCCGGGACTGGCGCACGCAGCTCGATTTCACCACCAAGATCTTCCGCGCGCGGGGACTGCATCTCGACGACCGCCACGTCCGCCGCGCGGACGGCGCCGGCTTCTCGGCGTCGCTCGTCGATGCCACGCTCTATCTGGCCAACAATCACCGGCGTTTGCGCGACGCGGGGTCGTCGCTGGTCCTGTATCTGCCGAAGATTCAGACGGCAGAGGAAGCGGCGCTCTGGCACGACATGCTCTCGGCAATCGAGCGGCATCTCGGCATCCCGCCCGCGTCGGTCAAGACATATGTGCTCGTCGAGCAGCTCGAGGCGGTCTTCCAGCTGATGGAAATACGCGCGGCGCTTGGGCCGCGCTTCGTCGGGTTCAACACCGGTCGGTGGGATTACATCAACAGCGTGTCGGACGCACGCGCCTGGGATCCCGAGTTCATCAATCCGAACATCGACGCCGTCACGATGACGTACGGCTACATGCGGAACTACGAGGACCGGGTTCGGCGGGCGGTGAACACTCCCGATCGCCATGGCAATTTCGCGCTCTGGCAGGGCGGCATGGAACCGAACATCCCCGTCGGCTCCGCCGAGGGCGTGGCCCGGGCAATGCAGCGTGCGGTCGCCGGCGGCGAGCGCGAACAGCGCGAGGGCGCCAGCGGCAAGTGGGTGGCCCACTGGAAGATGGTCCACATCGTGCGGCCGGTGTGGGAGAAGGCGGGGCAGGACAATCAGCTCGGGCGCGCGTTTCCTCGCCTCACCTACGGCACAGACGATGCGGCGGGACTGACACTGCTCGAAGCCGCACCGCGCACCGTTCGCGGCGCGCGCGATCTGATCAGTGTCGCGACCCAGTACGGCAACGCGTTCGGCCAGGGCATGCAGGCCGCCGCACTCAAGGCGGCCGACTTCTTCGGCAACGATGATGTGCTCTACCTGATGGAGGACATGGCCACCGGCGAGATTCGCCTGAGCATCCTCTGGGAGTGGCTGCACAAGAACGCCCGGCTCACCGAGGACGATCTCGCCACCGGTGTGAAGGCGGGCGATGTCTTTACCCCGGCGCTCTTTGCACGTCTGCTGGCCGAGGAGTACCACAAGTTGCAGCAGGCGGGGGATCGCGACGTCCACGACAACTCGAAGACCACGACACTTCCGATTGCCCGCGAGATCGTCGACACCTACGTCACAGACGAAGTGAAGCTGCCCTGGTACATCGATCTCCTCAACATCACGCTCGGCGTGAGCGACTTGAACGAGGCAACGCGTCGCATCCGTCTGCTGCGGGATACGTTCAGGGACAAGGGAATGCGGGTGACCGAGAACCTGGATTTTTGATCAGGGAACAAGGGCACGAAGGCCGCCTTCGGCGGCTACTCGAAGCACACGAAGAAGAACGACAAGGAGCTTTCGAGCCCCCAGCCCCGAGCCCCGGATCCCGGGAACGACGCGGAGGCGCGGAGGCACAGAGACGGAAGCACAAAGGTCGGTATGCGCAACGTGCAGGTCATCGATGGAGCTGAAAACTGCACCTATGACATATTCGCCATCACGGATGAAGCACTCGAGCTGTTGTTTCCTGATGGATGCGACATCGAGTTCGTCGAGGACTTCGCAAGCCGTGTCGGTGAGTCCGCGGCGAATCGCATTTTGCAGCGGTTATGGTCCAACCGGATCGACAAGAAAGACGCCGATGGCATCCACGGCACACTGTTTGTCGATCTCGTGAAAAAGAAGAAGCGCTGCCCCACGAAGCGCGATTCCGAAGCGGAAAACCCTCGGCCAACGATGAAGTCCCGGACGCCATCTGGCATCCACCGAATTCCTCAGCGCCTCAGCGCCTCCGCGTCGTTTCGTTCTTCTTCATGTCCTTTGTGATCTTCGTGCCTTGATCCCGTCACTTCTTCAGCACGAAGCGCTGAGCCCTCCGGTTGTCTTTCCAGCACATTGGGATCCTAAGCTTAGAATTCCACGTGGACAAGTTGTCGCGGCCGCTTCTATAGTGTCACCTAAATACTAGTGACTCCAGCGTAACTGGACTGGCCACAGTTAGGCCGCAAATGTAATCACACTGGCTCACCTTCGGGTGGGCCTTTCTGCGTTCGCGAGTGGACCCGATAAGCTCATGGAGCGGCGTAACCGTCGCACAGGAAGGACAGAGAAAGCGCGGATCTGGGAAGTGACGGACAGAACGGTCAGGACCTGGATTGGGGAGGCGGTTGCCGCCGCTGCTGCTGACGGTGTGACGTTCTCTGTTCCGGTCACACCACATACGTTCCGCCATTCCTATGCGATGCACATGCTGTATGCCGGTATACCGCTGAAAGTTCTGCAAAGCCTGATGGGACATAAGTCCATCAGTTCAACGGAAGTCTACACGAAGGTTTTTGCGCTGGATGTGGCTGCCCGGCACCGGGTGCAGTTTGCGATGCCGGAGTCTGATGCGGTTGCGATGCTGAAACAATTATCCTGAGAATAAATGCCTTGGCCTTTATATGGAAATGTGGAACTGAGTGGATATGCTGTTTTTGTCTGTTAAACAGAGAAGCTGGCTGTTATCCACTGAGAAGCGAACGAAACAGTCGGGAAAATCTCCCATTATCGTAGAGATCCGCATTATTAATCTCAGGAGCCTGTGTAGCGTTTATAGGAAGTAGTGTTCTGTCATGATGCCTGCAAGCGGTAACGAAAACGATTTGAATATGCCTTCAGGAACAATAGAAATCTTCGTGCGGTGTTACGTTGAAGTGGAGCGGATTATGTCAGCAATGGACAGAACAACCTAATGAACACAGAACCATGATGTGGTCTGTCCTTTTACAGCCAGTAGTGCTCGCCGCAGTCGAGCGACAGGGCGAAGCCCTCGGCTGGTTGCCCTCGCCGCTGGGCTGGCGGCCGTCTATGGCCCTGCAAACGCGCCAGAAACGCCGTCGAAGCCGTGTGCGAGACACCGCGGCCGGCCGCCGGCGTTGTGGATACCTCGCGGAAAACTTGGCCCTCACTGACAGATGAGGGGCGGACGTTGACACTTGAGGGGCCGACTCACCCGGCGCGGCGTTGACAGATGAGGGGCAGGCTCGATTTCGGCCGGCGACGTGGAGCTGGCCAGCCTCGCAAATCGGCGAAAACGCCTGATTTTACGCGAGTTTCCCACAGATGATGTGGACAAGCCTGGGGATAAGTGCCCTGCGGTATTGACACTTGAGGGGCGCGACTACTGACAGATGAGGGGCGCGATCCTTGACACTTGAGGGGCAGAGTGCTGACAGATGAGGGGCGCACCTATTGACATTTGAGGGGCTGTCCACAGGCAGAAAATCCAGCATTTGCAAGGGTTTCCGCCCGTTTTTCGGCCACCGCTAACCTGTCTTTTAACCTGCTTTTAAACCAATATTTATAAACCTTGTTTTTAACCAGGGCTGCGCCCTGTGCGCGTGACCGCGCACGCCGAAGGGGGGTGCCCCCCCTTCTCGAACCCTCCCGGTCGAGTGAGCGAGGAAGCACCAGGGAACAGCACTTATATATTCTGCTTACACACGATGCCTGAAAAAACTTCCCTTGGGGTTATCCACTTATCCACGGGGATATTTTTATAATTATTTTTTTTATAGTTTTTAGATCTTCTTTTTTAGAGCGCCTTGTAGGCCTTTATCCATGCTGGTTCTAGAGAAGGTGTTGTGACAAATTGCCCTTTCAGTGTGACAAATCACCCTCAAATGACAGTCCTGTCTGTGACAAATTGCCCTTAACCCTGTGACAAATTGCCCTCAGAAGAAGCTGTTTTTTCACAAAGTTATCCCTGCTTATTGACTCTTTTTTATTTAGTGTGACAATCTAAAAACTTGTCACACTTCACATGGATCTGTCATGGCGGAAACAGCGGTTATCAATCACAAGAAACGTAAAAATAGCCCGCGAATCGTCCAGTCAAACGACCTCACTGAGGCGGCATATAGTCTCTCCCGGGATCAAAAACGTATGCTGTATCTGTTCGTTGACCAGATCAGAAAATCTGATGGCACCCTACAGGAACATGACGGTATCTGCGAGATCCATGTTGCTAAATATGCTGAAATATTCGGATTGACCTCTGCGGAAGCCAGTAAGGATATACGGCAGGCATTGAAGAGTTTCGCGGGGAAGGAAGTGGTTTTTTATCGCCCTGAAGAGGATGCCGGCGATGAAAAAGGCTATGAATCTTTTCCTTGGTTTATCAAACGTGCGCACAGTCCATCCAGAGGGCTTTACAGTGTACATATCAACCCATATCTCATTCCCTTCTTTATCGGGTTACAGAACCGGTTTACGCAGTTTCGGCTTAGTGAAACAAAAGAAATCACCAATCCGTATGCCATGCGTTTATACGAATCCCTGTGTCAGTATCGTAAGCCGGATGGCTCAGGCATCGTCTCTCTGAAAATCGACTGGATCATAGAGCGTTACCAGCTGCCTCAAAGTTACCAGCGTATGCCTGACTTCCGCCGCCGCTTCCTGCAGGTCTGTGTTAATGAGATCAACAGCAGAACTCCAATGCGCCTCTCATACATTGAGAAAAAGAAAGGCCGCCAGACGACTCATATCGTATTTTCCTTCCGCGATATCACTTCCATGACGACAGGATAGTCTGAGGGTTATCTGTCACAGATTTGAGGGTGGTTCGTCACATTTGTTCTGACCTACTGAGGGTAATTTGTCACAGTTTTGCTGTTTCCTTCAGCCTGCATGGATTTTCTCATACTTTTTGAACTGTAATTTTTAAGGAAGCCAAATTTGAGGGCAGTTTGTCACAGTTGATTTCCTTCTCTTTCCCTTCGTCATGTGACTTGATATCGGGGGTTAGTTCGTCATCATTGATGAGGGTTGATTATCACAGTTTATTACTCTGAATTGGCTATCCGCGTGTGTACCTCTACCTGGAGTTTTTCCCACGGTGGATATTTCTTCTTGCGCTGAGCGTAAGAGCTATCTGACAGAACAGTTCTTCTTTGCTTCCTCGCCAGTTCGCTCGCTATGCTCGGTTACACGGCTGCGGCGAGCGCTAGTGATAATAAGTGACTGAGGTATGTGCTCTTCTTATCTCCTTTTGTAGTGTTGCTCTTATTTTAAACAACTTTGCGGTTTTTTGATGACTTTGCGATTTTGTTGTTGCTTTGCAGTAAATTGCAAGATTTAATAAAAAAACGCAAAGCAATGATTAAAGGATGTTCAGAATGAAACTCATGGAAACACTTAACCAGTGCATAAACGCTGGTCATGAAATGACGAAGGCTATCGCCATTGCACAGTTTAATGATGACAGCCCGGAAGCGAGGAAAATAACCCGGCGCTGGAGAATAGGTGAAGCAGCGGATTTAGTTGGGGTTTCTTCTCAGGCTATCAGAGATGCCGAGAAAGCAGGGCGACTACCGCACCCGGATATGGAAATTCGAGGACGGGTTGAGCAACGTGTTGGTTATACAATTGAACAAATTAATCATATGCGTGATGTGTTTGGTACGCGATTGCGACGTGCTGAAGACGTATTTCCACCGGTGATCGGGGTTGCTGCCCATAAAGGAGGCGTTTACAAAACCTCAGTTTCTGTTCATCTTGCTCAGGATCTGGCTCTGAAGGGGCTACGTGTTTTGCTCGTGGAAGGTAACGACCCCCAGGGAACAGCCTCAATGTATCACGGATGGGTACCAGATCTTCATATTCATGCAGAAGACACTCTCCTGCCTTTCTATCTTGGGGAAAAGGACGATGTCACTTATGCAATAAAGCCCACTTGCTGGCCGGGGCTTGACATTATTCCTTCCTGTCTGGCTCTGCACCGTATTGAAACTGAGTTAATGGGCAAATTTGATGAAGGTAAACTGCCCACCGATCCACACCTGATGCTCCGACTGGCCATTGAAACTGTTGCTCATGACTATGATGTCATAGTTATTGACAGCGCGCCTAACCTGGGTATCGGCACGATTAATGTCGTATGTGCTGCTGATGTGCTGATTGTTCCCACGCCTGCTGAGTTGTTTGACTACACCTCCGCACTGCAGTTTTTCGATATGCTTCGTGATCTGCTCAAGAACGTTGATCTTAAAGGGTTCGAGCCTGATGTACGTATTTTGCTTACCAAATACAGCAATAGTAATGGCTCTCAGTCCCCGTGGATGGAGGAGCAAATTCGGGATGCCTGGGGAAGCATGGTTCTAAAAAATGTTGTACGTGAAACGGATGAAGTTGGTAAAGGTCAGATCCGGATGAGAACTGTTTTTGAACAGGCCATTGATCAACGCTCTTCAACTGGTGCCTGGAGAAATGCTCTTTCTATTTGGGAACCTGTCTGCAATGAAATTTTCGATCGTCTGATTAAACCACGCTGGGAGATTAGATAATGAAGCGTGCGCCTGTTATTCCAAAACATACGCTCAATACTCAACCGGTTGAAGATACTTCGTTATCGACACCAGCTGCCCCGATGGTGGATTCGTTAATTGCGCGCGTAGGAGTAATGGCTCGCGGTAATGCCATTACTTTGCCTGTATGTGGTCGGGATGTGAAGTTTACGGGAAAG
>JADMIO011260188.1_pt1 | contig 125892 bp, 94 predicted proteins | sample 8958161 | NCBI WGS metagenome assembly JADMIO01 (sample SAMN16585339, study PRJNA669376) | soil metagenome | isolation source: Crop rotation soil | place: USA: Cullars Rotation, Alabama | collected 2011
GCCGCGACTTCAAGTCACGTGAATTCCAAGCTTCGGATCCCACTGTGCTGGAAAGTGCGGGTCGGCGATCTCCTGCCCGAGGTCTGCGAGCGCAGCGAACGTATGAACGAGCCTTTGCACCTTCTCCTGCATGAACTCTAAGCCCTTAGTGACCGATGCCAGCGCCAGAGCTGCGGAACTCCGTCAGCGTATTCAAAGCTTCCTGTTCATCCTGAGCCAACGCCACATATTTGGTCAGGCCCAGCATCTCGAACAGCTCAACGGTCTGCTTATTGACATCCGAGAAAACCAGTTGCGCGCCGACGCCCTCTGCGGCATCGATGACGCCCAAAAGAATAGAGACACCGATGCTGTTAACCAGCTCGGTGTCCCGGAAATTGATGACGAGCGCGCGACAGCCCTCTTCCAGACGGAGTCTGCATTCACGCTCGATGCGCTCTCCGCTCAGCTTGTTGAGATAGTCCGTCGCGTAAACGACGGCCATCTCTCCGATGCAGCGCGAGCGCACCGGAGACCCGGTCAAAGATTCCGCCATTAGTAAGCTCCCCTCTTACTTAATAGACAGTACCAATCAGACAATAAATCCTGTTGTGATGGCGAGGCGAAAGGATTGCGATTTGATTGCAATCCTTCTGCGAGTTCAGCGCAGGTACTTGGTCATACGCAGTCGCGTACCGTCATCTACGCGCTCGAACTCGACCTCATCCATCAGGCTTTTAATCAGCGTCAGTCCCCAGCCGCGTCGCTCGCTGCTGCTATTGCCGCGCGAGCCCTGCTCGTCATTCCCATTATCTTTGGCGTGACCCCGTTCGCCGTTCTGGCCGCTAAAACTTGCGGGCATGACCCCACGGCTTGAGACAGTGACGACTAATTTATCACTTTCTAAGCGAAAGCGTTGATATATTTTTCGATCCGGGCTCAGGGAGTGCTCTGCGGCATTGATGCAGGCCTCGACCAGAGCGGTCTTGATCTGATTTATCGCCTCGGGTTGAAAGTTGATCCGGCGGGCGATCTGGTCAACGGTCGTCGCCGCGATCAGCTCCGTATCCTCGCCCATAGGGATCACCAGCTCGAACTCGTCCGTGCCCTCTTCCGCTTTCGTTGCGGGCGAAACATCCATGTTGATGCGCGCCGTCAGAAGCTCTAACTGGTAACGGCTTGAGCCGTAGGCTTCGCGCTCGGCCAGTAGCTCGCTGGCCTCAGGGGAAAATCCCTCGGGCGCGACCAGCCACAGCCGCACGCGACTAAAGCCGCAGGAGCGCGCCACGCTCATCAAACGATCACACCAGACTTCCGTAATGCCCCGACCGGCTTCGAGCTTGGATTCGATCTCGGCGGCGATCCAGACCACTTCGTTGCTGTCCGTGTAAGTCCCGGCATCGAAACCGGGCGCGACCGCGCAACGCTCGTCGTCGCAGACAGACTGCATCGGCGGATAAAAGGCCGCGCAGGCAGCCGCGTGCACGACCTGCGGCAAGCGCACGAGGTCTGTCTCAGCGTCCAGCCCCGCGGCCACGCCTTCACCATGCAGTCCTTTGTAGGCGCGACTGAAGCGGTCGTAATGAAGCAGACTGGCGGGGACGCGCTGGCCGTTAAAGCGCACGAGCAGCTCGCGCAAATTAAGCGCGGCGGCGCGGCGATAATGGCGCGCCATCGTGTGCGGAGCGCGCTTTAAAGTATCAAGCAGAGTTTCGGCGACGACCAGAGCGCGCGGCTCTGCGGCGACCTCCATGCGATAGCGCGTCGTCAGATAATCGCCCCACGCAAACGAGCCGTTGCCGACCTCTACGAAGTTGGCGTTGAGGCTCACCAGCTCGTTGATGTGCAGCTCGCGTATGATCTGCTGTAATTGATCCGGCTCGACCCCTAAGCGTTTGCGCCACGTCTCGACCTGCGCGCGGCTTCCGTCACTCGCCTTCGATTCATAAAGGACTCTGATCAAAGCGCGGCGCGGCGCGGCGACGCCAGTGATGTTCTCCATCACGGAATCGAAATGGCGATTCAGACGACCTCCCATCAACTCGTCAACGTAAAGCTGCTGGCAGTGCAGGAACGTGGTCAGGTCCGTCTCTTTGTCGCGCGCGGATTGGACTAGCGATTGAATAAAGAAAGGCTTGCCGCCAAGTTGTTGGACGATCAGATCGCGCGTCTGATCGTTGAGCGCAATCTGCGCGCGCTCCGCAAGGCGCTCGACGAGTGCGCGCGCATCCGCATCGGCCAGTTTTTCAAGACGCAGTTTACTGAACCGCTCAGAAGCTTCCGTTTCGCCAAAGCGCACGATGTCTAGCAGGCGGCGGCGCAAGCCCGCCATCACGAACGGTAGATCGGAGCGCATCAAAAGCTGCGCAGCCTCAGGGCCAAGCTGCGTCTCGCCTTTCAGACGTTCCGTCAGATGCAGGCTGTCGAGCATGACGAGCGGGCGTATGCCGCGCGCCTGTGCCCTCTGCGGAGCGCTCAGACAGAGGCGTATCTGTGCACGCTCGTCGTCACGCGAGCGCTCGACGGCCTCGATCAGTTGTCCGATCCATTCGTCATCGACGGGCGCAACGGCGTCGATCAATTCCGCCAGAGGCTGCAAGGCTCTAGCCTGAGCGGGGTCTTTGCGTCGCCATGCGACCAGTTGTTGAATAAAGGTGTGAAAGAAACGGCGCGCAGCCGCCGCGTTCGTTTTGTCGTCGGCGGAAAAAGCGAAATAGACCGGGACGACCTGATCGTTTCGACGGCGAAAAATCTCGTCATACGATTGGCGCAGTAATTCAGAGACGCCCGCCAAAGGAGCAGCGAGGACGAGCAGGCCTTGAGCTTTGGCGCGCACGGAACTGAGCGCCACGATCCGTTCGAGCTCACTGGCGCGGCCAATGAAGTCTTCCGGCTCGACGCGACCCAGTATGCGCCGCTCGCCTCTCTCTTTATTTTGCGTCTTTGGGGGCATCGCTACTGCTACTGCTGGCGGGCTCGAATTGAGCGTCGCCGCTATGTGGGAAGACCTGATTCTTACCAAGGCTCTTGGCGCTGTAGAGCGCGCGATCAGCCGCGCCGATCATCGCGGCGGGAGTGTCCAGTGTGGGAGTGAAGGTAGAGACGCCGATGCTGATGGTGACGGCTCCGAGCGGCTGCGTTTTACCGTGCGGAAAGCGCGTGCGCTGGACTCTGCGACGGATGCGCTCGGCAATCGCGTGGGCTTCGTCGAGCGTCGTCTGCGGCAGGAGGATGGAGAACTCTTCGCCTCCGTAACGCGAGGCGACATCGGCAGAGCGAAGCGCGCTTTTCAAACATTGCGCCGTCATCTCAAGCGCCAGATCACCTGCCTGATGTCCGTTGCGGTCGTTATAGACTTTGAAGTCGTCTATGTCGAGCATCATAAAGCTCATCGCGTAGCCGTGACGCGCGGAGCGTTTCAATTCTTCTGTCAAACGTTCTTCCAGATAACGCCTGTTGAGGAGTCCCGTCAAAGGGTCTGTGATCGACATCAACTGAAACTGCTCGGCCTTCTCGTGCCATTCGGCGCGGTCGAGCGCGAGCGCCATCTGCGGCGCAATCGTTTCGAGCAGACTCAGATCGATCTCATCATAAGAGCCGCCGCCGGCCTTGTCCGTGACGTTGAGCACGCCGACTTTTCTTCCGCCAACCTGAATCGGATAGCTGATAAATGATTTCGTCTTATAGCGGCGGTCGGCTGGCGCGGGCGTGTGCCCTGACTGTTCAAGATCGCGCACGACCAGCGGCTGGCCGTTTTGCAGCACCGTGCCGGAGATGCCGTCGCCCAGACGCAGGCGCAAGTCTTCGGGGACGCCCGCGGCGAAACCCATCGCAGCCTTCATCGCCAGCTCGTTCGAGCTTGCGTCGAAGAGCATCAGAGAGCCGCGCTCGGCGTGCAGCAATTCGACGGAGTGGCGCAGGATGGAGAGATACGTCTCAGCCGGATTGGTCACGTTGATGCGTTCGGTAAAGCGCACCAGCTGATCCGCGAATCGTGCGCGTTGATCCAGCTCGAAGCGCAGTCGCAGAACTTCGAGCGGCAAGGCAAGGTCTCTGCAAAACTCCGTGATCGATTGGCGGCGCGCATCGTCAAGCGCGGCATCGCGCACGAGCAGAGCGCCCTTGACCTCGTCGCCGATCATCAGCGGAAAAAGCTCGACAGTCTTTTTAGGATTAAGCTTCTCCTGTTGCGCGGGCGTGCGCACGGGTTTGTAGCCTGACGGGGTCTCGCTCAAAACGATTGACGCCCCGGCCTTAACAATCGTCGACAGACGCGTCTCCTTCCCCAGCTCGACGCGAATGGCGGAAGATTCAAAGTGGCCGGTGGCGTAGAATTTGACCAGCGTATTCTGATCGCGCAAAAGAAGCGCCAGCGAAGCAAGCCGTTGCTTCTCAGAGAGGGCTTTCAGAGCTTTGCCACAGGCCTCCTGAAACGCGACATCCGCGAGCGCAGAGCCTGCGACGTAAATCTCCGTATGCTCTTCGAACCTCTCTTCGATCAGCACCGGCGCGGGAACGTTGGCTGTGGTGGCCGCCGTGGGCGCAGCGTTTGGCTGCCCGGTCGATTCGCGCACGGTCTTGGAAGGCTGAACGGAATGCGCATCCTGTTTGTATTCGCGCGCGGCAATAGTGATGCGCTTCGCCAGATCATCCAAATCCTGACGCGCGGCAAAGATGACGTTCTTAAAAAGCTCGCTCGATAGTAAATCCTGTAGATCGCCAGTGCGCAGGCGCTCGGCCAGCACACGATAGTCTGCTGTGGTGAGAAACGCGCGGCCACCGATCACGGCCAGCTCATCCGCCGTGCCGATCTCGACCGGCATCGTAAAGCAATGCAGTCCGGCGTGGCAGCGATAAGGCGTCGCCCCCTCTGCCTTCACGGCGCGCTCAAAGGCCTTGCCGCAATACGGATCGCAGAGCCGCTTGTGCGTGCTCGAAGATTGAAAAGCGCGGCAGATGGAATTGTTGTTCGAGACGTGAAGCGAGGGAGGCTGTTGGCCTTCGACCAACAGGATAGAGAGACCCGCACTGGAAGCGAGCGAGTCCTGTGTCTCCGGCCAGCCCGGCGGGCACGCATCTTGCGCGTGCTTGGTTTCGCGCTCTGGCACGGAGGATTTATCCAGCATCTGATAGACCACTTTGGTTGCGCTCGAAAAACTGATTGGGAGGCCGGGAAACGGCAAAGAAGTAGGAGACTCACGTCCGCACGGCGCGCGCTCCCGTCTAGCATGATGGTGGAGGTTAGCGGCCACCGATCCTGCCGTTTAGTATAAGTCTCAGAGAACAAACAAACAAGTGTTTTCTCGTGAAAACACAGGCACATACGGACTCTCCCGGCGTGCCTTGCAGTTGTCTCTACAGACTCTAATGTAAATGATTAATAGCCGGGCTGTTTCAAGTTGCGATCACGCGTTGCGCATCGCGCAGGCCCGGCGCATCGCCCGGCGCGACGCTGTCGATGTCGGGCTGTTCGGGACTGATGCGGATACAGGCCGCAAAATGATTGGGCTTAATCTCCGCGAGCGGGGGCACAACCTCTTTACATGCTTGAATTGCATAAGGACAGCGGGTGTGGAAGCGACACCCCTGAGGGGGATTGATCGGCGAGGGCACGTCGCCTTCGAGCACTATGCGCTGGCGCGTGGCTTCAACAGCCGGGTCAGGCACAGGGACAGCCGAGATCAGGGCCTTGGTGTAGGGCATCAGCGGATCATCGTAGATAGTTTTGGCATCGGCGATCTCGACCAGCTTGCCCAAGTACATCACGGCGACACGATCCGAGACGTGGCGAATGGCTCTCAAATCGTGCGAGATAAAGAGATAGGTCAAATTCTTCTGCCGCTGAAGGCGTTCCATCAGGTTCATGATCTGCGCCTGAATCGAGACATCCAGGGCGGAGATCGGCTCGTCTGCGACGATAAAATCAGGATTGACGGCCAGCGCGCGCGCGATGCCTATGCGCTGGCGCTGCCCGCCGGAGAATTCGTGCGGAAAGCGTTTGATAAAACGTTTGTTGAGGCCGACCGTTTCCATCAGTTCCTGAACCATCATGTCCGTCTCTTTACCGCGCGCGAGGCGGAAGGTCTGAATCGGCTCAGAGATGATCTGCCCGACCGTCATACGCGGATTGAGCGAGGCATACGGGTCCTGAAAAATCATTTGAAGATGGCGACGCTGGTCGCGCATCTCTCTTTGCGAAAGATGTGCGAGGTCGCGTCCGCGAAAGAGCACCTGCCCGCTCGTCGGCTCAGTCAAACGCAGGAGAGCACGGCCCAACGTCGATTTGCCGCAGCCGGATTCGCCGACCAGCCCGAGAGTTTCGCCCGGATAAATATCTATGGTCACGCCGTCGACGGCCTTGACGACTCGCCTGACCGGGCTTCCTCCGACCATTTTGTCCCAGACCGTTCCGCCCCCCAGATTGAAATGAACCTTGAGGTCGCGGATGGCGATCAAGGGCGCGCTGTCCTGACCGCGCTCGATGGGCGGCGGCATCTCCAGATTCGTCGTGTTGACAGGTTGTGTGCTCATCAAACGTTTCCAGTTGGTTGATTTCCAGTGTCGGGGGCGGCTACGGCCGGGGCTTTCCCTGTACGCTCGTCGCGCTCTTTGCAGGAAGCGGCGTAAACCTCTTCGGCAAAATGGCAGAGCGAGTGATGATCCGGTGTCAAGGCGACGAAGGGCGGAAACTCGTTGCGACAAATCTCCTCGGCACGCTCGCAACGCGGAGCAAAGGGGCAGCCGGGCGGCAGGTGCGCGACATCCGGCGGCAGTCCCGGTATCTGATAGAGCGCGCCCTGCTCACTCGTCGGATCGGGCACGGAACGCAGCAGTCCCTTCGTGTATGGATTGCCCGGACAACTAAAAAGCTCAGAGGTTCTTGCCTGCTCAAAAACTTTTCCGGCATACATCACAAGGATGTGATCTGTCATGCCCGCGACTACGCCCAGATCGTGCGTGATCAAAATCACGCTCGTCCCCGTCTCTTTTTTCAGATTCTTGATCAGCTCAAGAATCTGCGCCTGAATCGTTACGTCGAGCGCGGTCGTCGGCTCGTCCGCGATCAGCAGCTCGGGCTCGCATGAAAGCGCCATCGCGATCATCACGCGCTGTCGCATGCCGCCGGAGAACTCGTGCGGATAACTGTCGACGCGCGAGCGCGCATCGGGTATGCCGACCATGTCCAGCATCTTGATGGCATGCTCGTAGGCCTGCTCTTTGCTGTAGCCCAGATGCAACTGCGTCAGCTCCATCAGCTGCTTGGAGATACGCATAAACGGATTGAGCGAGGTCATAGGGTCTTGAAAGATCATCGCGATCCGTTTACCGCGAATACGCCGCACCTCGTCCTGTGGCAAAGCCAGTATGTCTTCGCCGTCGAAGATGATTTCGCCCGAGACGATTTTGCCCGGCGGGTCCGGTATCAAACGAATAATGGAAAGATTGGTGACGGACTTTCCTGAGCCGGACTCGCCCACGATCCCCAGCGTCTCGCCGCGCTTGAGATCGAACTCGATGCCGTCGACGGCCTTGACCAGTCCGTCTTCGGTTCCGAAGTATGTGCGCAGGTCTTTGACCTCTAAAATGTTTCCGTTTCGACTCATAATCAATTTTGGATTTTAGATTTTGGATTTTAGATTAACGCTCCGCCCGTCTTGAATTTTGGAATCCGATGTTCAAGCTCAATCGCTCGCCAATCCAAAATCCAAAATCTAAAATCCAAAATGGTTACACTTTTCGCATCTGAGGGTCGAGCGCGTCGCGCAATCCATCGCCCACGAAGTTGAGACTAAAAAGCGTCAGTGCCATTGTCACGCCGGGGAAAATAATCATCCACGGAAAGATCGCCATGTTCTGCGAGCCTTCAGCGGCGAGCGTTCCCCAGCTTGAAAGCGGCGCTTGCACGCCCAGCCCCAAGTAGCTCAGGAACGCCTCCTGCAACATCACGGAAGGGATGGTCAGCGTCGCGTACACGATCACCGGGCCCAAAGTGTTGGGCACCAGATGGCGGAAGATGATCTTCCATGTCGAGACGCCGATGGAGCGCGCCGCTTCGACGAACTCCTGATTCTTTAAGGAAAGCACCTGCCCGCGCACGATGCGCGCCATCGTCAACCAAGAGACCGCGCCGAGCGCCGCGAAGAGCAGGAACAAACTCTTCTCAAAAAGCGCGAGCAGCACGATAACGAGCATCATGTATGGAATGGCGAAGAGGATATCCACGATGCGCATCATCAGATTATCGATCTTGCCGCCGACGTATCCGGCGAAAGCGCCGTAGGTCACGCCGATGATGAGCGACACGGCGGTCGAAACTATTCCGACCATCAAAGAGATGCGTCCGCCGATCAGCACGCGCGCCAGAATGTCGCGGCCCTGCGGGTCCGTGCCCATCAGGTGTTGCCAGCTCGGGGGCATGGCTTTGACCATCTCGCGTTGCGCAGGGATCGTGTCATACGAATAGCCCATGAAGAATTTGAGAAGCGGTGGGCCAAGCAACGTGGCGAGCAGAATAAAGATCACCACACAGCCTCCCATCACGGCCAGCTTATTTTTACGCAGACGCTTCCAGGCATCTTTCCAGAGGCTCGTGCCCTTGACGTAGCCGCCAGCAGTATCCTGCCATGTCTCGTCGTCGGGCGGCGCTGTGCCGTAGAGTTGATCCGCCGCCATCGCCTCGGGCGTATTGATCTTTTGTTGCGCGGCGACGATGCCCGGCGGCGCTGGGCCAGCCGCTTTATCAATCGGCTCGTTCGGATTGCTGGTCGGTATTCTTTCGACTTCCGGTGTTCGCTGCATGACTCAAATTTCTCCTCGAACTAATACCTGATGCGCGGATCGATATAGGCGTAGGCGATGTCCACGACAAGATTGAACAAGAGAACCAGAATGGCGATAAACGCCGTGATCCCCAGAAGCAGCGGCTCGTCGCGGTTCAGAGCGGCGTTGATAAAATAGTTGCCGAGTCCCGGAATGGCATAGACGCGCTCGACGACCACAGTTCCGGCGACGAGAAAGGCTAGAGCCGGGCCCGTGAAGCTCACCACGGGGAGCATTCCGCCGCGCAGCGCGTGACGGAGGACGACAGTCTTTTCGCTTAAGCCCTTGGCGCGCGCCGTGCGAATGTAATCGCGGCGCAAGACCTCCAGCATGCCCGAGCGCGTCAGGCGCGCAATGTATGCCATGTAGAGCGCCGAGAGCGTGATCGCGGGCAACAACAGGTAACGAAGCGAGGGGATGCCGCCGTTGCCGATCTTGACGGCCCATTCCCAACGCGCCGGCGGCAGCCAGAAGAGCGTCAGCGAGAAAATCAGAATGAGCAGCGGCCCGAGCACGAAATTGGGCAGACTGATGCCGAGCATCGCCGCCGCCATCGTCGAGTAATCGAGCGCAGAGTTCTGTTTGAGCGCGGCGAGAGTTCCCAGAATAGTCCCGACCAGAAGCGCTATCAGATAGGCAGTCAGGCCGAGCGTGGCGGAGACAGGAGCGCTGCGCCACAGTATCTCGTTGACGGTCTGCTCCTGATACTTGCGCGAGAACCCGAAATCCTGATGCCCGAAGATTTGCCACATGGTCTTGCCGTACTGCACGTACCAGGGGCGGTCGAGTCCGTATTTGGCGCGGATGTTTCGCTCGACGGCGGGCGGCAATCCCTTTTCCGTCTGGTAGAAGTTGCCGGGTGCGAGGCGAATCAATACCCATGCGATGGTGATGACCAGCAGCACCATCGGGATAATGACGAGCAGGCGGCGAATAATGAACTTAATCATCGGATAGTTCCTCGCTATAAACCTTCTCTAACGTCCGTTGAGGTGAAAGAGTCTTGCGACGGCTGGAAAAGCTCTTACGTCCAGCAGCGGCGCAAGCGCCGTCGGCGCGACCGTCTCGTCACGCCAGTTGTGATCGATGTAGACCTGCCGCCAGTCGTGCTGATCCAGCAGATTCGCCTCAAGATTTCTCACGTAGGGCTTGCGCATAAACGAGCTTGGGCCAACGTAGAGCGGAATCATAGGTTGCTGGCCGAGCATGTAGGCCTCTGCATCGTGCAGCATCTTCATGCGCTTGGCAGGGTCTGTCTCGGCGTTGGCGGCAAGGAGCATCGCGTCGTATTTCTTATCCTTCCAGCCCGTCCCGTTGTTGGTCGAGGCGGAGGTCATCAGGTCCAGGAAAGTGTTCGGGTCAACGTAGTCGCCGATCCAGCCGCGACGCGATAGTCCCTTAAAGTTCATCTTGTCGGAGCGCGTATTTTCCAGATAGACGCGCCATTCCTGATTGGTCAGCTCGACCTTGATGTTAAGCTCGCGCTTGAGCATCGCCTGCACGAACTCCATCGTCTGCTTCGTGGATTCCGAAGTGTTGTAAACGATCTCGATCTCTGGAAATCCCTTGCCTCCGGGGAAGCCCGCTTCGGCCAGCAGCTTGCGCGCCCCTTCCGGATCATAGCCAGTCCCCTGCCCGTTCTCGTAACCATCCATCGGCGGCGTAAAGGCCAGCAACGGCTGGCGACCGGGAGCCTGATCGGCGATGATCTGACGATTGATCGCCATGCTGAAAGCCTTGCGCACGCGCACATCGTCCATGGGCTTCATGCCCGTGTTGATGGCGACGAACTCCGTTTGCAGGTACGGGCCGAAGACGTAATCCTTCTTGGTCTCCTTGATTTGATTGCGCCACGGCGGCGGCACTTCGTTCGATTGCGTGGCATCGATCTCGCCCGCCTTGTACATATTCATCGCCGTCGTCAGCTCTTCGGTCGACGGAAAGACGATCTGATCGAGCTTCGTATTGGCGTTGTCCCAGAAGAGCGGGTTTCGATCAACGACGATCTTTTCATAGGGCGTCCACTCGGCCAGCTTAAAAGCGCCGGAGGTGACGATGTTGCCCGGCTTGACCCAGAGCGCATCGCCGTACTTCTCTATGGACTGGCGCGGGACCGGACGGAAGAATTGATGAAGAATGATCTTGTGGAAGAAGGCCGTGGGCGCTTCCAGAGTGACCTGAAACGTATAGTCATCGACGGCGCGCACGCCCATATTCTCTTTCGTCGCCGCGACGAACTCTTTGCCTTGCATAAACTGCGCCAGCTTCTGATCGTCTTTGAGGGCTTTACTGCGCGCCTCGGCATCCGCTGGCAGCAGATAGTAAGGGTCTTTGAGCGCCAGCTTTTTCGTTTCGCCAGCGCTCTCGGCAGCGACGCTTGTGCTGGTGGCCGGGGCGGTCTCGACCGTGGGCGCAGCGGGCGCGGTCGCTGTGCTGGCCGCTGCGTTAGTGGCGGGCGGCTGATCGTAATTGACCGGCGCAGGCCCTGTAAAATTGAGAGACCCGTGCTCGCCCGCGCGTTCCACATCGCCTTCTGTCAGGAAGCGTCCCGTCGACGGGTCGCGCACGAAAGCCATCTGCGAGCTGTAAGCTTTCGCATTATCGATCTTGATCGATTCGTACATCATGCTGGAGTAGGGCGCAGCCAGTTCGGGCGAGACGGCGCGACGCCATGAATAGACGAAATCATGCGCGGTGAGCGGCGTTCCGTCCGTCCACTTGGCATCATTGCGCAGATGAAAAGTCCAGACCGTGCCGTCCGCGTTGGTGTCCCATTTGGTCGCCAGCGAAGGACGCGGCGTGACTGTTTTTTCGTCATACTCGACGAGCCCGTCGAAGAGCGCGGCAGCGATGCGCGATTCGGGCTGGCCGGTCATGTACTGCGGATCGAGCGTCTGCGGCTCTGCTCCGGTTATGTAGCGCAGCGTCTGTCCCTGTGGCGGCGTGATTTTACCGAAGTACTGCGAATCCTTGCCCGAAGATGCGCAGGCGGCGGAGATTGCAGCCAGCGCGACGAGCGCGATAGCGAGACGAATTTGGCTGGAATGAAAGATCGACATGGAAACACTCCTCTATTTTTACAACTTGCGGCCCGTCGAGGGGCGCGGCAACCCCGTCGCTCTAAAATCCGACGGACGAGCGTCGGCTTGGCTCTCGAAAAGCCTGATCGCCACTCTCGAAGGGGAAGCGCCTGACCGCCACGCGCCGGGGGAACGGCTTACTGCTTCAAGTATCCAGACACACGAGGGGAGAACTAAGGCTCTTCGGGTTGCTTTAGTAAGATGCGCGTGAAGGTATCACGCGCGGCTCTTCATTTCAAGCTGTATCCTGTTTTACTCAGACAATTTAAACGATGCCTGAAACAGTCTACAGAGTTGCTTACGATCTTCAGGCGTCGGCGCGCCTGCGTGGGGGCAGTGCCGACCTCTATTTAATCCATGCCGTGGGGGTGGTTTTGGGGGGCTGCCAGGCGGTATCTATACGCACATGCTTGAGGGACGGGGCGTCCAGCAGATTCGTATCGAAGCCGACGACGTAAGGCTTGACGAGCGAATAGGACGAGGCGAAGTAGATCGGAATGGCAGGCAGCTCACGCAGCGCCTGCGCTTCAGACGTGACGCGCGAGGCAGGCACTGGCCGCTCTTCGCTCAAAGTGGGCGCGTCGGCATGTTGCTTCGCAACGGCGCTGTCTGTCTTTCCAGCGTCGCTCGTTGATTCCGCCGGCTCTGTATTCGAGGCGGGTTCGGCGGTCGCGGTCGGGGCTTCCGTGTCAAAGATCAGACGCATGTTGGTGACTTCGTCCATCGTCTGCATGACCACGCCGCGCCTCACCACATCATAATCACCGGCGCGCACAGCCGCCTCGTATTCCTCCCAGCTCTTCATCACAATTTCCGTCTCGATGCCCAGCGCATTCTTCCACATCGCGGCGATACTTTGCGCGACCGCTCGCTGCTGATCGTTTCGATTGACCAGTAGACGAACCCTGGGGAAGTTCTGACCATTGGGGAAGCCTGCCTGTGCCAGCAGGCTGCGCGCGCGTTCTACGTCATGCACAAGCGGCGCGACCTGCTCTGCGCCGTTCTGCGCGCTGGAAGGAAGCTGCACGGGGAGAAATTTTTTGGCGGGCTCAGTCGCGCCCTCCATCTTATCCTCGCTGATGCGGTCGCGGTCTATACTGATGGCCAGCGCCTCGCGCACTCTGACATCCGAGAAGGGAGCGCGCTCGATATTGAAGCTGTAATAGGTGAGCGCGCCGTAGGTCGCACGACGAAAATCTTTGTAAGGCGCGAGCAGCTTTAAAGCCAGAGGCTCGAACCCGGCGTTCGTCACAGCATCGACTTCGCCCGCATGATAAGCGGCCAGCGCCGTTTCCGTATCGCGCGTTTCGATAAACTGCACGCGCTCCAGATCGACCGTCTGCGCGTCCCAGTAGTTTTTCGCTCGCTCAAGCACGACGCCGTCTTGACCTGATTTAATCAGCTGAAACGCGCCGTTAGAGACTAACCGCGAAGCATCCGTCGTCCCGGCCTGCGTCGCGTTTAGATTATGCACTGGACGAAAGACAGGATGCGCGACGAGCGAGGGAAAGTTAGCGTCCGGTTGCTGCAAACGCACGCGCAGGACGTATTCGTTAACGGCCTCCGCGCCGAAGCGCACTGGCGGCGTCTCCGTCTTTTCCTCTTTTTTCACGCCGCGCTTCGCATTGTTGCCTTCCGCTGCGGGGCGTCGCGCTATCGTCGAGGCCGCGGGCGAGAGGCTTTCCGCTGGCGTCTGCGGTGCAGGCGTCGGTTGTATGGCCGCCGACGATTTGACTCCAGCGATGTTCTCAAGAAGTTTGGCGTGCGGCGCGCGCTCGCCCATTTGAAGAGTGCGTTGCCATGAATTGACGAAGTCCTGCGCCGTCACCTTCTCGCCGTTAGACCAGCGCGCATCCTCGCGCAGATAAAACGTCCACTCGCGATTATCCGTTGAAGCTTCCCAGCGCGCGGCCACACCCGGCACGGGCGCGAGCGTGTGCGGGTCGTATTCCGTCAGCCCCTCGAAGATCGCGCGCACGGCGTCCGTGTCCGGCGGCGCGGCGGCCAGAGCAGGATCGAACGTCTGCGGCAGCCCGCCATCGCTCCAGCGAAACTCCTGCGCGCGCGGCACGACGGCGCGCCCGTAGTAGGGCTCGACCTCCTGATCGAGAAAGCAGCCGCCGCCCGTCAGCGAGAAAGTGATAAGCAGCGTGGAGGCCAGAGTGGCCCGCCACTTCTCCCATCTTCTCAGACGACTCTGTTTTGTTCTCTTTCTGACCTTCATTCGGAAAATCTTTTTCAGTCCGCGCTCCTTAATCCTTTAGAGCTTCACCGGGCGCGCTCTCGGCTGCAAGCGCGCGCAAAGCCTCGTACACTTCGATTGTCCGCAGTCTTGTGGGCTCAAAGCCGCCTGTCGTGTCGATCAAAAAATCCGCGTAGCGCTTCTTCTCTTCCTGCGGCATCTGCGCAGCGATGCGCGCCTCTGCTTCCGCACGCGAGAGATTATTACGCGACATCAAACGCTCGATCTGCACGTGCGGAAGACAATGCACGACGATCAGTTTATCAAAACGGCGATAGCCGCCCGATTCTATCATCAGCGCGGCATCGACGATGGCGATTCCGTGCGCGTCCTCCTGCTCCCAGCGCCGCAGTTGCTCGTCCTGCGCGGCGATTATATACGGATGCAGGATCGAATTTAAGAGCGCGCGCCTTTTTTCGTCGCCGAAGATGATCGCTCCCAGTTTTGCGCGATCAAGCGAGCCATCCGGCATGAGGACTTCTTGGCCAAAGGCACGCACAACAGCATCCAGCCCCGGCGTTCCCGCTTCGACCACTTCGCGCGCCGTCCGGTCGGCATCCAGAACGTGACAGCCCAGCTCCGCCAGCAGCGCAGAGACGAAAGACTTGCCGACGGCTATCGAGCCGGTCAATCCAACACGCAGCATATCTTTACAGACTCAGCATAAATCAACAGCCGCGCGAGATAATATCAAGAGAGACGAAGAGCCGCGCCGTGCATAAATGAAAGACGATCAGAGGTCGCGCTCTTGTTCAGGCCGCGAGCCCGCGTCTGAGCCTCGCAGCCTTGACGGTATTTTGCATCAACATGGCGACCGTCAGAAGCCCCACTCCGCCGGGCACAGGAGTGAGCGCTCCGGCCACGCGCTTTGCTTCAGCCGGATGCACATCGCCGACTATCGTATAGCCGCGCCGCCTAATTATCTCAAGCCGTTTGTCCGCTTCTTCCGCGAACAACTCGCGCACCTGATTTTCGTCCGTGACTTTGTTGATCCCGACATCGATCACCGTCGCGCCCGGTTTGATGTGCTCGGCGCGTATAAAGGCCGGGCGTCCGATGGCCGCGACCAGTATGTCTGCGCGCCGCGTCACGACGGACAGATCGCGCGTGCGCGAATGACATATCGTCACCGTCGCGTCGCGCTGCAAGAGAAGCTGCGCCACCGGTCGACCGACGATCTGACTGCGCCCCACGACACAGGCGCTTGCGCCGCCGATCTCGATACCATTACGCACAAGCAGCTCTATAATCCCGGCGGGCGTGCAGGGCGCGATCACAGGTTGGCCCATCGCGAGGCGGCCCACGTTGATCGGATGAAATCCATCGACATCCTTTGCCGGGTCGATGGCTTCAAGCACGCGCGTCTCGTCAACGCCGGATGGGAGCGGCAGCTGTACCAGAATACCATCGACCTCATCGCGCGCGTTCAGCTCTGCGATCAGACGAAGCAGCTCTTCGGTCGAAGTCTCTGCGGGAAGCGCCCTGTGCTCTGAGATGAGACCAAGCTCAAGAGAGGTCTGTACCTTGTTGCGCACGTAAATGGCTGAGGCCGGATCATCACCGACGCGCAAGACCACCAGACAGGGGCGAACACCATGCTCTGCCTGTAGGAGCGCGCAGGCGCGTGCCGTATCACGCTTGATCTCTTCGGCGACGGGAGCGCCGTCCAGAATGGCCGCTCTCTTTTCCCCTTCTTTTGTTTGCAGGCTGCTTTCTGGCATCATATCAATCGTCGGCCCGGGCTCTTCAATGTATCTATCATGAAATATGCTGTGCGATACGTAAAAGCATTTTATAGATTACACTGACTTGAGCCGAAAGTAACAGGAGCACGTTTTTCAGTAATGGGTCAGTTTGAAATTGAGTGATGATGAAGTTGCCGACTCACCACAGAGACACAGAGGGCACAGAGATGACACAGAGAAAATAATTCCTTCCTCCGTGCTTCCTCCGTGTTCTCTGTGGTGAATCTCAATGCATCGAACACTCAATTATCCATCCTGATCCGCTACCCGGTTTTCGGCCCGTGCGGTCAGCCATTTTGATTTGCAAATCGTGAAGAAGATTAACTTATCGGAACATCCCATGTCATCATCCAACGTAAAACAGAAGCATCTCGCAGCAGTCATCGCCCTGCTCTTTCTCTTTGCTCTTTCGACGCACGCGCAAACGCCGCGCGAGCGTCACGAGCGTATTCGCGCCTCTGTCGAGACAGGCGATTACCAGACGGCGATAGGCGAGCTGACTGCCATTCGCGGCAATAACCCGTCGGTCTTTACCGTCAACAACTATGACTATCTTTTAGCGCGTCTCTCCGAAAGACGCGGCGATATGGCGACTGCGGCGGCCGCCTACCAGTCTGTTTCCGCCAGAAACTCTCTGCTCTCGCAATATGCTCTGTGGCACTTAGCGCAGTTCGCGCGCTCGACCGGAAATTTAGTGCTTGAGCGCGAGCAACTGCGACAGCTAATCACCACAGCGCCCACGAGTCTCCTGCGCGAAGCGGCGCTCGCGCGCCTGGGAGAGAGTTTTCTTGAGAGCGGCGATTATCAGTCCGCCATCTCCGCCTTAAGTCCACGCGCCGCGGCCAAAGGCAATGCGACGGCGCGCGAAGCCCTCTCGCTCGTCGGTCAGGCAAAGCTTCGCAGCGGCCAACTTGAAAGCGCGCGCGAGATCTTTAATAGCCTGATCACGCAGTTGCCCGACGCAGACAAGCCGGATGACTTTGCGCTCGCCGCCGTGCGTGGTCTGGATCAACTAGACAGCGGAAGTCTTGAAGCCTCCCTGAAACAGGCTCCGCAGCTTCCGGAGACAGAACATCTGCGGCGCGCTCTTGTTTATAACTTCAATCGCGATTTCGCAGGAGCGCGCCGCCACTACATGGCGCTCGTCGAGCGTTACGCTCAGACTGCAAACATCGCTGACGCTCTCTATCAAATCGGGCGCGGCTTTTATCAGGAGCGTCGCTTCGACGAAGCCATCAATTATTACGGGCGCGTCATCAACGAGTATCCAAATTCGCCGGGCGCACGCGAGGCGCTTAGTTTTACGGCCACGGCCTACGTGCGTATGAAGCGCACGGACGAGGCCGTCAATGCTTATCGTCGTTTTATAGAGAAGTACCCGGACGCGCCGAACCCCGAACGCTCTTATCTCAACATCATAGACGCGCTGCGCGAGGCTGGCCGCGACGACGAGGCTCTTTCATGGGTGCAGCAGACGCGCGCGCGTTTTAAGGGACAACTCGGCGGCGCGCTCGCGCTCTTTCAGCAAACCAAGATTCATCTGGTAAAGGGCGCATGGGCCGAAGCGCTCGCTGATCTGGACGCGCTGCGCTCGGAATCCGATCTCGGAGGGATGCGCGCTCCGGGCGGGACGAATCTCGTGGAAGTCGCTTACACGCGCGCTTACACGCTCGAACAGCTTGGACGATTTGATGAGGCGATCAGCGCTTATCTTGAGATACCGGACGGACGTAGCGAGTATCACGGCGGGCGCGCAACGAGCCGTCTGCTAGCACTCGCAAAGGACGCGCGCGCTCAAGGTATCGTCGATGCACGCTTAAAAGCTCTGCGTTCGGAAGCGCAAACTGCGCTCGCGGGCAATCAGGCGGAAAGAGCGCGTGTGGCCGTTCAGAAAGCCCTGCGTTTGACCGAGGATGGAAACGTCAGAAACGAGTTGCTGGAGATAGCGCGCCGCGCTTATGCGTCGCTTCCGGACTACAACAGTTTTCCCACGGCGCGATTGCTCTCCGTCGGGCGGCAGGATGTGTTGACCGGCACGACGCGCGAAAATACTTCCGCGCCAACGCATCAAATGCTGGCCGACGAGCTGCTCTTTCTGGGACTTTACGACGAGGGAGCGCCTGAGCTTGCCGTGGCTGAAAAAGCTTTCGACGGCGCGAATCGAAACGACGCTCAGGCAGATGCGGCGGCTGGAACAGAGGCGAACACCTCGACGGCAAAAACAGCGGGCAACGCCGGGCAGGCTGTTCGCGCGCAACCCGCAGCGACGCTTTCGCGCGATGCCGCCTATACGCTCGCAGTCCTTTACAGGCGCGGCGATCTGGCAAACCACGCCGTCGCTTTCAGTGAGCCGCTCTGGAAAAAAGTGCCTGCGGATTTTTTGATCGAGCTTGCGCCGCGTGAATGGGTAGAACTGTTGTATCCTGCGCCGTATCGCGCGGCCCTTCTGGAATCCGCTCCGCCGCGCGGAGTCGATCCGCGTTTCGTCCTCTCCATCATGCGACAGGAATCGCGCTTTCGTCCCGAAGCCAAATCCATCTCGGCTGCGCGCGGGCTGATGCAATTTATTCCCTCGACCGCAGACGAGATCGCTGCGCAGCTTGGCCGTCGCGATTTCTCGCAGGATGATCTCTACAACCCGCCGACGGCGATCCTCTTCGGCTCGCAGTACATGGGAAATCTTTTCAAAATGTTTCCGGATCAACCGCAGGCCGTCGCCGCTTCCTACAACGGAGGCGAAGACAACGTCGAGCGCTGGATTCAGCGTGCGCGTTCCCTTGATCCTGATCGTTACGTGCTCGACATAGGTTTTACACAGGCCAAGGATTACGTCTATAAAGTGACGGCAAATTTTCGCGTCTACAAAATGCTCTACTCCGAAAAGCTTGAGCGTCGATAAGATGTGAAGAGCTATTCACATAAAAAAAGAACGCGCGAGCTTCAAAAGAATGCGCGAGCTTTAAATGAGATTTGTTTTCAAATTGAGGTCTATGAAACTAATAAAAGAGTCCCGTAGGGACGCGAATGTTTATAGCTCGAATGCTTTATTTGAATTGTCAGCCCCGTCAGGGACGACATGTCGCTCCTACGGAGCTTCTGCTTTGAAGAAGATTGCTTACTATAAACATCAAGCTCCTACGGAGCTTAACTGCCGACGCTGTTTTCACGCCGCGTCTCCGACCACACATTCGTCGGCGGGCTATCTGCTGTTAAGCCTGCTCCTGGTTCTCTGTTTCTCAGGGCAGGCATGTCAGAAGAAGCCAGAGGCTACTACTACTGCTGCGACTGGTCGTCGCTATGAAGTAAAGGGCAAGGTAGTCAGGGTTGATAAAAGCACACATCGCGTCACGCTGGATCACGAAGAAATCCCCGGCTATATGGAAGCGATGATCATGCCCTACACGCTCAAGGACGAGCAGATACTGAACGAGCTTGCGCCGGGCGATCAACTACACGCGACGTTGATCGTGGATGCCGATTCATCATGGCTCGAAGATGTCGTCTTTACGCGCGCTGCGAGCCCGGCGGCTTCCGCTGAGAACTCGTCCGTCGCGACCTCCGAGCCGAAGTCCGGCGATGCTGTTCCGAATTTCTCGCTCGTCAATCAGGACGCGAAATCAATTCGCCTAAATAGCTATCGCGGCAAAGCGCTGCTTTTGACTTTTATCTATACGCGCTGCCCGTTGCCGGAATACTGCACGCTGATGAGCAACAACTTCGCCGCCATCGAACAAGAGCTTCAAAAAGACGCTGCCCTCTACGAGAAAACGCACCTGCTCAGTATCAGCTTTGATCCCGCTTACGATACGCCAAAGGTACTCAAGAGCTACGGCGCGGCGCACACAGGCAATTACAACAAGGAAACCTTCAAGCACTGGGAATTCGCGACGGGCAAGCCCGCTCAGATCAAAGAGATCGCGCAGTTCTTCGGCCTCACCTATATGCAGGAGACGGATCAGATCGTCCATTCACTAAAGACCGCCATCATCACGCCCGATGGCCGCCTCTACAAGCTTTACAGTGGAAACAATTGGAAACCCGAAGAGGTACTGAGCGAGCTGCGAACTCTGCTCAGTAGCGGCGCAAAATAGCGCCGGACGGAATCATCGCACGGTAAGAACTATCAAGTCAGGGCTATTTTATTCAGACGGCCTGAATCCGGTTTTCTGGAAGTAAGTTCTTATATCTATTTTCAATTGAATGCAAGAAACGTCGTGACTCACCACCGCAGACACAGAGGACACGGAGATAGCACAGAGAGTCGAGTATCATTCCTTCCTCCGTGCATCCTCTGTGCTCTCTGTGCCTCTGTGGTGAATGCCTCTCGCCATACACTCAATTGAAATTTGCTCTAATTATTCTACGCCAAGCTGCGCGCCGCTTTTCTTACCCTTACGCTTTTAACTTCTTGATCTCTTCGGTCAGCACCGGCAGGACTTCGAAGAGGTCGCCGACGATGCCGTAATCTGCGATGTCGAAGATGGGGGCTTCAGGGTCTTTGTTGACGGCGACGATGGTGCCGGAGTTCTTCATGCCGACCAGATGCTGAATCGCGCCGGAGATGCCGAGCGCGATGTAGAGCTTGGGCGCAACGGTCTGGCCCGAAGAGCCTATCTGACGATCAATCGGCAGCCACTCGGCATCGCAGATCGGACGCGAGGCCGCAAGGTCTCCGCCCAATGCTTCCGCCAGTCGTTCGGCCAGCGCGATGTTGTCCTTGCTCTTGATGCCGCGACCGATGGCGACGATCACATCCGCCTTGGTCAGATCGACAGCCTGCTTTACTTCCTGAAAGGCTGGCTCAGGCTTCATGCGTACTTCGCCGACTTCCGCCGTGATCGTTTCAACTTCAGCGCCGCTTCCCTTCAACGCCTGTTCCGAGCGATACGCGCCGGACTGGAAAGTGGCGAACGTGGGCGGCTCGCCATCCGAGACAATATCCGCGTCGATCTTTCCCAGAAACATGCGGCGCGAAAATGTCACGCGGCCTTCAGCGACGCTCGCGCGTATGCAATCGCTGATCAATCCCTTGCCGAAGCGCGCGGCAAGCTTCGGCGCAAAGTCGCGCACCAGATACGTGTGCGGCATAATGACGTACTGCGGATCGAGCTGTCTAACGACCTGCTCCATCCCGTCCGTGTAGCCGTCGGGCGTGTACTCAGCAAGCTTTTCATTATCCGCATAGACGACCTTGCTTAACTCGTAGCCTGCGACCTCTCTGGCCAACCCTTCCACGCCAGAGCCGAGCAAGACAGCCGTCACGGGCTGCTGCAACTCCGTGCCCAAAGCTTGCGCCGCCGCCACGGCCTCGAAAGAAGTCTTGTTCAGAGCGCCCGCGCGATGCTCCACGAAAACCAGAATACCGTTACTCATTTCAATCACCAGTTAATACAGTTTTCAGTTTTTAGTTTTCAGTTTTCAGATAAAGACAGATTGCTTTTACTCAAAACTGAAAACTAAAAACTGAAAACTGTTTACTCTTAGATTACCCTTGCTTCTGTACGCAGCTTTTCGGCGAGCGCGACCGCACCGGCTTTGGCGTCGCCGTTGCCCAGAAACTGCGTCTGTTTTGTTTTTTCCGGGAAATAAATCCGTTCGATGCGTTGATGTGAGGGGCGCGATGTGGCCTCAGCACCGGGAGCGACTTCCCTGATCTCTTTTTTCTTGGCGGCCATGATGCCCTTCAATGTCGCGTAGCGTATCTGGCTGATGCCGGATTGAATGGTCAGAAGAGCCGGGCGCGGCATCGAGTACCATTGATACCAGCCGTTCTCCAGCTCACGCTTGACCCTCAGCTCTTCGCCCGAAGCATCCACTTCGATGACAATCGTCGCGTGCGGCAAGCCCAGCAGTTCTCCCATGATGACGCCCGTTTGCGCATAGCCGTTATCGTCCGATTGCAGTCCGGTCAGGATCAGGTCTGCCTGTTCCGCACGAACGGCCTCGGCCAGCAGGCTGGCGATAGCGAAGGGCGAAAGGTCGTTGGTGTTTTCGACTAGGACGTGAATGGCGCGATCAGCGCCGCGCGCCAGCCCGTCTTTGATCACGCTCTTGACGCGCTGTGGGCCCATCGAGCAGATAACGACCTCGCCCCCGCCATGTTTTTCCTTCAAGCGCAAAGCCTCTTCGAGCGCATAGCCGTCCGATTCGTTGACCTCAAAGGAGAGATCGCCCTCTTCAATCCACTTCGCATCCTTATTGATACGAAGAATCGCATCCTTGTTGGCGACCTGTTTCATTAAGACGATGATTTTCATAAAAAAGTAATCAGTAGTCAGTAATCAGTCGTCAGTCAAAAGCTTTTTAGCTGATAACTGATGACTGAATACTGACTACTTTTTATTCCTCGTATCTCTTAAAAAGCAGCGCGGCGTTTGTGCCGCCGAAGCCGAAGCTGTTGGAGAGCGCGTAGTCGATGCGTGTCTCGCGCGGCTCGTTCGGCACGTAATCCAGATCGCAGTCCGGGTCCGGGTTGACGTAGTTGATCGTCGGCGGAATTATTCCGCGCGTGATCGCCAGCACGGAGAAGACGCCTTCAATTCCCCCGGCTGCGCCGAGCAGGTGGCCCGTCATGGACTTGGTCGAGCTGACGGCCAGTTGATAGGCATGCTCGCCAAAGGTCTTCTTGATCGCGGCGGTCTCGAACTTATCGTTGTAGGGCGTCGAAGTGCCGTGCGCGTTGATGTAGCCCACGACCTCCGGCTCGACGCCTGCATCCTTCAGGGCTTTCTGCATGACGCGAATCGCGCCTGAGCCGGTCTCGTCCGGCATCGTGATATGAAAAGCATCGGCGGTCATCCCGTAGCCGACCAGCTCCGCGTAAATCCGCGCCCCTCGACGACGCGCCGATTCGAGTTCCTCAAGGATCATCAGGCCCGCGCCCTCGCCTATGACGAAGCCGTCGCGGTCGCGCTCGAAAGGTCTCGAGGCGTGCTGCGGATCATCGTTGCGTGTGGAAAGAGCGCGCATCGCCGCGAAGCCCGCGACGGACATCGGCGTGATGGCAGATTCCGCGCCGCCGCAGATCATCACGTCGGCATCGCCGCGCTGGATGATCTTTAGACTATCGCCGATGGCGTGCGCTCCGGCGGCACAGGCCGTGGCGGTCGCCGAGTTAGGCCCTTTCGCGCCATGACGGATAGAGACCTGGCCCGCCGCCAGATTGACGATGGCCGACGGAATAAAGAAGGGCGAGACACGTCCCGGCCCATCGTTTAAAAGCTTCGAGTGCTCGCGCTCGATGGCCCAGAAGTCGCCGATGCCGCTGCTGATGTACGTGCCGACCTGCTCCGAGTTCTCGTCAGTGATCTCCAATCCGCTGTCTTTCATCGCCTCGTCGGCGGCGGCGATGGCGTAGTGAATAAAGGCGCCCATCTTGCGCGCCTCCTTCTTCTCGACGTAATCGAGCGGGTCGAAATTCTTGACCTCGGCGGCAAAGCGCACGGGAAACTTTTCGACATCGAACTTCTTGATGGAGTCCACGCCGCTGCGGCCCGCCATCAGCGCAGACCACGTGGCTTCGACGGAATTTCCGACAGGAGTAACAAGGCCGAGGCCCGTTACCACGACGCGACGATTCAAGACGAACGCTCCTTTCAAATACAGTGGCAAGTGACGAGTGATTTGTGACAAGTTAAAAAAAACTTAATCCATGCTCGCCACTTGTCACTTATCACTTGTCACTATTTCTTATGCTGGTCGATATAGGTGTAGGCGTCGCGCACGCTCTGGATTTTTTCTGCGTCCTCGTCCGGGATTTCGATACCGAACTCCTCCTCGAAACGCATCACCAGCTCGACCGTGTCAAGCGAGTCCGCACCAAGATCATCAATAAAACGCGCGTTCGGTGTGACCTCGTTCTCGTCTACACCCAGTTCGTCCACGATGATCTGCTTTACCTTATTCTCGATCTCTTGATCGGGCATCTTTTTTGCTCCTCTGTGAATTATGAAAAACTTTGGCGAAAAATTTAAGCGGCAGCCAGCGCTGCGCGCGTCTGATTCAAGCTCGCAAGGTCTTCGACATTCAAGCTGCGCGCCTCGCGCCTGATCTGCCTGAGAAGACCGGACAAAACTTTTCCGGGGCCGACCTCTATAAAAGTCTCTACACCCTCCGCAATCAAAAACTCCATAGACTCCTGCCAGCGCACGGGCGACGAAACCTGCCTGATGAGCGCATCGCGCGCCGCATCGCCGCTCTCGACCACACTCGCATCGACGTTCGTCACAAGCGGCACGGCGAGATCATTAAATGAAAGCTTCGACAGGTCTTCGGCAAGGCGCTCCTGCGCTGGCATCATCAGTGCGCAATGAAACGGCGCGCTGACATTCAGCTTGATCGCGCGCTTCGCGCCGCGCTCTTTCAACAGCTCTATACAACGGTCGACCGCAGGCGCGTCACCCGCGATGACGATCTGTCCCGGCGAGTTGATATTGGCGGGCATGCAGACTTCGCCCTGTTGCGCCTCGCCGCAGGCATTCATCACGACATCCAGATCAGCGCCTATGATGGCCGCCATCGCGCCGGAACCTAAGGGCGCAGCCTCCTGCATGTAGCGCCCGCGCGCGCGAACCGTGCGCACAGCATCGGAAAGGTTGAGCGCGCCCGAAGCGACCAGCGCCGAATACTCGCCCAGACTGTGACCGGCGACAAACGCCGGGAGTGGAAAGCCCTCGGCTTCCATCGCTCGCAGCGCCGCCACAGAGACGGTCAGAATCGCCGGCTGCGTATTCTCCGTCAATTGCAGCTCTTCGGCAGTTCCCTGAAAGCAGATCGCAGAGATAGGGAATCCGAGCGCGTCGTCCGCTTCTTCAAAGACCCTGCGCGCCGCCTCGGAATTTTCCGCGAGGTCGCGCCCCATTCCGGAATACTGTGAAGCCTGCCCCGGGAAGATGTATGCCAGTTGATTCATTACTGTTCGCGCGACAGGAACATAAATAATAATAGCTGCTGCTGCACATCCGCGCTGATCGTCACCTCTTGCTTTGTGATCCCGTAACCCTCAACCTTTGCGACCACACGATAATCTCCGGGCAGCAGGTTTTTGACGGTCAGCTTACCGTCCCGACCCGTCTTATGAAAAATTATCTCGCCCTCTTTAGGAACAAAAGTGATGCATGCCTCTAAAGGCTGCTTTTTCGCATCCATGACCATGACGTTGACTGAACGTCTGCCATGTTGAGCAAAAACTGCGCTACTCAAAAGGATCAGGCTAAAGATGATGATGGGAGCGCGTTTTGTATTAAGCATCGTCGTTCCTACCAGCGTACCAGCACGCCGCCCCATGTGACGCCGCCGCCGAATGAGGCCATCAAGACAAGATCGCCCTCTTTGATTCTTCCGGCCTCGATGCATTCGTCGAGCGCGATTGGAATCGAAGCCGAAGAAGTATTGCCGTGCATAGAGATATTTGAATAGATGCGCGACTCGTCAACCTCGAGCTTGCTGGCCACGGCATCCGTGATGCGCTGGTTCGCCTGATGCGGGATAAACAGCTTGACATCCTCCGCGCGCGCGCCCGCTTCTTCTAACACTTCGCGAGAAATGTCCGTCATCGAGCGCACGGCGACCTTGAACAGCTCGTTGCCCTTCATCTTGTAAAAGTGCTGGCCCGAAGCGATGGTCTCAGCCGTCGTGCCGAGCCGCGTGCCGCCGCCCGGTGCATGCAGGTGCTCCGCGAAGCGCCCGTCGGATCGTATGCGCGCGGCCAGTATGCCGCGCTCAAGTGAGCCGTCTTGTGGGCCCAGAACGGCAGCGCCCGCGCCGTCGCCGAAGATGACGCACGTCGAGCGATCAGTGTAATCGACATACTGCGTCAAAACCTCCGCGCCGATGACCAGCACATAGCGTGATTGCCCTGTGCGAATCATCGAATCGGCAAGCGTCAAGCCGTAGAGAAAGCCCGAACAGGCTGCGGCCAGATCAAAGGCCGCGGCGCGATTCGCCCCCAGCTCTGCCTGAATCAGGCAGGCGGTCGAAGGCAGCAGTTGATCCGGCGTCACCGTGGCGCAGAGCAGCAGGTCGATTTCGGAAGGATCTAGACGCGCACGCTCGATGGCCTGACGCGCGGCGCGCACGGCGAACATCGAAGTGTACTCGCCCGGCCCGGCCTTGCGACGTTGCTTGATGCCGGTGCGCGAGGTGATCCACTCGTCCGAGGTCTCGACCATCTTCTCCAGATCGGCGTTCGTCAGAATGCCTTCCGGGTAAGCATGCCCCGTGCCGAGGATCATCGCTCTTGGATTTGCCATCTGTTTCCTCTCGTGAATAAGCGAATGGTAAACGGAAAATGGTGAAAAGACAAAAGCATTTGCCCGTTCACCATTTAAGTTTCGCTACTTGGTATTCACCAATTCGGCATATTCAACGGCTCGTGTCTGTGCGATTCCGCGTTCGATGCGCTCGCTCGCGCGGTGTTCGGAAAACTCTTTGGCGCTGCGAATCGCGTTGCGTATGGCGCGCGCATTACTGCTGCCGTGACCGATCAGGACGATCTGTCGGACGCCGAGCAGAGGCGCTCCGCCGTACTCCGAATAATCGAGCCGCTTTTTGATATTACGAAAAGCCGGACGCGCGAGCATCGCTCCCGCTTTGGTTTGCAAGGATGCGGTCAGCTCTCTTTTAATCATCGAGAGCATCGCGTCCGTCAATCCTTCCGACAGCTTGAGCATCACGTTTCCGGTAAAGCCGTCGGTGACGATCACGTCGACTGCGCCCGTAAAGACATCGCGCCCCTCGACGTTGCCGACGAAATTCAAACTTGAGAGATCGCGCAGCAGCGGAAAGGCTTCCTTCGTCAGATCGTTTCCCTTGGCCTCTTCCTCGCCGATGCTCATCAATCCGACGGTCGGACGGTTGACGCCAAGCACCGCGCGCGAATAAGCATCGCCCATGACGGCGAACTGCGCCAAGTGATGCGCCTTGCATTCGGCGTTCGCGCCGACATCCAGTAGCAGCGTCGGCTTGCCGGAACGCGTCGGAATCATCGCGGCGAGCGCGGGGCGATCTACGCCGGGCAGCATCCCTATGACCATCTTGGCCGTCGCCATCGCCGCGCCCGTATTGCCCGCCGAGATAAAACCATCCGCGCGCCCTTCCGTCACCAGCTTCGAGCCGATTCTCAAAGAGCTCTTCTTCTTGCGCCGCACGGAGGTCGCGACCGCTTCGTCCATGCCGATGACCTCTTCGGCTTCGACGAACTCGATGCCGCGATCGCCATCGCCGCGCCAGCCGCAGCGACGCAGCTCCGGCTCGACCTTTTCCACCTGGCCCACCAGTATGACGCCGATGCCCAGATCGCGCGCCGCCGCGAGCGCGCCGTCAATCTCCGCGTGCGGAGCATGATCCGAGCCCATCGCGTCAACGACGACTTTGCCAGTCAGTTGATGAGCTTGCTTCATCTAGAGTGCGCTGAAACAGAAAGATTGAGCGCGCGCCTGAAAGGGTTTCTTAACTTTCCTGTTCGACCTGCACAACTTCGCGGCCCTTGTAATGGCCGCACTTGGGACACACGCGATGCGGAAGCCTTGGCTCCTGACAATTCGGACACGTGCTGGTTTGCGGAGCACGCAGCGCATCATGCGCGCGACGCTTGCGCGTGCGGGCTTTCGAGTGACGACGTTTCGGATTTGGCATTAGTATTACTCCCTGTAAAAATTTTATCGAATAAACGAGTTTCTTTGAGTCAAGCGCCGCTGACTCTTTTTCAATCCATTTTCAGCGGCATGGAATCGACAGACAACGGTTCACTTACCGTTTTTCGTTTCCTGTTTTAAGGCCGCGAGTCCTGCCCAGCGCGGGTCTGTCTGTGTGGGCTCGCAGGCGCACTCCTGCTGGTTCTTATCCGAGCCGCACACAGGGCAAAGTCCCTTGCACTCATCTGCGCAGAGCATGCGCGGAGGCAATGCGAGAAGCACCTGCTCGCGAACCAGCTCATCCAGATCAATCGCCTCGCCGTCAAAGACAGAGAGGCTCAAATCATCTTCCTGTAGCTCGGCCGTCTCAATCCGTTCATAATCGACCGCCGGGATGTAGGTCACATCGAAATCGGTCTCGATGGGAACGGCCATCGATTTCAGGCAACGGTCGCAATCAACTTCGGCGCGCGCCGTGATCGTGCCCTGCACGCGCACTTCCTGCCCGCTGCGATTGATGCGCCCGTTGATCTGCGGCTCTTCCAAGAGGCGCGCATTCTCTTCGTCCAGCACAATCTCTCCGGGCTCATACGTGTGGGCAAAGGCATTCGACTTACCCTCCAGCTTATCCAGTTCAATTCGCATTGCCCACCCCCGGATCAAAACCGCGCCGAACACACACGTGCGCGCAAAAGGTCTTATTATAGCCGCCAAACGGAGAGTGTCAACGCCACAGTGAGCATTAGCGAATGGTTGCTGCGGCCCTCGCGGCATTCAGCGCCTCGCGATGGACGACTTTCGCCAGTCGACGGTCGCCGCCCGTCACCAAACGCTTTTTCGCCTGACCGGACGTGCTGAACGGAGGCGAGAGCGGCGGCGCATTCTTGGCGCTCAACAATTGTTTACCGGCCCCGCGATAACGCGGATCATTGCCTCCGACGGCGCGCGCGGCGCTAAAAGCATCCCTCGCCTGCTCAGTTTCACCTCTGCGCGCGAAAACGAGTCCGAGCATGTAAAGCGCAGCCGGATACTCCTCGTCCATCTCGATGGCCTTGCGCAGGTGGCGCAAGGCCATGCGGTCGCGACTCAGCTGGTAATAGACGCAGGCCAGCACGTAATGAGCTTCGGGTGAAGGGCTGGCCGCGAGCGCCAGCTTGAATTCGGCGAGCGCATCCTTCCAACGCTGCTCTGCCGCCAGCAATCTTCCCAGTCCGTAATGCGCGGCGAAAGATGTCTGGTCGCGCCGCGCAGCTTCACGTAGCAGCTCGCGCGCGCGCTCCAACTCGCCCTCGTCGCCGCAGGCCAGCCCGAGCAGCAGACAGACAGCATAACTGCCGGGCGCAGACTCGAAAGCACGCGACAGATAATCGCGCGCCAGAGCCATCTTGCCCGTGCTGAAAAAATGCTCGCCGATAAAATAGAGGAGCGGCGCATTGTTGGGCGCAATCGCCGCGGCGCGCTCAAGCAGGCGTATGGCGCTTAGCTTCTCATTCTCTTCCAGAAGCTGTATGGCTTTCGCGATGTGCTGCTCGAAGATTTTTGAATCAGGCCCGTGATAGTGCGAGAGGATCTCTTCGCGCACCTTTTCGCGCCGCTCTCTTTCGTCCTGCGCGCTCGCGTCCATCTGGCAACGCTCGCGCCAGAGGTCTTCCAGTTTTCTAGGCTCGATGGTGCCGGCTTCCGTTAAGAGTCCGATCAGGGTTTCAATCAGCGCGTGATCGAAATAGGAGTTTTTGGCCTGACGAAGAAGCAGCTCAAGCCCCTGCTCAAGCTTGTCCGTGAGGCGTGCGAGGCGATTCTCAAGGGCGGAGACCCGCTCCAGCAGATGCTCTTCGTACGAAGCGCTGCTCCAGGTCTGCTGCCCTTCGTAACGCGCGGCGGGCGAATCCACGACGAGCATCAGGCGTGTGCCGCAGCGCCCGCACATTTCCTGTCCCAGCGGATTGGCCGCCAGACATTTCTGACAGTAATGTGCGACGCTGCTCATAAAATTTTAGATTTTAGATTTTGGATTTTAGATTAACGCTTTGAGAATCTTGAATTTTGGAATCCATCTTTCAACCTGCGCGCTGTCGCCAATCCAAAATCCAAAATCTAAAATCCAAAATGCTTAATATTCGTAAAAGCCGCGACCGCTTTTGCGTCCGAGCCATCCGGCATCGACGTATCTTTTCAGGAGCGGGCAGGCCCTGTACTTCGGATCGCCCAGTCCTTCGTGTAAGACATTGAGGATCGCCAGACAGACATCCAAGCCGATAAAGTCCGCGAGCGTCAATGGGCCCATCGGATGATTCATGCCGAGTTTCATGATGCCGTCGATACTCTCGCGCGTCGCGACTCCCTCATGCAGCGCGAAGATCGCTTCGTTAATCATCGGCATCAACACTCTGTTCGAGACGAACCCCGGCATGTCGTTGCATTCGAGCGCGGTCTTGCCCAGTTTCTCGGACATGTCGCGCACCCTGATAAAAGTTTCGTCAGAGGTCGCCATGCCGCGAATGATCTCGATCAGCTTCATCACCGGCACGGGATTCATAAAGTGCATGCCTATGACTTTGTCCGGCCTGCGCGTCGTCGCGCCAAGCTTTGTGATCGAGATGCTGGAAGTGTTCGAGGCGAGAATCGCTTCCGGTTGCGTCAACTCGTCTAGCGTGCGAAAGACCTCCGCTTTGACGTTGAAATTTTCCGTCACGGCCTCGACCACCAGCGTCGCGTCCTTCAAGGCTTCCCACTCGGTCGAAGTGCGTATGCGGCTGATGATGGAACGCTTTTCTTCGTCCTGTAAACGCTCTTTATCGACATCACGTTGAAGGCTTTTGTCGACGGCCTTCATCCCGCGCTCTAAAAACTGCTCGTTGATGTCGCGCAGCACAACCGAGTAGCCCGCACGCGCAGCCACCTGCGCAATACCATTGCCCATCGTTCCTGCGCCGACAACTCCTATGATCTCACTCAACTTTGGTTTCTCCTGACAGCTTCAGTCGCGCCAGTTCGGCATCTGCGGCGGCGGCACATATTCGTGCTCAGCGCGCCGCTCTCTTGAGCTACCGGCGGTAAACTCGAACGTCGAGGGTTCTCCGTGCGGCAAGTGGAAGCGATCACGCGAGGCGAGCGCTCCCCTTTCGTAAAGATGCGCGCCCTTGCCGTAGAGAAACCAGAACGTGTAAACGCAGAGCGCCATGCCGAACGGAAAATTCATGCCCGCGATGATGGCGGCGATGATGGCAGCGATCCGCGCCCAAGGCTTTTGTTTAAGCAGAGCGTATCCGGCGGCCAGCGACGGTATCGTGACAAGCAGACCGAAGACCGTGATGAACGTCATAAACGCGATGTAGACGGGAAACGGCATGCCAGCCTTTATGGGCATGCCTGAGCGGTCAACCGGCACCATGACCCCAAAGAAGAAGCCCATCATCAGCATCAACAGTCCATTCAGCGCGCCGTAGGCCAGATACATGATGCCCAGCGATTTGTTGTGTCCGTCAGTTGTCATGATTAATACTTCTCTACTTTCACATTACCGCTCGACGGCCATCGCCACGGCATTGCCGCCGCCGAGACAGAGCGCCGCGAGACCTCTGTGGACATCGCGCCGCTTCATCTCGTAGAGCATCGTCGTCAACAGGCGCGAGCCCGATTGGCCTATGGCGTGGCCCAGCGCGACCGCTCCGCCATTGACGTTGACGCGCTTCGGATCGAGCCCTAGTTCCCTGATGATCGCCACAGCCTGCACTGAGAAAGCCTCGTTCAATTCGATCAAGTCAACCTCTTCGAGCGACCATCCGGCCTTCTTTAATACTTTGCGAATCGCTTCGACGGGAGCCATCATCACCAGCTCCGGTTCGATGCCGGAAGTGGCCTGCGCGGCGATGCGCGCCATCGGCTCGATATTCATCGCGCGCGCGCGTTCGAGCGATGTCACGACCAACGCCGACGCGCCGTCGTTGACGCCCGGCGCATTTCCAGCCGTCACCGTGCCGCCCTCTTTTTTGAACGCGGGCTTGAGCTTGCCCAGAACTTCGAGCGAAGTATCCTCGCGAACAGTTTCATCCGTGTCGAAGACAAAGGGCTCGCCCTTCTTCTGCGGAATCTCTACTGCCAGAATCTCGTCTTTGAATTTTCCAGCCTTGATCGCCGCCGCAGCCTTGCGATGCGAGTTCAGCGCATACTCGTCCTGCTCTGCGCGCGTGACATGATAACGCTCCGCGACGACCTCGCCCGTATTGCCCATGTGATAATTCTCAAAGGCGCACCACAACCCGTCGTGAATCATCGCGTCGACCAGCTCTGCGTTGCCCAGACGATAACCCTGTCTGGCTTTCGGGAGCAGGTACGGAGCATTAGTCATAGACTCCATGCCGCCCGCGACGACCACGTCCGCATCGCCGAGCTGAATTCCCTGCGCCGCCATCATCACTGCTTTCAAACCAGAGCCGCAGACTTTATTGATCGTGACGGCGGACACGCCAAACGGAATGCCGCCCTTCAGCGCAGCCTGCCGCGCGGGGTTCTGGCCCACGCCTGCTTGAATCACGTTGCCCATGATTACTTCGTCGACCTCTTCCACCTTGACGCCCGCGCGCCGGACGCTTTCACGCACGACCATCGCGCCAAGCTCCGGCGCTGAGAAATCTTTCAGCGCGCCCTGAAACTTTCCCGTCGGCGTTCGCACGGCGCTAATAATGACGGCTTCTCTTTTATCTGACATGTTCACTCCTCGAAAAACAGTACCAGGGGAATGAAAAGTGACGGGCACGGATTAAAATTTTACTTGTCCCTTGCCACTCGTCACCTGTCACTGCCTTTTAAATATATTCTGTCCATTCGATTATACGTTCGCTTGTGGGCGTGTCAAGCAAAGGGTTTTGAGAGTAGTGGTTCAATTTGGATAATTGAGTATGCGTTTGATTGAGACTCACCACAGAGACACAGAGGACACGGAGGAAGCACGGAGGTTTGAATACTATTCAACTCTCTGTGCCTCCTCTGTGCTCTCTGTGTCTCTGTGGTGAATGGCCATCTCCATGACATTTAATCTCAAACTGAGCCACTACCGTTTTGAGATGCCAGAATGCGTCTATCTCAAACTCGTTGAGTTTCTATAAGCACTGGGTTATATCTGGTGCGGGGTACTGTTGCGAGATGGAGCGGGAAGAACCAGACAATCAGCGAAAACTAAGTTGGCTGGTAGCAGCGTTGACTTTAGCTGCTTATTCCATACTGAAGTGGTGGCTCCCTGACTCGCTGGCAATGGGGATAGGAGTATTGATAGGAATGCTTATCATCTACCCATTCACTTCCGAGCCCCGGATGACAGCTGTGAAATGGATCGGCGTCTGCTTCATATCCGGTGTCGTTGTTCTATCTATTTTGATGGGCGGGGAATGGCTTAAGAGGTGGTTACCATCTGCGATAGCAACGGGTTTGTCTTTTTATATAATTTTTCTCGCTGCTCATTTCATCCCTTCTCCCGGCCCATCCCCGTTGAGATTGAATTTCAGGATTTGGCTCATTTACATTAGCATGCTATTTGCCGTCCCCTTACTCTTATGGGTAGTCATATCCACGTTGCCGAGACTCGTCAATTGAAAATGCGCGCGTGCGAGTGTTAGACTCTGCGACGCTTTACATATTTCATCGAAGCGATTGATAAAGAAGTTCGCCTCGTCACTTTTCATTCCCTGTTCGTTTTAAAGAAGAGATGCAAGCACTAATTCTTGCCGGTGGGATGGGGACGCGCCTGCGCCCCCTCACCGTCTATACACCGAAGCCCGTCGTTCCCATCTGCAATCGTCCCTTCCTGCTTTACCAGATAGACATTTTGCGGCGTGTCGGAATCACGGACATCACGCTCTCGCTCTCTTACCAGCCGCAGAAGATCGAGCAGCAGCTAGGCGACGGCTCGGAGTTCGGCGTCAATCTGAAATACACCGTCGAGCCGCAGCCGATGGGCACAGCCGGGGCATACAAATTCGCCGAGGACTTGATTCGTGAACCGACCGTCGTCTTTAACGGAGACGTGCTGACAGACCTCGATCTGAAAGCCGTGATGCGCGAGCACACGGAGCGGCGCGCCGTTGCGACTATCGTGCTCTCGCCCGTCGAAAATCCTTCGGCCTACGGGCTGGTCGAGACAGAAGACGATGGCCGCATACGCCGTTTTCTTGAGAAGCCCAAAGCGGACGAGATCACCGTCAACACGATCAACGCCGGGACGTACGTGCTTGAGCCGCAAGTCCTCGATCTGATTCCGGCGGGCGAGAATCATTCCTTCGAGTACGGTCTTTTTCCCAACCTGCTCGCGCGCAATGAGGCTTTCTACGCGCATATTCCGCAGCGCACCTACTGGATGGACATCGGCACGCCCGCGCGTTACCTGCAAGCTCATCACGATCTGCTGGCCGGTCGCGTCGGGCGCATTCATCTTAAAGAGCGGCGCGGCAATTTCGATTCGGCGACCATCGCGGAGATCGACGAAATCTCTATGATCGGAGACGACTGCACGATCAAGCCCGGCGCGCAGATCATCAACTCAGTCCTCGGGCAGGGTTGTTATGTCGAAGAGAGAGCGCGCGTCGAAAATTCCGTCATCTGGGCGCACACGCGCATCGGCGCGGGCGCGCAGGTGACGAATGCCATCACCGGGCGCGGTTGTCATGTCGGACGCTCGGCCATGGTCGGCGAGGGCGCGGTGCTCGGCGATAAGACTTCGCTGACGGATTACACGCAGGTCGGAGGCAGGGCGCTTTGAGCGGCGCGTCTGAGCGCGCAGCCATTCGATTCGGCACGGATGGCTGGCGCGCAGTCATCGCAGAAGATTTCACCTTCGCCAACCTTGAGCGCGTCGCTCAGGCTTATGCCTCTTACCTTCTAGAGCACGCCGCGGACACTTTACCTTCAACGGCACAGACGCTCATCCAACAGCTCGTCGATGTCGGGCAGATCAGCGAGGATGAAGCACGCACGAAGATGTTTCGGGATGTCGTCCTGCGTGCTATGGAGAGTGGCAGTTCGTCCTCCGGCGAAGCGTTAACTGCTCCGCTCGTCGTGGTCGGCTTCGACAGACGATTCCTCTCGGAACAATTCGCCGCGCGCGCAGCGGAAGTTCTGGCGGGCAACGGCTTGCGCGTCGCGTTATTTGACGAAGCAGTCCCGACGCCTCTCGTTTCATGGGCCGTGCGCGAGCAAAGCGCTGCGGGCGGCGTGGTCATCACGGCATCACACAACCCGCCGAATTTTAACGGCTTTAAGATCAAGGCCGATTTTGGTGGAAGCGCGCCGCCTGAGATTACAGCGGCGGTTGAAAAGCTTGTTGACAGAGAGCCTGTGCGACGCAGCGCAGATGCCTTAAACGATCAGGGCATGCGCGAGAGATTGAATGCTTCCGTCGAGAGTTATTGCCGGCAGATCGCCGCTTACGTCGATCTGGAGCGCATACGCAAGACGCACATGCGCGTTGTCGTCGACCCGATGCATGGCTCCGGCGGGAGGTGGGTCGAAAGTTTTCTTCAGCACGGGCGGATCGAAGTCTTGACGATTCGGTCTGAGCGCGACACGCTCTTCGGCGGCGTCAATCCTGAGCCGATTGATCGTAATCTTGGCCCACTGCGCGAGCAGGTCTCGCAGCGGCGCGCGCATCTGGGTCTGGCGACGGACGGCGACGCGGACAGGCTCGGCGCTGTCAACGAGCTTGGGCAAACGATGACGATGCACGAGGTCGTGCCGCTGATGCTGCTGCATCTGGCGCGCACTCGCCGCATGCATGGCGGAGTGGTTCGCACCTTTTCTCAATCCATCCTGACGAAGCGTATCGCCGCCGCGCATAATCTAAAGCTTTACGAGACGCCCATCGGTTTCAAATACATCGCCGACCTGATGCTGCGCGAAAAGATTCTGATCGGCGCTGAAGAATCCGGCGGCATAGGCGTGAGCGGACACATACCCGAACGCGATGGGATATTGAACTGCCTGCTGCTGCTCGAAGCCGTGGTCGCTGCGGGTAAGCCGCCATCAGAGATGGTCAAAGAGATGCACAGGGAGTTCGGCGAATTTTATTTCGGGCGTCGCGATATTCACAGGGAAGTCTGGCGCGGCATGGAGCTGGTCGCGGGGCTCGCATCGAACACGCCCGCGAGCATTTCCACGCACAAGGTCACCGGTGTCGAGACGCTGGACGGGACGAAGCTTCTGTTCGAAGACGAATCATGGCTACTGTTTCGCCAGTCCGGCACAGAGCCTGTGCTGCGCATCTACGCGGAGGCGACCTCGAAAGAGAAGACCGCCGCACTGCTGGATGAAGGCGAGCAGCTGGCGAGAGTTTTTTGAAGTCTTTATACGTCTGGTTGAATCTATTTTAAGCAGAGATTCACCACCGCAGACACAGAGGACACGGAGATAACACAGAGTTTTGAACTATTTTCTCTGTGCATCCTCTGTGCTCTCTGTGTCTCTGTGGTGAACTGCCAACTTGCCTTTCCAGTCAATTGCAATTGACCTCCTTACTAAATTTTCATTGACTCCGCTACGCTCTAGGCATAACCTCTTTCAAGGAATCCCCCTCAGCATTTTCCCCCTGCGCTGACAACTCTTGAGAGACAGCTCATTTGTCTCTCGTCATCAAGGAGGCTTGCGATGGGATTGATCTTGATTATTATTTTAGTATTGCTGCTTCTGGGTGCGATTCCCTCCTGGCCGTATAGTCGCGGCTGGGGTTATTACCCGAGCGGAGGTATCGGCCTGATTCTTTTGATCGTGCTGATTCTGTTGTTGCTCGGTCGTATTTAAAATAGATTCCAGAGGACGATCAGGTCAGACCGCATGCCTGAACTGCCGGAAGTCGAACTGGTTGCGCGCGCGCTCGATAAGATCACGACAGGCAAGCGCATCCTCGCCGCAGAGTTGTTGCGCCCAAAGCTCGCGCCGGACACGCCGCCGCGCGAGTTCGCGCTCCTGCTCAAGGGCGCGCGCATAGAGAGCGTCCGTCGTCGCGGCAAGCATCTACTGTTGATGCTCGACAACGACCGCGTCCTGATCGTTCACCTGCGCATGACCGGAAGATTTCTTTATCTGCCGGTGGACGCGCCCTTGCCGAAGTTCTCGCACGCAATCTTTTATCTGGACGATGAGCGCAGGCTGGTCTTTTCCGATCAACGTCATTTCGGGATGATGAAGATCGTGCAGCGCGCGAATCTGGATGAGACGAAGGAACTGCGTTTCCTCGCGCCTGAGCCCTTCTCCGAGTTGTTTACGCCAGCCTATTTACACGCAGCGCTCTCAAACTCGCGGCGCACCCTGAAGGAAACGCTGCTGGATCAGAAAAGGGTGACGGGCCTCGGCAATATCTACGCCGCCGAAGTGATGTTTCTGGCGCGCGTCAATCCATTTCTTCTCGCGGCGGAAATTTCAAAGAGGCGCGTGCCGCGCCTGCACCGCGCGATTCTGGACATCTTCCGCGAATCGCTCGCGCACGGCTCGACGCTCAACATCGATCCGGAAAATATCGACGGCAGTTACTACAGCGGCGGCTACGGCGGGCGCTGGCGGGTCTATGACCGCGAGGGCGAGCCGTGCCACAATTGCGGCGCGCGGATTCGACGGCTCACGCACGCCGGTCGCTCGACCTATTTCTGCCCGCGCTGCCAGCGTCGTTGACCGCAGCCCTCTTCTTTAGAGTCCACGCTTGACGCTTGACAGCCACTGACAGAGCGGCGTATAAGCAATTTTGGAAAACGTGGTGAGTTAAGGCGACTTGCGGCCACGTAAAATAACCCGCTAAACAGCTCGGCGAATCAAAAAACTTCATCTCAAGTGAAGTCCCGCGTTGTTTGGCGCGGGATTTTTGTTTAAAAAAGTACTCAGCAATCAGTAGTCAGTTGTCAGCTAAAACAAAAGCGATGAAAACTGATGACTGATGACTGACTACTGATTACTATTCTTATGGACAACTTTAAGAGCCTGTTGGAGAGCGATGGCGTGCACGTTTTTGACGGCGCGATGGGCACGATGCTCTATAGCAAGGGCGTGTATATCAATCGCTCGTATGATGAGCTGAATCTGACCAACCCCGATCTGGTGCGCGAGGTTCACGAAGAATATGTGCGCGCAGGCGCGGACATCATCGAGACCAATACGTTTACGGCGACCGCGCCGAAGCTACAGCAATACGGCTTGGAAGAGAGCCTGCGCGACATCAATCTCGCCGCCGTGCGTCTGGCGCGCGAGGCCTCTTGTGATCGCTGCTACGTGGCGGGCGCTGTCGGCCCTCTGGGGCTGCGCATAGAACCTTACGGGCCGACCTCTTTCGAGGAAGCGAAAGACCTCTTTAAGGATCAGGTCGCGGCGCTCTTAGAGGGCGGCGTAGACCTCTTCGTGCTTGAGACCTTCTCGGACATCTCAGAGATAAGACAGGCCATACGCGCCGTGCGCGAGTTGTGCGACCTGCCCATCGTCGCGCAGATCACGATCATGACCGACGGCAACACGACCTTTGGCACGACGCCCGAAGTCTTTACTGCGCGGCTGGACGAATGGGGCGCTGATATTATCGGTCTCAACTGCGGCGTCGGCCCGGCCATAGTGTTGTCGGCGATCGAAAAGATGCGCGCGGTCACGCACAAAAAACTTTCCGCGCAGCCCAACGCCGGATTGCCGCGCGATGTTCAGGGACGGCAGTTCTACATGTGCTCGCCGGAGTACATGGCGAAATACGCCAAGCGTATTATTCAGGCCGGAGCAAAATATATAGGCGGCTGCTGCGGCACTACGCCCGCTCATATCAAGCTGATCTCGGACGCCGTGCGCGCCGCCTCACCGCGCAAGCAGCGTGTCGTCATAGGGGCTGACTTAGCCTCGCCCCTGCGCGTCGAAGAGCTGACGCCCACCGACATCAAAGTCATCCCGCCGGAAGAACGCTCGCACTGGTCGCACAAGATCACCAACGGCGAGTTCGTCACTTCCGTCGAAGTGCTTCCGCCCAAAGGCTGCGATGCCGGAAAGACTCTCGCTTCGATCCGTCTGTTAAAGGATGCGGGCGTCGACGGCGTCAATATTCCGGACGGGCCGCGCGCGCAAACACGCATGAGCGCGCAGGCCACAGCCATTCTCGTCGAGCGCGAGATAGGCATAGAGTCCGTGCTTCATTATTGCTGCCGTGATCGCAACCTGCTCGGCATGATGTCGGATTTGCTGGGCGCTGCCGCCCTGGGGCTTCGTAATCTTCTTTTGATTACCGGCGACCCGCCGAAGATGGGCCCATACCCTGACGCCACGGCCGTCTTCGACATAGACTCCATAGGTCTCACCAACATGGTCAACAAGCTCAATCACGGGCTGGACCTTGGTAATAATCCTATCGGTCAGCCGACGGCCTTTTGTATTGGTGTGGGCGTCAATCCGGGCGCGATCAATCTGGATGAAGAGATCAAACGCTTCGAGTACAAGGTCGAAGCCGGAGCGCAGTATGCGATCACGCAGCCCGTCTTCGACACAGAGCAGCTGTCAGATTTTCTCAAGCGCATAGAGCACGTGCGTATTCCCATCATCGCAGGCATCTGGCCGCTCGTCTCCTATCGCAACGCCGAATTCCTGCACAACGAAGTGCCGGGCGTGCGCGTCACGCAATCGATCATGGAGCGCATGCGCGTCGCTTCGGAGCGCAGTAAAGAGGCCGCACGCGACGAGGGCTTGAAGATCGCGCGCGAATCTCTGCTGGAAGTGCGCGATCAGATTCAGGGCGTGCAGGTCTCCGCGCCCTTCGGCAACGTCCGCTACGCGCTTGAGGTCTTCAACGTGCTGGACGAGTTCGGCGCGAGCAAAGAAGCAAAGGTCAGCATAGGGAGCTAAAGAGAGTGTCGTTGCAGCAATCTCGCTGGACACTCATCAGTACTGGTAAATCAGGAATGAAGAAAAGAGGTTAATGAGCGAGAGTCATGCTCATTAACCTCTTTTCCACGTCGGTTGTTTCAAAATGATAGAGGCGAGCAACGGCGCGCAGTAAGAGATTTTACACCCGTTTTCAATTATAGAAGAAAATCACAACTCACCACAGAGGCACAGAGGACACGGAGATGACACGGAGGCTTGAATTATTTCTCTGTGCCTCCTCTGTGCTCTCTGTGTCTCTGTGGTGAACGCCTTTTCCCATACACTCAATTAAAACTTGCTCTATCCTTTGCAATTGAGCGCGGCTCAAAGTCAGTACCGCCTGCGGTACTGACCTGATGCTTTGTCGCAGAAGTCACATCCAATCGGAAACAGCTATAGTTGTTAGCGCATCAAAGATTATCTCTTGCATCTCTCACTGAAAGATATAGAATAGCGCGCGTCCGACATGAAAGCGTGCTTGAAATGGTTTCCTCAGCTTAGCTCTTATCCGTTCAAGCCACCGCCACGTTTTATAGACCTGACCGATCTTTACTATTAAGCGTCATTAATCATATTTACAGCGGAGTCAAAGATGACCAGTCAGGGGACTATTATCACCCTTTCCATACGTGATACGGGAACACCGAAGCAACCCGCTTTCTTCTTCAACGTGCTCGTAGATGAAACGGTCGTCGCCAGTAATCAAAGCCTCTCGCCGGAAGAGTCTCAAAATGTCATCGCGCTATCACGCCAGTACAACGCGCTCTTTGAAGGGCACTACGCGCCTAACTTAGCGGCTGATAGTTTGAAAGTCATCGGAGCCGGGCTATTTAACCTGTGGCTGGCGCGCGTCTGGGACAAAGTGAAAGAGAAGATACCGTCCGGCGCTGCGCGTCTGCTGGTCATCGCTTCCGGTTCGGCTGATGTGCTGAATCTACCCTGGGAGCTGCTGCGACCGATTGACGGCGATCACATAGGCTTTGATCCGAAGTTCAGCATTCGCCGCCTGCCCCGGCCTGACGCCACGTTAGCGCCATTCGATGGCGTGCTGCGACCGAGACCCTTGCGAGTTCTTTTTATGGCATGTGCGCCCAAAGATGAAAACCCTTTGGATTACGAGCGTGAAGAAGAATCGCTGCTCAGGATTATTGCCAGAGTCGGCCCGAACGTCGCTTTCGATTCCGGTGATCTGGGTACATTTGACGAGCTGCGCGACCGGATCAACGAATTCGAGCCGCACATAGTTCATCTGACGGGGCACGGCACTGTGCTTGATGATGGTCTGGGCTACTTCTGTTTCGAGGACGAGAGCGGAATGACAGACCTGCGTTCCTCTGTGGACATCCGCAGGCTTCTGGCCGGAAGCAGCGTCCAGTGTTCCTTTATCAGTGGATGCCAGACAGGCAAAGCTCCGCAGATCGCCACGCTCGGCGGCATCTGTCAGGGCTTAGTCAGCGAAGAAGTGCCTATGGCGATAGGCTGGGCCGCATCCATCGCCGATGACATCGCCACTAAATTCGCTTTCACCTTCTACAAGGCGCTCGCTCTGGGCCAACCCGTCAATCGTGCGCTCGGTCAGGCACGTCAAGGTATCGCAAGGGAATGCGAGGAGCTGGGCTATCCGGCATGGACGCTGCCCGTGCTGTATGCTGCGACCACGCAGGATCGGCTTTTTGATCCGAATCGTCCGGAAGAGAGACCGTCACGTTCAAGCACGACACAGATGCAGCATCCGCTGCCGGGCATGACCGAAGGGTACACGGAGCACTTCGTCGGCCGGCGGCGTGAGATTCAAAGGCTGCTTCCGCTACTGCGCGATGGCACGCGACAGGTTGTGATTCTGACAGGCATGGGCGGCGCGGGTAAGAGCACACTGGCGACACGTCTGGCGCGCAAGCTGGAGACGTTTGGTTTCACTCCTATCCCGATTCCCAGTCCGTCGGAAACGCCTCTGAGCGCCGCGCGCCTGCTGCAAAGCTGTGGGCAGGCCTTTCTTGATGCAGAACTGCGCAAAGACTATGACATTCTGCGCGATGCCGGTCTGCCGGTGACAGATAGGCTGCGCCATATCGTCACGGCCCTCAACCACAACCGCTTCGTCCTCGTGCTCGACAACTTTGAGGTCAACATAGACGAGCCCACGCGAAACATTCTGGATAAAGAGTTGGCAGATTTCTACGAACATCTCCTGAACAATCTGATCGGCGGCTCGCGTGCGATCATCACCTCACGCTATCTGCCGTCCAATATTCCTACTCTCCCGAAGACGACGACGCACGAAGAAGCGTTAGGGGATTTTCCCGAATCGGCCTTCTTCAAATTCATGTTGCGCGACCCCGTCGTCGAACAGCGTTATTTTCAAGGCGAGCTACAACATAAACTGTTAAGCGAGTTGCATCGACTGCTCGGCGGCACGCCGCGCTTTCTGGGCCAGATGCGCGAAGTGCTCAAGACCATCACGACCGAAGAGTTAGAGCAGGCATTGAAAACCATCGAATTGCCGGACGCGCCCGAGTCGAAAGCGTTCCGGGAAGCCCGCAACAGCTACTGCGAGCAGATCTTCACCGCCCGCCTCTACGACCATCTGAGCCCCGAAGCACAACGAGCATTGAGCCGCGCCGCTGTTTACAGCGTGCCGGTCAACATGGATGCGCTGGCCGCCGTGACCGGCGAATCGCACGAGAAGCTGCGCGACTTTACGCGACAGTGGCGCTCCTACGCGATGGCCTACACCGAGCGCGAACAGGCCAACACTGAGCTTTGGACAATTTACGGCCTGCTGCGCGGCTGGCTCCTCGCCCCGGAACGATTGAGCGCCGAAGAGCGCCGTGCTTCTCACCAAGCCGGAGGGGAATTCCTGCGCGATCTGGAGAAGGAAAACCGCGAGGGTGAATTAGGATTGTCATGGATAGACTGTTTGCTTGAGGCACGCTCGCAGTTCATAGCAGCAGGCAACTATGAAGAGGCACGAGAGGTCACAGACCGTATCAGTGGGTTCTTAACCTATCAGGGCTTATATGAGGAACTGTTACGGCTTAATCTTGAATTGCTTGCTTACGAAAATCATCCCTTTCAAATGATTTGGATTGGCCGTTCCTACTCCGACAGAGGAGATTACTCAACAGCACGAAAATGGTATCAAAGATGTTTACAAGCAGCGGGTGATGATGCATCGACTAAAGGGGATGCATTTCATCAATTAGCTACAATTGATATATATGTCGGCGATTATAAGGCAGCGCGAGAGAAGTTTCAGAAGTCGCTGGAAATTAAACAGCAAACTGGCAATCATGCAGGTGAGGCTGTTACCTTGCATCAACTGGCTTCCATTCATATGGGTGTTGGCGAATATGAGGCAGCGCGAGAGAAGTTTCAGAAGTCACTGGAAATCCACCATCAGATCGGTAATCGTGCAGGCGAGTCTGACGCTTGGCATCAACTGGCCACAATTGACATCTATGCAGGTGAGTATGAGGCAGCGCGAGAGAAGCTTCAGAAGTCACTGGAAATCAAACAACAGATTGGTAATCGTGCAGGCGAGTCTGCCACTTGGCACAATCTGGCTTCCATTGACTTAAATATTGGCGACTATGAAGCTGCGCGTGAGAAGTTTCAGAAATCACTTGAAATCGATCAACAGATCGGTAATCGTGCAGGTGAGGCTACTGCATGGCATCAACTGGCTTCCATTGACTACGATGTCGGCGATTATAAGGCAGCGCGAGAGAAGTTTCAGAAGTCGCTGGAAATTAAACAGCAAATTGGCAATCATGCAGGTGAGGCTAACACTTGGCACAGTTTGGCTTCCATTGATTTGAAAGTCGGCGATTATGAGGCAGCACGCGAGAAGTTTCAGAAGTCACTTGAAATTAAACAACAGATCGGTGATCGCGCAGGTGAGGCTGCTACTTGGCATCAACTGGCTTCCTTTGATATGGAAGTTGGCGATTATAAGGCAGCACGCGAGAAGTTTCAGAAGTCACTTGAAATTAATCAACAGATCGGCAATCGTGCAACCGAGGCGGCAACCTTTTTCCAATTAGGTATGCTGACAGTACAAAAGGAGCGCCTTCTTGAGGGTGCGCGGCTCGTGGCCGTGTGTTTTTTGATAGATGAATCTATCGGTCATGGTGATACCGAAAATGATTTACGCGCTTTGGCGAGTCTTGCTTCTCAACTCAACTACAGCGAAGAGCAGTTGAGAATATTGCTTCAGCAGGTGGCTGAGGAATATAAGACTGACCGAGGCGCGGGACTTTTGAAAGCGGCGTTCGGGGAGGTCTAAGTAATCGCTTGAGTCTCTACAGCGATACGAATCCAGTTACTCATCTTTATAATTCTTCATTCCTTGAGAACGTGACGAAGCGCGCCCTCTAGCTCGGGGTATTGAAAAACGTAGCCGGACTCTTTTAATCTGAGCGGCTCGACGCGGGTGCTTGAGAGCAGGAGGGCGTCGGCCATCTCGCCGAAGGCGAGGCGGAGGGCAAAGGCTGGCGCGGGGAAGATGGTCGGGCGCGAGAGGACTTGGCCCATAGCTTTTGTGAATTCGAGGTTTGTCACAGCGCGCGGCGCGACGACGTTGACGGGGACGTGCAGCGCTTCGGTGTTAAGCGCATAGTCGATCACGCCGATGACATCGTCCAGGGTAATCCAGCTCATGTACTGTTCGCCGCTGCCGACTTTGCCGCCGACGCCGAGCTTAAAGGGCGTGACCATCTTGGCGAGCGCGCCGCCTTCCGGGCTGAGAATCATGCCGAAGCGCAGGTGTACGACCCGTATGCCCTTCTCTGCCGCAGGTCTGGTCGATAGTTCCCACTCGCGGCAGACCTCCGAGAGAAAATCATCGCCGGACGCGCTCTGCTCCGTTAAGACCTCCGCGCCGCGATCTCCATAAAATCCTATGGCCGAAGCGCTGAGCAGAGTCTTTGGCGGGCTCTCGAGCTGGGCCAACGCCGTGGCGAGCGTGCGCGTTCCCTTGACGCGGCTGTCGCGTATGCGCGCTTTCTTCTCGTCCGACCAGCGTCCTTCGGCGATATTCTCGCCCGCCAGATGAATGACTGCCGTTAATCCTTCGAGCTGCGCGGGTGAAGCGATTCCCTTCTCCGTGTCCCAACTGATCTCGTCCGCCGCGCCTGCCGCCTGCGTGCGGACAAGGCGTATCACTTCATGACCTTTCGATTTCAGATAAGGGACGAGCGTCGATCCGACCAGGCCGGACGCTCCGGTCACGAGAATTTTCATCGATCATCTCCTCTTGATAAGCTTTGACGCCGCGCGCGAAAGATTCTTCATACTAAAGCTTTTTGGCCCGCAGATGCTAAAAGTATTCTGATTTTATTCGGCGGTTAAGACGATAATAAGCTTGCCTTTCGTCATAAAATTCGTAGAATGCCTTTGCAGCAATCAAATCAACGAGAAGTTTTATCTTCCCGTACCGGGAAGATTACTCGTTCTCTTTCCCCCTTTCGCCCTTTTCATTTTTCTTTGAAGACGATAAGTCGACTGGTTTGCTTGATCCATTTGTGGCCAGCAGGTTTTACTGTATGACCTCCCCTGTCGTTAGTCCATTGCCGACCGGCGCATGAAACGGAGCCGTTGCGGGTGTTTCGGGCCAGGTTATTTGCCGCGTCTCTTTGCATAGCACTCGCGCTCTGCTTTTTAGGGCTGCGAAGCGTCCAGTCGCAGTCAGACCTGCGCCGCATCACCAACACTACGGAAGAAGGCAAGAGTCTCAACCCGTCTTTGAGCGGCGACGGCCGCATCATCGCTTTTGAATCCACGGAAGATCTGGCGCAGGCCGGAGGCGGCGACCGTTTTCGCGCTCTGCGCGCGGACACGTCCATACAGCCTCCCACTTTTTCTCAGATGGCAGCGACGCGCGCCGTTGCACCTGCCACCTCACAGGACGGCTCGCGCGTGGCCTTCGCCGCACGCGACAATCCGCTCAATACAAACCCAGACGGTAATTCAGAGATCTTTCTTTTCGACAACGGAACGCTTCGCCAGATCACCAACACCTCTCCGGGCCAGATTGAGAATCGCGTCGTCAATGGAAATTTCCAGCCCTCCATCTCGGATGATGGACGCTTTATAGCCTTTTCGTCGAACCGCGATCTGACGGGACTCAACGCGGACGGCAATCTTGAGATTTTTGTTTACGACGGCGCGACAGGGGCCTTCACGCAACTCACGAATTCGCTCGGGACTGTCGGCGCAACGGACGCCAAGATCAGCGGCAACGGCGCGCGCGTCGCTTTTATTAGAGACGGCGGCGCGAGTGTTTCGACTCATCGCGATCTGATGATTCAGGATCGCGCGGGAACACTTCCACTACAGCTTATCGCCGGCAGCGTTGACGGGCTCGCAGTGACTTACGGGCGCGCCATCTCTGATGACGGAACGCGCGTCGTCTACAGTGCGTTGACCGCTCCGAACTCTTCGCAGGTCTTTCTCTTCGACGGGCGCAGCGGTAATCAGATTCGGCCCGTGACGTTTCTCGGCGCGCGCGCCACGGACGTGCCGCTTCATCCGACCATCAGCGGCGACGGCTCGCGCATAGCCTTTGCCACGCGTCGCGCAGTGCTTCCCAACAATACTGATTCGGGTGTAGACCTCTACACATTCGATGTGCCGACGGGACAGACCGCGCGCGTCACCAACGGGCCCGCGACGGCGACAGCAGATGTCGTCTCGTCTCTTAACGACACCGGCACGCTCATCGCGTTCAATTTTCCGCGCGTCCTTTCCGGCGCGGTGGTGTTCTCGGATTACGCGAACAACACGGAGATATACCTGACGGCGACGACCCCGCGCGCGCCCTTCGGCACGCTGACCGTTTTGAACGGCGCATCCTTCGGCCACGAGCCTGCCACTGTCAAGGCCGTTGCGCCCAATAGTATCGCCGTCGGTATAGGAGGCGCGCTCGCCAACTCCGTCGGGCAGGCCGAGCGTCAGCAGGACGGAACTTTCCCCAGAAATGTCGGGGGCACGACCGTCACGGTCAATGGACGCGCCGCGCAAATCTTTTTCGTTTCGCCCACACAGGTCAACTTTCTCGTTCCGCCCGAAACCGAGATCGGCAACGCAGAAGTCGTCATCACCAACTCCGACGGCTTCGAGACGCGCGGGACAGTCGCAGTGCTGCGCGCCGCGCCCGGCATCTTTACCTTCACAGGCGACGGTCGCGGCGAGGGCGTCGTCCTGGATGCGGATACGCTTCAACCCGGCCCCTTTGATCCGAGCAACGGTCAGCGCCGATTGATCGTCTTTGCGACCGGCGTGCGCAATGCGACGCAGGTCACAGTCAACGTCGGCGGGCGTTTCGTCACGGTCGAATCCGTGATGGCGTCTACGAACCTGCCGGGCTTGGACGAGGTACATCTACTGTTGCCTGCTGACCTGCGCGGCGCAGGGACTGTCGAGCTGGTGATACGTGCGGATAATCGTGACAGCAATCCCATCAACGTCACCATCACAGGCGACACGCGACGCGACATCGTCATCAACGAAGTGCTCGCAGACCCGCCGGACGGTCTGGCCGGAGACGCTAATCATGACGGCGTGCGCGATACTTCGCAGGACGAGTTCGTAGAGATCGTCAATACCACTTCGAGCGACATAGACATCAGCGGTTATGAGCTGTTGACGCGCGGCACGACCGACACGCTGCGCCACAAATTCGCTTCCAATACGATTCTTCCGGCGGGCGGAGCGATTGTCGTCTTCGGCGGCGGCACTTTCGATGCTTTGAATCCCATCTTCGGCGGCGCGCAGGTCTTTAAGGCTTCCACTGGTGGGCTCTCGCTCGTCAACGGCGGCGGCGTAGTCACTCTGCGCGATCCCGCAGGCGCTGTCGCGAGCCTCTTCTCTTATGGCGGCTCGACGGGTCTCAACGCGGACGAGAATCAATCGCTGACGCGCTCGCCCGATGTGACTGGCACTTTCACGGGCCACCTCTCCGCGAGCGGCAACGGTGGCCGTGCCTTTAGTCCGGGCACGCGCGTCGACGGCTCGCCGTTCCTCTCGCCCGCGATTGCGCGTATAGAGGTGACGCCCGCCAACGCGACGATCTTCGTGGGCCAACAGCAGCAGTTCACCGCTCACGCTTTCAACGCCAGCGGTCAGGAACTCGGCGGCGTCATCTTCAACTGGCAGTCCAGCAATACTGCCGTCGCGACCATCAATCAGTCGGGTCTTGCGACGGGCGTGTCCGAAGGGACGACGGAGATCAGGGCCAGCGCACGTGGAGTGCAGTCCGCGCCCGCCACGCTCGCAGTAAATTTCGTCGCGCGTGTCCTGACGCGTATAGAGGTCACGCCCAACCCGGCCTCTATTCCTGTCAGCGGCGGGCAGCAATTTACTGCGCGTGCCTTTGATCAATTCAATAATGAGATGACGGGCGTCGCGTTTAGCTGGGCCTCTGCCGATACCAATATCGCGACTGTCGATCAGACAGGCCTCGCGCTGGGAGTCAGTCAGGGCCAGACGACGATCACAGCCTCTGCGCAGAATGTCAGCGGCACAGCCACGCTCAACGTCACAGCGCCGACGGTCGTCATCAACGAAGTGCTCGCAGACCCGCCGGATAATCTTGTGGGCGATGCGAACCACGACGGCGTCAGAAGCGGGACGGATGACGAGTTCGTAGAACTGGTCAACTCCACTGGCGCAGGGCTGAACATTTCAGGATGGACGCTGCGCACGCGTGCTACGGGCGGCGCGAATGAAACCTTACGCCACACGTTTGCCGCGAGCACGACGCTTCCGGCGGGCGAAGCGATAGTCGTCTTTGGCGGAGGCACTTTCGATCCAACCAATGCGGCATTCGCCTGCGCGCAGGTCGTCAAGGCTTCAACGGGCGGATTGTCGCTGACAAATTCCGGTTTGACCGTCATCATCAGGGATTCCGCGGGCAATCTCGTCACGCAGCTTACTTATGGCACAGGGACAACGTTGGCCGCCGACAACGATCAATCGCTGACGCGCTCGCCGGACATCACAGGCAGTTTCGTTCAGCACACGACGGCCACAGGCGCTGGCGGAAGACGCTTCTCGCCCGGCGCGCGCGTCACTGGCGCGCCCTTCGGCCCCTGTCCGGCCCGGCTGACCTCTATCACCATCGCGCCTCCGTCGGCCAGCGTAGTCGTCGGGCAATCGACGCAGTTCACTGCACAGGCTTTCGACCAGTTCGGCAATCCCATCAAGGGGGCGGTGATCACTTTTGCCTCGGACAATACAAACGCTGCTACAGTCGGTTCAGTCACGACTGATACGAACACTGGCATCGCTACGGCGACAGTCACCGGACAAAATCCCGGCACGGCGCATATCACTGCTTCGACTACGGACGGCACGACGACCGTCACGAGCAGTCAGGCCACGCTGACGGTCAACGCTACGGCGGCGACCTTTACTGTGACGGGACAGGTAAAGGACACCAGCAACAATCCGGTCAGCGGTGTGTTGATCACGTTCGACCTGAATTTTGGGGGAACGTTGTCGGCGACGAGCACTTTGACGGACGCCAACGGAAACTATTCATCCGGCGATCTGGGTTGCCAGAACAACGTCAAGGTGACGCCCTCGAAAACGGGACTGACGTTTAGCCCCGCGGCAATATCGTTCGTCAACTCCTCGCAGTGTTTGAGCGGCAACGAAACAGCTAATTTCACGGCAGCGACTGCGCCCACGGGCACGCTTGTCATCAGTCAGGTTTACGGCGGCGGCGGCAACGCGAACGCGACCTACTCGCATGATTTCGTGGAAATCTTTAACAGCGGCACGACCACTGTCGATTTCTCCGTGACGCCCTATTCGATTCAATACGCCGGAACAGGCAGTTCGTTTGGATCAACTGCTGCCGCTAACAAGACGAACATAACTTCCGGCACGATTGCTCCCGGACATTATTTCCTCGTTCAGGGAGCAACGAGTGGCGCTGTGGGTGCTGCGCTGCCGACGCCCGATGCGACGGGCAGCCTAGCCATGGCTGCTACGGCAGGCAAGGTCGCGCTCGTTGTGGGCACGACGGCGCTTCCCGCTGCGACCTGCCCCGGCGATGACGGCACGGCTCCGTTTAACCCCGGCAATCCCTCAATCGCAGACTTCGTAGGCTACGGCGGCAATGCCAACACAGTGGGCCATTGCTACGAGGGGCCAGCGCCAGCGCCAGCGCCGAGCGCCACGAGCGCGGACTTCAGAAAAGCCGGCGGCTGCGTGGACACGAACTTTAACGGAGACGATTTCCTTGTCGCAGGGCCCAACCCGCGCAACACCGCTTCTCCTCTGAATGATTGCAGCGCTGGTTTCAGGCCGGAGATCACGATCAACGATCGCGCTCTCTCTGAGAGCACTACTCCCGCCAACTTTACCGTCACGCTCTCGACGGCGAGCACGCTGACCGTGATGGTCAACTACGCCACTGCCGACGGCACGGCGACGGCGGGCACGGATTACACAGCCGTGAGCGGCACGCTGACCTTTGCGCCCGGCGAGACGACGAAGACGATCAACGTGCCCGTCATCAACGACACGCTGGACGAAGCGAACGAGACCTATTTCGTCAATCTCTCGAACGCCTCGAACGGCACAATCCTCGATAGTCAGGGTCAGGGCACGATCAACGACAACGACAACGCGCCGACGATCTCCATCAACGATGTCAGTGTGGCGGAAGGCGACAGCGGGACGACGAGCGCCACATTCACCGCCACGCTGTCGACGGCGAGCGGGCAGATAGTGACGGTTGACTACGCGACCGCCGACAACACGGCCACGGCAGGCAGCGACTATCAAGCCGCAAGCGGCACGTTGACTTTTAATCCGGGACAGACGACGCAAACAGTCTCCGTCCTCGTCAACGGCGATACGACCTTCGAGCCGAACGAGACGTTCTTCGTCAACCTGACTACGCCGACGAACGCGACCATCGCCGACAATCAGGGACAGGGCACGATCACGAACGACGATGCCGCTCCGCCCATCCCCGCGTTCTCGATCAACGACGTGAGCGTGGCCGAAGGCAATAGCGGCACAAAGACTTTGGACTTCACAGTCTCTGTCTCCATGAACCCGACGCAGGCCGTGACGGTCGATTACGCGACCGCCGACAACACGGCCACGGCAGGCAGCGACTATCAATCAGCAAGCGGCACGCTCACCTTCAATCCCGGCGACCCGCTGGCGAAGACCATCAGCGTGACCATCAACGGCGACACGCTCGTCGAGCCCGACGAGACCTTCTTCGTCAATCTGAGCAACGCCAGCGCCAATGCGATCATTAATGACGGTCAGGGCCTCGGCACGATTACGAATGATGACACGGCCACGCTGGTCATCAGTCAGATTTACGGCGGTGGTGGTAATAGTGGCGCAATCTTCACAAATGACTTTGTAGAGATTTTTAATCGTGGGACGACGACCATCAATTTCGCTGTCACGCCTTACTCTATACAGTACGCGGGTGCAGGTAGTAATTTTGGAGGAACTACTGCCAGCGTCAAGACAAACATCACTTCGGGGACGATTGCTCCCGGACAGTACTTCCTCGTTCAGGGAGCAACCAGCGGTGCTGTAGGAGCTGCGTTGCCGACGCCGGACGTGACTGGAAGCATCGCCATGGCGGCAACTGCCGGTAAAGTCGCGCTCGTCTCCGGCACGGCATCGCTTCCCGCCGCAATTTGCCCCGGCGATGACGGCACGGCTCCGTTTAATCCAAGCGACGCCACCATCGCAGACTTTATTGGCTACGGCAGCGTTGTCTGCTATGAGGGATCAGGCCCTGCACCTGCGCCGAGCGCCACGACCGCGGACTTTAGAGAAGCGGGCGGATGCACTGACACCAACGACAACGCGGCTGACTTCTTCGTCTTCGCGCCGAATCCGCGCAACAGCAGTTCTCCCTTGAACAACTGTAGCGGAGGCTTGACGCCGAACCTGACGATCAACGACGTGACGGTCACGGAAGGCAACTCTGGAACAGTCACCGCGACTTTCACCGTCAGCCTGTCGTCACCCGCGAATGGAGCCGACGTTACATTCGACATCGCCACACAAAACAACACGGCGACCTCGGGCAGCGACTATGTCGCCAGAACTCTGACGAATCAGATTATCCCTGCCGGACAGCAGACCTACACGTTCACCGTCACAGTCAACGGCGACGCCGTGGTCGAGCCCAACGAGACTTTCTTCGTCAATGTGACTAACGTTGCGGGCGCAACGGTCGTGGACGGTCAGGGCGTGGGCACGATTCAGAACGATGATCTTCCGTCACTCTCGATCAACGACGTGTCGCAGAATGAAGGCAACAGTGGGACGACGACTTTTACCTTCACGGTCAGCCTGTCAGCACCGGCCCCCGCGACCGTCACTTTCGACATCGCGACGCAGGACAACACGGCGACCACTGCTAACAGCGACTATGTCGCGAGGAGTTTGACGGGACAAACGATTGCGGCTGGTCAGCAAACTTTCACCTTCGACGTGACGGTCAACGGCGATTTAAGCATCGAGCCAAACGAGACTTTCTTCGTCAACGTGACGAGCATCAGCGGCGCAACCGCCGTGGACACTCAGGGGCTTGGTACGATTCAGAACGACGACACCCCGGCTCTTTCCATCAACGATGTCACGCAAAGCGAAGGCAACACAGGCACGACGACGTTTAGCTTCAACGTACACCTTTCCCTGCCAGCTCCCGCAGGCGGCGTGACGTTCGACATCGCCACAGCCGACGGGACAGCGCAGGACGATACTCCTCCGACTGAAGATAACGACTACGTCGCGAAGAGTCTGACGGGACAAACGATTCCTGAAAACAGTCAGGACTACACCTTTGATGTCACGGTCAACGGCGACACGCTCGTCGAGCCCAACGAGACCTTCTTCGTCAATCTGAGCAACGCCAGCGCCAATGCGATCATTAATGACGGTCAGGGCCTCGGCACAATCACCAACGACGACACGGCCACGCTGGTCATCAGTCAGATTTACGGCGGCGGTGGTTTGTCCAACGCGATCTACACGCATGATTTTGTGGAAATCTTCAATCGCGGCACGACGACCGTCAATTTCGCCGTCACGCCTTACTCAATACAGTACGCTGGCCCAACCAGTAATTTTGGCTTGGCGAACACGACGACGACGATCAATTCAGGGACGATTGCTCCGGGACAATACTTCCTCGTTCAGGGAGCAACGGGCGGCGCTGTCGGGGTTGCGCTGCCGGCGGCGGACGTGACGGGGAATATCAATCTGGCGGCAACCGCCGGTAAAGTCGCGCTCGTCTCCGGCACGGCGGCTGTGGCGGCCAACTCTTGCCCGGGAGATGATCTGTCGAGCGCGCCGACCAATCCGAGCGGCAACAATATCGTGGACTTCGTTGGTTATGGAACGACTGCTGCCTGCTACGAGGGGGCAGGCCCTGCACCTGCGCCGAGCAACACGACCGCGGACTTTAGAAAAGCCGGCGGCTGTACAGACACTGACAACAACGCTGCTGACTTTCTCGTTGCCACGCCGCATCCGCGTAACACCGGTTCTCCGACGAATGACTGCATCGCTGATCCGACGCCGAACCTGACGATCAACGACGTGACGGTGACGGAAGGAAATAGCGGGACGGGCACGGCGACTTTCACGGTTAGCCTGTCGTCGCCCGCTTCATCTACGGATGTTATTTTCGACATCGCGACACAAAACAACACGGCGACCTCCGCTAATAATGACTATGAGGCGAGGAGCGCCACGGCACAGGTCATCCCGGCCGGTGTACAGACCTATACGTTCAGCGTCACGGTCAACGGCGATACGGCACTCGAACCTACCGAGAGCTTTTTCGTCAACGTGACGAACGTCACGGGCGCAAACCTTGTGGACGGTCAGGGCGTGGGCACGATCACCAACGACGATTTCCCGACGCTCAGCGTAAACGATGTCTCGCTTAACGAAGGCAATGCGGGAGCGACGACGTTTACCTTCACCGTCAGCCTCTCTGCTAATGCAGCCGTACCCGTAACATTCGATATTGCCACAGCGGACGGGACGGCGCAGGACGATACTCCTCCGACTGAAGATAACGACTATGTGGCGAAGAGCGAAACGGGTCGAACGATTACGGCGGGTCAGCAGACTGCCACGTTCACCGTGACGGTCAACGGCGACATGACCATCGAGCCTGACGAGACCTTCTTCGTCAACGTGACGAATGTCTCCGGCGCAACTGTCGGTGATGCTCAGGGTCAAGGGACGATTTTGAATGATGACAGCCCGACGATCTCTATCAACGATGTGGCACTGAGCGAGGGCAACTCCGGGACAACGGCTTTCGGGTTCACAGTCAGTCTTTCGACGACCAGCACGCAGACCGTCACGGTCAATTATGCGACGGCAGACGGAACAGCCGTTGCGCCCGGCGATTACACGGCCATTGCCTCGACACAGCTTAGTTTTGCGCCGGGCGAGACCAGCAAGCCCGTCACTGTTCAGGTCAACGGAGACACCACACCTGAAGCTAATGAAACCTTCTTCGTCAATCTGAGCGGCGCGACGAACGCGACCATCGCCGACAATCAGGGTCAGGGCACGATCAACAATGACGACGCGGCTGCCACCGCTGCCGATCTCTCTGTGACCAAGGCGGATACGCTCGATCCTGTGGCGATAGGCAATGACATCACTTATACGATTACTGTGACCAACGGCGGGCCTGATCCGGCCAGCAGCACGGCTCTGTCAGATACCGTGCCGACCAACACAACTTTCAGGTCAATCTCTACTCCAGCGGGCTGGACTTGTGGCACTGTTCCAGCGGTGGGCGGAACAGGCCCGATAAGCTGTACGAATCCAAGCTTCGCTGTTGGGTCGTCCGTCTTTACTCTGGTTGTGCGAGTAGGCGCGGCGGTCGCCGATGGCACGATCATCTCGAACACGGCCACCGTCACAAGCCCAACGGATTCCAGCAGCGGCAATGATTCGGCCACATCAACGACCACCGTCAAACAGCCACTGCTCGTCATCAGCCAGATTTATCCCGGCGGCGGTCTTAGTAGCGCGTCATTTACAAACGATTTCATCGAAATCTTCAATCGCGGCACGACGACTGTTGATTTCGCCGCGACACCTTATTCGTTGCAGTACACGGGTGCCACTGCCAACTTCGGCGGGGCCACTCCCTCTGTCAAGTTTGATCTCACGTCTGGCACAATCGGGCCCGGACAGTACTTTTTGATTCAGGGGGCATCAGGCGGCGCTGTAGGTAATCCGCTGCCCACGACGGATGCAAATAGTAGCATCGCCATGGCGGCTAGCGGCGGCAAGGTGGCACTCGTGCTTGGCACTGCGGCGCTTCCGGTCGATGATTGTCCGGGAGATGACAATGTTATTCCATTCAATCCAAACAACGCCACCATAGTTGACTTTGTAGGGTACTCAACTGCTGCTAACTGTTATGAAGGCCCTACAGGCCCGGCGCCGTTTTCGACAAGTACTAATCAGAACGCAAGGTCAACTATCAGGACATCAAGCTGCACGGATACAAATAACAATGCGGCGGACTTCTCCAATCCTACTAATCCCACTGGTGCTACGCCGCCCGTGCCACGCAACAAGGCCACACCGGCGAGTCCGTGTCCTTAGAAGAATTTTTATGAGCTGAGGTTTGAGAAACCGGGGCGGTTAGATAACGACCTGAGGAATTAAAGGCCCGCCGCAACTCATTAAGCGAGTTGCGGCGGGCCTCAGGCTTTCTACTCAATCAATTCTTAGCGAATGACGCCCGCAAGCGGACTCGATGCGCTCGCGTAGAGTCGCTTCGGCATGCGGCCCGAGAGGTAGGCTAAGCGTCCGGCTTCGATGGCGAGGCGCATCGCGCGTGCCATCTTCTCGGAATCTTTCGCTTCGGCAATCGCTGTATTCATCAACACGGCGTCCGCTCCAAGCTCCATCGCAATCGCCGCGTCACTTGCTGTGCCGACGCCCGCATCGACGATGATCGTGGCAAGGGGAAGCTGCTCGCGCATGATGCGTAGATTGGCAGGGTTCTGCACTCCCAGACCTGAGCCGATGGGGGCGGCCAGCGGCATGACGGCGGCGCATCCGGCGTCCAGAAGCTTTTTCGCCATAATCAGATCGTCATTAAAATAAGGCAGCACCTGAAATCCTTCTTTGACCAGAATGCGCGCCGCTTCAAGTGTCTGCTCGTTGTCCGGGAAAAGCGTTGTCTGGTCGCCGATCACTTCCAGCTTGATCAGGTCCGTCTCCAGCGCCTCGCGCGCCAGCCGCGCCGTGCGCACGGCGTCTTCGACGTTGTAGCACCCCGCCGTGTTGGGCAGGATCGCGAGCGATGAATCAAGGTGATCCAGAAAAGATTCCTGACTGCGGTCTTCGAGTGGAACGCGCCGCACGGCGACCGTCACCATCTCCGCACCAGAAGCGGCGTGCGCCGCCTTCATCTCCTCGTAGCTGCGATATTTTCCCGTCCCGATAATCAGACGCGAGGTAAACGTGCGGCCCGCGATCTCAAATTTTTCGCGCGCCTGCTCAACCGGCCCCGATGCGACAGAAGACATAATTATTTAAACCGCTCCATCTTTACTCTTTGCCAACCGACTTTACACCCGAACACAACGAATGAAAAGCAAGGATAAAGGATGAAGGCGGCAACGATGAAAAGTGTGGTAACGTTGATTGGAATCATTCAACTAACATTGCCGCGCTTTCATCGTTGCCGCCTTCATCCTTGCTTTATCCTCCCCCGACGAAGTGGACGATCTCGACGCGGTCGCCGTCTTTGAGTGGGGTGCGCGGCCATGCGGCGCGGCGCAGGACCTGACGGTTCAATTCTATGGCCAGTCGCTCGGGCGCGAGCGACAGTTTCTCGATCAGTTCCCCGACCGTGATCTCGTCTTCGACTTCGCGTCTCTCGCCGTTGATCTCGACGTGCAAGCTTTTTCCGCCACTCCCTTCAGGAAGGATGAACTATGCGGCGCATCTCCGCTTCCTCGCCGTCGGCTATGGCGCGTATCAGAATGGCCGCGCGCCCTGTGGTAAAGCGCGGCAGCGCGGCGAAGACGATGGCGATGCCGTCCTGATCCGTTCTGGCCGAGCTGATGACGGGCCGAAAGGTCGTTCCCAGAATCTTTAGTGTGATCGTCGCATCCGAGACGGCGTCCCTTGATTCTTCCGTTCCACGACTGAGCCGAACGCGCAAAGTAACAAACTCGCCGCCGCGCAGCTCCCTCTCTTCGAGCAGGCCCAGATGCAGAACACGGCTGTGGACTTCGGCCCGTGCCTCTACAGATTTGACTGGCACATCTGCTTGCGTCCCGGTCGGCGTTGAGAGGACCGCAGGCGTTGCGACACTCTCGGGCTGCGGTACGAGCACGGGCCTTTCCGCTACAGGGAGGTCTGTCGCCTTAGGCTGTGTTTGAACGGGGATGTGTGTGGGCGGCTCCGGGGCTTTTCGCGCCGGTGGTGCAGTGGGGGCCGGGGCGCGCCCGCCACCCATTTTCTTTAAGTCGTCCAGGCGACCGGCGTTGATCGCCGCGCAGATCAGCTTATGCTGGCGTTGCAGACGCTCGGCCAGTGTTTGCTCGTCGAATCCGGCGGCGATCAAATCATCGTAAGGCGAGCGCTTGCTCGCCAGTATCGCGCCGCCCGAGTAGACCAGTGAGAGGATCAGCGGTGACTCTAATCCTTTATCTTCGGTCTGCACATGGTAGGTAACGCCATCGTACTCTACATCCGTGTTGAATCCCGTGATCACAGTTATTCGATCAATACTCTGTGCAACTCTCGCTGTTGTTCGCCTGAATGCAAGTGGCCCGTGAGGTGCGCTTCCAGAGACAGTAACATAGCCTTTTTCAGACGGTCAATCTCCTTTCCGAACAGGGCTTGAACCTGCGAAAAAGCGCGCTTGACACGTACACTTTGATGAACTACGATGCGCTTGTACCATGATTCTCAATCTCCAGACCGGGGCCTTTTCCCCCTCCGTTGATAGGGGAAGCGGCGGGCGCGCCTTAAGGCCCATCGGGGGGTGCGTGTGTTCGAGCTAAAAGCGTACTTACCGATCCTGCTGATCTTCGTCGTGGCAGCCGGGTTTGCCGTGACGAATGTTCTGCTGTCTCAACTGGTCGGACAGCGCAAGCAGACGCGCACCAAGTTGATGCCCTACGAGTGTGGCAAAGACCCCGTCGGCTCGGCGCGCGAAAGATTCTCCGTCAAGTTTTATCTGATCGCGATGCTCTTTATCCTCTTCGATATTGAGGTCATCTTTCTCGTGCCGTGGGCCGTCGTCTTTAAGACGCTGGCCGGGCCTGATTTCGAATTGGGCGCGCTCGTCTTCTGGGAGATGATTCTGTTCGTCGCGCTCCTTCTTGTCGGGTACGTTTATGTTTTAAGGAAGGGCGCTTTCGATTGGGGCGACAGAGCGCGGCGTGAAGCGCATGCTGAGGCGCGCGCGCTGACCGATCTGCGCAAGGCGGAGCGTGAGGCAGAGAAACTGCGCGCCGCCTGAAACGAGTCGAAAGGATTTTTAATGGGACTCGAAAACGTCATTGCAGAGGCTTTACCGGAAGTCTTAACCACGCGGCTGGATTCGCTGATCAACTGGGCGCGTAAGTCCAGTTTGTGGCCCGCGACGTTCGGTCTGGCCTGCTGCGCCATCGAGATGATGAATGCGACCAGCTCGCGTAACGATCTGGCCCGCTTCGGCTCGGAAGTTTTTCGCGCCAGCCCGCGACAGGCCGACGTGATGATCGTCTCCGGCCGCGTCTCGCGCAAGATGGCTCCGGTCTTGAGACGTATCTACGATCAGATGCCAGAGCCCAAGTGGGTCATCTCTATGGGCGCGTGCGCCACCTCCGGCGGGGTCTTCGACAACTACGCCATCGTGCAGGGCGTGGACAAGGTCGTGCCCGTGGATGTCTATATACCGGGCTGTCCGCCGCGCCCGGAGATGCTGATTCACGCCGTGATGATGTTGCAGGACAAGGTGATGAAGGAATCCGTCCTTGATCGCAAGGATGTGTTGCCGGAAGAAGCGCGCGAGGCCGTTCCGCCGGGCACGCTCCCCGGCTCTGGCATCTCCGCGACCAACGAGGCAGCAGCACAAAGTCCTTCAGAGCAAGCGCAGTCGCGCCCCTACACGATTGCGTCGCGGCACGAGCGCCGTCGCTCGTCTTAGAGAAAATCCAGATAAACGAAGCTTTTCAGCGACAGATTCGGGTCAGGAACACAGGCACACTCTTTATTGAATGATGTCGAATGAAACCGAGCAAGCAGGGCGACCTGACGCGCAGGCTGAGCCTACGTCTAATAACGCCGTAACGCCGTCGCCGCTGGTGACGGCGTTGCAGCATGCACACCCGGAGGGCGTCGGCGAGGTGACGGAAGCATTCGGCGAGATCACCATCGTCGTTCCGCGCGCGCAGATCGTCGCGGTCTGCTCTTTTCTCAAGACCGCGCCCGGTCTGGAGTTCAATTTTCTCGCAGACCTCTGCGGCGCAGATCGCGGGCCGGAAGAAGAGCCGCGCTTCGAGGTCAACTATCATCTTTTCTCGACCCGGCATCATCATCGCCTGCGCTTGAAAGTCGTGCTGGCGGACGACGATCCGCATGTGCCGACCGTGACAGGCATCTGGCGCACGGCCAACTGGCACGAGCGCGAGACCTTTGATCTCTTCGGAGTGATTTTCGACGACCATCCTGATCTGCGGCGTATCTTGCTGCCGGATGATTGGGAGGGCCATGCGCTACGCAAAGATTTTCCGCTGCGCGGCTACGAGCCGTACAGCCTGACGTGAGCATTTTGGATTTTAGATTTTGGATTTTGGATTGGCGAGCCGCGTAAGTCTAAGGCTTTAGTTCCAAGATTCAAGTCAAGGTAAGCGTTAATCTAAAATCCAAAATCCAAAATCCAAAATGGTAACTGTTCCGCCGCAATTCGAGATCGTAGATCGTCCGCTCGATACGCAGATGACGATCAGCATGGGGCCGCAGCACCCTTCGACGCACGGCGTCCTGCGTCTGGAGCTTGTGCTCGACGGCGAGATGATCGTGCGCGCCACGCCCGACATAGGCTATCTGCACACGGGCATGGAAAAGCTTTTCGAGTACAAGAAATATCAGCAGGGCATAGTCATCACGGATCGCATGGATTACCTGAATCCGCTCGGCAATAACCTTGCCTATGTGATGGCCGTCGAAAAGCTTTTGGGTCTGGAAATCCCCGAACGCGCGCAGGTCATTCGCGTCCTGATGTGCGAGTTGCAACGCATCGCCTCGCATCTGGTCTGGCTGGGGACGCACGCTCTGGACATCGGAGCGATGACGGTTTTCTTCTACTGTTTCCGCGAGCGCGAGAAAATCCTGAACATGATCGAGGCGGCTTCGGGCGGGCGACTCACTCCATCTTATTTTCGCATCGGCGGGTTGATGATGGACTTGCCTTCGGGCTTCGAGCGCCGTTGCAAGCAGTTCACGGATGGTTTTCCGAAGTCCGTCGACGAGTTTCACACGCTCCTTACAGGCAATCAGATTTTCCAGAATCGCACTCAAGGGGTGGGACGCATCTCCGCAGAGGATGCGATTGACTGGGGACTCTCAGGCCCGTGCCTGCGCGGCAGCGGCGTCGATATAGACATTCGACGCGCGAACCCTTACACGGGCTACGAGAAATATGATTTTGAAGTGCCGGTTGAAGCGGACGGCGATGTCTGGGCGCGCTACATGGTACGCATGCGCGAGATGAGAGAGTCGCACAAGATCGTGTTGCAGGCGCTCTCGCGTTTGCGGCCCGGCCCTGTCAAGGCCGATGCGCCGAAGGTCGTGCTCCCTGATCGTGAAGCGATGAAGACGCACATGGATGCGCTCATACACCATTTTCTGATCGTCACCGAGGGATTCGATGTTCCGGCGGGCGAGGTCTATCACCCGATTGAAGCCTCGAAGGGTGAGCTTGGGGTGTACGTCAAATCCAACGGTGGGCCCAAGCCCGCGCGCGTCCATTTTCGCGGCCCGAGCTTCGTCAATCTCTCGGCGCTGCCGCAGCTCGTCGAAGGCGAGATGATCGCCGATGTCGTCGCCATCATCGGCTCTCTGGACATCGTGCTCGGAGAAATTGATAGATAGTTTTCAGTTTTTAGTTTCCAGTTCAAAGCTGGTTACTGAAAACTGAAAACTGAAAACTGACTTATGTCTGAGCAATTCACGCCAAACAATCCGTTGCCGCAGGAGGCGAAAGTCCCTGAGCAGATGGCCGTCTTTTCGCCGGAGGTCGAAGCGGAGATTGATCGCCATCTGTCGAAGTATCCGACGGAGCGCAAGCGCTCGGCGATTCTGCCTTTGATGTTTATCGTGCAGCGCGAGCGCGGATACCTTGACCCGCCCGGCGTGGCTTACCTTGCGGATCGTCTGGGCGTGCGTATCACGGACATCTGGGAAGTGGCGACCTTCTATTCGATGATCAATACGAAGCCTGTCGGTCGCTATCACTTGCAGGTGTGCCGTACGCTCTCTTGCAAAATCCTTGGCGCGGGTCGCATCACCGGACACTGCACGGAAAGGCTCGGCATCAAGCCCGGCGAGACGACCGCCGATGGAGAGTTCTCGCTCTCAGAGGTCGAATGCCTTGGCTCTTGCGGAACTGCGCCGATGATGCAGATAGGCTTCGATTACTACGAAAACCTGACGACGGAGAAGGTCGACGAGATCATAGAGCGTTGCCGCGCCGGGCAAGTGAGTAACGGCGTACGATAGTCTTTTTTGTAGCTATCAGTTTTTCTGATTTTCGTTTAGAGAAACGTTTATGTTTATTGGTGCAATCGGTTGTGAGCCTCTTCAGCTGGCGCGCGTGAATCTGGAAAACTCGCGATCCCTTGAAGTCTATCGCGCCAACGGCGGTTATGAAGCTCTGAAGAAAGTGCTCGACGGCATGTCGCCGGACGATGTCATCAACGAGGTGAAGAAGTCCGCCCTGCGCGGGCGCGGCGGCGCTGGATTTCCCACGGGGATGAAATGGAGTTTCGTGCCGAAGGATTCGCCCAAGCCGAAGTACGTGGTCTGCAACGCGGACGAATCCGAGCCGGGCACATTCAAAGATCGTTACCTGATGGAGCGCGACCCGCACATGCTGATCGAAGGCATGCTGATCGCCGCCTACGCGCTCGGCTCGCGCGCGGCCTACTGCTACACGCGCGGCGAATATCGCTACCTGATAGAGATCATGGATCAGGCGATTGAAGAAGCGCGCGGCGCAGGGCTGGTCGGCGAAAAGATCATGGGCTCGGATTTTTTGTGCGAGGTCTACACGCATTCGGGCGCGGGCGCTTACATCTGCGGCGAAGAGACTGCTCTCCTTAATTCGCTCGAAGGGCTGCGTGGACATCCGCGTATGAAGCCTCCCTTCCCTGCCGTCGCGGGACTTTATGGATGCCCGACCGTCGTCAACAACGTCGAGACGCTGACGGCTGTGCCGGACATTATCAAGATGGGCGGCGAGGCTTATCAAAAACTGGGCACGGAAAAAAGCGGCGGCACAAAGGTCTGGTCAGTCTCGGGCCACGTTGTTCGTCCGGGCGTTTATGAGCTTCCGATGGGCTACGACGACATGGAAAAGTTCATCATGGAGGACTGCGGCGGAATCACTGACGGGAAAAAACTTAAAGCCGTGATACCGGGCGGCTCAAGCGTCTACATCATGCCCGCAGCGGATATTCTCGGCCGTGATGTCAAGATGGATTACGAGGGGCTGGTGGCCGCAGGCTCTATGGTCGGCTCCGGCGGCTTTATCGTGATGGACGAGACCGTGGATATTTTCGAGTCGACGAAAAATCTGATCGAGTTTTATAAGCACGAATCCTGCGGCTGGTGTACGCCGTGCCGCGAGGGCACGGACTGGCTGGTCAAGATTTTCAAGCGCATCGCGCGCGGCGAGGGCCGTCCGGATGACGCGCAGTTGATTCTGGACCTCTGCGACAACATCGAGGGCAAATCTTTCTGCCCCTTAGGCGATGCCGCCGCTTGGCCCATTCAATCTGCGATCAAAAAGTTTCCGGAAGATTTCAGGCGACACCTAGCGCCTTAACCATTTTGGATTTTAGATTTTGGATTTTGGATTGGCGAGCGACGGAAGTTGAAAGCCTTGACTCTAAAATTCGAGACAGACAGAAGCGTTAATCTAAAATCCAAAATCTAAAATCCAAAATTGAAATGTCAACTGAATCAGTAAAAGTTACGATCAACGGTCAGGAGCATCAGGTGGCGAAGGGCGCGCGCCTGATCGACGTGTGCCGCGAGAAGGGATTCGATATTCCCTCTTTCTGCTACTACTCGGACCTTGCGTTGCAGGCTTCTTGTCGCATGTGTCTGGTGCGTATCGAAAAGATGCCGAAGCTGCAAACGTCCTGCACGATCACCTGCACGGACGGCATGGTCGTCACCACGCAGAGCGAAGAGATCGAGAAGGCACAGCGCGCGATGGTGGAATTCCTGCTGGCGAATCACCCTTTAGACTGCCCCGTCTGTGATCGCGGCGGCGAGTGCGAATTGCAGGAGATGGCCTTCGATTGGGGAGGATTGGAAGAGCGTTTTACTGAGCCTAAGAACTACGCGCCGGAGAAATATCTGTCGCCCATCGTCGCCAACGACCCGCAACGCTGCATTCTCTGCAAGCGTTGCACGCGCGTGTGTGACGAATGGATGGGCGAGGACGCGATTGAGGCGGGCGGGCGCGGCGCTAATACAGTGATCGGCACTTACGGCGGCTGGCTCAACTGCTCGCAGTGCGGAAACTGTATAGAGGTCTGCCCGACGGGCACGCTGCTTGACGCGACGTACCGTCATCAGGCTCGCCCATGGGAATTATCGCAGACGATTTCCACCTGCACTTTCTGCTCCGACGGCTGCGAGATGTCTCTGGGCTCGCGCGCGGGCGAATTGATGCGCATCGTCGCGCGCGACCGTTATGTCAACGGCCACAACGGCGAATTTCTCTGTATCAAAGGGCGCTTCGGCCATCCGTTCGTCAATCATGAAGAGCGACTGCGCACGCCCATGATTCGTTACAAGAAGGGCGGCAAGCTGATCCCCGCGACGTGGGATGAAGCGATTCGTTATACGGCCTCTAAATTAGATAGCGTGGCCGAAGCTCATGGCGCTTCTGCAATCGCCGTGGTGGGCAGCCCGCGCCTGACCAACGAATCTCTTTACGCGCTTCACAAGTTCGCGACCGAAGTGGTCGGCACGGACAACTACACCGCGACCGAAGCGTTCAGTCTTCAACCCTTCTTTGATAATTTGAGCGGCCCGCTCGCCACGCATCGCGACATTCGTCATGCGAAGACGATCCTGCTCATCGGCGGCGAGCCGGAAGAGTTGCAGCCCTTGACGGGGAGGCAGATCAGACAGGCCGTGCGCAACAGCGGCGCAAATCTTTTGATCGCGAACAGCGTGCCGATTCGTTTAAAACAACAGGCGTCGAAATTCCTGCACATACGGCCCGGCACAGAGGACGCCGTCGTGCTGGCGATTGCGAATCAAGCGCACAACAAGCTCGCGGCGGCGAAGCTCGGCGTCGAAGAGCTTGAGTTGATAGAGCTGCGCCGCGCCCTGACAGGCACAGAGGGCGATCTGGTGATTATGTTCGGCGGCGAGCTAAGCCCGGAAGCGCAAGCGGTCGTCGCGCAGCTTCCCTACACTTTCAGTAAAGAATCGCGCCGTGTGCTGCTGCATCCGCTGCCCCTCTACAACAATAGCTTCGGCGCGCATGACACGGGGTTGATGAAAGGCGCGAAGAGCGCGACAGAGATGCTGGACGCCGCTGGCGACGGCTTGCGCGCCATGTATGTGGCGGGAAGCTTTTTGCCCTCGCATCTTACGGGGCGCGAGGAAGCGCTTTCAAAACTTGACTTCCTCGTCGTGCAGGAGATGTTCGAGACCGACACGACGCGGTTCGCTGATGTCGTGTTTCCCGCCGCGTCCTGGGCCGAATCAGACGGAACGTTTACGAATAACGACGGGCTGGTGCAGCGCGTGCGCCAATCGATCCCGCCCGTCCATCAATCGAAACAGGACTGGGTCATCACGGCGCAACTGGCGCGCGAGCTGGGTATTGATTTTAATTTCCAGATGTCCGCGAGCGCGGTCTTTAAAGAGGCTGCCTCGCGTATTCCGGCTTACAGGGATTTACGCTACCCGCTTCTGAAAGACGAGACGAAGCCTGTGCAGGCACGCTACACGGTCGCAGAGCAACGCGACCTCTCAAGCGAATTGGAGAGCATACGCGCGCGCGTCGAGGCTCTGGGCGAATCGGCGGAGAAGATTATGGAAACGCCGGAGGTGGGCCACGAGTTGTTCAAGCCCGGAACTCTGACGGGCAAGACGCCGCAGTTTCACCTGCTCGCCGCAGGCAATCCGGAGCCGCCGAGCGTACTGATCTCGCCGCTTTACCAGATCACAGTTGATGCCTCTCTGCGCCGCACAGAGGCCGTTGCAGGAGACTGAAGCCATTTTGGATTTTAGATTTTGGATTTTGGATTGGCAGGTTGCGGAGATTGAAAGATAGATTCCAAAATTCAAGATCAGTTAAGCGTTAATCTAAAATCCAAAATCCAAAATTGAGCTATGGATTGGGATAATCTAGTATTTACTGGCGCTAAGTTGACCGGAATCATGATCGCCTTTACGGTGGTCATGGGGGTTGTGGCGTACACGGTGCTGGCAGAGCGCCGCATACTGGCATTGATACAGGGGCGGCTGGGGCCGAACCGCGTTGGCTACGGCGGGCTGCTACAGCCTCTGGCAGACCTGCTCAAATTTATCTTCAAAGAAGACATCGTCCCGGATAAATCGACGAAGTTCGTCTATTTTTTAGCGCCCGTGATTGCGACCACCGCCGCGCTGATGACGATCATCGTTTACCCTTTCGGGCCGACCGTTAATATTCCATTTCTCAACTGGCCCGTGCAGCTCGTCGTCACACGTTTTGATGTCGCGCTGCTCTATGTGCTCGGCATTACTTCGGTCGGAGTTTACGGGATCGCGCTCGCCGGGTGGTCGTCGAATAACAAGTACAGCCTGATGGGAGGCTTGCGTTCCTCCGCGCAGTTGATCTCGTATGAGCTTTCGCTCGGGCTGGCGCTGATCGGCGTGATTCTTCAATCGGGCACGCTCGATCTTTACAGCATCGTCGAGCAACAGTACGGCGTTCAGGGAATGGGCTGGTACATCTTCTGGGTACAGCCGATAGGCTTCATCATCTATATGATCTCGGCCATCGCAGAGACCAATCGCGTGCCCTTCGATCTGCCGGAAGCCGAGACAGAGCTGGTCGCAGGCTTTCATACGGAATACAGCGCGATGAAATTCGCTCTCTTCTTTATGGCCGAATACATCAACATGTTTACGGTCTCGATGCTGGCGACGACCCTTTTTCTGGGCGGCTGGAACGGCCCTTTCGTCAGGCAAGTGCCGATCCTCGGCGTCTTCTATTTTCTCGGCAAAGTCATCTTTTTCCTGTTCGTTTATATCTGGCTGCGCGGCACGCTGCCCCGCTTTCGTTTCGATCAGCTGATGAACTTCGGATGGAAATTCCTGTTGCCGGTCGCCATCCTGAACATCATCCTGACAGCCGTCTTACAGATTACCGGCGTGATCGATGCCGTGAGCAATTTCTTCAGGACGACGCTCGCGTTTCTCGGTTAGCGATCGATTTTAGGATTGGAGTGTTCGGGAGCAATCAGATCAAGTCAGTACCACCTAAGGTCTCGGGCGGGTAGTAGCGTCGATGGAAACCCGCCCGAGCTTAGGCGGTACTGACCTTCATTTGAAAAAATGACAGCACTTCTCTTCATACTGTTCGCAGGGCTCGCCATCGGTTGCGCCGTCGCGATGGTCGCGCAGCGCAACCCGCTCTATAGCGCGATCTCTCTGATCGGAGTCTTTATCTCGCTCGCATCGCTCTACGTGATGCTCGCCGCGCCCTTTATCGCCGCCGTGCAGGTCATCGTCTATGCGGGTGCGATCATGGTGCTGGTGGTCTTCGTCATCATGCTCTTAAACGTCGAAGAGGAAGAGCGCCCGCAGCTGCGCACGCGTTATCTGCTGCCTTCGGCCATCGTGCTGGCCGCGCTGCTTTTCGCCGAGAGCGCTTTTATCATCTCCTTTGTGGGGACTTCTCCCAATACGCCGGACACGAATAATTCCGATGTGGGTCTGACGATGTCGATCGGCACAGGCCTGTTTACGAAATACCTTTTGCCGTTCGAGATTACTTCCCTGCTGCTGCTGATGGCGATTGTCGGCGCGATGACGCTGGCGCGGCGCGGAGGGCTGCTGCCGGAAGGGGCGCGCGTCATTCCGGGCGCGCAGGTTTTACCCAGACATCTGGTCGAGCCTGAGGCGGTCGCGGATGCGACGCCCGTGATGACGCGCACGACCGCAGAGGCGGCTGAGCTTTTAGGTGAACCGGGCGCGGCGCGGCGCGCATCGCGCATAGATGACAGAGAAATGGACTAAAAGAGACTATGACTCCGCAACTCTCATGGTATCTGGCGCTCTCCGCCGTCCTGTTTACGATAGGCGTGGTCGGCGTCATCATCAAGCGCAACGTGATCTCGATGTTTATGTGCATCGAGCTGATGCTCAACGCCGTCAACCTGACGTTCGTCGCCTTCTCCAGTTTCTTTAAGGATGTATCCGGGCAGCTCTTCGTCTTTATCGTGATGACGGTCGCGGCGGCAGAGGCGGCTGTCGGTCTCGGCATCATCATCACTATTTTCCGCAACCGCGAATCTCTGGACGTGGACGAAGCGGATATTTTGAAATTATGAAATGCAGGACACAGAATTCAGGACTCGGAACTCAGAATAAAAAAGCTGCGATCGCTTTTATTCTGAATCGTGTGTCCTGTGTTCTGTGTTCTGAGTTCTGATCTCTATGTTACGTTACATCATCTTTGCGCCATTGGCGGGGGCGGCCATCAACTGGTTTCTGGGGAGGCGTCTGCGCAGCGAGGCCCTGATCGGTCTTGTGGCGTGCGGCACGATTGCCGTCTCGACCATCGTCGCTTTTATCGTCGCCTTCGGGCCGGAGGGCGCGCTTCGCGGGGAAGAGCCGCGCGTCGTGCTCGATCACCTCTGGACCTGGATCGAGGTCGGAAACTTCCGCGCGGACTTTGGCCTCGCGATGGATCGCTTAAGCGGCATCTATACGCTCTTTATCACTTTCGTCGGTCTGCTGATACACATCTTCGCGACCGGCTACATGCATGGCGACAAAGGTTTTTATCGCTTCTTCGCTTACCTGAATCTGTTCATGTTCTCGATGCTCACGCTCGTGCTGGCGGACAATCTTTTGTTGATGTTCGTCGGGTGGGAGGGCGTCGGGCTCTGCTCTTATCTGCTGATCGGTTACTACACAGACCGCGAAGAGGCCGGCGATGCGGCGAAGAAGGCTTTTATCGCCAACCGCGTCGGAGATTGGGGAGTCGTGCTCGGCATCATGCTCGTCTTCTTTTTGACGGGCTCGATCAGTTTTTTCCCTAAAGAGGGCGCGGAGAGTGCGCTTCAGCTTATCAACGGCATGACGGTCGATCCGTTTACGCTGAAGGCGCTGACAGCAGGCGGCATCACAACCGCGGCACTTCTTCTCTTTATCGGTGCGACGGGCAAGTCCGCGCAGATTCCGCTCTTTGTCTGGTTGCCGGACGCGATGGCCGGGCCAACGCCTGTGTCGGCTTTGATTCACGCGGCGACGATGGTCACGGCTGGCGTGTATATGATCGTGCGCTGCTCCGCCATCTTCACGCATGCGCCGACCGTGATGTTTATCATCGCGATCATCGGCGCGCTGACCGCGCTCTTTGCCGCGACCATCGGATTGGCCCAGAACGATATAAAGAAAGTGCTGGCCTATTCGACCATTTCGCAGCTGGGCTACATGATGCTGGCGTGCGGAGTGGGCGCGTTCGTCGCCGCGATCTTTCATGTGATGACGCATGCTTTCTTTAAGGCGCTGCTCTTCCTCGGCTCCGGCTCTGTGATTCACGGCATGCATCACGAGCAGGACATGCGGCGCATGGGCGGCTTAAGAAAATACATGCCCGTGACGTTCGCGACGATGCTGATGGGGTGGCTGGCGATCTGCGGTATTCCGATCTGGGCTGGCTTCTTTTCCAAGGACGAGATTCTGTGGAAGACTTGGAGCGCGGCAGGGATTGGGTTCGAGAGCGGCTTCGGCAAATTCTTATGGATCATCGGCGCGATCACAGCCGGGCTGACAGCCGTTTACATGACGCGCCTGATGGTCATGACCTTCTGGGGCTCTGAGAGATTTCGCGACGCGCATGCCGGCGGGCAGGCAGACGAGGCGCACGCGCACGGCTACGATGAAGGCGAAGAACAGCACGACGCGCACGCGGCCTCTGCCGGCGACCGCCCGCAACACGAGCCGGGCGAGCATGTGTCAGAAACGATTTCGCATCATACGGAAGCGCAGGAGGCACACGACGCGCATGACGAGCATCATGTACACGAGCCGCACGAATCGCCGTGGACGATGACCGTTCCGCTGATCGTGCTGGCGATCCTCTCGACCGTCGGAGGTCTCGTCGGCATTCCCTATGCTTTGAGCGGCGGGCGCGTTCAAAACTATTTCGAGCACACGCTTGAGCCCGTCATCGCACACGCGCCGGAGGCTGCTGGAGGCGCAAGAGAAAGCGCGTCCGGCGACCATGAAGGCGGCAAAGCGGAAGCGCCGCGTTTCCTTTCGCCGACGCCGCAGCCGCATGACGGCGCTTCGCCTTTGTCTGTCGGCGAGGGCGCGCCGAACGAGCCCGCAGCGGAGCGCGCTCATTCGGCGGAAGAGGTGCGAGACGAGAGAATATTTTCCGCCATCTCTGTCCTGATCGCGCTCTCCGGCATCGGTCTGGGCTGGTTCTTATTCCAGAAGCGACCGCTGCTGCGTATGCCGCGACTGCTCGAAAACAAATACTACGTTGACGAGATTTATGACGCGGCGATCATCAATCCCATCAAGGTTGGCTCGCGCGAGGGGCTCTGGAAACTTTTCGATATGGCTGTCATTGACGGCATCGTCAACGGGCTGGGTCGCAGTGTGGCGCAGATCGGATCGGTGGCGCGTTACGTGCAGGGCGGTTTCGTGCGCAGCTACGCCGCCATCATTTTGCTCGGCGCGCTCGTCGTCATAGGCTATTTCGCTTTCTTCGGTATCAGATCGTATATACCATAAGGCGTGCTCTAAAGGTTTTATGCAGCAATTTCCTTTGCTCACAATTCTGATTCTCCTGCCGGTGGTCGGCGCGCTCGCCATGATCGGTCATCGCTTTGCGCCTTACGGGCGCGAGACGCATTACCGCTGGATTGCGCTTCTGGTCTCGCTCATTAACTTTGCGCTCTCGCTTCTTTTATTGACCGGCGGAGGTTACGGGACGGGCTTTCGTTTCGAGCAGAATGTGCCTTGGATCAGCGCCATCAGCGCGAACTATCACGTCGGCGTTGACGGTATCAGTCTGTGGCTGGTGATTTTGACGACGCTGCTGATGCCGATCTCTATCTTGTCCGGCTGGCGCTCAGTGGAAAAGCGCGTGCTCTCGTATTACGTCTTTCTGCTGATACTGGAATCGGCGATGATCGGCGTCTTCGTCTCGCTTGACCTGCTGGTCTTTTATCTCTTCTTTGAAGCGTCGCTGATACCGATGTTCTTCCTTATCGGCATCTGGGGAGGCAAAGCGCGCATCTACGCGGCGACCAAGTTCTTTATCTATACGGCGGTCGGCAGCCTCCTGATGCTCGTCGGCATCATCGCGCTCTACTACATCTACGGCTCTTTCGATTACGTCACGATCCTGAATGCGATGCGTGACGGCGTGACGATTGCGTCGCGCAGCCCGCGCGCAGAGGCGCTGCTGTTTCTGGCGTTCGCCTTTGCTTTCTGTATCAAAGTTCCGCTCTTCCCCTTACACACGTGGCTGCCTGACGCGCATACGGAAGCGCCGACCGCCGGCTCTGTGATCCTCGCGGGCGTGTTGCTGAAGATGGGAACATACGGGCTGCTGCGTTTTAATCTGGCGCTGTTTCCCACCGCCGCGCATGATTTCGCGCCGCTGATTATCACGCTTTCAGTGATCGGGATTATCTACGGCGCGCTGGTGGCGATGGTCCAACCGGACGTGAAGCGACTGGTCGCGTATTCATCAGTGAGTCACATGGGATTCGTCGTGCTGGGTCTGTTCTCGTTTACGGAGACGGGGATGCAGGGCGCTCTGTACCAGATGCTCAATCACGGCGTTTCGACGGGCGCGCTCTTCCTTCTCGTCGGGATGATTTATGATCGGCGGCACACGCGCATGATCGCGGACTTCGGCGGGCTCTCGCATGTGATGCCGTGGTTCTCCGCCTTTTTTGTCTTCGCGTCGCTCTCCTCCATCGGTCTTCCCTTCCTCAACGGGTTCGTCGGAGAGTTTTTGATTATGCTGGGGATGTGGATGTCGTCGCACCCCCTGGCATGGGTGACGACCGGGCTGGCCGCGACGGGCGTGATCTGGGCCGCGGTTTATATGCTGTGGATGTTGCAGCGAGTCGTCTTCGGGCGCATACGCCATCCGGAGAACGAGCGCCTACACGATCTGCATGTGCGCGAGTTCGTGCTGCTCGCGCCGCTGCTCCTGCTGATGCTTTTTATGGGAGTTTATCCGAGACCGTTTCTGGATCGCTCGCGTAATGCGGTTCAGGCCGTGCGCGCGCGTTTGGCCGCGCCGCAGACAGATATTTCAGCGCCCGTCGAGGCGCGTAAATAACAGGGGACGCGCCGCACACTATTTGTATGAAGAGAGTTTTCACAGCTTCTTTGATTATCACTTGCCTGCTCGGCGCAGCGCTCATCTCGACGCAGACGCGCGGCGCGGCGCAAACCGGCGAGCTGCCTCTCTACGAGGTCAATATCAAGCTGCGCGGGATCGACGGCAAGATGTACGACATTGCAGAGATGAAGGGCAGTATCCTGCTGGTGTCGTTCGGCGCGACGTGGTGCAGCCCTTGCACCACTGAATTGCGCGCGCTTGAAGAGCTGCGCGCGGAGTATCGAGATCAGCCCGTAAAATTTCTCTGGGTGAGTATAGACCGGCGCGAGCAATTGTCTGACGGCGGCCTGCGCGATTTCGTCAAAGAGCACAGGCTGACTTTCCCTGTGCTTCGCGATCCGACGCAGTTAACCTACGCGCAATTCTCGACCAGAACGCGTCTGCCCTACGTGGTCTTCTTCGATAAGGAGGGCAAACTGGCCGCGCCCAAACACGTCGGCATGACGCAGCCCGAAGAGTATAAAAAGATCATTCGCGATAATCTCAACAAGCTTTTAACCGTAGGGCCTGAGGCCGCCGCGTCTGGCGCAAGGTAAGCGAGACGCACGGCGTGCGCGCGCAGTTTGGAAACAGATGAACCTGAGTCTTGCATTTCAAGTCATGAAAGCCGACATCAACTTTATGTTGATCCTGCCGGAGTTGATCGTCGGCTTCGCGGCTGTGCTGGTAATGCTGGTCGATGCCTTTGCGCGCCCGCGCCAGCGCTGGCTGACCGGAGGGCTGGCGCTCTTCGGGCTGCTGGCTGCTGCCGTCGCTTCTGTCTGGATGTGGATGGCGTGGGCGGGCACTGGCACGCCGCTGACTTCGGGCGGAACATTCAACGGCATGATCGTGCTCGACGGGCTGCGTTTGAGCTTTACTCTGATTTTTCTGCTCGTCTCGGCGCTCACCATTCTGATCTCTATGGTGTGGGTCGAGGGCGAAGCCTTGCCCGCCGGCGAGTTTCATTCGCTGCTGTTGTTCGCGACCGTCGGGATGATGCTGATGGCTTCGGGCGGCGACCTTGTGATCATCTTCCTCGGGCTGGAAATTCTTTCAATCGCCACTTATGTGATGGCAGGTTTTCGCCGGACGGATTTGCGCTCGAACGAATCCTCTCTCAAATACTTTATTCTGGGCTCGTTCTCTTCGGCGTTTCTGCTTTACGGCATCGCGCTGATCTACGGGGCGACGGCGACCAAAGGCGGGCAGGCAGGGACGACCAACATCGCTGAGATCGCCGCACGCCTTAACGACTCGATCTATCCGCCACTGCTTTTCGCTGGCGCGGCGATGCTGCTCGTGGGCTTTGGCTTTAAGGTTGCGACCGCGCCTTTTCATATCTGGACGCCGGACGTTTACGAGGGCGCGCCCACTCCCGTCACGGCCTTTATGGCGGCCGGGCCAAAGGCCGCCGGATTCGCTTCGTTCCTGCGCGTCTTTGTCTTCGGCTTCCCCTTTGTGGCGACCGCTGCGAGCACTTCAGGGCTGGCCCATGCCGCTTGGCTCAATGCGCTGCTGGTGATGGCGATCATCACCATGACGGTCGGAAACGTCGTCGCCATTGTCCAGAACAACGTCAAGCGTATGCTCGCGTATTCCTCAATCGCGCACGCGGGTTATGCGCTGGTCGGATTCATAGGGGCTGGCGCGACCAACGACGCAGAGCAAAGGAGCGCGGCGCTGGCTGCCGTGGCTTTCTATATGCTGACCTATGCGGTGATGAATCTGGGAGCATTTAGTGTCGTCACGCTTATCTCGCGCAGCAATGATCGCCGCACAGAGGTAGAGGATTACAACGGGATTGGATTTCGCGCGCCGACGCTGGCCTTCGCGCTCTCGCTGTTCCTGCTCTCGCTGCTGGGCATGCCTTTGACCGCAGGGTTCATGGGCAAGATCATGGTCTTTCGCGCGGCCCTCAACGAGGGATATTACGGGCTGGTCGTGATCGCCGTGCTCAACACGGCCATTTCCGCTTACTACTATTTGCGACTGATTATCGTTATGTTTTTCCGCGAGCGCACGACCCAGTGGATCGCGCCGCATGTGCCCGCATCCATTGCCGCGGCCCTTGTGATTACCATCCTCGGTGTCTTTTACCTTGGGCTGTTTCCGGGGCGCGTGATAGATGCTTTTCAGAAGAGGCCGGGGGTGACGACCGCGGCGACGACTCGTTAAAGAGTAAGGGCACAAGTTTTGGTTTCCGGTTAGGAGTCCGAGCGGGTATGCTGGAATCCGCAGCCCCCTTGAGGGCTTGAACTTTTGTTAATATGAATTTTATTACCGTGGCCAAACAGAGTGCGAACGTAATTATCCCGCCTCCCGGCGCAGCCAGTGCAGCAAGCGCCGCCGCACACGCTGCACAGGATGCACGCGCAGAGAGTGCTGCACCTGTGGCGCAATCGGTCGCGGAGATCAAAGACACGCTCGACGATTTATGGCTGCCGCGTATCTATCAAGACAAAATCCTGCGCCTGCGGACTCGCTCGGCTCACCTGAATTTTCCCGCGAAGATAAAAAATGTTGAAGTACAGCACACCCTGCTTGGTGTAGAATTAAAAGCGGGACGCCGCCGCATGCATTGTCCCGATCTGGCGACGGCCCGTTATCTGGCGGTCTTTGTGCGCGCCGGTTGTGCAGACATCGCCGTGCCGTATGACATTACGCAGATTTCCAGACTCGCGGACGAACTCGAATCTTCATGGCATCGCATGTTACTCTTAATCGAGAAGGTGGGCGAGAAACGCAGCCCGACGTTTAGATCACGCCTGCGCACGTTACTTTTGAATGAGTTGCAGGCGGAGATCACAGAGGCCGGGGCCGGAACGCCCGTCCCGCAATTCAATCAGAATACAAAGCAGCGACGGGCCTGAGCAAAGAGTATGTGTGCTCGCGCATCCAACCATTAGCAATGATAGAAGAGATCAACTTGGAACATAATATATCACCGGACGCCCCGGAGCCGTTGCCATTTCCCTTCAACCAGCGCACGTTCTGCCGTTACGAGCCGATTGAAAAACGGATCGAAGAGGCGCGCGTGCTGGTCATCAATTCCCTGCTCCGCCATGAGGAAGACATCTCGGAAGTGGCGCGCCACGAGTGGGGACGCAACGCCGCGTTAGAGCTTCAGCGTGAACGCAAAATCTCCGCGCTCGCGGTCGAAAATATTTTGAACAATATCGCGCGGCTCGTCAAATCGCCGACGACGCGCGTCGCGCATCTTTCCGAGTTAACGGAGGCCGCGCGCGATTTTCAGCCGGATGCCATCGTCCTGAGCGGAACGCTGCGCGATTTCGACTACTACAATCCGGCGCACCTTGAAGAGTTCGGGCGCTTTATTCGCTCGACTCGTATTCCTGTGCTCGGCATCTGCGGCGGCCATCAACTGGTCGGCCTGGGCTTCGGCGCGCGCGTGATGACGCTCGACAATATGGAGCAGCACGAGCGGCGCGACAATCGTTCTTTTGAATACCAGTACCGTTTTATACGCATCACAGAGCCGGATGATCCGATCTTTCAGGGCATCAACGACGTGGAGTCCGGCATCTGGCAGGATTACACCAAAGAAGCGCGAATACTTCGCGTCTGGCAGAATCATGGCCTGCAACTGGATCGCGTGCCGCAGGGTTTTAAGCTTCTCGCCACAGCCTATCTGTGCCGTAATCAGATGATGGTCAAGCGCAACGAGGGCCAATTGATCTACACCGTCCAGTTTCATCTGGAAAAATCCTTCGAGGACTGGAACAAGAATCGGACGCGCTGGGAGCACCCGAACGAATCACGCGACGGCCGCATCATCTTCGAGAATTTCCTGCTGGAATCGATGAAGCACAAAAACCGCGCGGAGAACGACGGCGAGAAGTAGGAAGAAAAATAAAACGGCATCGATTTGCCGCGAAGAGAAAAAGAAGCCACGCTTTCATAGCGTGGCTTTTCTTATTTAAATTGAGTTCAATCCCGGACAAAAATTTAGCTCCGCAGGAGCTTAAATGTTTATAGTCAAAGCAATGAGAAAATAAGAAGCTCCGTAGGAGCGGCATGTCGTGTCTCTCGGACATACCGCTCCTACGGAGTTTGTCTCAATTATCAATCGTCAAACTATAAACATCTCTGCTCCTACGGAGCTAAGAAAATCCGTCTATCCGCTTACTATAAACATTCAAGCTCCAACGGGGCTCAGAACATTTGTGCATTCTTCTACTGCGTCTCCCGTTATTTAGAGATGGTCGTCGAGGACGTGAAGGGCGTTGCCGCCTCTAATGGGATGTCTCGCTGAACGCCCTCCATCGTTCGTTCGATCAGGCGATCCACCACGGCTTTGAGATCATTGGTCTCGCGGTAAATCTTCAGCTGCTCGTCGGCGGAAGTGCCGCGCTCAAGAATTGTATGGATATGCTCGACCTCTTTGCGCGAGTTTAATTCGTCGACCACGTCGTCGACGAATTCCAGCAGCTCCAGTATCAAATCCCGGACGGGGACTTCCTTCTGTTTCCCGAAGTCGATCATTTTGCCGTCGAGACCATAACGCACAGCGCGCCACTTGTTCTCCTGTATGAGCGCACGCCTGTAGAGACGAAAACCAAGATTCTTGTCGATCAGCTTGGTGAGCTTGGCGACGATGGCTTGAAAGAGCGCGGCAATCGCGATGGTATCGTCGACGCGCGTCGGAATATCGCAGATGCGAAACTCCAGCGTCGGGAAGAACGGGTGCGGTCGCACGTCCCACCAGATCTTTTTGCCGTTGTCGATGCAGCCTGTTTTGATCAGCAGATCGACGTAGCGCTGAAAAGAGGCGTGCGAATCGTAATGATCCGGGATGTCCGTGCGCGGAAACTGTTTGAAGACTTCCGAGCGATATGATTTGAGGCCCGTGTTATGGCCCATCCAGAAGGGCGAAGAGGTGGTGAGCGCCAGCACGTGCGGCAGAAAATAGCGCGCGGCGTTCATGATATGAACCTGTCGCTCCGGGTCTGCTATGCCGACATGCACGTGCAGGCCGAAGATCAGCAGCGAGCGAGCGACCGTTTGCAGCTCCTCGACGAGCAATTCATAACGCTCGTCGTCGAAAATCTTCTGATCCTGCCAGCGCGAGATAGGATGCGTCGAAGCGGCGACGATCTCCAGTCCGGTTTTACGCGCGAGGCCTGAGATGATTCCGCGCAGCCGCGTTATATCTGTCCGCGCCTCCTGAATGTTGCGGCAGATGCCCGTCCCGACCTCGATCATCGACTGGATCATCTCGGGCTTGATCTGCTCGCCCAAAATCATCTTGCCTTCTTCCAGAAATTCTGAGACATGTGAACGCAGCTCACGCGACTGCGGGTCAACGATCTGAAATTCTTCTTCGATACCGAGTGTGAATGGCTCAAACATTACGGTCTCCTTTTCACCTGCCGCCCACCGTGCAGGACTCCGCCGTCAACAACCAACTTTCAACCTATACGACTTTATCTTTCAAACGATCAAAAAGAGCGCCCCGTTCGCCCCAGATGGAAGCGCCGATGGCTTGCCAGTCCGGCGTATAGCCGCGCAGCTTTTCATGCAGCAGATGCTTCCATGCGTTGACCGGCGACGCCCAGGGGTTATAAAGATCGAAGTGCGCGGCCCAACGACGATTGCCGTTATCGACAAAGAGTATATGTAGGGATGCGCGCCCAACCCCGCGCTCGATAAAGCCGCCCGTCGTATCGCCGTGATTGGCAAAGCGGCTCGTAAAATTTTTGCGTTGCTTGAGCGTCGAATAAAGCATCGGCCACGCATCGAAGTTCATCCCGACTCCGCCCTCGCCGTAAACATTCTCGACGCGCCGCACAGCGTCCCACAGACCCAGCTCTAAAAAGCGCCGTGCGAGGATCAGCAGCGCGCGCTGCTTATCGCAAGCGAGCGCGTTAAAGGCATCCTCGTCACGCTCTGCGCCGTAGAGTCCCTCCAGCTTTCGATTCAGGAACTCCTGCGTGCTGGTGGGAAGCTCTCGCCAGCGAAGCGGCGCGGGCGGCGGCGTGGAAGCCGTTTCTGTCTTCTCCGTCGAACTCATAAAGCGGGAAGCTCGCGCTCCATCAGGGCGCGATCATTTTCCGTCAGACCTTGAAACTGTACGCCGACGCCGCGTCCCGGATTGCTGTAGACCACTTCGGCGTTGACCACGACCTGCTCGTCGCCCAGAGGGATACGCAGCATCAGCACAGAGCCCTCCGGCAAAACGGTCTGCGTGTTCATGTAGAGACCGCCGATGCTGATGTCTTTGGTAGAGGCGACGCCCGTCGCATCACGGCCATCGAAAAAGACATCGACGATCAGGCGCGAGCGATCATGCTGGCGTCGGTCGTCCAACGCCGACTCTCCGTCCCGTTCAATCTCGTCAACCATGTGCCCGGTCTCCCCTGCCGTTGATAATCTTGCGCGAGCGCTCTCTATTCTACTCGAAAGCCGCAGTTCCACGCCCCTCGAATGCGCGGCTCACTTTTCATCGATGATAAAAGTCGGAACCATTCCGCCGCCGGAGCTGACGTTGGCCAGCTCCGTAAAAGAGAGGCGCGTAAAGGCCGAGCCGACTTTGCCGTTAAAAAGCAGCGGGTCCAGATCGACCAGTTGCTCTGCGAAATTGACCGTGCCGTCCTCCTGCAAAGCGGGAAAAACCTCACGCGCCGTCGGCACGCGTTCCTGCACCAGATAGTCGCCGTTGGCCAGCGCGCTCTGCATCGCCTCTGCCCAAGAAATCTCGTCCGTGTTCCAGCCGATAAAAATACCGTGGCCGCCGTAATCGTCATTCGGTTTAAGCACCAAACGGTCGCGTCGCTCGGCGATAAATTCGAGCAGGTCTATCTGCTCGCCATGATAATCGCTCTTCTCTGCCCGCACGCGGCGTGTCCAGGGGACATGCGCGCTGATCTTTTCGCGCTCGTCTTTTGAAAAGAGGCGCGCATGACGCTCGTCTGTCAGCACAGCGAAGAGCGCCTTTTTATGAATCAGCTTCGAGCGAAAGCTGTTGACCATACAGATGGCCCGCGCGCGATAAGCATCCAGCAGGGCAGGGCTCTCTTCCATAATCGGCAGATACTCGTTGACGAGCAGGCGCTTGTAAACAATATCTATCTCGAAGTCTCCGGTGCGCAGGCGGCTGCCGTTCCATTCAAGCTCTTCGGGAGAGCAAATCACGGAAGGATGGCCCTGACTCTCGAAGTACTCCTTGAAAAGCTCGAACTCTTTCTGAGTCGGCAGCCCTTTGAGATCGACGATGGCGATGTGCGGCGCATGATCCGAGCGACGGCCAAGGAACTGCGCGTGCGCGCGAAGCAGCACGTCCAGCATCTTCGCGCGTCCATACAGCGGGCGCACATGGAAGCGGTCGCTAAAACGTTTCATGACCGGAAGCGATTGAAAAATATCGTAGGCGGCATCGGCATAGGCTATCCCTGCCGGGCTTTCGCCGTTCAGCTCGACAAAGCTGTAAGCCTCTTCGGTCAGGAAAGAGTCCAGGCGCGCAGTCGGTGAAACTTCTTTGTAGCCGGGATCGATCTGAACAAGCTCGCGCTCGATCTCTGTCAGACCCAGCTCGTCGAGCAGCGCATCGTCTTCGACCGCAGCGTCTTTGACTTTCTGGATCGCGCTCCAGACCGTCTCACAAATAGTTGTGATCCGCGCCCAATCGCTTTCCGTGACGAAATGCGGGCGCAAATATGGCGAAAGGCGGCGGCCTCCGAAGATGAGCTTGGCGCGTTCCAGCCCCTCGTCCAGCAGGCTTCTGGAAGATTCTGCCAGATCTCCCTCCGTCAGCAACTCATGATAATGCGATACGGCTTTGTGCAGCATAGGATCAGGCGCAAATATCCGACTGAGCGATTGGATTCGAACGAGCTAATTTGTGCGCCTAGAGTAGCACAGATTCAAGCCAATTTTGGATTTTAGATTTTGGATTTTGGATTCAGGCTTTATCGCCCTGAATTTTGAGCCCGGCTTTCAAGTTCTGTAGCCCGCCAATCCAAAATCTAAAATCCAAAATGGCTTAATTGGCCGGGAGGATGATGGTGAGTTTCTGACCGTTGCGAATGACGCTGAGCGAAAGGCTCGCATCGCCGGAAAGAAGCTTGCGTGTTTGCGCCGTAGAAGTAAGCTGCTTGCCGTTGATCGCTTCGATGATGTCGCCCTCGCGCAGACCCGCGCTCTGGCCCTGACCGGCTGGAGAGACGGCGACGACCAGTACGCCGCGACGTGCGCCGCGTCTGGCCGCAGGCACTGCTGTGGCCAGCGGAATCGTCTCGATCCCACGCGCGCTCAAAGGAGCGGTCGGCGCAGGCCAGACAGTGGAGAAATCAGGCCAGGCGTTTGGGAAATTCTGCATCAGCGCATCCATCTTAAAAGAAAAATTCAATTTGACGGAGATGGCGATGGGCTTTAAGGACTTGAGCGGCTTGGGAAGGTTGAAAGGCTCAAGCTCGATGGACGGCATGTCCGCAATCGGCGCTGGCGGCGCTGCTTCTGCTGCCGGTGGTAAGGAAGGAAACGATGGCGGTGGCGGTGCGGAAGCCGCAGGAGTTTGACCGCGCAGGATTGTGAACATGACTGGCGCATCGTCGCTGGCCTCGCTCAGCATAAACGAGAAGTCTTCGGCGTTTTTGACATCCGTTTCGTTGACGCGGACGATGATGTCGCCCGGACGCAGGTCTGCGAGCGCGGCGGGCGAACGAGGTGCGACCGCTGTCAGCAGCAGTCCCTGTCCCTGACCCATCAGGGCTGTGGCCTCTGCCTGCGACCATCCGCTCGAAGTAAATTGAAAGAGCGACGCCGCCGTCACAGGCTTGCCGCGTACACCTAGAAGCGGTCGCGGGACGCTCGCGCGCCGTGCCATCACGCGCTCGGCGGCGCGGCGTATGACCTGCGTCGGCAAAATGCGCGCTTCCGTCTTGCTGCTCGTCTCCACGATGCCGACCGTCTCGCCAGCGTCGTTCAGCGCCACACCGCCATTGATGGCAGGCGAAAGATTGGCTGCGCTCACGGTCAGATGCGCGACGCGCCCCGCGGAAGTGCGCGCGATGTTCGCAAGTTTTCCTTCGATCTCGCCCATCCGCAGATAAAGATTTGTCAAAGGCCCTGTCTCAGTCTGTATCGCGGGCGCGGGAGCATAGAGGCGCACACGCTGTCCGACCGCGAGCGTCTCTTCGAGCGCGTCAGGAATGGACGGAAGCTCAAGCCCGTCGATACGCAGGAGCGAGAGGCCCGTGAGACCGTCTAGTCCGATATAGTCGGCGGCGAATTTAAATCCGTCGCCGCGCATCACCATCAGATCAGGCACTTGGGCAACAGGAGTTTTATCCCTCTTGGTTCTCTTCTCTTCCGGGGAGACCGGCGCGGCGGCGGGCGCTAAGACCTCCGCCTCTGCCTGTGGAAGCGAGGCGATGATGCTGTGCCCATCGTTGAGCGCGAATCCGGCAGTGATGCTCGTGTGCATCTCGCTCGTCAACGGATTCGCATCGTCGTACTCGATGACAGCCGTGACGGGCGCGCCCTGCCGGTTCAACCATCTGATCAACTTGATACCGTTCAAACGGTGTACGACCGTGACGATCTGCGGGGGCGCGGGAGCAGGAGGAGCGACGCGTTGCGGCGGCGCGGCGGGTCTCGGCGGCGGAGGCTTCCGTGCCGGTTGCTGCGCGCGCACACAGAGCGCGCACAACATCAGGAGCGCCGGAAGCGTAAACTGCATTTTAAAAGTTCGGAACAGCAAGATAATTTTATCAACCTCCGGGTTGATGCTTGATTAATCTATTACCAGACGCCGTCAGCATTTGTGTCCAGAGAGCGCCCGGCAGCAGCAGTAGCAGTAGTAGCGCCGCCCGCATGTCTTTCAAAAATCGACTGCGCTCCAAAGGTAACGTTTTGCAGGCGGACGGTACGCGTCGTGCCGTGCCCTTCATCGAGCATAAGCTTTAAGTGTTGAGACGGTTCATTGACGGGCACGGCGAAGAGCGTCACGACCGGCGCAGCGCTGCTGCTGAAATCGTTTGAGCGAACAGTTGAAGCGGACACGGCGGCAACTGTTGATGCCGACGCCGCAGGCATCTCCTTCTTTTCACTCGCGGCGCGTGCCGGGCCAGCGACGCGCGTGCGGCTGCTCGTCAAAGAAGCGGCCGAGTTGATTTTGTTCGTGCCGTTCGTGGAAGTGACCCTTGCTTCAGATAAGCTATTCGTATCTTCGCCAGATGGCTTGAGCACTTTCGCCGCGTTCACTCCGGCGAGCTCGACCGCAGGGCTGGCAACCAACGCGTTGTTGCTCCTTTGCTTGAAGATCACTGCGACGCCGATCAGCAAGGCGAAAGAGGCTGCGAGCGCGATGGCCTGTGCGTTCGGGGCAAAGCCCGGACGCAGGCGCGGGCGATCCTGATGACCACGTTTATCTGCATTGAGGCGCGCACGCAGCCGCCACTCGAAATCGTGCGGCGCATTGATCCCTTCGAGCGACGACACCAGCTCAAGGAGCGCGCGTCGCTCCGCGCTAAAGTCACGACAGCGGGCGCAACGCTGCATGTGCGCGTGCGCTGCCGCGCGAGAGCGCGTGTGCTCATCCGTGGGCGAGAACTCAATCTCGTTTCTACATGCTTTGCAATCCATCGCTTTTATTACTCTCATTACAAATAGGCCTTCAGCTTGTCGCGCAAAAAGGAGCGCGCGCGACTGATGCGTGATTTCACAGTTCCTTCGCTCGTCTGCAAAATTGAAGCGATCTCCTCATAGCTTTTGCCCTCAACATCGCGCAGGACAAGCGGCGCGCGGTATTTGTCCGGCAGCGTCGCGATGGCGCGCGTCACGGCAGCGCGGCGCTCTCTGTCAACCAGCTCGCTGTCCTGAAGCGGACGCCCGTCAGGCGGGTTGAATTCCACAGGGGGCGCGCCCTCGCTCGACTGAAAAAACCCCGTGAGCGAGACCAGACGGCGGCGCTTACGCTTGCGCAGCTCGCTGATCGCCAGATTGGTCGCGATCCTGTAGATGTAGGTCGAGAAGGCGTGGCTCGCCTGATAACGATCCATAGCCTTGTAGATGCGTACAAAAGTCTCCTGCGAGAGATCGACAGCCGTTTCGTAATCGTTCGTCATACGGTAGACGTAGCTTGTAATCTGGTTGCGATAGCGCCGCACCAGCTCGGCAAAGGCGGCCTCGTCGCCCGCTCTTGTGGCTTCCAGAAGGGCGTGATCGGTTGGGGGCTCGGCCACGACTAGGCGCGGCGCAGATGTGCCGAAGCAAAGCTCATCAATAGAGGTTACCGTATCCATTCAGGCAGGTAGGCTGAAAGTAAACGTCTTAAGCGAGCCGCTTGTCGTGTCGTCGCGCGTGAGTAAGGAAAACACCCTCAAAGGGCTTCTCGTTTTCCCCCTGTGCGTCTTACCCGGACGGCTTCGCCTGAATCCGGCAGATTATACACCCTCCAGCCGCCCGCAGAAGAGAACACGCGCTCTCCCTGTGGAAGTTCCATAAAGTGCAGGAGGCTTAAGCTTTTCTCTTCCGGTAAACAAAAGCGCCGCCGTCCTGAAGCGAACGGCGACGCTGGTCTCAAGTCGATCAAGCTTCACGGAAGCTTTAAGGCCGGGCAGACGAGGAAGAGCTGGCCGGGGCATCCGGGTTACGAAAGAGCGCTTCCTCTATCTTGACGCCGTAGGTGACGGTCAGGATGCGCGTCTCCTGCGTCTGCTTGCCATCCTCTAAGAGGACTATACGGAAAGGCACGAGCGTCCCCTGAGCGTAACGATAGTCATGGAACTTTCTGGAATATTTGATCGGCGCAGCCCCGACGTTCGGCGCTTCCTCGTATTCGAGCCAGAGCACGCGGAACGTCTTGGCGCTGATGTAATAGCGCGTGCGCCGCTTCTCTTTGTCCGTCAGGTCAAGGACGAAGAGGTCAAGATTCTTCTGCTTATCACGACCGACGAGACTTAAGGTCGAGCCGTTCTCTTTATAGCGCAGCAGCGCGTCTATGTCGTGCCATACCTGGCCCATAAAATCTGTCGTCAAATCCTGACGGGGCGCGAAGGCAGAGCCGTTCGGGCTCAGGCCAAAGGTGCTGCCGCTGCCGTAGACGAGCGCATACTCCATGGTCGGCATTTTCTGGTCGATGCGAATCCGATCCTTATCGGTGCTCTCGCCGCGAATAAAGCGGCGTTCATAGGAGGATTCCTCCGTGCGCCCTTCGGCGTTGATGCGCGTGGCCCGCCCGCGTTCGACGCCGTTGCGCCGAATCTGCTTGAGCCCATCGCGCCCGCCGTAAATCGCCAACACGGTTTCGGCGACCTGCTCAGCCGTCACATTCTTTTTATCGTCGTCAGCGGCACGCGCCGTTCCGGGAACAAGACCCACGCCGGCGACGAGCGCCGACATGATGGATAAGATAATCAAACGTCGAAACACAACAGATGCTCTCCTTCGAGCTTGCAGATTTTTGATTCGCGGCGGAAAGGGAGAAAGCCGGGCCATTCCGAGAACCGAGATTGTACCATAGAGAAAAGAAGTTATGCCCGTCCAGCACCGTAACCAAAGGCAACTCTTATAGATGCCCGCAGGCTCGGGGTAGATGCCCGCCACGGCGCGTTGACAACGCTCTATCAAGGCATGTAGAGTGCACGGTTTTCCACATGAGTGACGGGCCGAACCTTAAGACGTAAGAGGCAGGCGATTTATTTATGGCCTGCGACCGATGAAGTCGCCCGTCCCGCTCAAAATTTGAAAGGAAGTTGCAGTCGTGAATAAAGTTGGAATCCTTGTAGGCCGTGAACAATCGTTCCCCGAAGCCTTAATCAAAAGTATCAATGAGCGCGGGCGCGGCGAGACGGTCGCCGAATTTATCAAGGTCGGGGGCGTGCGCCATACTTATGAGCGCGAGTATGACCTGATCATTGATCGCATCTCGCACGAAATCCCTTTTTATCGTGCGCTGATGAAGCGCGCCGCGCTGGAAGGCACGATCATCGTCAACAATCCTTTCTGGTGGTCGGCGGACGATAAGTTTTTTAACTACTCGCTGGCGTCCAAGCTCGGCGTGGCGACGCCGAAGACCGTCCTGCTGCCGCAGAAGGATTACATCAAAGGCGTCACGGGCGAGAGCCTGCGTAATCTGGAGTTCCCGCTCGACTGGCAGGGCATAGTCGATTACGTCGGCCTCCCTGCCATATTGAAACCGTTCGACGGCGGCGGCTGGAAAAACGTCTCGCGCGTCAATACGATTGAAGAGCTGTGGTACGAATACGACCAGACGGGCACGCTCTGCATGACCTTGCAGGAGTTCATAGACTTTGACCAGTTCGTGCGCTGCTATTGCATCGGTCAGGACACAGTCATGATCATGCCCTACGATCCGCGCAAGCCCTATCTCTCCGGCGAGCAGTACATACACAATCCGGACTATCTCGCGCCGGAGCTGGCCGAGCGTGTAACAAACGACGTGCGCACGCTCTGCACGGCGCTTGGGTACGACATCAACACGGTCGAGTTCGCGATCAAGGACGGCATCCCCTACGCCATCGACTTTATGAATCCCGCGCCCGATGCGGACGTGCATTCGGTCGGCGAGTTCTACCACAACTGGGTGACGAACGCCGTCACAGACCTTGTCTTCAAGCGGCTGGCCGAGCCGCGTCCGCAGCCGCGCTATCGCTGGGACGCCCTGCTCAACCCGGAGCCGGCCCGGACGCTCTCCGCAGTCGCTTCTGCCGCCGAGCAGGCCGCGCGCACCATCATCCCCCAACCCGTGCGCGAGCTTCCCGGCGATCTGGCGACAGGCGTGAGCGAGATCGTCAGCGAAGCCGCCAACGCCGTCTCCGAGATCGTCGAATCGATCACAGAGCCGAAGGACAAAAACACAAAGAGCGCCAAGGCGAACGATTCGTCATCGAGCGCGCGCAACAGCAGCACTAAGACCGCGAGCAAGAAGGCTGCGCCCGCACGCACCCGCAAACCGACGACGGGTGCGTAAAAGCAGACGAAGCTTTCAAGGGCTAAGAGCGATTTATAAAGCCCCTGCAAGGGCGGCAGGTTGAAAAGCCCACGAAGTGGGCGACAGAGTGTAGCCCATGACGTAAGTCATGGGGAAAGCCATTCACACAAAAGGTCAAAGCCCCGGAGGGGCGACAGAGGCTCACGTTTGAGTATCACTCAAGATTGAACCTCTATCGCCCCTCACGGGGCTTCCTTATCTTTTATCTCTCACCTTTCCCAAGGCTCACGCCTTGGGCTACATGCTATCGCCCCTTTCAGGGGCTTTCGTTCTTATTCCGCTGTACGAAATTTACGGCGCGGCGTGAGCAGCCGGGCGGTGATGCCGACGCCGATCCAGCAGACGAGCGACGAGGTAGCGAGCGACCATCCGATATCCGAAGCAGCCTGTGTGATCGAGCCGCCGAAGAGGGCCAGCAGAATACTCGCGAAGGTGACGCGAGCGGCGATGCGTCGTGCGCGATAGATGCTTTGCAGCCAGTTGATGCGTCTTAGCTCTGCGGCTAAATACTCGTCATCGTCGTTGAGCCGCGAGAAATAGTCCGCCTCGTGGCGCGCCAGCCGGGCCAGCGCATCGTCGGCGGCGATGCGCGTCGCCGAAGAATAATGATGAATGACGTGGGCCAACTGCCCGTTACGCAAAGCCACTTCGGCCAGTCCCATCTCGGCGCGAAAAGCCTGCGGGTCAAGCTCAAGCGCACGACGAAAAGCGCGCGTGGCATAATCGACTTCCGAATACTCTACGAAGCTCTCTCCGATGCGCGCGAGAAGCTGCGGGTCGCTGCGCCCGCGCTGGCCCGCCAGACGCAGACTGGCGCGCGAGCGCGCGAGCAGTCGCGCATCGCTCATGACGCTCGCCTGCGAACGTAAAAAGCGCGCGAACTCGTAGATCAGCCATCCATCGCCCGGCATCACCAGCAGCGCACGGCGAAAGGCTTCCGCCGCTTCGCGCAGGCGTCCAGCCGCGCGCAGCTCGTTGGCCGCGCGGCGTAGCAATCGCCCGCGCTCCATATCGGCGCTCGAAGGGCCAGCCCCGGCGGTCGCCGCGCGTTGATGACGCACGACCCTTTTCGCATGGTGATCCAGATCGTTGGTCGCGCCCTCAAGGACATCCGAGGATGCCAGATGCAGCAGATCAAGCGTCCGGCTGAGCGTTTTGGTATCCGACAGGTAATCGCGCAGCTCGCGAGAGCGCGCGTCCAGCTTATCGTCCGCGACGAGCGCGAACATCCTGCGCACCATACGGCGAAACCCTTTGCCGCCCGAAGCGAAACGAAAGCTCACTCCGTTGCCGGTCACTTCTGTGCGATAGCGATAACGCACGCGCCCGCCGCGCCTGAGCGTTCGCACCGCGCTGGTCTCAATACGCTCGATCTCGCCCACAGGCAGTTCGAGCCGCCGCCCTTTAAAGAGCCTGTGCAGCAGGGCAACGATTCCACGGCGCGATAAGGTGCGGCCATCAAAATTGACGCGGTCTGTGAACGCGCATAAAGGCGTCGCGCCCCATGCGAGCGCAATCGACAGAATCGCGTAGAGGTCATGTGAGGAGCGCAGGAAGAGAAGCGAGACAAAGGTGAGCGCGCAGGAGAGCGCCAGATAGCCTTCGGGCGAAACACGCACGCTGGCCGTAGCGCTGGCCTCTGCTTGCGGCGCATGTGTGTGTTGAATCGTCTCTGTCACCGAAGAGTTCGGGCTCTGCACGCTTGCTGTTTCGTTCACTTATTATTCAGTTGCTTTCTTTTCCGGCTCAGGACAGGCGACGGGAAGCTCTAGGGCGAAAGTGCCGCGCGCCGATCCCGGTTCAGTGTAGCGTAAGTCCGCTAATTGTACGAGCAACTGGCTCGCACAATCTCCTTCAAAGTTAAAGACCGGAAAGCGCGCGAATTCCAGAAAGACTCTGGCCCCCTCTTCCTCCTGCCTGACGCGCTCGATGGCTTGAATCTGGCTGGCCTGCGGCTTTTCATAACGCACTACTCCCGTAGGGCTTTTTTCCAGCACCAGAAAAAATCTGTACGTCGCGCGATCCGTCTCGGCCATGCCCTGCCAGCGCAGTGGATTGGCCAGCGTCGGCATCGCCGCCGTGCGGACTACACTTTCGTTTCTGCCCGCCGCAAGAGAGGCCGCAGCACGCTCCGTCTGACTCAAAGCCCTGCGATGAAGAAGAGAGAGCCCGCTCCAGTAAACGACGACGAGACAGAGCGCGACGAGCGCCACAGCCGGGCCGAAGCGTCTGGCAACCTGTGCGCGGTGGGCCAACGCCAGCCCGAGCAATGCCGTTATCCAGAGCACGCGCGAGACGAGCGGATAGGAAACGTCCCCACGGCTTTGCGGCAGAAAGAATATCGCCCCCGTCAAAATCAGCGCGAGCAAAGTCCAAAGGGCCGTGCGCCAACGTGTGCGCGCCGTCAGCAGAAAGGCTGCGCCGCCCAGCAGGAACCAGAGCCAAGGGTCAAGGATAAAGACCAGATCGCCGTAAAACCACTGGCCGCTCCATGGAAGGAGCGGACGGACGCCATAATTGTTGGTCCAATCCATCAAAGGATGCGTGGCGCTCGCGACGAGCGAAGCCAGCAGCAGCCCGCGAAACTTGATGCTCGGAGGCTTGTGCCTGAGCCGCGCGATTACCAGATCGACCAGATAAAAAAGGGACGGGATCAAAAATGCGAGCGTGAGTGTGCCGACGATTGAATGAGTAATGCCGCGATGATGATGCAAATACGACCAGCGCCCGCCGACGGTCGCCACAATATCCGCATCGGGAGCGTTGGCCGCGATGATACAGACGGCTGTCGCCGCCGGTGATAATCGCTCAAGCCCTGCCTTGGCCGCAGCGAGTCCCATCAGCGAATGCGTAAGGTTATCCATAGATAGCGGATAGATTACACCGGGACAGCTCAGAAATATTTGGCTTTATTATTTCATTTGTGACCGCCACGCGTGCGCGAGCCCTTGACTGCTGCTTTGTGTTTAGAAAGGCAGGTCGGTCGTGGGGGGAGGCTCTGGCGGAAGCTGTGCGTAGCGCGCAGGGTCTAGCTTCTCAAGTTTTTGCAGGGCTTCGCGCTCGGCTGCCGTTGGCGTGCCGGGCTTGCCATCCTGATCCTTCTTGGTGCGCGCCTTTTCGCCGATGGCGAACAGCAGGTCTGTGGCTTCTTTCTTCTTGCCCTGCTTCTCATAGACGGAAGCCAGACGCAGGTTGGCAACGTCCGCGGTTACGATTACGCCGTTCTGTTTGGCCAGCTCACCGTAGAGGGCTGCGGCCTCATCATACTTCGCGTCCGATTCTCTGGCCTGCGCGAGTGCGAACTTTGAAAGCGTCGCGACCTCGTTGTCGCCGCTTTTGGCGAGCGCTTCGAGCTCCGTGATGCCCTTCGGGCGATCTATGGTGAGCAGATTGGCGGCGATAAAATAGCGCGCCTTCTCGCGATAGGGATCACCGTACTTGGCTGCGACGGCCTGAAACTCTTTGACGGCCCGCTCTGCGCGATCCTTTTCCGTAGGGAAGCTGAGGTCTGTAGAGCCCGGCGCTGGCGTCGGCGTGACGGGCGCGCTGGCGATCTCTATGGCGCGGCCTAAGGCGCGGAGCGCTTCATCAGTCTTGCGCGCTCTCCATGACGACCAGACGAGAGAGAGCGCGACGAGCGCGACGAGGCCCGCGAGGGCATAAAGAATAGTGCGCCCCTTGCCTTCGAGGGCGTTACCGAGGCGATCAAAAAAACCTAGCGTCGTATCGCGAAACCGATCATGTTGGAGTTCTCGCGCACGTTTCTTATTGTAGCGGGCCACTTAATTCTTCCTCACGCAAGAACGCACAGTCTGAGGCGTTCTTTTACAGGTATGATAGGTCAAACAATGACTCTAACGGTCGCCGCGAGACGTTGTCAAGAGACGGCTCAGGGAATGTTGTTTGACGAGTACAGGGAGGCGTGCTACGTTTGCCCGCAAAGCGTTTCAGAATTTGGCCGACTTGTAAAAACCGTAGCCGCACCCGCGCTCCTTTTCATCAAAGCGACATCACGCCTGAAAGACAGGCGTGGTTAGACTTTTTACTGGAGCAGGCCGAAGATCAGACTGGAACGACAGGGAAAAAGCAATCGAGCCTGCGCGTTGATTTTTTTTGGAACAAAGCTTGAACGAGCGGTGTCTAAAGCTTCAACTACCGGGGAAGCGACCATTTTCGCCTCTGGCTAGAACGCTTCCCGCCGTCGGGGGATACGAGTGAGCTTCGGAGAGCCAATCGCCCTCCGCGGGCAAGTAGAACTGGAAGAGGTTGCCTCGGCAACCCCGTCGGAAGTCCGTGTGGCGGGCGAGGCGCAGTTCGTTGAAAGACTGAGAGCGGGAGAAGCGGCGGCCTTCGACCGTCTGGTAAGGGAGCGCTCCAACGATGTTTACGCGCTGCTTTATCGTTTGACGGAAGATGCGGAAGAGGCGCGCGATTTGACGCAGGAGACGTTCCTGCGCGCTTTTCAGAATATCGCACGCTTTCGCGGCGACGCGGATTTGAAAACATGGCTGTACCGGATCGCCGTCAATCAGGCGAGAAATCGCTGGCGCTGGTGGCGCAGACGGCGACGCGACAAGACCGTCTCGCTAGATCTTCCCACGGGTGAGCGCGAAGAACCTTTGAGCGCGAGCCTCTATGATCGCGAGCGACGAGACCCGGAACAGGAGACCTTAGCGCACGAGCGCGAACGGGCGCTCAGCCGGGCCCTTCAGACCCTTGGGCGGCCCTTCCGCGAAGCCGTCGTTTTACGCGATGTCGAAGGGCTCAGTTACGAAGAGATCGCGGCGACACTGGAGATCAGCATCGGCACTGTCAAATCCAGACTCTCGCGCGGGCGCATAGAACTACGCCGCAAGCTCGGCAGCTCGTTTTGAAAAAGTAATCAGCAGTCAGCAAATGGTTTTACTGAAAACTGATAGCTGAAAACTAAAAACTGATTACTTTAATTGATCTTTGAAGTGAATGGTTGACCCGCCCCGGCTTCACCAACAACTCGGTGCCAATTGGGTCGAAGTGACGAAGGCGGTCTGCGCAGGCGACGGGCGCTCTCCAGGATGGTTTACGGCATGAGTGATTTTGAAAACGCGGCCAGCAACACCCGTTTTAGATCCTCGCTCTGATCCGAAGACTACACAGTGGAGCGTGCGTGCGCGCACAGGTCGAAGAGTTGCTTCCTTAAAAAAAAAGGGAGCAGCCGGGGTCGGTCAGCCATTCACCTCAAAATACAGATGTCAGATGTTAGATGCTGGATGTCAGCGCCAGCATCCGACATCTAACATCCAATCTCTGCCTTATGATGTCGTGTGAGGAAATACAGCGAATGCTTTCGTCATATCTTGACGATGCGCTCGCTTTGCCCCTGAGGGCCGCCTGTGATCGGCATTTGGAGCAGTGCCCTGTCTGCCGCGCCGAGCTGGCAGAGATGCGTGTGCTCACGCGCAGCCTTTTGTCGCTCAAGCGGCCCGTCGCGCCGCCGGACCTTGCCCTCTCTATCACAGACGCGCTGGCGATTGAGGCCGCCGCGCTCAGACGCGAGCCGCGCCTGCCCTTAAGCGTTCATGTGGCGCGCTGGCTGCAACCGCGTTTGATGCCATACACGATCGGCACTTTCGCTTCCCTGCTCCTCTTTATCTCGCTCTTTAGCGCCCTGCGCCCGCATCTGGTCGCGCTGCGCGAGGCCGAGATCGCCACACGCGAAGCGACTCTTTATAAAGTTTTTGTGCCGCGCACCGGTGAATTCGATATTACGCAGCCGGTTTCGCCAGAATCTTTGTCGCGCAGCCGCGCGCCCTTTGCCGTCGAATCGCCCAGCCTGAACCCGCGCGGCGCGCTCGCGGCCCTCGCCCTGTCACACACCCGCGGCCATGGCGGTGATGAAGAAGACGATATGATCGTCGTCGCGGATGTCTTTAGCGACGGTCAGGCTTCGCTCGCAGGTGTGGTGCATGCCCCTCGCGACCGCCGTATGCTGGAAGATTTTCAGGTCGCCCTGCGTGAAGGTCCGGCCTTTGTTCCGGCCTCGTTTGATCGCCGCCCGCAGACCATGCGCGTCGTCTTCGTCGTGCAAAAGGTGAGCGTTCCCGAAAGCGGCTTTTAAGCGACAAAAAGCCCGCTTCTTTCCCTGCTCGTTCAATCAACTCAATCCCTATCCGCATGTCACGGCCCGCAGGCTTTAAGCTTCGCGGTTTACCTTAACCTTGAGGTTCGCCAAGCCTTCACCTTGACGCCCCGCCGAGCAGCATGTTAGCTTTCACGCTCCGCTCATGTTAAGACTTCAAAGACCCGTATGCCTCGTCGAGAGGTTTGTAGGAGAGACGCTTTGTCTGCGCCTGATTTGAAACAGACTCCACTAAACGCCGCGCATCGCCGCATGGGCGGGCGCATGGTCGACTTTGGCGGGTGGGACATGCCCGTTCAATACCCTGCCGGCACGGTCGAGGAACACCTGCGCACGCGAAACCATGCGGGGCTCTTCGATGTCTCGCACATGGGCGAGATAGATGTGCGCGGACGGGACGCGATCTCTTTCGTCAACCGGCTGGTCTCCAACGATGCGTCGAAACTGGTCGACGGACAGGCGCAGTATTCGGCGCTCACGACGCCCGAGGGCACTGTCGTCGACGACCTGCTCGTCTATCGTTTCGCGCCGGATCATCTGCTGCTCGTCGTCAACGCTTCGACGACCGAGAAGGACTGGGACTGGATCACCTCGCACAAAAGGGACGAGGAGGTCGAGCTGCGTAACGTCAGCGCAGATTATTGCCAGCTCGCTTTGCAGGGCCCGGATGCGCTCTCTATCTTGCAGCCTTTGACCGACGTGCCGCTCGCAGAGATCAAGTACTATCATTTCCGCGAGGGGACTGTGGACGGCGTGCCCGCGATTGTTTCGCGCACGGGCTACACGGGCGAAGACGGGTTCGAGGTCTATGCTGCGGCGGACAAAGCGGAGCAGTTGTGGGACAGAATGCTTGAGGCCGGAAAGACGGGCACGCCCGAGGGCGTCATCCCTTGCGGGCTGGCGGCTCGTAATACTTTAAGGCTCGAAGCGGCGATGGCGCTCTACGGCCACGAGATAGACGAAACGACGACGCTTCTTGAGGCCAATCTGGGCTGGATTTGCAAGCTCAACAAGGGAGAGTTTACGGGGCGCGAGCGTCTTATGAAGCAGAAGGAAGAGGGCGTGCGCCAGCGGCTCGTCGGATTCGAGATGACGGAGCGCGGCATCGCGCGCGACGGACAGGACGTGCTCATCGACGGAGAGAGCGCGGGCCGTGTCACTTCGGGCAGCCCCGCGCCCTTCCTGAAAAAGAACATCGGCCTCGCCTACGTGCCCACGGAGCACGCCACGGAGGGGCGCGAGATTCAGATCGACGTGCGCGGTCGTGCAGTCAACGCCCGCATCGTCAAGACGCCTTTTTATAAACGTGAACGGAATGAAACAAAAGGGTAAAAAGTAATCAGTAATCAGTTTTTAGTTTTCAGTTTTCAGCAAAAACAACTTGTCTCCGGCTGAAAACTGAAAACTAAAAACTGAAAACTGTTTACCACCCCAACGCTTGAGGAGAAGCGAACAACACAATGGCGAATGTTCCAGAGGATTTACACTACAGCAAAGACCACGAATGGATCAAAGTCGAGGGCGACGTAGGCACTATCGGTATTACGGATCACGCGCAGCATGCCTTAGGCGACGTGGTCTATGTCGAGATGCCAAAGGTCGGTGAATCCTTCACGGCGCACGAGGCTTTTGGCTCTGTCGAATCCGTCAAGGCCGTGTCGGAGATTTTCACGCCCGTCTCCGGCGAAGTCACGGAAGTCAACGAAGCGCTTCAGGACGAGCCGGAGAAGGTCAACAACGATCCTTACGGCGACGGTTGGATGGCTCGCATACGCATGAGCAATCCCGGCGAGGTTGACGCGCTTTTGTCAGCCGCCGAGTACGAAGATTTTACGAAAGCGGAGACAGAATAAAAGTTGCGTTACATTCCAAACTCGCCGGACGAGCGCGCAGAGATGCTTCAGGTGGTTGGTCTGGAAAAAGCCGAGGAGCTATTCAGCTCGATCCCGGCAGACCTGCTGCTGCGCGCTCCATTGAAAACTCCCGCCGCGCTTTCCGAGATCGAGCTGCTCGCGGGCTTTGAGCAGACGGCTTCGCGTAATGCCGCCGCGCGCCGGCCAAGCTTTCTCGGCGCAGGCGCATATTCGCACTATTCGCCGACGGTCGTCGATCACCTGATTCAGCGTTCCGAATTCTTCACGGCCTACACGCCTTACCAGCCGGAAATCTCGCAGGGCACGCTGCAAGCCATCTTCGAGTTTCAAACACTTGTCTGCCAGTTGACGGGGATGGAGGTCGCCAACGCCTCCATGTATGACGGCTCGACGGCGCTGGCCGAGGCCGTGCTGATGGCCGAGCGCGTCACGCGCCGTCAGAAAGTGGTCGTCTCATCAAGCGTGCACCCGGAATATCTGGAAGTCGTCAACACGTATGTCCAGCATGCGGGGATCGAGCTGGTGCTTCAGGATTTTGACGCGAAGACGGGGCAGACCGCCAGCGATGCTTTAAGCTCACTGGACGACAAGACGGCTGCGCTCGTCATTCAATCGCCCAACTTCTTCGGCTGTGTAGAAGACGTGCGAGCCCTTGCGGAGCGTGCGCATGCGGTCGGTGCTTTGCTCGTGGTGACTGTGACGGAGGCAGCTTCGTTCGGTCTCCTGCGCGCGCCCGGCACGCTTGGCGCTGACATCGTCGTGGCGGAGGGCCAATCCTTCGGCATACCGCTCTCGTTCGGTGGACCGTATCTGGGGCTGTTCGCGACGCGCGATAAATACGCCAGACAGATTCCGGGCCGCCTCGTCGGCGAAGCGGTTGATAAGCAGGGACGACGCGGTTTCGTGCTCACGCTCGCGACGCGCGAGCAGCACATACGCCGCGAGAAAGCGACCTCTAACATCTGCACCAACGAGGGATTGATCGCGCTGGCGGCGACCGTCTATCTGGAGACGATGGGCCCACGCGGGCTACAGGAAGTCGCCATGCAATGCGCGCAAAAGTCTGCCTACGCCGCGCGCCGCATCACAGAGCTTGCGGGCTTTTCGCTTCCCTTCAGCGGCCCTCGCTTTAACGAGTTCGTCGTCCGCGCGCCCGTCGAGGCCGCCCCTCTGCTCGCGCGTCTGGCAACGGAGAGCAATATCACAGGCGGGCTCGCGCTTTCGCGCTACTACACGGACAGGCCCAACGATTTTCTGGTCTGCGTGACTGAAGTTAACCCGCGCGCAGAGATCGACGCGCTTGTCGAAGGGCTAGCCTCTTTGACCAAATAAGCGAAACTAAAAAATTTTCATGGATTCAACGAACATCACCAAAGTCACGACGCACCCGACACAGAACGAGGCGCTGATCTTCGAGCGCTCGCAGCCCGGGCGCGTGGGCTATCGCCTGCCTGCGCTCGACGTTGAAGAGACCGCGCTGGACGAGCTGCTCCCGAAGGATTTCAGGCGCGATGACGAGCTGGCGGGGATGCCTGAAGTGAGCGAGGTTGATGTCATACGCCATTTCACGCGCATCTCGACGTGGAACTACTCGATTGATCTGGGCCTGTACCCGCTCGGCTCTTGCACTATGAAATACAACTCGCGCCTGAACGAAAAGGTGGCGCGCATCCCCGGCCACGCCAACCTGCATCCGCTCGCCACGGAAGAGGACGCGCAGGGCGCTCTGCAAGTCATCTACGAGTTGCAGCAGCATCTGTCGGAGATCACGGGGCTCGCGGGCGTATCCTTGCAACCGGCGGCGGGCGCGCACGGCGAGATGACTGGAGTGATGCTGATCCGCGCCTTTATAGATGCGCGCGACGGCGAGGGCGCATCCGCGAAGCGGCGCACGATGCTGATCCCGGATTCGGCGCACGGGACGAATCCTGCCTCTGCGAATCTCTCGGGCTTTACTGTCAAGACCATACGCTCGACGAGTGAGGGCTTGACCGATCTGGATCACCTGAAGGAATTGTGCGCGCATGGCGACATTGCAGGGCTGATGCTCACGAACCCGAACACGGTCGGCATCTTTGAACGGAACATCAAGGAGATTTGCAGCATCGTGCATGAAGCGGGCGGGCTCGTTTACATGGACGGCGCGAACATGAATGCGCTGGTCGGCGTCGCTCGTCCCGGCGATATGGGCGTGGATGTCATTCACCTGAATCTGCACAAGACCTTTTCGACTCCGCACGGCGGCGGCGGCCCCGGCTGCGGCCCATGCTGCTGCACGAAAGAGCTTGAGCCTTTCCTGCCGCTGCCGCGTATTGTCAAAGATGATGACACCTACAGGCTCGACTTTAATCGCCCGCAATCCATCGGTCGCGTCAAAGCCTTCTTCGGCAACTTCGGGATGATGTTGCGCGCGCTCTCTTATATTCAGACGCACGGGCCGGACGGCTTGCGCGAAGCGACGGAGGCAGCCGTCCTCAATGCGCGCTACATCGCGCAGGGCCTGACGGCGGATTACGACAAGCCCTTCGACTCTCCGCCGATGCACGAGGTCGTCTTCACCGATAAACGACAATCGCGCAAGGGCGTTCACACCTTGGACATCGCCAAGCGTCTGATCGACTACGGCTTTCATCCGATGACAATCTATTTTCCGTTGATCGTGCAGGGAGCGATGCTCATCGAGCCGACCGAATCCGTCGGGCGACAGGAGCTGGATCAATTCATCGCCGCCATGCGCTCAATCGCGCGCGAGGCCACAGAGAATCCCGACCTCGTCTTGGGCGCGCCGCACACCACCCGCATCGGTCGTCTAGACGAAGCCGCCGCCGCCCGCAAGCCCGTGCTGCGCTGGAAACCCAAAGAGGCCGCCAGCGCCGCATAGATTCAAATTCAAGACACTGAAGTTAAGCGCCGCGTGATACCCTCCGGGGACAATCACGCGGCGCTTATTTTTCTCACAATCATTAAGTCCGTACTCAAGCGTCATCTTCGACGTATAATACTAGTTAGATGGCCTACAGGAGTGGGAGAAATTTTAATTCCCTTAACATTTTTATCAGTAATAATTGGAGATGAACAATGACATCGACTCTTCTCAGTGGTGATACTTTGATTAGCTCCAAGCGGTTTCTCGAATCTGCATTGATTCTCTCAAGGGAGAGCCCTAAATCTCTTCTCTTACCACTGTGGAATGAAAATCCCTCTCTAAGGATTAGCTTAGCTTTTCTTATTGAATCCATTGTCTTGCATGAAAGGCTGTTTTGTACGTTCTCAAGAGAGACTTTTGAAAAACTGGTCTTACAATCAAAACTATCAAAAATATTAACGCTTCTGAGACCTATACCCCTACCCTCACTTATTTCAGAAATGGAGAAGCACGGAAGCCCTGATGCCTCTCAAGTAAAGCATGGTTATGAAGCTCTATCTTCTTCACCGAGTATGGTAATAGAGAAAGAGGCTCTCCAAGTTTTTAATCTAGCCTTTCCTGATTTAGCCACAGAAGAAGCTCCAAAAAATGAGATGCCAAAAGCAAAATCTAGAGGTATAAGCCTCCGTGAAGTAACGAGCAGGCATTTTCTATACTATGAAACCGTAGCGTCCCTTGCAGTCGGCATAGCTTACTCTCTTACAAAACAATCAGATTCTTTGCGAGACCTTAATGGTTCGTTAAATAAAGCCAACCAGTCTGGCTACAAAATCTATGGTGAGCAGGCTTTAACAGAAACGGCAATCGCAGCAGAGGAGAAGGCTCATAGACTTAATTCTCTGCTCAAGAGAGAATTGTTCTCTGTAGAAGCACCGATAGTATTTAGCTATGTCATTGAAAAAGCCAGAGAGAAAGAAGACCTTCTTTCTGTAGCAATGGATATTAGAAATTCAAAAGAGGCCACCGCCTTTAGAAAACAGTGTTCATTATTTGACCAAGCGTTAAAAGATGGAGATGATAAGGCTCTCCTGTCAATGACGGAAGAATTAGAGGATAAAATCGCACAGTTGAGAAAACGGATTGAAGGCCCTAAATTGAAGTTCGACATTTCTTTCCCCTTAGGTCTTACAATTAGTCCCACTGAAATTTGGGACTTCGTCAAGTTTCGTAGAAAACGACATCTTATTTTCATTAGTCATTTATATGAGGCTGCGTTACTTTCGCGTAATGCTTATGCCCACGTACAAAAGTTATTGTAGTTTAGCTGATTTCTCTTTTCCTAAAAGTGCTTTAAGATTAGCGGAGCTATTTCTATACAACTCGGCCATCTAACAACTCATTCAAGCGGAGCGGAATCAGCTTGTCTTTCATCGTCAGCTTGTCTTAATAGCGTTGGGTGTGAGTACGGTTAATTCGAGCGCTATGCGGCACGAGACTCCGCGATGGAGCACCACTTTTCGCAGGTAGCCCAACCGGAGGAAAACCCTATTGGTGACCAACCAAATCCGCTTCAGCGATGGGGCTGCTTACGAACGATATATGGGGAAATGGAGCCAGCTTGCGGGTGAAACTTTCCTCGACTGGATTGCTCCAACATCAGGTTTGCGGTGGCTCGACGTTGGCTGCGGCAACGGAGCGTTTACCGAAATGCTCGTCGAGCGGTGTGCGCCCCTTTCAGTGCAGGGGATAGACCCGTCTGAGGAGCAGCTTGCTTTTGCTCGCGCACGCGACGCGTCGCGTGTCGCACAGTTTCGTCAGGGCGATGCGATGGCGCTGCCCTTCCCGGACGACACGTTCGACGTGGCTGTCATGCCGCTGGTGATTTTCTTCGTTCCAGACCCGGCCAAGGGCGTTGCCGAAATGGCGCGTGTGGTCTGCCCGGGCGGCACTGTCACGGCCTACGCGTGGGACATGGTTGGCGGCGGTTTTCCTTACGAGGCGTTGCAGGTTGAGATGCGCGGGCTCGGCGTTGCTGTTCCGACGCCGCCTAGCCCTGACGCGTCTCGCATAGATGCCATGCGGGACTTGTGGACTGGCGCGGGTTTGGCGCGGGTCGAAACGCTTGAGATCACCGTGCAACGGACATTCACAGATTTCGACGACTACTGGACGACGGTGCTCGGAGGGCCGAGCGTCGGCCCACAGCTCGCAGCGATGACCTCAGATGATCTCGCGCGACTCTGTGCGCGGATGCGCGCGCACTTGCCGGCAGATGCCGCTGGCCGTATCACCTGTAGTGCCCGGGCGAACGCAGTAAAGGGTCGCGTGCCAAGCTAAGGTGAAGGATGAATCTCTGCGGGCGTTCGGCCCGCTGGAAACAGACCATTATGAAGTCCAGCATCTTAATTGCCGCCAGTGCCTCGATCCCGTTGGCCCTTGGCATCGACTATCTAGTCTTCACGTTTTAAGGTGCTTCGATGATGAAAGTTCTTGAAACAGATCGTCTCGTCCTTCGTCGTGTGACGGTTGATGATAGTGAGTTTATTCTTGAGCTTCTGAATGATCCCGCATGGTTGCGTTTTATCGGTGACAGGGGTGTGAGGACGCTTGATGGTGCTCGTGAATATATTTTGAAGAGTCTGGTTGCGATGTACGAGCGGCTTGGCTTCGGGCTGTATTTGACCGAGCTAAAGGACGGAGGTCTCCCGATTGGAATCTGCGGCCTGATCAAAAGAGATTCCTTGGAAGATGTGGATATTGGATTCGCCTTTCTTCCAGAATTCAGAGGCGCAGGGTATGGCGTCGAATCTGCCTCGGCTGTGATGGCGTATGGGAAAAATAATTTTGGCTTAAATCGTATCGTCGCCATCACCTCGCCGGACAATCATGATTCGGCGAGGCTGCTTGAAAAATTAGGTTTCAAGTTTGAAAGAATGTTGAAACTGTCCGATGATGGCGCAGAGGTTTGTTTGTTTGCCGTCGGACTCTAACAACTTATTCAAATGGATGATCGTGGGAAAAATTATCCGGCGCGGCTGCTGCTCTTCGCTCCGCTGATTTTCGTCCTTCATTTTCTGGAAGAGTCGCCGGGCTTCGTCGAGTGGTTCAATGGGCACGTCGCGCGCGGGATAACGCCGGGACTTTTCTGGCGAGTGAATCTTGCGGCCCTCGCCATTACCTTGATCGTGGTCGCGGTCGAGTGGTTCGCGCCGTCCGCTTTCTCTTTGATGCTGGCCGTCGGCTGGCTCGGCTTCCTGATGCTGGCGAATGCGTTTCTACACATTGCCGGAGGCATCGTTGATAAGCGTTACGTCCCCGGTCTGGCGACGGCTGTGCTGCTCTATCTGCCGTATTACAGTTGGTTCTTTATCAGCGTGGCGAAAAGCCGGCAGGTTAAAGTCAGCGTTATGGTCTTGTTGGCTGCGCTTGCTTCGCTGCCGATGTTGCTGCATGCTTACCTGATCATCTTTCGCGGCAGTCGGCTGTTCTGACGGCGAAGTTACCGGCGCTCAAAATAATCTCACCTCAGACTAAGGTAAATTAAATGTTGAAACACGCGATCATATGTTGCTTATTAATTCTCGCCTCAAGCAGTCTTCTTCCCAGCGCCAGCGCACAGGACAAGCCCGCCTGGTTACGCGAAGTCGAGATTGTTTTACAGAAAGAAGCTCGCTGGAAGATTAAGGAGATTAATTTTGTTCCGATTAATATGCCGACTGTCTTCAATGAAGCTATCGTTCTCAAATCCGGCCCTGTGCGCGCAGACATATCTATCAACGCAGTTCCCTCTGAAGAATGGGCCAAGGATGGATTCGAGCAGGAGAGGATCGCCTTCTCAGATATTCTGGGAAAGCACGCACGAGCGGAGCGTGTGCCGGGACTAGGGGATGATAATTACATGTTCGTCGGGAAGAAACGGACGAACATCTTTTTCAGACAGGGGAAGATGATGGTCAAAGTATTCGCCCCTTCAGCCGAGACGGCTAGGAGGTTTGCTCGCTACGTTGCCGACAGAATCCCGCCATCCAATGATTCTTTCTGATAGACAAAGGCTTTGCCTGACGTTGCTCTGAAAACAAATCTTGACATAACCTCCGCGCGGGCATAGATTGCTGTGCGGCTCATCCCTCTAATCCTTCTTCGATGATGGGCCAATTCCGACGAATGCCCTGCGCACGCGCGCGACTGTCCTTCGCCGTTCGTCCCAGACCTTGAATACCCTTGTCGGCCTTCACGCTCTTCCGCGCTCGCTTTCTGCTGTTTAGCAATCGGCCATGACTTCAACCCCCTAAGGAGATCAGGCAATGGCACCCACCACAGCGACGACCCTCATTCTTATTCGCCACGGCGAGAGAAACAATCCCACGATAGCTGATCCGCCGGGCGGGCCGCGTCTGAATGCGGCCGGAAAGAAACGTGCACAGACTCTCGTTCATGTGCTCGGCAAAACCGGGATCAAGGTGATCTACACCTCAACTTACACTCGCACACAGGAGACGGCGCAACCCCTTGCTGCGATCCTCGCTGCCGTCACAAGCGTGCAGCTCACCGACGCGGCGCAAATCAAGAACCATATTTTGCTCAATCATTCGGGCAAGACCATTCTGGTCGTCGGCCATAGCGATTCCGTTCCGGCGTTGATAAATCTATTTACCGGCGGGCATCTGCCCAACATCAACGATGCGGAGTTCGACAATATGTTTGTCCTGACCGCTCTTAATACTGGACAGGCATTCGTGACCAGATTGAAATACGGCAAGCGCACTCCTTGAAAGTTATCAGGGCAGGCGGGCCAATCGTGTAAGCATCTCTCGAGCATGTCTGCGAGATTTTCAGCCTTAAGATTTTCCGCCTGCTACGGAATTTCGGATCAGTCTCCATAAACTCCGACGAACCTCTCGCAGCAGTATTCCGCTGCTCGCAGCCTTCCATCATCAACCGGCTGATTTTATTTCCGGCTCGCTGAACTTCTGTTCGGCGGGAAACGTAGAAGCTCATGCCCTGCGCATATCTTTCATCACACGAATTGGAGCCGGAATATGTTCATCGGACGTGTCTTGCTGTTCACTCTTCTACTGCTCTCGCCGCTGCCTGCATTCGCTCAAACGGAAAATTTCGAGATGGTCAAGGTCGCCGATGGAGTTTACGCGGCGATCCGTAAAGAGCCGCCGGGCCTGACCGTTAACGGCAACAGCGTTTTTATTATCAACGAGCGCGATGTCGTCGTCGTCGACTCGACGCTTACGCCCGGCACTGCCAAAGAGGAGATAGCGGCGCTTCGGCGGCTGACAGACAAACCGGTCAGGTACGTCATCAACACGCACTGGCACGATGACCACATCATGGGCAATCAGGCCTATCGCGACGCCTTTCCCGGCGTAGAGTTTATCGCTCATGCGCGCACGCGCGAGTACTTACCGACGACCGGGCTCTCCAATCGAAAGATGGCGATGTCTCCGCAAGGGTATCCGGGATTTATCGCGGCGCTGAAAGACAGCGTGGAGAAAAACCAGAGCGTCTTTGGCGGGCCGATGGACGAGGAAGAGCGCGCAGCCTATCTCGGCAGCATTCAGATTGCAGAGCGTTACATGGCAGAGAACCCCAAAGCCGAGGTCATCCTGCCGACGATCACGCTCGAAGACCGCCTCACGCTTTACATGGGGAGCAGAACCATAGACATACGGTATCTGGGGCGCGGCCATTCGAGCGCAGACCTCGTCGTGCATCTGCCCAAAGAGGGCATCGTCGTCGCGGGCGATCTGGTGATGTGGCCTGTGCCTTACGTCGGAAATCCTCAATCGCATCCGGGCGACTGGAGCGCGACGCTCGAACGGCTGATTGCCCTGCGACCGACCGTGATCATTCCCGGTCATGGGCCTGTGCTGCGCGATGACGCATACGTTAAGCAAATGGCGCGGCTCTTCGCGTCCATCAGGCAACAGGTTGAAGCCGGAGTCGCGCGCGGAGAGAAGCTTGAGCAGCTACGAAAAAGCGTCAACCTGTCGGAGTTTGAAAAGCTCTTCGTCGGCGACTCTCGTATGAGGCGGGATATATTCGGCAGCTACGTCGCGGGCGCGGGCATCGCCGCAGCCTTTAGCGATGCGACGGCCAAGCCCTGATGCTCTTTTAATCTTCGACGCTGTGGCTTAAATCTTCGACGCTTGCGGCGGGCACGCGCAGCAGTGCGAGTCTTTCGACGACGCGGCCACCCACTATATGTTCTTCGACCAGCTCCGGCACATCCGCGGCCTCGACCTGCGCGTACCAGACGCCGTCAGGGTAAACCATCACGGCAGCGCCGACGGCGCAAAATCCAACCGAGCTGCATTCCGTCAGGACGACGCTGCCTTTGGGATTTTTACCCTTTTTCTCTTTGCCGAACAGCAGATTGCGCGCCAGCAGCTCGCGCGTCAAAGCTTCCCTGACCTCAAGGCTGCCCGCAGCCGAACAGGATTTGCCCGAGCAGACGAAGATATGATGGCGGATCGGCGCATACGCTACGGGCGCCAGCGCGCAGACGCTCTCGCGGTCTTCAATGATTGAGTATTCTTTCATAGTTAAAAAAGGCCCGTCTAGAAAGCTCCACGGGCCGCAATGGAAATCTTAACACGTGCTCGCCGGAGATTGGAAAAGCGCCGGCTGTCCTCCCTTGTGTGCGGCTCAAACTTTTTTGCGCGCCCGCCGACTAAATTTTGCTCGCGCTTCAAGTAATAATGTATTATTGGTGGCTGAGAGGCGACCGCACGTCGTGACCGCAGGCAGTGGTAAGAGCGGTCGACGCGCGGTCGCCTGATTAATGCGCGCTCTTTGTGGATCGCGCTCGCCGGGTTAAACGATTTATGACGGACGGGCTGGTCGTTCATATTGCCAACGGGCTGGACAAGCACACAGAGGTGCTGATGCAGGATCGTATCCGCATCGGCGCAAGCGAAGACTGTAATCTACGGATCAGCTCCGCCCTTCTCCCCTCCGGCGGGACTCAGGGCGTGCTGATCGAGCTTGGGCGCAACAACGGCTATTACAGGGTCACGGATTTCGACCCTTCTGTGGAGATCACGCATAACGGCGCGCGGCTCGAAAATTTCACGCGCATAGACGACGGCGACGAAGTCCGTATTGGCCCATCGAAACTGCTGTTGACTTTCTTTCCGGTGGGCGGCTTGCCCGCTGTCGTCTCCGGCCCGCGCACTGAGACGCACGTCGCGCCGTTTATAGAGCACGCCGCCATCGAATCTGCCGCGACGGCGCGGCGCGACGACGCTAAAGTTTTCCTGCGCGAGTTTACGCGCGAGCTGGTGCGCGAGATCAACCCGAGCACTAAGCTCGTGACCCTGGCCATCGCGCTGGCGCTCGTCGGCGGCGTGCTCTACATAGGCTTTTCGCTTTATCGCGAAGTGCAGACCAGCCGTCGCGTCATCGACGCGCAGAATGAACAACTGTCTAAGATGCGCGAGGAGCTGGGCACGACGCGACGCGAGGTGAGCAAGGTCGACGAATCGAACCGCGTGATCCGCGACAGTCTGTCGCTCGCGCCGAAGCTCCGTAGCGACTACGGCAACGGCGTGTGCCTGATCTCCGGCTCTTACATCTTCGTCGAGCGCGGCACTGGCCGCCCGCTTCGTTATCCTGAAGTGCAAACCAACGAGGACGGCGTGGTTATTCAAAACGGCGCTGATCCTCTGCAACTGACGCCAGACGGCAACGGCGCGATCGCCGAGTTCGAGTTCGTCGGAACGGGCTTTCATGTCGGCGAAGGATTTATCCTGACCAATCGTCACGTCGCGCAGCCTTGGCTGGCAGACGAGCGAGCGCAGAGTTTGACGAGCACCGCGAGCGGCGTGCCGCGCCTGAAAAAGCTGATGGCCTTCTTTCCCGAAAACCAGCAGCCCCTCGCGCTCAAATACAAACAGTCCTCGACAACGGATGATCTGGCCGTCTGCCTGCTTGAGAACAAGGATCAGCTACTGAACATTCCTGTGCTGCCGCTTGATCGTGATTCGGATGCTGTGGCCGTCGGCAAGGCCGTCGTGATGATGGGCTATCCTTCCGGGCCGGACAGGTTGCTCGCGCTGCTTGATGACTCCGAGGCGCGCAGTATTCAGGCGCGCTACGGCGCTTCGCTCGAATCGCTGCTGGGCTATCTGGCCGATAAAAATCATATCCAGCCGCTGACCACGCAGGGGCACATCACAGATCTGGACACGCGCCGTATCGTTTACGATGCGCGCACGGCGGAGGGTGGTTCGGGGGCTCCCCTGTTCGGCCAATCGGGGCGCGTCATCGGCATCAACTTCGCGGTCTTTACGGAGAACACGGCGTCGAATTTCGCCGTCCCTGTTCGTTACGGGATAACTCTGCTACAGCGCGCGGGCTGGAAACCTCCTGAAGGCACGGATGGAAACAGCAACGAGAACGCCAACGGCTCGGTCGCGGGCGCGCGCTCGAATACTGCCACGTCAAACGCCCCTCGTTAGCTCAAACAGAACGAGCCTACGCCATCCAGACTCCCAGACATCTATCCCTTGGGCCAATCGTCGCGACAGACTTTTGACATCAATGTCCGAGTCAAGGTAACCTTGCGCCTTTTGCCGCCGCCGTCAGCCGCGCGGTTATTGTCGATTGATGATTTTATTCTTTTTTCAAACGACCGTTTCCCGAATTAAAGACCTCAGGAGTTTATAGCCTTTTGTCCGCTTCAGCAGAAACCATCGCCATCGTCACCGCCCGTTCAACGCCCGAATTGTTCGTCGAGAAGGGAGCGCGACTGACACGCAGCCGCACGCTCGTCGCCACAGTCCTCGCGCTGCTGATCGTCGCGGGCTTCGGCCTGCGCGTCGCACAGCTCGGCGCTGAAGGTTTGAGCGAAGATGAATTGAATAAGCTGCACGCTGTCGAAGATTATCGGACTCGTGGTTTGACGGCCGCCAACGGCGAGCATCCGATGTTGATGAAAGCCATTATGACCGTCAGCATCTTGGCTGCCGATTGGTGGAACGCTTCCAGTCTGGCGGCCCAGCATCCGTCTTTGCATATCTCGCCCGAAGCCGCTTTACGTTTTCCCGGCACGCTCTTCGGCGCATTCATCGCGCTCCTGATTTTTCTGGTGGCATCCGAGCTGTTCGGCACGGAAGTGGGATTGATCGCCGCCGCGCTCTGGGCGCTTGATCCTTCGGGCATCAGCTTTAATCGCATCGCCAAAGAGGATACTTTCCTGCTCTTCTTTTTTCTGCTGGCCAATATTTTCTGGCTGCGCGGCCAGCGCGTTGCCGAGAGCAGGCTCGGACGGCCTGAGCCTTACTACTGGGCCGCAGCCGCTGCGTTCGGCGCGATGATGGCCTCCAAGTACATGCCACATTTTTTCGCCATCAGCGTCAGCTATTACCATATTTATCAGAACATCCCACAGATGCGCTGGCGTCTGGGCAAAGTGCGCTGGCTGATCTTCTTTGCCGTCATGGGCGCGACCTTTCTCATCTGCAACCCGACCATCCTGTTGCCCGCGACATGGCACGAGATGCGCGTCTTTGCGGGCGAGCATCGCATCGGTCACGATAGTTACGAATTTATGGGGAAGCTTTATCGCAACCAGTTGTCGCTCTGGTTTAAGGGAGTGCCATGGTATTTCTACTTCGTCTTTATCGGCGTCAAGCTTCCGTTGCCGGTCGTCTTAAGTTTTCTCGCGGGGTTGCCAATGCTATTTCGCAGGCGTCTGGGTGACGGGCGATTTCTGCTGCTCTTCTGGATGATGTACTTCTTTATGCCCTTCTCCGCAATCGGCGGAAAATACACGCGCTACTTTACGATGGCTCTGCCCGTCGTGCTGATCACGGCGGCCATCGGCATTCAAACTCTCACACAACTGCTCGCGCGTCTCGTCGATTCCCTTTTTGAGAGCGAAGCGGCGGCAAGCGCTCTGCGCGCGAGCATCATCACACTTGTGATCGCTTCTTCGCTCTTCGCCTCTGTCGGCGCAGCGCCACACTATCGTCTCTACACCAACGCGCTGGGCAATTCCATCGCGCCGGTCGGAACATTTTTCCCGCACGACGAGTTTTATGATGCGAGCATGCGCGACGTTCTGTCCGTGATCGCACAGAGCGCCCGCGCGGGCGCGCGTGTCGCCAGCGAATCGCCCTCGCTCGTCGCCTATTACGCGCAAAGGGCTGGCCGCAGCGATCTCGTTCCGGTTTCGTTATCAGACCGCGAGGCCGTCAAAGGCTTAAGTGAAGGCGACGTGATTATTCTTGCGCGCGGCAGACGTTATTTTAGTAACGATCAATTGACGACGCGCCTACAGGAGAAGGCCACGCCCGCGACTGCTTTCGCGCTCGGGCCTGTGCCCTCTGCACGCATCTATATTCTTGACAGACCGGCTCTGGACCTCATCCGCGAGGTTGTTAACTGATGCGGAATTGCGCTCGTCTTTGAAATAGGCTTTGACGGGCCGCGATCCAAACGGGGTTGTGACGGCCTGATAAGTGTCACATGGGGGCTGGCGCGCGAGCGCTTTTGATCTTTAGAGTCTGCTATTATTTGAGAGCCAGTGCCTGTAGTTGAGATTTGTGCGCGTGACCTCTCCCGGCCTGATTCTTCTCCCGCGCGGCGGGCACGGCCCTTTGAGAGCGGCACGGCTCTTGCCATTTTCCTCGTGTTAGCTTGTAATACCAGACGTTGAGCGATTTTTCGCGCCTACTGTCAGGCCGCCGGCGCAGTAAATTTGCTTCAAGAGAAATATACAGATCGAACTTGGACGTGAAACGAACAATTAAGGGAGCGATGATGAAGAGCGTTTGTCCCCCACAAAACGCGCACAAGATTGCTTGCCTCCTTTTCTCTCTTCTTCTGGCAATCTCTCCGCTTTTAACTCCGAGCGCCGTCGCCCAGACTCCCCTGAGCGAAAGCCCTGAGCCTGCCGCGGCGACCGCTGCTCCGGAGTCCGGTTTTCGTCTTGAGCGCACGGCGGTCGCGGGCGGAGCTGAGCTGCTGACGATCTTCGGCAATCTGGACGGGCTGCGCACGGGCGAGAGCCGCGCAGCGGAAGTGCCGCTGGTCAGCGTGCTTCGCGATACGCTCGGCGATAATGACCCGGAGAATGATCGGCTGCGTTATCTCTGGATGCTGACCTATACGAAGCCGTCTTTCAAGCAGCGCATCGCCGCCGCGATTCCCTTCTTTTATAACCGCGCCGGAAATAAAACGCGCGCCGTCAAAGGCGATCCGCCGCCCATCATCGATCTGGCCGAAACCAAACGCGAGGTCTGGAATAAAATCTTCTGGTCTGTGCTGCAAAATGTGCTGCTGGACTCTTACGGCTTTCCGCTTAAGGCTTCGACGCGCGCCTATCGTCGTAACGTCACAGATTATCGTAAGGCGCACATCGTCAGGGCGCTCGCCGTGCTCTCTCTTTACGAGGCCGCTGAAAAGGGGAGCACGCCTCTGTTCAACACCTCCGAGATGAGCGACATACAGGCGCGTTTGATGCTCACGGAAAAATCCCTGGGCGGCATTCTGGACGATATTTATCTGCAAAGAGTTTATCAGAAGCAGACGACCTCCATGCGCGATGTGCGCGGCCATAACTGGGAGCTGTTGCGCCAGCGCGCCGAGGCCGAGTCGCTCTATTTCGAGCCGCTGGAGATGCCCGACGGCAGCGCCACGCATGCGATGCTCTGGGCCGCACGCCCGGACATCGCACAAAATCGTGGCCGCGCTTTCGACCGCCGCTTCCTGAACATCGCTAGCCCATGGAAGGATGATCGCCTGCTCAACTGGAAAGGCTATTCGGAGACGCGATATTTCGATGCGGAGAATCGCCCTGTCGAGCCCGGCACGGCGGGCGCGCGTGAAGTGCAGATGATCCCGCTCGCGCTCTACGGGTTGGATCATCCGAAGATACCTGTCCTGCTCGTAGATTTTCGCAACGGTATGAATCCCAAAGGGCGCGAGATGTCGCGCCGAGTGCTCGAAGACGTGACGCGCACAGTGCTTTCGCTTTCGCGCTTCGGCGATCTGCCTTACTTTGTGTCGCGCACGGTCTATGATTTCGTCACAGGCCGGCGCGGGATGGATATCAACCAGCCCTCTCGGCTGCGCGCCTATTCGCAATTAAAACTGCTGCTCTCGCTGAACGCTTCGCTCGACCCGAGGCTCAGGGATGAGATCGGCAAGCGTCTTGAGCGCGTCTCGCTCAATCCGCTGGAGAACGATCTCAAAGTCGAAGCGCAGATCGCGCGCGATCAGTATGCGTCGCTGATGGAGTACGCGCGACGCTCCGACGGTTTGCCCGCGCGGCTCGACAGGGACAGGCGCGCGGAGATGGTTCCGCTCAAACACGGCGGGACAGAACAGGCGCTGCTACGGCTCGCCAACGTGATGACGTTCGGTCTCTACACGCACAGGGAAAAGTCCACGCCCGAGACGGTCGCGCGGATGGAATTGCAGCGCCGCCTCAACTATCATGAGCGTTTCCTGCGCGAAGTGGCACGCAGCCCGCGCATAGAGGTTGACTGGAATATCGAAGACGTGCGCCGATCCTTGCGCTTTATCGCGGAGAACGGAGCGGCTGCGAGCGGGCGTATGGCTGCGACCGCCGCGCGTCTCTTTACGCGCACGGAGGATGCCGAGACGCGCGAGGTTTGTCTCAACAGCCTGTACCGCATCAACAACGAGCGGGCGAAGAAAGAGCTTTTGGGCATCTACAACAATCAGCAGGTCGAGGCGCGCTGGCGCAAGGAGAGCGCCGAGTACCTGCGCATGGCGATTCGCGAGAATCAGATGATCGCGCCCGCCGATGCCAAAATCATTCTCAGCGCGGTCGGACAGTAATGAGTATTCTGCTCCAAGGTTTCCTGCGGTTTAGATTTTTACAGACCTCTCTGATTTTTTCCGCAGCGCTCCTCGTCTGCCTGTGCGCGCCTGCGCGCATCGTACGGGCCGAAACCCAGCGCGTCGTTCTCATCAAAGTGGACGGGTTGCCGCAGGATATGGTCGAGCGCTTTGTCCGCGAGCGTAATCCGCGCACGGGCAAGAGCCAGCTTCCGTGGATCAATAAGGTTTTCTACGAAGAGGGGACGCGCCTCGCAAACTTTTACGTGCGCGGGATGAGTTTGTCCGGGCCTTCATGGTCGCTGCTGGACACGGGCCAGCACCTGCAAATCAAGGGGAATGTCGAATACGACCGCTACACGCTGCATTCCTACGACTATCTGAACTTTATTCCCTTCTATATGCAGAACGCTGCGAAGCGTCGCATAGACATGCCCGGCGTAGAGCTTCTAGACGAGCTGGGAGTGCCGCTCCTTGTCGATGCCTATCCGTATGATGAGCGTTACAACGGCTTTCAGCTTTACCAGCGTGGCAATCGTTGGACGACGCTCGGGCGCGCGCTCCCGAATCGCTTCAACAGAAGCCCGCGCGAGTTGGTGGATGAATGGACGATGGGCCTCGAAGCGCGCAACATCGTCATGGATCAACTGGAGCGCGAGCTGATTGAAAAATTGAAAGACCCGCGCATACGCTATCTGGATTATTACACGACCGAGTTCGATCATACCGCTCATCACAACCGCGACCGCGAAGCCCATCTTTACGCGCTTCAGGAACTGGACGCGATCATCGGTCGCATCTGGACTGCCGTCGAAAAGAGCCCGCTGGCCGCCTCGACCGCTTTTATTCTAGTCTCGGATCACGGCGTCAATACAGACGAGCGCGTCTACAGTCAGGGTTACAATCTGGTCAAGCTGCTTGGCAGCGCCGCTGGCGGCGGTCATCATGTCGTCACCAAAAGACGATTGATGCTCGATTATTCGATCAAAGGGATTTACCCGCTCGTTCCGCTGATCACGACCACCACGAATGATACCTATTACCTGAAGGGACAGAGCACGGATTATCCGACCGCGCTTCTGGATTTCGACGGTAACGAGCGCGCCTCCTTTCACCTGCGCGATAGCGACATCAACGTCCTTCACATCCTCTTGCAGCAGCTTCAGCGACGAAACTTAGACGCCGGGCTTCGCCGCGCCCTGACGGATGCTTTCTTCCAGACGCTTGATCGGCGACGCGCGGAGTGGTCGACAGAGGTTGCGGAGATGAATGAAGAGCTGGGCGCGCTTCACAAAGCGATTGAGAAACTGCGCGCCGTCGTCTTGGCCCAGCCGAAGAAATGGACGAAGGAAGATAGCGACGCCGGGCGCGATAAGGAGGCGATCAGACAGTTCGCGCGGATGGATTCCGCCATGACTGACGAGCGCGAATACTCTCTGTACGTGGCGACGCTCACGCGCCTGCTGGCACTCCGTCGTGAGGGCTTCGATCCCTTCAGCTTCAAGATCGAAGACGTGATCGCCAAGGGCGCGATGGGCCAACGCAATTCCATCTACGAGCTACAGAATTATGTGGCGGGTGTACAGCCGGGTGGTTTCGTCCTCAAGAGCGACGGCTCTCTTGATATGCAGCGGAGTTTCGTGCGCGTCAACTATTTCTCGCTGCTGCAAGCGGTCTCTATGCGCAACAACGTGCAGCCCGGAGTAGACAGCCGCCCTGTCGATTTTCTGGCGACGCGCATCCCCTGCGAACAGTTCGCCGCCGGCCTGCGCGAGAGTTGCCAGCCCGGGCGTGAAGCCATCTGGCTCACGAGCGGAGCAGAGAGACAGGCGCTGATCCTTGCGCGCACCGACGCCACAGGGAATCTAAGTTATCGCTACCTGCCCATCAAAAATCTGAAGCAGGATGAGCAGGGCGCAATCAGATTCGAGAGCGCGGAGTGGGCCGCGGGCTTTCCTTTGAAGATTTGGGAAGATAAGCAGTTTGCCGTGCCTGCGGAGGCGCGCGCCGCCTGGCTTGACGAGTGGCACACGGAGCTTGAGTGGCTGCGCGCCGTCCACTTGACGCATTACTCTAACGGCTTGATCGGCCTGCATGAGCAGCTTGCAGAGCAACCTTTCGAGCCGCTCTCGACCGACGCGCACGGGCTTTCGACGGACGAGCGTTTGATTCGCCGTTTCCGCAAGCGCCAGCGCGAGCTGGCCGAAGCGGACATACTGGTGCTGGCCAACGATCACTGGAATTTCGATGTTCGCGGTTTTAATCCGGGTGGAAATCACGGCTCTTTCTTTCGCGTCTCGACCCACTCGACGTTGATGTTGGCGGGCGGAGAGCGCACGGGCATTCCGCGCGGGCGGGTCGTCAAAGAGCCCTATGATAGTTTAAGCTTCGTGCCGACAGTACTGGCTTTGACCGGCCAGCTTCACGACGGGCGAGTCCCCGTCCCTGTGCTCTGGCAGCGCGGATTCCGCTCCTTCCCCGGACGACTGATCGAAGAAGTGCTCGGCGGTGGCGGCGCGGATGAACAGCTTGCGAGGCCGGTCGCTAAAGGAACGAACGCACCTTGATTTCAACCGACGGGCAATTGACGGAAGACCCTGTGCAGACAGAGGAGCTGGAGGTTTTCGACGACGCGACGGAAGAGCCGCGCGGGAGTCGTGCGCGCAGCTCCTTCATCTGGCTGCAATCAATCGCTTTTCTGCTGGGCGTCGCGCTGCTCGTTTATGTTATCAACCGCATCGGCGTGCAGCCGATCTTCGATGCTCTGGGGCGCATCGGTTTCGGCATCTTTATCCTGATCGGCATCAACGGCTCGCGCCACGTCCTGCGCACGTTCGCCATGAGCGCCGCCGTCCAGCCCGAACATCGCCGCTTCAATTTCCTGCAAGCATTTTCGGTTCGTCTAGGCGGCGAGGCGATCAGCTTTCTTACCTTTACAGGCCCGCTGCTGGGCGAAGCGACCAAAGTGGCGCTGCTGCGCAAGCGTGTCCCTCTGGTTTACGGCGTGCAGGCGCTGGTCATAGACAATATTCTTTACAACCTGTCGGTCGTCTTCTTTATCCTGAGCGGCGCGTGCGTCATGCTGGTCTCTTACGATCTGCCGCTGGTCGTGCGCTATGTACTGTTGACCATCGCGGGCGTGGCGACGCTGGGGATTCTGGCCGCCGCGCTGGCACACAGGCGGCGCGTCACCCTGCTCACGTGGTTTATAGATCGACTGGCGGGTGTGGGGCTGCGTCCAAAGTTTCTCATCTCGCGGCGCGCGCAGATACACAAGGTCGAGTCGCACGTCTATGATTTTTACGATCACCGGCCCGGCGCTTTCTTTGCGATGCTTGCGTTCGACTTTCTTTCGCACGCATCGAGCGTCATCGAAGTCTATGTCACGCTGCGCATGCTGGGATTTGTCCCTCGCCTTCAGGCCGCTTATGTGATTGAATCGCTGACGAAGGTGATCAACTTCGTCTTCGGCTTTGTGCCCGCGACGATTGGCGTCTACGAGAGCGGCACAGAGGTCATCCTTCGTAACCTTGGGTATGCCGTTGCCACCGGACTGACGCTGGCTCTCGTGCGCAAAGCAGGCATTCTCTTCTGGACTGGAATCGGGCTCGTTATTCTGACATGGCATGCGGTTCCCAACGCCGTCGGTCGAATCATGCAGAGGAGTCCGCGTCTGCGTAAGCTTATGGACAGTCTTGTTCTCTCAAACATCGCGCACAGGCCAGCGCGCACAGCCGTCAGCGTTTTTGGCATCGGCGTCGGCGTGCTGCTCATCGTCTTCACCGTCGGACTCGCACACGGAGTGCTTCGCGAGCGCGGGCGTCGTGAATCGAACATCAACGCCGAGATCATGGTGCGCCCCTCTGGAACCATCGGCCTCTCGGGCTCGCAGCCCTTTACGATGCCCGTGGAGCGCGCGCGCGAGCTGGCGCGCATAGCGGGCGTGCGCGCAGCCGTCCCCGTGGGCCAAAACATCTTGAGCAGCGACCGTGGCTTCGGCAGTCGCGTCGTCGACGGCATCCCGTTTGACGAGTATGCGGCGCTGACAGGACTGACGATCAAAGAGGGCGCGCGCCTGACGAGTGGTGACGAGGCCATCGTCGATGCCATCTGGCAACAGGAGCGGCAGGCCCGCTTAGGCTCGACCGTCGTCCTTTATGAGCGCCCGTTTCGCATCGTCGGCGTGTACGAGCCGCCGGGCGGCGGGCGCATCAAGATTCCGCTCCAGACCATGCAGGAACAGCTCGGCAGCGAAGGCAAGTGCTCGATGGTGCTCGTTGCTTGCACAGACCCTGCGATGCAGGAAGAGGTCGCCGCACGCATCCGAGAAAAATTCCCCGAAGAACAGATTCTCTTCACGCGCGACCTGCCGGAGATTTATGCTTCGAGCGTTCCGGCCTTGAATGTCTTTATCAACGTCGTCGTCGGCGTCGCCGCCGCCATCAGCATGCTGGTCATCTTGCTGGCGATGTACACGACCGTGACGGAGCGCACGCGCCAGATAGGGATTCTCAAATCGATGGGCATGTCCAAGGCGACGATCGCTTGGGTCATCGAGCAGGAGGCGATACTGGTCAGCGTGCTCGGCGTCATCACGGGCTTGATTCTGACTTTCATCGCCCGCTACGCCGTGATGCGCTCGACCTCGCTCAACGTCGAGATCGAGCCGCGCTGGATTTTCATCTCGCTCGGCGTCGGTCTGCTGGGCGGAACCATCGGCGCTCTCTACCCCGCGCTTCGCGCCGCCAGTCAGGATGCCGTCGAGGCTTTAAGCTACGAATAAGTTTTCTGTCGAAGAAGAAAGATAGACAGGATAAGATCGTCCAAGTCAGTACCGCAGGCGGTACTGACCTTGCCCTGAGATTAATTGCAGAATCCGCATCGCTCCCTTCGCTGGAAACTTGGGATGCTGGCCGCCACGTGCATGGCGTTGCTGGCGCTCTACCCGCAGCTTAATTTATGGGCCATGCGTGGCGGCGACTGGCAGGGCTCTTACGCGCACATCGATTCGGACGAGGTGGCCTACGCGGCCTACATTCAGGCGCTGATCGACGGTCGCCCGCGCCGCAATGATCCGTACACGGGACGCGACGACGATTCGGCCAGACCGCAAACGGAATCGCTCTTCTCCATTCAATTTATCCCGCCCTATGCGATTGCGCTCCCTGCGCGTGTCTTCGGTCTCTCGGCCCAGACCGTTTTTATCCTGCTCCTGCCCTTGATCGCGTTTTTGTCATCTCTCGCAATCTTCTGGCTGATACTGCTGCTAACGGAAGATGAGCGTGTGGCTGCCGCGTCCGTGTTCGTAGTGCTGTGTCTTGGAACGTTCGGCCCTGTCTATGTCGCCTGGCAAGCTTTGCGCGGGATGGATATGACTTTCGCGTACAGCTTTCTTCCGTTCCTCAGGCGATTTCAACCGGCGACCTCGTTTCCCTTCTTCTTCCTGTTCTGCGCTTTCGTCTGGCGAGCTTTAAGGAGTAGAGAAACGAGAGCTTTCCGCATCTACACAGCAGCGGCATCTTTGAGCTTTGGCCTGCTGGTCTTTTCATACTTTTATCTGTGGACTGCGGCGCTGGCATGGCTCGCATGCCTCGTATTTGTTCTGCTAACGTTGCGCCCTCCCGATTGGCGGCGGGACATCAAACGCGCCTGTCTGATTCTGGCCGCCGGTTCGCTGGCGCTGATTCCTTATTTCATATTAGTGTCTGGACGAGCGCCGTCTATGGATTCCACACAGTTGCTAGCGTTCTCGCGCAGGCCAGACCTTTTTCACTGGTCAGAGATTGTCGGCTTCTTTGTCGTCGCCGCGCTCGTCCGTTGGAGGCGCGCGCTGTTGACGGAAAGAGAGCGCGCCGTCGCAATCTTTGCCGCAGCGTTCGCGCTTGTGCCGCTGGTTGTTTTTAACCAGCAGATTCTCACGGGTCGTTCTTTGCAGCCGCTTCATTATGATCTGTTCATCGCCAAGCATGCAGCGCTGCTGGCGCTGATTCTCACGGCGACGCTTTTCCGGAAAGCCGGAAGTGCCGGCGAGCGTAGACACATTCCCGTTTATGTTCTCTGTTTGATCGCGCTCGCGGCCTTTAGCTGGGGATGGTTTGAAGCGGTTGTGGCGACGCGCAGGTATGCGCAGGCGAACTTGAGGATTGACGAATCACGTCGCGTCTCTCTGCGGCTCGCGGAGCTGGCGCGCATCGACGGCTTGAATCAACCGCTGACGCTTTCAAACGACCTGATGCTCGCCGACACATTGCCGACGGACGCGCGCCTGCCCGTGTTGTGGGCTCCGCACTTACAGGTCTTTTCAGGCGTCGCGGGCGTCGAGCACAAAGAGCGTCTCTACCAGCATCTTTACTATACGGGCGTCAGGTTTTCGCCGAAGGATGCCGAGCAGGCGCTGAACAATCCCGATCCGCAGAAGAGATATTTTATCGGCGCGCTGCACGGATGGGGTCGAAGCGATCCGGCATGGAATGTCGCATGGCAACCCTTAACGCCAAGGGAAGCCGAAGCGGAGATACGCGGCTATCAGGAATTTTGCGACGCCTTCAATAAAGAGCGTGCCTCAAGCCCGACGCTCAACTTTCTGATCGCTTCCGCGCGCAGGCCGCTCGATCTTTCAAATCTTGAAAAATGGTATGAGGTGAACGAGGGCGAGCGTGTCGGCGATTCTATTATTTACAGATTAACATTGCGGCGTTAAGTTAACCTGCGCATCAAGCGCCCTACTCTTACACAGATGATGATGAGCATGAATCCCGTTATCAAATTGCCGGACGGATTTTTTCTTTCTGCCGTTCAAACGTCGGACGCTGCGGCGCTGGTCGAGTATCTGAACGACAGGGAGATTTATAACACCACCCTGACCATCCCATACCCTTACAAAGAAGAGCATGCCGATTCGTGGATAGGGCGCAAGCTCGCGTATCGCGAGAAATTCGGCAGGGACTTTACGTTTGCGATCAGGGACGAAAACGGCAAGCTGATCGGCATCGTCGCGGCGGATCAGTACGAGCCCGGTAAATCTCATCACACAGAGATAGGCTACTGGCTTGCACGTCCCTACTGGGGACGAGGAATCATCACCAACGCCGTCCGGGCTTTTGTCCGGCATCTGTTTCTTGAGACGGAGCTAAAAAGAGTAACGGCTCATATCTTCGCGCACAACACGGCGTCCATCCGCGTGGTCGAAAAGAGCGGGTTCGTCAGAGAGGGCTTTCTGCGGAAACACTATTGCAAAGACGGCGTCTATTACGACGGCTTTCTGTACGGCATCTTGAAGGAAGATATGGAGCTGTAAAAAACGGCGCGTAAAAACTAAGCGGCGCTGCCGGGAAATACTTTACATATCAAAAATCAGACGGCCCTCATAGCATCTCTTTCATCAACATCGCCTGTTTGATCATATCAATTACTGTTCGCCCGTCGCCCCTCGAATATAGTATTATTATCACCGACAGAGGCTTTTCTCGCGCCCCCCTCTCAAGTTAGTTAAGATTAAATTTTCAGACGAAATCAACGATCAATAATATGAGTTCTCTTTATCCTACAAAATTTGTGAAAACGCTTTCAGGGCAGCGCGCTCGTTTGGCCGTCATCCTGTTTTTGCCGTTGCTCCTGTGCATCGTCCCGCTCTATTTAGCCAGCGCGGCGGAGGGCGATCTGGACACGACGTTCGGTTCCGGGGGAACGGCCTTTCTAAACTTCGGCGTGAGTCCCGGCAGCACTGATGCGACGGGTGTTGCCATCCAAACGGACGGCAGGATTGTCGTCAGCGGGCCGGTTTTCAGCTCGTCCTTTAACGGTTCCGCGCTGGCCCGCCTTAACTCTGACGGCTCGCTCGACCAGACGTTCGGTACGGGCGGCGTGGTCAGGCCAGCCGTTACACACGGAAATGTAGAGCTTCAATCGGACGGAAAAATCCTTGTGCTCGGAAGCGTGCTGGTGCGCTACAACACTGACGGGACGGTCGATACATCGTTTGGCTCTTCGGGTCAGGTGACGACCAACTTCTTCAAAAAAAATCTTGTCGTGCAGCCGGATCAGAAGATCATCATCGTCGGGCAATCGGCGACGTTTACGGGAGTCACTGGCGGCGGCTTCGTGGTGGCGCGCCTTAACCCGAACGGGACGCCGGACGGGACATTCGGGGTCGGCGGTCAGGTGACGACGATTGTTAATAGCAGCAGCGGCAACAGCGCCGAAGCAGCGGCGGTTCAAAATGATGGCAAGATCGTCGTGGTGGGGCAAACTTCAGGACTTTCCCCTAGCGACTTTGCTCTGGTGCGGTACAACTCTGACGGCACTATCGATAATAATTTCGGCAGCAATGGAATAGTCATTACAGATGTCGGTTCGTTGGACAATGCTCAGTCAATAGTCATCCAGCCGGATGGCAAGATCGTCATCGGGGGAGATTCGAGCGTCACGGTCCTCACAGATTTTGCGCTCGTGCGTTACAACCCGGACGGCTCGCTAGACAATTCCTTCGGCACTAGCGGGAAAGTGACAACCAACTTCGGACAAAACCGTCTGCACACACTCGCAAGGCTACTGCTTCTTCCGAACGGAAAAATCATAGCCGTCGGCGGGCTGGACAGATTCCCGGACACCGTTACTGGCCCGGCGGCGTGGGCGTTGGCGCGTTACCACACGGATGGCTCGCTTGATAATTCGTTCGGTGTTGGCGGCAAGGTAGAGACAGTCACCGGCAGCTTTGGTGCGATAGCCAAAAACGCCGCCCTGCAACAGGACGGGAAGATCATCGCGGTGGGCCAATTTCCCAACGGCGGCAATAGCAGCGCCGTCGTCGCGCGCTATCTGAACACCGGCACAATTCTGCCGACCATACAATTCACCTCCAATCAGTACAGCATCGTCGAAGGCAGCGCCGGAGCACGAGTCATCACATTGACACGAACAGGAATTATCAGTACCGCATCGAGCGTGCAGTACGAGACGAGTGATGCTTCGGGTCTGAATAACTGCGATGTTAATTCCGGCAGCGCTTCGGCCCGCTGCGATTACACTGCGGTCGCAGGCACTGTGAGCTTTATCGCCGGTCAACAGTCCGCCACTTTCGATGTGCCCATCATCAACGATGTCTACACAGAAGGGCCTGAGACTTTAACGCTGACTTTGCGCAATCCCGTCGGCTCTGTTTTAGGGACGCCCTCGACTGCCACGTTGACTATTCTGGATAACGACGCGGTGGGAGGAGCGGCCAATCCGATTGACACTCCGGCGTTCTTTGTCCGCCAGCACTATCTGGATGTCCTCAATCGCGAGCCTGAGCCTTCAGGCTTAAATGGCTGGCTCAATATTCTCAACAACTGTCCGGCGGGTGATACGACCTGCGATCTGATTCAGGTCAGTAGTGATTTCTTCCGCTCGCCTGAGTTCTTTGACCGTGCTTACTACATCTATCGCTTTTACGAAGTGGGATTGGGCCGTAAGCCAGATTACGCGGAGTTCCAGCGAGACCTGAGATTCGTCGCGGGATTTCTGACAGAGGCCGAGCTTGAGGCCAGAAAGCAGCAGTTCGCTCTGGAGTTTTCGCAGAGGGCGGATTTCCGCGCACGCTACGACCAGTTCGATTCGCAGACGCGCTCGCAGGAGTACGTGGATGCGTTGGCCCAGACCGCTGGCGTGACGCTGCCCAACAGGCAGCAGTTGTCGTTTGAGCTGGCCAACTCGATCAAGCAGCGCTGGGATGTCTTAAGGGCGATAGTGCAGAGCGCGGAGGTCAGCAGTAAGTTCTTCAACAAGGCGTTCGTGGTCATTGGCTACTTCTCGTTCCTGAGGCGCGATCCTGACGCGCAGTACCTTGTCTGGCTGGCTCAACTGGACAATCCGCCGGCGGGCCAGTCGCCCAGAGATGTCTATCGAAACATGATCAACGGCTTTATCGGCTCTCTGGAATATCGCCGCCGCTTCGGGCCCAATTAGGCACGGGCGCAAACAATCAGAATCAGGTAAAACCTGTTAACAAAAGGACGCGTCGACGCGTCCTTTTGATTATAGAGTGGTTTGCGAACGGATGCTGCTTTGTCAGTACCGCCTGCGGTCTCTGGCGGGTCTCAAGCCGCATCAACACCCGCCCGAGACCTTAGGCGGTACTGATCTCACATCCAATCGCAAATACCCGTCGGTCTCGAATCGTTTGTGATTGCTGTTTTAAGCCTCAATTGATGCAATTATTTGTAAACCTTGAGCCGGGATTCGTCGTACAGCTTTGCGACATCAGGGTTTTCTTGCCTTTGGCTTAAATCACATGAGGACTGTTTATTCATTCTACGCGGATGCCGCCCGGATCGCCCTGCAAGCGATCTTTTCCCACAAACTGCGCGCCTTTTTGACTCTCATCGGAATCATTATCGGCGTCGCATCGGTGGTCGTCGTCGGGGCTTCCATCAGCGGTCTGAATACTTATGTGGTGGACAAAGTCTCCAAGGTGCTGGGCTCGAACCATTTTATGGTCGCCCGCATGGTCTTTCACGGCAGGCTCGACGATGAGGAGTTCGAGCGCCGTAATCGACGCAACCGCCGCCTCGACTGGGACGATTACGAGTGGGTCAAAGCTCACTGTCTCTCCTGCGCAGAGGTCGGCGCGCAGCAGGCCAGCAATATAGACCTGAGCCAGAACGGCGTGGAGTTTCCGAGCGCCCTGATCTTCGGCACGACGGCCAACATGCTTGAGGTCGAGGATAAAGAGCTGAGCGACGGCAGATTTATCCTCGCGGACGAAGTCGAGCGTTCCGCCATGGTCTGCGTGATCGGAGGTGACATCAAAGACAAGTTCTTTCCTTACACAGACCCTATCGGCAAGACGCTGAAAGTCAGAGGCTTGCCGATGATGGTCGTGGGCGTGGAGGAGAAACGCGGCTCGTTCTTCGGCGATTCCTTCGACCGTCACCTCTATATTCCTGTCACCACGCACATGCAAATCTTCGGTCGTGGACGCGACGGGCTACAGATTCACGGCAAAGCCAGAAATCGCGAAACGTTTCAGGAGACGATCGAAGAGGCGCGCATGGCGCTGCGCAACAAGCATCAGCTCAAAGGGAATGACGAGGACGACTTCGGGCTGGTCAACGTCGAAGAGCTGAACAACGAGATAGATCAATTTACGGGCAGCATCGCGATGGTCGTTATTCCGATCACTTTTATCACGCTGGTTGTCGGCGGCATCGTGGTCATGAATATCATGCTCGTCTCCGTCACGGAGCGCACCTTTGAGGTGGGACTGCGCAAAGCCATCGGCGCGACCAAAAAGCAGATACTGATGCAGTTTCTGATCGAGTCGGCGATGCTCTGCGCGCTGGGCGGTGTGTTGGGTCTGTTGTTGGCTGCTGGCGTCTGCTGGCTGATTACGGCGCTGGCCGGAATCACCATGACGATCACCGTCACATATATTTTCCTCGCGATCTTTTTTTCCAGCGTCATAGGCATCATCGCCGGAATCTATCCGGCCTTTAAAGCGGCGCGGCTTGATCCGATCATCGCTTTGACGAAGAGCTAAAAAAAGGGCGTATGCGCTTGAAGCTTCCCAATTTTTTTCCTAAAGAAACGCTCCTGATGGCGTTCGATAGCGTGCGCTCGCATAAGTTCCGCAGCTTTCTGACAGTGCTCGGCATCGTCATCGGCGTCATGACGGCGATTGTGATTGCTTCTATCCTGACAGGGCTTCGCCAGAACATCGTCAAGATGATAGAGGAGTACGGCACAAATAATATTTACGCTTTTCACCTTTCGACCGGCCCGCGCGTGACGGACAATCGCGCCGAGCGCAGCCGTAAACCGCTTAACGTCGGCGACGCGGAGGCGATCCGCGCGGGCGCTCCGGCGGTCGAAGACCTCTCGATGATCGCTCCGAACGTGGGCTATACGGGCGGCCCTTTCGACGACAATATTATTTATCAGGGGCGCAACTATCGCTGGGGCAATACGCAGGGCGTGACGCCCAATCACGCGGACATCACGAACGTCACCCTCAGCGAGGGACGTTTCCTCACAGATGCGGACGACCAGCAGCGGCGTAATGTGATGGTCATCGGCGTCAACGCGGCGGACGCGCTGTTTCCCGGCCAGCGAAACAACATCGCCGGAACTGAAGTCAAGATGGGCGGCTACACGTTCGAGATCGTCGGCGTGCTGGAGAAAAGAAAGGCCGGATTCTTCGGCGAGAACGACGAGGACAATGCCGTCTATATTCCCTTCAGGACGGCGCAGAAGATTGCGCCCGCGCGCGGCTATATTCTCTTTGTCATACGCGGTCGCAGCGGCCAGCTGCACGAGGCGCTTGAGCAATCGGAAGAAATCCTGCGACGCCGCCGTCACGTCGGCTTTAACGAGCCGAACAACTTCGACATCAAGACCGCGGATAAATTTATAGAACAGTTCGACAGCATCACGGCGATGGTCGGCCTGATCGCCATCGCCATCTCAAGTCTGGGCTTGCTGGTGGGCGGCATCGGCGTGATGAATATCATGCTCGTCTCCGTCACAGAGCGCACGCAGGAGATAGGCATACGCAAGGCCATCGGCGCGCGACGCCGCGACATCGTCCGCCAATTTCTCTTCGAGGCGATGACGCTGACATTCATGGGCGGAGTCCTTGGCGTCCTGCTCGCCATCGGTATCAGCCAGCTCATTATCCTTTTGATCCCTTCCCTTCCCGCGACCATTCCGCTCTGGGCCGTGGTGTCGGGCTTGAGTGTCTCCGTCGGCGTCGGCCTCATCTTCGGCGTCTGGCCCGCACGCAAGGCGTCACGTCTCGACCCCATCGAATGCCTGCGCTACGAATAGAGCGCGATCTGCCGTTTGATCCTCCGCGCTCAAAATTTTTCGGGCGCGATCAAATTTTAATCGAGTGTCTGGCAAGAGGCATTCACCACAGAGGCACAGAGGTTGCACAGAGTACTTGAATGCTCTTCAACTCTCTGTGTCATCTCAGTGTCCTCTGTGTCTCTGTGGTGAGTCGCTGCGTTTCTTACGTTCAACTTAAAACGGATATAAGATGCCCTTTCGATCAAGCTCTACTGACATCTCTTTTAACGGACGCGCACAGGCACATCGCGCGTCGTGCGATTGCCGAAGTAGTCTTCGGCGAAGACGCGCACAGTGTAATCACCCGCCGGTAAAAGCGATGTTTGCCAGAAGCCTTCCGCCGCCTGATGATCGCGCACCGTGTTCGTGACGATATAGGCGAAGATGGTTTCGCCCGTCGCGCCCGCACGGCTGCTCTCCGCATAAACGAATTGAGCATTGATGCCGTTAACGGGCAGGCTCTCGAACGAAATGGTCATCAAAGGCTGCTCGAACGTGGGCGCGGGCGTGCCGTCCGCATTCAGTATTTGGTAACCCAGACGATAAATTCCCAGACGACGACGCGCCGCATTTCCGTCCATCTGATCGAAGGCACGCACGATCACGCGCACATCTCCTTCAACCTTAATGCGCTCGCCCGTGGTCTTTCCTTTTCCGTCGTTGCCGGCTGAAGCGGCTCGCAGCTCCTGCCAGTCGCGTGTGAACAGACGGACGCCGTCCTTCTCAATCGTCGGCGCGACAGTGTCCTTGATCCCCGGCAATTCCAGCGCCGCCAGCGCATTCAGCTCGCCGCCCGCCGGGCCTGCGATCAGATGGACATGATATTGATTGTTGAGCGTGCCGATAGCATCTCCACTCTGAAAGCGTTCGCCGCGACGCACGCGCACGCCCGTCACCTTTCCATTGCCGGGATCGTGTCTGAGTTGAAAGCGTCCGTCGTCAAACGCACGGTCGGATTGATCGCGCCCGATGCGCAGGTGTATGTAACCGAGCTGCGGAAAGCGTATGCGCTCTCGCGTCGTCCCCACATCTTCGACCGGGAGCGGAAGAAGTATGCGCTCAGTACGCACGACGCGCGCCGTTTCGCCGTACCCGCCCGGAATATCCAGACCGTTATGAAAATAGGCTTCGCGGTTCTCGGCAGTAATCTCGCCGCGTACTTCGCCGAAGGTCGCGGCGATTTCGCGCGGTCTGTCAGGCGGCTCATAGGGCCAGCGCGGCTGAACAGCGCCTACGCCCTGACGTATCTCCGTCGTCGTCGGATAAAGCCCGAGCGCCGCTTCACGCGTGATCGTCGAGCCGCGCTCGCGCGTTGGGCCAACCAGAGCGCGCACCAACTTGTTGCCAGTATCGGCGATGATCACCGTCCCGTTAGCCGCGACCGCAACGCCCGACGGCGCACGCAGACGCGCCGCATCGAATGGCCCATCGACGAGGCCCGCCCCCCGTCCACCGACAACGGTTCGCACCTCCGGCGCGGCATCGAACCGGCACGCGCGCAGGCAAGAGCCTCCGGCGTCCGTGACATAGACAGTTCCGTCCCGCTCTACGGCGAGACTCATGGGCTTGTCGAACATGGCAACCGTTGGTGGGCCGTCGAAAATATCTCGCTCGCCTGTTCCGGCAATCGTCGTCACGGCTCCTCCGCCCGGCTCGACTCTTCGCAGGCGATTGTTGCCCGTATCGGCGATCAGGAGCGCGCCGTCCGCAGCCACGGCGATTCCGCAAGGCGTGTCAAAGCGCGCGTCCTGCCCCGTCCCGGCGTCAACCATTCCGGGTTCATTTCCGCCGGCGATGGTGCGCACGCGCCCCTGCGTATCTATGGCGCGGATGCGATCATTGTAAGTATCGGCCACATAGACTGTGCCGTCCGGGCCGACCGCAAGGCCTATGGGCCCATTAAACTGCGCGCGCGTTCCTTCACCGTCGCTGAATCCCGAACGACCTTTGATGCCCGCGATGATTTGACTCTGCCCGCTTTTTAAATCCACACGAACGATGGCATGCGCGCCGGTCTCTGCCACGACGAGCGTGCCGTCCGGCGCGAGGGCTATCCCTGAAGGCACATCCAGATTCTCCGCGACCGATTTCACTTGCCCGTCCAAGGCGATCTGCCAGATATGCCCAGTGTCTCCGTCCGAAACATAGATCGTTTGATCCGGCGCGACCGCCACGCCGAACGGGTCTTTGAAGCGCACAGCGTTCGGCGCAGTCAACGCTCCGGCCAGCGTGCTTGTCTGAGACAGCGGCGGCGGCGGGATTGTTTCTCGCCTGATGCGGTAGAGAATAAACGGGACGGCGATTGCCGCCACGAAGAGCAGAATGATGAGCGCGCGAGTTTTTGTAGACAGCTTCAAGATGCGGGAGATTTTGCCTGCTCGTGGCTTTGGAATGCAAACGGCATTGAGTAGCAAGCTCCTTTAAGCGTATGCTATGGAGTATATGAGCAGCCAGATTCCCACGGACATGGATGATGAGGTCATAGATATTGGCGAGCGGCCACCGACACGCCGCCGCTGGCGTCGCTGGATTATCGTCGCCGCCGTCCTGCTAGTGCTCATGCTCCTGCGCTCGCTTTCGATTTATATAGAAGCGCTCTGGTTCGGCTCGCTCGGCTACGCTTCCGTCTACTGGTACACGTTTCGCCTCAAGCTGGCGCTCTTCCTGATCTTCCTCTTCCTGACGTTGATTATCTTGCGCGCTGCGCTTTGGCTGATGGAGCGACTGTTCCAGACCTCTGCGCTTGAGCGACGCACGATCCTGCTCAATAACCAGCCGCTTGAGATTGCGCCCGCGCGTATCTTAAGGCCGCTCGCATGGGTCGTCTCCATCATCTTCGCGCTGATGTACGGACTGGCGTTGAGCGAAGAGTGGCAGGCGTTTGCGCTCTACTTCAATCAACCTGCGACGAGTGGAAGCGATCCTATTTTTGGTAAGCCCTTGGGCTTTTATCTTTTCACGCTGCCCGTTCACCAGTTGATCAACGGATGGCTGTTGACCGTCACTTTTATCATTCTTTGCGCATCGATTGTCTTTACTCTCGTTTCGCTGCCGCAGCAGGCCAAGCGTCGCACGAGTATTCAACCGCCGCGCAGAACGGGCTACGCGGCGGTCTCCTGCGCGCTCGCGGCCTTTCTCTTAACACTCGCATGGCGCGTCTATCTTTCGCGCTTTCCTTATCTCTGGACAGATCACCAGACATTTTCCGGCGTCACTTACACAGAAGATCACCATCTCCTGCCGGGCCTGACCGTGGTCGCCGTCACGCTCGTCGTCGTCGCGCTGCTGGCGCTCGTCAATGCTTTCACGGAACGCCGCCTGCGGCTGCTCTTAGCGGCGATTGCGCTGCCCGTCATCGTCTATGTGGTGGCGGCCATCCTCGTGCCCTCTTACGTTCAGAGCTTCGTCGTCAAGCCCAACGAGCTTGGCCGCGAGACGCCTTACATCGAGCACAACATAGAGGCGACACGCCGTGCTTTTGGTCTGGACAATATAGAGCAGCGCGATTTCGAGGCAGAGACCGCCGTCGCCTCTTTTAATCTGGAGGGCAATCGTTCCACGCTCGATAACATACGTCTGTGGGATTGGATGGCGCTGCGCGATACGCTGCGGCAGATTCAGGAGATACGCACCTACTACGATTTTCAGGATGTGGATGTGGATCGTTACCGCGTCGGCGGCGAAGTGCGGCAGATGATGCTCGCCGCGCGCGAGATAGATGTCGAAAAACTGCCGGAGCAATCGCGCAACTGGATCAACGAGCGATTGATCTATACGCACGGCTACGGCGTGACGATGAATACCGTCAACGGCTTTACGCCGGAAGGCATGCCGCGCTTCGTGCTCTCGAACATGCCGATTGAATCCGCCGCGCCGGAGATCAAAGTCACGCGCCCGGAAATCTATTTCGGGCAAAAGACGAACACGGATGTGTATGTTAAGACCAGACAGAAAGAGTTCAACTACCCGCAGGGCGAGACCAACAACCTGACGACCTACGAGGGCACTGGCGGCATCCCCATCGGCGGCAGCTTTCGCAGATTGCTGATCGCTTGGGCGCTCGACGATCTGTCGAAGCTTCCCTTCTCCGACGATGTCACGCCGGAGAGCCGTGTTCTGATGCGCCGCAATATAACTTTCCAGCACATTGGGATCCTAAGCTTAGAATTCCACGTGGACAAGTTGTCGCG